>Ga0137796_10000003_pt1 | contig 387966 bp, 309 predicted proteins | sample OV2TP3_FD_97704 | JGI IMG/M metagenome (GOLD analysis project Ga0137796, IMG submission 97704) | reverse complement strand
TCCCGCTCGCCCCGGTGATCGTGATCGCATTGGCGAAGGCGTCGTTCGGTGGCGGGGCGATCTCTCGCCAGTTCAGTACGATCGGGCCGATGTCGCCGAAGTACCCATCGACCGCAATCCGGTAGGTCGTCCCGGCGGCGGCGCTGAACGTCACCTGGCCCTGAAAGCCGCCCGCCTCGTCGTTACTGCCGACGAGCGTCAGGCTGGAGACCGTGGAGCCCGTGTAGATGGCCAGCAGCGTGTCGAAGCTGCTCCCGAACGTGTTGAATTCGGTCGCGCCCGACGCGGGGGCCGTCCAAACCCACCAGACGGACTTGCCCCCCACGTTCCCCGCGTGGTTGGGCTCGCCCGGCTCCTTCGTCGCGTCGAAGTTGCTCCCCGTCGTCGTCCCGCTCGCCCCGGTGATCGTGATCGCATTGGCGAAGGCGTCGTTCGGCGGCTGAGCCACGGCCGAGGACGGCCATCCGACGCCTACGGCCACGGCGGCCGTAACGACCTGGCTCCAAAACGGGCGGGCCCAAGCCCAAAAAAACGTCAACCCGGCAAACGTGTGAAACGTGACACGCCCCGCCTTCGGTCGGCTTTGAAATCTCCGAGGCCGCCCCCTGCCCGAAAGCACTGAACCGCCCGCATCCGACATGAGCACCCCTTTCCCCATTCAGGAAAGGCTCGGCTGCGTGATTGGTACCCCGGCGGGGGGGACCGTGTCAAGCGGCACTTCCGGTCATAAACTTGGGAGTCGCCTGGCATGAGCGGCCGGTTATTCAAGCCTCACTCGTCGCGAGCGGGGCGGCCCTGAGAAGGAGCCGGCTCAGCCGCGGCGTTCTCCGGCAACGGCGAGACGAGGGGCCGCGGGCGAGGCGCTGGCGCCGCGGGAAGGCCGAGACTACGATGGAGGTCGGGGGACTCAAACGGAGGCGACCCGGCGCGCGCCAAGGCGCTCATGAACATGCCGCGACGATGGCGGGTGACGCTCATCCTGGGGACGCGGCCCGAGGCGATCAAGCTCGCCCCGGTCCATCGGGCGCTCGCGGCGCGGGCCGAGACGTTCGAGCCGGCGCTCTGGGCCACGGGCCAGCACCGTCAATTGCTTGATCAGGCCCTACGGACGTTCGATCTGGCGCCGGATCGAGATTTCGATCTCATGCGGCCCGGCCAAACGCTGGAAGCGCTGGCGGCGGCGGCGATCCAGGCCTTGACGCCCGCGCTCGCCGAAGCGCGGCCGGAGGTCGTGCTCGTCCAGGGAGACACGACAACGGCGATGGCCGGGGCGTTGGCGGCGTTCTACGCGCGCGTCCCGGCGATCGGGCACGTCGAGGCGGGGCTCCGGACGGGCGACAAAGCCTCGCCGTTCCCGGAAGAGATGAACCGGCGGCTGCTGACGCGCCTGGCCGATCTGCATTTCGCCCCGACCGGACGCGCGCGGGCCCATCTGCTCGCCGAGGGGGTCCCCGCCTCGCAGGTCTGGGCGACGGGCAACACGGTGATCGACGCCGTGCTCACGGTGGCCGAGCGGGTGCGGCGGCGGCGGCCGGCGATGCCGCCGGATTGGCCCGAAGCGGGGCTGGCCAACGGGCGGCGGCTCGTTCTCATCACGGGGCATCGGCGGGAGAACTTCGGCCCGCCGCTGGCGATGATCTGCGAGGCGATCAGCCGGCTCGCCCGGGGCCATCCCGATTGCGCGTTCGTCTATCCGGTGCACCTGAACCCGCAGGTGCTCAAGCCGGTCCGGCAGCGGCTCGCCGGGCTGGAAAACGTTTTCCTCACCGAGCCGCTGGATTATGAGGGGTTCGTCTGGGCGATGACGCGCTCGCGGCTGATCCTCTCTGATTCCGGCGGCGTGCAGGAGGAGGCTCCAGCGCTCGGCAAGCCCGTACTCGTGACGCGCGAGAAAACCGAGCGCGAGGAGGCGATCGAGGCCGGGTCGGCCCGGCTGGTGGGGGCGGACGTGGAAGGGATCGTCGAGACCGCAGGCCGGTTGCTCTCCGACGAGGCCGCTTACGCCGCCATGAGTCAGGCTCGTCTCCCGTTCGGCGACGGCCACGCCGGAGAGCGGATCGCCGACATTCTGGCGCTGTGGCTGACCGCGAAAAGCCAACGGCCCGGCGAGCAGGGGGGAAAGGGCTCGTGAAGTCGACCCGGGAACGCGCATGCCCGCCGATGGAATCGGGTCGAATCCGATCTCTTTGGCCAGGTACACTCCCCTTTCATTGGATTCCGTTGGCCGCATGCCTTGTCGCGGCTTGGGGTTGCGGCGGCCGGACGGGGGAGGACTCGCCGGAGGGGGCGAAGGTCCTTTCCAAGACCGGGAGCGCCGCGCTGGAGCGCGAGATCGGCGGGGGCCGGCCCGTCGGCGACGTGGGGCGCTGGCTTGATTTCCCGGAGGGCGATTCGCTCGGATGGGTGAGTCTGCGAGAGAGCGGCGCCGAAGGCTTGTGGGTTTCCTGGGGCGAGGCGCGCGGGCGCGTGGGCATCCCGCGCGACCGGGAGGTCATGCTGGCCGTTTCGACGCCGGAGGCCGAAGGACTCGGCGATCTCCAGCCGGACGACGTCCAGGTGCTCTATCTTCCGTCGTACGCCGCTCACGGCGCCAACCTGGCGCGGATCGCCGGCTGGACGGGCCTGCGGGAGCTCACGCTCGAAAATCCGTTTCTGGGGGACTCGGCGCTCCGGCATCTGGCCGGCCTCAGCTCCCTGCGCAAGCTTTCCTTCTCGGCCTGGCAAGGGGCCGTCTTCGTACCGTTCCCCTCCCGCGTGGCCGTGACCGACGCGGGCCTGGTTCACCTGCGAGGCCTCGCGCGGATGCGGGCGCTCGATCTCGGGGGCGCCGAGGTGGCCGACGCCGGGATGGCCGAGCTGGCCGACCTCAAGGAGTTGGAATGGCTCAATCTGAGTTTCACGCACGTGGGCGACGCGGGCCTCGAACGCCTGGCGGGGCTTGTGAACCTGAAATCGCTTTGGCTGCAAGGCACGGACGTCTCCGACGGTGGACTCAAGCACCTTGAGCGGATGACGGCCCTGGAGCGGCTGGACCTGGATCAGACGCGCGTGACCGACGCCGGCGTGGCCTCCCTGGGGCGACTGCCCGCGCTGCGGTCCCTTTACCTGAACCGGACGGCGGTCTCTGAGGCCGCGCTGGGCCCGCTGGCCGCGCTGCCGGCGTTGGAACGCGTCGAGTTGGACTTCACGCGCGTCGGGGACGGCGCGATCGAGACCCTGGCCGCCATGCCCGCCCTCCGCCATCTTTCGATCTACAGCACGCGCGTCACCTATGGCGGGCTCGCGCGGCTCAAGCGGGCGCTTCCGCGCTGCCGCGTGCTGCACGACGGTCTCAAGCCCCCGCCCGCCGGCCCGCCGCCGGAACCCTTGAGCTGATAAGCCCTCATCCGCCTGATGTGACGCGCAAATCACGAATCACAAAGACATCGAGACGCAATGAAACAGGTTGAGAGCGGGTTTGTATCACTTTCCTCCGCGCGCTGGGGCCCGCATCGAGAATGTTGCATTGGCCATTTGCGCCCGGGACGTCCGACTCGTTTTGTGGCCGCTGAATGTTTCGACGATTCTCAAGAACCCGATAACGCCCGGGGAATGAAACGGAACCAGGGGAGATGGACGAGCGGTTGGTTCAGCCAGCCGACGAGCGGGTGATAATTCAAGAACTCGGAAACGAAAATCTGCGCCACGAAAGCGAACCAGAGGAGCCACGTGGCCGCCAGCGCCGCGCTCCCCGCCAGCCGGGAACCGCTCCAGCCCAGAGCCCGAAGGAGGATCGGCCGCGAGGGACCGACGCGGCTTTCTAGAAGCCCGAGCGCCGCCAGCGCCTCTCGCTCGCGGGGAGCGAGCCGTTCGGCGGGGACGACCCCGCCCCGGACGGCCGAGACGAGCGCCGCCGCGTAACCGCGGGCGGCGAATCGGCGCACGAGGAGATAACCGAGAAACAAGGGAACCGAGGCCGTGAAATAATAATCGTTCAGGACCTGAACCAGCTCCGGTCCGCTCATCGTGGCCAGCGTGGGCCGGACCTGCCCGAGATAGCCGGGCAGCGTCTTGAGAAACATGACGGGGAGCGAGACGACGGCGAAGCCCGCGGCGAGCGCGAGCCCCGTCCGGCGGCGCTCTCGCAGGGCGGCCCGGACCAAGCCGAAGTCGTAAAACGCGCGCCACTGCCCCGTCGAAGCCTGACGCGCCTGAGCCAGCGGAACGTAGCCCATGGCGGCGATGAAAAGCCCGACGCCGAGCAGCCCCGTCGCCGGGCCGATCCATGCCTGCTCGTAGCCCTTGTGAAAGGAATTGTTCCATCCCGCCCACCAGGCGAACAACCAGAGCAGACCCGCCGGAAGCGTCAGCGCCCAGACATTGAGAAGGCCCTGGGCGCCGAGGCGCAGATTGGCGGCGAGCGAACCGAGGCAGGCTCGCGGAAGGCGCCGGAGGCGCCCCCGCCCCGTCGGCTCGCCACGAAGCAGCCGGCTGAAGTTTTGCGACAGAATCCAATTCGGCCAGTGACGCGCGTCGGCCCCGTCGGCCAGCCGTTCCACGAATGCCTCGAACGCAACCCCCTCACGCCGGAGCGGGCTCTCCAGCCACAACCCTTTCAAAACGGCTCGTCGCATGAAACGGATCGACCAGCCGATGACAAGCACGCTCAACAACGGGTTTTGGCAGAGGGCCACCCCAAGAAAAAGCTTCCAGACGGCGATGGGAACCCTGAGCCATCGCACGGGCCGCCGGGCGGCCTGGAGGCTCGCGGGGGGGGGTTCTCGCGGGGGCTCCGGCGGGCCTTCCGTCGACGAGGCCGGCTCGCTCAAGCGAAGGCCTCCTCCAGCGCCGGCCCCTGGGCCATTTCAGCGCGAAACCCCATCAGGGCGCCGACGGTGGCGGCGACGCTGATCTGGTCGGCCGGGCGATCGACCCGTTGAGCGCGCGCGATTCCCGGGCCGAAAAGGAGGGCGAAAATCTGGCGGGAGGAGGGGGTGCCGAAGTGATGCTGGCACGGCACGGCCATCGTGCGGTTATCGTCGCGCCCGCAGTCGGGGACGATGACGAAGACGGTGTCGCCGCGGTAATGATCGTCGGCTTCGGCCGCCTCGACGATCCGACGCACACATTCATCCATGATCTGGATGCCGCGCGTATAGTGACTCAGATTGCCCCAATGCACATAATCCGGGTCATTAAAGTTGACCATCAGGAGCTTCGGGCGCAGCTCACGAAGCGCCCGCACGGCCAACTCGGCCAGCAGCGGATCCCCCCGCGGATTGACCAGGCCCGTCTCGCCGTAATACTCGCGCCAGCGCTCCCAGAAGCCGGCGATCTCGACCGAGCCGCCCCGCCCCTCCCCGACGCGGTGATCCAGCGCTTCCATCCGGCGCAACTGGCGCTGGCGAGCCCTGACTTCCTTGTCGGGAACCTGGCCCAGGGCGAGCCGGCGCCGCAGCAGATGAATCTTGAACCGATAGAGGCTCAGGACGCTCGAACGGTACCGGACGCCGAAAAGATGATGGTTGCTGAAAGTATAGAACTCTTCGTCGATCCGATCCTCGCCGTTGACGATCAACGCCTCGTGCTCGGCGACGGCGTACTGTTTGCGCAGGTATTCGAAGAGGGTCGGAACATTGGGCTCATATCGTTCGCCGATCGGCCGATCGAGAACGTCCTGATATCGGTCGTAAACGCCGGTCAGGATATTGAGCGTCCCCGGCCCGTGGCTCGTCTGCACGTAGGGCAAAGGGGCGATCTCCATCTGCGGGAAGAGTGTCCCGCGGGGGCAAAGCTCATGGAGGAGATAAGGAGCGTACGTATGCGCCGGCTCGATCGTCTCGCGACGCCGAACCCCGCCGCCGAACCGGATCAGGATCACCTTGGGCCCCCCGTAGGCGGGCAGCTCCGCCGACCCCTCAGGCTCGCCGGGAGCGGGCAAGGGCAGCCCGAAGCCGCCCAAGCCCGCGGCGGCGGACTTGAGAAACTGGCGGCGTCGGACCGGGCTGACCGCTGAGATCGACGCGACCGGCGGTCGCCTGGGTCCGGCGGAGCTCGCCCCTTGGCATCGGGCGTCAGGGTTGACGTTCATGTCGCCCAACTCCGCCTCGAGGCTCCCGTCAAGGCGTAGCCCTGAGGCTTTTCTCACGTTTTTCTATCACCGGAGCCCCCTTCGGGGCCATGGCATTTCAGACGCATCGAGGAACAGGAGGGTCCTTGGGGCTTTCGCGTGCGGAGTCGGCGCCCTAGAGTGGAGTGGAGGCCTCCCGAGGACGCCCCGCGACGATGCGAATGAAGTTCATTTTTCCCCTATTGGCGTTGGGGTCGCTGGCCGTGGCCGGCTACACGTTTTGGCTCGGGTGGCGTTTTCATGACGGCACGGTCGAGCTGGCGCGCCGAGAGGCCGAGGGGCAGCCGCCCGCGGCCGACGAGCGCGCGGCGATCGGGGCGCTCATCGGGCCGCATTTCGTCTGGGGGATGGCTTCTGGCGTGGCCGTCGCCTTCGTTCATTCGGTCGTGCTCGTCTATTTCCTGGGGACGGGCAAGGCGATCAAGGAGCAGATGGAGCTGCGCCACTGGGACGGCGTCCTGCACGGCCGATCCAAGCGCCTGATGGCGCAATCGATTCTGCCGGCGAGCGCCGGGATCGTGCTGATCGTGCTCGGCGCGTTCTCCGGCGGCTTCGCCATGATCCAATTCCTCCCGCCGGAGGTCCACCTGGCGATCGCGGCGCTCGCGCTGGCGGGCCAGGCCGTGGCCTACGTCGTCGAGTTCGCCCTGATCGTCGAGAACGGGCGACTGATGGACGCCGTGATCGAGCGGCTCGGCGGCGATGATGTCCGTCTGGTTCTCTGAGGGAACCGTTCGGGGGGGTCCGGGGCTTATCGGGCCATCATCAGGGGCACAGAGTCGGCGCCGTTGCCGATGGGGGAGCCACCCGGTCGCCAGATGTCCCCGCGGGAAATCGTGCCGTTGGAGGGATCGTAAATATAGTTCACGAATTCGTGGCGGCTGTCGGGGGCGTTGAGCGCGGAGGCTCCCGGCCCGTCACGATCGTCGTCCGGACCGCTGCTCCGGAGCACCCACCAGAGGACGCTCGCCTCGCCTCGAAAGTTGCCCGGCTGGCCGTCATTGTTCCAGAAGACGTTCACGTGCTCATTGCGACCGTGATAACCGTAGGGGGGGCGGCGGATAAGCCCCTGATCCTCAAAGGGCTCCGGTTTCTTGGGGTCGCTGATGTAGCTGATGGGCGTCGAGAGACGAAACAGCCGCGCCCCGGAGCCGTTGGAGGCCGGCGGCGGGTAAGCGTTGGCGTCGACGCAGTAGGCTTCGAGCGCCGTCCCGAGCGCGCGCATGTCGTTCCTGGCGCGGGCGACCTTCGTGCGCGTTTGCGCCTCCAGAAAGTTCGGGACGGCGATCGCCGCCAGGAGGGCGATGATCGCCACCACGATCAACAGCTCGATCAGCGTGAAGCCGGCGGGGGAGCCTCCGGTCGGGCTGATGCCACGCCCCCGCATCCTGGCTGACCGCCGGTTCGTCGCGCCCTCAAGCCCCACGATAACCCCGCGCCCCCGGTGAACCTCGTCGGTCGGCTCCGTCGAAGGCGATTGACCCGTCCGAAGCCTCAGCAACACGCCCCGGGGCCGCAGCAGGAGCCCTGGGCTTCGGTCGTGGCCTCATAGTCCTGCCCCTTGGTTTCGCGCGGATCGCGCCGGGCCGAGCGCCGACAGTCGAATTCGCGGGGCTCGGTCACCGGCTCCCGGGGTTCGATGAAGATCATCTGATCGGCGTAAGCGCCCCGTTGCAGCAAACCGAACGTCTTTTCGCAGACGGCCACGCGTTGGCCCCGGCGGAACCGATGGCCGTCGTCGTCCTCGACCGACTGGAAGGGACCTTTATAGATCACCGCCTGATTCTTCTCCACACACGGGCCCTGTTTGCCCTTCCAGGCGACTACGGTCACGGACCGGAATTCGATCCCCTCGACCGTGCGCCAGGGCTCGCGGTCCCATTCCAGGATTTGGACCCCGTGGAACCCCGCCCGTTCAAAGGCTTCGAGGAATCGATCCTCGCGGAGGGCGCCGGCGATGCAGCCGCTCCAGAGCTCGGGGTTGTTCTGAAGGCATTGGGGGACGTCTTCGTCGGCCACGATGTCGCTGATGACGGCTCGTCCTCCACGACGGAGCACCCGGAACATCTCCTCAAACAACGCCGGCTTGGCTTCCGGCGGCACCAGGTTGAGCACGCAACTGGAGACCAGGGCGTCGTAGACGCCGTCGGCGATCAACGGCCGGCTTTCCCGTTGACGCCGCTGGTAGTCCTCCAGGGCCATCAGCGTGCCGAAATCGCGGACGGGCCGCTCGGCCAGCCAGATTTCGAGGGTCTCGATGTCGGTCTTCAGGTCTTGAATCCGACCCTTTTTGAATTCGAGATTGGCCCAGCCGATCCGCTCGGCGAAGGCCCGCTGATGACGGCGGGCCAGCCCGAGCATCACGTCGTTCATATCGACGCCGGTGACCCAACCGCCGGGGCCGACTTTCTGCGAGAGAATGTAACAGATTTTGCCCGCGCCGCTGCCGAGGTCCAGCACGCGCTCCCCCTCGCCGATGTAAATCGAAGGGTCGCCGCAACCGTAATCCAGCTCCCGGATCTCCTCCGGGATCGCTTCCAGGTACTGAGGGTCATAGCGAGCGGGGCAACACAGTTCGGCCTCGCGCCGCCGCGCGCCGGCGCTGTAACGCTCCAGGACGGCGGCCTCGTGGTTTATCCGTCCCTCCGCTTCAGAGATGGCCTCGGCCGACGGGGGCGCCTCGACCAGCGACATCGAATCCTTCATCGTTGAACTCTCCTCTCACCGCGGGCCGGCGGCCGCCTGGGCCGACCCCTTTGGGCTCCGGACCAGTGAAATCATTGGCCGCCGCCATGCCTGTTGCAACAAGTTCATTCCGAGGGGCGTTCCTCGTCGAGGCCCCAGATATTCGCCGAGGCCAGCTCCAGGCTGTTTCCCGCCGGGTCGCGGAAGTAGATCGAGCGCCCGCCTCCCGGCCAGGCGACCTCGGTCTCGATCGCGACGCCGTGAGCGCCGAGATGCGCCCTCCAAGCATCGAGGTCGACCTCCGGCACGGCCCAGGCGGCGTGACCGGGCCCCCGGCAGCCGTGGGTCGGGACGTCGAGCGGGCCCGGCTGCTCGGTGGCCACAGGGTTGAAGATCAGAACCATCGCCGCCCCGCAACGGAAGAAGACGTGGCGCTCGGCCAGGCGGGAATAGGGCTCCAATCCGAGCACGTCACGGTAGAAGCGCTCGGCGGCGTCCAGGTCCTGAGCGTAGAGGCAGGTCTCAAGGACGCGGCGAACCTTCATCGCCCGGCTCGTCCGCCCGGGGTCTCGGCCGCCCCGCTCGAGCGCGTCGATCCTCGGTCCCGCCGGAGGCGAGCCTCAACCCCATCAACGATTCGGCCGCCGATGAAGTTCCCCCGGCCGGTGGGGTTCCGTCTCGGCATTTGGTCCTCTCGGGCTCGATGCGGGCAAAGGCCAAGGCATCACGCCTCGTTTCGGATCATGCGGGAACCCCGTCAGGACGGCAAGATTGAATCCGCGAAGGTCAGAATCGCCCGGAGATTCGGTCGGGCCGGAACCCGTCCCCGCCGTGTTGCCTGCCCCTCCCGACTGTGATCTACTGCACGGCGTCCGGGGGGAAGAAAGCCGCAGCCAGATTGCCGGACACGCAAGGTGATCGTACTTCGCCGGGTTATCAGCGCGACGGGGGGAGTGGCCCTTGCCTCGGCGGTCGTCGCCTTCTTCGTCCCCGCCCCAGCCTTCTGGGTTGAGGCTCTTGGCGTCCTCGCGATCCTGGCGGGCGTGTTGCGCCTCGGCCTGACCGATGGGGGTCTGGCCTGGGTGGGCCTGAGCCCGGCGGGGGCCGAACCGCCGAGCCCGGATCAACGTCGGCGGCAACGCCGACGGTTCGCCTTCGCAATCGGTTCCGCGACGGCCCTGACCGCGCTCTCACTGGTCGGCCTGGAAGCCGCGAGTCAAGCCTTACTGCCGGATTACCGGCCGGCGCGTCTGGCCGAGACGGCGCTCCAGTACGACCCCGCCGTCTATGCGATCCACGCCTTTCCGGCCCATGAGCAGATCGTCGCGGACCCTGCCGACCCGGAAACGCCCCGATACCGCATCAACCGTCTTGGCTATCGCGGCCGGTCGTTCGACCCGATCAAGCCCCCCGGGACGGTCCGCATCGTCTTTCTCGGCGGATCGGCCGTCTTCGACCCCGACGCCCCCGAGGGGAACGATTGGCCGCACCGCGTGGAGGCAATCCTCCGCCGCCGGGGCTTCGATCGGGTCGAGTGCGTGAACGCGGGCATCCCGGGCCACGCCTCGATCGATTCGCTGGGCCGGTACGTCACCGAGATTCACAACTTCGAGCCCGACCTGGTTCTGATCTATCACGTCTGGAACGACGCCAAGCTGCTCCGGCCGCTCGGCTACGGCGGGACCCTGTTCCGGAGCCTTCGGCCGCTGGAGCCGGAGCGGGACCCACGGCGCCGCCCTCAGGGGCCGTTGGACGCTCTCCTCTGCCGGTCGCGCTTTTACAGCTTTCTTCGCCTCAAAGCGCTGGACAAGCGGTTGCGCCTGGACCTGGAGGGTCGTCCCGACGAGGAAGCCCCCCGGCGGGCGACGCCGACGTTCCCGCCTCGCGACAGCAGCGACTTCGACGCCTTCAGCCGCCCCTTGCTGGATCAGTTCCAACTGACGCTTCAGACGCTCATCGACGCGGTTCGGAACTCCGGGGCCGAGCCGATCCTGATCGTTCCTCCGCGGCTGATTCACGAGTCGAACTCGGCGCAGGATCGTCGGCGCGTCAAAACCCAGTACGTCGGTTTCGATTATCCGCGGATCGTGCGACTCTTTGATCGCATGGATGACGTCATCCGCGACGTCGCCCAGGAAGAGCAATGCCCCTGGCTGGATTTGAGCGCGCCCTTCTCCGGTCAGCGCTCCCTCTTCCGCGATCACATTCACCTGACCGGCGAAGGGGGCCGCGCCGTCGCCCTGGCCGTGGCCGATTTCGTCCAGGCGCGCTATACTCCTCTGCTGAAGTCCGCGGAGCCGTGAGGGAGGGAACGGCCGGGGGCACTTCGTCAAACCCCACGGAGGCCTGGATAGGGGGGGCATGCCCGACGGTCCGGAGGAAAGGGACGACTCAATGACGCATCAGCCCATCTGGAATCGATCGAGTGCGACGCGCCCCGGGCAGGCCTTGGCCCTGGCGTGGAGCGGGCTCTTCGTCTTGCTTGCGGAGCCGGCGGCCGCGCAGACGCACCCGCGACTGCTGTTCGGCGCGGGGGATGTTCCGGGCTTGCAGGCGCGAGCGGCCGCGGCTCGGGCGCGTATCCTGGGCGGCGCCACGGACTCTTTCTATGCCAACCCCTACAACGAGATTCTGATCGACTGCCGGAGCACGTATGGCCCCAGCCGGCCGATTCCCAATTCCAATCGAAGCCGAAACGCCCAGGCCATCATGAGCCACGGGGCGCTCCTGCTGCTCGACCCGAGCGGGCTCGCCCAGGACCCCAGTTACCAATCCAACACGCGGTTCTTCGGCTACTTCAATGCCACCCTCAATCTGTCCGGTTGGTCCAATTTTTTCGGGAACAATCCGATCGACGCGGGCTATCTGCTCGTCGGCCTGGCCGTGGGCTTTGATATGCATTACGAGAAATTCACGACGGCCGAAAAGGCGGATATCATCTCAAAGCTGGCGGCCCGGGCCGATTATATCGTCAACACGCTCCCGGAGACGACGAGCTCGATGCCCTCGGCGGCCGACCTCGACCCGGCGACCAATCCCAACTTCTTCCACAACGAAACGTTCAAGATTCTCCGGAACCGCTTTTTGATCCCGTTGGCCGGCCTGGGGATGGTCGCCTTCGCTCTGGAAGGTGAAGGTGGAGTGTCCACTTCGCGGTTTAATTCCTGGATCAACAAGCTGGAGCAGGGGCTCACGCTCTGGAAAACGTACGTCAGCCCGAGCGGCCACTCTCACGAGAGCTATCACTACCACGAGTTTGCGATGCAGGTGTTGTTCCCGATGTTCGAGGCCCGCCGCCGTCGAACCGGCGTCAACGCCTTCCAGGAAATCCCCTACTTGACCCATCATCCGATCTATTCGCTCTATAACTGGGTGCCCGGCGGGGATCGCAGTTTTGGCCTGTCGGGGCCGGACGGAGACTCGGCGACCGGCCCCGCGGCCGAAGTGATCTCCAATATGGCCTATGCGGCCGCCAGGCTCAAGGGCCACCCCCAGGGGTGGGATCGTCTGGCCAACTGGGCCCAATTCCGAGCCTTCATCCCCGGCACGGGAGGGGACCCGAACCCCAATCTTTCCTATTTCCGGGACGACCCGCTTCATTTCTTTTGGGCGGACGAAACCATCGCAATGAGCTCCCCCTCGGAGCTGGGCCTGCCGACGTGGCATTACTTTCCGACCTGGGGGCTTTTCGTCTGGCGAACGTCCTGGGCAGAGGACGCCACCTACTTCGGGCTGATATGCGGCCGACAGGTCGGGGGTCACATGCAACCCGAGATGGGCAATTTCTGGATTTACCGGGCCGGGGCCCCTTACCTCGCGCATCATATGCACACACTTAACCGGGACACGCGACACCACAACGTCATGATCGTCGGCAGTCAGGGGCAATGGGGGGAGGAATCGACCACCCCGCCGAGAGGGACCACGACCAAGCCACAGCCGCCGGAACGGTGGCCGACGATCGAACGCGCCCTGGGTCACAACCAGTTCTTCAATGTCCTCGCCAACCTGCGCCCGGTCTACATGGAAACGGCTCTCACGTCGTATCGGCGCGAATACCTGGGCTTCGTCCATTCCTTCGACGAACCGGCCTCCTCCGGGCAGTATTTCTTCGTGCTGGACCGGGCGACCGCGAGCCCCTCCCGGCGGTTCGATCACATTGTTCACGCCTACAAAACGCTTCCCCCCTTCGAAGACGCAGGCCCGGGGACGGTGGCCGGCCGCTTCGACACCGTGCTCTGGATCGATTCGGACCGCCTGGCGAATCCTTTCACCGGCAGCGGCGAGCAGTTCACCATCCGCCCCCGGAACACGGGGAGCCTGCCGATCAGTCTGGGGATGGTGGTGAAGGACGTTTCGCCGTCGGCGTGGTCCGGCGCCGTCGCGGACTCGCTCGTGAGCGACATTTCCGGTGGGGACAACTGGCGCCGCGGCTCCAAGCTCACGCGGACGTTCAACGGTACGAACGCCGAAGCCCTGAACGTCTACTATTTCCCGCGGAGCGGCGATGTCATCTCCCGCTGGACGGGCTCCAGCGACATCGGCTTCATCCTCACCAACGGCGGGACCGTGGCGCTGACGGTCTGGCCCCGCACGGGGGTCGTCAATAACGTTAACGGCCTGACCGTCAACGGGCAGATGGGGGGGGTCCACGTGACAAACAATTGGTTCTGGGGTCGGGACGTGACGAGCCTCGCCTTCGGCGGCCAGACGCTCCTGAACGCGAGCGCCCCCGTGACGATCTACGCCGATACCCAGAAGCCATCCGGCAATTCGCTGAGCCTCCTTTCCTCGGCGGCCGCCGATGTCTCCCTTTTTCACCCGCAATCCGTGACCGACGTCCGGCTGAACGGCCAGACGTTAAGCGCCGCCAACTGGAGCTGGTCGGCCGGGTTCCTCCACCTGGTTAGCCTGCCCGCGCAGACGGCCGCGGCCCTGATCGAGACGACGGTCGGCGCGCCCCCGGCCTATGCGTTCACGCAAGTGCGGGATACGATCGACCTCCGGGTCGCCGGCAACGTGAGCGGCTGGACGCCGCAGAACTTCGGCGACCCGACGGGCCAGGTAACCACCGGTGCCTCCGGACTTTGCCTGAACGTGAGCGCGGTCGGGAACAACTTCGTCGAGTGGAACAGCCCCCGCTCCTTTATCGATCTCGTCAAGAACGCGGTCTATCGCGCGAGGTTCACCGTGACGACGAGTCAAACGGCGGTCGACGCCATCCCGATCTGGTTCCTCAACTGGTTCAACGCCGATCCGGGCGGCTTCGGGATCATCTACGGGGGGGAGCGGTTCTTCGTCGACGTGGCCGGCGGGGCCGCTTCGCCTGGTCGCAACGGCAATTCGATTTACGATCTCTATTTCGCCCCGCTGGCCACCGGCGCGCAGCAATGGAACGGCGAGCTGCCGGGGGGGAATCCGGATAACGCCTTGAGCCCGTTTGACCCGTCGGCGGCGGGGCTCGACGCCCTCGGCTTTCAGTTCCGCGTCATCGACGTGGATTCGGTCAACGCTTTCCCCGACGGTAGCGCCGACCCGATCGGCTCACGGTTCGATTCCGGTCAGCTTTGCATCACCTCGCTGCGGGTCGATCGGATCGATCTCTCGCTGGTCAAAGCTCACGTAGTGGAGACGGCGTTCAATCCCGCCGGAACGCTCAACGCTTCGATGGCCGAACTCCTCCGCCCGCTGACGGGTCAGGTCTCCACGAGCGAGATTCAACCCAGTGGCGTCGTGAATCTTCAGTTGGGGAACACGCCGGGGCCGCGCTCGACCCCGGGATTGGGGGAAATCGAATTCATTCGGCTTCAACCCCGGGTGGAGGGCCTGGCCGATACCATTCTGAGCGGAGCGCTGCGGAACCCGGCCAAGTTTCATCCGATCGTTCATCTCCCGGACGCCCTCTATCTGGGTCGTTTTCGGATCGCCAACGCCGTCGCTGGGACGGCGACGGCCGGGACGATCGATCCGGTCGACGTGATCATCGTCAATTGGGACAACCCGAGCTTTGAAGTCGGGGGTAAGGATTTCATCACGCGGGCCGCCGTCGGGCGACCGCTGGATCGGGCCGCCTCGCCCCGGGCGCCGGTCAACACGGGCGGCGTTACGCAGGAATACGTGGCTTTCTTCTTCGGGCACGCGCCGTCGATCGGCGACGTCGATCAGGACGGCGTCGGCGACCCCAGCCTGTTCCCCGGGGCCGACTCCTTGCGTTCTACGATTGATTTCTTTAACGCCGACTTCATTGGCACGAGCGTCATGGGCCCCGACGGCATCCCGGGCGTCGGGCCGAGCGGCGCCGACGCCTTCACGGTTGAATCCTTCCGCGTCGATCGCGTCGAGCTGCCGCAAGGCTGACGGCACCGCCGCTGGCGGTCCTGGCGACATGGCCCCCGACCCCTCCTCGAGGCCGCCCGACCGCGCGCCGGGGGAATCGGGCCGAGCGAAAAGTTGGCGGACGGACCCGGAGCGAAACCGTCGTCTCCGCGCCGGTCTCGCCCCGCTGAAAGGTCTTCTCGGTCCTCGGACGTTTCGTCGGCTCTTCGGCCGGCTGCCGGTCCTCGGCCGCGTCGAAATCCGTCTGCCGGAGGGCTCCCCCTTGAAGCTCGAAGCGGGCGTCGATGACGAGGTCGCTCGCGAGCTTTATTTTGGCGGCTATCGAGGTTTCGAGCCGGAATCGATCGAGCTGTTTCGCCGGCTCGCCCGGCGCGCCGACGTCATCTTCGACATCGGCGCGCACACCGGATACTACGCCCTGGTGGCGGCGCTGACCCGGCCCGAGGCCCGCGTTTTCGCCTTCGAGCCGTTGCCGTCACTCGCCCAACGCATTCGGGAAAACGCCTCGCTCAACGCCGTCAAGAACGTCGCCGTCATCGAAGTCGCCCTGGCCGAGCGCGACGGCGAGGCCACGCTCCACGTCCCGCGCGGTGCAACCCCCTCCTCGGCCTCCACGATGAAGGGCTTTCGCAAACGCACGACGCCCTTACCCGTTCGCGCCGTGCGAGTGGACACCTTCTTCGCCGATGAAGGGCTGGATCGCCTCGACCTGGTCAAGATGGACACCGAAGCGACCGAGCCGGCCGTCCTGATCGGCTTCGGCGAGCTGCTCGCCCGGTTCCAGCCCATAATCCTTTGCGAGGTGTTGGCCGGGCGGACGGAATCGGCGCTGATGGACCTCCTCGAGCCGCTCGGCTATCGCTACTGGCACGTCACCGACGGGGGGCTGCTTCCCCAGGCGCGGATCACCGGCGATCCCACCTATCGATTCCCTAATTATCTGTTCGCGCGGACTGAACCCAAACTATGAGGAAACCGCGGGTTTCTCATCGCTCGCACGCCTCTTCTTCAGCGCCTCGGCCATCTCGCTGAGCGCGTAAACCCACACAAAAAAGCTCAGGTAACCGAAATTCCGACGCAACATGTAAAAGAGAAGCCCGAACAGGAAGAGCGCCCATTCGAGGGCCGCCCAAGCGGCCGCCCGGCGGCGCTCCAGACCCCGGCTGCGCCGGAAGACCCGCGCGATGAGCGTCCATCGCCACAGCGTGAACGCCGCGAGCAAGGCCGCCGCGGGCAACCCACTCTCAAACGCCGTCTCCAACCACACGTTGTGCAGGTGTTGGTGCAGATAGCCTCCCTCGATCTGCCTCAGGAGCAACGGATCGCCGCTCTCACGGCCATGATTGTAATAAAGCTGCCGCGTGATGCGCCAATCGTAGCCCCATCCCGTCCACGGATGCCGCGCGATCTCGCCGACCGCCCACTCCCAGGCCATGAAGCGTTGTCGCATGGACGTGATCTCGGTCCCTTGGGGACGGTAAGTCGCCGGATCGAAAATCGAAAGGACGTGTCGTCGCCCCTCGGCGGGCATGAGGACGACCAGGAGCCCCGAGCCGAGCAAAACGAAGATCAGCCCCTTGCGCCAGGCGAGGCACGTCCAAAGCGCCAGGGCCGAGAGCGCGCTCACGAGCGCTCCGCGGGTATAGCTGAGCGTCAGGGTGAGGAAACTGACGCCGGCCAGGCCAAGCGCCGGCCAACGTCGCATCCGGCCTTTGGCCTCGGAGAGGGTTGACAGAACTAGGGCCCCCCCGGCGATCAACGCCAGATAGGCCGCACGGTTGAAATCCACCATCGGAAACTGAAGCCGGAACCGGGGAAGCCGATCCCCGGCCATCGGATGCTCGGCGTGAATCATCTCGGCCTTGACCAGGAAGTCCCGGACCCCTTCGCCGCCGGCGAGGTGAGCCAGCCAGACGACGAGGGCCAGAGCTTCCAGAACGGCCAGGAAAGCAACGAGCGGACGAGCGGTGGCCTCGCGAAGGCCTGGATAAGCTCCGGCGGCGGCGACCCAGGCCGTGGCCAGCGCCAGCGGGAGCGCGCGATCCGAGCCGTAATGTTCCAGGCTCACGTTATAGCTGCGGGAGGCGACGGCGCTCGCCAAGGTCTGCGCCCCATAGAGGAGAAGCAGGACCAGGCCAACCGTGAGGCTGGTCGGTCCTCGACTTTCGGGGCCAGCCGCGATCAACGTCGAGGCGAACCAGAGCGTCGCCCCCCAGAGATATATCGCCGCATGAGTGAAGAGAGGCCGTACGAGGTCTCGAAGCGAATAACGATCGGCAATCGCCGCCAAACCCGCCGCCCAGGCCAGCATCAGAACGATCCCCCCGAGCGTGAACGCCAGCCGACGGGCCGCAAGGCTCCCTTTTGATAACGTGGCGAGGTCGCAGACGATCAAGAGAACAAGCCAGCCGTAGCCGAACCCGGCGACGTAGTCCCCCAGCGGTAACCGGGAGAGAGGAGCCCTGAGGTCGAGACTCGCCCCCGCGCCGACGATTACGAACCCGGCGATCAGAACCCCCCGTGGGAGCCGAAAGCGAGATGCCAAGGGGGGCGAGCTCACGCATCCCGCCGAGGCGGGCCGCCTTCGAGCAGGGCGCGATAAACTTCGAGCGTGCGCAGCGCGGCCTGGCGCCACGTCCGGCGCCGCGCGGAGGCTTGGCCGGCCCGACCCAGCCGGGCCGCCAGCTCCGGGTCTCCGAGGACCCGTTTCAGGGCGCGGATCAGGGCGGCGATATCCTTGGGGGGGAACAGAAGACCGGTCTGGCCATCGACGACCATTTCCCGGTGGGCGGGGATATCCGTGCAGACCACGGGCAAGCCGGCGGACTGGAATTCGAGAATGTTGAGCCCCAGCCCTTCGAGGATCGAGGCTGAGACGCCGACACCGACGAGCGGTAAGAGGTGTTGGGGCGCCTTGAGACGGTAAAGGAACAACCCCTCGCCAGGGCCGAACCCCTCCTCGAAGGCCGTCCGCATCCGCTCCTCGCGCTTTTCCTTCCCGTAGGCAATTAGAAGGACGAAGATGCGATGGTCCTCATCGAGGAGAATACGACAGGCGGTCAGAACGTCCTCGATCCGTTTCAGGGGGATCAAGCGGGCGAGGACGGCGACGATGGTGCGTCCCTCGGCCGCGTGGCGCAGCCGTGCGATCAGATCGAAGTCGGGTCCCTCGGCCGGAATGTCGTCGGCGCCGTCCTCCACGACAACGGGCGCCTGCCGGAGGCGGCCGATCCAATCAACGGCCTCGGTGGCGATCGTGCGGGAACAAGCCATCAGGGGGCCCACTCGCAGCGCGCAACGTTCGACGTGGTTTTGGAGCCCCCCAGAGCCTTCCCGGCGGCCCTGATAGACGCTGTGCAGATGCGGCAGCACCGGACAGCCGCCGGCGAGCCCGGCGGCCATCTGGACCGGCGCCACGAATTGCGGTTCGTGGACGTGCACGAGGTCGGGCCGCTCTCGGGCGATGAGGCGGGCCAGCTTCCAGAGGTCGCGGAAAAGGCGCCACTCTCGTTCGGCGGGGAAAAGCTCCATTTTGCGACGGATGAACCCGATCGTCGGGCGATCTCTGAGAACTTCCGGCAACCGGCGGCGCGAGCCGAAGACCACAAAGATCGTTCGAACGTGCTCCGGCGACATCGCCAGCGTCGTCTGAAGAGCCACCTTGGCGACGCCGCCTTCGGCGACCGACGAGACGACCCGCAGGACGCTTATGGGCCGCCCCTCCACTGGCCGCGGCCTCGCAAGAAGCCGGTTCATCCCCCCGAGGGTCACGTACAGCAGCCAATAGAGCGCGTCATAGAGCCAACGAACCGGAACCCACCGTTGAGCAATCGACGCGCGTTCGCTTTTCCGGGTCTCGCTGGGCCCCGCCTCGTCGGCCGTCGGTCCGGCGGCCGCCACCTCGATCTCCGGCCCTTCTGGAGAGGGGACGATGGATTCGAGGGAGCGGAGGTGGCTTTCCGTCATCCGGCGGTGACCTGGGCTCGGCGGGCGTTCATCTGGTCGAGGATTCCCCGGGCCGTGGCGCGCCAGGAACGTTCCTGGACTTCGGCATAGGCCGTCTCAGCGCGCCGCCTCGCGGCGGCTCGGTCCCGATGGATCTCCAGGAGGGCCGCGGCCAAGGCCTCGGCGTCGCCGGGAGCGTGCAGGAGCGCCGTCTCGCCGTGACGGAGCGTGTTCGGAATGTCCCCCCAGGCCGCCGAGACGATCGGCAACTTGAGCGCCATGTATTCGACCAGTTTCATCGGGCAACCGTAAAGATTCTGGTCGCCCACGTAGGGGGTGACGCCGACGTCGCAGCCCCGCAGCAGCTCCGGGACGCGCTCATGATCGACGGCCCCCGTGAATTCGACGCGAGGGGCGATGCCGAGGGTCTCGGCTAGGCCCCGGAGCCGCCGCCCTTCCGGCCCGCCGCCGATCAGCCGCAACTTGAGGCCGGGAATGAGGGGCTCGAGGCGCCGCGCCGCCTCGAACAGCACCTCGTGCCCATGATAGGGCTTGAAGCTGCTCGCGCAACCCACGACGAAGTCGCCATTCGGCGACGGCTCGGCCGGCGGGCCCGGACGGAAGGCCTCCAGATCCACGCCGTTGGGGGTGACGACGACCTTCTCGCGCTCGATCCCCAATCCGAGAATCTGCCGCCTGAGCTCCGCCGTGACCGGGAGGAGAAGGGCGGCGCGTTCGAGCGTCCGTCGCTCGATCGAGCCGGTCAATCGGGCCAGGGCCAGTTGACCTCGCGCACGGCGTTCAATCGTCTGAAGGGCGTTGACCTCCACGAGGAGGGGGACATTGAACCGGGCTTGCAACCGGTAATAGGGGAAGGCCAGCCAGGCGTGGCGCGCATACAGCAGGTCCGGCGGCCCCCGGTGCAGGCTCGCCAGCGTCTGCCGCAGAAAATCCGCCTGCCACAAGAGCACCCCCCACGCCGCCGCCAGATTGGCCCGACCGGCCGCGCGGCCCGCCGGCCGGCCTCGAGCGCGCCGGCCCAGGGGGTTCATCACCCGCTCGTGAAACCAGCGCGTGAGCGTCGATCGCTTGATTTCCCGGAGATCAAAATGCCGGGCGAGGCCGTTGCCCGCCCGTAACGCGAAGACGGTCACCTCGCATCCCTCATCGGCGAAAGCCCGCGCCATGGCCCGGGCGTGGATCGAGGCCCCCTTCCGGGAATCGAAGAATGGAACGCCTCCATCGGCCAGCAAATAGGCGATCCGGAGCGGGGGAGGGGCGGTCGGGGGGGAAGGCTGAGTCACCAAGCGCTCTCGCCAAGGCCCTCGCGGAGACTTACCCGACCCGGAGGAGCCGGCGGGCTCCGGCGCGAGCCGCCGGCAGCGTCTCGACGAAGCCTTCGATCCATTCGGCGCGCCGCGCGAACGTCCGCTCTCGCGCCAGCTTGAGCCCCCCGAGAGCCTGCCTCTGGAGGCTCGCCTCGTCGGCCAGCAGCCGGCCGAGCGCGTCGGCCAGCGCCTGGGGGTCGTCCGGCGCGACGAGCGTGGCGCAGCCGCCGGCGCTTCCGGCGACGCTCTGAACCGTCGAGCCGACCACCGCCACGCCGGCCGCCATCCACTCGATCAACTTGAGCGGCGAGGCGTATCGCCGATACTCCGGACCCGCTCGGCGGCTCAAGGCCACGACGCCGACCCGGCATTGCCGCATCAGAGCTCGAACATCGGCGTGGGGGACCGCCGGCTTGAGCGTAAACCGCTCGGCCAGGCCCGCCTCGCGGGCCAGATTCCCCAGGCGCGCCCGATAGCGAGAAGCGCCACGTCCGACCGCGAGGAGGGTGATCCGGGGCAGCCGTCCCACGGCCCGGATCAGGGTTTCGATCCCATTGGCCGCCGCGAGCATCCCGAGGTAGCCGACGTCGTAACGCGCGGGCTCGCGCGGCGGGATACCTTCCGGCTCGGCGCAGCCCGAAGGGAGCCAAAGGCGAGGCCCGGGGTAGGCCGCCCGCTCAAGATCGCGCGCGTGGCCGGGCGAGGCGTGGAGGATGCCATCGGCCTGGCTGACCCAGCCCGCCTCTCGATGCTGAAGCCGGCGCAATTCCGCACGGCAGGCGTTCAGACCCGCCGCCGGATGCTTGCGCCGCCAGCCGCGCCACCCCTGAAGCCACTCCGGCGTCTGGAGTTCGAGCACCAGGCGGGTCTGTTCAGACAGGAGCCAGGCGTCCCGCAATTGCGAGAGCGCCCGCGGGGACCGCGTCAGGATGGCCTCGGGCGGCCCCCCCGCGGCCCGCCGCGCTCGCCAGGCGTGGCGCAGTCGGTCCAGGGGCGTGCTGAAGGGCGTTCGCTTTTCTCCCGCGCTGCCGCGGCGACGGCCGGCGAGAAACCTGAGCCCGGCCGGCAGGGGACGCCCCAGGAACGCCGGGAGCCGCTCAAGCCCCTCGTGAGGACACGTTTCCAGCCAAAAGAGGACCTCGTGCCCCCGGTCAGCCAGCGCCGCCGCCGTCTGCAGGTTCTGGATGGCGCTGGCCGGCAGGCCGAGATCGGCCTCAAGCCGGATATTGGTCACCAGCCACAGGCGCATCGGAGAACGTCCCGGATCGCGCGAGAGCCGCCGCCTCCTCCTCCGCCACGCTTCGGTCCTCCGTCATGCGGAGAACACGATCGAAGAGGCCCAGGCTTCCGTATTCGTGCGTGATGAAGATGACGGTCAACCCGCCGTCGTTGAGGCGGCTGATCAACTCGATGAACTCCCGTTTGGTTTCCTGATCCAGCGCTGCCGTCGGCTCGTCCAGGATCAGGATTTCGGGCCGGCGGACGAACGCCCGGGTCAGGGCGACTTTCTGCCGCTCGCCGCCCGAGAGCAACGCCCCTTGCTCCCCGACCAGCGTATCGTACCCCTGGGGGAGGGCCGAAATGAACCGGTGAGCCTGCGTGGCCTGGGCCGCCTCGACGATCCTCTCGCGGCTCAGGCCTTCGAGCCCGAAGGCGATGTTTTCAGCCACGGAACGATTGAACAAGAACGGCTGCTGCGTGATGAGGCAAACCTTCTCGCGCAGTTGCCTCAGGCGCAGCCGGTGGATCGGCGTGTCGTCGATCCGGATCATCCCCGCCGACGGCTCGTAGAGCCGCGTCAGAAGATGGACGATCGAGGTCTTGCCGGCCCCGTTGGGACCCACGAGGGCGACCGCTTCGCCGCGCCGCACGCGGAAGCTCACGTCGCGCAGGGCCGGGCGCCGTCGCGTCCGCTTTCGGCGTCGGATGACGTACGTCAGAGAAACGTTTTCGAAAATGAGCTCTCGCCAGGTGGCGGGAAAAGGAAGCGGGTCGGCCGCCTCCACGATCCGGGGCTGGCGATCCAGAAGGGCGAAGACGCGCCGGGCGACCGTGGCCGCCCGCTGCATCTTGATGTTCATGCTCATGAGCGTCCGGAACGGCTTATAGAATCGCGTCGTGGCGAAGAGAAAGACGAGCAGCCGCCCCTGCTCAAACCGCAGCGTGTCGGGGAAGGCGAACGTCGCGATCAGAAAGACGGCCAGGAGCGTGGCGATGTTCAGGACGTCGACAAAGGGACCCGTGACCGCTTCGGCGGCCCGGCGACGCCGACTGGAGCGCACCAATTGATCGACCGCCGGGCGGAGATAGTCACTTTCGAGGCGTTCGGCCCCGAACGCCTTGATCGCCTGAACCCCTCGAAAACCTTCGGTCATCACGTCAAGAGCCCCCTCCTCCAGCTCGACTTCGGCGCGCAGGGCCTGCCGCAGCCACCGGGTCAACATGAGCGTCGGCAGGATGACGAACGGCAGGAGAAGCCCCAGGAGGAGCGTCAGCCGGTAATTGATCACCAGGAGCGTGATGAAAAGAATGAGGGCGTTGGCGGGCAACATTACGCGCGTCGAGGCCAGGAGCTTGATCATCGGCCGGATCTGAAACGCGGATCGGTAACAGGTGTTGAGAAGGCTCCCCGTCGTTTCGCCATGAAAATACTGAAGCTCCTGCCGGAGGGCCTGCGTGTAGAGGTCCTGCATCAACTGGCTCGTGACGCGGATCGAGGCGCGCTCCATCAGATAGTCCCCGAGAAACTGAAAGAGCCCGTGCAGGACGAAAATCCCCAGGATCAACAGGCAATAAACCGCCACAAAGCGGCTCAGCGAGGCGCGCGCCCAATCCGCGGACCGTCCCCAGATCTCCCCCGCCCGGGCCGCCAGCGGCCTGGCCGCAGGCATGTAGCGCTCGGCCCATGCCTCGGCTCGCTCGAGGCTTCCCCCCTGGGAGGCGGCGCTCGGCGTCCCCGCCTCTTCCAGGGCCGAGCCGGAGGGTTCGACAGCGGCGGCCTCGGCCGGAGCCCGGCTCAGGCCCACGGCGAAGAGAGGCCGGAGCGAGATCAGCCCCAGCCCCGCCAGCGACGAGGCGAGGATCATCAACACATTGGCCAGGATGATTTGACGCCGAACCGGGCGTAGGAGACCCACAACCCGCCAGAGCGCGTTATCGCGCAACGAAAACCGGTTGCGGATGAAGTCGCGAATCCCCGGCGCGGTGGGCGGCGGCCTCATGGGCTCAAGAGCGTGAGGGGAAAATCACGGGGGCGACGACGTCTGGACGCGATCCCCGAAGGAGCGGATGGACGTGGGTGGCCCCGGGGTGGAACCGGCTAACCCCATCGGGGCACCTTAACCCATGGCCTTGATCGAGTAAATTCTTAACTCACAAGGCTTCGTATCGAAACCGCCCGGAGGCCTCGCTCTCCATCTCCGCTCGTTGAGGCCCCGTCACGACAAGACGTCCTCACCTCAGGGGCGGCTCGCGGCGCGACGGAGCCGGCCGATCAGCCCGCCGAGGAGGGGCGCGGCTTTGCTGAGTTTATAGAGCTTCCGCCCGTCCGGAGCTTCCCCGAGGCGCTCGATCCGGGGCAGGCGGGCCTGCTCGGCGACGAAGCCGGCGAAGGCCTCCGGGTCCAGGTTACGGTAGGCCTGCCGCATCTGACGTTCCTCCGGCCGGTGCGTTTCGAGCAGGATCATCTCGGCCCCGCGCAGGCGCTTGAGTAAGCCGAGAAACCGTTGATAACGGGACTTCTTCCGCAAGAAATGATGAAAAACGTTAAGCGCGAGAATGAGGTCGAATTCGCCGAGGCGCGGGTAATCGAAGACGCTCCCCTGCCAGATGGAGAACTGGCGATTACCTGCCAACCGAAGCCGATTGAGAAAGTAAACGTTGCGCGTATCCCGCTCAATCGCCGTGCAGCGCAGACCGAGGGCCTCGAAGGCGTGACACATGTGCCCCCAGTGGGCCCCGATGTCGAGCAGCCGTTTGCCGGCCCACGCCTCGGGATCGATGGCCCCCCGCAGGATTGCCATCCGCTCGTCGCCGTGGTGGGCGGGCAGGTCCGCCAGGTCCGGATGGTCGATTTTCTGGTAAACCTTGCCCTTGAGGTGCGGGGAGGCTTCGCAGAACTCGATGATCTCGCGCTTGAAGGCGACCCAGCGACTATGACGGATGACGATCTGAACCGGAATCCGCGGCAGGCTCAGGAATTTCGCCACGGCCAATCGATGCTGCCCGTCGACGAACATCAAGCGCCCGTTGCGATCGATGGCCACGGTGACTTCGTTGCCCTGCGGCGAAGCCTCATCCTTCAGGTCGGCCTGTGTCCGATAGCCCTCGCGGCTGATCCGGCCCAGGAGCGCCTCGAACTCCCGACATCGGTAGAGCACGTTGCGCTGGGTTCGATGCGACGTGCGGGCCGTCCCGTCGCGAATATGCCGGAGATGCCGCCGATAATAATCGGTGGTTTCCCAGCGGCGGCCGCGGCGGACGTGGTCCGTCAAGGACCGATAGAGGTCGCTTTCCTCGAACACCGTCTCGGGGGCCTGATCCCAGTCGCCGTCGAGCACCAACTGAGGCGGACGCCGGCTGCAAAGTTGGAGAAAGAAATCCCAACTCATCCGTTCAAGCAGCCGGCGACTCGAACAGACCAGCGAGATGTCCCGGGGGTCCACCCAGACGACCGCTTCGCCCATGGCCCGGCCGGACGGCCGCTCGGCGAGCCGCGTCGCCGACGACAGTCCAAGCGCGACAGCCTAACCCAGGCCAGGCGCGAGCGAAACGTTTTCCTCCGGCGTTATCCGGCTTGCCGCGGTTTCGGGCCGATGGGATCATAGCCGCGCGACGATCGTCCAGGTCGAGCCGGCGCGATGAAGATTCTCCTCACCGGGGCCTCGGGGTTGATCGGTTCGGCGTTGGCGCCGGAGCTGACGGCCGCCGGCCACGAGGTGATCCGGCTGCGGCGTTCGTCAGCGAGCCGCGCCGAGCCTGGCCCGTTCTGGGATCCCGTGGCCGGCACGGTCGAGGCCGCGGCGCTCCTGGGTGTGGAGGGGATTGTCCACCTGGCGGGGGCCAGCGTCGCTGAGGGCCGTTGGACGGCCGCCCGCAAGCAGACCATCCTCGACAGCCGAGAGGCGGGAACGCGCCTGATCGCCGAGTCAGCGGCTCATCTGCGGCCTCGCCCGAAAGTGCTGGTCTGCGCCTCGGCCATCGGTTTTTACGGCGACCGGGGCGAGGAGCGACTCTCCGAGGCGAGCCCGCCGGGCTCGGGTTTCCTGGCCGATGTATGTCGGCGCTGGGAGGCCGCGGCTGAGCCGGCTCGGGCGGCGGGCGTGCGCGTCGTTCATCTCCGGTTCGGGGTCGTGTTGAGCCCTGCCGGAGGCGCTCTCCGCCGCATGCTCACCCCTTTCCGGATGGGGTTGGGCGGCCGGCTGGGCTCGGGTCGCCAGTTCATGAGCTGGATCACGCTTGAGGACGCCGTGGGGGCGATTGTCCATGCGATCAAGTCCGAGCTGGAGGGGCCCGTCAACGTGGTCGCGCCCAACCCGGTCCGGAACGCCGAGTTCAGCCGCCTGCTCGCGCGGGCTCTGGGCCGACCGGCGATTCTGCCGATGCCGGCGCCGATCGTCCGGCTCGCCTTCGGCGAGATGGGCCATGAGTTGATGCTTTCCAGCGCACGCGTGGAACCCGCGCGTCTTCAGGCCGCCGGTTACGCCTTCCGACACCCGGAGCTGGAGGAGGCCTTCAGGCATCTCCTCGGCCGGAGCGGGTCATGAGGGCCGACGAGTCCGGTTCGGGATCGACCCCCCGCCGCCCGATTCTCCTGGCCAATCTCGGCTCTCCGGCCTCAACGGCCGTCAAGGACGTGCGGGCTTATCTGCGCGAATTCCTGATGGATGAGCGCGTCCTCGACGTGCCCTACCTCCTGAGGAAGTTCATTGTCGAGGCGAGAATCCTGCCGAAGCGATCCCGCGAATCGGCCCACGCCTATCGGCGCGTCTGGTGGTCCGAAGGTTCGCCGTTGATCGTCCTGAGCCGGCGGGTTGAGCGTCTGCTGCGGGAGCGGGTCGCCGCGCCGCTGAGTCTCGCCATGCGGTACGGCGAGCCCTCCGTCGAGACGGCCCTCGATGAATTGATCCCTTCGGGGACGGCGCCTCCCGCCGAACTCTTCCTTCTCCCGCTTTATCCGCACTACGCAATGTCGAGTTATGAGACGGTCGTGGCGCGCGTCCGGCGGGCGCTGGCGCGGCGGGCCCCCGGCGCGCGATTGCTCGTGCAGCGCCCCTTCTACGATGATCCGGCTTACATCGCGGCGCTCGTCGAGCGCTCCCGACCCTTCCTGGAAGAATCCTACGACCATCTGCTCTTCAGCTATCACGGCCTGCCGGAGCGCCATCTGCGCAAGTCCGACCCGACGGGGCGGCATTGCCTCGCCTCGCCGGATTGCTGCCGCGTCGAGTCCCCCGCGCACGCGACGTGCTATCGCCATCAGGTCTTGCGGACGACGGAGTTGTTCGTTGAGTCGGCGGGGATCGAGCCGGGGCGCTGGTCCGTGGCGTTCCAATCCCGGCTGGGGCGCGATCCGTGGCTGCGGCCCTATACGGACAAGGAACTGACCCGCTTGGCGCGGGAAGGGGTCCGCCGGCTGGTCGTCATCTGCCCGGCGTTTGTGGCCGATTGTCTGGAGACGCTGGAGGAGATCGGCCTGCGCGGGCAGGACGCCTTCCTGGCCGCGGGGGGAGAGGAATTGCGCCTGATTCCCTGCCTGAACGACCATCCCAGGTGGATCGAAACGCTGGCCGGGTTCTGCCGAGCATGAGGGCAAAGGCGCGGATGGGGACTTCACGTCGACGGGCTTTGCGGGGGATAATGCCGGCAGTGTCGGGCCTCGGCGCAATCCGTGGTCGTCGCAGGTCCAGAGGAGGCGCTTGGCTATGAATCCGCGCTCACGGTTTGAATTCGCGGTGGGGCTGATGGTCGGCCTCGGTCTCCTCGGCTCGTGGTGCGCCGCCGAGGACCCGGCGGGCGGGCCCGAAATTCTCGCCCGTCCGGGCCGTTTCCGATCGTTGACCGAGCCCCCATGCTCTTACGCGTCGACACAGGATCGCAAAGGGTTGATCCGCGAGGACGACCGCGTCGTGGCCTGGATCCGCGGGGCGCACAACGGCGGCGCGGCGCCGCTGAGACACTTCCTGGCCGGCCCCCGCGTCATCAACGACACTTATGGTCTGTTCTTCTACGATCCCGATGGCGGTTACGTCAGCGTGTTCGAAAAAGCCTACGGCTTTGAGTTTTACGGCTGGCGGCGGGGCGTGATGGTCGCCCGCGGGCCGGACGGCACGCTCTGGTCCGCCCTCAGCGGCCGCGCGCTGGCCGGACCGCAGGCGGGCGCGCAGCTCCGCCGCGTTCCCAGTCTGACCACGGATTGGGGCCATTGGCTCCTCCTTCACCCGGAATCGACCGCTTACGACCTCTTTGACGGAACCCGATACGAGACGGTCGAATTGCCAGGAGAGCTGAGCGAGGAATGGGCTCCCTTCCTGAGACAGGCCGACCCGAGGCTTGAACCCCGGGCGACCGTGCTGGGGGTCGAGGTCGGCCCTGCGCGCAGGGCCTATCCGCTCGACGGGTTGCCGGATCGGGCCAGCTTGCTGGACGAGATCGAAGGCGTTCCGCTTGCGGTTTTCTGGTATGCCCCCACGAGGACGGCCGTGGCCTTCCAGCGGCGCCTCGGCGAGCGGACGCTCGCGTTTCGGGCCGACCCCGTGGCGCCCGAGAGCGCGCCCTTTGTGGACGAAGAGACGGGGACCCGGTGGACGCTGGCCGGGCGCGCCGTCGACGGCCCGCTCCGCGGGAGCGAATTGACCTGGGTGCCTGGCGTTCAGTGTCGTTGGTACGCCTGGGCCTCGGAGCATCCCGCCACGGAACTCGGGTCGGCGTCCCAGATCGCAGGACCGGGCCGTTGATCCACGTATGAAGCCAAGGCTTTCAACCGGTCTCCAAAGGGGCGACGGCGTCGCCAGAGCGGGCCGATCGCACGCCTCCTATGCCACCCACTGGGGACTTCTCCTGGCGACCGTCATCTCGACGTTTGGGGCAGCGGCCGACGAGGTTCCGTTCCGGGGCGTTCTCGTTCGGCCCGATCAGATCGATGTTCCGGCCCTCAAGACTCAAGGGTATGGCGCCGTGGCGCTCCGGATCGACGGCCTTGAGACGCTGGAGGAGGCGGCTCGAACCGCGACGGACGTCCGCGGGGCCGGTCGGGCCTTGTTCTACTGGTTCGAAGTGGCGCGGGACCCGGCGCTGGCCGAGATTCACCCGGAGTGGATGGCCAGCCTGCAAACGCACCAGCAATGGCGGCGGCACTTTCCGTCGGCCACCGAGGTCGGCCCCGGTGAGGTCGTCAAGACCCACCCGTGGGTCCCGATCGCCTTTGAAGGAGCGTTCGCCGCTCATCTGAGTCGGATCGCGGCGTGTTTGCGATCCCTGCCGGCCCCGGACGGCGTCTTCCTCAACGATCTTCAGGCGGGGCCTTCGGCCTGCGGTTGCGGGAATCTCCTCTGCCGCTGGACGCCCGAGTACGGCCCGATCTCCACGGCGGCTCGATCCGGCCCCGAGGCCGCCTCGCGGTTTGTCGTCGAGGTTCAGCGGTTGGTTCCCGACGGCGAGGTCATCCCGGTCTGGATGACCGAATGCGAAGAACATGAGTCCCGGCCGGGCGGGGATTGCGGCGGCGTCGGATGCTACAGCGGACGGTGTTGGTGGGCCTGGACCGAGCAGTTGATGGCGCTGGCGGGCCGGACGGGTCGGCTTGCCGTCCCCGCGCTCCCGCGAGCCTGGGCTAAGGCACCGGCCCCGGCGGGGGGCGGCTTTGTGAGCCGGGCGCTCGCGGCTTTCGAGCGCATGCCGCCCGAGCGGGGCGGGCGAGCCGTTTCGTCCGATCGCCTGATCGCCGTCCTCCAGGGATGGGATTCTGGGGCGGCGACGATTCAGGCCGACGTGGAGGAGGCCCTTGCCGCCGGGGCGGCGGGCTATCTTCTGGCGCTCACGCCGATTGAGCAGAGTTGGTCCCCGAGAGTCGTTCGCCTTGAGGAACTCTCCGGCTCCCGCGAGCCAGGGCGGTAGCGAACGCGCGATCCGTCCGGCGACGAAGGCCCTGATCTCTCATCGGCTCGGGCCGCGAGGGAACTCGCGCCTTCAACCGCTTGTTCCGCGTGGGCTGGAACGCTCGCGCCAACGGGCCAGCTCGCTGGCGTAGCGTCGGCCAAGGTCGGCCGCGTTGGCCTGCGCCCAGTCGCTCAGGCGGGTCACGCCGACGCAGGGCGAATTCGTCGAGAGCAGCCCCGCCATCAACGCGCCGATCTCTTCGCGCGTCAGGAAAACGTCCCCGACAAGTCGACCGATCGCCCAGGCGGCCAGATAGCCGACCCCCGGGGGGATCAGGGCCAGGGGCCTGGGCTTGCCGATGATCCGGCCCAGCGTCTCGATCAGCCCTCGATACGTAAACGTCTCCGGCCCGACGGCGTCCACCCGCCGGTCGCCCGTCGCGCACCGTTCATCCGCGGCGAGCTCGGCGAAATCCTCGATGTAGATCGGCTGGACCCGGTAAGCTCCATCGCCAAAAACGCCGAAAACGGGGAATCGGCGGAGCGTCCAGGCGATGTTGTTCACCAGGATGTCTTCGCCGCCAAAAAACAGCGCGGGCCGCAGGATCGAATGCGGCAGGCCGATCTCCCGCAGCGCGCGCTCGACGCGGCCCTTGCCTCGAAAATACGAAAAGGGGGAATCCTCGGAGGCGTTGGCAACACTGACGTGCACGATGCGACCCACCCCCGCGGCCCGGGCAGCCTCCAATAAAGCGATCGAGTTCCGCACGGCGAGGTCATGCCCCGCCCCCCCGTGGTTGAACCGGATCCAGTAAGTATTGATCAGAACGTCGGCTCCGGCGAGCGCGGCCGCCAGGGCGGGGGGATCCTCAAATCGAAAGGCGAACGCCCGAACCCGATCACCGAACGGATCGCGACGGCGCGGAGAATTCGTCAACGTCCGGACGGCGCAGCCTTGATCGAGCAGCCGCCGCGCGATATGGCGGCCGGAGTAACTGAAGGCCCCGGTGACGACGCAGCTCTCCACGGGGGTTCCCTCCAGCGGCGACTCGGGCTTCGGCGGTCGCCGGAGTTACGTCGGCGCCCGGCCTTCACAACATCACGCGACAGGCGGCGGCGACGGTGACCGCGGCCGTCTCGGCCCGCAGGACCAGCGGCCCCAGATGAACGGCGGTGAAGCCCGTCTGGCGAAAGGCCTCGGCCTCGCCCGGCGTCCAACCCCCTTCGGGGCCGACGGCCACCTGGACCGCCAGGTTCATCCCCGCCCGTTGGCTCAGCCACTCCCCCAGCCCGACCGCTCCCGGCCCTGGGTGGGCGAAGCAGCTCAAGACGGGCGGTCGTTCGCGCGCGAGCCAGATCGGCAGCGGCGTGATCGGGTCGAACCGCATGGGGATGGCCCGACCGGATTGTTTGGCGGCCGCGAGCGCGATCCGTTCCCACCGGGCCAGCGGATCGGCCTTCGAGCCGGACCCCGGCGCGGCGACGGTGCGCCGGGCGCGCAGGGGTTGGACCGCGGCCACGTCCAGTTCGGAGAGTTTCTCGATCATCCAGTCCATGGCGCGGCGCTTCAGGACTGAGACGGCCATCAGGAGCGGCACGCCCGCGGGGCGCGCCCCCGGCAGAGGTTCCACCAGTCGGAGGCACGCGAGCCCCGGCCCACGATCGCCGACCTCCGCCCGCCAAGCCCGACCGTCCCGGTCGAAAACCTCCACGATCACGCCGGGCCGCAGCCGCAGAACGTTTCGAAGGTGGTGGGATTCGCCCGGCGGCAGCAGGACGGTTCCCTCGGCGGCTTTGGCGAGCGACGTCGGTGAATAAAATCGGTAAGGGCGAAGGCGCAACGTCGGCGTTTCCCGGAGCCGCCGTGCCGACCCGCCCCGCTCAGGCGGTCACCGGTCTCATTTCGGCGTTCGACAAACGGCGCAAGGCTCAAGCCCCTTGGCGCGTGCGTCGCTCAGTTTGATCGAAACGGGTTCGGCGGGCAATTGCGGGCACGTCGGGCGATGATAGCGCCGGTCGCTCGGGCCCCAGAGGAACGTCCGATCGCCGCTGGCTCGCTGAGGCGGCGGCCCGACCTCTAGCGTCGGCCCGTCCGCGGCCGGCGGGCTCACGGCCTCGGCTTCAGCCCGCGAGCCCTCGCCTTGGGTTCCGCCCGGCCCTTCTTCGGAGGCGGCTTCAAAAGGGGCAGGCTGTGCTTTGGGACCCGATGCCGCCGCGGCCGACGCTCCGACGGCTTCCGGGCTCGCTCCATCGGAACCCGTCGGCGGGGGCTGGATAAGCCGATCTTGGAGCTGCTCGATGATTTCACGCGCGCGGCGGCTGAGGTAAACCGAGGGGTCGGCCTGCGGAGGCTCGGCCTCCAGCAAAGCCGACGCCACGCCGAAGGCGTCCCGGGCGAAGGCTTCTTCCAGGAGGTTCCGGCCCACGACGAGAACGCCGGTGGGCGATCCTGCAAGCGCCTTCTCCCTTCCCCATTCCCAGGAGAGCAGCGGATCGCGCGCCGGGGCCTTGAGCCGCCCGAAAAGGCGCAGCAGGCGCCCCGAAGGCCGCGGCGCCAAACGGGAATACCCCATGCGGTATTCGATCCTTCCCGCGGCGGGATCGATCCGATTGGCCAGATGCCGGTCCCAGCCCCAGCGGTCGGCGAAGGGCCCGTCCAGCGCGTTGTGGCCCTCGCGGATCCAGTTCCCCTGGTCGGCGTCGGCGAAATCCAGAACGCTCGGATCGAAGCGCAGCAGCACGCGCACCTCGTCGAACGCCACGCCTTCGGGATTGTGAAGCCCCACGTCGAAGACGATCCATTCCCCCGCCTCGTAGAAGTCCTTGCGGGGATAATCGATCCAGAGTGAAGGGGGGTGCTCGGCCATCGCCCCGGACGCTCGAAGGACGCCCGACAGATCACGCCCCGGATCGAGCACAAGGCGACCCCCCCGAGGGATCGGGCCGGGCGGAGGCTCCACGCGCAGTCGCGCGCCGACGAGCGTCCCCAGCGGCCCGAATTCATTGAGCGTGATCCGCTCCGAACCCTGGAAGGCCGATGAAACCGCGCGGGGGGAGGCGAGGCCCAAGGGAGCCTCCTCAATCGGTTCCCGAGCGCGCCAGAGGACCTCGAGAATCTTCATGTCGAGCCCTCGTAACGGACGGGCGAACCGCGCCCGATACCGAATCTCTCCGGCCACGCGGTCGATCCCCCACTGCGGCTCCCCCTGGAGCGCATCCTTGATGGCATCCTGATGAAGGGAGACGGGCTCGACGGCCTGGGGAGGGTAAGTCAGCACGAGATCAACGGCGGTCAACGCCAGCCGTTCCAGGTTCAGCAGCCGCGCCTCGGTCGTGAATTCCTCCCCCGGCCGGACGACGATGCTCGCCGGCGTGAGGAAAAACGTCATCGTCCGGAACTTGGCCGAGGCGGCTTCGCTCTCGATGACCTCCGGACTGGGGGGGCTTAGCTGCTCGGCAAGACCGCCCGATGGGGCGCCCGGCTGGACCTTGATGAGCTCCTGGAGGGCCTGGTTGGCCTTGGCTTCCGCCTCCTTGCGCATCTCTTCCAGTCGCCACCGGATGTAAGCCTGCTGGCGCTGTTTCCTCTCCTCCTCGGAGAGCCCCGGCACGTTCGGGTCGAGCTCGTAGGGAACTTTGATCGGCGTCGGCTCCGGCGTCGGCTTGGTTGGGGTCGCCGGGACGATCTGCGGCAACTCAAGCGGCGGCTCCTGGGCCGAGACCATCGGCCGAGCTATCAGCGCCGTGATCGCCAGGGCAATGCCCCGAAGCGCCGAAGCGGCGAAGCGATCGGAGGTGACACGCACCGGAGCCTCCCGAAGTGAGGGGGGCCCATAGCGCCAGGGCAAGAATCGCGCCAGGCGGGGTAAAGAGGACAGGGGCATGAGGCGAGCGGCGAGCAAGCCGGAGGCTCCTCCGTCAGCTCGCGAACTCAGGGTCCGGCGAGCGCGCCGGCTACGTCGGTGACCGCCGCCTTGAGGGCCTTGGCGTCGGGGGTCGGCGAGTCGAGGATGGCGATGGCCGTCGGTTCCAGTAAGTCCTCAGCGTGATAGTAAGCCATGACGTCCTTGCAAAAGGCCGAGAAATCCGAAAGTTTGACCCACGGCACATCGAAACCGTCCTGAATTTCCGTCCAGTTTCGTTTTAATTGGCCATCATCGAACTCCAGCAGGACCATCGGGAACAACGTCTCCTCCGGCACCTCGCTCCCGAAGAGAACCAGGAGCAGCGGAAAACCCGTCCGATGGAGGCGAATCCCGGCCCACCCGCGATAGTCCTCCGGCACCTGGGCGCGCACCTTGTCGAAAAACGACCGGACGGCGTCCCACTGCGGCGTGTAGGTGAACATCGGCACGGTCGAGACTCCGTCGAGGTTTTCCGTCTTCGCCGTCGTGATTTTCCGATCCGCCGGCGGCGCTGAATCCCCTCGGCGAGCATAGCCGGACCCCCCCGTTTCAAGCAACGCCAAAGCCGGCGATCCCCCGGGGCGATCGCAGAAGAGCCCGACGCTCCAGACGGGCGCATTTGACATCGCGACGGCCCCGGCCTGACAATCCTCGACCAGTACGGACGGCGAAACTCCCGCGGCCCCGCGCGACTTGGACACAGCCTCCCTCAATGTTCCCGGGGCGGACTCCCCGAGCGCCCCCGTCGAAGGGGCGCCCGAGGGTGACCTCGAGTCTCGGCTTCGCCAGGCGCTGGGAGAAACTTATGAACTGGGGCCGCAGATCGGCCGCGGGGGGATGGGCGTCGTTTTTCAAGCCACGGACCTGCGGCTCAAGCGCGAGGTCGCCATCAAGGTCCTCCCGCCGGAACTGACTCACCGGCAGGACTTGCGCCGCCGGCTCGTCCGCGAGGCCCAGGCCGCCGCCGCCCTCACCCATCCCCATATCGTGCCGATCTACGACGTGGGTTCCGGCGGCGGGCTCGTCTGGTTCGTGATGGCCTTCATCCACGGCGAGAGCCTGCGGGACCTCGTCCGCCGGGCCGGGCCGCAGCCGCTTCACGTGGTCGCGCGCGTGCTGCGCGAGACGGCCTGGGCGCTCTCCTACGCTCATGCCCGCGGCATCGTCCATCGGGACATCAAGCCCGATAACATCATGATCGAACGGGCCTCCGGCCGGGCCATCGTCATGGACTTCGGCCTGGCCAAAATCGCCGATGAAAAGGACAGCGGCGTAACCTCGACGGGGGCCATCCTCGGGACCCCCGCCTACATGTCGCCGGAACAGGCCCGGGGGGCCGAACAGATCGACGCCCGGTCGGACATCTACACGCTCGGTCTTGTCGGCTATTTCATCCTGACCGGCCGGAACCCGTTCTCGGCGCGAGGTCGTCAGGCCACGCTGGCGCGCGTCCTGACCGAGGAAGCTCCGGACGCCGCCACGCTCCGGCCGGACCTGCCCGCCTGGATCATCGAGACCCTGCGCAAGGCCACCCGGCGCGATCCCGCCGGACGGTTCGAATCCGCCGAGGCGCTCGCCAACGCGCTCGACCAGGGAGAGACCCCGGCCCCCATCCCCACCTCCGTGGAGAACTTTCTGGACCTGCTCGGCAGTTACGGCGCGCTCTCGGTACTGGCGGCCTGGGCCTTGTTCTTCATCGGGTTGCCGCCGAAGGGCGCCGTCGGGGCGTTCTTTCCTTCCGGGACGTTCCTGATTCTGGTCTCGGTGCTGGCCTTTCCGCTGCTGCGGGCGGTCCATCTGATGAGCGCCGAAGGGATCGGCTGGCGGGAAATCCGGCAGGCGATCCAGGCGCGGCGACTTTACTGGCTGCGGACGATCAGTCTGGCCCGTGGGGCGGGCCTCCACCTGACGCCGATGCTGCTGGTGGCCGTCGCGATCCTGGGGGTGACGCTTAACTGGTTCTTCGAGAACTTCCAATGGGAACACGGCCGCTACGTCGTCCCCCGGCCGGTCGGGAGTCTGGCTCTGCGTTCGAGACCGCTCTGGCTCATCTTGTACGCTGCGCTGGCGACGGTCGTCTGGGCCTGGTTGTTCGCCTTGCCCGGATGGCGCGCCCTCTCGCCGGAAAAGCTCGACGCGATCGCTTCCTGGCGGCTTCCGCGCTGGATCGACCTTCTGGGCCGGGTGCTGTTCGGCCGCCTGGGGTCGGCCGGCCCCATCGTCGAGGCGACGGCGGACTTCCAGCAAATGGCCGAGCCGGCCGTCCAGGCCGCGATCGCCTTCAACCGGACCCGTCGCCAATTGCCGCTTCGGCGACGATGGGCCGTCTCCCCCGTCATCCGTCAAGGTAACGGCCTCGTCCGCCGCGCGTGGCGCATCCAGGAGCGGGTCGTCCGCCTCAAGGATCAACTACGCCGGGCTCAGGACCCTCGGCAGGCCGATCGGCTGGCGGCGGCCATCGAGCGGCGGGAAACGCTCCTGGCCGAATGCGGCGCCGCGCTCGAAGATTTGCGTCTTCTCCTGGAAGAGGCGGCCTCGCCGGAATCCGCCGAGCCCCCGACGGACCCGCGGGCGCTTGAAGAAGCCCGGCGCTTGACGCGCCCGCTGCGTTGGGTCGCGCGAATTACGCGCGCCTATGTGGTCCTTTGTATCGGGTGGCTCGCCGTGAGAGCAGCGGTGGACTTCGAGGGGCTCGTGGCGAAAGTTCCGGCCCTGGGGGCCTGGGCGGCGGCCGGGGAGGCCTTCGAGTACGTCGCCTGGGGCTCGCTGCCGGTCTTCGTCCTGTTTCTCGCCCTCAGGCGACGGTTCTATTCGTAATCGGGGAAATCCGGCCTGGCCGCTCTCAGTCCGAAGTCCATTTCTCGCCGATCAAGGGGGGCTCTCCGAAGGCTCCGCTGGCGGCTCCATCCACTCGAAAATCGCAATACGGTCGCCACGGAGGGTCAGGTCCCGCCGGACCGAGGCGTGTAACCAGGGCTCGTCGCGGAATCGGCTCACCTTGCCCGCGTCGATAAGCAGGAGGAGCGGCCGACCGGCGGCGAGAGTCTCGCGCGTGAGGCGACGGAAGTCCTCCTCGAAGTCTTCATCCTCGAAGTAAGCGATCACAAAATCGCCGTAAATGTTGAAATACGGCTTGTCGTCGCCGAACATCGCAATCTGCAATTGCGGATGCTCGCCCAGGCGGTCGGCTAAATCCCGACTCATCGCCTTGAGATCGTCGTCCTGAAACGCCGGAGGAATCATCCAGCCGAACAGGACGAACCATCCGGCGTAAAGCAGGGCGATCATGAGGCCGAGGGCGGCGGCGAAGGCCCGCCGGACGATCAGCAGCGCGCCGGCCCCGACGGTGGCCGCCAGCACGATCGAACCGATTACTTGAGCCGGCCGGGAGAAATGCCAGGCTGCGTACTCGAACTCGGCGTTCGCGTCCCGCAGGGCGACGCTCGCTTCCAGGTCGATCGGTTCGAGGGCCGAGGCCAGGGTTTGCGCCAACTCATGACGCCACATCAGGACAACCCAGACGAGCGCCAGAGCCCCCAGATTGATCCAGGCGGGCGTCGCCACGAGCCCCGTCGCTCGCGGCAGTTTCCACGCTCCCTCCCGGCCGCTCATGAAGCCTTGGAGAAGGAAAGCCGCGAGGATCGCCAGCGCAGGGTAAGCCGGCAACAGATATTGGGCGCGCTTCGGCGGGTAGAACGACAGGCCGATCAAGGTCAGACCGATCCACCCCATCAGGAATCGGCAGGCGGCAGTCTGATCGCCGAAGATCGGCCCAGCCGCGGGAGCTTCCGGGCGTCGGCGGCGCGAACGTCCCCAAGCCCAGAGCCAACCGCCCGCCCCCGCCGCCACGAAAAGCGCCGCCGGCGCCGCGTCGTACCAGATATTCTTCAGGTAATACCCGAGGGGCTCGACGTGCCGCCACGGGTCCAGCACGCGCCCGAGGTTCTGACGCACGATCAGATCGCGGGAGGCCTCGGCGCCGGTCGCCGCCATCATCGGCGCCAGCCAGGCGAGATTCAGCCCCAGGGCCAAGCCCAAACCCCGCGGCGACCAGAGCTCCTTAAGCCGGGCCCATTCGCCTTGCCAGAGAAGAAACGTCACGATCGTTCCAAGAGCCACGATCGGCCCAACGGGTCCCTTCACGGCCAACGCCAGCCCGATCCACAGCCAGAACGGCCAGCCGGCCAGCGGACGCCGACCCGAGAAGTAAGCTCGGACGAAACATAAGAGGGCCGCGTAAACGGCGAGGCACATGGGGATGTCCAGCCGTCCCCAGCGGCTGATCCAGACGAATCGGGGCACGACCAGGAGGAGGAGGGCCGCCGTCCAGGCGATGTCTCGACGGCGGAAAAGCGAAAATGCCAGGGCGTAAACGACCAGGAGGGAGGCGATCGCGCTGGCCACGCCGGGGAGCCTGAGGGCGAAGGCCGACGGCCCGCCGAACAACTCAAACGCCCCCCGGACGAGCCAGAAATAGAGCGGCGGTTTCTCGGTATAAGGCCGCCCATTGAAGTGGAGCATGAAAAACCGCGCCCCAGAGCCGATCTCTTTGGCCACCTGGGCGTAACGGAGCTCATCGGTCCCCTGGTAACCCGTGCGAGGCGAGCCGATCAGATAAAGCGGCAGCGCCAGGCCGGCAAGCGCCAGGCAGAGCAACCCGTGTCGCCTCATGGACGCGCCGAGGGCTCCGAGGGGGCCGAGCCGAACCACCGTTCCTCCACCACGCCGCAGCCGATGAGGACGTAACCCATGAATTCCAGCCCCTCCTCGACGAACCGCTTGGCTTCGCTCAGGAGATCTTCCTCGGCCAGCAGTCGCCAGAGGTCGCGCTGACCAAGGACCTGAGCATAAACGATGAGGAGCGTCGCGCCGAACCCCATCAGGTAAAAGCCCGCTCGACCGACGAAGGCGGCGAGCTCCGGCGCGATCCGGGCCCGGTCGCGCCAGACGACGACGATCGTGGCCAGGCCGACGATCGCCATCAGGACGCTGTGGGCGTGCTCAAAGAGCGCCCCTTCCAGAAGGGAATCCAATTCGCGGGCCAGGGCCACCAACGCCGCGCCGGCCAGCAACCGCGCGAGCGGACGCCGTGGCCCCGTCCTCCACGTCAGCAGCGCCGCGGAAATCGCGGCCAGCAGCGCGATCTGCGCCCATTCCAACCAGCGATTCTCGCGCAGAAGCCCCGCCAGCGTCAGCCCGCCGAGGCGTCGCTCTCCGGCCGCCTGCGCCGCGGCCGCATAGCCGAGGAGGATCGTTCCCTGCAGGATCGTATACGCCAGCAGGCGCAACGCGAGGCGCCCGACGGCGGATGGTCCTTTCATCACGTGCCCCGCGGGATTTGGAGGGACGGACGTCGGCGGATCGTGCTCCGAAAGCGGAACCCCTCGGCCCGGACCGGCCGCCGCCTCATGCTATCGGCGGATCGGCGCGCCCTCAATCGGATTCGGCGGGAAGTTCCGGCCCACGGGAACGCCGAAGGGTCGCCGCGCGTAGCCGGCTGAGGGGAGGAACCCGCAGGCTTGCCCGGACGGACGCCCCGGCGGGCGAGGGCTTTCCCCAGGAGCGGGCGGTCAGCATAATGAGGGCAGGGAGGCGTCGGCGGGCACGGCGTGGGGGCATCGCGCCGGCCCGGCGCTTCAAGCGATCGCGATGGATTCACGCCGGTTGATCATCCTGGGGGCCGGGCCCATCGGTCTGGAAGCCGCCCTCTACGCCGCCGCCTCTGGGTTTCGCCCGCGCGTGCTCGAACGGGGACGATTGGCGGAGAACGTCCTTCAATGGGGCCATGTCCGTCTGTTCACCCCCTGGAGTTACAATTGTTCGCCCCTGGGTCGGCGTCGCCTGGCCGGGCTCGGCCAGCCCCCGCCGGACGCCGACGCCATCTGTCCCACCGGGCGCGAATGGGTCGAACGCTACGCCGCGCCTCTGGCCCGGCTGCCGGAGTTGGCCGGCGTCGTGGAAGAGGGGGCGGAAGTCATCGCATGCGGCCGAGGGACGATCGGCAAGCGTGATCTTCCCGGAGCCCCCCGCCGCGCCGAACACCCCTTCCGTCTGCTGATCCGCGGCCGGAAGGGGGAGGAGCGCTTCGAAGAGGCCGACATCGTCATCGACGCGACGGGCGTCTATGGTTGTCACAACTGGGTCGGCGAAGGGGGAATCCCTGCGGCGGGGGAGCGCGCGCTCGAACGAGAGATTTGTTATGGGCTTCCCGATCCGTTGGGCCGCGACCGGGCCGACTATGCCGGTCGGGCGACGCTGGTCGTGGGGGCCGGGATGAGCGCGGCCACGACCGTGACGGCGCTCGCGGAGTTAAAGGCCGATGACCCCCGAACGCGCATCTTCTGGGCCTGCCGGCGGGAGGCCCGCCCGCCGATCGCCCCCCTCGCCGACGACCCCCTGCCGGAGCGCCGCAGGCTTGTGGAGGCGGCCAACCGCCTGGCCGACGGGCCGGGGGTCGACCTCCTGCCGGGGCGCCACGTGGTGGGTCTGGAACGAGAGAATGCCGGCTTTCGCGTCGAATTGCGCCACGGAGATCGGCCGGAGGCGCTCCGCGTGGATCGAATCGTCGCCAACGTCGGTTATCACCCGGAGGCCGGGGTTTACCGCCAGTTGCATGTCCACGAATGCTATGCGACGCTCGGGCCCATGGCGCTGGCCGCGGCGCTCCTGGGCCAGAAGGCGGATAATTGCCTGGCCGTCCGCCCCACCGGACCGGAGACCCTTCGCAATCCCGAGCCGGACTTTTACATCCTCGGCGCGAAGAGCTTTGGATTGAACTCTTCCTTTCTCCTTCGCCTCGGGCACGATCAAATCGTCCAGATTTTCCGCCTCATCACCGGCCGACCGGACCTTAACCTTTACGTCCCATGACGTTCCCTTCGGTTCCCTTGACGGCTCTGGATGAGCTCTGGTTTCAGGTCACCGGAACACGCTGCAACCTGGCGTGCACACACTGTTTCATCAGTTGCTCGCCCGGTAACACCGCCTTCGGCGATCTCAGCCTCGAGGCGATTCGGGAGCAACTGGCCGAATCGGCGGCGCTCGGCGTCAAGGAATACTATTTCACCGGCGGCGAGCCTTTCCTGCATCCCAGGATGATAGACATTCTCGAACTGACCCTCGGCTATGGCCCCGCCACCGTTCTCACCAACGGGACGTTGTTGACCGAATACGTCGCCCGCGAGCTGGCCCGGCTGGACGCCGCGTCGCCTTACTCCCTCGAACTGCGCGTCAGCATCGATCATTTCGATGAAGCCGCCAACGACGCCATCCGCGGCCGCGGGGCCTTCCGCGGCGCCCTCCGCGGGGCGAGCCGCCTGGCCGCCGCCGGGCTCCTGCCCATCATCACCGCCATGCGGACCTGGGAACCGGAGCAGGACCTCGCAGCCATCGAAGCCTTCACCCGCCTCCTCCAGGCTCAAGGGATCTCGCGGCCCCGCTTCAAGTTTCTCCCCTCGCTCCGAATAGGCGCCGAACGACGCCGCACGCATGGCTACGCCCCCCATGAGCGCGTCACCGCGGGCATGCTCGACGGTTACCCGGTGGACCAACTCCTCTGCTCCCACAGCCGGATGGTGACCGACCGGGGCGTCCACGTGTGCCCCATCCTCATCGAGGCCCGGGACTCGCTGCTGGGGACCTCGCTCGCCGAGGCCTGCCGCCCGTACGCACTTGCCCACCAGGCCTGTTACACGTGTTACCTTTATGGCGAAATCTGTTCGAATCCCGGACGAGGACGAATGGAAGCGCCCGCCACGGCCCAAGGACGACCCTCATGAGCGATCGGATCGCCGTCTTCGGGGGCGTGTACAGCAATCATCTGGCCCTGCGCGCGGCGCTTGACGACATTCGCCGGCGCGGCGTCCATGCCATCTATTGCCTCGGGGACCTGGGAGCCTTCGGGCCTAACCCGGATAAAGTGTTTCCGCTCCTGTTGGACGGAGGGGTGACGACGATTCAAGGCAACTATGACAATTCCATTGCGCTCGGATTGGACGATTGCCAATGCGGTTACACCGACCCGCGCGACAACCATTATGCGCGGATCAGTTATCAATACACTTTCCGGCGGACGAGCGAACCGTTCAGGAATTGGATGCGGACGCTGCCCGCGACGCGCCGGCTCGAAATCGGCGGCCGACGCGTCCTCCTGTGCCACGGTTCGCCGCGCCGCATGAACGAATTTCTCTGGGAATCGACGACACCCACGCATTTCCTGGAAAAACTGTGTGACGACGAAGGGGCCGACGTCATCCTCGCCACGCACACGGGACTTCATTGGCGGCGCCGCCTGTCGGGCGGGCGGGAATTCATCAACGTAGGCGTCCTCGGTCGGCCGGAGAACGACGGAACGGCGCGGGTCCTTTACGCGATGCTCACGTTCGATAAGGAGCTCGAGCTTGAATTCTCGCCGGTGGAGTATGATTACGCCGGTCTCGCCCGCGAGATGCGCGAAGAGAGCTTGCCCGAAGCGTTCATCGAGACGATCATGACCGGTTGGTGGACGACTTGTCTGGAAATCCTGCCGGCGAAGGAACGCCGGCGCGGAAAATACTGACCCCGCCGGCCCGGACCGCGCCGCTGGAAAGGACGTCGGATGGCGCTCAACCTCAACGCCGTCGGCCAGGTGATCGGCCCCGAGACGTTTGAGTACGATGAGGACGATGTCATTCTCTACGCCCTCGGGATCGGCGCCGGACCCGATGAACTTCAGTACGTTTACGAAAAAGGCCTCAAAGTCATCCCGACGTTCGCCGTCGTCGCCGCGCGCGGCGGCCGCCTGAGCCCCCTCAAGCTCCTGAACGCCGACCTGACCCGGCTGCTCCACGGGGAAAACCGCGTTGAGGTCTATCGCCCCCTGCCTCCCCGGCTGCGTTTCTCCGCCGCCTGCACGGTCAAGGCCATCTACGACAAGGGGAAAGGAGCCGTCGTCGTCTCCGAGATCGAGGGGAAGGATGAATCCGGCGGGCCGCTCTTCAAGAACATCTCCAGCTCCTTCATTCGCGGCGAAGGGGGTTTTGGCGGCGAACGGGGACCCTCCGGCCCGAAGAACCTTCCGCCGGAGCGCCCGCCGGACGTGACCGTCGTGCTCCCGACACGTCCCGACCAGGCGGCCCTCTATCGCCTGAGCGGCGACAAGAATCCCCTCCACGTTGATCCGGAATTCGCCCGCCGGTCGGGCTTCGAACGCCCGATCCTCCACGGCTTGTGCACCTACGGCCACGTCGCGCGGGCGGTGATTCGAGCCTGTTGCGACAACGACGCCGATCGGCTCGGCGCCCTCGAAGTCCGCTTCGCCGAAGTCGTCTATCCCGGCGAGACGTTGACGACGGATGTGTGGCGGGTCGAGCCGAAGCGGGTCGTGCTCCAGACGCGCGTCGACGACCGCCTGGTCATTTCTCACGCCGCCGCCGAGCTCCTTTGAGCCGCGAGCCCTCGCCGGCGGGCGGCCCGCCGAAGGCCCCCGCCCCCACGGGGCCGCTCGACCCGGTTCTCGCCTATCACGAACGCTCCAAGCACCACTTCGGCCGCTACGCCCGCAGCCTCGGCTATCTCGACTGGTCCACGCAGCCCGATCCCTTCCGCCGTTACGCCGGTGCCCCGCTCATCCGCCTGCGGCATCTGCCGCTGGAGCCCTCCCCCTCCTGGGCCGCGCTGCATCAGCCCGGCGCGATCGAGCCGGCGCCGGTCGGCCTGGCGAACCTTTCGCGCTTCTTCAAGGACGCGCTCGCCCTTTCGGCCTGGAAGGCCTTCGGCGGAGAGCGCTGGGCCCTACGCGTCAATCCCTCATCCGGGAACCTGCATCCGACCGAAGGGTACTTGCTCATCGGGGCGCTCGAAGGCCTGCACGATCGGCCCGCCGTTTATCATTATGCTCCCGCCGAGCACGGCCTGGAGCTGCGCGCCGAAATGGACGCCGACCTCTGGCGGCGGCTCGTCGCCCCTCTGCCTGAGGACGCCTTTCTCGCGGGGCTTTCGTCGATCCACTGGCGCGAGGCCTGGAAATACGGCGAACGGGCTTACCGGTATTGCCATCAGGATATCGGCCACGCCTTGGGGACGCTGCGCTACGCGGCGGCCCTGCTCGGCTGGAAGTTGACGGCGCTCCCCACGCCCTCCTCGGCCGATGTCGCGCGTCTGATCGGGCTGGAAGGCTCGACGGGGCCGGAGGCCGAAGAACCGGAATTGTTGGCCGTCGTCCACCCGGGGACGGCGACCGGCCAACCGGCGACGGCCGAGCTTGACCCCGTGGCCGTCGAATCCCTGAGCACCCTATCCTGGACGGGCGAGGCCAACGTCCTGAGCCCCGCCCACGTCCCGTGGGAAGTTATCGAAGAGGTGGCCGAGGCTTGTCGCAAGCCTCGAACCGCCGCGCCGACAACGCGCGAGCAGGCCGACGACATCGGACCTTGGCCGGAGCCGCCCGAGGTCCCCGCCCGTCTCCTGATTCATCGGCGTCGGAGCGCCGTCGCCATGGACGGCCGGACGGGTCTGCCCGCTTCGGCCTTCTGGCGGATTCTCGCCGCAACGTTGCCCGGACGATTGCCGTTCGACGCTTATCCCTGGCCGCCCGCCGTTCATTTGCTGTTGTTCGTCCATCGCGTGGCCGGGGTATCGCCGGGGGTCTACATATTTTGCCGGCGGCCGACGGCGCTCGCCGATTTGCGGCGGGCTGCCCGCGGAGATTTTACCTGGGAGGTCCCGCCGGGCACGCCGGAGGGGTTGCCCCTTTATTGCCTGATCCAGGCCGACGTGCGCGCCGTGGCGGCCCGGGTGAGTTGCCTGCAAGACATCGCCGGCGACGGGGTCTTCAGCCTGGGGATGCTTGCCGAATTCGAGGAGCCGCTTCGCCGATGGGGAGCGTGGTTCTACCCGAGACTTCATTGGGAGTGCGGCCTTGTGGGCCAAACGCTTTATCTCGAGGCCGAAGCCGCCGGCCTCCAGGCCACGGGAATCGGTTGCTTCTTCGACGACCCGGTCCACCGGATTCTCGGCCTGACGGACCGCCGCTTGCAGAGTCTCTATCATTTCGCCGTCGGCGGCGCCGTGATCGATCGCCGCTTGACGACCCTGCCGCCGTACGAGGCTTACGCTTCCCTTGGGATAACCCTCTGACTCCCTGATCGTTCTACGTACCCGCCCCCCTTCTCCGGGGATTATTCCAGGACGCGCGACGTTCCGCCGATCACCAGCTTGGCGGCCATGTCGCCGAACAGCGCGAGCTCATGGGTTCCCTCCTCATCGCCGCGTCCCCAGGGAAAATCATAATCGGCCGGATAGTGGGGATAGCGATCGGCGTACCACCCCTTCTGGGCGGGCAGATACAGATCCCGGACGAGCCAGGTCGTTCCGCTGGTGATGTTTCCCGCTCCGCCGAGGTGGCCCCCCGAGGAAAGGGCCGAACTGTTGTACGCATACCGGAAATTGTGAAACCTCGGATGCCCCCCGCGGATCGTCGCGCCGCCGCGATAAAGTTTCAGATACTTGGGACAAAACAGCGCGCCCCAATCCTCGATGTAACCGAACTCGAAGAGCAACCAGGGGACCCCGTCCCAGGAGCCCCCGGCCGCGGGCCCGTTGCCGACGTCGGTGAATTGGCGGCCGTGCGACATGAAGGGGCCGGCTTCCCGATCGGCGGGCGGCAGGTCCCCATGGTCGATGTAATAAGACTGCAAGGCTGCGCCGATCGCCCGCAAATTGCCGGCGTCCGCCGCCCTCAGCGTCCGTTCGATTGCCAGGCGGAAGTTATAAATCGCCAGGACGGCCAACAGACCGATCACCGCGACGACGATGAGCAATTCGACGAGCGTAAATCCGGGCTCCGCCTCGGCCCTGCGGCGTGAAACGGAGGACCCCGGATCGGTCGGCGTTTTCCGGAGGCGCGGCTTCATCGGCGAGCGTTCCAATGGACCGGCGGGACCCGGTTAATCGCCGGCGGGGCGGCGTTGGTCACAAACCAGATGTCGCCCACATTGAAGGGATTCACGTCCTCCTCGAAAAGGACGTAGACGGAGCCTTCGGCGTCAAGCGCGATCGTGGGCCGCCGCCACGCGCCCCGCTCCGGCGTCAGGCTCGTCGCCTCGGCGAGGACCCCCGATTCGGGCTCAACGCGCCCGTATCGGACGGTCACGGCGTCAACGTTATTGAGATCATCCTCGATCCAGACGAGGTGGACACCGCCGTCGGGGGCGATCGCGTGATCCGGAGCGAGACGACGGCCCGGACCGGCTGCAACGGTAACAGGGGGGTCGAAGTCAGCCTCGCCCCCGCGTCGCCGCCGGAGCCGAATCGGCGAGCCCGCCCCGGAGGTTTTGTCACTCCAAGCGATCCAGACCTCCCCGTCGGGCCCGGCGGCGATATGGGGCGGGTCAAAGAAATCCGTGGCCCCGACGGCCAGGCGGGTTTCGGTCAGGCTCATCTCCCCGGCGGCGACGGCCCCATAAAAGAGATCGACGCCGCTGCCGAAGCCGCCGGTCCAGACCAGGTGGCGAGTCCCGTCCGGCGTCGCGTCGATGTCGGGCAGCGTGTAAGGGAGCCCGGCGTCGCGCTCGGTTTTGTTGGTCAGCCGCATCGCCGCCATGGATTCGCTGAGATCAAAAACGCCGTCCGCATCGGTCGTCTTGAGGAAGAGGTCCGGCACTTCGGCCTGGCCGTCGTCGAAATGGAAATCGAACCAGACGACGGAGAGCCTTCCGTCGGCCGCGGCGGCGATCTTGGGGGCAAGGCCGTTGTCGCCGGCGTGATCGGCCATCGACGTGGTCAACCGAAGGTCGATCTGACTGAAGGAGCCCCCCAGGGGCCGCCGATCGGCGTAGATTTCGGCGTTGTCGATCCATTGGCGCGCCGCCGTGCTGTGCCGCAGGTCGTGCCAGACGACCCAAACGGCGTCGTCCGGCGCCACCGCCAGCGCCGGATGGCGCCCGCCGACGCGCTGCCCGGCGACGAAGGAATCATCGACGACGGCGGGCGCCGACCACCCGCTCTCCGGCCTCCAGGAGCGATAGATGATAAAGCTCGGGTAGGTCGGATTCGTGAAGTCGGCGCGCGTCTCCGCCCAATAGACCACGTGCAGCGTTCCAATCAAATCCCAGGCGAGATGGCCGTTGGCCGTGCGGCTCAACCTGAATTTAAGCGAGCCGTCCGTGATCCGCTCCGGCGTCCCGAACGGCTCGGCCCGCGCAAGGGCGCCCCAACCCACCAGACAAGCCAGGGGCCAGACCCAACCCCGAGCCGTCGCCGGCCGGCTTCTGTCCTTCCGTGGGGGATCATTCATAGCGCCGCCAGCCGTGGACGCGATTCAGCGGATTAAGGGGCGTGAGGAGCAGGAGGTTCGTCGCCGCCTCGAAGCTCGAAGTGAACCCGCCGAAGAGGAGCGTGGCGGCCTCCGGTCCAGCCGCCGGGGCGAAACTCTTGGTTTTGGAGGTCAGGATGAGCCCTGTGAGGAAGCCGGAGTTGGTGCGCGCCAGCGTCGTGATCGTTGCCGTCTCCGCCAGGGGGTTTTCCGGAATCTGAAACGTCCGGATGCCGGCGATGAAATCCTCATCCGGACCGGTGAAATAGGCCCGGTCGGCGGCGTCAATCACCAGATCAAAGATGCCGTTCAGCCCCTGAGCGAGGAGACCCGATTCGCCGGGGTCGATCGCCTCATCGCCGTTGAGATTCACCAGGGCGAAAATCTGGCCGGTGAACGCCGTCCCTTCGACGGCGCCCAGGATGATTCGCCCCTGCGAGTCGAAATCGAACCCGCCGGAAAAATCAAAGCCGCCGAAGTAAGCGCCGCCGCCCGGGCGGAATGCGGGCATCCCCAGCGGATTCGTCACGACCAGAAGTTCGGCCTCCCCGCCGCCGTCGGCCGTCTGGAGGAGGACCGAGCCGCTGGGGATGCCCGACGGGTTCCCCGCCGGCGCGACGCGAGCCTGCGCGCCGGAAAAGTCCCCGCCCGCCCCCGTCAGGATCGGCGCGATCAGCTCGACGATCTCCCCCAGGTCGTCGAAGTCGCCGTCCAGGTTCACGTCGGTCGCCAGCAGGAGCGTTTCGCCCGGAAGGCCGCTCCCCGCGGCGACGCTGTTCTCGATCAACGCCAGCCGTCCTGGGGCCAGCGGCGCGATCCCGCCAATGTTGCCGAAAGGCCCAGCGGCGACGACGCGCGCCGTCCGGTCCCGCAGATCGAGCCGAACAATCTGCGTATCCAGGAAAGCCCCGACGGAGACGTAGATCACGGCGTCATCCTCGGGATCAACGGCCAGCGCCCCGGCGAACGCCCGCGGCAGCGTCACCGAATCGGGAACGTAGCCTGGCGGAAGCTCGGTGAATTGGATCATTTGCGCCGCGAGCGGCCCGGCCAGGGCCAGAGCCGCCGCCAGCGCGAGAACGCCGCGCGCGCCGGCGCGCCGGTCTCGGTTCGGACCTCGGTTCAACATGGGAGTCCTCCTCCGTCGGGGGAATGAGGCGTGGACTCCCTGGCGAAGACCGGGCGTGGCGGCGCGAGGCTCGGCGCGGCGACGAGGCCGGGCAAGCCCGCCTTCAGGTTGAGGGTTTTAACAACAAACCCCTCATTCGGGCGAATGAGGGGCCGGCCGGCTGCGCGCACGATCCGCCCTTCTTGCGACCGAAGAAGTCCTACGCGGACGCCGCGCGGTTCGATCTTCTGGCTCGCGGATCGCTCTACTCGCCGCGCCTTCTCGGCCCCGGTCCGGGCCGTCCCCCTCGACGGCCCCGTCCCGTTGCGGGCCAATGGCTTCGCTGCGGCTTTCGTCCCCGCTTACAGCGACGGGCTCGCGCCGGCCTTGCACCGGTCTTCCCGAACCACGCAGCGCAAATCGTAATGTCGCAGGGAGTAAACCAGACCGCAGAAGGTCTGTCAAGGGGGCTGAAAACCCCGCGAACCCACGTTCGTTAAAGGGCGTTCCCGGTCTCCTCCCCATTCACAGTCAAGGATTCGTTTCTGCCTTCCGTCCGGCTGCTTCCTCCAGTCCTATCTTTTGGTTGCCTCCCAATCTCTCCGATCTCGGAGTTGGCTCGCAGGCGCTTGAAGCGAGAGATTTAGGAAACTGACTGGCGGCGGCGGTTCGAGCCAGCTAATCGTAGAAGCTGACGGCATCCCGTGACCGCAGCGCCGCGGTGAGGGCCTGCATCAGCCGGGCGGACTCGGCGTGGCGTTCGTCGGGCGCGCGGGCCGGGCGCGGATGGATCGCCGGGCAGAAGCGCACGTGAATGGGAAAGAAGGGCCGCGGGGCGAAATCGCCGCGCGGCCAGGCCATCTGCCCCCCCGTCAGGCGGACCGGCGCGATCGGGACCTCGGCCCGCATCGCCAGCCGCGCCACCCCTTCCCGCATCGGCTGCAACCGGCCGTCATACGAGCGCCCCCCTTCGGGAAAGATCAGCACGCGCTCGCCGGCCTTCAGCAACTTAAGGCACGTGCGGAAGCCGCCGGGGTCGGTCCCTTCCGGATCGACGGGAAAGGCCCCCCACGCCGTGATCAGCCGAGCAAAGAAGGGCGGGCCTTTGAAAAGCGCGTCCCAGGCCATAAAGCGCATCGGCTGATCCTGAGCCGCGCAGACGAGGATCGGGTCATAATAGGAAAGGTGATTGGCGGCGAAGAGCGCCGGGCCGGGGGGGGGGAGGTTCTCCCGCCCCGTGACGCGGGTGGCGTGAAAAACGCGGAAGTAAGCCCGGATCAGCCGGCGGACGATCTCAACCCCCCGGGGGCTCAGAACGGTGGTCTGCGGACGGGGCGCGGAGGGCAGCGCGTTCAGGCCTCGGCGGCGCAGACGTAGACGTGCTCGGCGGCCTCGGGCCCGAGCAGCACCGTCTTGCGCCCGAGCTTCAGATGCAGCGGCCCGCCGAAGGGCTCGCGCCGCAGGACGCAGATGGGTCGTTCCGGGATGATGCCGAGCTTGATCAGATAGCGCAGCAAGTCGCGCTTGGAGCCGGGGATCGTGGCGATCTGGGCGGCGCGGCCTTCCTCAAGCTGGGTCAGCGGAATCTTCTCCACCTTCTCCATCGCGCCGTTCACGTCGGGGATCGGGTCCCCGTGGGGACAGTGCCGCGGGTGGCCGAGCACGTCGTCCATTTTGGCGACAAAGCGCTCGGAGATGGCCGGCTCCAGCCGATGAGATTCATCGTGGACCTCGTCGACGCCGTAGCGCAGCACGCGAACGAGGAAGCATTCCAGCAGCCGGTGCCGCCGGACCGCCAGGAGCGCCTGGCGGACGCCTTCCTCCGTCAGGCGGATGGCCCCGTAGTGAGGATGCGTGAACAAGCCCAGCCGCGTGAGCTTCTTCACCATGGCCGTGGCCGAGGCCGGGGCGACCCGCTGGGCCTCGGCGAGCGCCGTCACGGTGAGCGAATCCCCGCCGTTGCAGAGCCGATAGGCCGTCTTGAGATACTCGCGCATCGTTTGCGTCAGCGGCATCTCGCGGGCCGTGGCGGGGGCTGGGGGCTTGAGTGGCTTGGGCATGAGATCGCCGGGCTGGATGGGCCGAGCCGCGCGGGGGCCTGGCCGCGGCTCACTGCTCCGGCCCAAAGAGAGGAGCGGGAGCGCGGGGCCATCGCCCAGCCGGCCGCCGCTCGCAAGGTTTTCCATTATCGGGGGGTGAGTTATTTTAGTCCAGCCTAATTTATTTTTTTATTCGAGTCGTAGTTCAAGTTCACAGATCGGGGTGGCTGGCAACGGCGGCCGGGTTCGTTTCTCATTCGCCGGAGGGCGCCGGAGCCTGATTATCCTCGGCCCGGTCGCCTGGCCCGAAGACCGGCGGCGTCATCGGTGTGGACGGAGGGTCCTGCCGAACTAAATGAGTCTTGCGCGCTGTCGAGACATGTTTTAGAATTTGACGCTCGATTCAGAAAGTGAGGATCGGTTCGAATTGACGCCCGTTGACCCATCCCTGAGTCCCCCCGCCGAGTCAATTTTCCCGGAGCCCTTATTCCGCGAGGATCCGTCGCTGCCGCGGCGCGAGCGGGACAAGCTTCTCCAACGGGCGCGGATGCTGGCCGCGGCGCTGGAACTGTTCTCCGAAAAAGGGTTTCACAACGTCTCGATGCAGGAGATCGCCCACCGAGCCGAGTACGCCACCGGGACGCTCTACGGCTTTTTCGCCAGCAAAGAGGACCTCTACCGGGCGCTCATGCTCGATCTGTCCGGTCGCATGGAAGCCGCCCTGGGCGCGGCGCTCGGCCAGGGGCGGGATGAAATGGATAAAATCGGCCGCTATCTGCAAGCCAAGGGCCGGGTCTTCCGAGATAATCTCAACCTGGTGAGGCTTTACTTCGCCGAGGCGCGCGGAGCGAGCTTCAACCTGAAGACGGGTCCGGATCGGGACCTGTGGCGGGCATACGAGAGGTCCCTGGCCGCGCTGGCCGAGGTCTTCGCCGCCGGGATCGCCCGCGGGCTTTTCCAGGCGCGCGATCCTTATTTTCTCGCCCTTGCGCTCGATAGCCTGGCCAATGCTTCCCTGCTCTCGTGCGTGCGGGACCCGGAGCGGTTTCGCTATGAACAGGTCGTCGAGACGATGACGGACATCTTCTTCGGGGCGGTGAAAAAGGACGCCGAAACGTGAGGCAGGGCAAGCCAAGGCAGCCTTCTCGGGCTCGCGCGGCCGGGCCGATCGTCTTGACGGTCGCGCTCGTCGTCGCCGTCGCATGCGGCAAGCGCCAATCGGAGTCGATTCAGCCTCGACTGGGGGAGCAGGCGTTCGGCGAAGTGGTCCCCGTCGAAACGCTCAAGCTGCGCCGCCAGGACTTCGTGGAGTCATTTCCCGCCCCGGGCCTGATCGCCGCCCGCGAGGAGGTGACGATCAGCGCCGAGGTGGCGGCGCGGGTCGTCGCGATCGGGGCCGACGTGGGCGATGAGGTTCAGGCCGGCCACACCCTGGCCCGGCTGGATCGATCGCAGATCGAGGCGCGCATCCGCAAGGTCGAGGCCCAGATCAGCCGCACCCAGACGCAATTGGCCCAGGCGCTCAAGGACCTCGAGCGCCAGGAGCAACTCTTCAAGACCGACGTCGCCTCGGAAAGCTCGGTGGACGAGGCGCGCCTGCGGGCCCAGACGCTCAAGGAGGAACTCGCCGCCGAAGAAGCCGAGCTGTCCGTGGCGCGCGTCGACCTGGAACGGACGACGATCGGGGCCCCGATCGCCGGCTCGATCGCCGAGCGTCATGTCTCGGCGGGGGAGTACGTCACCCCCGGGACGCGCCTTTTCGACCTGGTGATGCTGGAGAAGGTGAAATTCCTTTTTCGATTGGCCGAGGCCGACGTGACGCGAGTCGCCGTCGGCCAGCGGCTGGATATCCAGGTGGACGCCTACCCTGGCCGAACCTTTGAGGGCCGCGTCCGGGCCGTGGCGCCCGCCGGCAACGCCGCCACGCGGACCTTCCGCGTGGAACTGGAGATCGACAACCCGGCCCCGCACCCGTTGCTGCCGGGGATGTCCGGCAAGGCCGAGGTCGTCCGGGCCCGTTACGAGCAGGTTTTCCTGTTGCCGGAGGAGGCCATCCTGCGGGAGGCCGACCGGAATTACATTTACGTCGCCAATGACGCTCACGCCCGGCCGGTCGACGTGCGAATCCTTTCGGCCGCCGGAGCCCGCGCCGTCATCGCCGGCGAGCTCGGGGAGGATTTCGATTGCATCATCCTCGGCCAATACGCCGTGCGGCCCGGCGCGCCGATTCACGTCCGCCGCGCCCATGAGACGATGCCCGAGGTGGCCTTTGACTGAGGGGAGCGGGCTCGACGCGGCGCCGTCGGGCCGGATCCGAGGCTGACGCCGACCATGAGTTTACCCCACTTCTCCGTCAAACAGCCGGTGCTGGTCAATTTAAGCGTGGCCCTGCTGATCATCGGGGGGCTGTTCAGCTATTCGCGCATGCCGAAGGATCAGTTTCCGGCCGTGTCGATCGAATCGATCATGGTGACCACGGTCCTGCCGGGAGCCTCGCCCAAGGAGATGGAACAGCTCGTGACGATCCCGCTGGAAGAGGAGATCGCCAAGGTCGATGAGATCAAGGAGATGACGTCGGTCTCGGGCGACGGCATCTCGACGATCGTTCTGGAGATGGAACCCGGCATCGACAACATGTTCGAGAAGGTGACCGAAATCCAGAATCAGATTGCGATCGTGAAGGATTTCCCCAATGAGGCCGAGAAGCCCGTCGTCCGGGAAATGAAGGTCAGTTTCGAGACAATCACCGTTTCCATCGTCGGCCAGGCCCCGGAACGCGAGCTCAAGGAATTCGTCGAGGACCTGGAGGCCGAGTTGAAACTTCTGCCCGGCGTCGAGGAGATCGACATCGCCGGGCTGCGGCAGCGCGAAATCTGGGTCGAGTGCGACCCCGCGCGGCTTCATTCCTATGGCCTCTCCCTGGCCGACGTGGCCCGCGTCCTTCGCCAGCGCAATCTGAACCTCCCCGGCGGGGCGATCCGCATGGGGCGCGGCGAGTTCAGCGTCCGCACCGAGGCCGAATTCCGCACGCTCGAGGACATTCTGGAAACCGTCATCATTCAGGACGGCGAACACGGCTACGTCCGCGTCCGGGACGTGGCCACCGTGGCTGACACGTTTGAGGATCGGCGTTCGCTGGCTCGGCTGGACGGCGCCCCCAGCGTCAACATGATCATCCGCAAGGACAAAAAGAGCGACGCCATCAAGCTCGTGGGGCGCATCCGCGAGGTCGTCCGACGCTTCGAGGATCGGCTCCCCGCCGGGCTTTCCCTCCGGTTCGTCAACGACGCCTCGCGCGAGGTGCGCGGCCGCCTGAAGGCCCTGTATCAGAATCTGGGCCTGGGGCTCGCGCTCTGCCTGGCGACGCTGTGGCTGTTCATCGGGCTCCGGGCCGGGTTGTTTGTCGCCGTCGGGCTGCCCGTGGCGTTGCTGACGACGTTCATTTTCATCAACGCCTACGGTTACTCCATCAACATGCTCGTCCTCTTCGGCTTGATCCTGGTGCTGGGGTTGCTCGTCGATGACGCGATCGTCGTCTGCGAGAACATTTACCGGCACGTCGAGTCGGGCATGCCGTTGCGCGAGGCGGCCGTCCGCGGGGCCGAAGAGGTCACCTGGCCGGTGGTGGCCACGGTGCTGACGACGGTGGCCGCTTTCCTCCCGCTGCTCCTCATGACCGGCGTGCTCGGGAAGTTCATGAGCGTGATTCCGGTCGTCGTCTCGCTCGCCCTGATGGCCTCGTTGATGGAATGCCTGATCGTCCTGCCGTCCCACGTGGCCGAATGGGGGGGAGGGGGAGACGTCGAGGAGCCGCCGCGCCATCAGCCGCGGGCCTGGGTCGGGCTCCTGACGCGGCTCTACAGCCGGACGATCGCCTTCCTGATGCGGTGGCGGTATCCGGTCGTGGCTCTGACCGTCCTGACGGCCGTCTTCACGCTTTACCTGGCTTACATGAGAATGGATTTCATTCTTTTCGGGGGGCGAGATCTGGAAGCCTTTTCTCTTGAACTGGAGACGCCGCCCGGGTCCTCGCTGGAAGAAACGACGCGCGTGCTGACCGAGCTGGAGGCCGCGGCCCTCGTCGTCCGTCCCCAGGCGCCGGAGATCGAGACGATGCGTTCGCGCGTCGGGTCGATCAACCGCTCCAGTTTCAGCTCGGCCGCCGGGACGAACTTCGGTCAGATTACCTTTCAGCTTCTTCCGCTGACCGAGCGGGAGCGGCTGGGCCAAGTCGTCAAGGACCAGATCCGGGACGCCGTCCGTCACGTGGCGGGGGCGCGGACGATGACCTTCGAAGACGCGCGCCGCGGGCCCCCGGTCGGCAAACCGATCCAGGCCCGGATCAAGGGGGACAACTTTGATACGCTCAAGGCCATTGCCGGCGAAGTGAAGGACTTTCTGAAGGCCACGCCGGGCGTCAAGGACGCGATGGACAACTTTCCGCCGGGCAAGGATGAGGTTCGCCCCATCCTGGACCTGGAGAAGGTGGCCGCTCTGAATCTGGACGTGCGGACGATCGCGACGGAAATCCGGGGGGCCTTCGATGGGCTGGAGGCCACGAAAATCCATGACGGCAACGAGGAGATCGACGTCATGGTCAAGTACGACGCCGCTCACCGTCGCAGCCTCACCAATTTGAGCGAAATGCACTTCGCCACGCCCGCCGGCATGATCCCTTTCGCCAACATCGGCCGCATGGAGCGGCGCGAGGGTTACGCCGCCATCAGCCATCATGAGCAGCGCCGGGCCATCAACGTCCTGGCCGACGTCGTCGAGGGGCAGACGACGTCGCTGGCCGTGAATCGGCTTCTCGCCGAGCGGTTCGGCGATCTTCCGCAGCGTTACCCGGGCTATTCGATCGATCTCGGCGGCGAGTTCGAGGACACCCGTGAATCGCTCATCTCGATGCTCCAGGCGTTCATCATCACGATCGTTCTGATCTACGTCATTCTGGGCGGGCTGTTTCAGTCCTTCGTCCAGCCGTTCATCGTCATGTTCTCGATTCCGTTCGCCTTCATCGGCGTCATCGTCGGCTTCTTTCTCATGAACGAGCCCCTCGGGATGTTTTCCATCATCGGCGTGATCGCCCTGTGCGGCATTGTCGTTAACGATTCATTGATCCTGATCGACTTCGTGAACGCGCGCCGTCGGCTCGGGTTGGGCCGCGTCGACTCCGTCGTTCACGCCGGCGTGACGCGCCTCCGCCCCATCCTGCTCACTTCCCTCACCACCCTGGCCGGTCTCTCCCCCATGGTCTTCGGGCTCTTCGGGGTCGATCAGTTCCTGCGGCCGATGGCCATGGCGATCGCGTGGGGACTTGGCTTTTCCACGATCCTCACGCTTTGCATCATCCCCTGCGTCTACGGCATCTTCGATGATTTCGCCATCTGGCTCGCCGGTCATCCGCTGGGGCTGACCCGCCGCCAGTGGCGTCAGATGCGCGCCGAAGCCGATCGGCCCGAGGTCGCCCCTCCGGCCGGGCCGCTCAAGCCCAGTCCCGCTGAGGGCTGATCGGAGGCGGGGGCTTAAGGGCCTTCTAACGTGGGGGCCGACGCTTCGGCCTCCGGCGCGGCGCCGCGCCATTCGACCCGGTCGACAATCCCCATGATGAGCTGCTGAACGGGGGCTTTCGGATAGTTGAGCACCTGGGCGGCCAATCCCGGAGCCGCCCCCAGCAGCACAAGGTCCCCGGGCCCGGCCCCGACGTAATCGACGGCCATCGTCGCCCAGCCGAGGCGCCGCCGATCGGCCGTCACGCGCTGAACGATCAGCAGCGGGCGCCCTTGATAACAGGCGTGCTTATCCGTGGCCGTGAGCGAACCGATGACGCGGGCGATGCGCATGGCTGATCGACCGGAGCGACCGAGACCTCAAGGAACGACGCGAAGCGTTTCGACCAGGCCGACGATCGCCGCGTCGACCGGCATGGCGCGACCGTCGGGATGCGTATAGACGGCATCCCCAGAAGCGACGTAATACACCAGATCGCCGCGCGCGCGGCTGGTGGCCGCCTCCGAAGCCACGAGCGGCTCACCCACCGGGACGAGACCCTCATCGACCGGCTGCAAGAGGCAAAGCTGGACGCCTTCGAGCGAGGGATCCTTCCGGGTGGCCACCATTGTCCCGATGACGCGGGCCAGGTCCACGGCGACGTCTCAGCGCCGGGCGACGGCCGGCGGTTTTGCGTAGATCAGTTTGCCGTCAATCTCAATCTGATCGACGATGCCGATGATGGCGGCGTCGACCGGTCGGTCCCGCAGCGTCGCCGCGAATCGGGCCGAGGAGCCCGTCACGGTCAGGACAACGTCGCCCGCGCCGGCCCCGACGGTGTCCAGCGCGACGAGGTAAGCGCTCAAGGGCTTCAGGTCGTTCAGCCCCAACTCCTGAACCAAGAGGAGTTTGAACCCTTCGAGCCCCTCGTCCTTCTGCGTGGAAATGACCAGACCGGTGACCTGACCCAGTTTCATCGCGCCCGGCCGCCTTCTGCCGGGGTCCGGCGGTTGCGGGGCGCCGATCCCCCCCCGGGGGGAGCTTTGGGCTTGCGCATCAGACCGTGGAGGGTTCGGGCAGGGCCGACGTGGCCGGCTCGGGCGGGAGGGACGCCACGCGCGCCCCCCCCAGCAGGCCGAGCAGATTGCCGAGCGTGGCCCGCAGTTCGGTTCGCCGAGCGACGATGTCAACAAAGCCGTGCTCGGCCAGGAATTCGGCCCGTTGAAAGCCGGGGGGCAGGATCTGTTTGATCGTCTGCTCGATCACGCGCGGGCCGGCGAACCCGATCTGAGCCTTCGGCTCGGCGATGATCACGTCGCCCAGCATGGCGAACGAAGCCGTCACACCGCCGGTCGTCGGATCGGTGAGCACGGTGATCAAGGGAAGGCCCACTTCGGCCAGGCGCGCCGCCACGGCCGCGGTCTTGGCCATTTGCAGCAGGGAAAGCGCCCCCTCCTGCATGCGCGCGCCGCCGGAGCCGCAGACGAGCACGACCGGCACGCCCGCCTCCAGGCCGCGCTCAAGGGCCCGGGCGATCTTCTCCCCGACGACGCAGCCCATGGAGCCGCCGACGAAGTTCATGTCCATGACGGCGATCGAGACCGGGCGCCCGTGGATTCGGCCCAAGCCGGCGACGACGGCCTCGTTGAGGCCCGTTTTGGACCGGGCCTCTTCCAGCCGCTGGGGATAGGGCTTGGAGTCGACGAATCCAAGAGGGTCCCCCGATGTCAGTTCGACGTCGTGCTCAACGAAGGAACCTTCGTCCAGAAGATGCGCCAGCCGCTCGCACGCCGTCAGCCGTTCGTGGTGCTGGCAATTGGGGCAGACCTTGAGCCCCTCCTCCCAATCTTTGCCGATGATCGTCTCCAGGCACGCCGGGCACTTGGTCAGGAGCCCCTGCGGGATGCGGGCTCGCGCCGCGGCCGGACGTTCCAGCTTGGTGTATTTCGGCTTTCGAAACCAGGCCACGGGCGCCCTCCCGGGTCCGAAGTCCCCATCCTAAGGGTTCGTCCGCCCCTTCGTCAACGGAGGGCTGCGGAGGGGTCCCGGCGGAGTCCAGAAAAAAATGGAGCGGAGCCAGAAGGTGGGGACCCAGCGGACTGGGCGGCTCCGCTCCGTTAGGCGAAGAGCGCCGCGTCGGTTGTGAGGAGGCTTACGGTTGCGCGCGGCGGCGCGGACCGCTCTCCGCCCCCCGCCCCATCGGGGCGGCAGTCTCATCTTTCCACTTCTTCAATTGCTCCTCGGTCAGAAGTTGGGCCAGCTCGCCCTCCAGCTTGGATCGAGCCTCTTGGGCCGCCGATCGGAAGCCGCGCAGGTCGCCCGCGCCGGCCGCCGACCGCCGCCCTTGGTCGGCCGCCGCGGCGTAGGCGTTCAGATGACTGAGGCCCACCTCAAGCTTTTCCTCGGCCAAACCCAGATCGGCCAGGGCGATGACCATCCGATCCCACTGGCGGTCGAACGAACCCAGCGACGCCAGCGCTCGGGTGGCTTGCTCCTCGGTCAGGAAACCCTTCAGAGCGGCTTCCAATTTCTGTCGATGTTCCGGATTGAGCTGGAGCATCTCCCGGGCGGCCCCCCGGCGGTCGCCTCCCGTGACCGCCTCACGGAGCTGCTCCCGCGTGGAGGCCTGGTGGGCCCGTCGTGCTTCCTGGTAGGCCGCGACCAGCTTGCCCCTCAGCTCCTCGGAAAGATCAAGCTCGCGGGCGACGGTTTCCGCCTGGAGCCGCGTTGCTCGGTCCAACTGACCGGAGGCCGCCTGAAGCCGGCCCGCCGGCGCGCCCGCCGGCCGTTGGGCTATCGCTGCGGCCACCAGGCAACCCCAGACCAGCCCAGCCGTGGCCCCCACGTGTATTAGTCGCCGCCTCGCCGGATGAGGTTTCATGCGCTTCGATCGCCTCCCGTTCCTTTCTCAATCCATTCTCAGGCTGATACAGGCCATGCCCGGAGACCCCCTAACCTCACAAACCTCCCGTCCGATGCCTCGGGCGACGGTTCTGCGCACCGGCGAACGACGAAATCGGGCCGTCGTGAACGAATTGGTGCACTCGGGGTTGAGGACGCGCCAACGGGCTCGACTCTCGCAAACCGCGAAGCTGACTGGACTTAGCTCTCATGGGCCTTTTCGCATCTCCCCCTAGGCGTTGTTGTCCGCAAGTCCAATGCCAGGAAAATCCCGCCGGAGGAACTTCCCCACTTCCGTCCGCTCCTCCGATTCGGTCAAAGCCGGCGCTTGCCCTCGGGCGAAGCCAGTGGCAGGCTTTCGCCCCGACCACGGCGACCCTCCTCCGGGCCGAAAGGGGCCCGCCCAGGAGGGCCTTTCAGGAGGGCGAAGTCATTGTCCGGCGGCGAGAACGGGGCATCGGGTCTCTGGCTCGGGGTTTACGCCGGCTGCCTTCTGGCGGCCTTCGGGCTTTCGGTTTGCCTTACGGCCTTGAGCCGACGCCTGGGGCTCCAATGGGGACTTCTGGACCGCCCCGCCGGGCGAAAGGCCCACGAGCAGCCCATCCCGGTAACCGGCGGCTGGGCGCTGTTCGGGACGTTCATCCTACTGGCCGGGGCGGGAGGTTGGGTGGGGCCCGCCCTCGCCGCGATTGCGCCCGAGGGCTGGGCGCCGCTGCCGGATTACCTGCGCAATCTCGTCGGCGTCCGGCGTCAATTGATGGGGCTGATCCTGGGGGCAGGGTTCATCTTCGCCGTCGGCGCCCTCGACGACGCGCGGCCCTTGGGTCCGAAGCTCAAACTGGCCGCCCAGGCCCTCTCCGTCGTCCCCCTGCTGGCCGTCGGCGTGAGCATCCGGCTCTTCCTCCCGTGGGAAGCCCTCGGATGGGCGCTCACGATCGCCTGGTGCGTGGCGCTGATGAACGCCTTCAACTTCATCGACAACATGGATGGCCTGTGCGCGACCGCGGCGGCGACGATCGCGGCGGTGCTGGCGATGGGCGCGCTTCAGGGGGGATCGCTCTGGCTGCCGGCGATGTATCTGAGTCTCGCCGGAGCCCTCCTGGGGTTCCTCGTCTTCAATTTTCACCCGGCGACGATTTTCCTGGGCGACGCCGGCAGTCTGACCGTCGGTTACCTCCTGGCCGCCTTCTCGATCCTGACCACGTATTACGAGAGCGGCCAGCCGACGGGGCTGCCGGTGCTCATTCCTCTGGCGGTCATGGGCGTCCCTTTGTTCGACGCCGCCAGCGTGCTTTGGATTCGCTGGCGTCGCGGCGCCCCGCTGATGGTCGGCGACCAGAATCACTTTTCCCACCGCCTGCGGGCGATGGGACTCTCCGTCCGGCAGACGGCCCTCACGATCGGCCTTCTGACGGCCGCCACCGGCCTTCTTGCGCTGCCGCTGCGCCATCTGCCCCCCGGAGCGGCGGCGTTGCATCTGGGGGCTTTGGGGATGCTTTTCGGCGTCGTCGGCGCGCTTGAACTGGCCGGACGCAGAAATCGGACGCCCTGATCCGGCAATGTTCGGATCGTCGGCGTGAGCAATACGGCAAGCGAAGCTCCCCCGACGGGCAAGGCCCACGGCCTCACCCGCCCGTCAGAAGGGAATCCGCTCGGTTGGGTGATTTTTCCCCCAACGACCGCTCAGCGGCGACGCCACGATTCCTCCAGCTTGCGCTGGAGCTTCAGCATCCGGCGTCGTTGCTTGCGCCGGGCCGCTTCCACCTTACGCTTTCGCCGCTGCGAAGGCTTCTCGTAATACTCGCGGCGCCGCAGTTCCGAAAGAATGCCCGACTTCTGGCATTCCTTCTTAAACCGCCTCAAAACCTTATCGATGGGCTCGTTGTCGTCGACGAGGACAACCGCCACGCCTATCCCTCCTTCCCGCGGGAGGACCCAGGGGGACCCTCGGTCGAGGCTGTCGGCCCGTCGGATGAACCCGGTTGAGCGCGCCAGTCCTGAATCGCGGTCTTGCGCCCCCGCGGCCGTCGAGTATCTCCGATTCTCCCCCCGAGAGTCAACGCTCGCCGAGGGCAAGCTCGGCGCGATCCGCGCGGCCGGGAGCGGCCGCCGGGTCGAGTCGCTCCTCATGCCGGGGTCCCACGATCCAGCCGCCGGCGATCACCCGCTCGCCGGTCGGTTCGTCGTAGCAGACGACGGCCTGGCCGGGCGTAATGGCGCGCTGGGGGGCGTCGAACTCGATGCTGGACCCGTCCGGCTCTCCGGCCGCGCCTGCCTGCGCCGCGCCCGGCTCGGCAGGCAGACCGGTCGGATAAAGCGTGGCCGGGGCCGGCTCGTGGTGGTACCGGACCCGAGCCCGGACGCGTAGGGGTCGATCCGTAGGGGGCTCCGAGACCCAATTGAGCCCGCGAAGGCGCAGCCCCGCGGCCCACGTGGCCTCAGCCTCGCCGACGACGACGGTCCGAGTCCCGGCGATGAGATCGAGGACGTAGAGCGGGCGCGTGCCTGCCTGCGCCGCGCTGGCCGCGGCAGGCAGGGCGGCCAGGCCGAGTCCTCGGCGCTGACCGATCGTGAAGTTGTGCACGCCGGCGTGGCGCCCCAGGACGCGCCCCGTCGTGTCGACGATCTCCCCTTGGAGATCGCGCGCATCGGCGCGAGCCTCCCGGTCCACGAACCGTCGGTAATCCCCGTCGGGGATGAAGCAGATTTCCTGCGAATCTGGCTTGTCGGCCACGGGGAGATCAAGGCGGCGGGCGATCGCGCGGGTTTCGGCCTTGGTCAACTCTCCCAACGGCAGGACGAACCGCTCAAGCTGGCTCTGGCGAAGTTCAAACAGGTAATAAGACTGATCCTTGCGGTCGTCGGCGGCGCGCAGCAGCTCCACGCGACCCTGGTCGGAGCGGCGCAGCCGCGCGTAATGCCCAGTCGCGACGGCCTCGGCGCCGAAGCCCCTCGCCTTGGCCAGAAGCGTTCCCAGCTTGAGGTGGGTGTTGCATCGAACGCAGGGGTTCGGCGTCCGCCCCGCCAGATAGTCCTCGACAAAGGGATCGATGACGGCGCGGCGGAAATCCTCCTCGAAATCCAGCGCATAGAACGGCATAGCAAGTTTCTCGGCCACACGGCGGGCGTCCATCGCGTCGGCCGGCGAGCAGCAGCCGCGGGCTCGGTCCCCCGGTCCGGCCTCCCCCGAGTTCATCCGATGGACCCGCATGTGGACGCCAACGACGTCGGCGCCGGCCTGGCGCAGGAGCGCCGCCGCCACCGACGAATCCACGCCGCCGCTCATCGCGACGACGATCCTCCGCCCCCGACATGCGCTGAGGTCCATCATGGCCTTCCGGTCGGCTCCTCGGTTCGGCGAAAGCGATCCCTCACCGCTCCATTTTAGCCCGGGGCCGGGCGGAGCGTCACCCTCGGGCTGACGATCGGCCGCGCCGGAGAGAGGGGATATCGTTTCAGCGCGCGTCGGCGGCGGCCAGGCAGGCTCCGACGGCGGCCACCACGTCCTCGGCCAGAGCCTCCGGCGGGCGTTCGGCGTCCAGCCAGAGCAGGTTCGGATGGATGACGTGGTCGAAGATCGTGGCCACCGAGGTCAAGTAAGCCGCTTGCTCGAACGAATCCGCCGATTCGGGCCGGGCGGCGCGAATCCGCTCAAGCGCCTTGGCCACCTCCAGCCGCAGGATCACCAGAAGGTCCGGCTCCGGAGCGAAGCCGGCGTGCAAGTCGAGGATGCGGCGGATGGAGATGCCGCGGGCCCCCTGATAGGCGACCGTGGAGTAGTAGTATCGATCCAGGAGGACGATTTTGCCCGCCCGGAGGGCCGGAGCGATCACCTCGCGCACGTGATCACGCCGGTCGGCCACGAATAGCTCCAGTTCCTCCTCGGGCGAGAGACGCCCGTCCGGCTCGGCGGCCGACTGACGGAGCTGACGGCCGTGGGGGCCGTCCGTCGGCTCCTGGGATAGAAGGACCGAAAGGCCCCGCTCCCTGAGCCGGGCGGCGACCCCGCCGGCCAAGGTCGTTTTGCCGGCCCCGTCGATCCCCTCAATGACGACCAGCAGACCGGGCCCCCGGCCCGGCGCCGAACGGGTCGTCTCGACGGCGGCGGCGCGGCCGTCGATGGCGTTCGAGGATTCAGTCATGGCGGCGATCGATCAACCAGACGCCCTCGCGTCCGTCGTCCTCCTCCAGGCAAACTTGGACGATCCGGCCCGGCTCGACCTGGAGCTTGATGGCCGTCAGATCGGGCTGAATCGGCAACTCGCGATGGCCGCGATCCACCAGAACCCCCAGGCGGACCGAACGGGGCCGCCCAAAATCGACGATCAGATCCAGGGCCGATCGGATCGTCCGTCCCGTATAAAGCACATCGTCGACCAGCACTATGGTGCGGTCTTCCACGTCAAAGTCAAGATCTGTCGGGCGCGCTACGGGGTGCGGCCCCAGTTGGTCCAGATCGTCCCGATAAAACGTGATGTCGAGCACGCCCAGCGGCAGCCGCCAGCCCTTGCGCTCGGTCAGCAGGCGCTCGATCCGCTTGGCCAGCGTGGCCCCGCGCGTGCGAATGCCGATGATCGCCGCGCGGGCCGGATCCTCGACAAAGCGGGCCAGACCGAGCCCCAGACGTTCGATCGCCTCGGCCAGCCCGGGGCGATCGAGCAAAAGTTCCGAAGCAGCGTCAGGGGGCATGGATCAAAAGGATTCGTGGACGAGGGGAGTTGGCGTGGGAGTCAGAAACGCCCGGCGTCCCTGCGGCGCTCACGCCTCCAGAAGCCGGATCAGGTCCTGCACCTCACTCCGGAGGAGAAACAACCCTTGGCCCACGCGGTCCAGAGCAGGCTGGCCATGACCCGGAGGGACCGCACGCTCGCTCCCGGAAGGAGCAGCGGGGGCCTCACGGGGCAGGGCCGAGGGGCGATCGAAGGGGAACTCCGGCTCGGCGGCCTCTCGGGCTTCGGGCGGAGCCGGCTCGGTCTGGCTCGATTGCCGAGGAGCACCCGCCTGGCGTAGTTCATCCTTGAGACGCCGCCGCGCGCCCTGAATCGTGAAGCGGTCCTCGTAGAGCAACTTGCGGATCGCCCGGACGATTTCAATGTCGCGGGCCCGGTAACGGCGTTGCGACGAGGCGTCCTTCTCCGGCGCAAGCTCCGGGAACTCGCTCTCCCAGTAACGCAGGACGTAGGGCTTGAGGCCCGTCATCCTGGCGACTTCGTTGATGCGATAGAAAAGTTTCTTCGGCGGGGCGGAGCCGTTGCTGACGGACTCGGTCTTCATGTGCATCGCGCCTCCAGCGTCCACGGATCAACTTGGGGGGAAGGCAGCCTTCCCCGGCGAGCATGAGCGGGGAATGAAGATCGCCGGTCCAGGGGCGGCGCCGGCCGGCGCGCGCCCAGGCTGGGATCGGATAGGGAACTTCGGGCGGGATCCTCCTTTATCGACGAGGCTAAGATCGTTGATTTCAACGACCCATATCCCGAGGGAACGATAATTCCCTTTGGATGCCGCCGCAAGCCTAAACTTCGAACCCCCTTCCGTTTTTCCGGTTGAGGTCGCGTCTCGCCTGCCTCAAGCTTCCGAAGTTGACCCCGCGGAGACGACCGCACGCCCTCCGCGCGCGTCTTTGGAGAGTTTGATTTCACACGCATGAACCCTGTGGTGGCCTTCCTTTGAACGATCCCCGCCCGAGCGACGGCGGCCCCTCGCCGAGCCCCCCCGCGCCGACGGATTTTCCCCGCCAAGCGATCGAGGCCATCGAGGACCCGGTGGCCCGCCTGCGCGTGCTGATGAAGCGGCTGCTGGACCCGGGCGGCTGTCCTTGGGATCGGGAGCAGACGCCTCAAACACTCAAACAGTACGTTATCGAAGAGGCGTATGAAGTATGCGAAGCGATCGAGGCCGGCGACCCCGAGGCGCTCCGCGAAGAACTCGGCGACCTGGCCCTCCAGATCATCTTCCAGGCCGAACTGGCCGAACGCGCCGGGGCCTTCACGCTGGAGGAGGTTTTCGACCGAATCAGCCGTAAGCTACTCGATCGACATCCGCATGTCTTTGGCAGGGCCCGGGCCGAGACGGCCGAGGCCGTCCTTCGAAATTGGGAACAATTGAAACGCGAGGAGCGGCGACTGAAGGAGCCGACCGGGGCGGCGGGGCCTTCGGTCCTCGAAGGCGTCCCGGCGACGCTGCCGGCGCTCCAGCGGGCGCTGCGGCTGCAAGAAAAGGCGGCCAAGGTGGCCTTCGATTGGGAGAAAATCGACGACGTGGGGCGAAAGCTGCGAGAGGAAGTTGAGGAATTCCTGGAGGCTCACCCCTCGGCGCCGCCGGAGCGGTTGGAAGATGAGCTGGGCGACCTCCTTTTCTCCGTCGTCAACCTTGCGCGGTTCCTCAAACTCGAGCCCGAGGGGGCGCTCCGCCGCGCGTGTCGCAAGTTCGAAGCGCGCTTCCGATGGATGGAGGCCGAGGCCGAACGTCAGGGTCGAGCTTTCCCGCAGCTTTCCCCCGCCGAGATGGACGTTTTGTGGGAAACGGCCAAAACGCGGACCGCCCACCCATGGCCGCGCTGAGCGGCAGGGCCGGCCCTTGGCCAGAGGCGTTGGCCGCCGCGCGCGAGGGTCGCTTGGAGACCGCCCGGGCGATCGCCCGCGCCGTGGAAGAACGACCCCCCTTCCCGGCAGCGCCCGACTTCCTGATCGGACGCTGCCTGGCCGAAGCGGGCCTGGAGCTGCCCGAAGCCGTCCAACGGCTGCGATCGGCGCTGGCCGCGGGAACCCAGAACGTGCTTGGGCCGGCCATTCTGGCGCTGGCATGCTTGCGAGCCGGGGACGAAACCGAGGCCGCGGCCCTTCTGCGACGGTCGGGCTTGCCTCATGATCTGGACCTGCTCGGTCAACTGGCCTTGACTCTGGAGACCCTCTGCCGCCCCTGGCCGGCGTCGCTTCCCGTAGATTGGCCGTCCTATCCTGAAGCGCCGGGGCGGGCTTCGGCTGAGCCGCCGAACGGGACCGGGGCGCCGCTCCCTGAGGCGCCGGCGGCCAGGCCGCGGCCGCGGTGGCGACGCGCCTCGCTCTTGCGGCGCATGCAGTCCGATCTGGAAGCCGGGCGCCTGGGCCGCGTGGCCGAGTCGGCCGCGACGGAGGCGGCCGCGGGATTTTACGATTCGGACGTCGAGCTGCTGGCGGGGCTCGCGTGCGAGGAAGCCGGCGACGGGAGGCGGGCCCGGCGGCATCTGGCCCGATCCCTCGCGCTCGACCCGCGGCAGTTTGACGCTCGGACCTTCCTCGGACGCGTCTATTGGCGCGACGACTGGTTCGACCTGGCCGAGGACCTCTGGCGGAGCCTCCCCGTTGAAGGCCCCGACGACTTCGGCCGACACTACCATCTGGCGCTGGCGCACGAGGCGGCGGGCCGCCGGGCCGAGGCGCTGGAGGCGATGGGCGTCGCCCTCAAGGAGTTTTACGTCGAGACGCGCGAGTTCTACATCGAACGCGTCTTCGCCCGGTGGCTCCGACGCCTGCCGGCGGCCGATGGGGAGCCGGACCGGTGAGCCCCGCGCGACCGCGCCCGACGGGCGGAAGCGATCACGCCCCCGCAGAATAGCGATTCCGTCATCCAGATGCCGCGATTTCTCCTCGACCGCCCGACTCAGAACTCACCCATCGAGGCCCGGCGGCCATGACCGCGCTGATCGACGGCGACTGGGCGGCGGCGGTGATCATGGCCGGCGGGGTCGGCGAGCGCTTCTGGCCCGCCAGCCGCCGCGATCGACCCAAACAGTTGATCCCGTTGTTCGACGGCCAATCGCTCCTCCGGCTCACCTTCGATCGCGCGGCCCGGCTGGTCGGAGCCAACCGCGTCTACGTCGTGGCCGGGGACGGGCTGCGTTCGGCGATCGCCGATCAATTGCCGGCCCTGGCTCCGGAACGCTACATCGCCGAACCTTACGGGCGAAACACGGCGGCCTGCCTGGGTCTGGCCGCTTGCGCCCTGGAGGCCGCCGCCGGCCCCGATACCGTCATGGCCGTCCTCACGGCCGACCATCGGATCGAGGAAGGCCCGGCTTTTCGGGCCGCCGTTCTGGGGGCCATCGGGCACGCTCGGCACGGGGAGGATCTGGTAACGATCGGCATGAGACCCACCCGGCCTGAAACCGGCTATGGCTATCTGGCTCTCGGGGAACCCCTGGGGACGGAACCGACCGCGGAGGGCGACGTGACGATCCATCGCGTCCGGCGATTCGTCGAAAAGCCCGAGCGACGCCTGGCCGAGGAGTTCTTCGAGTCGTCCGACTATCTCTGGAACAGTGGGATGTTCTTCTGGCGCGTCGGGACTTTCCTTGAGGAGTTCAAACGTTGTCAGCCCGAGATGGCCCGCGCCTGGGAAACCCTCCGGCGTCACGGCCCGCCGCCTTATCCGCTGTCGCTCGTGGCCGAGATCTATGAACGCCTCCCCTCGCTGCCGGTCGATAAAGCCCTTCTGGAGCGGACTGACCACGTGGCCGCCGTCCGGGGGACGTTTCCCTGGTCGGACCTCGGAAGTTGGGACGCCCTGGAAGCGGCATGGCGGGCCGACGGGCAGGGGAACGTCCATCAGGGCGCCGTGATCGTGCTGGAATCGGCCAACTGCGTCCTCTATAATGAAGGCGCTCCGGAAGGCCCGGCGGCCGACGCGCCGGGCGGTCCGGCGACGGCGCAGTCCCCCGTGGTCGTGTTCGGGATGGAGGGAATTGTGGCCGTGCGGACGGACCGGGCCATCTTGATCGCTCCAAAGAGCCGCGCTCAGGAGTTGCGTTCGGTGGTTCAATTTCTTCGAGATAGCGGGCGCGGGGAACTTCTTTGAGGCTGGAAACGTCCCAAAGGTGGGGAACGCCGATGCCAAGGAGGCGACTGTCCATGTTCACGCGACGCCAGCGAGTGCTTGGAGTTCTGATGGCCGGGGTCATCGCAGCCACGACGGGCCAGGTCAAGCGGGCCTCCAGCGCCGATCTGCCCGCCGGCTGGGAGCACGATTGGAAGACCGCCATGAGCCGCGCCGCCGCCACCGGCAAGCCTATCCTGGCCGTCTTCTCGGCCGAGTGGTGCGGCCCCTGCCAGATGATGGTCAAGGAGGTTTACCCGCTGCCCGGCGTGCAGGCCGAGCTCGAAAACTGGATTCACGTCTACGTGGACGAAGCCAAGGATCCGGCCACGACGGCCAAGTTCAAGATCGAGGGGTTCCCGACGTTTGTCCTTCTCTCGTCTCAAGCCCAGGAGGAGGACCGTTTCGTGGGGGCGCGTCCCGCGGCCGAGTTCGTCGCCGCTCTCAAGGATCATAAGCGGATCAACGGGCGGATCATCGAGCTGAAGGCTCAATTGGAGCACTCGCCGGAGGACGCTCAGCTCTGGGCCGCGTTGGCGACGGCCTACGACGAGAAGGGAAAGGCCGAGGCGGCCCTGACCGGCTACGAGAAGGCGTTGTTTTATGATCCCAAGGACCGCGCCGGCGTGGCCGACAATTATTACTTTCTCAAGGCTCTCCCCACGACGATGGAAAGCCTGAAAACCTCGGCTGAGAAGCTGGCCGCCTTCGAGACGAAGTTCCCCGAAAGCGAGCTTCTGCCCAAAGTTTTCCTCTATCGGGGTTGGATCGCGGCCGACCTGGACCGGACCGAAGAGGCCGTCGAGTTGCTTCAGGAAGGCTTGCGTCGGTTCCCGACAAGCGAACTGGCCGCAACGATGAAGCAGACGCTCGAAGAGATCGGCGTCGCCCACGCTCACTGAGGCCGGCTTCTGGCCGGCCCCGGGCCGGCGCAACCTCGCGCCGGGAGCGGGGCTCGTCCTCTTCCGGCCCTGCGTTCATCCGAGTGGCGCCGGGGCGGCGCTTCAATCGAGCCCTCGCCCCTGACCCAAAGCCGCCAGATATCGCCCCAGGGCGGAGAACCGCTCGGCGGGCCGACGATTGCGGATCGCCCGCCAGAGCGCGCGGCGCGAGCCGACGATGCAGGCCAGGCGACGAGCCCGCGTGAGCGCCGTATAGATCAGATTGCGTTGCAGCATGACGTGATGCTGCCCGTGGACGGGGATCACGACGGCGGGATACTCCGAGCCCTGGGATTTATGAATGGTGACGGCGTACGCGAGCTGAAGCTGGCGGGCCTCGTCGGCCAGATAGCTGACCAGCCGCCCCTCGAACCGGACCAGAATCTCCCCTGCCTCGGGGCGGACGGCCTCGACGCGCCCGATCTCGCCGTTGGCCACGTCCTTTTCGTATTCGTTGACCGTCTGCATGACTCGATCGCCGACGCGGAGGCTCATGGGGCCGCCGCCGTCATCCTCGCCTGAGAGCAGCGCCGCCGGGCCTTCCCGACGCGGGTTGAGCAGGTTCTGGAGCAACCGGTTCAGGCCGGCCACTCCCAGGTCCCCTCGACGCATGGGGGTCAGGACCTGAATGTCGGCGATCGGGTCAAGCCCGAAGCGGCGCGGAATGCGATCGGCCACCAGCATCTTGATGGTTTCCAGGATGGAGGGTGGGTCCTGGCGCTCGATGAAGAAGAAGTCGGAGGCTTCCGAGCCCGCCGGAGAGGCCAGAAGGGGGAACTTCCCCTGATTGATTCGGTGCGCGTTGAGGACGATCAGGCTGGCTTCAGCCTGGCGAAAGACTTCCTGAAGGCGCAGCACCCGCAATCGACCTGAAGCGATCACGTCGGCGAGCACGTTCCCTGGCCCGACCGACGGGAGCTGATCCTCGTCGCCGACGAGCAGGAGGGCCGCGTCGTCGCGCACCGCCGCCAGCAGGTCCCGCGCCAACGCCACGTCCAGCATCGAGCATTCATCGACGATGATCAGGTCCCCTTCGATCGGACGCCCCGGCCCGAAGGCGAAGCGCCCCGTAACGGGTTGGTACCCCAGCAGGCGATGAATGGTTTCGGCGGGGGCCTTCGTCGCCTCGGTGAGCCGGCGGGCCGCGCGCCCCGTCGGCGCCGCCAGGCGGAGACTGCGCCGAGCGGCGGCAAAGATTTCGATGACGGCCCGCAGCGTCGTCGTCTTGCCCGTCCCCGGCCCCCCGGTAAGGACCAATAACCCATCCCGCGCGACGATTTCGACGGCGGCGCGTTGGGCTGGAGCCAGACGAATCCGGGCCCGTCGCTCGAAGGCCTCAAAGAACTGGGGGAGATCCAGACGCAAGGGCGGCCGTCGCGCCCGGATCAGTCGATCCAATTGCCGGGCGCAATCGACCTCCACCTCGCGCCACGCGACAAGAAAAACGGCCGTGCCGCCGTCGAACGGCTCCTGAAAAAGGCGCCCCTCCTCGATGAGCGGTTGAAGTCGCCCCTCGACAAGGGCCGGATCCAAGGAAACCCACCGGGTCGCCTCGGCCAGCAATCGATCCCTCGGTAGAAACGTATGGCCGTCCTCGGCGGCCGTCTCGAGAACATGCCGGATCGCCGCGTCGATCCGGTCCGGCGCTTCGGCGGGCAACCCGAGGCGTCGGGCGATGGCGTCGGCTCGGGCGAAGCCCATCCCGCGGACCTCGGCGGCCAGGCGGTACGGATTGGAGGCGACGATAGCGAGCGCGTTTTCGCCATAGGCCCGCCTCAGCCGGCCCGCCCACGTAACGGGAATCCCATGCTCGCCGAGAAAAGCGATCAGCGACCGATCGACGCGCGCCTCCCACCAGGCGCGGCGCACCTGGTCCAGTCGACGGGGCGTGATCCCCCGGACGCCGCGCAGTCGATCGATCTCGGCGTCGAGGACCTCGAACGTCCGTTCGCCGAACGCCTCGACGATCCTTCGGGCGAGCACCGGACCGATCCCCTTGATCGCCCCCGATGCCAGGTAAGCCTCCATCCCCCGGCGACCGGTGGGGAGGCGCGGCTTGACCCAATCGGCCTGAAACTGGGGTCCGTGCCGCGGATGCACGCTCCATTGCCCTTCGGCCTCGATGCTTTGGCCGACTTCGATGCCGGGGAGTTGACCGACGAGAACCACCTCGCCCCGGCGATCGCGGTGAGGCGCCGCGATCGGTCCCTCCGGCTCAACCTTGACGACCTGAAAATCGTTATCCGGGTTGCGGTAAGTCACCCGGAGGACGACCCCGCTGAGGCGCTCTCTCGGCGCCTCAGCGGCAGCGGGTGAGGACGTGGAGTGCTCAGGGGGCCCCATGATCCTGGCTGGAGGGCTCCGGCGGCGAAGACGGCCTCCCCTCTCGCAGCAGTCGAAGCCACAGGTTATCGACCAGGCCGAACTCCCGCCACATCAGGGGGTAGCCCTTCCAGACGCTCATCCTCGGATCGTAGATCGACAGATGAATCGGAGCCGGGACGGCGCTCAAGGGCATGGGCGTCCATTGACCCGTCCGTGGGTGCCGCGCCGAAAGGAGAACGTGCTGGCGCCAGAAGACCTCGTCATAAGGGTCATAGGGGATGCGGAAGCCGCCGGCCGGGTCCCGGAAGAAAAGCCGGTGAAAGACAATGAAATCCTGAGAACAACCGAGAAGCTGGACGCCCAGGCCCGCGGCGAAGAGCGCGACGAGCGTGAGGCGGCGCGCCGGCGTCCACGCCTCCGCGATCCAGAAGGCGATCGGCACGGCCAGAAAGGCGTGAATCGGGAAAAGGTGCCGCGGGCCCCAGCTCCACCCGCCCGGCCAGTTCTGCCATTTGGCCATCACCAGCAACGGGACTACTACCGAAACGCCGACGCCCGCCGCCAGGGAGCGGCCGGCTCTCCCCAGCGGCCGCCAGCCGGCGAAGCTGAGCGCAAGCGGGGGGGAAAAGTAGAAGAGGCCTTTACCGGCGCTCAGGAGCAGGCCATAAAGCCCCGCAAGCAGAGGCGCGTCGAAGCGGATGCCCTCGGGTTGATCGGCATAGCCGGAGGCGAACGGCCCCCCGAATTGCCGCCAGTTGAGGAGAGCGATCGCGACACCGCCCAGGAGAATCGGCCCCGCGAAAGCCGCCGCCGCCCGTCGGCTAGCCTCGCGGCTGGGCATCCCGCGCCGGAAGGGGCCCAGCGCCAACACGATCAACCCGGGCAGAAGAAGCACGGATTGGAGCCGGACCATCGCCGCCACGGCCACACTGACGCCGGCCAAGGCCGCGAAGCCCACCGCACCGCCGCGCCGACCTCGCGCCAACCCCCACCACGCCAGCAGCATGAACAGGAGCGACAGTTGCTGATTGTAAAACGGCCGGGTATGCGGCCAGGCCAGCGTTCCGAAAGCGTAAACACCGGCGGCGGCGAGGCTTGCCCCCCCTCGGCCGGTCAGCTCGATAAGCAGAAGAAACAGGATCGTCGCCACGCCCGCTCCGACGACCACGTTAAAGAACGAACAGGCCATGCGGGGAGCAATTTCGTCCGCCGTGGCGTCGAAGAAGGCGCCGCCCCCCTCGGATTCCAGGCCATAGAGCCGACGCCACGTGCTCTCGGAAAGCGAGGGAGCTAACGCGCGGCCCAGGGCATAGAAGGGGAGCGCCAGGAGCGGTTGGCCGACGCCATACTGACCGTATTCATGGCCACCGCGGCCGGGTCGGGTGCCGAAACCGTCGGCGATCGGCTCGACGCTCAGCCCTCCGTGCTCGAACAGGGCTTGCGTCGTCCGGAAGATCACCTCCTCGTCCGGCGAATAGAGGTGCCCCCCGGCCGTCAGCGTGTACAGCATCAGGCAAAGAGCGAAAAATCCAAGCGCGCTCCGGCTCGGCTTCATGACCAACCGCCTTTGACCGGCGGCGAGGCCCGGCTGATCGCATCTGCCTTCGCCGGGCGACCCCGGCCGCGGTCTTTCACGTTGGTTGAGCCGACTCAAACCGTCAAGCCGCTCCGGCCTCAGGGCGGGACGGGGTTTATGACTACGGCCAAACGGGGGCGGCCCGTTCGGCGTCGCTGGCGCGCAGATAGACCGGAACGGCCTGGAACGGGGGCGCCCCCGGCCGGCCCGCCCGCAGGGCTCGAGCCGCCCGCAGGGCCACGATCTCGGGCAAGGGCAGGTTCCACGGGGGAGGAGTGAACCGAGCCCGTGAGCCCAGCCGGGCCGCGAGCGCCTCCTCATGCAGCGCCGCCCCGTCGCCGGAGAATCGTATCGGCCCGACATCGAGCGCTTCCAGGGCTTCGAGGAGCCTCTCAAGGCTCTCGGCCCGCTCAGCGCGCAACGGCTGGGCCTCCAGATCCGGCTCGATGCGATAGAGAGCCGTGTAGATCTCACCTCGGCGAGCGTCCAGCAGCGGACAGACGACATCGCCCGGGCCGGGCCAAGCCAGGGCGAGCATTTCGAGCGTCGATTCCGGGTAAAGGGGGACGCCCAGGGCATAAGCCAGCGTTTTGGCGGTGACGAGCCCGACCCGGAGGCCGGTGAAAGCCCCCGGCCCATGAGAAACGCCGATCGCCCCCAGGTCCGGTCGGCGAGCCCCTCCCTCCGCCAGAAGACCCTCGATCATGGGCATCAGGGCGCGCGAATAACCGCTGGCGGCGATCGACCAGCGCCGGGCCAGCAACCGGCCTTCACCATCAGCCAGCGCCACGCCGCCATGGGGCGTGGCCGTCTCAATGCCGAGAATCACGGGGCTTCCCATGAGCCCGCTCAAACGGCGCCAGCCGGAAGCGGAGCGTCAAAGGGGAAGGCCCCCGCCGCGTTCATAACTGCAACCGATCGCCGATGAACGGATAACGGAAGAATTCTCCGGCCCAGGCCCGGAGACCTCCCCACACGCAGACGCCGACGAAGCCGATCAGCGCCGCGCTCACGATCACGTGATTGAGGAACCTCAGGAGGGAGCCCAGCGGCGCGAAAAGCGCGTCGAGCAGCGCGGTCACAAGTTCGACGAGCATCCAGACGACGATCACGGCCAGAAAGAGCCCGTGGAACAAGAGCGCCTGGCGGGCTTGGGCCGCCAGAAACCGGCTCTTTTCCCGGTTATCGAAAAGCACGAAGCCCGAGAAGATCATCCCCCAGATGGGAATGGCATTGAAGAAGTGACAGAGCGCGGCCAGGGTTTGTTCGTCGCGCCGTCTCATAGCCCGGCGCATCCGGCCTGGGGAGGGGCGTTCCCATTGCCGCTGAACGCGGCCGTCTCGCGCCCGGCGAGAAAGGCGCGTCCGGCTTCGTCCAAGCGGCTGTAGAACGCCGGCCCGAGCAGATGTTCCAATTCCCGTCTCAGGAACTGATAGGCCGCGGGGGCGCCCGGCTCGGGCGTTCTCAAGCAACGGAGCCGGCCGACGCAAACGTGCTGGCCGATCCAGGGGCGGGTCTCCGCGCTGAGGATGGAGAGCAAGAATCGCCCGCGGGCGTACTCGGTGTAATGCAGCGGGAAAAGGTAACAGGGGTCGGGCTTATAAGCCTCGATGGGGAGGCCGAGCCGTTCCGTCAGCGTGTTGATCGAGCAACGGAGCCTCCCCGCCGGGTCCATCCACGCCATAACGCATTGCCCGTTGCGCTTGTGACAAAGAACTTCTTCCCCCTCGTCGTTGCACTCGGTGAAGCGGTCGGCCAGAACCCGCTCGACGATCGGCTTGACGGGATCGCAAGCGGCCAGGTCCAGCTCGCGCCGGGCCCGGCCGGCCAGTTCGATCAGACCGGACTTCTCCTCGGCCGTCAGATCGACTTGAAGGTCCGTGCAGCAGGACCCCTTGTAGGAGAGGGCGGCGCCCTGGCCCTCGCAACGCAGGCACCACTGCGTATTGCACCGGAACGTGCGCAGCAGAATCTGCTCGGCGTCCACCGCGACGTTGTCCAGATCGAGGATCAAGCCGCGCCGCCGCTGCACCTGGACGTATTGAAGCGTCTTGCCGTTGGCCCGCTCGTACTCCCGGGCGTCGATCGAAGGACGGATTCGGTACGTCATCTTCCGGCCGGGCGGCCGCGCTAGGCCAGGCGCCGCCCGGCTTGACCCTCCTCACCTAAGGTTGGCCCGAAGGGACGGTTTCGAGGATGGAACGGGCGACGTCGACCAGCCGCCGCTCGGCCAGCGGCGCCTCCAGGCTGCGGGGGAACCGCTGGAGGGTCCGGAGGTACAGGTCGCGCGCCGCCTCAGGCCGGCCGAGCATTTCGCTTGTGAGCCCACGGTGCATGAGGACCTTGGCCATGAACTCGTAACTGGGATAGTGCCGCTCGATCTGCTCCAGCAGGCCGTCGGCCTCCCCGAACCGTCCCAGGGCCATCAGCGTGTCGGCGTGGCCGTCGAGCACCTGCGGGGCATCGGCCAGCGTCGGGTGCGCGGCGCGCAGCGCCCTGAAGGCCTGGTCGGCTTCGTCGTATCGGCCCAGCCCCTGGAGCGCCAGCGCGATCTGCACGTCAGCCCGTTGCAGACGGACGATGTCCTTGCCCCGCTGCCGGAAGGCTCGCGTCGCCGTGATGCACTCGGCAAAGTCGCCGACGATGAAGCTGATCTCTCCGATTCGCCAGAGCGCCTCGGTCGCCGCCGGCGCCTCCGGATAGCGGTCCAGGATGAGCCGCAGCTCACGCCGGGCGTCTTCAAGGTTGGCGACCACGTCGGTGGCGGCCAGGAGCGCCTCCGGCGCGACGCGGGCCAGCGGCATTTCCTCGGCCAATTGCAGCAACGACGCTCGACCCTCTCGCAACTTCCCCATCTGCATGAGCCCCTTGGCGTAGGTCAGGCGTTCGGCCGCGCGAGCCTCATAGGAAGCGGGCATCTCAACGACGGGCCGGCGATCCCCGGCGGGGGGGGGCAATTCGACGGCCGCGGGGGCCGGCGCCTGGGTCTGCGTCAGGGGCGCGGGCGTACCCAAAGGTGAGGCCGGGCGCGATTCGCCCGGCGGAGGATCAGCAGGCGGCGAGAGCGCTGAGGGCGTCGGCGAGGCCGACTGACCGCCGCCCAGAGCCCTGCTCCCCTCCCCCTCCGCTCCCGTTCCCTCGGCTCGGGCCGAACTCGGAGGCGGACCTGCCGCAGCGGGGGCTCCCGCCGAGGAGGGGGTTGGCGCTGGCGCAGCGGCGGCCGGGGTCTCTCGCGCGTTCTCGGCGGAGCGGCCCCGGACGACGGGATCCAATCGCAGCGACGGAGGCTGGAGGCGGAGGACAGGCTCCAGCCGGACCCGTTGAACGGTCGTCGTGGTCGCTTCGTCCCCCGCCGGAGCTTGAGCGCGGAGGTCGATCGTCGTGAGAGCCAGGAGGAACGCCGGGACCCCGGCCCATCGACCGAACCTCCGACCAAACCCTCTGGCTTCGAAGGTCCGTCGTCGTCGCTTGGGGCGAGACTCTCCCGCCTGGGCGACTCCCGGTCGCAAGGCGTCCTGACGCATGGATGTCAAGCTAGCACGCGGGGCCGGGCCTTCGCAATGGAGCCGCAAGCGCCGATGGAAACACGGCGCGCAATCGCGGCCGTTCAGGAGGCGGAGGCCTGGACTGAGGCGGCCTCGACGAGCGGCGAGAGGAACTCCCGCACGGCTTCGGCCGCGGCCGGGCCGTCCGTCTGCCGACCCATGAGATCGACCAGGGCGCTGCCGATGACGACGCCGTCGGCCATCGAACCGACCAAGCGGACTTGCTCCGGCCGGGAGATGCCGAAGCCGACGGCGATGGGCAGGGGGCTGACGGCGCGAAGTTGGCCGAGGTTGGTTTCCAGGTCCTCGGCCAGACGGTCGCGAGCCCCGGTGACCCCGCGCAACGAGACGTAATAGATGAAGCCCGTGGAATGGGCGGCGATCAGACGACGGCGGCGGTCGGAGCTCGTCGGAGCCGCCAGGAAGATGAGTTTCAAATCGGCGGCCGCCGCCAGCCCCTCAAGATCGCCGGCCTCTTCCGGCGGCAGGTCCGGGATCAACAGACCGTCGGCCCCCGTCTCGGCGGCGGCCTCCGTGAAGGGCTTGAGCCCGTAACGCAGGACCGGGTTATAAGCGCCGAACAAAACGATGGGGATGTCGGACCAACGTCGCAACTCGGCCGTCAAGTCCAGGACGGCCTGCGTCGTCGTGCCGCCATCGAGCGCCGCTTGGTAGGCGCGCTGGATCGTCGGGCCGTCGGCGATCGGGTCCGAAAACGGAATGCCGAGCTCGATCAGGTCAGCCCCATGCTGGGCCAGCGTGAGAGCGACCGTCCGGCTGACGGCCAGCGATGGGTAACCGGCAGTCAGATAGAAAATCAGGGCCGGACGGCCTTGCTCCCGCCGTTGAGCGAAGAGCCGGTCGATGCGATGGTCGGGAGCCGTCATGCCGTCGGCTCGGCCAGCGCCGCGCGGATCGTATAGACGTCTTTGTCGCCGCGGCCGGAAAGGCCCAAAACGACGGCGGCGCCTTCGGGCAGGTCGGCCAACACGCGCGGCAAGGCGGCCACGGCGTGGGCTGTTTCCAGGGCGGGCAGGATCCCCTCGGTCCGGCAGAGAAGGCCGACGGCTTCGAGCGCCTCCTCATCGGTGGCGGTCAGATAGGTGGCCCGGCCCGTGGCGGCGTAATAGGCGTGTTCGGGCCCCACCCCGGGATAATCCAGCCCGGCCGAGACGCTGTGCGCCGGTTGAATCTGACCGTCGGCGTCCTGAAGGACGTAGCTGCGGCTGCCGTGAAAGACGCCCTCGGAGCCGGCCGTGATCGTCGCGGCGTGACACGGGGTGTCCAACCCCAGGCCGGCGGCCTCAACCCCGTAAAAGCGGACGGCCGGCTCGGCTTCGAAGGGGTGGAAAAGTCCGATCGAGTTGGACCCTCCCCCGACGCAGGCCACGAGCGCCTCCGGGAGCCGCCCGATCCGGTCGATGATCTGGCGGCGGACTTCCTCGCCGATGACGGTCTGGAAATCGCGCACGATCATGGGAAAAGGATGAGGCCCCACGACCGAGCCGATGATGTAGTGCGTGTCGTCGACGGTGGCCATCCAGTCCCGGAGCGCTTCGTTAGTGGCATCCTTGAGCGTGCGCGACCCCGATTGGACGACGTGGACTTGCGCGCCCAGGAGATTCATCCGGAAGACGTTGAGTTCCTGGCGACGCGCGTCCTCGGCCCCCATGAAAATTTCGCACTTGAGCCCCAAGAGCGCCGCCGCCGTGGCCGTGGCTACGCCGTGCTGACCGGCCCCCGTCTCGGCGATCACGCGCCGCTTGCCCAATCGCTGCGCCAGGAGCCCCTGCGCGAGCGTGTTGTTGATCTTATGCGCCCCCGTATGGCACAGGTCCTCGCGCTTGAGAAAGAGGCGGTGGCGTCCCCCGAGGCGATCGGCGAGGCGCCGTGCCTCGAAAAGCGGCGTCGGCCGGCCGGCGTATTCGGCCAGGAGCTCGGCCAGGCGCGCGTTAAACGTGGGATCGTGCTTGAGCCGGCGATACTCGGCCTCCAACTCCTCCAGGGCGCTCATCAGCGTCTCCGGGACGTAGCGCCCCCCGAAGCGGCCGAAATGCCCCGCCGCGTCCGGGACCGCGGCCGAGGAACTCGTTTCATGGTGGACGATGGCCATACGGTATCGCCGGCCCAGACCGAGCCGGCGCCTCTCAGTATTCCACGGGCGAGCTCCCGACTTCAATTGCCGCGGCCCGAGCCCCCCGCGTCGGCAGGATTGCCTCATCGGGCCCGATCGGGTTAAATCCACGCCTCTGAGGCCCGACGCGGAAGGACGAAGTGCTTATGACCAAGGTGCTCGGGGTCCTGGGGAGCTTGCGGGAAGGTTCCCATACGCGAAAGCTCCTGCAACTCACGCTGGAGAAAGTGGAAGCCTGGGGCGGCCGCGCGCGGTTATTGGACCTGCTCGCCACGCCGCTGCCGATGTACAACCCCGACCTCGCCGACGAGAGCGACGCCTTCCGCCACGCGCGGGACCTGACGCTCTGGGCCGACGCCTTCATTCTTGGTTGCCCGGATTACCACGGCTCCATGTCTTCGACGATGACGAACTTTCTGGACTACTTCTGGCACGAGTTCACGGGTAAGCTGTTCGGTTACATCATCGCCTCGCACGAAAAGGGGCTCACCGTCCAGGATCAACTCCGCACGGCCGTCCGCCAGTGCTACGGCTGGAGCCTCCCCTACGGCGTCGGGTTCAACGGCGACGTCGATTACGACAAGGAAGGCCGCCTCACGAACCCGCGCATCGCCGAGCGGGCCGAGATGTTGGCCCGCGACATCGTCGTCTATGGGGGGCTCCTGCATCGCCAGTTCCAGGCCGACCTGAACAAGGCCCCGCGGGAGCCCGGCTTCGCCCGCAATTTTGAGCTTTAGGCGGCCAACGCATGGACCCCGCGACCGAAACCTCCGGGCGCCTCCCGGCCCACCCGGGGCCCGCCATCTGGATTCTCTCCACGGGGACTGAAATCCTTCAGGGGCTTTATCCCGATACCAACGCCGCCTGGCTCAGCCGGGAATTATTCGGGCTCGGCCTGCCCGTCGCGCGCCACATGGCGGTGGCCGACGAACACGGGGCGCTCCGCGAGGCCCTGGAATTGGTCTGTCGAAGCGCCGACCTGACGATCATGACCGGCGGCCTCGGGCCGACGGCCGATGATCTCAATCGCGCGACCGTGGCCGAGGCTTACGGCGTCCGGCTGAGGGAGGACACGCGCGCCCTCGAGCAAATTCGCCGGGCGTTCAGCTCGCGCGGGCGCCAGATGGCCGCCAGCAACGCCGTTCAGGCCCTTATCCCCGAAGGGGCCGAAATCCTCTATAACGCCTGGGGGACGGCCCCGGGATTCCTGCTCCGGCCGCCGCCGCGAGGCGGCCTTCGGGCGACGCTGCTGGCGCTGCCCGGCCCTCCCCGCGAAATGCAACCGATGTTCCAGCAGCTCGTCCGACCCCGATTGCTCGAACTGTTCGCGGCCGATCGGCGCGCCGTCGGAACCCTCACGCTTCACACGGTCGGGCTCGCCGAATCCGACATCAACGATCGAATCCGTGACCTCTTCGGTCAGGATTCGAAGGTCAACGTGGCCCTTCTGGCGGGCCGTTGGCGGGTCGATGTCCGGCTGACGTTCCAAGGGGACTCGCCGGAGGACAACGCCGCCCTCGAAACCCGTTGGCGGGAGATGATCCACGATCGCCTGGGGGGGATTAACATCTGGGGAGAGGGGGACGTGACGTTTCCCGAGGCCATCGGCCGGCTGCTGAGCGAGCGGCGAGAGACGCTCGCGCTGGCCGAATCCTGCACGGGCGGCCTCATCGCCAAGCAAATCACCGATGTCCCGGGTAGCTCTGATTATTTTCTCGAAGGCTTCGTCGTTTATTCCAATGAGGCGAAAATTCGCCGCCTGGCCGTGCCCGAGGCGCTCCTGGCCACCCACGGGGCCGTAAGCCCCGAGGTCGCCGAGGCGATGGCCCGAGGGGCCCGCCAAGCTACGGGGGCCGATTGGGCGCTCAGCGTCACGGGGATCGCCGGCCCCGGCGGGGGGACGCCGGAGAAGCCGGTCGGGCTCATGTACTTCGGGCTGGCGGCTCCGGACGGGCGCCTGAAGCACCGGCGCGTGATGGGCTTCCGCGACCGGGAGGCCATCAGGGAGTTGGCCGCCGTGACCGGCCTCGACATCCTCCGCCGCGCGCTCGTCCGTTATCACGGCCTGGACGAACCCCCCGAAGCGGCCTGAAGCCCCCCTTAGGCCGCGGATCAACTCGTTACCCGGTGGACTTCTTCGGGGGTCGTCCGCCCCAGGAGAACTTTCACCAACCCGTCCTCCAGCAGCGTGCGCATTCCCATCCGTCGGGCGGCCTGGCGGAGGGTCAGGACGGTCGCCCCCTGAGCGATCATCTCTTTGACGGCGTCGTTGGGGATGAAGAACTCGAAAATACCCTCCCGCCCGAAAAAGCCCGATTCATGGCAGGCGGGACAGCCCAGGCCGCGCTTGAGGATGTAGCGCTCCTCGGGGGCGCCGGGAAAACCCTGCTCACGGAGTCCCTCGCGCGTGATGGGGCGATCGGTGAGACACTGGGAGCAATTCAGACGGACGAGCCGCTGAGCCAGCGCCAGGAGGGCCACGGCGGCGTACCGCTTGATCTCGACGCCGAGATCGGCCAGCCGGTTCATGACGGCGGCCGTGTCGATGGCGTGGAGCGTGCTGAAGACCAGATGGCCCGTGGCCGCGGCGTCGATGGCCATCTTGGCCGTCTCCTGATCGCGAATCTCCCCCACCATGATCACGTCGGGGTCCTGCCGGAGGATGGTCCTCAGCCCCGTGGCGAACGTGAACCCCTTCTTTTCGTTGATCTGCATCTGGGTCGTCCCCTGGATCTGGTACTCAATGGGGTCTTCCAGCGTGATAATGTTGCGGCGTCCGTCGGCCAGCATCTGGAGCGAGTTGTAAAGCGTCGTGGATTTGCCGGAGCCGGTCGGCCCCGTGACCAGAATGAGCCCGCTCGGCCGGAGGAGCAGCTCCTCCATCAGCTTGCGATTGCGCGGGTTCATGCCGAGTTTGTCGATCGCCCCCAAGACCGGCTGGTGATAAAGCAGCCGGGCGGCGGCCATTTCGCCGTCCGGGACGGGGCTCGTGTTGAGCCGGATGTCGATCGTGCGGTCGCCGAGCGGGAGGTGAAAGCTGCCGTCCTGCGGCTTGCGGCGCTCGGTGATGTCCAGATTGGCCTGCACTTTGAGGGCCGAGATCAGAGGCCGGGCCATGATCGGCTCGAACTCGACCATGTTGTAGAGAATGCCGTCGGTCCGGCATCGGACGATGAACTTCGACCCCTCGGTCAGGAAGTGGACGTCGGTGCCGCGCTCCTGGACGGCCATGGCGATGAGGCCCCGCAACAGGTCCTGAACGAGCGCCCCGGTGTCGGCGCCCCGACGCCGCCGGCGCCGGCCCGATTCATCCTGTTCGATGATCGGCAGCACGCGGGCCGACTGGTGCTTGACGAAGTCCAGCATCGTGAAGACCGGCGGGATGAAGGAGCTGCAATGCGGGCAGGCCTCGAATTTGAAATTCTTGTATAGCGTAATGTCGTTGATCGGCCGCAGGCAGGTCGCGCAGAGCTGGCGATCTTGACCCGGCGCCGCCATCTTGTCCCGGCTTCGGGCCAGCCGCAGGTAAGTCGCCAAACTCAGCAGGCCGAAAAGCCGGACGGCCCGCTGCATCTCTTCGGCCAGCCGGTCCCCTTCGGCCACCTTCCGCGCCACGACGCGCATCGGCAGCCCCCAGAACAGACCGAACACCACCCCGCCGGCGGCGCCCAACCCCACGCCGGCGGCGACCGATAGCGGATAGCCCAGCACGGCCTCCAGACCGGGCAGCGCGCCCAGGGCTCCGGCGCCAGCCAGCCCGATCAGGCCCGCCCAGGCCCAACGGAAGTACTCCAGGCCCGTCGATCGGGCCCAGACGGGGGAAAGATCGGCGGCTTCGAGCCGATCCTCGACGGCTCGAGGGATCATCCAGAGGAGAAGGAAAACGATCAGGCCAGCGGCGAACGTTCCGGCATCCAACGTATCGAGAACTTCGCCCGTCCCTGGGGCGTCGATCCCGACAAGCCCCAACACGGGAGAGATAGAGAGCGCGAAGGCCGGAAGCCCCACGATGACGGCCAGCCGGCGGAGAACGGCGCCGACCGGCATCGGTTCATAAACGACCTCCTCCCGCGCCGCCTGCCAGCGGCGATAGAGCGAAGCCAGCGCCCAGAGAACGCCGCCCGCGACGATGAGCGCCGCCCCGGCCAGGCCGACCGGGAGGAGCCGTTCGGAGGCGGCCGCGGGCAGGTCCGCCCCCGAGCCGGCGACGTAGCCGACGTAGAGAAACGGCAGCGCCGAGACCCAGACGAGAACCTGAAAGGCCGTTCCGTAGAGCCAGAGGGGCGGCTCCTCGAAGGCGATGCCGGCGCGCTTGCTGCGCCAAGGGCAGAAGTGCATGAAGTAAGCCCAGGCGGCCAGGGCAACGGCCCATCCGCCGACAGGGAGATCGGAAAAATCAGGCATTCGAAGCGCAGCCCCGCCACGGCCGAAAGTGGGGGACCTGCCGGTCGGCCGGGAGAGAATAACGACCCCGCATGGGAAGATACTCTGGCAATTCTATCCCGAGGCGCGGGGGGATCAAGACCTTAAAGCGCTGCGTCGGCCGAGCTTGCGGGAGGCGCGATCCGGCGGCCGAACCCGACAGCGGCCGTCGATCCGACTTGAGTTTGCACGGCCGGGGATTATGATCAAGGTCATCGGCCCAAGGGGCGACCGGCAAACGGATGAGAGCGGCGCGGTGAGTCGGGCTTGGAACCACCAGAGCGTCCGGGCCAACGGCGTCCAGTTGCATTTTGTCCGGGAGGGAAACGGGGAGCCGTTGATCTTTCTGCACGGCTGGCCGGGGTTTTGGTACGACTGGAGCGAGAATCTGCCGGTCCTGGGCGAGCATTTCGATTGCATCGCGCCGGACATGCGGGGTTTCGGCTACTCCGAGAAACCGTCGCTGCCGCCGGAAGTCGGCTACAACGACGGCTCGATGGCCGCCGACATCCTGGAGTTCCTCAATGAACTCGGCCTGGCGCGCGCCAGCCTGGTGGCTCACGATTTCGGGGCGCTCTGGGCTCAGCGGTTCGCGCGGTCGCACGCCGAGCGGGTCGCCCGGTTGGTGCTCTTCAACCCCCCTTATCTGGGCATCGGCCAGCGGTGGCGCGAGCCGCAGCACGGCCCCCACTTCTGGCATCAGTATTTTCATGCCTTGGATTGGACGCACAAGTTGATCGAGGCCGGCCGCGAGAACGTTGAACTCTACGTCAGTTATTTCCTCAACGCCTGGTGCCATCCCTCTTTCAAATTCCGGCCGGAGGTCCTTGCCGAGTACATTGAAGCATGCTCCCAGCCGGGGGCGATCCAGCACGGGTTCGACGTCTTCCGGGCCGCTTTCCGCGGGGGCAATCAGATCGTTCTGCCGGAGGAAAAGATCATCGCGCTGCCCACGCTGATCCTCTGGGGAGAAGACGATCCCTGCGTCCCGATCCGCTGGGCCGACCGGTTGGGCGAGTTTTTCGCCAATTATTCCTTTCTCAAGATTCCCCGATGCGGTCACTATCCGATGCGCGAGAAGCCGGAGATCGTCCACGACCACATCCTGCGGTTTTTCAAGAAGAAGCCCGCCCCCGAAGCCGAAGTTGACGCGCCCGTCGCCGACCCCCAGAATTGACCGCGCTCCCGCGGGCTCGTTCTCCGCTGGCCGGACCTCGGACCTGATCCGGGCCTGACCCAGAGCATGCGTCTCATCGTCCACCTGGCGGCGTCCCTGGCGGCGCTCCCCGCCCTCGTCTCGGCTCAAGAGGCCGGTTTTCTCAGCCGGACCCGCCAGTTGACCCTCGAGGGCCGCCGCGCCGGCGAGGGCTACTTCAACGCCGACGGGACGAAGCTTATCTTTCAGAGCGAGCGCGAGCCCGATAACCCCTTCTACCAGATCTACATCCTGGACTTTGAAACGGGCCGCGCCGGGAGAGTCTCCCCGGGCGTCGGCAAGACCACCTGCGCCTTCTTCCGGCCCGGCACAAACCGCGTTCTGTTCGCCTCGACCCATCTGGACCCCCGTTCGGCCGACCTTCAACGGGCCGAGCTTGCCGAACGCGCCGCCGGCCGGCAGCGCCGCTACGCGTGGGACTACGACCCTCACTTCGACCTTTTTGAGACCGGCCAGGACGGCTCCGATCCGGTCCGCCTGACCGACGCCTTCGGCTATGACGCCGAAGCCTCTTACTCCCCCGACGGTTCCAAAATCGTTTTTACCTCCATGCGTGAGGCCTATCCCCTGGAACGGTTATCGGATCGGGAGCGCCGCCTCGCCGAGGTCGATCTCGCCTACTTCGGCGACATTTACCTGATGAACGCCGACGGAACCGGCGTCCGGCGCCTTACCTCGACCCCCGGCTACGATGGCGGCCCGTTTTTCTCCCCCGACGGCCAGCGGATCATCTGGCGACGCTTCGATGAGGCCGGCCTCAAGGCCGACGTCTACACGATGAAGCTCGACGGCGCCGATGTCCGGCGTCTGACGGACTTCGGCTCCATGAGCTGGGCCCCCTTTTATCATCCCTCCGGCGACTACGTGATCTTCGCCAGCAATAAACTCGGGTTTGAGAACTTCGAGCTCTTCGTCGTCGACGCCCTCGGAGCCCGCGAGCCGGTCCGCGTCACCTTCACCGACGGCTTCGACGGCCTGCCCGTCTTCAGCCCCGACGGCCGCCGGCTTTGCTGGACTTCCTCCCGTCACCAGCGCGGCGCCGGCGATGGGGCCCAGCTTTACCTGGCCGACTGGAACGACGCGGGCGCCAGAGCCGCCCTCGCCTCGGCCCCCCCCCGGCCGGCGGAAGCGTCCGTCCTCGCCCGGACCCCTGCCATCACGGAAGACGAACTCCGGGCCGACGTGGCCTTTCTGGCCGGCGAGGCGCTGGAAGGGCGGCTCACCGGTGAGCCGGGGGAGCTGCGGGCCGCCGAATACATCGCTCGGGCGTTGGCGGCGGCGGGTCTGAAGCCCCTGCCCGGCCGGCCCGATCCCTTTTTCGAGTTTGAGTTCACGGCGGGCGTCCGGCCCGGCGAGGCCAACCGCCTGGCGCTCTGGACCGTGGAGCCCAACCCTCACAAGCCGCTTGATCAGCGCAAACAGGCCGGCCGCCTGGAGATGGAATTCGCGGCCGGGCGTGCTTTCAACCCGCTCGGCATCGCCGAGGAGGGTTCGGTGGAGGGTTCGGTGGCTTTCGTCGGCTACGGGCTGGTGGCACGGGATGACCAGGAGGAAATCATCTACGATTCGTTCGCCGACGTGGACGTCGCCGGCCGGGTGGTGCTCGCGCTGCGGTACGTGCCGGAAGCCGTCGAGCCGACGCGACGTCAAGTCCTGAATCGCTTTGCCGGGCTTCGGTTCAAGGCCCTTCAAGCGCGCGAACGCGGGGCGACGGCTCTCCTCGTCGTCACGGGGCCGAATTCCCCCGGCGCCGGGGAGCTGATCGGCCTCGGGCTCGACGCCGGGGCGGCCGGGTCGGGCCTGCCGGCCGCCAGCGTCGATCTCGCAACGGCGGATCGTCTGTTGCGTTCGTCGGGCAAGACGCTCGCCGAACTGCAATCGGCGCTCGACCCCGGGGAGCCCCTCCGGGGGTTCGTCCTGGAGGATTCGCTCGTCGAACTCGGCGTGGATTTGATCAAAGAACGCCGAACCGGTCGCAACGTTATCGCCTGGATCGAACCGGCGGGGGGGATGGCCCCCGACGGAGAGTACGTCGCCATCGGAGCCCATTACGACCATCTAGGGCGCGGCGGCGGCGGCAATTCGCTGGCGCGCCAGGGCGAGGAGGGAGCCGTCCATCCCGGGGCCGATGACAACGCTTCCGGCGTCGCCGCCCTGATTCAGATCGCCGAGGCGCTCGCCGAGCGTCGCGAGGGGTGGCGTCGCGGTGTCATCGTGGCCGCCTGGTCGGGTGAAGAGCTGGGGCTCCTGGGCTCGGGGGCTTTCTGCAAGGACCCGCCGATTCCCCTGGATCGCGTCGTCGGCTATCTGAACCTGGACATGGTCGGGCGTATCCGGGAGAACCGTCTGATGGTTCAGGGGGTCGGCTCTTCGCCGGATTGGGCCGGGCCGTTGGAGCGGGCCAATGCGGTGGTCGGCTTTGATCTCAAGCTCTCCGACGATCCCTATCTCCCGACCGACGTGATGTCGTTTTACCTGCAGCAGGTCCCGTCGCTGCATTTCTTCAGCGGCGCCCACGAGGACTACCATCGACCGACGGACACGGCCGACAAGCTCGATTACGCCGAGACGGTCCGCGTGGCCGAATTCGTTCGGCGCGTGGCCCGCGAGCTGGCCACTGGCCAATCCCGCCCGGCTTATGCGCGCGTCGAACGGCCCAGCGGGCCCGCCGGGGGACGGGAGACGCTCCGGGCCTATCTCGGCACGATCCCGGACTACGCCGAGGAGATCGAAGGGGTCAAATTGGCGGGCGTCCAGGCCGGCGGCCCGGCCGAGAAGGCGGGCCTGAAGGGGGGGGACGTGATCGTCGAGTTCGCCGGCCAGAAGGTGACCAATATCTACGACTACACTTATGCGCTGGAAGCGGTGAGGATCGGGGAGCCGATCAAGGTGGCCGTCCTGAGGGACGGCCGCCGGATGGAGGTCGAGGTCGTGCCCGAGGCGCGCCGCTAGGAGAGTTCACGCCGGACTCGCCGGCGGGCGAGCCGCCGGCTATAATCTTGGGTTCAGGGTGTCCGGATCGACGCGATCGAGCCGACCCGCGAGGCAATCAGGCATGGCGACCGTGGCCGTGATGGGGGCGACGGGGGCCGTCGGGCGAGAGCTTCTGGCTACGCTGGAACGACGTCGCTTCCCGGTCGAGGCGCTGCGCCTGTTGGCCTCGGAGCGCTCGACGGGCGGGCGGATGACCTTCCGGGGTGAGGACCACGCCGTTGAGTTGCTGACCGAGAACGCCTTCGAGGGCGTGGACCTGGTGCTCGCCTCGGCGGGGGCCTCGGTCTCGCGACGGTTCGCCCCCGCGGCCGTCGAAGCCGGGGCGGTCGTCGTGGATAACACCTCGGCCTTCCGGATGGAACCCGGCGTGCCGCTCGTCGTGCCGGAGATCAACGCCGGGCGAGTGGCCGAGCATCGGGGGATCGTGGCCAACCCGAATTGTTCGACGATCCTCATGCTGATGGCCGTGGCGCCGATTCATCGGGCCGTCGGCGTCAAGCGGATCGTCGTCTCGACCTATCAGGCGGCTTCGGGAGCGGGCCAGGCCGCCATGGAAGAGTTGCTCGAGCATACGCGGCTCGTTCTCGCGAGCCAGGCGACGCCGCCGGCCCGCCGGTTCGCCCATTCGCTGGCCTTCAATTGCCTGCCCCACATCGACGTCTTCCTGGACAACGGCTACACGCGCGAAGAGATGAAGATGGTCCACGAGACGCGCAAGATTCTGGAAGATGAGACGATCGGCGTCACCTCGACGACCATCCGCGTGCCCGTCCTTCGATGCCACAGCGCCTCCATCAACCTGGAAACCCGCCGGAAACTGGCCCCCGAGGCGGCCCGGCGCCTGCTGGAAACGGCCGCCGGAGTCGTTGTGGCCGACGATCCGACGCGCCATCTCTATCCGATGGCGACGACGGTCCAGGGCCGTGACGAAGTCTTCGTCGGCCGCATCCGCGAGGACGAATCCATCCCGAACGGACTGAACCTCTGGGTCGTCGGCGATCAGCTCCTCAAGGGAGCGGCGCTCAACGCCGTCCAGATCGCCGAAATCCTGCTCAAGCAGGGCCTCCCCGCGCGGGGGCGTCGCGAGGGCGTCCCCTCGCTTTGAGGCCCGCCCGCGGCAATGCTGCGGCGATCCGTCGGCTCCCAAAGGGAGCAGGCCGCCGGGGGGTTGCATTCGCGCGGGCGGGGCCTTAAGTTGAGCCCCTCTCGGCTCTCGTCGCTCGCGGGCGAGAAGGTCCGAAACCCGGTCGCGATGGCTCGAACCTACCGGATTGCGATCCTCCCCGGCGACGGCACCGGCCCCGAGGTGATCGCCGAAGGTCGCAAGGCGCTTCAGGCCGCGGCCCGTCGTTTCGGCTTCGCCCTGGAGACGCACGACTTCGATTTCGGCGGGGAACGGTACAAGCGGACGGGCGAGTGCCTGCCGGATTCGGCGATCGCCGAGCTGCGCGGCTTCGAGGCCATCTATCTGGGAGCGATCGGGCACCCGGAGGTCAAGCCGGGCATCCTGGAAAAGGGGATTCTCCTCCGCCTCCGATTTGAGCTGGATCAATACATCAACCTCCGGCCCGTCAAGCTTTTCCCGGGCGTGGAGACGCCGATCAAGGGCAAGGGGCCCGCGGAAATCAACTTCACGGTCGTGCGGGAGAACACCGAAGGGCTCTATGCGGGGGCCGGAGGTTTTCTGCGGCGGGAGACCCCTCAGGAGATCGCGCTCCAGACCTCGGTGAACACCCGGCACGGGGTGGATCGCTGCCTGCGCTATGCCTTCGCCTATGCCGAGCGCCTCCACGAGCGCGAGCCCTGGCGCGGGCTGCGGCCGGAGGAGATCGAAGCCGGGCTCCGAAGCCAGCTTACGCTCGTCGGGAAAACTAATGTCCTCACGTTCGCCTCCGATCTCTGGGAACGGCGCTTCCACGCGCTCGGCGCCGAGCATCCGACGGTCAAGCGCGATTACGCTCACGTCGATGCCGCCTGCATGTGGTTCGTCAAGAACCCCGAATGGTTCGACGTGATCGTCACCGACAACATGTTCGGCGACATCATCACCGATCTCGGGGCCATGATTCAGGGGGGGATGGGGATCGCCGCCGGCGGCAACCTGAACCCCGAGCCCGGCGGCGTCTCCATGTTCGAACCGATCGGCGGCAGCGCTCCCCGCTACGCCGGCCAGGGCGTGATCAACCCCCTGGCGGCGATCTGCGCCGGAGCCATGATGCTGGAGACGCTGGGGGAACGGGCCGCCGCCGAGGCGATCGAACGCGCCGTCGCCGGGGTGACGGCCGCCAAACTGAAGTCCCTGGCCGCCGGTCGGATGGGGTTCTCCACGTCGCAGGTGGGCGATCTCGTGGCCGAGGGCGTGGCGTGATCGGCTCGCTCGGACGGCGGCTAAGGTCGTGAGCCCGTCCCGCATTCATCCGACGGCGATCATCGATCCCCGGGCCGAGCTGGCCGAGGGGGTCGAGGTCGGCCCCTGCGCCGTGATCGAAGCCGGCGTCCGCGTCGGCCCGGGGACGGTCATCGGCCCTTTCGTCCACCTCCAGGGCCTCACGGAGATCGGCCCCGATAACCGGATCGGGACCGGAGCGACGCTCGGCCACGCGCCGCAGCACGCCGCCTATAGAGGAGTGCCGACCCGGCTGCTGATCGGGCGGGGCAACACCATCCGCGAGTACGTCAGCGTCCATCGGGCTTTCGAAGCCGACGGGGCGACCCTTATCGGCGACGGCTGCATGCTCATGGGTTTCTGTCACGTGGCCCATGATTGCCGCCTGGGCGATCGGGTCACGATCGCCAACGGCTCCCTCCTTGGGGGGCACGTCACGGTCGGCGATGGGGTCTTCATCAGTGGCCTCCTGGCCGTGCATCAGTTCTGTCGTATCGGGCGGCTGGCCATGCTGAGCGGCCTGAGCGGGATCACGCAGGACGTCCCCCCCTTCATGATCGTCGAAGGTCGGCCCGCCTTTCTGCGCGGGCTCAATACGGTCGGGCTGCGCCGCGCCGGCGTGAGCCCGGCGGCGCGTCAAGAGCTCCGGCGACTGTTCCGCCAGCTCTATCGCTCGGGCCGCTCTCCGCGCGAGGCCATCGCCGGGATCGATCGCGCGGCCCTGACCGACGAGGGGAAGGAACTCATCGACTTTTACGCTTCGAGTCGACGCGGGGTGACCCCGTTCGCCCCGTATCGCTCCCGCTCGGCCGCGACACTGCCCGAAGAGATCGAACAATAACCGGGGACAGGGGCTTGATTCCGTGGCGCCCTGCACAAGGGCCGGCGCCGCGCCTTTAACCTCTCAGCGCCCCACCGTCAATGCCGATTCGAAGCCAAACCTGGGGCCTGACCGAGCCGGGACAAGCGTGACCAAGCCGGTCGAGGACTTTTGGGGTCGTACTTAACGGCGGCGAAAGTCTGTGATGCGCTCAACGTTCTGATGCGACCGTCAACGGTGATCCATGCCCGTATCGCGATCCAGATGGGTTGTGGCCGTCGTCTCCCTCGGCGTCTTTCTTCTCAGCGCGGAACTCCATTTCGTCTTGTTGAAGCTGCCCTATTACCGCCAGCTCCATCAGGAGATTTCCTATCACGCTGCTGAACTGCTCACGAACGCGCTTCAAGTGGCGATTTGTGTCGCGACCGTCATGATGTTGCACCACCGGGGAGTGTGGGGTGCGTTGGCCGACATGGGCTTTGCCCGACCCGTCGGCCCGGCGCTCGGTTTCGCCCTGATCGCCGCCTCGCCGATGCTCGTCGTCTACGCGCTCGCGGCGCGGCTGCGACTGCGCCTGGATCCCGTCGCCGTCCTCCACTTTGACTTCGTCTCGCCGATCGCCGAGGAAGTGTTGTTCCGGGGTTTCTTATTCCACCGGCTCTATCGTTATGCCCGATTCGGGTTCTGGCCGTCGGTCCTCTTGACCGCGGTTTTCTTCGGCATGGACCACGTTTTCTCGGGAGGCGTCCGCAACCTGGATTGGGCGGGGCTGCGGGTGTCGTTGCCATCACCGGCTTGGGGGGGGCGATCGCGGCATGGCTGTTCGTCCGCTGGGGCGACAACCTCTGGGTTCCATCGTTTCTGCACGTACTGATGAACCTCTGGTGGGACGTCTTCGATGTCTCCAGCGATGCTTTGGGAGGATGGACGGCGAACCTCCCCCGCTTGGCCTCGGTGGTCCTCGCGATTCTCCTGACGGTGAATCGCGGCCGGATTCGGGGGCCGCTGAGCTTGACCGCCGATGCGACCAGGGTCAGGCCGAGGAAACCGAACAATGAGCGATGACCGCCTCATCGGCGGAGTCTCGTGGATAAGATGTAGCCTCGGAAAGGCCGGGGCCCCCTCGGCAAGCAGGCGCCGGCCCGGCCCTACTTGGATCAGGGAGCGCCGAGCTGAGGCCCCTTCAGGCGGCCGTCGGCCTCCAGGAGGTCCTGGGGAGTGACGACCTCGCCGATGACGATATTGCGGGCGTCGCGCGGGACGGTTCTCAGGGGCTCGCGACTGAACAGGTAGAACGTCTCGCTCTCGCCAAAGCTGACCTGCTGGCCCGAATAGACCTTGTCCCAGGCCCGCGCGAAGTCGATGAGGGTTTGCTCCCGTTCGGCCACCCAGCGTTCCAGCCGGTCGCGATCGTCCCGGCGCCTCTCGATGCGCACGAGCATCTGGGTGAGCAAATCCATAGCGCGAGCCTCGCGCAACTCCGCGTCCTGGACAAACTCCTCTCGGAACAGGTCCAGCCAGGCGGGGTCCTGGTAAATGGCGTCGGGTTCGAATTCGGTCGCCACGGTGAGGACCGTCTGGTCGCCGGCCGGGGCGGGGGTCGGGCTGGCCTGCGGCTCCTGCTGCCGGCGGAACTCTTCGAGGACCCGCCCGGCGTCAACCCCCTGGAAGTTTTCGGTCAGGAACCGGCGGTCGGCGTCTTCCTGAAGCGAGGTCCGGTCGCTGTTGGCGCGCTCGGCGTCCCGTTCGGCCAAGAGCACTCGCCGGCAGTAGAACTGCCAGAGAACGACCTGGTCCAGATAGAACGTCCATTCGGCCGCGGCGCGGGGATCGATCCCGGCCGTGTTCTGGACGGTCGTCTCGTCCACCTCGACGTATTCAAAATTCTCGTTGAACTCAAGCTGCTGGCCGAAGGGGGAGCTGGTCGGGGCGCCCGTGAGCGTTTGCTGGCGCAGAAAGGCCGTCAACTCGGCGACGACGGGGGCCTTGTGGCGCGTCCACTCGTTGTTCGGGATCGGAATGCGTCGGATTTCGACCCCGGGAGGGGCCGTGGCGTCAGCGTTGACCGTCCCCGTGTAGTAATACGTGTAGTACTGGACCGGCTCGCGGACGAAGGGGACGTCCCCGTGCCAGAGGTACGTGATGGGATGGGGGTCCTGCGTCCCGCGGGCCAACGGGTCGATTTCGATGGACGCCTGGGCTTGAGCGCGGCTCGGCATCGGCAGGCTAAGAAGGGCGACGAAAGCCCCCGCCCCGATCCACCCTCCTGCCCACCCGATTCTGGGGACCATCGGCCTGTCCTCCCTCCCGGAGCGTTCAGGATCGCCAGAAGCCGAAGGGCCCGCTGACGACCTCCCGATCTGGATTATCGGACGGAGGCGAAAGGGGAGTCCACGAAAAACCCCCCGAGTTCAGGCCCCGGCTGCCCCCGAAAAGCCTCCAAGCCCGAGGAGTTGGGGGAAAAAATTAGATGCCCCGGAGACGGGTCGTCAGGTACGCCGGGGGGGACAGCGCCCTTGAGGACCGCAATCATCCGGAGCGAGCTTAATATGGCATAAGCGCCTCCCGAGCGCAAGCCCCAAAATAAAAAAATTTTTGTCCCCCTCCCCCGGTCGCTCGGCCCGGCCCGCGAAATCGCGGAACGCGTTTCAATCGGCCTGTGTTAATCACTGATTCCGGAAAGCTTAGCTTGGCCTCTGCCCCCCGACCTCTGGCATGATGCCGGAGGTGAGCGGCCCCCGGACCGATCTCGGGCCCCCTACGGATCGGCGTCGTGGGCCTCTCGCCGAATGCTCGCCTCATGCGCTGGTTGAGCAGCCTTTCCCCGACCCCCCCTCGACCCGAGACGAATCCGCCGCGTCTTCTCCTCTACTGCGCGAGCAACATCGGCCTGGGCCATCTGATGCGGCTTCTGCGCGTGACGCGGCGGCTGACGGAATTGCGTTCGGAGACGAAGGTCCTGCTCATCACGGACCGGGCCGAAGCCGCGCGCGCCGCTGGGGCGAAGGCCGAGCTGTGCGAACTGCCGGCTTTTGAATTCGTCGAGGAGAGCGGGTTCGGCCAGCGCCCCGCCGCTTCCGATTTTCCGCCGGCCCGCCTGCGGGAGGAGCGGGCGCGCCGGATCGCGGCCGCCGCCAAAGCCTTTGCCCCGCACGTCGTCCTCATGGACACGCTCCCTCACGGCAAGCTCAATGAGTTGGCGCCGACGCTCTGGCGCTGGGCTCGACAGCGCCGCCCCCCCGTTCGCGTCCTTCAACTGCGCGACATTCCATTCCCACCCGGCGAGTCGCACCGATGGACGCGCCCAGGCCACATGCCCGCCGCCGAGACCGCTCTCTACGACTACGTGTTCCTGGCCGGCGACGTGAAGTTCTTCGATGTCTCGGCCGATGCCCCCTGGGCGCGCGCGCTCGGCGACCGCTTCGCCTACGCCGGATTTGTCGTCCCTTCCCTGGCCGCGCGCCGGCGCGAACCCGACCACGTTGTGGCAAGTTTCGGCGGCGGTTGGGAGGCGGCCTGGTTGACCGAGCGCGTGGTGGGAGCGTTCGATCGATGGAAGGCGCGGCGATCCGGCCTGGGCCGGCTCTCGATCTACACGGGGCCGGCCATCGCGAGGTCGGCCTTCGAGCGGTTGAGTCGCTCCCTCCAAGCCCGCTCGGACGTTCGGTTGACGCGGTTCGCCGGCGATTTCGAGGCCGAGCTGGCCGCCTGTGGCCTGGCGATCCTTCAGGCCGGCTCAACCCCGTTTCAGATTCTCGAAAGCGATATCCCGATGATCGTCTATCACCGGGATTACTCCAGCCGGGAGCAGCAGGTCCGCGCCGAGCGCTTGGCGGCCTGGCCGGGGGTCCGCGTGATCGATCGTCCCTGGCTCGAATCCCAGGACGTGGCCTCCCTCATGAGCGAACTGACGGAACACCCTCCGAACCCGCGCCGGACCGGGCTGGACTTCGGCGGCGTCGAGCGCGTGGCCGCCGCCATCGAGCGATTGCTCGTCGGGGGGCGAGATCAGCTTCCCCCGGCCTCAGCCTTGCTGAATCCGGCCGAAGCGCCCTCAAATCTCAACGCCCAGGGCCCCCTTGAAGGCGAACCCCGATAGGATCGTCAGGACGAAAAACGCGACCAACCAGTTAAGCTCCCATCCGAGAAACGGCAGAGGGAGAGGCGGATATTGGAGGCGGACCGAAGCAAGGCCGGCAGCCTCCGGCAACGGTCGTTCGCCGGGGTACAGCAGCACGGCAAGGAAATCCGGACCCGGCCGCAGCGCCGGGACCTTGAGCGCCCGTTCCCCGACGACGACCTGTTTCTCCACGGCATGGCCCGCGACGGTCAGGCGGATGACGTGCGCGCCGGGAGTCTCGGCCCGGATACGCCAGGCAACCTCTCCCCGCGAGGCGATGCGCACGGGCGGCGTCTCGACGAGGAGCCCATCGCCGGCTTCGGCCGAGATACTGTTGAGGAGCGTGGGTTCGTGCGTCAAAGCCTGAAGCATGGCCGATTCCCCAGGCCGAAGGGGCCGGACGGCGAAACGCAGATTGAGCTGGATGATCACCAGGATAACCGGCGGGATCAGGATCAGCATCGGCAGAAGCGAGTGCCGCAGATAGCGCCCCGTGTCGGCGAGAATCCGGCCTTGGAGCCGCCCGACCACCCCCAGGTCGTGCTGGAACAAACGGACGCCGATCAGGTGGCCCCGAATCCGGTCCCGCACGCGGCCGATCGCCGCCTGATTCGAAACTCGACCGAAGACGAGCAGCATCAGGATGCCCGTCAGGACGGAGAGGATCGTCAGGGCGGCCACCGGGGGCAGCGGCGCGAGCGGCCGGCATAAAAGGTCGAAGAGCCCGGTCAAGAGAACGTTCAAGGCTTGGACAAGAGCCATCATGGAGCGATCAGCCGGCTGATTTTTGCGTCTCCGCGGCTTGGTCGCGCCTCAACTTTCGAGCGGTCCTAAGCGAGGTAGCCGAGGCCCTTGAGCCGCTGGCGGATCTCTTCCTCGGAGTCGGCGTCTTCCAGTGGGGCCAGTTCCTTTTCGAGGGCGTGGGCGACGAATTCGTCCGGCGTGGCGTAGCCCGCCGCCGCCGCGTAGCGCTTGACCTTCTCGTAAAGTTCCTTGCTCAGCTTGATCCGGGGCCCGAACACGTCGAACGCTCCTTTCCCCCTACGGGCGACCAACAAATGATTCGCCCAGGCAATCCTGGCCGATCATGCCCGGCCCGGGGGGGACGCCGAATTCATCCAGCACGGCCACGGTGAGATCGTAAAGCGCCGGCTCGGGTTTCGTGATCCGCCGATTGCTCAGCAGGACGCCGGGGACGTGGCGATGGTCCATCGAGTGGTCGCCGCTCCAGGCCTCGGTGTTATCGACGAAGAGACGGCGGGGAAACTCTCCCAGCGGGCTCTCCCACGAGCTGCGATAGCCCCAATCGTAGCCGACGATGAGATCGGGTCCCTCCTGGGCGTAGGGTCCGGTCATATCGCGGCGCGTCCGCACGACGAGGGAGACGGGCGAACGTCCCGTTCGGTCGTCCCGCATCGCCAGCAGGTCGGCCGCCAGCCGATCCAGCAGCGCTTCGTATTCGGCTCCGGGCTGGACGATCCCGTCCTTCTCTCGTCCCCGCAGATTGACGTAGAGGCCGTTGAGCCCGAGGGCGTAGGCGGTCGATCGGCTCCAATCGACGTTCTGGAAGAGTGGGTATTGCTCCTGCCGGGCGGGGTTGCGCAGGCGGATATAGCCCTTCTCCACAAGCCAGGAATTGAGATTCACCCCCCAATAGAACGGGGCGAAGCCGTGATCGGACATGAGGATGAGCGTCGTGCGGTCGTCGACGGCTTCGACCACGCGCCCGAGAGCCTCGTCCATCGCCACGTAAAGCTCCCGGAGCTTGCCCTTAAGCGTCGGGTCATGGGCCGGGTGAGCGGGATCGTCGGCGGCCCAGAGCATGTGGGAACTCTGATCGACCGAGGAAAAGTAAAAAAAGAGCAATCCCGCCTCGAACTGGCCGAGGACGAAATCGAGCGCCGCCCGCTGCTCCCGATAGACGAATTGAGCCTGCTCCCAGAACTCGAGGGGGGAAAACACCCCGTGGGTCAGCGCCTTCGTATCCTCCGGCAGCTCCTGCGTGTAAAAGTAACCGAGCGCCGCGTGCAGGTCTTCGCACCAATCGGCCGGCGTCGTGATGGGCAGGGCCGGATCGGCCACGCTGATCTGCAGCGGCGAGAGGTAAAGCCGGAACCGCGGCCGGACCTCCTGAAGGTAAAACCGGCCGACGGCGCTGACGTGGGCCAGCAGCGGCAAAGCCGTGAATCGGACCGGCACCCACGGGCTCCATTCCTTTTCTTGCAGGATAAACTCTTGGTCCTGGATTTCGAACTTGGCCACGGACGCTTCCGGGTCCAGATAGACGGCGAAGTCGATCGTCAGATCGGGCTTGTCGTATTGCGGCGGCTCCGTGGCGGGTCGGCCGGGCCGGCGCGGCCTCTCGACGCGGCGGAAGGCGTTCTTCGGCCCGACCAACCGCGCCCGGACCTGATTGTCCGCCACCGCCACTCGCTGAACGGTCCCCCCCGTGATCTTGGCCGCATTGGCGGGCGGGGCGTCCGTGTAGAGCGTAAACGTCCCCGGCGTGCCCAGGATGTCCGGCGTCCCCATGCCGGAGAGACTGCGCGAACGGGTCGGGGCCGGCGGGAAATTGGCGGGCATGCGAAAAATCATCGAGCGCACTCCGGCTTCATCGAGAATTTGCCAGAAAGCCCGGCCCTTTCGCAGAAGCTCGACCTCCCCGCTCGCCAGCGGGATCACCACGTTGCCGAGGGAAATGGATTTCTCCGGGTCCCGCGCCTCCGCCATCGAGAGTTTGGGAAGGAGCGTCGTCGGGTCCCGGTGAACGAAGTCGAAAATGCCGTGCCCCGCCGGGTCCATGCCCGTGATGAACGTCGACCAGGCGACCGGACTCAGGGGAGGCATCGTCGTCTGCAGCGGCCGATAATCCCCCTCGGCCATAAGGCGCGCAAAGTGCGGCATCCCTCCCTCGGCGACGAACCGTTCCAGCAGGCGGGGGTCCATCCCGTCGATGCCGAGAATGATCACGCGGCGGGCGGGCGACGCCCCCGTTGACGCAATCGGGCTGGCCCCAACGATCATCGCCAGACCCCAAACGAGGACCCCCGGAGCCTTCGCCCGTCTCATGAGGCGGCCTCCCGGACGCCCGCCGTGGCCGGCTCGCTCGCCGGGACTGCCTGGGGGGCTACGGCCGCGGGAACGAGCGAACGCCCATCCAGATAGGCCGGCCGGGGGACGCCCAAGAGTTCGAGCACGGTGGGCGCGATATCGATGATCCGGGCCGATTCGGCGGCAAGCGACAGATTCGAACTGAGCAGACCAGGAACGTCGGGCGGGTTGAAATTGTGATCGCCGCTCCAGGGGCGCGTGTTGTCCTCGATCACCGTCTCGACGACGCCGCCGGTGACCGAACTCCACCCCACGCGATAGCCCGGCCGGAACCCCACGATGAGATCGGGTGAATCGGCGGCGTACGGCCCGGTGTAAACCTCCTGGCGCCTGTAAACGCGGCGGACGGGTTCGGCGCCGTCTACCGGGTCGCGCAATTGAAGCAGACCCTCGGCGATCGCCCGTTGAATGCTCTCAGCCTCGGGGCCGGGTTGGACGATGCCGTGGCGCTCGCGGCCGGCCAGATTGAGATATATCCCGCCGAAACCGACGGCGTAGGCCCGCGTCCGACTCCAGTCCGCCTCGGCGAACATGTCAGCCCCCGTCGGCGCCTGACCGTTCACGGCCAGGAAGCCTTCCCGCCAGAGCCAGGCGTTCAAGTTGACCGCCCGGCGAAAGGGCTTGAAGCCGTGATCGGACATGACAAGGAGGACGTCTTCCGGGCCCAGCCGGGCCAGCGTCCGCCCGACGAGATCGTCCATCCGCTCGTAGAGTTCGGCGATGGCGTTCCGATGACGGTCAACGTCGCGCCCGCGGTTGGCGGGGTGATCCGGCTCCAGATAGCGGAAGAACATGTGCTGGAGGCGATCGGTGATGTCGAAGACGCAAACGACGCAGCCCCGCCGGACTTTATCCAGCGCGTCGAAGAACATGCGCTCGCGCTCCTCATGGATCAGATAGCACTGCTCCAGGAAGGCCGCTTCGTCGATGACCCCTTCGTTGAGCGCCGACGTGTCCTCAGCCAGGCCGAGCGTCGAGAAGGGGCCCAACGTCCGCGCCAGATAGACCGAATACGTCAGCGGATGCGAAATCGGCAGGGCCGGATGCGCCGGGTCGATCGCGATCGGGGTGACGTAGAGCCGGACCTGGGGATGAGCCTCAATCAGAACGAATCGACAGAGGCCCCGAACCTTGAGGCCCAAGCCGGGGCGAAAAATAACGGGCAGAAGCGGCGTATGTCGGCCGAGAGGGAGCCAGTAATCCTTGCCGTCCAGACGGAGGATTCCGGCTGAGCCGTCCCGCTGCGGCCGAAGCTGGAAGCCCGCGCGCAGGGGCCCGGCCCCTTGCCGCAGGAAGTTATCCGGGCCGATCAGTTCCCCGGCGACCCCGTCGTCGGTGCGCTGCAACGGACATGGGACGCCGTTCTTCAGCTCCCGCCGCTCATCCGGATCGGTCGTAAAGTAAAAATAGGTCCCCTGGCTGCCGCGCAGATCGGGCGCGCCCATCGCCGAGAGGAGCACCCCCGCAAACGGCTCCGGCGGGAAGGAAATCGGGACGCGCAGGACGGCCGAGAAAACCCCATGGTCGCCGAGAACCTTCCAGAACGGCTGGCTCTTCCGACCGACCTGAATCAGCGGGCGACCGAGCGGGATTCGATAGCGGCCCAGTTTCAGGACCCGACGCGAAGGCTCCACGCGCGCCGAGGAAAGCTCCGGCAGGTGGGATTTCCGATTCGGGACGAGGAAATCATAGACCCGGTGCTTGCCGGGGTTGCACCCCGTCTGGAACGAGGCCCAGGCCACGGGGGATTCGGCCAGGAGCGTCGTCTGCAACTCGCCGAACGTCCCCGTCGCCGCCAGGCGGGCCAGATGAGGCAGCCGACCCTCCTCCATGAACCGGCGCGTGAGGGCGGGGTCCTGACCGTCGAGCCCCAGCACAACGACGCGGCGCGCCCGGCCGCGGCCGACGGCGCGGCGACCGCGAAGGGCCCGGAAGAGCGCCCGGGCGGGCCACGTCAGCAGCGTGAACGTCGCCAGCAGAAACGTGACGAAGAGGATGAAGAACGAGGAGACGAAGGCGAAGCCGGCGCCCGGACCGACGTAAGCCTGAGCGGTCCCCGGCCACGTGACCAGCACGGCCCCGGTGGCCAGGACGCCCGGGAACAAACGCCTGGCCGTCATGCGTTCTTCCTTTGACGGTGGAGGCCCGGCTCGGCCACGATCGCGACGGCCTCCAGATCCAGCCGGCGGCGGAGAAATCGCCTCAGTTCGCGCGCGCACCGCCGCGGGTCGTCGAGAGCACGCCTGTAGTTCACGGCGAGCCACTCGATGTTGGGTTGACCCAGCAGCGCCAGACGAACCCTCCGGAGATGGTCGGTGTAGAGCCGCTTCATCCGGCCGTCGGCCTCCGGATCAACGGGTTCGCCCCGTCGAGCGAGCATCGCGTTCTGCGAGGCGATCACCTCGTCCAGGTCCCGCTCCATGAAAATGATCCGGTAACGGAGGTCCGGGGGAAGATCCTTGAGCAGGAAACTGATGATCTTGACGGCCCGACCGCGCAGCCCGCCGAGCCAACTCTTGTCCCCCCCTTTGTCCAGCTCCTTGACCCGTTCCAACTCAAAATAACCCCGAGGGTTATCCTCATCGGCGGCTCGCGCCTCGTCCGTGGCGATCGGGATGCCCCCCGCGGCCAGCATTTTCATCATCATCGACGTGCCGGACCGAGGCAAGCCGGACACGATGATGACCGGTTCGCCGTAGCGCCGCCGCAAGCGAAATTCCCGCAGCGGGTTAGGCATGCGGCGCGGCCTCGATCAGACCCTCGGCCAGCGTTGACCGGCTGAGGCAACAGATGTCCCGGACCCAAGGCTGCGGGCCCGGGGCGGTCCAGCTCACGTGGCCCCCCGCGGCCCGGACGATCGCCGCCCCAGCGGCCACGTCCCAGAGCATGGCCCCGTTCTCGGCGTAGGCGTCCAGCCGGCCGCAGGCCACGTAGGCCATGGATAAGGCCGCCGAGCCGAGCATGCGGACTTTCTTAAAGCGCTGAATGCGCCGGAGAAGCCTCGAAAGGCCGGCGTCGCTGAAATCGCCGTGCGTCGGCCAACCGGTGCTGAGGACGGCGCGGCGGGGTTCGCCCACCGCCGAGACCCGGATCGGGCGCTCGTCCAGCCAGGCCCCTCCACCCTGAACGGCCGTGAAAAGCTCCTCTCGATCAAAGTCGTAAATGACGCCCACGAGGGGTTCCTCGCCGAGCATCAGCCCGACGGCGACGCAACAGAACGGAATCCCCCGCTGAAAGTTGAACGTCCCGTCCAGCGGGTCGATGACCCAGAAGGGCCCCTCGCCAAGCAAGCCGAGCGGACCGCATTCCTCGCTCAGGACCGGGAGATCGCTCTCGCCCCGGAGCGTCTCGACGATACGCGCTTCGGCCCGCCGGTCCGCCTCCAGTTTGACGTCCCGCCCGGCGTCGCTCACGACGACGAGCCCCTCCTCCCCTCGCCCTCGGAGCAGAGCGCCGCCGGCCTTGGCCGCCCGGATCGCAAGGGGAAGATAGTCAAGGGGCGTGACCAAGGCGTAACCGCCATTCGTGTCGGAATCGCCGCGGGCCGAACCCACTTCGCCGGCGGGCCCGTACGGCACCTTACTTTAGGGGGCCCCACGCCGCCTGTCACCCCTTTGCTCCGGCGCTCCCGGGCCCGGCTTCGCTGGGGAGCCTCAGGGAGCATCGTCGGCGTCGGGCCGAGCCCGGCTGCCTGGCCCCGCGAACGAATTGACATCGGGCGAGAGGGATGATTCCATCCCTCAGGCGTCATCTCCGCAGGAGGCGCGCTGCGGAGGCGCTGAGAGGCCCGGCCCTCGTATTCACTCGAAGGCGAGGGCGGGCGGTCACGGGGGGCCAGGTTCCGAGATCAATCGGCCCGGCTGCGTCTGGGCGCAGATTCCGGGCTCGACGCCGCCGGGAGGGAAGACGATGGTAACCCTCGGCCCCGCCCATGGCTCAGGCCCGCCGCGTCGGCTCAATCGTCCCGCGAGTCTCAGGGGACTGATCCTCGCGATCGGGGTCGGCTTCGTCGCCGCTTCGGGGGGGCTATTCGTTCTGGGCCGTCGCGGCGAGCCAACGGCCTTCCCTGTCGGCGACCTTCGCGGGGCGCCGCAGCGGCCCTCGCTCCCCGAGGTTCTTGAACGCAAGGTCCGCCGGGGGCCGAAGGACCCCTATGATCAGCCGGCCGAGGCGATGCAATTCTATCTTGAACAACGGACCGGCGGCGCGCCCCTGGATTATGCTCTGGTCGAACAGGCCCGGAAGCAGGTCGAGGCGATGCCCCGCGCCGTGCTGACCTCTCAAGGCATCGAAATACTGGAGCCGGCGGTCAAGGGGGCCCCTGAACCCCAGGTGGCCGGCGACATTCTGGGATGGACGGAGCTTGGCCCGGGCAACATCGGCGGCCGGACCCGCGCCCTCGTGATTCACCCGACCAGCCCGGACACGATGTACGCCGGAGGGGTCTCGGGCGGCGTCTGGAAAACCACCAACGGCGGAAGCTCTTGGACGCCGCTGGACGACCTGATGGACAACCTCGCCGTCGTGACGTTGGCCTTTGAGCGCCAGGGAAGTTCTCAAGTGAACCCGGGGACGATCTACGCCGGGACGGGAGAGGGCTATTTCAACGGCGACGCCGTCCGCGGCGCGGGGATCTTCAAATCCACGGATTCCGGAGCCACCTGGAGCCGGCTCGCCTCGACCAACAACTCCAACTTTTTCTTCGTCAACAAGATCGTGGCGAGCCCCAACTCCGCCTCGCGTCTTTACGCGGCCACGGCCGCCGGCGTCTTCCGGACGACCGACTCCGGAGCCTCATGGACGGTCGTCCTGGCCAATTCCGGCAACGGAGGCTCCAACGGCAGCGTCGTCGCCACCGCCGCCGGCTTTACGGACCTCGAAATCCGCACCGATCTGGGGACGGATACCCTGATCGCCAGCAATGGGAGTTTCATCACCGACGGAATCTATCGCTCCACCGACGCCGGAGCCACCTGGTCCCGCGTCTTCACCACGGCCGATCTCGGCCGATCCGACCTGGCCATCGCCCCCAGCAATCAGGCCGTGATGTACGCCCTCTCGGCCGACGCCGCCAACAACGAACGGTTGCTCAACGTCTTCCGCTCGACCGATGGGGGGGCCAACTGGTCGGCCCGCGTCAGCGGGAGTTTCAATCAGCGTCAGGTTCAATGGCTCCTCTTGACCAACCCCATCATGGCCAATCTGAACCCCTGCTTCGGCCAGACGGACGGCTTTTTCCATCAGGGATGGTACGACAACCTCATCGCCGTCTCGCCGAGCAATGCCAACGTCGTCTTCGCCGGCGGGATCGATCTGTTCCGATCCGACGACGGGGGCGCGACGTGGGGGATCATCAGTTACTGGTGGGTAAGTCCGGACTTGACCTATGCCCACGCCGACCAGCACGTCATCGCCTTCCACCCCCAATGGAACGGGACCACGAACACGACGATGTTCGTCGGCAACGACGGCGGCGTCTATAAGACGACGACGGCCCTGGCGGCCGTCGCCAGCGGGACCGTCGGCGGCGCCGAGGGGGGCGTCTGCTTCAATCCCCCCGCCGTCCCCACCTCCGTCGCCTGGACTCACCTGAACAACGGCTACGGCGTGACGCAGTTCTATCACGGGCGACCTTATCCGGCCCCCGCCACCAACTACTTCGGCGGGACGCAGGACAACGGCACGGTCCGCGGGAGCGACGTCGCCGGCCTCGGCGGCTGGACGGAGATCCTGGGGGGGGACGGCGGCTACGTCAGCTTCGCCGCGGGCAACACCAACACGCTGTTCGCCGAGACGCCGGGCAAGAGTCTCAGCCGATCCACCAACGGCGGCTCCTCGTTCCTGGATATCGTCAATGGCGCCGGTCAGCTCACCGAAAGCGGAAACAACTTCCTGTTCATCGCCCCGTTCCGCCACGATCCGAACAGCGACGATCGCATTTGGTACGGCGGCCGGGCGCCGTGGCGAACTTCCAATGCCGCCTCGGCCCCGACGGCCGCCTCGGTAAACTGGACGCAGGCCGGTGCCGCCCTGCCGGGCGCCGGCAGCATTTCAGCCTGGGCGATCGACCCGGCCAGCGGCGCTCGCGTCTGGGTGGGGCTGAGCGACGGAGTCGTCGCCCGAACGACGATCGCCACGACGTCAACCTCTTCGACCGTCTGGACCGACGTGACGCCCCCGATCAGCGGCTCCCGCTGGATCAGTTGGCTCGAAGTCGATCCCAGCGATGCCACCGGCCAGACCGCCTACGCCACCAATTCCCGATTCAACGCCGGCGATCACGTCTTCCGCACCACCAACGGCGGCTCAAGTTGGTCCAACCTGACGGCCAACCTGCCGGACATCCCGGTCCACTCCATCGTCGTTCAGCCGGGATTTCCGGCCCATCTCTTCATCGGCAGCGACCTGGGCGTCTTCGTCTCCAAGGACGGGGGAGCGTCCTGGGCGAGCATGAACTCGCCGGGCTTCGCCAACGTCGTCGTCGAAGCCCTGGAGTTCCAGACCAATTCGATCCTCTACGCCTTCACGCACGGCCGCGGCGCCTGGCGCGCCTCCGTCGATACGACGGCGATGCCGACCCCAACGCCCACCCCCACGCCCACCCCGACCCCCACGCCGACTCCGACGCCCCCCCCGACCGAGGTCTGGGTGGACTTCAACTTCAGTGGGACGGAGCTCGGCACCGAAAGTCAGCCCTTCAATACCCTGATCGAAGGCGTCGTCGCCGTCGCCGTGGGCGGAGTCGTCAAGATCAAAACCGGAGCGACGGGCGAGACGATCCTGATCGACAAACCCCTGCGGCTGGAAGCCGTCAACGGGACGGTCCGCGTCGGGTCCACCGGGCCCGCCCCCGCGCCGACGCGCATCGGGCATGCGGGGGGGGAATCGGATGTTGAGCGCTTTGCCCGGCTAAGTCCTTCAATTTCAAGGCCGAAGACGTTCGACCCGAATTGACACCGCGTCGGCCGGCGCTATAGAATCTCGCCAGAGCGCGGGCCGCCGGGCACGGCAGGGGCGGGGATGCTTAAAGAGTACGATTACGTTCTGAGGAAGATCAACTACGGGGTTGATTTCGCCCTCAGCCTCCTCGCGCTCTATATCGCCCATCTTCTGCGGCACTTCCTGGCCGTTTTCATCGTCCCGCAATTCATCGGCCCGGCGGGCTTCTTCGATTACGGCCCGATGCCGTTCATCCTGCCGGTCCTGACGCTCATCGTCCTCTCCTATAACGGTTACTATCGCTCCCAGCGCCTGCGGCTGCGTCTGTGGGACACGCTCCGGCTGGTGGCCGTCAGTTGCCTTCAGATCACGGCCCTGATGATGATCGCCATCTACATCAGCGGCAACATCATCTCCCGCCCCCTCCTGTTGTTGATCCCCTTCTCGCTCTTTGCGCTCCTCTCGGCCAAGACGCTCCTCTTGCGACGATCGTTCATGGAGATCCGTCGCCGGGGGTTCAACTATCGGACGGTGATCGTCGTCGGCTCCGGCGAGCCCCTGCGCCGGTTCATCAACACGCTGGAAGCGCACTCGATCTGGGGGCTCAAGATCGAGGGGGTGATCACGGATCGGGAAGGCGAGTTCCAGTCGGCCGCCGGCGATAAGCCCCAGCGGGTTTTCGGCTACCCGTTGATCGGGGACCTCGCCTGCGCCTCCGACGCGATCGCGGCCCGGCAGGTCGATGAGGTCGTGTTCACGCCGCAGATTGTGCCGCTGGAGCGGCTTGTGCCGCTCATGGAAGCCTGCGAGACCATGGGCATTCGGACGCACCTGCCGCTACACTACTTCGAAGGCCAGATTGCCCGTCCCGTGATCGACTACTTCGACGAAATCCCCGTCATTTCCTATTACCCGACGCGGGAGATGGGGCCCGCGCTTTTCTTCAAGTACGCTTTTGACCGCGCGTTCGGGGCGTTGTTGCTGATCGTCCTGGCCGTTCCGCTGGCGCTCGTGGCTCTGGCGATCAAGCTGACCTCTCCCCGCGACGCCCCCGTTTTCTTTGTCCAGAAGCGCCTGGGGCTCAATGGCCGCTCCTTCCGTTGCTGGAAGTTCCGAACGATGAGCGTCGACGCCGAAGCGCGCCGGGAGGAGTTGGAGGCGCTCAACGAGGTCGACGGCCCCGTCTTCAAGATACGCCACGATCCGCGGGTGACGCGCCTGGGCCGTTTCCTGCGTAAGTTCAGCATCGACGAACTCCCTCAACTCGTCAACGTCGTCCGGGGAGAGATGTCGCTCGTCGGGCCGCGGCCGCCTCTCCCGCAGGAGTATCAGCGCTACGACCGCTGGCAACGCCGGCGACTCTCGATGAAGCCCGGCATCACCTGCCTGTGGCAGGTCAGCGGCCGCAGCCATCTGAATTTCGACGCCTGGATGAAACTCGACCTGGAATACATCGACAATTGGTCGCTCCTGCTCGATCTCAAAATCCTGTTGAGAACGGTCTACGTCGTCTTGACCGGCTACGGCGCGATGTGAGGGGCGAGGACGCCAGCTTGAGCGCCGCCGGGCCGCTCGCGGCGGAGTCCCACGGGCCCGGCCCCAGCCGGGAACCGGCGGGGATTTATCTCCATTGGCCCTTCTGCGCCCGGAAGTGTCCCTACTGCGACTTCTTCACCTTCGGCCGCGAGCACCCGACCTTCAACCGCTCCGGCGACTATCTGCGCGCGCTTCTGGATGACATTGGATCGGCGCCGGATCGTTTCGAACTCTCGGCCCCTCCGCCGGCCGACACGATTTACTTCGGCGGCGGGACGCCCAGCCTCCTCACCGGCGGCGAGCTCCGTGCCATCCTCTCAGCCGTGGCCGGCGTCTTTGACCTCCTTCCGGAGGCCGAAGTTACGCTGGAGGTCAACCCCACGGCCGCCGGCCGCGGTCTGGCCGAGAGCCTGGAGGCGGGCGTCAACCGCCTGAGCATCGGCTGCCAATCCCTGCGAGAGGAGAATCTCGCTCTCTTGGGGCGGGATCATGACGCGCCAGCGGCCCGCGCCACGGTGGCCGCCGCCCGCCGGCTGGGCTGCCGGAACGTCTCGGTCGACGTCATGTTCGGTCTGCCGGGTGAGCGGCTTGCCTCCTTCGTTCAGGACCTGGAGGAACTGTTGGCGCTCGGCCCGGATCATCTTTCGGCTTACGCCCTGACCTTCCACGAGGGGACGCCCTTTAAACGCTGGCGGGACGAGGGGCGGCTGCCGCCGGTGGATGAGGACGCGGCGGCGGCGATGTTCGAATGGCTCATGGACCGCGCCGCCGGGGCGGGGTTCGAACATTACGAGGTCTCGAACTGGTGCCGGCCCGGCCGCCGCAGCCGTCATAATTCAAAATACTGGCGTCGCTGCGACGTCTTCGCCTTCGGCGCCTCGGCTCATGGGATCGTCGGCGGGGCGCGGTACGAAAATCCCCGCGACCTGGATCGATACCTCGGCGGGGAGCTGCCGTCGGGGCCGGCCGAAGCGAGAGCGTCGAGCCCGGGCCGCTCCGACCAGGCTGAAATCATGATGTTGGCCTCGCGGCGCGTCGAGGGGGTCCCGTGGGAGGAACTCTCGGCGTGGCTGGGGGGCGATCCTCAGGTCCTTTTCCGGTCGGAAATTCGCGGCCTGGTTCGGGACGGACTGCTCGAACCCGGCTGCGAGCGATTCCGTTTGACGCGCCGCGGCCTGCTGTTCGCCGACGCCGTGGCGCGCCGGTTCTTTTGAGTCGATCGGCGCGCCCGCCTGGCGGGTTCGATCCATCGCTGCCGATGGTTTAGAATGGGGCCGACGAGGCGAGGGCCCGAAGAGCGCCGATCCTGAAGGCGCGAGCCTCAGCGTCCGATGACGATGTCGGACTTCAAGATCGTGACCGACTTTGAACTCGCCGGCGATCAGCCCCGCGCGATCGACCAGCTCGTGAGCGGCCTTCGGGCCGGGGCGCCGCACCAGGTCCTGCTCGGGGTGACCGGCTCCGGCAAGACGTTCACGATGGCCAACGTGATCGAGCGGGTGCAGCGGCCGACGCTCGTCCTGGCGCACAATAAAATCCTGGCCGCTCAGCTTTATCGGGAGTTCCGGGACCTTTTCCCCGAAAGCGCCGTCGAGTACTTCGTCAGTTACTACGATTACTATCAGCCGGAGGCCTACATTCCGAGGACGGACACGTACATCGAGAAAGACGCCTCGATCAACGAGGAACTGGACAAGATGCGGCTCTCAGCGACGAAATCCCTCCTCACGCGGCGGGACGTGATCGTCGTCAGCTCCGTTTCCTGCATCTACGGCATCGGTTCGGTCCGCGACTTTCATGAGATGGTCACCGTGGTCGAAACCGGCCGGGAACAGAATCGCGAGGACCTGCTGCGGCGGCTCGTCCAGGCGCAGTACGTCCGTTCGGACATGGATTTTCACCGCGGAACCTTCCGCGTCCGGGGCGACGTCGTGGACGTCTACCCCGCTTACGAAGATAAGTCCGCCCTGCGGGTCGAGTTCTTCGGCGACGAGGTCGAGGCTATCCACGAGATCGACCCCCTGACGGGCAAGCGCCGGCGACGGCTTCAGCGGGCGGCCTTTTACCCGTCTTCGTTCTACGTCACGGCCCCGGAGCGGATGCAGACGGCCCTGCGGTCGATCGCCGTCGAACTGGAGGAGCGGCTGGCCGAGCTCCGAGCCGCGCACAAGCTCGTCGAGGCCCAGCGCCTGGAGACGCGGACCAAGTACGACATGGAAATGATGGCCGAGATGGGAACCTGCCCCGGGATCGAAAACTACTCCCGCCACATCGACGGGCGCGCCCCCGGCCAGCCCCCTCACACGTTGCTCGAATACTTCCCCGAGGACTTTCTCCTCTTCGTCGATGAATCCCACGTCGCGATCCCGCAGGTCCGCGGCATGTATCACGGGGACCGCTCCCGCAAGACGACCCTCGTCGAGCACGGCTTCCGGCTCCCCTCGGCGCTCGATAATCGGCCCCTGACGTTTGAAGAATTCGAGTCGATGCTGAATCAGGTGATTTACGTCTCGGCCACGCCCGCCGAATGGGAGCTGGAGAAGAGTCAGGGCATCGTCGCCGAGCAAGTGATCCGCCCGACGGGGCTCATGGACCCTCGGATCGAGGTCCGCCCGGCTGACTCCCAGGTCGAGGACCTCCTGGCCGAGCTCAGAGAACAGGCCCGCCGCGAGGAACGGACGCTCGTCACGACCCTGACCAAGCGCATGGCCGAGGACCTGACGGAGTATTATCAGGAACTCGGGGTCAAAACGCGCTACATGCACTCGGACATCGACACGCTGGAGCGGGCCGAAATCGTCCGCGAGCTCCGCGAAGGAAAATTCGACGTCCTGATCGGCATCAACCTCCTGCGCGAAGGGCTCGACCTGCCGGAGGTCTCGCTCGTGGCCGTCCTCGACGCCGACAAAGAGGGTTACCTCCGATCGCACACCTCGCTCATCCAGACCGCCGGACGGGCGGCGCGCAACGTCGGCGGGCGGGTGATCCTTTATGGGGACAAGCTGACCGAATCCATGCGCCGGGCGATCGAGGAAACCGAACGGCGCCGCCGGTTGCAGACGGCCTATAATCACGACCACCACATCACGCCGCGCTCCATCCGCAAGCAGATCAAGCAGATTCTCGACACGGTCTACGAAGCCGATTACGTGACGATCGGGGCCCCGGCCGCCACCGACGGGACCGACGGGACCGACCCCGACCGCCTCAAGCGAGAAATCGAGCGGGTCCGCAAGGAGATGCTCGCCGCGGCCCGCGAGCTTCAGTTTGAGAAGGCCGCCGAGCTGCGCGACCGCCTCTTTACCCTCGAACAGCGATGGATCGAGGTCGGCTGAGCCTTGAGGGCCCGGCGTTCAGCGGGGCCGCGGCAGTCGGTCGATCAACGCCTTGAGCGGCTCGGGGTCCTTTTCCCGGAAATCGACCCAGGCGGCCTCACGAAGGAAAAACGGCAACGGCGGCCGAGCCGGCGCCCCCGGCAGCACGACCGGCACGATCGGCTTGCCCCGGTCCTGGAATTGGCGGAGCAACTGTTCGATCTCCTGTCGCTTCCAGGGGCCCGTCCCTTCGGCCCCGACGCAGACGGCCGCGGCCTGGACCTGGTCGATCTGGTTCTCCAGAAGCGACGCCCAGGCTTCCCCCTGACGCAATTCCCACTCGTCCAGCCAGGGCCGCAGGCCCCGTTCACGCAGGCGCCGGGCGATTTCGCGGACCGCGGGCTTATCGGCGACGGCGTGACACAGGAAGACGTCAAAAGCCCCCTCGTCGATCTTCGTCTCCAATTGGCGCTTGGCGTCTTCCTTGGTCCGATCGACGATCGAGCCGCGCTGCACCAGCTCGGCGTGGACCGTCCACAGCCGGTGCGCCCCCCCGAAGCCCTTCAGGTGAACCCCCTCGTGGACTTTCCACTTCAGGTGAGCGTGCCGCGCCACGCCGGCCAGCGTGATGTGATGACGGCATTCGTCGCTGACCCAGATCTCCGCCCCTTTGGAGAGGCCGAGGAGCCGCGCGGCGAAATTGACGGTCATCCCGAAGGCGTCCTCCTCGATGATATCGACGGGGCCGACGTGAAGGCCGGCGCGCACGCGGACCCGGTCGTCGCCGCTGTTGGCCTGGAGGCCTTCGGTGAAGTCCAGCGCCTGGACGGCCGTGCGAAAAGCGACCATCAGGCCGTCCCCCATGGATTTGATCTGGAAGCCCTGATGCTGCTCGATCAGATACCGGGCGCGCTCGAAATGGGCCCGCAGCGCGCGCTTCATCGTCTCGGCCCCGAGTTCGTAGCTCAGGGCCGTGAAGTCGACGATGTCGGTGAAGACGATGGCCAACGTCGTCGTCGTCGAGCCGGCCCAGGCGCGGAAACTGCGCGTCCGCATCTCGGCGGCGGCCGAGACGAGCATCGTGTCGAACTCGCGCTGGGCGTCGGCGGCGCGGTCCATGTCGAAGACAGCCGACGGGGGGAGCGAGACCAGCCGCTCCTTGCGGTCCATGAGCGAGATTTCCCTCTCGCAGACGGGGCAGTGAACCTTCTTGAGGCCCCGCTTGAGCCGGCGCTGGGCCTGGCGATCCGTCAGCGCCTCGCCGCACTCCGGGCAACTGAAGATTCGCCGCCGGCGGAGCGATTCCGGGAGCGCCCGCCGCGCCAGGTGCGCCTGAACGTACTCCTCGAACTGAAAGCGCGTCTCCTCGCTCGCCGCCGAATCGAAGAAGAGCGTCAGCTCGCCGCGGCCCTCGCCCGTCTCCCGAAGGAACATGCCACACTCCCCGCCGGTCTTCGCCCGGTAAACAGCCGCGTTCTTCCACATCTCCTTGCGCTGGAAGAGCCCCGAATGGGAGAGCCGCACGGCCAGCGTGGCGTAAACGTTGAGCACCGGCCCCTCGAAGGCGAAGATGAGTTCTTTGCCTTCCGGGTCCGGCAGATCGGGGCTCTCCCGCGTCAACTGGGACGGGAAAACCAGATGCGGACCGTCCTCGGCGATCTCCCGCAGCGCGATCTCGTGCCGCAGTAAATCCTCCACGGTGGCGATCAGCAGGAGGATTTCCATCTGCTTCTCGCGCAGCCGCTCGTCCTCGGGCATCCGGAACCGTCCCAGGCGGGCATCCTCCTCCGAGATCGTCCCCATCCCTTCGGGCTCATCTTTGGCGGCGTTGACCAGCGCTGAAGCGTAGGCGTCGAGCAATTCCGGCTGCAGCAACACCAGCTCGCCGAAGCTGAGCGTCCGGATGAGCCCGCGGGATTCGACCCGCCCGACGCACGTCCGGAACTGCGCCCGCAGGTCGGCCGTCTCCGGCGGAGCGTCGGGCTCGCTCAAATAGGCCCGGTAAAGCTCCTCGACCGTGGTCAGGAGCCATCCCCCCTCCTTGGCGCGGACCAGGAAGCCCTTGATGCTCTGGAAGAGCTGGGTCGAGCTGACCCGAGGCAGGGCGGGCCATTCGATCCCCGTCCGGATGGATTGGGCCAGCGGGTCGATGTTCCAGCCCTCTTTGGCGCTGGTTTCGAAGTAGCCGTCAAATTGAAGCTCCCGCAGCAGCGTCTCGATTCGAGGCTTGCTGACGCCGACCCCGCCCCGGTCGGCCCGGGCCGCCACCAGAAATTTCCTCATCGGCGGCGCCGCCTCGCCCTGCACCCGTCGAGCCTGCCGCAACGCGCGGTCCCAGTGACGGACGCCGGAGAACGGGTCGACCTCGCTCCGGGCGTCGAAGACGATCAACGCCGCGGCCACTTCGTTCAGGTGCAACTGGTGAATCAGGCGATAGCCGGGCTGGCCCGCCAGGTCCCACAGAAGTGTCTCTCGCGTCTCTTTGAGGCCCCCCGTCAGATCGACCTCCCTGGTCTCGAACGTCCAGACGCGCCGCCCGTGAGTCGATTCAGTCGGCTGGAACGGATGGCCGCACAAGACCAACCCCAGGCCGGATTTGCCGACGCCGGTGTCCCCGACCAGCACGACCTTGGCGTTCGTGTAATGAACCGACCCCACCAGCGGGGCCACGCCGATCAGCCGCTCGGCGTCGGTCTCCCAGATCCGTACCACGTGGTCCCCCTCGCCGAGCGTGGCCAGCAGCGGCTCCATCGGGTGAAAGGCGAGGCCCGGCAGCCACCCCGAGGTCGGCTCCTCCAGCGTGGCGACGACTTCCAGACTGTCCCCCCGCCAGAGACGAACCGTGTCGTCCCGCGAGCGGGAAACGATGAACAACCCGTCGGGGGAGAACAAACCGTAATCCACGACCGTCGTGTGGCCCTCCAGGACGTTGATCTGGCGTCCGGTGGCGGCCTCCCACAAGCGCAACGTGCTGTCGCCCGAGGCCGAGAGCAATCGGCGACCGTCCGGGGCCCAGGCCACGGCGTTGACCCAGGCCCCGTGGCCCCGCAGGACGCGTATGAGTTCCCCCGTCTTGACGTCCCAGAGCCTGAGCGTGCGGTCCTCGCTCGCCGAGGCCAGCGTCTGGCCGTCCGGCGCCCAGGCGACCGCATAGAGGCCATCGGTGTGCCCTTGTAGGACCGAGAGGGGCTTGCCCGTGGCGGCTTCCCAGAGCCGGAGTGTTTGGTCCGTGGAGGCGCTGGCGAGCAGCTTGCCGTCCGGGGAGAAGGCCGCCGAGTAAACCCCGCCGGCGTGGCCCGTCAAAGCCCGCACCAAGGCCCCGGCCTCCACATCCCAGAGCATGACGAGGGCATCGTCGGAAGAGGTGGCCAGAAGCTGGCCGTCCGGGCTCCAGGCGGCCGAGGTGACGTTATCGACGTGACCTTCGAGCGATCGAAGGCGGCGGCCGGTCGCGGCCTCCCAGACGCCGATCGTCATGTCGGCCGAAGGGGTCGCGATTAAGCGGCCGTCAGCGGACCAGGCCAACCGGCTGATCCGGTCCCGGTGCCCTCGCAGCGTCAACCGGTGCTTCAGGCCCGGAGGGGCTTGCTCGGCCAGGCTTTCAACCGCCATCGTCCTCGCCTCGTCCGGCAGGGGGCGCCGGATTAAGGAACTCGTCGGCGGACGAGCGGCGGGACTTCACGCAGGACGGTCGAGTTCACGTCGGCGCGTCACCGCCCGTCGGGAGATGGACCCCCACGCTGGATTCGTTCCGCATTTCTCCCCCTTTCAACCTCGACTTAAGGTGTCAAAGAGTTCTCCGAAGCGTCAAGCCGGTTGTTCGGCGCGAGCGGGGCGCCTGCCGGCCCCCGCCTGCGGCGGTCTTTCCGCGCCGGGCGCCCCGCAACCGACGCCGGCGACGGCACGGTCGTGAGACCCCTATCAGCCCGCAGAGGCGTGAGCGCGCTCCGAAGCCGGAACACATCCGGACTGCCAAACCGCAAGGCGGCGATTGGAGACAAGGGAGGTTCTGCGTCGGGTGGTGCATCGGGTTTCGCGCGCTCGTGAGACATGTAGCCTTTTGACCCAGGGAGCGTAGATTCCGGGCCGCAAAACCACCGCGCCTCAGGTCTCCCGCCGGAGAAGATCAGACACGTAGCCTCTATGAGATCAATTGTCTGCGCTCATGGCCGACCAGGGGCGAGCCTAAGATCAGGGCCTCGCCGACCTTGGCATGACGTTTGCGCATCTCTAATACCGTACGATGCGATCCCCAACGTGCGGAGCAAAACGTCATGGCTAAGACTGTAGGCATCGATCTCGGAACGACCAACTCCGTCGTCGCCATTGTCGAAGGCGGGCAACCCAAGGTCATCCCCAACGCCGAAGGGAGCCGGACCACCCCCTCGGTCGTCGCCTTCACCAAGGACGGCGCCCGATTGGTGGGGGCCGTCGCCAAGCGGCAAGCGGTGATGAATCCCGAAGGAACCGTCTTTTCGGCCAAGCGCTTCATCGGCCGGCAGTATGACGAAGTGCGCGAGGAAATGAAGCGCGTCCCTTATAAGGTCGCCCCCGGCCCCAATCAGGCGGCCCGGTTCCAGGTCGGGGACAAAGCCTTTGCCCCCGAGGAGATCAGCGCGCGCGTCCTGCGCAAGCTCGCCGACGACGCCTCGGCTTACCTCGGCGAGAAGGTCACCGAGGCCGTCATCACCGTCCCGGCCTACTTCAATGACGCCCAACGCCAGGCGACCAAGGACGCCGGCAAGATCGCCGGCTTGAACGTGCTGCGGGTCGTCAACGAACCCACGGCGGCGGCGTTGGCCTACGGCATGGAGAAGAAGAAGGACGAAACGATCCTGGTGTTCGACCTGGGCGGCGGCACGTTCGACGTCTCGATCCTGGACGTCGGCCAGGGCCTTTGCGAGGTCCGGGCCACGGCGGGGGACACCCACCTGGGCGGTGACGATTTTGACAAAATCATCGTCGACTGGTTGGCCGAAGAGTTCAAAAAGGAACACGGGATCGACCTTCGGGCCGATCGGCAGGCGCTCCAGCGGCTCTTCGAGGCCGCCGAGAAAGCCAAGTGCGAACTTTCCTCAACCACGACGGCCCAGGTGAATCTCCCCTTCATCACGGCCGACGCCGGCGGCCCCAAGCATTTGAGCGTGACGTTGAGCCGCGCCCAGTTCGACGACTTGACCCGACCCCTCGTGGAACGGTGCCTCGGGCCGGTCAAACAGGCTCTGGCCGACGCCAAGCTGGAGGCCAAGGATATTGACGAAGTGATCCTCGTCGGCGGCGCGACGCGCATCCCGGCCGTTCAGGAACTCGTCCGGAAGTTGACCGCCGGCCGCCAGCCGAACATGTCCGTCAATCCCGACGAGGTCGTCGCCCTTGGCGCCGCCGTTCAGGCCGGCATCATCACAGGCGAGGTCGGCGACGTCCTTCTGTTGGACGTGACGCCGCTGTCGTTGGGGGTGGAGACGATGGGCGGCGTGATGACGAAGGTCATCCACCGCAATACGACGATCCCGGCCCGCCGGTCCGAGACCTTCTCGACCGCCGAGGACAATCAACCCGCCGTCGACATCGTCGTCCTCCAGGGGGAGCGCGAAATGGCGCGGGACAATCGCGTCCTGGGGACGTTCAAGCTCGAAGGCATTCGACCCGCCCCGCGAGGCGTCCCCCAGGTCGAGGTCACCTTCGACATCGACGCCAACGGCATCTTGAACGTCTCGGCCCGCGATAAGGACACCGGCAAGGAGCAGACCATCTCGATCTCGGGCTCGACCAACCTGACCCGGAGCGACGTGGAGCGGATGGTGCGGGACGCCGAGGAGCACGCCGCCGAGGACCGTCACCGCCGCGAGGAAGTCGACGCGCTCAACGCCCTGGACGCCGCCGCCTATCAGGTCGAGCGGGCGCTCAAGGAGCTGGGCGAGGGCGCCCCGGCCCACGAGAAGGCGCGCGCCGAACAGTTGATCGCCGAGGCGCGCGAGGCCGTCAAGACGAAGGCTCCCGTGGAGAAGGCGCGCGCGCTTCGGAGCGATCTCGAGCAGCTGGCCCACGCTCTCGCGGCGCGTTCGCGCCGGCCGACCGAGGAGCCCGTCGGCGCCGGCCAGGCTCGTCCGTCCGCCGACGACGTAATCGACGCGGAATTCCGCCGAGAGTAAAGTGGCGGGAGGGCCCGGTCCGCTCGCGGCCGTTTCGGCCGCCGGGGGGCGGCTCGTCCGGGCGGGACCGGTCGTCGATCAGGGCTCCTCGCCCTCCTGACGGGGGAGCGCAGCATGGTCTGGCAGAACGACAGGACGGGGAACCCGGAATCGGCGGAAACCGCCGTGACGCCGGAGCCCGCCGAAACCTCTTCGGGGGAGGAAGGGCCCGATGAGGCCGAAGTTCTGCGGGACCGATGGCTGCGCGCGGCGGCCGAACTGGACAACCTGCGCAAGCGGATGGACCGTGAGTTGACCCAGGCGCGGCGCCAGGAGCGGGCCGCCGTCGTCGGCGCTTTCCTGGAGATCGTGGACAATCTGGATCGCGCCCTGAGCCACGCGTCCGCCGAAGCCCCCGGTCCCTGGATCGAAGGCTGGGAAGCCCTTGTTCGTCAGGCGCGGCAGACGCTGAAGCGCTGCGGCGTCGAACCCTTCGAGGCCCTGGGGGAGCAGTTTGATCCGCGGCGCCACCAGGCGGTGGCCACGGTGGAGGCCCCCGGGCGCGAGGAGGGTGAAATCGTCGAGGTGGTCCTGCCCGGCTATCAGTGGGAGGACGGCTCGATCCTGCGGCACGCCAAGGTCGTGGCCGCGCGCGGCGGCTGAGACGAACGCCCGCGAGAAGGCCGATTCGATGGCCATCAAGTTCAAAGATTACTATCAGACCCTCGGGGTCGAACGAACGGCCAAAACCGAGGACATCCAGCGGGCTTTCCGCAAACTGGCCCGCAAGTACCATCCCGACGTCAATAAGAGCCCCGAGGCCGAAGAGCGATTCAAGGAAATCAACGAGGCCTACGAGGTTCTGCGCGACCAGGACAAACGCCGGCGCTACGACGCCCTCGGCATGAACTGGAAGGCCGGCCAGGAGTTCACCCCCCCGCCCGGCTGGGAGGGATTCCCGTTCTCCTTCGACGGCGGGAGGATGGGCGATTTCGCTGATGTGGGCGGGTTCAGCGACTTCTTTCGGACGCTTTTCGGCGGCGGTCTCGGCGGGCGCGCCCGCGCGGGCGGGCCGGGGCGGGCCGCCTGGTCCCACCGCGGGCGAAACACCGAGGCCGAAATGGAGATCACGCTGGCCGAGGCCGCCCACGGCGCCGTCAAGAAATTCCAATTGGAAACGCTTGCCCCGCGCCCCGACGGCGCGCTCACCACCGAACGCAAGTCTTACGACGTCACGATCCCCCCCGGCGTCACCGACGGGTCGAAAATCCGTCTCGGCGGGCAGGGCGAGGCGGGCATGGGCGGAGGTCCCCCCGGAGATTTGCTGCTTCGCCTGCGGCTTCGGCCGGATCCGCGCTTCACCGTCCACGGCCACGACCTGCGAGCGTCGATCGACGTCGCCCCCTGGGAGGCGGCCTTGGGCGCCGAGGCGCGCGTGCCGACGTTGAGCGACCCCGTGATGGTCAGGATTCCGCCCGGCACGCAGAGCGGCCAGACGCTGCGGTTGCGCGGCCAGGGATTGCCGCGCCGCCACGGCGACCCTGGGGACCTTCTGGTGACCGTCCGGATCGCCGTGCCGAAAACGCTGACGGACCGCGAGCGCGAGCTGTTCGAAGCCCTGGCGCGGGAATCCCCCTTCAAACCGAGGTCAGGATGACCCGACGGCGGACGCCCATGATGGAGATCCGGCGGGCGATGATCTTGCGCGAGAGCCGTCGACTGGACGGCGGCGCGGGGCTGACGATCGAGGAGCTCGCCCGGCGATCCGGATGTCATCCGGAGCTGGTCGAGCGACTGGCCCGATTCGGCGTGATCGAGCCGAGCGAAGGGGCAGGCGGACCGCCTCGCTTTGCGTCTTCGGCCCTGGCCAGACTGCGTCGGGCCGTCCGACTCCGCCGGGACTTCGGTCTCAACGCCTCGGCCCTCGGGCTCGTCCTGGACCTTCTGGAGCGCGTCGAAGCGCTCGAGGCCGAACTCGACCGACGCCGGAGGGAACGCTGAGCCCCAGCGGAGAATACGATGGACCTCAACCGACTGACGCAAAAATCCCAGGAAGCCCTCGCCGAAGCCCAGAATCGAGCCATCACGCGCGGCCACCTCGAGGTCGACGGCGAACATCTCCTGGGGGCGCTCCTGGAGCAGCCCGAGGGATTGATCCCTCGTCTGCTGCGGAAGATGGAGGTCGATGCCGACCGCCTGATCGAAGCCGTCGAGGCCGAGCTGGCCCGGCGGCCGCGCGTTTCGGGCGCGGGCGTCGAGCCGGGCAAGATTTACTTGTCCCAACGCCTCTCGAAACTCCTCCTCAAGGCCGAGGCCGAGGCCAAGCGCCTCAAGGATGAATACGTCTCCGTCGAGCACCTTTTCCTCGTCCTTCTGGCCGAGGAGAGCTCGACCGCCGCCGGGCGGATCCTCAAAGAGGCCGGCCTGACGGCCGAAAAGTTCCTCAAAGCCCTCACCGACGTTCGGGGCAGCCAGCGCGTCCAGAGCGCTCACCCGGAGGCGACGTACGAAGCCCTGGAGCGCTATGGGCGCGACTTGGTCAAGATGGCGCGGGAGAACAAGCTGGACCCCGTCATCGGCCGCGACGAGGAAATCCGGCGCGTTATCCGCGTCCTGAGCCGCAAGACCAAGAACAACCCGGTCCTCATCGGCGAGCCGGGCGTCGGGAAAACGGCCATCGCCGAAGGCCTCGCCCAGCGGATCGTCCGCGGGGACGTTCCGGAAGGGCTCAAGGATAAAACCATCTTCGCGCTCGACATGGGCGCGCTCATCGCCGGGGCGAAGTACCGCGGCGAGTTCGAGGAGCGCTTGAAGGCCGTCCTCAACGAGATCAAGCAGGCCGAGGGGCGCATCATCGTCTTCATCGACGAGCTGCACACGATCGTCGGCGCCGGCCGCGCCGAGGGGGCCATCGACGCCGGCAACATGCTCAAGCCAATGCTCGCCCGCGGGGAATTGCACTGCATCGGCGCGACCACGCTGGACGAGTACCGGCAACATGTCGAGAAGGACGCCGCCCTGGAGCGTCGTTTTCAGCCGGTCCTGGTCGAGCAACCCTCCGTCGAGGACACAATTTCGATCCTCCGCGGCCTGCGGGAACGGCTGGAGGTTCATCACGGGGTCAAGATTCTGGACGGGGCGCTGGTGGCGGCGGCGGTGCTCTCCAATCGCTACGTCACGGATCGGTTCCTGCCGGATAAGGCGATCGACCTCGTCGACGAGGCCTGCGCGATGATCCGGACCGAGATCGACTCCATGCCGGCCGAGCTGGACGCCGCCACCCGCCGCGTCATGCAATTGGAAATCGAAGAAGCGGCGCTCAAGAACGAGAAGGACAAAGCGAGCCAGGAGCGGCTCAAGGACCTTCAGCGGGAGCTTCAGGAAACGCGCGGCCAGGCCGAAGCGCTGCGGGCCCAGTACGAGACCGAGAAACAAGCCATCCAGCGGGTGCGCCAGATGCGCGAGCAGATCGAACAGGCGCGGCGGGACGTCGAGAAGGCCGAGCGGCAATACGACCTCAACCGCGCGGCCGAGTTAAAGCACGGCGTCCTGCCCGATCTGGAACGCCGTCTGGCGGCCGAGGAGGAGAAAATCACGGGGCGCGAAGGGAGCCCGAAGCTCCTGCGCGAGGAAGTGACCGAAGACGAGATCGCCGAGATCGTCAGCCGCTGGACGCGCATCCCGGTGACGCGGCTCGTCGAGGGCGAACGGGAAAAACTTTTGAAGCTGGAGGAGATTTTGCACCGGCGCGTCGTCGGGCAGGACGAAGCCGTCCGCCTGGTGGCCGACGCCGTCATCCGCGCCCGCTCCGGCATCAAGGACCCGCGCCGCCCGATCGGCTCCTTCATCTTCCTCGGGCCGACGGGAGTGGGCAAAACCGAGTTGGGCAAGACGCTCGCCCACGCCCTTTTCGACAGCGAAGAGAACATCGTCCGGATCGACATGTCGGAGTATATGGAAAAGCACACGGTCTCGCGGTTGATCGGGGCGCCGCCGGGCTATATCGGCTACGAGGAAGGCGGCCAATTGACCGAGGCCGTCCGACGCAAGCCCTATTGCGTCATTCTTTTCGACGAAATCGAGAAGGCCCATCACGAAGTCTTCAACATCCTGCTCCAGATTCTGGACGACGGACGGGTCACGGACAGCCACGGGCGGACGGTCAACTTCAAGAACACGGTCATCATCATGACCAGCAACATCGGCGCGCCGATCCTGCTCGAAGGGATCACCTCCCGCGGGGAAATCCGGGAAGAGGCTCGGCAGGCGGTCTTGAGCCAGATGCGAGCGCATTTCCGCCCGGAGTTCCTCAACCGCATCGATGACGTCGTCCTGTTCAAACCCCTGAGTCTTGAAGAGATCAAGCGGATCGTGGACCTGCTGACCGAGGAACTCGCCGCCCGGCTCCGCGACCGCGAGATCACGCTCACGCTGACGGAGGCCGCCCGGGAGATGATCGCGCGGGAAGGCTTCGACCCCGTCTTCGGCGCGCGACCCCTCCGGCGGTTCATCCAGCGCGAGCTGGAGACGCGGATCGGCCGGGCGCTCGTGGCCGGCGAGATTCGAGACGGCTCGCGGTTGACGGTGGATTTGGAAGACGGCTCGCTCGTCGTCCGCGCCGAGCGCGCCGGCGAGGTCCGCGAGTCCGCCGCCGCTTCCTGAAGCCCCCGCCTTGCCCATGGCCCGTCGGGGGCATAGAATCGCCCGTGGCCCCCGTCCCCCTCCTGCAGATCGACGCCTTCACGGCCATCCCCTATGGCGGCAATCCGGCGGCCGTCTGTCTTCTCAATGGCCCGGCCGAGGCGGCCTGGATGCAACGCGTGGCCGCCGAGATGAACCTCTCCGAAACGGCCTTCATTCACCCCGAGGGGGGCGCCTGGGCCCTGCGCTGGTTCACGCCGGTCTGCGAGGTCGAGCTGTGCGGCCACGCGACGCTCGCCGCCGCGCACGCCCTCTGGGAGGAGCGGCTGCTTCCGGCCTCGGCCGAGGCGCGGTTCTCGACGCTGAGCGGGGCGCTGACGGCGCGCCGCAAGGACGACGGCATTGTGATGGACTTCCCCGCCGAGCCCGCCCGCCCGGTCACGCCGCCCGATGGCCTCCTCGATGCCCTCGGCGCGGCCCCCGTTTTCGTCGGGCGCAACCGGATGGATTATCTGGTCCAGGTGGCGACCGAAGACGAGGTGCGCGCCCTCCGGCCGGATTTCGGACGGCTGGGGAAGCTCGGCCCGCGGGGAGCCATCGTGACGGCCAGGGCCGAGGCGGGGGATTACGATTTCGTCTCCCGGTTCTTCGCCCCGGCTGGCGGCGTCGATGAGGACCCCGTTACCGGATCGGCTCACTGTTGCCTCGGCCCCTTCTGGGCGGAGCGGCTGGGCAAGGACGAGCTGGTCGGCTTTCAGGCCTCGGCTCGCGGCGGCTTGATCGGCGTGCGCGTCGGCCACGGACGCGTGCTCCTCTCCGGTCAGGCCGTCACCGTCTTCCGGGGGGAATTGCTTCATTGAGATCGGGAGGAGCTTCCCTGATGAGCCCTAGGAGGATGATCTGGCCCGCGCTGCTCGCCACGGCCGGATGGGCGATATCAGCCCCGGCGCAGGATTATGACGTCTTGATCCGGAACGGAACGGTTTACGACGGGGGAGGCGGACCGGGCGCGCGCGCCGACGTGGCGATCCGGGGCGACGCGATCGCGGCCGTCGGGAACCTGCCGACGGCGACGGCGGCCCTCCAAATCGACGCCTCGAGCCTCGCCGTCGCGCCGGGTTTCATCAACATGCTGAGCTGGGCGACCGATTCCCTCATCGTCGACGGACGCTCCCAGGGCGACATCCGCCAGGGCGTCACGCTTGAGGTGTTCGGCGAGGGGTGGTCCATGGGGCCGCTCTCCGAGGCCGTCAAGCGCGAGCGTCAAGCCCAGCAGGGCGATCTCCGCTACGAGATCACCTGGACGACGCTCGGGGAATATCTGGAGACGTTGGAGCACCGGGGAGTCTCGCCCAACGTCGCCTCATTCCTCGGGGCGACCACCGTCCGCGTCAACGTTCTCGGCTACGAGGATCGGCCGCCGAACGAGGCCGAGCTGGAGCGCATGCGAGCGATGACGCGCCAAGCGATGGAGGAGGGGGCGCTCGGCGTCGGCTCCTCGCTCATTTATGCCCCGGCTTTTTACGCGCGGACCGAAGAGCTGATCGAACTCTGCAAAGTGGCCGCCGCTTACGGCGGACGTTACATCACGCACATGCGCAGCGAGGGGAACCGGCTCCTGGAAGCCATCGACGAGGTGATCCGGATCGCCCGCGAGGCCGGGATTGGAGCCGAGATTTACCACTTCAAGGCCGCCGGCCAGGCCAATTGGCCGAAGTTCGAGTCGGCGATCGCCAGCATCGAAGCCGCCCGCGCTCGGGGGCTCGACATCACGGCCGACATGTACACCTACACCGCCGGTTCGACAGGCCTGGACGCCTCCATCCCTCCCTGGGCCCACGAGGGAGGACGCGAGGCTCTCGTGGCGCGCCTTCAGGACCCCGCCACGCGCCGTCGCCTCGTCGACGAAATCGGACGGGACAGCGACGACTGGGAAAATCTCTACCTCGGGGCCGGGCCGGATCAGATTCTGCTCGTCGGCTTTCGCAACGAGGCGCTCAAACCCCTCACGGGCCGGACGTTGGCTCAGGTAGCTGCCGGTCGGGGTCGGCCGCCGATCGAGACGCTCCTGGACCTGGTCGTAGAGGACGGCAGCCGCGTCGGGGCCGTCTATTTTCTGATGTCGGAGGAAAACGTTCGGCGGGGGCTTGGCCTCCCGTGGGTCAGTTTCGGTTCGGACGCCGGCTCCATGGCCCCGGAGGGGGATTTCCTCAAATCCAGCACGCATCCGCGCGCCTACGGAAACTTCGCCCGGCTGCTGGGCCGATACGTCCGCGACGAGGGGGTGATTTCACTGGAAGAGGCGATCCGCCGGCTGACGGCCTTCCCGGCGGAGAACCTGGGGCTGGATCGACGCGGGCGCCTCCGCCCGGAGTTCTTCGCCGATGTCGTGGTCTTCGACCCGACCGCCATCCGGGATCACGCCACCTTCGCCGAGCCGCATCAATACGCCACCGGCGTCCGCCACGTCTTCGTCAACGGCGTCCAGGTGCTCAAGGACGGCGAACACACCGGCGCCTTGCCGGGTCGCGTCGTGCGCGGCCGTGGTTGGAAAGGGGCCCCCTGACCCCCCGGGGCTTCTCATCTTCCCGCGACGGGCAGGACGCGCGCCGCCGAGCCCGAGGCCTCGCGCACTTCCAGCCGGAGCCCTTCCTCGCCGCGTGCGGCACGGTCGATCCCGAAGGTGAGCCGATGGCGGCCGCGGTCGAGATCGATCGCCGTCGAGTCGCCCAGCCTCACCGGAGCGCCGTCGATCCAGAGGCTCAGCCCACGCGTCGAATTGAGATCGAGCTGAATCCGCCCCGGCGTCGTCACTTCGATCTCGGCCTGGACGCACGCCAGGGCCCGATCGGGCCGCTCGGCCATCGCCTCGGTCGGCAGATCGCCCGACACCTGACTATAGACCGGAGCCCAGCGGCCGATTCCCTCCGGGGGCGGCAACGGCTCGCCGGGGACGATCCGTCGATCCAACGGCTCGCCGTTCCCTTCAAGGCGTCGCCAGCGCCGTAAGACCGGAACGTTCGGCGTGGCGTAGGGGCCCGGCCGGCCCAGCTCGGCGAGAAATCGAATGAGATCGATCAGCTCGGCGCGCGTCAGAAGGTCGGTGAGCCCCTCCGGCATGAGCGAGCCGGTCGGGCGTTGCTCGGTGATCTCGGCCAGAGGGACGATGATCTCGTCCCGCAGAGCGTCCCGCAGGAAGAGGGCATGGTCGGTCGCCCGGAGCTTCACGCCGTGAAAGAAGTCGCCCGACCGGGTCGTGACGGCCACCGCGTCGTACCCCTCTCGGATCGCCAGACTCGGCTGCAGAACCGACGTGACGAGGTAATCGGTCAGCGCGCTTGCCCCGAGGCCCGCCAGGTCCGGCCCCACCTGCCCGCCCGCGCCGGCGATGGCGTGGCACTTGAAGCAACTCAATTCCTCCCGGCGAAAGATGGCTTCGCCCCGCGCGGCGTCGCCGTCGCGCTCAACCTGGCGGCTGAGAGCTTCCACTTCTTCCCCGTTGGCGAGCCGGGGGCCTGCCTCCAGACCGGCGGCCGCCGTGAGGAGCCGGGCAAGCCTCGGAGCTTCGCGGCCCGAGGCGTAAAGTTGGCGCAGCCCGATCCGGGAGAGATCCGGGGAGAGCGCGCCCGATCGAGACGGCGCCTCCAGCACGGCCGCGAGGGCCTCGGCGCCGCCGGCGCGGGCGAGGAAAGCGTCGAAAACGGGCCCCAGTTCCGTCCCGCGGGCCGAGCGCTCCACCGCCGGATCGGTCAACAAACGGGCGGCCTCGGCGGCGGCAGCGGCGGCGTCCGTCCCTGCCAGCGCCGTCACGGCCGCGACGCGCAGGCTTGAGGGGCCATCGCCCGCCGCGAGCCTTCGCAAAGCGTCGAAGCTCTCGGCTGCGCCCAGATCGGCCAGCGCCGCAGCGGCCGCCTCTCGCTTCCCGAGCGGCGCCTCAGCGTCGGCCGCCACGGCCGCCAAGCGCGGTCGGAAGGCCTCAAGCCGCCAAGCCCCGGCGAGCCGAACCGCCGCCGCCGCCAGGCGGGGGTCCGGGTGATCCCAATCCGCGGCGACGGCCTCCAGATCCCCCGTGGGCCGGACGCCCCGAGCGCGCGCCGCCTCGGCCAGCAGTTCGTACATCCGCGCCTGCAGCGTCGGTTCGTAACGTTCCGTCTCGGCGAGGATCGTCGCCTTGAAGGCCCAATCCCCACCCGCGTTGTGGACGTGAAGGAGAAGTTGGTTATCCCCGGCGGCGAGCCGCGCCCGGATCAGGTCCGGCTCAACGTTCAGCACGCGCGGGGCCGTATGGACGTGAATACGCTGGCCGTTGAGATGGACCTCGACCCCGTCGTCGGAGTGGATCCCCAGAAGCGCCTCCTGCGCGGCGGCTGAAGCAATCTCCGCCGCTGCCATGACCACGCGGTTCTCGATCGGCCCATACAGCCGGGCCAGGTTCACCACGCCTTGCCCGTCAGCCTCGACTTCCCGCCATTGCAGGGCCGCCGGCTCAGGCCTCTCCGCCGGCTCAACGGCCACGGGCCCGGCCAGCCGCCAGCGTCGCAGCGTTTCGACGGGCTCGCCCCCCGGGCCGGCGGCGTACGTGAGCGGGTCAAAAAGGGCCGACACCTCCTCGGGCTGGTCGATCGTGGCCACCAGGGCCATCGCCTGCTCGCGCGCGGCGGCGGTCATCGTCGGAGCCCGCAGGATGGCCAGCAACGGTGCAAGGCCCCCGCGCGTATGGATCAGTTGGAGCAGAAAGCCCAGCCGCCGGGGATCGCCCCCGAGGTCAAGCCCGCCGGTTTCAAGCGCGGGGAGCCAGTCGGGCTTGAGCGCCTCGGCCGTCAGCCGAAGGGCATAATCCAGATAGCGGTCCATCGGCCGTTCGAGAACCCTCGTCGCCAGTTCGATCGACCGGGGGGAGGCAATAAAACTCAAACCCAAGACGGCCTCCAGCCGGGCCCGCGGATGATCGTCCCCGACCAGCTCATCAAACGCCTGAAGCGGCTCGGGGAGGCGATCGCGCCAATCCTTGAGCACGCGGGCCGCGGCTGCTCTCGCCCGGCCGTCTTTCGCCGTGAGGAGCCGGTTGAGAAGCTCCGGCTCGACGACATCGATCGTCTCAAAGGTCCACAGGGCCTCCAGCAAATGATGTTCGATGTCCGGATCGGCCGGATCGAGCGCCGTGAGCCAGGCCCGGAGCGCCGGGACGACGTCGCGCGCGTCCATTTCGTAGAGGGTCCGGCGCACCTGGTGCCGATGGGCGTCCTCGGGCGCTTTCAATCCATCGAGGATTTCCGCCGCCGGGCGCCCGACGATCGCCGGAGGCTTGAGCAACGGGCGCGCCTTGTGGGAAACCCGCCAGATTCGGCCGCGGACTTTGTCCCGGCGCGGGTCGCGAAAGTTGTATTGCATGTGGCCGATGATGGGGTTGTACCAATCGGCGACGTAGAGCGCCCCGTCGAGCCCTTGCTTCACGTCCACGGGCCGGAAACTGGATTCGTGCGAGACGATCAGGGGTTCGAGCTCTCGGGCGGCGAAGCCGGAGCCGTCGTCGCTCAACTTGTAGCGATGGACGACCTTGTTCTTGAAGGCGTTGAGGATGAGATCCCCCTGCCAGGCCTCCGGCCAGGCCCGGCCGCTCACGAACTCAATCCCACACGACTTGGGGGCGCCGGGGATTCGCGGATACGGCTCCGGGGCCTCGGCGTTGGCCGAGCCGGGCGTGAGGTAATAAATGTGGCCGGCGGGCGCCTCGGTGAGGAAGTTCTGCCCCCAGCGGTCGAAGGCATGACCCCACGGGTTAAGAAACTCGTAGCATCGGGCGAAAATCGATAACTCCAGACTGCGGGGCCGAAACTGAAAGACCCCCCCGTCGTTCAGCCGGACGACCCCCCGCGGCGTCTCGACTTGCGTGTGCAGGAAAACGCCGGATTGAAAGTAAAGGTGGCCGCCGGGCCCCCACCGCCAGGCGCTGATGGCGTGATGGTTGTCCTCGGTGCCGAAGCCGGACAAGACGACGCGTCGCTCGTCGGCCCGGCCGTCGCCGTCCCTGTCGCTGAAATGGAGCAGCTCCGGCGGGTTGGCGACGTACGCCCCGCCGTCCCCCAGCTCAAACCCCGTCGGGACGAGCAAGCCATCGGCGAAGACCGTGCGGCGGTCGGCGCGCCCATCCCCATCGGTGTCTTCCAGGATGATCAGCTCGTCGTTCGGCTCAGCGCCCGGGGTCAGTTGCGGATAGGCGTAGGAACAGATGACCCAGAGACGGCCCCGGGCATCAAAGGCCATCTGAATCGGATTGACGACCATCGGCTCGGCCGCGAAAAGCTCGACCCGGATTTCCGGGTGGATTTCGAACGCCCGCAATTCGGCCTCCGGGCTCGGATCGGCCTCTTGAGCCGACGCCGCTCCGACCATCAGCAGCGCCAGGGGGATGGCCCCGCCGATCAGCGGCTTCAATCGCCCGGCGCGACCGGAGGTCGGCAGAAGGGACGAATGAGAGGGGCGAACCACGCCGGCCGGGCCCGATCTACGCCGAAACAATGTCGATGCCAGGGACGGGCCGTTATAGCCTGCCCCCGGCGGCGGCGCAAGCTCCCGGGGGAGCAAATCTGGCACGAAGCTGGCTCAGAAATCGGCGTCGGGCGGAGTCTTCCCCGGCTCTGGCCCGCGGCGCGCCCTCGGAGATGAGGGGTTGCATCACATGAAACCCTGCACAAGAATCCGTGTCGAACTTCTGAGGGGGCCCGACGGTCCCCCCCCGAGCGACCCGCGCCCCCCGGCGCGGCCGATATCCCCGGGGCCGATGTCAAGGGAAAAGCCAACGACGCGGGGGCCCCAATCGAGCCAACGGCCCCGCGGAAGGCACGCGACGATTTGACAGGATTTTCCTTCCGGCGATACAATGATGTCCAAAGGGCTCCGGCTCGGCGACTGCTGAGGCGCCGGGGCCGGGGACCTTTCGACGCGACCCGAAGCCTCCAGGCGGGTTCGGCCTGTCCTGGAGTGCTGAAAGGATGACGCGATGATCGACAAGACGCCTTACACCCCTGGCATGCGGGAAGTGCTGAAGCTCTCGAAGGCTGAGGCGGGCCGCTTGGGTCACGACTACATCGGACCGGAGCATTACCTCCTGGCCGTCATTCGCAAGGGGGATGGGCTGGCCGTCGAAGCCCTGACGAACATGGGGGTGGACCTGGACGAAGTGAAGATGGAGATCGAGCGGATGGTCGAGGTGGGGAAGGCCCCGACCGTCGGCTTGTTCTCCCCCAACGCCGAGGCCAAGCGGATTCTGGAGCTTTCGAAGGAAGTCGCCAACTCGATGAAGCACGGCTGGGTGGGGACGGAGCACCTGTTGCTGGCGCTCATCAAGGACGAGGACAACATCGGGGCGCGCTGCCTGGCGCAGTTCGGCGTCGATTTCGAAAAGGCCAAGCGCGAGGTCCTGAACGTGATCGACGGCAACCAGGCCGGCAAATCCAAGGAGAAGGAAGGTTTCGAGAAGAGCAAAACCCCCGCGCTCGACATGTTCGGGCGCGATCTGACCCAGTTGGCGCGCGAGGGGAAGCTCGACCCCGTCATCGGCCGCGCCGATGAGATCGAGCGCATCCTTCAAATCCTCTGCCGCCGGACGAAGAACAACCCGATCCTCCTGGGCGAGCCCGGGGTCGGCAAAACCGCCATCGTCGAGGGGCTCGCTCAAAAGATCGTCAACAACGACGTCCCGGAGCTCTTGCAGGGCAAGCGCCTGCTCTCGCTGGACCTGGCGGCGATCGTCGCCGGGACGAAATACCGCGGCCAGTTCGAGGAGCGCTTGAAGGCCATCATGCAGGAAATCCGGCGCAGCCGCGACGTCCTGATCTTCATCGACGAGCTTCACACGCTCGTCGGCGCCGGCGCGGCCGAAGGGGCCATCGACGCCTCCAACATGCTCAAGCCGGCGCTCTCCCGCGGCGAATTGCAGTGCATCGGCGCCACGACGCTCGACGAGTACCGCAAATACATCGAGAAGGACGGCGCCCTCGAACGCCGCTTCCAGTCCATCATCATCAACCCCCCGACCCGCGAGCAGACGGTCGAAATCCTCAAGGGCCTGCGCAGCCGCTACGAGCAGCACCACAACGTCATCATCAGCGACGAGGCCATCCAGGAGGCCGTCAGCCTCTCCGATCGCTACATCACCGATCGGTTCCTGCCCGATAAGGCCATCGACGTGGTCGACGAGGCCGGCTCCCGGGCCCGGCTTCAGGCCTGCACGAAGCCCGAGCCGATCCGGGAACTCGAAAAGCGCATCACCGATTACGACGAGCAGCTTCGCGTGCTCTCGCAGCGGCAGGAGTTCGAAACCTGCCAGGAGATCAAAGTGGCCAAGGATCAGGCCGTCGCCGAGCGTGACCGGCTCGTCGGGGAGTGGGAACGCGCGCGCGACAGCGCCGAGAACCGCGCCACGATCTCCCCCCGCGACGTGGCCTACATCGTCTCCAAATGGTCCGGTATTCCGGTGATGCGGCTGGAGGAAGAGGAAACCGACCGGTTGAGGCGGATGGAGGAGGAGATGGGCAAACGCGTCGTGAGCCAGCACGAGGCGATCGCCGCCGTCGCCAAGGCGATCCGGCGGGCGCGCTCCGGCCTCAAGGACCCCAACCGCCCGGCCGGGAGCTTCATCTTCCTGGGGCCGACGGGGGTGGGCAAAACCGAGCTCGCCAAGGCGCTGGCGGAATTTCTCTTTGGCGACGAGAACGCGCTCATCCGGATTGACATGTCCGAATACATGGAGAAATACGCCGTCTCGCGGCTCGTCGGCGCGCCGCCGGGCTACGTCGGCTACGAGGAGGGGGGCCAGTTGACCGAGAAAGTCCGGCAGAAGCCGTACTCGGTCGTCCTGCTCGATGAGATCGAGAAGGCCCACCCCGATGTCTTCAACCTGCTCTTGCAGATCTTCGACGACGGACGGCTGACGGACAGTTGGGGCCACGTCGTCGATTTCCGCAACTCGGTCGTGATCCTCACGAGCAACGTCGGGACGCGGCTCCTGCGCAAGAGCGGGACGATGGGCTTCCACAGCGGCGACAACATGATGGATTACGAAAAGCTGCGCGAAAAGGTCATGAGCGAGGTCAAAAAGACCTTCAATCCGGAGTTCCTGAACCGGATCGACGAAATCATCGCCTTTAAATCGCTCTCGAAGGAAGACATCGAGAACATCGTCAACATCATGGTCGAACGGCTCAACGATCGGATCGTGGACCGGGGCATCGTCATCCACGTGACGCCCGAGGCGCGCGAGTTCCTCGTCGAGAAAGGCTACGACAGCGAATACGGCGCGCGCCCGATGCGCCGGGCCATCCAGCGCTACGTCGAGGACCCCATCGCCCTGCTCATGATCGACGGGACCATCCCCGACGGCGCCGACGTGACCGTCAGGGTCAAGGGCCCCGACGAGCTCGATTTCGAGGTCAAGGCCAACGCCCGCGGTCCGGAGCCGGCCGTCGCCGCCGATACCTCCGCCGAGTAAGTCGCGGGCGGTCGGCCCGCGGTTCGCCTGCCCCGCCGCTCGGGACGTGAGCGCCCCGAGCGGCGAGCAACGTGGGCCCTCAGACCCTCCACCCTCCCGCCGCGTTGACGCCTCGGGGCCGGGGTGAGATACTCGCCCCAATGCCCGAAAGGGAGATGGGCCGTTGACGGTCGAGGTCAACTTTTGCTTCCGTTGCGGGCGGCACATCGGGCGGCAGGCGCTCAAGTGCTGGTATTGCGCCGCGCCGACCCGCCGCGAAATCCGTCCGCCGCGACGTTGCCCCTTCTGCGACGAGCCGATCCGACCCAAGGCCATCAAGTGCCATAATTGCGGAGAGTACCTCGACGGTCGGGATCGACCCGCCGCCGTGTCCGGCGCCGCCCCGACGCCCGAGCTCGTCGTCGAGCATGAGATCGCCCCGGAGCCGTCTCGGCCGGCGCTGCCGGGTCGCGAGCGCCTGCGTCTGGAAGCCCCCTCGGTCCGCGAACTGCCCGCGTCCGCCTCACGACTCGTCGGCCCGCAATCCCTCAAGGCCCTCCCGCCCGCCGAGACGTCCGATTCGAGCGCCTCGGCGCCGGCCGTATCGGCCTCGCGCGCGCTGATTCCGACGGGGAAAAGGGGCTCGGACGAGCCTCCGGCGGGCGATCGCGAATTGGCGGTCGTCGAATCGAGCGGAGCGCCCGCGCCGCCCGAAGTCCGCCCCTCGGACCTTCTGCCGGCGGTGGTCGGGGCCGTCCGCAGCGGCGTGGAAGCCGTTGCGCGGGTCGTTCGCGAGCGCCGGGCGCCGGCCGCGCGCCGCGAGACCGAAATCACCGTCGAGACCGAGGAGGATCGCTATCGGCTTTGTCCGGTTTGCGGGACGGAGATGCTCAAGCTCGACGGCTATTGCTTTCACTGCGGCCAACGCAACGCCGAAGGGTTGGCGATCGTCCCCACCGTTCGACAGAAGTCCAATGTTTCAATCTACGCCCTGGTTATTCTCCTCTTGCTGGTTCATCTGACGGCGGCCCGTTGGCTGGGGCCGTGGCGAGAGGAGTGGGTTCGGCCCGTCGAGCTGGCCGCCGGGGGGGCGGCGCCGCTGGCGGCGGTCTGGGCGCTCTTACGGCGTCGCGGTTGGGTCGGGCGCGTGATCCCGCTCCTTTTCCTTGCCGTCGCCCTGGGCGTCGTTCTCTGGTTTTGACAAGACGCGGAGCGCCGTCATTTCCATGGGCTCAGCCACCGCCGTTTATCCCGGATGAAACCCTCGGTGGAAGCCCGGCCCTCCGGCCTCCCCATCGAGGCCGTCGATCTTGCCGCCTTCGTTCGGGACCGATGCCCGCGCGGTGGGCGGGTCGTCGGCCAGCGCCCGTTGGGGGGCGGGGCCTCCAAAGACATCTGGCTCATCCAGGTCCAACGGGAGGATCGCCCCGAACCGGAGCGTTACGTCCTCCGGCGGGCTTCCCATGAGCCCTCAGACGCCGCTTTGACCCTGGAGGGGGAATTCGAAGTCATGCGGGCGGCCTTCGAGGGAAGCGTCCCGGCGCCGGAACCGATCGCCTTCGGGCGAGACGCTCAGGGGCGGCCCTATTTCATCATGCGCCACGTCGAGGGAGAGACGCTCGCCCCGCGCCTTTTTCGTCAGGACGTCTTCAGCGAGGCGCGCCGGCGCCTGCCGACTCAGATGGCCCAGGCCCTGGCGGCCATCCATCGCCTGGAACCCACGCTGCGGCTGCGGCGGGCCTTGGGCGCGCCGCCGCCGGAGCCGCCCGCCGACCGCGCCCTCGCCCAATACGAGGCCGCGTTCGGCCGCGTCGCGCGCGACGCTCACCCGGTTTTTGAGCTGGCCTTCCGATTCCTCCGGCGGCGCCCGCCCGCCCCCAACGCCTGTCGGCTGGTTCATGGGGATTTCCGCCTCGGCAACCTGATTTTCGGCCCGGAGGGGCTGCGCGCCGTCCTGGATTGGGAGTTGAGCCACTTCGGCGATCCGTTGGAGGATTTGGCCTGGCCCTCCGTCCGGGCGTGGCGGTTCGGGCAGGACGACCGCCCCGTGGCGGGGCTCGCCGGCCGCGAGGACTTCGTCGAGGCTTATCGTCAGGCGGGCGGCGGCCCCGTCGATCCCGACGCCCTGCGATGGTGGGAAATCTTCGGCAACCTCCGCTGGGGCATCATCACCTTGATCCAGGCTTCGCACTATCTGGACGGCCGGACGCGCGACCTGGAAAAGGCCGTCATCGGGCGGCGCGCCACCGAGGTGGCCGCCGAGCTGCTGAATCTGATCGCGTGAGCCCCGGGCCGCCCGGCCGCCGGCGGGTCGGAGGATTCCACCCCATGCAGATTCGACCGACGGCGATCGAGCTCCTTCGCGGCGTCGAAGCCTTCCTGAGCGAGGAGGCCGTGCCGTTGCTCGACGGCCCCGCCCAGTTCCACGCACGCGTGGCGGCCAACGCCGTCCGTATCGTGGTCCGGGGGCTGGAGGCCGAGGCGGGCGATCTCCGCGCCGAAGGCGAGGCCTTGGCCGCCCTGTTGGGCCGGACGGAGCCGATGCCGGCCGACGGCGAGGCTCTACGTCGCGAAGTGGCCGGGATGAACCAACGGCTCGCCGAAATGATCCGCGCCGGCGAGGCCGACGCCGAGCCGACCCGGGGCCGCCTGATCGAGCACCTTAAGGCGGTCACGCTCCGGGCCCTTGAAGTCAACAACCCCAAAATGGCCGAAGCGATCCGGCGCCAATGGGGTGAGCCCTCCGGATGATCCGCTCCTGTCACCAGCTTCTCGTCGGCGGTTTGAGCCTCGGGCTCCTGGGCGGCTTCCTGGGGATTTCCCGAGCCGGGGCTCAGCTCATCCAGCCCAATGTCGTTCTGATCATGGCCGAAGGGCACGCCCTGGAAGCCTACGGGGCCTATGGCGGCAGCCAGGCGTGGACCCCCCACCTGGACCGGCTGGCCGCCGAGGGGGTTCGTTTCACGCGGGCTTACTGCGCCACGCCCACCAGCTCCCCCTCGCGGCTCGCCCTGCTGACGGGCCGTTCGCCTTATTCGATCGGCGTGACGCGCGACTTTACGTCCCTCAACCATCATCACGTCACGATCGCCGACGTCTTGAAGCACGACCGCTACGTCACGGCCGGATTCGGTCGCCTGGGCTTTCCCGACGAAATTCAGCGCCAGGCGACACAGCCGTTTTACGGCTTTGACCTGTGGATCGCCGAGCGGGAGTACTTCCGGGAGATCGTCGGCTCGGGCCTGCCGCCGGCGATCCCGGCCGCCGCGCGGGTTCAGTCGGCCTGGCGCCCGCTGCGGGACCCCGCTCGGCTATGGCTCAACGCCGAAGCCCTGCCCGTGGGGCAGAGCGAGGGCCGTCTGCCGGACACCCTGTTTGTCGGCCAGGCCGTCGCTTTCATCCGCCAGAATTACGATCGACCGTTCTTCGTCGTCGTCGGCCTCACGCAACCGGAGGCCCCCTTCCGCTTCCCCGTCGAACACGTCCTCGGCCGACCCGGCCATCCCCCCCGATTCGACCCGGCGAACTTCGACTCTCCGGAGCCCGGGCCCGCCGATGAAGAAACGATCCCGCTCGCTTACCGCGACCTCACGCCCGAGGACAAGGCAGGCATCACAACCGCCTACTTCACGGCGGTCGCCTATCTGGACCGCTCCGTCGGGGCGCTTTTGAGGGTTCTGGACGAATTGCGCCTCAACGAACGAACTATCGTCATTTACGCGGCCACCTCCGGTTATCTGCTCGGCCAGCATGGTTGGTTCGATCGCCACGCGCTCTGGGAGCCGGCCGTCCGAGCGCCGCTGGTGATCCGCTGGCGCAGCGGTTTGCCCGAGGGCCTCATCTGCGGCGGCCTGGTCGAGCTGACCGATGTGTTTCCGACCCTGTGCGGCCTGATCGGCCGACCCCTGCCGCCCGGACTCGAAGGGATCAATCTTCGGCCCGCCTTCAACGATCCCGAGGCCCGCCTGCGGTCGGAAGTCGTCGCCGGCTACCCGGAAAACGAGGAAGCGATGACCCGTGACGCGCGCTACAAGCTCATTTACTCGACGGGCAAACGGCGCCGGCAGGATGGGCTCCGGGCCCCCGATCCTCCGCCGGGGCCCTCGGAGCGGCTCTATGATCTGCTCGTCGATCCCGGCGAGACGCGCAATCTCGCGGCCTCGCCCGAGCACGCGGCGGTTCTCCAGGGGCTCAGGGCCCGGCTGCTCGAACGCTTCGAACGCACCCATCCCGCCGGCACGGGCCTGCCCGAGACGGCCACGCTGGAGGAGAAGCTCGATCTGTATCTACAACCGAGGGAGATCTGGGCGCTGGTCGCCGAACAGGTGCGCGCCCGTCGAGACCTCGGCGCGCCCTGAACGGACGCGCCTCAGAGAAGGTCCATCGGATCGACGTCGACGGTCAACCGGATGCGCGCCTTGTCGTGGACTCGATCGAACGCCTTCAGGCCCTCGGCGAGCAGTTCATGCAATTGCCCGGGCCGAGGCCCGCGCAGGAGGAGGCGCCACCGGTAGCGGTTCTCGATCTTGCCGATCGGGGCCAGCGCGGGGCCCAGCACGCCGGCCCCCTCCATGCGAGGCCGGCGGGCCAGAGCCTTGAGGATATTGCCCAACCGAAAGGCCTGATCGCGAACGGCGGCCGCGTCCGCGCCGCTCAGCAGAACGGCGATCAAGCGCCCGACCGGCGGGAACCGCAGGAGCCGGCGGGTGCGCATTTCCCGCTCGTAGAACGCCTCGGCGTCGTTAGCCGCCGCCAGTTCGATGGCGTAGTGCCGGGGGATGTAGGTCTGGACGATCACCTCCCCCGGCCGGGCTCCCCGGCCGGCCCGACCGGCCACTTGGGTCAACAAATTGAACGTCCGTTCGGCCGAGCGAAAGTCCGGCAGGAAGAGCGCGAAATCAGCCGAAATCACGCCAACGAGCGTCACCGATTCCAGATGAAATCCCTTGGCGATCATCTGCGTGCCGAGAATGACGTCCACCTCGCGATTGGAAATCGCCCGCCAAGCCTCCAGGAAGCTCCGCCGCCCCTTCATCGAATCCAGGTCCATCCGCAGGAGCCGCGCCGAGGCAAACGTCTGGGCCAGCAGCTCCTCGACCCGCTGAGTCCCCAACCCCAGCGGTCGCAATTCCGCCTGGCCGCATTGTGGGCACCGCTCCGGCAACGCCTGGTCGTGACCGCACCAGTGACAGATCATCCGCCCGATGGCCTTGTGATACGTCAACGAGACGTCGCAATGCGGGCACTCCAGCGTCCGCTCGCACCGGAGGCAGAGCACCTGATTGGCGAAACCGCGGCGATTCAGGAGCAGGATGGTCTGCTCGCCCCGGTCCAGCCGTTCGGCGATGGCTGATTTGAGCGCCGGCGACAACAGGCCCGCCCCTTCTTCGGCCCCGCCTTGGCTCAGGTGACGCTTCATGTCGATCAACGTCATCACGGGGGGGGCATTGGGGCCGATCCGCCGGGGGAGCGTCAGCCGCTCATACTTCCCCTCGCGAGCGTTATGGAGCGATTCCAGGGACGGCGTGGCCGACCCCAGCAGCGCCACCGCCCCGGCCCGCGCCGCCCGCCACACGGCCACGTCCCGCGCGTGGTAACGCGGCGCCTCGGCCTGCTTGTAGGTCGTCTCATGCTCCTCGTCGACGACCAGGACCCCCAGCGCCGGCAGCGGAGCGAAAACCGCCGAGCGCGCCCCGATGAGCACGCGCGTCTCCCCCCGGTCGATTCTCCGCCACAGGTCGTACTTCTGGCCGATCGACATCCGGCTGTGATAGACCCCGACGACCGGGCCCAACCGCCCCCGAAAGCTCGAAACCATCTGCGGCGTCAAGGCGATCTCCGGCGCCAGCACGATCGCCGACCGCCCCATCCGAAGCGCCTCCTCGATCACCCGCAGATAAAGCTCCGTCTTCCCGCTGCCGGTCACCCCGTGTATCAAAAACGTCCGGTAGCGCGGCGGGCTGAGGGCCTCCCGGATGGCCGCCAGGGCCACCCGTTGCTCCGAGGTCGGCTCGGGCGGCGGCAGGGGGGGGCCGTCGACCGCGGGATAGTCATCGGGACGAGCGACGGGCTCCTCCACGCGCCGCAGCCAGCCGCGCCGGAGCATGGTCTCCAGGACGCCCGGGCCCACGCCCGCCTCGTGTTGAAGCTCAACCGGCGTCATCGGCTCGTTGGCCCCGCTCAGCAGCGCGTGCAGCGCCCGCCCCTGGTTCGCCGTCACCTTGGCTCCGTCGGGCCCCACCTCCCGCGAGACCCCGAGCCAGTACCCCGGGTCGGCCAGTTCAAGCGCGGTGCGGTATAAGGCGTGAGCCTCTTGCAGGCCGAAGAAGGCCACCGCGGCCAGCGCCTCGCCCGGAGCGCACCAGTAATAATCGGCGAGCCAATGCGCCAGCTCGATCAGTTCGGCGCTGAGGGCGTAATCGGGGCTCAGGTGTCGCTCCAGGGATCGGATCGGGCCGCCATAGGCCGGGCGCGGCCGAAGGGCGGTCACCACCCCGCGAACGAGACGACTTCTCAAGGGAACCTCGACGATCGACCCCTCGCGGACGGAGTCGGCCAGCGCCGCCGGGATCGAGTACGTGAGCGCCCGATCCAGCGGCCCGGCGACGGCCACTTCAGCAAAGCGCCCGCTCCCCCCCGAGGGCGAAGCCTTGCGACCCCGGCGAGCGCCATGGGATAATTTGGCGGCTGTTCTGACCCGCCCGCCACCGTCCATCGTGCCTTTGTCTCTCACGCCGTCGACCCGTTTATCCTCACGCCTGGGTTCGGTCGCCGTCGGCGCGGCGCGCGTATCCCTGGGGGCGCTCCCCTTCGGCCTTCGGCGGGACATTCTCTATCTCTGGGCCACGTTCCGGCTGCGGAACCGGCCGTTGAAGATGTGCTTTTTCATTGTCCTGCTCGGCGGCGTGATTTTTGCCTGGCAGTGGATCGGCCGACAGTGGCTGGAGCCGCGGCTCTTGCAGGCGATCGCCCCGATTCGTTACGCGCAAGTCAAGGATATCCTGATCCGCACGGCGGGGGCGATCTTTTCGGCCACCAACATTCTCTCCTGCATCGCCATCTTCATCATGGCCTGGACGCTCCGGCGTCTGCTCAAAGAGGGCCACATCGAGAACCTGCTGCTCGCCCCGCGCATCGTCCGTCCTTCCTCGCTCTATTACGCCCTCGCCTCGCGCTATCTCCCGCTGTCGCTCGTGGCCCTGCTGATCATTTACCTGGATCGGGATCGTTCTCCCTTCAGCCTCCCTCCCTTCAATCTGCCGCCGGAGGATGCCTCTCCGGACCTCTGGAACGTTTACTGGGCCGGTTTCTCCCAGGCCAGCATCGCCTTCTTCGCCGTGACGAACCTCTTTATGGACATGTCGCTCGCCTACTGGATCTTCGTCCGGTGGCGCGTGACCTATCCGACGGCGGCCGCCGCCATGATCTTCGTCGGCCTGGTGACGCCGATCGGGCTCATGTGGCTTTATCGCGCGGTCGATCAGCGCGTGACCGAAGGCCTACGCCTCTCCACGGGGGTCTACGCCCGCATTAACGAGGCCTTCGCGCTGCCGCCCCCCTACTACACCCTTCATCGCATCGCCGAGACCTTCCACTACACCGCCGCCGGGCTTGTCTCGGTCCTGATCGGCCTCCTTGTGCTCTGGAACCTGGACGCTCGCTGGTTCCGCATGGTGCGGAACGTTCGCGTCGATCCGGTGTTGCTGAAGAAGATTGACTAAGCGCGCCCCCCGCGGCCGGCCGGCGTCGGTCGCCTCAACGGGGGGAAGGGCCCTCGACGGAAGGATCGGCCGGCGTGGCCGCCTCCGGCTCAAGCGGGAGCTTGTCGATGATCAACTCGTCGGGGCCGGCGCGGGTCAACAAATACCGCTCGGCGTGCTCGCCCGCGCGCACCTCGGCCACGTGCCGCGGACAGAAGAAACCGAGGTGCTCGCGCGTGAGCTTGAACACCGGCAGCCAAACGGCTTCGTCGAATTCCTCGATTGTCGTCCGCGCCGGGCACGTCCCGAACGCGCAGCCAACCTGAGCCAACACGATCCCACACCGCCCCGGAGGCCCGCCGAGGCGAATTATTTCTGGCCTCGCCGCGAGCCTCAAGGGTATATAAGTTTCCCGCTGAGGATTGCGGACCGTCGGAGGGGGAGAAGCGAGGGGCAGGAACGTGGCTCGGCGCGAGGACGACGAGATCGAGCAGGACGACAGTTATCACCTTGTCGGCCTCCTCCAGTGGTTGGACGAACGTTACCGGGGGGACGAACGCTTCGCTTCGACGGACCTGGAGGAGCCCGGCTCCGGCGAAGGGGAAACGGGACGATTGCGCCTGCCGCTCGACGAGGCGACGGAGTTCTTCGTGGCCGTCCTGGCCGACGAGGGCTGTGTCCGCGTCGGGCTGGCTACCGACGACGAGGAACTCAGCGAAACCATCGAGTCAACGATCCTCGAAACCGGCAACTCGCTGACGGAATACCTCGCCGAATCCATGGAGACCCTCGAGGACCTGGACTACGAAGTCCAGCACTTCCACGACGAGGCCTATTACTTCTGCTCGGACCTCCCCTTCGACACCGCCGAGGAACTCGGCTCGCCGGACTTCCGCGAACGCGTCCTCCATTACCTTGAAGGTTACGTCGAGGCGATGCTCGGCATCATCGAAGGCGAAGCCTGAGGCCGAGGCGCGGCCGTTCGGCTCGCTCCCCGCGGAAAAGCCCCTCAGCTCACCGGCGCGGCCCGCGGCTCGAAGTAGTGAGCCGCGAGCTGACCGCAGGCGGCTTCAATCTCCCGCCCTTTGCTCCAACGGACGGAGACCGTGTAGCGCGCCTCGGCGAGCGTCCGACAGAAGCCGTCGAGCGTCGCCTCCGGGACGGGCCCGTAGTCCAGAAGTTCATGCGGGTTGAACATGATCAGATTGACCTTGCAGCGGAGCGGCCTCAAGAGCCGCACCAACCGCCGGGCGTCCTCCGGGCTGTCGTTCACGCCGCGCAGCAGGACATATTCGATCGTGATCCGCTGACGCGGCTTGAGCGGCAAACGCCGGCAAGCCTCGATCAACTCTCCAATGGGCCACCGGCGGTTGAGCGGCATGAGGGCGTCCCGCACGGCGTCGGTTGTCGCGTTGAGCGAGACGGCCAGATTGGCGCCCGTCCCCGCCCGCCCGAAGGCCTCGATCCCGGGGACGATCCCCGCCGTCGAGACCGTCATCCGCCGCGGCGAAAGCCCGACTCCGTCAGGATCGCTCAACAGCCGGAGGGCGGGGATGACGGCCCCCAGATTCAGCATCGGCTCGCCCATCCCCATGAAGACCACCCCGTGGAGGGATTCGTCCGGCCCCAGCAGCTCGCGTCGAACGGTCAGCACCTGATCGACAATTTCGTCGGCGGAGCAGTGCCGCTGGAAGCCCCCATAGCCGGTGAGACAGAACGTGCAACCGACGGCGCAGCCGACCTGCGAGGAGACGCACAGGCTCGTCCTCCCCTTGCCTTCGTCCCGCATGAGGACCCCTTCGATCAGCCGCCCGTCGGCCAGGCCGAACAGGAGCTTGCGCGTCCCGCTCGGGGGTCCTTGAGCACGAAGCAGGGCAACGCCCCCCAGCCGGCTCTCGGCGGCCAGCCGACGCCTCAAAGCAAGGGGCAGGTTGGTCATCTCCTCCATCGAGCGGACCGCCCGACGGTAGATCCCTTCGTAAAGTTGCCGCGCCCGGTAGGGCGGCTCGCCCAGACGCTCCAGCCACGATCGCATCTCGGCGAGCGTCATCCCGCGGAGCGGCCCGGCCGAAGACCCTTCGCCGATCCTCGGCCCCGAAGGCTCCCCCGGCGGCAGGCTATCGGCGGCGGCGATGAGACGATCCGAACCCATAAACGAAGTTTACCACAATCAGCGGGCCCATCGGCCTCTCAAGCCAAACAGGCCCGCGAGGACGAGCAGAACGACGATGACCGCCCCGGCGACCCCCTCAAGCTGCTCCAGACCCCACCGCTCGGCCAGGAAGCCGGCCCCGCCCCCGACGAGCGGCCCCAGCATCATGCCGGCGCCGATGGCGGCCTCGTGATAAGCGGCCTGATGGGCCAGGCTGGGAGCGTTCAGGCTGTAGAACAGCGCGCTGGAGTAAACGAAGCCCAAGAGCGCCCCCAGACCAACGGCCGCCAACCCCGCCACCCAGACCGACCCGCAGAATACGAGCGTCAGAAAGCACACAGGCAAAGCGGCGATCGCCCCCAGAAACCAGGCCCGTCGGTAATGCCAGCCGTGCCACCGTCCCAGCGCAACAAAGGCCATCACCCGCGCCGCCATCCAGAGGGATCCGAAGAGCGTGGCTTGGGCGGTGCCGAGGCCGAGCCCTCGCGTCACGGCCGGAAGGATGGGGAGCAACGTGCTGACGATGACGTAGGAGCCAAGGTTGGCCAGCCGGCTCAGATCCCGCATCCAGGCTCCCCCCGCCGCCTCGGGCTCGATCTCCTCGGCCGGAGTGGCTCCCGGCGCGGCCGTCGGCCGGGCCGCGGGACCCCCGACGATACGACGGTCCTGGAACTGGCTCGGACGCGCCAACATCCAGCTGACCGCCACCAACCAGAAGGTTGTCGGAACGGCGAAGAACGAGAGATGGGTTTGCTCATAAAGACGGCCCGAGACGGCGTAGGCCACGAAAGACATGAGCGCCCAGGCGATGTTGTAGCGCCCGACGGCGCGGCCGAGCGAAACCCCCCGATGCCCCCGCGTGACCAGAACCTCCAACGTCGGCCAGGTCCAGGCGATCATGAAAGCGTGGACCAGATTGACGAGGGCCATGCCCGCCAGGCGGTCCACGAGAGCCGCGATCGCCGTCAGGCCGATGAGCCCCACGTAACCCGCGATCAGGATCGCTCTGGGGGCGAAGCGTCGCCCCAGCCGGGCGATCGTGAGACACCCGGAAAAGTAGCAAAGCCCGAAGCCGGCGTTGATCAGGAGATTGACGGCTGGGGAGGCGTGCCACCTGTCGTCCAGGTAAAACCAGACAAAATTGGTCCAATATGCGCCGGCGACAGCGGCCGCATAGACCAGAATCAACAGCGGTATCGCCGGCAGCGCGCCCACGCCGTTCGACATGGGCGATGAAGCTTTCATGGGAGAAGACGGGTCCAGCGGGCGACGAGCCGACCGGGCCGGCTCGATGGGCCCCACGAGAGCGCCGGGCGGCGCGGTCGGCTGCCCGGCGAAGCCTTAAACCCGTAGCCTAACTCAAGGCAGCTGGCCGGAACGAGCCCGATCTTGGAACACCAGAGGGAGCTTGCGCGCCCCCGCGAGGGGTCGTTAAGTTAACTCGACCGAGCCCGAGCGGGGGGCGAGGCCTCAGCGACGCGGGCCGGCGGTCGGTGTGGAGCGATGCAGGAGATCGGGTTGATTCTGCGGACGATGTCCTGGGTGGACGCCCTGGACATCCTGCTGGTGGCCATCCCCTTCTACCTTATCTTTACGATGCTGCTCCAGGCGCGTTCGTTCCTGGCGCTGTGGGGGATCATCACGCTCGTGGCCTTCTCCGTACTGCTCTATCTCCTGGCGCGGACTCAGGGATTGCAGGCGACGGCGATGATCTACGAGCGATTCTGGATCATCGTCGTGCTGATTTTCCTGATCGTCTTTCAGGGGGAATTCAAGCGGGGTCTGGCCGACATCGGGCGGCTGCGGCTCTTCCGCCGGCTCTTCCACGAGGAGGCCCAGGTCATCGGGGAAGTGATCGCCGCGGTGCAGGACATGTCCCAGCGGCGCGTCGGGGGCCTGATCGTCTTCGAGCGCGGCACGTCGCTCAAGGCATACCTGGAGACCGGTACGCTACTCGACGCCGTCGTCACCTCCGAAGCCATCCGCGCCATCTTCACCCCTTACTCCCCCTTGCACGACGGGGCCCTTATCCTGCGGGGCTCCCGCCTGGTGGCCGCCGGCTGCATCCTCCCGCTGACGGATAATCCGACGCTGAGCCGCGAGCTCGGCACGCGTCACCGCGCCGCGATCGGCCTGACCGAAGAAACCGACGCTCTCGTCGCCGTTGTCTCGGAGGAGACCGGCGCCATCTCCCTGGCCATCGGCGGCCGGATCGAACGCCGGCTCAAGCCCGAGGAGCTTCGCCGACGGCTGGAGGAAGAGATGCACGTGGCGGCCGAGGAGGCCGAGACCGAGGAGCTGGCCCATGGCTAAGGCCGAACCGCCGGCGCCGGGGCGGCGACACCTGCCGCTGGCGGCGGCGGCGCTCTTTATCGCCACGATCATCTGGTTGATGGCCAAGCAAAGCGCCCTTCAGACGCAGCGGCTCACGGTCCCGGTCTTCATCGACAACGTCCCCGCGACCGTCTATCTGACCTACCAGCCGACCCAGGCGCCGATCATGGTCACCTTCCCGCAGATGGAACGGGGAAGGTTCAGCGTGCAGAACTTTGAAATCCGCCTGGACGCCCGCGCGCTTTTCGGCGACGACCCGCGGCACTGGGCCGGCGTCGAAGCGCCGGCGGCGCACACGCACCCGCTGAGCCTGAGCGACGTCCGCGCGATCGACCTGCCGCCGACGATCCGCGTTACCCAGATCATCGGACCCCAGAACCAGATCCGCTTGGAGGCGACGCTTCTCAGTCACCTGGCGAAAATCCGGCCCCAGACCCGCGGTCGGTTGCCGGAACTCTTCGAGCTTCGAGGCGAAGTCCGGTCCGAGCCGAGCGCCGTCCGGGTGACCGGAACCGCCGAGACGCTTCAGCGTTTCACCCAGGACGGCGGAGAACTGTTGACCCAGCCGATCGAGCTGGATGGACAAACGGCCGACTTCATCCGATATGTTCCGCTGCGAATCCCCGCCGGGCTGGAGCTGCTGCGCGAGGAGGAACGCCAGGTTCAAGTCACCGTCGCCGTCGTGGAGAAGGAAGTCGTTCGCACCGTGGCCGACGTCCCCATTCGGCTTTATGTCTTCAATGATCGTCTGGAAGCCCGCGTGGCGCCTCCGGTGGCCAACGTCCAGGTCCGGGGGCGCGGCTCGTTGATCGATCAACTCGACGGCCAGTCCTTCGTCTTCGACGCCGTGGAGCCGCTGCCGGAGGAAGCCGGCCTCAAGCGACGGGTTGAACTCCGGGCCCGGCTCAGCGAGGATGTCCCGCTTGAGGTGCGCGAAAAGGTGCAGGTCGAGGGGCTCGCCGACCCCGTCGTCACCGTCGAGATCGTCCAGAAAGGGTGAAAGTCGGCGGACGGAGGCGCCGCGACGGCCTCGGGCGTCATGGCCACGCTCTGCGTTAACATCGATCATGTCGCCACGCTCCGGCAGGCCCGCGGCGGCCCGGAGCCGGACCCCGTGCTGGCCGCCATGCTCGTCGAGCAGGCCGGCTCCAGCGGCGTGACGCTCCATCTGCGCGAAGATCGCCGCCACGTGCAGGATCGGGACGCGCGCCTGATCCGGCAGGTCGTCCAGGGCCACATGAATCTCGAAATGGCCGCTACGGACGCGATGCTGGAGGTGGCCCTCGCGATCAAGCCTCACGTCGCCACGCTCGTTCCCGAACGACGCCAGGAGCTGACGACCGAAGGCGGCCTCGATGTCGTCGGCGGCGGGCAGTCGCTCCGCCGCGCGATCGCCCGCCTGCGGGAGGCCGGCGTCACTGTGAGTCTGTTCATCGACGCCGAGGCCGAGCAGATCGAGGCGGCCCTTCAGGCGGGGGCCGACGAGATCGAACTCCACACGGGGCCCTACGCCCACGCCCGCGACCGGCATGACCGTCGCCGTCACCTCGATCGTTTGCGTCAGGCGGGTGAACTCGCTCGACGTCGGGGCCTGGGGCTCAACGCCGGCCATGGCCTGAACTATCATAACGTCGGGCCCGTAGCCGCCATTGAAGGGATGGACGAGCTCAACATCGGCCACGCGATCGTTTCCCGCGCGGTTTTTGACGGTCTCGGCCGGGCGGTGGCCGAGATGGCCGCCCTGATCCGCGAGGCGTCGGCTTGAGCCGCTCCCGGCCGCCCGGGGCCGCCGGATGAAGATTTGTTTCATTTGCGCCGATCCGGGGGTTCCCGTCTTCGGACGCAAGGGCTGCTCGACGCACGTCCGGGAGACGATCCTCGCCCTGATGGACCTGGGCCACGAGGTCCGGCTCGTGTGCAGCAACGACGAAGGGGACGACGAGGGACGGGATCGCATCCCGACGGTCAAAGTTTCGGTCAACGCCTCCCGCCGCCTGGGATTCGACCTGCGCCATCTGTTGCTCGATCGTCGGGTCGGCCTGGCGGCCGAAGAGGTCGTCCGCCGCTGGCGGCCGGAGGCCATCTACGAGCGTTATTCGCTTTACTCCCGGTCCGGGACGCGCCTGGCCCGCCGGTGGGGCCTGCCGCACATTCTGGAGGTCAACGCCTTCATGACCGAGGAGCAGCACGAACGCATCCGGCTGGCGCCGCTGGCGAGGTACGTCGAGCGATGGGTTCTCTCGCGGGCGCGTCACGTCGTCGTCGTCTCTCAACCGCTCCTGGACCGCGTGGCGAGCCTCCGGGGGAGCGCCGAGACGATTTCCCGCATGCCGATGGCGGTCAACCTCGAGCGCTTCAACCCCGCCGTCAGCGGTGAATCAACGCGACGAGCCTATGGCCTCGACGGACGCTTTGTTCTCGGCTACGTCGGCACGCTGACCGGCTGGCACGGCATCTCGCTGCTTTACGACCTGGCGCTTCGGCTCTCGGCCCAGGGCGTGAGCGATTACGCCATCCTCGTCGTCGGCGGCGACGAGCGGCGCCTGGCGATGCATCGCGCCCGCGTCGCCGAACTGGGCCTCCAGGGCGTGATCCACTTTATCGGAGAAGTCCCCTACGTCGAAGTTCCGCGCCACATCCGCGCCATGGACGCGGGCCTCGTTCCGGACACCACCTATTGGTCCTCTCCGGCCAAGCTGTTTGAGTATCACGCCTGCGGCGTGCCGGTGCTGGCGCCGAGCGTGCCGGCCGTCGAGCACGCGATGACCCACGGCGTCGAAGGTTTCATCTTTCCGCCCCGCGACGTCGAGGCGATGGCCGCCCAGGCGATCGAGCTTTACCGCGATCCGGCCGGCCGGGCCGCGATGGGCCGCGCGGCCCGCGATCGCGCCGAGCGTGACCACTCATGGGAGGGCCTGGCCAATCGAGTGGTCGATATCTTCAAACGCCAGGAGGGCCTGCTGCGCCCGCGGGTTGCGGCTGCCTGAGAGACGGCTCCACGGCTTCTCAATCGCGCTCAGGGGTGCGCGTTGAGCCAAGCTCGGGCTCGCTCACGGATTGGGGACGCGACGTTGGCCTCCAGGAGCGTGGCGTAGAGATCGCGCGCCCGGCTCAGCTCGCCGAGCTGTTCGGCGGCCTCCGCCCCCATGAGCAGCAATTCGGCCTCTTTCCCTCGCAACCGACGGTATTTGAGAACGGCCTTGAGGAGTCGTTCGGCGTCGCCGCGAGCCTTCGCCGCGCGGGCCTCATACTCGTACAGCCGCGGATCGACCGGGTTCCGCTCCAGACCCTCCCGGATCAATTCGTCGAATTCCCGGTCGAGCCCTCCCTCGATCGAAAGTCGCAGCGCGTCATAGAGAAGATACGTGGCCGACGGGCGTAACAACCATGCCGCGCGACGGCCGGCGACGCTTCCCTTGGCGTCCCCCACCGCGTCCGAGGCGGCCGTGTAAGAATCGGCGAGATCGAGCCGATCGGGGTAAAGCGACAGGCCTTCGGCGAAGATCTCCTGCGCCAATGGGTAATCTCCGCCATTGTAGTACTGCCGGCCGAGGTTGATCAACACTTCGGCCTTTTGTGACATCGACCCCATCGCCTTAAATGATTCGAGGGATAACTTTTCCAACTCGCGAGTTTTGGCCGCCCGGGCCTCGGGCGTGGCGAGCGCCGCGTTGTCAAAAAAGGCATCCGGGCGCGTCTCGATCGCCTTGGCCAACTGATAATAAACGATGCCGAGGTTATAGTGGATCTCCGCGTAATCCGGAGCATAGCCGGCCAGGGATTGATAAGCGTACAACGAGGCGAACAGATGCTCGACGTTCTCCGCCGGCTTGAGGGCCGAGAGGAAATTCTCGGCCGATCCCATTTTGTAATAGGACGACAAATGTTGCGGATAGATCTCCAGCGCGCGACGGAACGCCTCGACCGCTTGCTCCATGTAAAGGGTCGTGAGGCGCAACCTTTCCGGATCAAGCCCTTTGCCGCTGGCGGCTCGCCGGGCCTCCAACTCAAGGTTCGCCATATCTTTGAAAGGGTCAAAGCGCTGAATCCCCTGATTATAGAAAACGCTCGCCCGCCAGTAGCGCGAACCCTCCCGCGCCGCGAGCCCCCAGCCGCCCACGTATGCCACGCCGAGAATGAGAAGCCCCGCCCGCAGCCCCGGCCGCCCCGGGCTCCAGGCCCCGGCCGCCGGGCGAGCGCTCCGAGAACCGGTCCCTCCGCCGAGCGCCGGCCGCCAGCCCCCGGCCTGCAGCGCCAAGCCCAGCGTGAAGCCCAGCATCGTCCAGAGGTTCACGGCGCCGATCGGCCAGCGGCCGCTGGGGCTGGTCATGTTATTGCCGTAGATCCCCAGCAGGCCCGTGAGCGCCGCGAGCAGCATAAGGCGCAGGACCGTGCCCGCGGCGCCGGCGAGGGCGCGAAAGGCGCAATAGGCCAGGGCCAGCGCGAACGTCCCGTAAGCCAACGTTCCGAGAAGTCCGGTCTCGCTCAGAATGTCGAGAATGTAATTGTGAGCGAAGATCGTGAGGTTGGAAATCTCATGATTGAAGTAATCGGGGCTCCGGTACTGAGGAAAATAAATCTTAAACGTTCCCGGACCTGATCCCAGAATCGGATGATCGGCGAAAATGCCCCAGGCGCCGGCGAAAATGATCCGACGCGAGTCGACGGAGGCCGAAAGAAGCTTAAGGTTGGATACCAGATTCGGCGCGTTGAGAAACAGAAGCGTCCCTAGAAACAGAGCGATGCCCCCGCTCCAGGCCGCGACGTAGGCTGTCGGCACGGTCGGGCGCCGGATCGTCAACCCGTAGAGAACGACAAAAAAGGCGATCCCCGCCAGGGCGAAAATATACTCTCCCTTGGATTTACAGAGGAACACCGAGACGAAACCCAGAAAGGCCGCCACGACGCCGACGGCCCGGCGCCCCCAGTGACCCGGCGTCAACGCCACGCAGACCGCCAGAGGTACATACAGGAGACAGAAACCGGCGTAAAAATCGCGGTTGAGGATCGTCGACATCAAACGTTGCCGGGTCGCCTCGCTGAAAGTGTGCATCAGGAGCTGCAGGGCCGAGGGTTGCGTCACCGGCCGATCGCGCGGATATAACCTGCCATAAAGACCCGAGAGCGCGCTTTCCCCCGTGCCGAAGAGATCGTACTGAAAAAATCCGAACAACTCGCAGGTCAGCAGCATCAGGACGGTAAAGGTAAGAAAGAGGCGCGCCGTCCGCGCCGTCGCTCCCAAGGCGAGGGCGCTCAGGAAAAACCCCGACGACGCGACGAAAAATGGAAGGTAAATCCAGCCGGCCCAGCGAAAGGCGGAGGCGAGGATTGAGGCAACGATGACGACGCCGTAGGCCAGCAGCGCCGCTCCGATGAGCCGCGGCGGCGCCGGATGCGTTCCCCGGGCGATCCCCACCAGCGCCGCCAACCCCAGCGCCGGCCCGAGCAGGAGATAGAGCGTCATCTTGATGTCGTCGAGATTATAGGTGTAAGGCGTCATCGCCGCGACGATGAGCCCCAGAACCACCAGGTGGGCGACCACCGACACCCAGAGCGAGGCGGGCAAAGTGTCGCCGGCCGGCGCAGGTCGCGGAGGGCGCGCCTCCTCGCCCCCCGAACGGCGCGGCTTTCGGCGAAACGTCTTTTCGGCAGGTGTTTTCGGGATCGTGGCCTGACCCATCGCCGCCGCGCTCCAAGCGTCCGGACCGCCGCTCGGGGCCAGGCCCGAGCGTTCCTCCAGTCTAAGGCGACGCCCCGGCGGTGGCAATCTCGTCGCGAAAAGCTCCGCCGCCGAACGGTCCAATGTCAGGCCGCGCCGGCTCCCCAGGGCTCGACGGGAAACTCCTGTCGGACCGAAGCAATCAGCGCCTCAAAATCCGCTTCAAAGTCCCGCATCATCCAACATTCGATAATCCCTCGTTCCGGATCCACGGTCCGGAGCTGACCGATCCCGTCATAACCCTCCACAAGCGCGCTCAGATAGGCGATCTCCGCCGGCGGGATGCGATAGCGCCGGATCAGCGGAGGTCCGCCTGCATATGAAGGCAATGCCTCAAAGCGATCGCCCACGGCTGGCCGTCCTTTCGACAATCGGCCCCGACGCCCCGTTGATGCCCTCGCCGACCGTAGAGTAAGCTCAGGCGACGCTTCCCGCCACCGGTATCCCGTCCGTGACGCCCGAGACCTCCCCCATGACCATCATTCTGACTCAAGGCGACCCCGCCGGGATCGGGCCGGAGGTGATCCTGGCGGGGCTGGATCGTTGGAGGCCCCCCTCAGACGCTCGCCTCATCGTCCTGGGCTACCCGGATCATTTTCGGCCCATCGGCTCGGCCACCGCTCCCGGCCCATTCAGAACTCTATCGGCCTGGGCGGCGGGCCCGTCGAACCCGGGCATCATCTGGGCCCAGCCCGACGAGCCGGCTTACGGCCGGCCGGTGAGGCCGGGCCAACTCTCCGAACTCGCCGCCGGGGCCGCCCGCCAATGCCTGGAAGAAGCGCTCGGCTGGCTCCTGTCCGGGAGAGCCGACGGCCTCTGCACGGGGCCGATTCACAAAGCCGCGATGGCCCGCGTGGGCTTTCCCTATCCGGGCCACACCGAGTTCCTGGCCGCCCGATCCGGCGCTCGTCCCGTGGCGATGTTGCTGGTTGGCGGCGGTCTCCGCGTGGCCCTGGCAACCGTCCATGAGCCGATCGCTCGCGTGCCGCAGTTGATCAACACCGCCGACCTCGTCGAGCTGCTCCGATTGTTGGCCTGCTCGCTTCCCGATTTCGGTCTCGAGGCCCCACGCATCGCCGTCGCCGGGCTTAACCCTCATGCCGGCGAGGAGGGCCGTTTCGGTCGCGAGGAGTTGGAGGTCATCGCCCCGGCGGTCGAGGTCGCCCGCGCCCGTGGCGTTGACGCGCGCGGGCCCTACTCGGCCGATACCGTCTTCGCCCGCGCACGAGCCGGAGAGTTCGACGCCGTCCTCGCCATGTATCACGACCAGGGGTTGATCGCCGTCAAAACGCTGGATTTCCACGGCGCCGTCAATGTGACGCTCGGCCTGCCGTTCGTCCGGACGTCCCCGGACCACGGCACCGCCCTGGACCTGGCGGGCCGAGGCCTGGCCCGACCCGACAGCATGATCGCCGCCCTTCAACTCGCCTTCGGCCTGGCCGCCGAGCGAAGGCGGCGCTCGGCGTCCGTCCCCGCCCGATGACCGAGCTGCCGTCGCCCGAGGCGCTGCTCGCGCGTTGTCGGCGCGCTCTGCGGCCGCGCAAAGGGTTGGGCCAGCGCTTTTTGACGAACGTTCGGGCGCTGGAGAGGATCGCTCGCGCCGTCGAGGCGGACGCGCGCACGCTCGTGCTGGAGATCGGCCCCGGGCCGGGGACGTTGACGACGTTGCTCGCGGCCACGGCCGGCGGCGTGCTGGGCGTCGAGCGAGACGCCCGGCTCAAGGATTTTCACCTCCGGGTCTTCGCCGGGCGCGAGCGCGTCCGGTTTATCTACGCCGACGCCCTGAGGCTCGATCTGGCGGCCGAGGCGCGACGTCAGGCGGCCGCGTGGGGTCTGGGGCGCATGGCCCTGGCGGGCAATCTCCCGTTTCAGATCACCTCGCCGCTCCTGTTCGCGCAGTGCCGGCCCGACGCTCCATGGGATCGCATGGTGCTCATGGTGCAGCGCGAAGTCGCCGGCCGGATCGCTTCGGCGCCCGGCGGTCGGGATTACGGCGCGCTCGCCGTCAAGCTCGGCTACTGGTGGCGCGTCGTCGACCGGTTCGAGGTGGCCGCCGCCGAGTTTCGACCCCGGCCGAAGGTTGCGGCCGCCGTCCTTACGTTCGAACCCGCCGCCGAAGGACGCCCTTCGGCGGCCGCCTGGCCGAAACTCTCGCGGTTCATTGATCTCGCCTTCAATCAACGGCGCAAAATGCTGAGGAACTCCCCCGCGGCGGCTCGGTTGCCGGGCGACGGCAAATTTCGGCTCGCCCGAGCCCTGGAGTCGCTCGGGTTGGACGTCCGTTCCCGGCCTCAGGATCTGAGCCCCGGCGATTATCTCCGCCTCGTCGACCGGCTGAGATCAAGCGGCGCCGACGGGGAGGCGGCGTTTTTGTAATCTTTGTGTCTTTTCGAGGGGAATTGTTATATGTCGGCTGTGGCTGGCCCGCCCCTTCTCTCGCGGCCCATGGACTGGATCGCCTGGCTTCGGATGGGCCGCCCCTGCCCCGGGGCCGTCTCCGTCCGTGAGAAGGGGACCTACACCTTCGAGCAAGGGGCCGAGATGATCGAGCGCCTGCGCGAGGCTTTCGGCGATCCGCAAACGATCGCCGCGGCGGACCTGGGCTCGGGCGCCAACGAGACCGCCGTCGGCGAGCAAGTGTTGCGCATACCCTGGCGGCGTCTGGTTTCGGTCGAGGCTCACCTGCCCTCAGTCCGAAAACTTCACGCGCGGGCCGCCGCCGCCGGCCGTCACGACATCCTCCACGGCCGGATCGAGGCCCTGTTCGCCGAATTCAGGCCGGGCGAACTCGACCTGGCCCTCCTGATCGACGTGCTCGAACACTTTTCAAGACGCCAAGCCCTCCATCTCCTGCGGCGAATCGAGCGTTTCTTCGCCCTGGGGGTCGTTGTGTTTCTCCCGCTGGGCCGCGTCGAGCAAGGACCCCTCGAGGGCAACGAACTTCAGCGCCATCGCTCTTCCTGGTGGGCGCGGGACCTGGCCGGGCTCGGCTACACCGTCGATCTCTATGAGGCCTTTCACGGTCAGCTTGATCCTCCGGCCGACGCCGCATGGGCGATGAAGCGATGGGGATGAGGCCGCCGGTTCAGTAACGCGTTTTGCCGCGGTCGATCGACCGGGGGCTCAGCCCCTCGCGCGATAGCTCGACGATGCTGAAGCCCGCCGTTCGCACCTGATTTTCGGGGTAGCCGGCCCGGAGAAGGTCCCGGACGGAGAATCCCCCCAAGCGCATCTCGGCGGCCGAGAAGCCCGCCGCGCGCAACTCGGCCGCGGAGAGGAATCGGCGCAGTTCGCGAATGCCATAGCCGGCGCGGCGCAACTCCGCCGGCGTGCAGATTGCTTTCAAATCCTCCAGGCTGAAACCGATGCGTTCCAGCTCGCGCGCCCCATAGCCGATCCGCTTGCAGTGAAGCGCCGTGAAGCCGCCCGCCTTGAGGGTCTCGGCCCGTTCGCCGGCCTCGATCCGACACCGTAATGCCTCGGCCTGAGTCGCCCCGGCCGAGCGCGCCGACGGGGGCGAAGCGCCCTCGGGCGGGGGCTCGGAGGCTGCCGGGGCGAGGAACCCCAGTTCGGCGAGGGCTGCGGCCGGATAACCCAGTTTGGCCAACCCGGCCGCCGAATAACCCAGCTCCTGGAGCACGCCCGCCGTCAATCCGCGGGCCAGTAGCCCCGCGGCCCCCCGGCGGGCTCCGGCGACGACGAGCCGATGCGCTTCGTCCACGCCTTTAAGCCCCAGGCGGGCGCAGATTTTCGCCCGGGCGTCATCAGGATCGTCCGATGGGAATAACGTCATCGCGCTCCCCCGCGCCCGGCGAAAGAAGGCCGAGCGCTCCTCGGCTGCCCCAGATCGGCCTCAGGCGTTCAGATACAGGTCGGCCCCTCGACGAAGAAACTCCTCGCTCTTTTCGGCCAGCCCGGCCGTCAGGGCGTCGGCCTCGCTGAGGCCGTGAGCGGCGGCGTAGTCGCGAACCTGCTGGGTGATTTCCATCGAGCAGAATTTGGGCCCGCACATGGAGCAAAAATGAGCCGCCTTGGCCCCCTCGGCCGGCAAGGTTTCGTCGTGCATTGCCCGCGCCGTTTCCGGATCGAGCGAAAGGTTGAATTGATCCTCCCACCGGAACTCAAACCGCGCCTTGCTCAGCGCGTCGTCTCGGTATTGGGCCCCCGGATGTCCCTTGGCCAGATCGGCGGCGTGGGCGGCGATCTTGTAGGCGAGGACCCCTTGTTTGACATCGTCGCGATCCGGCAGCCCCAAATGCTCCTTCGGCGTGACGTAGCAGAGGAGCGCCGTGCCGAACCAGCCGATCATCGCCGCGCCGATCGCCGACGTGAGGTGATCGTAGCCGGGGGCAATGTCGGTCGTCAGCGGCCCCAGCGTGTAAAAGGGAGCCTCCCCGCACCACGCCAATTGCTTCTCCATATTCTCCCGGATCAGGTGCATGGGGATATGGCCAGGGCCTTCGTTCATCACCTGGACGCCGTGCTGCCAGGCCCGGCGCGTCAGCTCCCCTTGCGTGTAGAGCTCGGCGAACTGGGCCTCGTCGTTGGCGTCGGCGATCGAGCCGGGCCGCAGGCCGTCGCCGATCGAGAAACTCACGTCATAGGCCGCCATGATCTCACAGATGTCGTCCCAGTGCGTGTAGAGGAAATTCTCCTGATGATGCGCCAGGCACCACTTGGCCAGGATCGAGCCCCCCCGGCTGACGATCCCCGTGACGCGCCGCGCCGTCAGCGGGATATACCGCAGCAAAACGCCCGCATGAACCGTGAAGTAATCCACCCCCTGTTCGGCCTGTTCAATGAGCGTGTCCCGATAAATCTCCCACGTCAGCTCCTCGGGCCGGCCGCCGACCTTCTCCAATGCCTGATAAATCGGCACCGTGCCGATCGGGACCGGGCAGTTGCGCAGAATCCACTCCCGCGTCTCGTGAATGTTCCGCCCCGTGGAAAGGTCCATGACCGTATCGGCTCCCCAGCGGATCGCCCAGACCATTTTCTCGACTTCTTCCTCGATCGAACTGGTCACGGCCGAATTGCCGATGTTGGCGTTGACCTTCACCAGGAAGTTCCGGCCGATGATCATCGGTTCCAGCTCCGGGTGATTGACGTTCGCCGGAATGATGGCTCGCCCGCGGGCCACTTCCTCCCGCACGAACTCCGGCGTGATTCGCTTCGGGATCGTCGCCCCCCACGGCTGGCCCGGATGCTGTCGGCTCAGCTCTTCCATCAGCGCGTCTCGCCGCTGGTTCTCCCGTATGGCCACGAACTCCATCTCCGGCGTGATCTCGCCGCGGCGGGCATAGTGAAGCTGCGTGAGGCAGCCCCCCGGCCGCGCCCTCAACGGCCGCCGAGGCGTCGGAAAGCGAATCCCGTCGAGGGCCGGGTCGGCCGGCCGGCGCCGGCTCGTGGCCGAGGTCGATTCGCTCAGCTCCTGAACGTCCCCTCGCGCCCGAATCCATCGGCCCCTCAAAGGCGGGAGGCCGCGGGCGAGGTCGATTTCCAGCTCGGGGTCCGTGTAGGGGCCGGAGGTGTCGTAAACCGTAACGGGAGGATTGGGCTGGGGGGAGCCGCCGTCGCTGGGCCGGGTCGGGCTGAGGGTGATCTCCCGCATCGGCACGCGAACGTCTTCGAACAGCCTCCCCCTCACGTAAATCCTGCGCGAGGCGGGGAAACCCTCGCGCGTTATCCGATCCTGGTGAACGATGGCTCCGGCGTTCCGGCCCATGGCGTTTACGCTTTCCTACGACCCTTCGCCCCCCTGCCGACGACGGGAGGCGTTCATCCCGGCCACGGGGGGTTCCCGCTCATCGCGAGGCGAACAAATCACCCGGGTCCAGGCCCCGCCTCATTCTCCCAGAACGCCCGCTGGCCGCCTAGCGGAAATCTCGCACCGGCGCTGAGGGAAAAACGTCCTCCCGCTTGTCGGCCCGACGTCCGGCGGCTAATCTACGGGGGCGTCCGAAGCAGAGCCGGTGGAGCGCGGCTCACGGGCCGGGAGATCGAACATGCGACGGCAATGGGGAGCGATCTGGCCGGCTTTCAGGACGCTCATCTTTCTCGTTCTGTTCCCGGGGACGGTCGCGGGCCTCATCCCCTACTGGATTCTGGGCTCCCCGCCGACGATCGCTGATCTCCTTGCCAGCGGTTGGGCTTACCTGGGGGCGGTCCCGATCCTCTTGGGCGCCGCGATCATTCTCTGGTGCGCCTGGCATTTCGCGGTCACCGGCCGCGGCACGCCCGCCCCTTTCGATCCTCCCAGAGTGCTGGTCGTCCGCGGGCTTTACCGGCGCGTGCGCAATCCCATGTACGTCGGAATGCTGCTGATTCTGCTCGGCGAGGCGGCCCTTTTCGCCTCCCGGCAGCTTCTTTCCTACGGCGCCTTCGTCTTTGCGGCGTTCTTCGCTTTCGTGCTCGTCTACGAGGAGCCGACGCTCAAAGAGAAATTCGGGACGGCCTATAACGCCTATTGCCGCGAGGTCCCCCGCTGGATACCTCGCCTCCGGCCGTGGGTTGACGCGACCCAGCCCCGATCAGGGTCCTCCCCTGACGCCGAGAATTGACGAAGACCAAGACGCGGAGACGATCGGCGGCGGATCGAAAGTTCGTTCCATGGCCGCGCTCCCTGGGTTTTCCCCTGTCTTGGCGTCCAGGTGATTCCGCCTTCGCCCGTCAACCGTCGTCCAACTTCGGCGGGACGATCGACCAGCCGTGGCCGACGGGGCTCGTGCCGCCGCCGATGGCTTCGGCCCGCGCCAAGGCCTCGGTGACAAAACGTTTTGCCTTGCGCGCGGCCGTGAACAACTCCTCCCCTCGCGCCAGCAGGGCCGCCACGGCCGCCGAGAGGACGCAGCCCGTCCCGTGGGAACAGTTCGTTCGGATGCGCCGGCCCGGCAGCACCAGGCGGCGCTCGGCGTCGAGAAACAGGTCGTCGGAGGCATTTTCATCGCCGCCGTGACCCCCCTTGATCAGAACGGCGCGCGCGCCGCGTTCCAGCAGGGCGCGTCCGGCCCGCTCGACGTCCGCCTCCCGCCAGAGGGTCTCCCCCGTCAGGGCCTCCAGCTCCGGCAGGTTCGGCGTGAGCAGATAGGCCCGCGGGAGAATACGCTCCCTGAACAACGGGAGCGCATCGGCCTCAAGCAGCGCCGCCCCGGATTTGGCGATCATCACCGGGTCGACCACCAGCTTTTCGAGCGGAAACGCCTCGAGCCCGCGCGCCACGGCGGCCACGATCCCCGCCGTCGCCAGCATCCCCGTCTTCCCCGCCTGCGCTCCGATATCGCTCATGACGGCGGCGTACTGCTCGTAAACCGACTCGGGCTCACAGGGCCAGAAGCCGGTCGTGGCGCGCGTGTTCTGCGCCGTGATCGCCGTCAGCACGCTCGACCCATGAACCCCCAACGCCAGAAAGGTCTTCAGATCGGCCTGGATGCCCGCTCCGCCGCCACTGTCGGATCCGGCGATCGTCAGGGCTCGAGGGATCATCAACCGCTTCGCCCCGTCCGCCCCAGGCCGATTCTCCGCTCCCGCCATCCCGGAATCCACAGCCGATCGGCTCCGAGGGCCGCGAGCCCCGGGGCCTCTCTCACACCGGGGGCCCATCGGCGCCGTCGACGCCCGCCATGGCCGCCGCAGACCGCGCGTCGGCCGACGAGCCCCCGGCGCGGCGTCGCCTGAAGGCCGCCCCGTAAGCGGCCAGCGTGGCCTCGGCGCGATGGCGTTGCGTGAAGCTCGCCTCCATCGCCCGTCGGGCCGCCTCCCCCATCCGGCGCGCGCGATCCCGGTCTGCGAGCGCCTCGATGAGCGCCCTAGGCAGCTCCTCGCTCAATCGCGCGGGATCGATCAGCCAGCCCGTCCGGCCCGGTTCGATCGTGTCGGCGATCGCCCCCCTTCGGGCGCCGATCACCGGCCGCCCGCACGCCATCGCCTCCAACATCCCCCGGCAGGAGCCATCGGAGCCCGGCGCCAGAAGAACCGCTACGTCCATGGCCGCGTACGTCTCCGCCAGATCGCGCTTGCGGTAACCCACTTGAATCAGCCGCTGCCGCAGCGGGTGCGTCTGGATGGTCGCCCGCAGCGCCGGCTTGAGTTCCCCGCGCCCCCCGACAATGTATCGGGCCTCCGGAATCCGGGCGGCCACCTCGCCGATCGTCCGGATAAAGTCCAGGTGGCCGCGGCCGCGTCTCAGCCGCGCGACCATCCCCGCCACGGGGGCCTGCGGCGGGATGCGCCACAGGCGCCGGTTCCGTTCGCCATCCAGCCCAGGGTGGAACCTTTCGAGATCAACGGCCCCATGGATATGCACAAGTTGATCCTCTTCGGGCCGGAGCGCCTCGCCGACGGCGGCCTCGATCGAACGGCTGACCGCGATCAGCAGGTCCGTCGCCCGCCCCCAGAGCCACCGCTCGAGCGCACCCTGGGGCCCCGGCCCCTCGCGGTGGAGCGTGCGGACCAGGATGGGCCCCTGCCGTCGTTGGCGGCGGCTTGCCGAACCGAGCGCCAATGCCGCCAGCCAGTGATCGTGGGTCTGGTGGCAGTGAACGACGTCGACGGCCAGTTCGCGCGCTTGCCGGCGCAACAGCCCGATGTCGCGCCACGTCGCCGTCAAGTCCAGGCCCGGCCGAAAGGCGAATCCATTGACGGTCGGGACGCCCCGCTTGGCTAGCCGCCGCCAGAAGCTGTGCCCCGGGACGCAGGCAAACGTGACCTCGTGGCCGAGGGCGAGCTGCGCCCGGGCCAGATCGGCGGCCGGTTCGGCTACACCGGTCCATCGATGCGAGCTGACCAGATGAAGGATGCGCAAGCCGTTGGCTCGGTCCGGACGGCGGCCTCAGTCCCCCTCGGCTTCGAGGAAGCGCTCGGCGTCAATGGCGGCCCGACATCCGGTCCCCGCCGCCGTCACTGCCTGCTTGTAAACCGGATCCATCACGTCGCCACAGGCGAAGACCCCCTCGACGGACGTTCGGGTTGTCGGCTCCCTGACTTTGATGAACCCCTGGGCGTCGGTTTCGACCTGGCCCTTGAGAAAGGCCGTGTTCGGCGTGTGGCCGATCGCCACAAAAAGCCCCCCCACGGGGAAATGCTCGGTCGCCCGGTTTACGGTGTCCCGCAGCACCAGCCCCGCCAGGCGTTCATTGGTCTCGATTAAGTCCTCAACGACGCGATTCCATTTGACGGCGATCTTGGGATTCGACAGCGCCCGCTGCTGCATGATCTTGGACGCCCGAAAGGCGTCCCGCCGATGGATGATCGTCACTTTCGAGGCAAAACGCGTCAGGAACAGGGCCTCCTCCATGGCCGAATCCCCGCCTCCGACCACCGCCAGCTCCTGCCCGCGATACATCGGCAACGCCCCGTCGCACGTCGCGCAGGCCGAGACCCCCCCGCCCATCTTGAGCTTCTGTTCCTTCTCCAGCCCCAGCCAGCGGGCCGAGGCCCCCGTGGAGATGATCAGCGTCCGGCACTGGAAGGCGCGGCCGTCGTCGGTCACGAGCTTGAAGGGGCGCCGCGAGAGGTCCGCTTCGGCCACCTGCCCCTCGACGTAGTTCAGGCCAAATCGCAGGGCCTGCTTCTTCATGACCTCAATCAATTCCGGGCCGAGGATGCCCTCGGGGAATCCCGGATAGTTTTCGACATCCGTCGTCTCCATGAGCTGCCCCCCCCACTGGTGGCCGGCGATCATCACCGGGGCGAGGTTGGCGCGGGCGGCGTATAGCCCGGCGGTCAACCCCGCCGGGCCCGACCCGGCGATGATGACCTTGTGGACCGTGTCTCGCCCTTCGTCCATCTTTGGGTATCTCCCTCGCTCGAAACCCTTCTCGCCCCCCAAAAGCCCGACATTCTTGGGCGACGACCCCGGGTTTGTCAAAGACCGATCCCCTGGGGGGCCGGGGCTGCCCCTGCCGCCGTCGGGGCTGCCTGGCCCCGCCTGCCGGGTCGGCCGAACCCGGCCTCGGGGTCCCCCCGCGGCGGGGGGAAAAAACCGAGTTGACAGAGACGGCGTGGGGGCCCCATCATAACTTTCGTTGGGAATCGAACCCTAATTTAACCCGTTGGTTTCTTGCGGGCTGTAAGTGGTCGGGCGAGGCTGCGGAGGGGGCGGCGAGGGCGCGTCCTAAGGGCCGATCTACGGGCGGCCCGAACGCGCGGTTCGCCGGAGCGAGACTGGGGAAAAGGAGGTGAACCGGAGCAGAGCGGCGCGCCCGAGGGGGCGCAGATCTCAGGCAGGCATCCCCCTCCATCGTCCAGAAAGGCAAGGCAAGCAATGAATCCAGAATCTCCAACGAACCGCTCTCGGTTCAAAGCCTTCACCCTGATCGAACTGCTTATCGTCGTTGCCATCATCGCCATCCTGGCGGCTATCGCCGTCCCGAACTTCCTCGAGGCCCAGATCCGCTCCAAGGTGAGCCGGGCCAAGAACGACATTCGGGCGCTGGCCACGGCCGCCGAGGCCTACTACGTCGATCACAACGATTACCCGCCGAACAACGCCGGAGCGGTGGGCGGCGCCCTGGGCGCGCAGACCCGCTACATGGAGCCCCTCAGCACGCCCATTGCCTACATCTCGACGGCCCGCTACACCGACCCCTTCGGCAATGAGAACTTCCTCAACGTCGGCGGCCAATCCTTCTACTTCTTCTACCGTTCTTCCTTCACGGACTTCCTGGCCAACATCGTCGTTGAGGGCGCCTTCACGGGTGCCAATGCTCAGGCCGATAAGGACGCCATCTACTCTTGGCGCTACACGATCGGCAGCGCGGGCCCTGACCGGCTCTTCGTCGTTCAATACGCCCTGGGCTTGAACTTCACCTACCCGCAGTCCTGGCAAGAGTGGATCCGCTGGGCCCGGCGCGGCGACGATGTCTATGACCCGACCAACGGCACCGTCAGCCAAGGGGACATCTGGCGGACCCACAAGGGTCAACGCGAAGGAAGCCGGGCGAACTGAGCCTCGAAGGTCCGGCTTCGGCTCGATCGGCAACGGCGAATCCGTTCTAATTCTTCCGCTAGCGATGAGACCTGTCTCCCCCTGGGAGACGGGCCTTTTTTTTGGTGAGAGCGAGGGCGGCGCTTCTCAGCCGCGCGCGCGGGCCCCCCGCCCTGGGCTCAAGGGCGCCCGCCCGCCTCGACGGCCCGCAGCCGGACGCTGCCGACGTTGACCGTGATCTCGATCCGATAATCGGCCGCCCGCTGCGGGTCGCCGATCACCCCCTCAGCCTGCGCCCCGACCAGATGGCGTCGTTCCACCCTCACGTCACCGGGCAGGCCGCGCAGATTGATGTCGCCGACTTGCACCTCGGCTTTGAACCGGGCCGCCGTCTCGCGCGGAAGCCGCAGATCGACATCCCCGACGGCCATCTCCCACTTCGAGGATCGAGGAAGCTCAAGCTGGGCGTCGATCTCGCCGACGTTGACGTCGATCTCGAGGTTGCGTCCCCGGGGGAGACCGATCTTGAGTTCGGCCATGAATTGCACCTCGCGCCGGGGCCGCGTCAGGCCGAGCGTTGTCCGTCGGCCCGGTTCGACGATCAGCTCGGCTTGGTCCAGCGCCGTTCGCGTGCGCAGCCGATCCTGGCCTCGGGCGCGAATGTGGCCCCCGACGCGAATCTCCTCGGCTTCGTGCGTGGTGATCTCCAGGCTGGCGACCTGGAAGTCGATCCGGATCACTTCGACGTCGCGGGCCGGGACCGTCGCCGAAACGTCCTTTTGCAGCTCCACCCGCCCCAAGGCAACCCCGGTCAGGCACGCCAGGGCAAGGCTGGCCACGGCAATCCGCAGGCGACCGCGCGCTCCGGGTGCCCACAAGACAAGCAGAAGGTTGTTCATGGAACCCACCGACTCAGCCTCGCAAGGCAACCGTCCCCGGCGGGCCGGCTCCCCGGCCCGCCAACTCATAAGACTCCCTTGACCGGGCTTAAGTTAGCCCCGCGGACGCATTCGGCAAGACGTTTTTGGGCCCGTTAAGCCAGACGGCGGCCCGGGCGACGGCTGAGCGCAAGGCCGCCGCCCGCTCAAGAAGGGGCAGGCGCCCCGCACGTTTCATCGTATTCAAGAAGCTCGGTGACCGTCGGATGAGCCCCGCAGAGCGGGCACTTGGGGTCCTTGCGGAGCTTGATTTCCCGGAATTCCAGCGTCAGCGCGTTGTAAATGACCAGTCGGCCGGTCAGCAGTCGCCCGACCCCCAGAACAAGCTTCAGGAACTCCGTGGCCTGGATCGTGCCGATCGTCCCCACGATCGCCCCCAGAATCCCCGCCTCCTGACAGGAGGGGACCAACCCCGGCGGCGGGGGTTCGCTGAATAGGCAGCGGTAACAGGGGGCCTCGGGGCCGCTCAGGAACGTCGAGACCTGACCCTCGAACCGCAAGACGGCGCCGGAAATCAGCGGCTTGCGGGCGAAGAAGCAAGCGTCGTTGACCAGGAACCGACAGGGGAAATTATCGCTCCCGTCGATCACCGCGTCATACCGCGCGATCAGGTCGGCGGCGTTGTCCTTGGTCAGCCGCTCATGATACGTCTCGACCCGGACGTCGGGGTTGATCGCCTCGGCGGTCTCCTTGGCCGAGAGCACCTTCGGGCGCCCCAGGTCCGCCGTGGCGTGGGCGATCTGGCGTTGGAGGTTCGTCACGTCGACCACGTCGCCGTCGATTACGCCGATACGGCCCACGCCGGCCGCCGCCAGGTAGAGAATCACCGGCGAGCCCAGGCCCCCTGCCCCGATGCAGAGCGCCGAGGATTCCAAAAGCCGCTTCTGGCCACCTCCGCCCACCTCCGGCAGCAGAATGTGCCGAGAGTAACGCTCGATCTGGTCTTCGCTCAGCCGTGCCATCCGTTGCCGCGCCTGAACCCCTCCGGGGGCCCCCTGCCCCGGGTGGTCGCCTTCCTGTCGAGCCGCCGTCTGAACTCAGGGAACCCCTATCCCGTCGCTCACCCCGGCGTCATCCCCTCGATCATACGCGAGCCGCCGGGAGGACTTCCAGCCGCGAATCGGCCCTTGGCCGGACCGGCGGAGGTCCTCACCGGCGCACCCGAACCCTGGGGCCCCCTTTTTTGGTTTATCAACTCACCGGCGAGGGTCGATAAAGGGCTTAGACGGGCCCCCCGAGGGACGTCGCCGGTCAAGCCGTGGTCCCGTCGAGGCGAGCCGCGTCGGAAACCCAAGGGTCATGAAAAAGTCGCGAAGAAAAAAGGGGGACGTCGTCGGAGGCGAGCCGCCCCGGAAACAGCCGGGCCGCCCGCCGCAGCCAACCCCGCCGCCCACCCCATCGAAATCCGAAGGCCGGAAAGCCGCCGTGCCACGGCGAGACGTCTATCGCCTCAAACGGGAGCTCATGGAGATGCCCGAAGGTGAGCCCGAACGCATGGCCTCGCTTCGCCGCCGTGTCCAGCGCGGGGTCTACCGCGTCGAAAGCAAAGAGCTCGCCAAGCGCATCATCAAGGAGGCCCTCGCCGAGGACCTGGGCCGCAAGGGAAAGCTCCGGCGCGACTGACGGGGGGCCCTTTCCCGTTCGGCTCCTCCCTCACCCTCCCCACCGGGACTGAATCTCGTAGATCGCACAGAAGACCGCGAAGCCGACGTAAACGGCCGAGGCGGCGACCATCATGAGGATATTCAAGGGGCCGGGGCGGGCCAGGCGGGGCAGATGGCGCAGGTTCATCCACAAGAGCAGGGGGGTATAGAGGGCCATGGCGAAGCCGCCCATATAGGCGGCGTTAAAGAGAAAGCCCAGATCGGAAATGCCCCGGGCTTCCAGCACGCCCGTCAGCCACGTCCCGAAAACCATGATGAAAATGGCGACGCCGATGTACCAGCCGGCCTGAGAGTATCGGCGGCCGAAGGCGAAGCTCGTCGAAAAAATGTCGGCCATCGACCGGGCGACGCCGTCCACCAGCGTCACCTGCGTCGAGAAAAGCGTCGCCACGCCGATCACCAGGAAGAGCCGCCGGCCGAAGAGACCCATGGACTCGGCCAGGACCGCCGCCTCGTCGTAAATCAATCGCCCCTGCTGCGGAACGATCCCCTGCGGATGCAGAACCGCCAGCGCCCCGAAGATGAAAAGGAAGATCGTGAACGTATTGAGGAGCCAGAAATAAAGCGTCTGATCCAGGGCCACGAACGTGAACCAATCGCGGAAGCGGCGTCGATTGTCTTCCGTCTCGCTGAAGACGTAGCCGGCCTGGACGGCTTTCTCCGCCCGGCCGCGGAACGGGTTGAGCAACATCGGGATTCGCCCCCCCATGCCGATGTGTTTGTCCCGCAGGTAATAGGCGTAAAAGAGATTGGCCGTCCCGCCCGCTCCGGCGAACACAACCGCGCTGAACAGGTCCTTGATCGTGAAGCTCTCGTCGAAGGCGTAGCGGAAGCCGGTCAGACCCCGGAAGAACTCTCGCACCGTCTCCCACGTCCCGACCCGCACCGCGACGAAGATCAGCCCCAGGACGACGACGACGACCAGCGTCCCGACGGTCCGCTCGACGGCGACGTAAACGCGTCGCGGCCCCAACAACACGACGGCCACGCCGACGAACGTCAAGCCCGTCCAGAACCAGTCGGGGCTGCCGTGATCCGGCCCCAGGATGAGCGCCTTGAGCGCCGTCCCCGACGTCCGCGCCCAGCCCGGCAGCAGCCAGCCCGAGACGTTCAGAAAGATGAAAATGTGAGCGTAGAACCGCCAGAGCCGGCAGAAACCGGTGTAGCTGCTCTCGCCCGTGGCGATCGTCCAACGGCCGACCTCCAGATTGACCCATAGCTGGACAAAAACCCCGAGGGCGGCCGCCCAGATCATCATCGACCCGAAGCGGGCGGTGATATGCGGCCAGACGACGATCTCTCCGGCGCCGATGGAGAGGCCCACCAGCACCGCTCCGGGGCCCGTCATCCGCCAGAAGGGCAGCCGCCGATCGGGGAGGTCAGCCGCCTGGAGCGGAGGAATCGCAACGCTCATGAAGGGGAGCCCGGCGAGGCGGCGAATCCAGAAGAAGGGGCCCAACCGGTCGCGGGGGGCTATTCATCCCATTGGGCCCGAAGAAGCGCAACCACTTCCTCGACGGTTTCGGCCCGGCCCAGGAAGTCCCCCTTCCGCGAGGGGAGCCCCTCGGGTCGGAACCGAGGGTCATGCGTCGAATCCGCGCCGAAAAGCTCGACGACCGGCGACCAGAACGATCCAAAGCAGACCAGCGGCCGGCGCGACGTGAGTCGCTTGTTCATCAGCTCCCAGACCATGGCCAGCTCCACCAGCGTCCCCGTCGAGCCCGGCATCACGACGTAGCCGTCCCCCATGTCGATCAGTTGCTTCAGCCGGCTGAAAAGGTCCGGCGTCACCAGCCGCCGCGTCAGGAAGGCATTGCCCGTCGCGCCGAAAAGACGGCACAACACGCCGACCGCCTCGCCGCCGGCCTCGGCCGCCCCTTTGCTGGCCGCCTCCATCACGCCCCCGTAGCCGCCCGTGATCAGACGCCAGCCCTCCCCGGCCACCGCACGACCCAACGCTTCGGCCGCCCGCCAGATGGGATCAGCGGGGCGGAAGTGACTGCCGCCGAAGACGACCACGTGGCGGGGCTGGCTGGCCGACCGCACGATGACCTCAGGCGCCGGTCGGGCGGCCGGACCCCGCCTCCAAGGCTTCCGGGGAGTAGAGGATTCGCAGACAATGGTCGCACCGGATAAGGTCGCGGCCCCGTCGGACCTCCAGAAGCTTCTGACTCACCAATTGGAATCCGCACCCGCCGCAAACCCCTTGATCAACGGCCACGACGCCCGCCCCCGGGTACCGCTCATTGAGCAATTCGTAGAGTTCGCGGACGTCGTCGGGCAGACCCTCCATCTGGCTGGCTCGTTCGGTCCGGTAAGCCGCCAGCCGTTGGCGTTTATCGGCGATCTGCGCGTCCATGCGTTCCCGTTCCCGGCGCGTCTCGGCCTCGACCTCCCGAAGCGCCGCCTGGGCCTCGACGGCGGCGGCCTCGGCCCGCTCTTCATCTTCCAGCGCCGCCAGGCCGTGGGTCTCGACGCGATCGATTTCGGCTTTGACGCCGTCAATCTCGGCCGTCAGAGCGGCGTATTCCTGATTTGTCCGCACCTGAGCCTGTTGAAGGAGATACTTCTGGATGCGTTCTCGGAGGGCTTTGACGTCGAGATCGGCCTTGCGACGGCGTTCGCGGGCTTCGGCGTGAAGCGATTGGGCCCCGGCGAGCTTTTCCGCGGCGGCCCGTCGCCGGGCCTCGGCCTGAGCGATCAGCCGAGGATAAACGTCGAGCTGCGCCTGGAGGTCCCGGATCGCCTTGTCCAGTTCGCGCAACTCCAGGAGCCGGGGGAGGAGCTCGCGCACGACGTCAATCCCGCGCCAGAAGGGCGGCGGCGAACTCGGCCGGGACAAAATCCCGAAGGTCCTCGGCGGCCTCACCGACGCCGATCTTGAAAATCGGCAGGTCCGGATGAGCCTCTTTGACCGCGATCAGAATCCCGCCGCGCGCCGTGCCGTCGAGCTTGGTCATGATGAGCCCGGTGAGGCCGACGGCTTGCCGGAACGTCGCCACCTGAGCCAGCGCGTTCTGGCCGATCGTGGCGTCGAGCACGAGAATGATTTCCTGCGGGGCCTCCGGGTAAACCTTGCGGATCACGCGGACGACCTTGCCGAGCTCCTCCATCAAGTGGGCCTTGGTATGGAGCCGCCCGGCGGTGTCGATCAAAACGAAGTCGACGCCGCCGTCGCGGGCCGCCTTCAGCCCCTCGAAGCAGACTGAAGCCGGGTCGGCCCCTTCGCGACCGGAGGCCAGGCAGGCCCCCGTTCGTTCGGCCCAGATGGCCAGTTGATCGACGGCGGCGGCGCGGAACGTGTCGGCGGCGACCATCATCGCGCTCCGGCCGTGCCGGCTCAATTCGAGCGCCATTTTTCCGATCGTCGTCGTCTTGCCCGTCCCGTTGACGCCGACGAAAAGCCAGATCGTCGGCCCCTGGGGATTCTCCCGCGGCGGCCGCTGATCCTTTTCCAGCATCTCGGCGATCGAATCCTTCAGGATCGCCAGCAGCCTCGCCATCTCCAAGGGCTCGCCGCGCGGGACCTCCCGCCTCAGGCGCCCCAGAACCCGATCGGCGCTTCGGACCCCGACGTCGGCCTGAAGCAGCGCTTCCTCGACCTCCTGGATGAGCTCCTCGTCCAGCCGCGGGTTGAGCCGGACGGCCGAACGGAGAGCGCCGACCAGCGCCGAATGCGTCTTGCCCAGGCCTTGTCGCAGACGGGCGAACAACCCCTCGGCCGGGGGAGTCGCCGCCGCCCCTCGCGCCGGCGGCTCGGCCACCGCCGCCCGCGCCGGCTCCTCGGGCTCTTTTCGCTTAAACCATCGGAGCATCGTGGCCCCTCTCCGCCGGGAACGCGGCGTCTGGGTCCGCGCCGCCGGCTCCCGATGAGGCAAGCTTCACCTTATACGGGTTTGAACCTTCCCTCACAAGGTCTTTGGCGGCGCGAGCGCGGCGGTTCGGACGCCTGCCTCGGCGGGCGCGAGGAATCGGCTCGGTCCGTCGGGCGCCGATCAGGCGGCCGAGGCGTCGCCGAGAGACGGGCGGGCGGGAAAGGTCGCGAGGAAATCCGTCAACCGGCCGGCGTAATCCTCCAGCCGTTGGCGCAGCCGGGGCTGCGCCCGTTCATCGGCGAGCGCCAGCATAACCAGCGTCGCCCCGCATTGGGTCTGCATTCGAAACTGGAGGTCATCGAGAATGCCCCATCCCCACATGCGCAGGGCCTGAATGTAATTGAGGTAGACCTGCCGCCCCATCAATTCCTCTTTGCCGCCGTCGTGGAAATACCCCAGCCGCATCCCCTCGGCGAAAACGTCGACGAACATTTTCATGAACCGCCGAATGACGGGAGGCGCCCGCAGCGGATCGACGCGGTTGAGGATCGCCTTGACGACCGGCCGGTTGACCTCCGGCTCCTCGGTGATGATGTCGATCGCCAGATTGAAGAGCGTGTAGATGCGTTCGATCGGGTCGGTCGAGGCAACGGTGTCCAGCGCCTCATTCAACTGATCAAGCCGATAACTCATGATTTCATACAGGATCTCGTCTTTGTCCCCGATCAGATTATAGAGCGTCGGGACGGTCAGCCGGGCCTTGCGCGCCAGCTCGCGCATCGAAAGGGCTTCAAAGCCACGCTGGCGGATGAGCCGGGCGGCCGCCTTCAGGATGCGCCGGCGGCGCTGGCTTTTATTCCTCTCTCTTAAGCCCATTACCGCTGCACACACACGAACACCGGCATGCGACAGCGTACGGCCGCCGCGCGCCGAATCGACCATAAGCGAACACTACTCAAACGTCAACCGCAGCCTGCCCCCCCCCGCGCCCGTCAATCTTCCAGGTCCCCCTTCTCCGTGAGACCTCGTTTCTGGGCGTCGATGACCGGCCGGCGCTGGGCGACGACCGGATCGGGCGGCGGCGGGTTCAGCGTGCGCGCGAGAAAATCCAGGGCCTCGCGAAGCCGGTCGGGAATCGTCGCGCCGATGTGATCGGCTCCGTGGACCAGATGGTACTCGTGGCGGACCCCATGATCGTACAGGATGCGATGCAGGAACTCAGTCCCCTCGTAAAGCCAGAACATGTCCAGATCGCCGCATTCGAGATAGATCTGAAGGCCGGCGGATTTGAGACGCTTGGGGTCGTGATGGGCGATCGCGGCGGGATTGTTCGCCTCCCAGTACGCCTCGTCGATGGGCGAACCGTAGGCCGCTTCCATCAGGCGATCATCCCGCCAGAAACGATGCTTGGGCCGGACCTCCTTCCAGGCCAAGACCGGCTCAATCCCGGGTTCCATGGCGGCCACGGCCCCGAACCGGTCCGGATACTTGAAGGCCATCCGCAGCGAACCCATCCCCCCCATGGAGATTCCGGTCAGCAGCGTCCCCTCGCGGTCCCGCCGAACGTTATAGTTCTCGCGGAGGAAGGCCAAGAACGGTCCCACCAGAAACGTCTCCCACTTCTCCGTCCCGTCCCAGTAATCCATGTAGAAGCACCGGGGAGTCACCGAAGGGCACACGACGACCATCGGCGGCAACTTCCCCTCGGCCCACATGCCGTCATAAACCGGCTTGAGCCGGCTCAGGACGGTGCGATCGCCCCCGCCGCCGTGGAGGTTGTAGAGCAGCGGGATCGGCGGCCCCGATGGATCATAACCCGGCGGCAATAGCACCAGATACGGGACCGGGCTGGGCACCAGGTCGCTGGCCATCTCCGCTTCGATCAGCCGGCTCGCCTCCTGGGCCGGCGCGGCAGGCCCCAGAACCAGCGTCACGCAGACGCCGAGCCATCCGATCAGCAGGCCTCTCATGGCGATCTCCTTTTCGAACAGATGGAGTAGGGGGCGTTCCGGCCGAACCTCAAGCCGCCGCTGGCTTGACGCGGAGCCCGTCAATCCCGGCCTCGGACGAGCGGGACGAATCGGACGGGCAGCACCGCCTCGCGCCGGAGTGTCCCGTCCGGCTGCCTGGTCAAAAGATAAAGCTCCTGGCTCCGCCAGTCGGGTCCGACGGGGATGACCATCCGCCCCCCCACGGCCAGTTGCTCGATCAGCGGCGCGGGAACGTGATCGGGCGCGCACGTGACGATGATCCCGTCGAATGGGGCCGCCTCCGGCCAGCCCAGGTAGCCGTCCCCAATCCGGACCTCCACCTTGTCGTAGCCCAAGGCCCGAAGCCGCCGCCGGGCGTCTTCTCCCAGGGGTCGCAGGATTTCGATCGAGTAGACCGCATCGACGATCTCGGCCAGGACGGCCGCCTGATAACCGGACCCCGTTCCGATCTCGAGCACCTTCTCCCCGGGCTTGAGGGCCAGCAATTCGGTCATCAGGGCGACGATGTACGGCTGCGAGATGGTCTGGTCATGGCCGATCGGCAGCGGCCCGTCGTCGTAGGCGCGCCGCTCCAGATGGGGCGGAACAAAGCGATGCCGCGGCACCGCCCGCAGGGCCGCCAGCACGCGGGCGTCGGTCACGCCGCGGGCTTCGATCTGGCGGCGAACCATCGCCTCGCGCGCCCGAGCGAACTCGGCCTCGCCCGCGGGCTCCTCGGCGGCGGCCTGCGTCGATGGGATCGTCTCGGGCGACGGTTCCGGCTCAGGCGCCGGGCCGTCGGCGCAAGCCCAACCGAGCGCCAGAAGGCACAGCGGCCCCGTCCAGAGATGCGTTCTCCACGGCGATACATCGGGCGGCGGGACCCACCCCGGCGCGTCGTGGCGACCGAGAAGCCCTATCACTTGACCCGAGGCCCGCATGAGGAGTTCCGCATCGTTGGGGCCGACGAGATTCTCGCCCAGCCCGACGTGGAAGATCAACGTGGAGTGGACTTCGCGACGGCTCCGGGCTCCCAGGTCGATCCCGCCCGCTCGCCCGGCGTCGGCCGACGCGCGGCGCGCCGATTTCTCTTCGGTTTCGCTCCGATGGCCCCTCTTAGTGGGGCGGAGGTGAAGGCGGCGGCTCGACGATCCTTCGGAGTTCGGCGTAGCGCTCGCGTTCCTCCTGGGCCCGGCGCTTGAGCGCTTCCTCCTTGCGTCGCAGAAACTCCCTCTCGGCGATTTCCCCGATCGTCAGCCGCTTGGGCCGGATCTCAAAACCGGGAGAGGAGACGAGGCGCTTAAGCAACCTCAGCAGCTCCTCCGGATCAAACGGCTTGACCAGATAGTCCGTCGCCCCCAGGCGCATCGCGTAATCCCGGTCCTTCTGCGTCGCCTTGACCGAGACGACGACGACCGGCAGGTCCCGGTAAGCCGGATTCCGCCGCAACGATTGGAGCAACTGATAGCCGTTCATCCTCGGCATCATGATGTCCAAGAGGATAATGTCCGGCTGATATTGGACGACGCATTCGATCCCTTCGAGCCCATCGCGCGCCGTCGTGACCTCGTAGGCGTCCCGCAACGTGATCTCCATCACCTCGCGCACGTCATCTTCGTTCTCGATGATCAAGAGCCGGCACCGCCCTCCGGCCGCCGCCTCCGAAGGGAGTTCCCCCCCTTCGGGGGCTTCCCGCTCGACGGGCTCTTCCGCCTCGGCCCGCGGGGAGCTTTCGGCCACGGGCTCCTCGATCGGAACCTCCGGCTCGGGCTCCTCCATCGGCGGGGGTTCCGGCGGGGGAGGCCGGCGCCTCGCCTCGCGCCGGGCCTCGGCGGCCTCCCGGCGTTGTTCGGCCTCGCGGCGCCGCTCCATTTCGTCGCGTCGCTCGAGCGCCTCGATCGTGTAGCGTTTCCGGCGGAGGGCGGGACGTTCGTGCGTGATGGTGAATTCGACGTTCTTGAGCACCCGCAGCGGGTCGATCGGCTTGCTCATGAACAGGTTCGCCCCGACGGCGTAACCCTCGCGGATGTTCTCCCTGGTGGCGAAGGCCGAGAGGAACAGGACCGGGATGGCCTGAAAGTCGGGATGGCGTCGGATCGCCTTGCAGAGCTCGAAGCCGTCCATCATCGGCATGACGGCGTCAATGATGGCGAAGTCCGGCTCGTGATCTTCCAGTTTGTGTAGGGCTTCGAGCCCGTCATCGGCTTCGACGACCTCGTAACGGGATCGCAAGGCCGCCGCCAGGATGCCCCTCACGTCCGGATCATCGTCCACCAGGAGAATCCGATAGCGTTCCATCGACCGACGTTTCCCCCTGCCTCGGGCCGGAAGGCGCTCGCCCTGCCCCGGCCCGCCGACCGCTCGTGGAGGGAGCGTGCCTTATCCTAGGCCTTTGGAGGGGGCTCGCTCAACTTCGAATTTGCGCCGCCCGTCTCCCGCGGCGCGCCGGGCCGTGGCCCGCCTCACCGCACTTCCAGCTCCAGCCCGTCGTACGTCAGGCGCGCCCAATCGGGCAGCCGAGCGTCGGCCTCCTCATGCTCGACGGCGCAGGCCATGTGTATCAGATAGGCCCGCCGGGCGCCCATCCGCCGGGCCGCCTCCAGGGATTGGTCGATCGAGAAGTGCGTCGGATGCGGCGTCCAGCGCAACCCGGAAATGATGACCGTCTCGACCCCTTCCAACAGCCGGTAGGTCTCCTCCGGGATGCCGCTGCAGTCCGTCAGATAGGCGAACCTGCCCAGACGGAAGCCGAGGATCGGCAGGTGCCCGTGCATGATCTGGATCGGGAGAACGTCCACGCCGCCCACGTCAAAGGGCTCGCCGGGCCTGACCGGGCGCAGGTCCAATCGGGGAACGCCCCCGCCGATCTGGGGCGGATCGAAGGCATAGGCGAATCGAAGGCGGATGTCGTCGATGAACGGGCCGGACGTATAGATGGGAATCGCCTGCCGCTGATGAAAACAGAAGGCTCGCAGGTCGTCCAGCCCGTGAATATGATCGGCGTGCGTATGGGTGATGAGCACGGCGTCCAGCCGCGGGGTCGGGTAGGTCAGCATCTGCTGGCGGAAGTCCACGCCGCAATCCACCAGCAGGGCTTGCCCGTTGACGCGCAGCCGCAGGCTCGATCGCAGACGCTTGTTACGGGGATTGGTTGAGGTGCAGACCCGACAGCGGCAACCGATGACGGGGATGCCCGTCGAGGTTCCCGATCCAAGGACCAAGACGCCCACGGGCGGGTAATTGTCCCAGCTCAGCGTCATGGGCCCCGGCCCGGCGCGCCCGCCGGTCCGGCGCTCTCGGCGACGGGCCTCGCCGCCGCGCTGGAGGGCCCGCCGGATCGCCGCGGGCTCGCCCATCTGGGTCGAGCCTCACTCTACAAGGCCCCCCTCCGGGATTCAACGGAATATGCCGCCCGAGCGCATCCGGCTTCTGCGCGCCATCACGTGGCTCCCCCCCGGCGGGATCGAGCGCAAGCTCGTGGAAGTGCTCCCCCGGCTGGACCGCGACCGATTCGAGGTTAGCCTCGTCTGCTTGCGCGAGCCGGGGCCGCTCGCGCCGGCGCTCCAAGCCGCCGGGATTGAGGTCCATTGCGTCCCTTTCCGGCGTCGATGGGACCTCGCGGCGTTGCGCCGACTGACGCGATGGATGCGAGCAAAGCGGATCCAGATCGTCCACAGCCACATGTATCGAGCGAACGTCCCGACGACGGTGGCCGCCCGCTGGGCCGGCCTGCGGCACGTCTGGGCGCAGGTCCATAACGTCGCCACCTGGGAGACGCCGCGGCAGGCCGCCGTGGATCGCTTTCTTTGCCGCTGGCGCGAGGGGATGCTGGCCGTTTCCGAGGAGGTCCGGCGTGACGTCATCCAGCGGCTGCGTCTGAGGCCGGAAAAGGTTCGCCTCTTGTACAACGGCGTCGACGTGGCGCGGTTCGGCTCCGGCCGGGGCCGCGGGGAACTGCGGCGGGAAGCCGGCGTGGCCGACGATGACCTCGTCTTTCTGTTCGCGGCCCGTCTGGTCGAGCAAAAACGCCCACAGGACTTCCTGACGCTGGCCGAGGGGCTCCTCGCGCGTGAGACGGGCCGGCCGGGCCGGCAGCGCGCCTGGTTCTGGGTGCTCGGCGGCGGCCCGCTCCGGGCATCCTTGCTCGACCGCGCGGCCCCGCTCGGCGATCGCGTCCGATTTCTCGGACCCCGCGAGGACATTGAACGCATCATGGCCGCCGCCGACCTCTTCATCATGACCTCGACGCGCGAGGGGTTCTCCAACGCGCTCCTGGAGGCGATGGCCTCGGGCCTGACCATCATCGCCACGCGCGTCGGCGGCAACGCCGAGGCCCTCCGCCATGAAGAAGACGGTTTGTTGGTTCCCCCCCTCCGCAGAGACGCCCTGGCCGAGGCGGCCGAGCGCTTGCTCGCCGACGCCGATCTGCGGCGCCGCCTGGCCGCCTCGGCCCGCCGGCGCGCCGGGGAGTTCAGCCTGGAGACGATGGTGCGGAACCTCGAACGCCTCTACGAGGAGTGCGTCGGGAGGGCGTAGAGCCTTCCTCGGCCGACCCTCGCCAAAGGGGTTTCCCCTCGCGCGGCCCTGATCTAGAATCGGGCGGCCCCGGTCGACCGGCGGGGGCTCGCAGGGCCGCCGGGCCGAGTCGATTTCCCATGGAAAGGCGAACATGACGGTTCAGAGTCCCGTCCATAGGGCGAAAACGCTCCCCTTTGACCGCGCGTTGATCGAAACCATCCTGCGCCGCCACTCCACGCCGTTTCATCTTTATGACGAGCGGGGGATACGCGCCGGGGCCCGACGCCTGAAGGCGGCTTTCGGCTGGGCGCCCGCCTTCAAGGAATACTTCGCCGTCAAGGCCACGCCCAACCCGTTTATCCTCAAAATCCTCCGCCAGGAGGGTTTCGGGGCCGATTGCAGTTCGGCGCCGGAACTCCGGCTGGCCGAGCGGGCGGGCATCACCGGCGAGGAGATCGTGTTCTCCTCCAACGACACCCCCGCCCTCGAATTCCAGGAAGCTCGCCGCCTCGGCGCCCTCATCAACCTCGACGATTTGAGCCATCTCCCGTTCCTTCAGGCCTCCGCCGGCGTCCCCGAGATGCTCTCTTTCCGCTACAATCCGGGGCCGTTGCGCGGCGGCAACGCGATCATCGGCCGGCCCGAAGAAGCCAAATTCGGCCTCACGCGGCCGCAACTGTTCGAGGCTTACGCCTCGGCCCGCGCCATGGGGGCCCGCCGCTTCGGGTTGCACGCCATGATCGTCTCCAACGAGCTGAACCCCGATTGTTTCATCGACACGGCCGAGCTGCTGTTCGATTTGGCCCGGGAACTTCATCGCCAGTCAGGAGTCCGGATCGAACTCGTGAATCTCGGCGGCGGCATCGGCGTTCCTTACCGGCCCGAGCAGGAGCCCGTCGATCTCTCGCGGATCGGCGAGGGGGTCCGGCGCCTTTACGAAGATCGAATCGCCGGCTCGCCCCTGCATCCCCTTCGTCTGGCCATGGAAAACGGCCGCCTCGTGACGGGCCCCCATGGATACCTGGTGGCCACGGCGCTGCATCTCAAGGAAACTTACAAGCGTTACGTCGGTCTGGACGCGTGCATGGCTCACCTGATGCGGCCCGGCATGTACGGCGCCTACCATCACATCACCGTGCTCGGCAAAGAGGACGCTCCCGCCGACGAGTTCTATGACGTGGTCGGCTCGCTCTGCGAGAACAACGACAAGTTCGCGATCGATCGGCCTCTGCCGCGGATCGACCGAGGCGACCTGATCGTCCTGCACGACGCCGGGGCCCATGGTCACGCCATGGGATTCAACTATAACGGCAAGCTCCGCTCGGCCGAGCTTCTCCTGCGCGAAGACGGCCAGGTGATCCCCATTCGTCGAGCCGAGACCTGCGAGGATTACTTCGCCACGCTCGATTTCGACGCTCTGGATCGCTTCGAGCCCTGATCCGCCCGCGGCCTGATCCCCTCGCTCCCGGGGGCGACCGAGGGTCTCGCCCGGCCCGGCGCCGCCGCGCCTCATTTACCGCTTGCCCCCAGCGAGGCGCGACGCCTACGCTGGCCCCGGCGGGGGAGGCGGTCCACGGAAGCCTCTCCGCGGCGCGTTGGATCGTTTCTGGCGCGGCGCCCGGCCAGGGGTTCGGTCATGCCGCAGCCTGAGCGAGCGACGGGAGAGGGGCCCCGGCGCCAGGTCCTCGTGCTCGACGACGAGGCGCTCGTCCGGGAGAGCCTTCGGGAACTGCTCGCGCTGCGGGGCTTGGATGCCGTCGAGGCTGCCGACGCCGCTGCGGGTCTCGATCTTCTTCATCAGCGCGGCGAAGCCGTCGTCGGGGCGATTATCGATCTCACCCTTCCGGACATGGACGGTCGCGAGGTTGCCCGTCGCATCGTGGCTGAGCGGTCCGGTTTCCCGATCGTCCTGTCGAGCGGCTATCCGACCCCCCTTAATTTTGAGGACTTGGGCGATCCGCGCCGCCTGGCCTTTGTCCAGAAACCCTTTCGATCCGAAGAGTTCTGGCGCGCGCTCGAAGGGGTAGGGATCGTCTGAGGCGCCGGGGAGTTCGCCTCGGGCTTTTGACGTTCGATCCTCCCGCTCCGGGCGGTATAATATGGGCTGGATTTCCCCTGGCGGGGGCGACCCCCGACCAGACAGCCCCCCGCCGGCGAGGTCGATCGGATGAGCGTTTCGCCCCTGACGCAGACCACCGCGATCGAGGATCAACCGCTCGTGCTGGCCGGTAAGACCTACCGCAGCCGGCTGATCGTGGGGACGGGGAAGTACCGATCGATCGAAGAAGCCGAAGAGGCGTTGCGGGCTTCCGGGGCCGAGATCGTGACCGTCGCCTTGCGGCGCATGGACTTCTCCAAGCCGGAGGACAAGTCGCTCTATTCCATCCTCGAAAACCGTTTCGACATCCTCCCCAACACCGCCGGTTGCCACACGCGGGAGGAGGCGATCCGGATCGCCCGGCTGGCCGCCGAGATGGGCATCGGCGCGATGATCAAGCTCGAAGTCATCGGCGATCCCAAAACCTTGCTCCCCGACGTGGTCGAGACACTGGAGGCGACGAAGATCCTCGTCAAGGAGGGCTTCAAGGTCCTGGCCTACACCAATGACGACCCCGTCATGGCCAGGAAACTTCAGGACGCCGGCGCCGCCTCCGTCATGCCCCTGGGTTCCCCCATCGGCTCCGGGCAGGGAATTCTCAACTTCAACAACATCCGGCTCATCCTGGAGGCCGTCGAGGTCCCGGTGATCGTCGACGCTGGGGTCGGGACGGCCTCCGACGTCGCCCTCGCCATGGAAATCGGGATCGCCGGCGTACTGCTGAACTCCGGAATCGCCCTGGCCCACGAGCCGGTCCGGATGGCCCACGCGATGCGTCTGGCCTGCGAAGCCGGCCGCCAGGCTTATCTCGCCGGCCGCATGCCCAAACGTCGCTACGCCGGCGCTTCGAGCCCCATCTTGGACGTTTGAGTCCCTTCCCGTCGCGCGATGCCTTCAGCCGACGCAGGGGGCGCGTGAAAAAAAGGACAAACAGCCTGTCGGGGCCGATGGTCCGCTTATCCGATCGAACGAACGGCCCGGCATCCGGCGAAGGGACCGTCTCCCTCCCACGCTTCCGGGCTCAATCGTTCCAGGACCCTTGAATCCGCGATTGATTCTCCGGGAAGGAGCAGTCCCATGAAGACGCCCGCCCTGATCCTCGCCCTGGTACTTCTGAACCTCATTCTGCTGGTCGGCCTGATCGTGCCGGGCCGGGTCGGGGCGGCTCCCGCCGACGCCCCGGTGCTCCGGGCCCAGATCCTGGAACTGGTGGATGCCAAAGGCGCCGTCCGCATGAACATCCGAACGGAACCCGATGGTCAGGTCGTCTTTCGCCTGATGGACGCCGACGGAACGATCCGCGTCAAGCTGGGGGCCGACAAGACCGGAGGCGGCCTTACGCTCCTGAACGGAGCGACCGAACTCGGCGCCCAGCTCCTCGCCAATCCCGACGCCAAACTCACGCTGCGAAACAGCGACGGCGGCCAGCGCGTCATCACGCCGGTTTCGGCCGATCCGTCAGCCCCCTCGGCGGGGCGGCCTTAACCCGCGCCGGACGCCGAACGCCCCTCTCGCGCCGATCGCCACGTCTCGACGTCGACAAAGCCGGCGTCGTCGGCCTGGCTCGCGTAGCCGAAGCCCGGACATTGAATCGAGCCCAGCCGTAAGCGGCCCTCCCGGATGCGCACCTGCGCCAGCCCCTCGCGGACTTCGTAGAGGTCGGCGTGGCTTTCGAGCGCCGACTGCCGTTCGCGCGGGCTCAAGTGATCCAGCCCCCGGAAATAATGGTGTCCGTTGCGTTCGGCATGCTCGAACCCGAGGGCCGCGATCGTCGCCAGGTCTTCCTGAAGCGGGATGACCGGCAGAGTGCTCAGGTCTTCGGCCGAGACTAACCAGCGCCCGAGCCCCGCGTCCCGTTCGTTCCAGACGGTGACAAGCGCCCGGTGGAGCGCCGCCTTGAAGACCCCCTTGCAGTTCTTGGCTGAGACGCCCGCGTAGCCCCGGCGCCGCGCCAGGGCGAGCGTGTCCGGCGCATCGTCGGATTCATCGACGATCACCGGGCAGCGCCGATTCACCTGGGCGAGCGCCGGCGCGATTTCCGGATCAAGCGCCCGTTCTCTCGGCAGCGGCTGTTCGATGAACAGAATCGACCGCCTCAGAACCCGACCATCGGGATCGTTCCCCAACCGATCAAGCAGCCACTCCAGGTCCCCGAGATTCTGAACCTGCTCGTTGCCGTCGAGCGTGACGCGGAACGTCGTGCCGCAGCGTTGGCGCAGAATCCGCGCGATCCCGGTGAGCCGCGCGAAATTCCAGGCCCGGTCGGCCCCGATCTTGATCTTGAAGTAGCGGAGTCCGCGGGTCGCGAGTTCCTCTTCGAGCGTCTCCGGCAGGCCATCGTCGAGTCGATCCCCTTTCGGGAGATCGGCCGGCGTGAGCGCGTCGCCCAGCCCGATCGTGTGCCGCACCCACATCTCTCTGAGGGGCGCCTCGGGCAAAACCCTTTCCAGATCGAGCCCCTTGAGCTCAGGGTGGATCGCCTCCGGCTCGACGGCGAACAGATTGGTCCGCAGGGCGCCCTCGAACGGGCGCGCGGCCAAGCGACAGACGGCGTCGATCATCGCCCGCTCGGCGAAAGAGGCGCCGAACTGCGCCGTAAGCGCGTTGATCCCGCGAGCGGCGGCCTCACGCTTCAACTCGGCGAGCGTTTCGAGGCTGAGCCTGAAGGGCGTCACCGGCTTCTTCCCGAAATCCAGGCTGATCCGCGCGGCGGCGGCGGCCATCTCGATCTGATCGTCGATCTTGAGCTCGATCGGCTTGTCGGGCGACTTGTCGAACCAGAGCGCCGGCAGGAGATCGGCCGCCCGCCCGGCCGCGCGTCGCCCTTCGGCGTCCTCGACGACCAGCCCCAACCGAAGCATCGGGGCCTCGGTCAGCGTCGCCACGCCGAAACGGAACGGCAGGCGCAGCCTCAGGTCCTTCAGCCCATACCAGACCTCGACGACTCGGACTTTCAGGCCAACGTCGCGCATTCAGCCTCCGGCGCTTCGAGGGAAAAACCTTGGAGGCTCTCCCCTGCCCCCTATACTAGGGCCGCGCCTCCGTCGGGACGACCCCCGATCGAGTTCGACCCCCTTGGGTTTCCGCTACGCCATCTGCAACGAAATCTTCAAGGACTGGGATTTCGCCCAGGCCTGCCGGCTGGCCCGTCGGCTGGGCTACACCGGGCTGGAAATCGCCCCCTTTACGTTGGCCGAGTCCGTCGAGGCCATCTCGGCCGAACGCCGGCGTCAACTGCGGACCCTCCTCGCCGACGAAGGGCTCGATTGCGTTGGCCTTCACTGGCTGCTGGTTTCCCCGAAAGGCCTCTGGCTCACGACCGCCGACGCCGCGCTCCGCCGGCGAAGTTGGGATTACCTCGTCCGTCTCATCGATTTCTGCGGCGATCTCGGCGGCCGGCTCATGATTCTCGGCTCTCCCCACCAGCGTCGCGCCGAGGGGAGCGTCACCGTCCGGGAGGCCACCGAGCGGCTGATCGAGGGGCTGGCCGGCCTGGCCCCTTCGGCCCGGGCGCGCGACGTGACGCTCCTCATCGAAGCGGTGTCGTCGAAGGAGACGAACGTCGTCACGCGGCTGGACGAGGCCGCCCGCGTGGTCGAGGCCGTGGCGCACCCGTCCGTCCAGACGATGTTCGACGCCCACAACGCCGCCGACGAAGGCGGCGACCCGATCGCTCTCCTGGATCGGCACTACGACAAAATCCGACACGTCCACGTCAACGAGACGGACGGGCGCCACCCGGGGACGGGTCATCTGAATTTCGCCGGCCTTCTCGGCAGGCTCGCCGAACGCGGCTATGGGGGCTGGGTGTCGTTGGAGGTTTTCAACTTCGAAGCGGGCGCCGAAACGATCGCGCGTGAATCGATCGGGTTCCTCAGCGCGATCGAGCGCCGCCAGAAGGTTCCGGACCACCTCTCCGAGCCCGATCCCCGGAGGCCGGCTCACCAGGGCTGAGACTCGAAGACGACGCGCTCGACGGTCCGCCGCGCCGTGTCGTAGATGCAGTAGGAAGGGGGGCCCATCAGCCCCAGGAGCTCCCCGGGGTTGAGGACGAGCGCGCGGCCGATCCGCTCTTCGTAATACTGATGCGTGTGGCCGAAGAAGGCCGCGTCGCATTGGCCCGAGGCGGCCAGCCCCCGCGCGTATTCCTTATAGTGCGTCAGGCCGATCCGATGGCCGTCGATCTCGACGAAACCGAACTCGCCGTGATGCGTGACGTTGCCGGCCTGCTGGCTGCGGACTTTCTCGGCCAGAAAGCGATCGGCGTCGTTGTTGCCGAAGACCGTGTGCACCGGGAGCCCCGCCGTCCCCAGCTCGCGCGTGACAAAGGGGGAAATCAGGTCGCCGCAATGAAAAATGGCGGTCACGCCCGCTGCCTTCAACTCCTTGAGAGCCCGCCGGAGATTCGGCAGATGATCGTGGCTGTCGCTGATCACGCCCACGAGCAAGGCGGCCTCTCCCGATCTCAGCCGTGCGCCCGATCCCCCCGGCTCCGGCTCGCCGAGATTTTCGCTCGGCGGGGATACGAACACAATCGCCGCTCGGAACGGGAAGCCCTGGAAAGTTTCCTCCCGACGGCCGATCATGTCAGGCCACGCCGTTTTTCGCCTCCGCCGTCAAGGTTCGCGCTCTGATGCCTCCCCCCCCGGCCCCGGAAGTCACGCGACGCAATCAACTCGGCTTCTGGCTGGGGTTGGCCGTCTTCGCCGCGGTGGTCTTCGGGGCCGACATCGAGCCCGGCAAGCCAGCGGTCACTTCGACGGCGGCGATCGCCCTCCTGATGGCCGTCTGGTGGGTGACCGAAGCCGTCCCGGTCGCGGTGACGGCGCTGCTCCCCTTGGTGTTGTTTCCCTTGTTTGGGGTCGTCCGCGGCAGCGAGATCGCCCCCGTCTATCTCAACAACAACATTTTTCTCTTCGCGGGGGGATTCCTCATCGCGCTCGCCATGGAGCGATGGAATCTCCACCGCCGGATCGCGCTCCTCATCCTGAGCGCGCTGGGAGGCGGCCCGCATCGGCTCGTCCTGGGCTTCATGGTGGCCACGGCCTTCCTCTCGATGTGGATCTCCAACACGGCCACGGCCATGATGATGATGCCGATGGGGCTTTCGCTCGCGCTGCTCTACGAGGAGCTGCTGAGTCAGGAGACCGAAGCGGGGCAGACGCCCGATCCGCGCGCGGCCAATTTCAGCCTCGTGCTGATGCTCGGGATCGCCTACGGCTCCTCGATCGGCGGCGTTGCGACGATCATCGGGACGCCCCCCAACGTCGTCCTCACCCAGATTTTTCACGCCGAATTCCCGGAAGCCCCCCCGATCAGCTTCGCCCAATGGATCATCTTCGCCTTCCCCCTTACGGTGACCTTCCTGCTCGCCTCCTGGTTCATGCTGGGGCGCCTGATCTATCCCCTGCCGGCCCGCACGCCCTTCAGCGGCTCGGCCCTCATCGGGGAAGAGCTGCGACGTCTGGGACCCTATGGACGGGAAGAGCGCCTGGTCACGGCGGTCTTCGTCACGGCGGCCTTCCTCTGGATGTTCCGGGAGGATATTCGTTTCGGGGAGGCTTTTGCCCTCCCCGGCTGGTCCTCGCTTCTCAAACATGGGGCCATGATCGACGACGGCACGATCGCGATCGCCATGGGCACGCTCTTGTTCATGCTGCCGGCGCGCGGCGGGGGGCGCATCATGAACTGGGAGACGGCGCGCAAGCTCCCCTGGGGGATCCTCTGGCTTTTCGGCGGCGGCTTCGCGCTGGCCAAAGGCATCACCGAGTCGGAGCTTTCCATCTGGATCGGGCGGAAGTTCGAAGTGTTGGAGGGCGCCCCCGCCTGGGCCGTCATCGTCGCCATTTCCGGGACGATCACCGGCGTGACCGAACTGACCTCCAACACGGCCACGACGCAGATGGTGCTGCCGATTCTGGCCGCGCTGGCGCGTTCGATCGAGGTCCATCCCCTGATGTTCATGATCCCGGCGACGCTTTCTGCCTCCTGCGCCTTCATGTTGCCGGTGGCCACCCCGCCCAACGCGATCGTCTACGGCTCCGAGCGCGTCTCGATCACGCAGATGGCCTGGGCCGGCCTGTTCATGAATTTGCTCGGGCTGGCGCTCATCGCCGTCTTTATCTACACGCTCGCCCTTCCCGTCTTCCAGATATCGGCCGACGTTTTCCCCGCCTGGGCCTCCGCTGCCGCCCCCTCCCCTTGAGGCCAGGCTCGGGCGGCGCTCAGAGATCGAGAGGGATGATCAACATGGCGGCGGCCGTGACGAGGGCGCACGCCACCGCCACGAGGAACATGTAGCCGACCACGTCCCCGAAGCGCAGGCGCGTGACGGCCAGGATCGGAATCGCCCAGAACGGCTGAATCAGATTCGTCGTCGAGTCGCCGTACATGTAAGCCAGAACGACGGTCACCTCCGAGACGCCCAGCCGCGACCCCGCCGGCAGCAAATAAGGAGCCTCGATCAGCCACTTGGAGCCCGCCGAGGGGACGAAGAGGTTCAGCAGGCAGGAGTAAACATAAACGAGGAGCGGATAGCTGCGGGGCGTGGCGGCGCTCGCGAACAGGTCCCCCAACCAGCCCCCCAGCGCCGTGTTGTTCATGACCCCGAAAATCCCGGCGTAGAACGGAAATTGGAGGATGATCCCCCAGGCCGCGCCCACCCCCTCGCGACAGGCCCGGACGAATGTGTCCGGCCGCCCGTGCAATACCAGCGCCGCCGTCAGGAAGACCATGTTGTAGGCGTTGATCGTCCAACTGGTCCCGAAACCACGTGTCACCATGGAGTGTCCCAGCGGGTAGGCGATCAACGCGGCGGCCAGGAGCGTCCAGACCCGAAGCCGGTCCATCCGCCCGGCCGGCGTCGTCACTTCACGGGGAAGGGGCGGGGGCTTCGGCAGGATGGCTTCGGTCTCGGCCTCGCTGAGCACCATCGCGTCGCGTCGGGGATGAATGGCCATGACGGCCGCAAAACCCGCCGCTCCGATCACGATCAGATAAATGACGTTAAAGGGGGCGAAGAGCGTCTCGGTCACCGGCACCAGGCGCGAAAGCACCGGCGAACCGGTCGCCGGGGCCAGCAGCGGATTACCCGGCGTCGCCAGAATCAGCGGGGCCGAGCCGGAAAAGCCTCCGTGCCAGACCGTCCCCAATCCCAGGAAACAGGCGGCGGTCAACACCCGCACGTCAGCCCGCGGATTGCGCCGGCACAGGAATGGGACGAACAGCGCGCACGCCACCAGACAGAAGGCCCAGTTGAGATAAGCCGTCACGAGGGAAAAGGCGGCCCCCAGAGCAACCGCCTGAAGCGGACGCCGCGGGTCCGGCAACCGCGCCATTCGGTCCAGCAAATGAAACACCGGCCGGGAGGCGACGCAGGCGTGAGCCGCCACGATCGCGATCGAAAACTGCATGGCGAGTTCCAGCAAGTTCCACATCCCGCCCCCCCAGGCCAGGACGGCCGCCTCAAGCCCGACCCCCGCCCCGAAGACCGCCAACCCGAGCGCCACGACGGTCAGCATCAGACAGATGACCCAGGAATCCGGAACCCAACGCTCCGTGAAGCGCGAGAGCCCCGCCCCCAGGTCACGAAGCCCATCCAGCAAAGCCGTCATGAGGAGCAGAGTTTCCTTGAGGTCGGTCGGCGGCGCTCCGCCGGTTTGATCACGGGCGGGCGGAGATCGGCCAGCATAGGCAGCGCGACCCCCATCGGCAAGGCCGCAGGCGCCGCGCCCCCCCGAAACCGGGCGGAGTAGGGTAGGGAGCGGATCAGGCGGAACGGGGACCGGAAGGGAGGATTCGGCCGAGCTGGATCGCCTCGATGACGGCCAGAGCGTCGGTCAAGGCCGCCACGTCGTGCGTGCGGATATAATCGACCCCCTCCAAGGCCGCGTAGATTTCGGCCGCCAGGGTGGCGGGCCCCCGCTCCGAGACGCCTCGACCCGTCACGGCGCCGAGGAAGGACTTGCGGGAGACGCAGATGAGGACCGGCCGGCCAAACTCGGCCCGCAGTCGGGCGAGCTGAGCCAGCGCCAGCAGGGAGGGCTCCGGCGTGGACCCCAGAAAAAGGCCCATCCCCGGATCCAGGATCAGGCGATCGGGATCGACGCCGCCCCGTTCCAAGGCCGCGAGCCGCTCGCTGAAGAAATGGAAGATTCCTTCGAGCACGCGAAGCGCCTCGGTCTTGACGCGCGTCGCCGGCCCCCGCCGCTGGATCGAGTGCATCACGATCAGGCGGGCCCGGCTCCGCCCCAGGTCCGGATACATCTCCGGCCGCGCGAAGCCTTCGATGTCGTTGAGGAATTCGACCCCTGCGGCCAGCGCGAAGCGTTGCACGGCAGGCTCCGGGCTATCGATCGAAAGGGGAATCCCCCGGCGCTTCAGCTCCGTCACCACTGGGCGCAATCGCCGGATTTGCTCCTCCGGCTCCACCGGCAGGGCCGCCGGATGACTGGCCGCCGCCCCCAGATCGATGGCCGCGGCCCCGGCTTCAAAGTGCTTGACGGCCTGTTCGATGGCCCGCTCCGGCGCGAGAAACCGCCCGCCATCGGAAAACGAATCCTCCGTCACGTTGACGACGCCGAGCAAACGGGGGGGGCTTGCCATCACCTTGGAAAGAGCCTTTCAAATCCTCGCCGGCTTCGGCATCGCCTTGGCCGCTGATCGTAGAGCAATGTCGGCGGGCGGGCAACGCCCCCCCCGCGGTGGTGGAACTTTATCCGCCCCCCTTTCGTGGTAAGTTCTACGGGGCGACCCGCCCAGCCGGGTCGCCCGAGGGGATCAGCCCGACGGCATCGGGGGTCAACGTGCGCCCCACTCCCACCGGCAAGCCTCAACGACGACGGCGAATCGCGATGGTTGCGTTCGCCGCGGGGGCGTTCGTCGGTTCGGTCATCTACCTGGCCACGGCGGCCCGCAGATTCGACCCGCCCATCGCCGCTCGCGCGCCGGACCCCTGGTCGCCGGCCCGCCTGCGCGCGATGCCGGCCCTCATCGACCCCGAGGAAATCATCGCCGGCGGCCCGCCGAAGGACGGAATCCCGGCCTTAACCGATCCGCAAGTGATCGCCGCCGCTCAAGCCGATTATCTGGCTACCGCCGACAGGGTCATCGGCGTTGAGATCAACGGGGAGGCCCGAGCGTATCCCTTAGCCGTTCTCCTCTGGCACGAGATCATCAATGAGAGGGTCGGCGGCCGGCCGATCGTCGTGACGTATTGTCCCCTCTGCGACTCGGCCCTCGTGTTCGACCGGCGGGTCGGCGGTCAGGTCCGCGAATTCGGCGTCAGCGGCAAGTTGTGGCGCTCGAACGTCCTCATGTACGATCGCCAAGCCGACCCTGGCCGGGAGAGCCTCTGGAGCCAGATTCGGATGGAGGCCGTCGTCGGCCCGGCGGCAGCCGATGGGCTCAAACTCAGGCTTCTCGCCTCGACGTTGACGACGTGGGGGGAATGGCGGCGGCGTTATCCGGCGACCCAGGTCCTTTCGTCCCAGACGGGCCACGCGCGCGACTACCGGCGCTCCCCCTACGCCTCTTATTTCGCCCATGACGGCGTCGGCTTCGGCGTCGCAGGGAAACCTGCGCGTCGACCCGATCTGCGCAATAAGGATCGAGTGGTCGCGGTCGAGGTCGGGGGAAGCCGCCGGATCTACCCCGTCCGGGACGTCGCGGCCGCGGCGGCCGATCTGGGCTGGGTTGAGGACACGCTCGGCGGCGTTCGCCTCCGCCTGGAGCCGCTCCCCGAGGCCGAAAGTCTGAAGGTTGAGGCCGCCGACCCGTCAACGACCGTCACGATCCGCCTCGCCTACGCCTTCTGGTTCGCCTGGGAGAACATCCAGCCGGGCGATGACCTGTGGTCGCCGATCGACTCAGAGGCTCGCCGGCTGCCATGAATCCTGAACGGTGCGAGGCCGAGGCCCTCGATCATCTGGATGCCCTCTACCGATACGCCCTCCGTCTGGCTCGCCAGCCTGAACGCGCCGAGGACCTTGTGCAGGAGACCTACGCGCGCGCCCTGGCGGCGCGCGATCGATTTGAACGTCAGGAGGCCATTCGCCCGACCCTGTTCCGGATACTTTACAACCTCTTCGTCGATCAATGGCGCTCGGAGCACGGCCTCAATTACATTTTAGTCGCCGAGGCCTCCGCCGGGGAGGTCTTTGCTCAGCTCGCCCGGAAGGCCTGAGCGCCCGCCGGACGCCGGTGCGCCGTCTCAGCGGTCGGCGGCCACGCTTTCCATGAAGTCCAGCTTCGCCTTATACAGATGGTTTCGAAGCTGCGGCTCGTCGCCGAAATCCAGATACGGCTCGTCCTCAAGGTTGTAAGGAAGCCACCTCGGGAGCCCTTCGCCGTTGGGATCGCCCGTTTTGGCGAAGTTCACCCAGTAGCTCGCCATCACGTTGCTGAGCCGCCGGTCGGTCTCTTCGTAGGCCCGACCCTGCAGCCGGCCCAGATTGTCGAACACGTAGGCGATCTCGGCAGCGTGATAGGCCCCGAGGCTCGCGCTGTTCGGCCCCGGCGGGACGCGGCTGAAGTGATACAGATAAGCGGGCGAACGCCCGCGGCTCGCCATCCGCGCCCAGGTCCGCATCGAGAGGCTGAAGCTGCGATCGCGCAGGCTATCGAGGAAAGCCATCCGAACCTGCTCGTCGGATTCGGCCGGATAAAGCATGAAGAACTCGGCCGCGCGATCCGCGTACTGGTTGTCCACCAGCCGCCGCAGCGCCTCCAACGTCCGAGGGACCGTCGCCGGGCTCGTCAGCGTCGTCATCTCGTTGGCGTTGGACCCGACGATCGTCGGGACGTCGTTCTGCCGGCCTTCCTCGAATAGGCGTCGAATCTCGGCCGGCAGCACCCACCCGTCGACCGTCGGACCGGTCCGGAATCCCCGGCCGTCGGCGTTGCCGAAGAACACCTCAATGATCTTCTCCGCCGGCAGCGCCCGCAGCTCGGCGAGCGACTCGGCCCCGGCGGCCCGAGCAAAAGCGACCCCCATCGCCTCGGCCGATGGCTGGCCTTCGCTTTCGCTTTTGAGCGGAACCTGTCGGCCGAAGGAACCTCCGCTCTGGCCGATCGCCCGGTGAAAGAGCCCGCGGGCCAACGGCGAGGCCACAAGGACGTTGACGCTCCACGAGCCCGCCGATTCGCCGAAGATCGTCACGTTATCGGGGTCGCCGCCGAACCGCGCGATGTTCCGCCGGACCCACTTAAGGGCCGCGATCTGATCCAGCACGCCGTAGTTCCCGGAGACCCCTTGCTCGGATTCCGCGCTCAGCTCCGGATGGGCGAGATACCCCAGCGGGCCCAGCCGATAGTTGATCGTCACCAGCACGACCCCGCGCCGCGCCAACGCCCCGCCGTCATAGGCCGGCACCGAGCCCGATCCCCGCGTCAAGGCCCCGCCATGGATCCAAACCATCACCGGGCGCCGCGCCTCCGCCTCCAGGCTCGCCGTCCAGACGTTAAGCGACAGGCAATCCTCGCTCTGCGGTTGAGGGGGCCGGTAATACATTGACCCCGCCGCGTAGGGAGCCTGCGGACACTCCGGCCCGAAGGCGTCGCTGAGGCGCACGCCTTCCCAGGCCGCGACCGGCTGCGGCGGCTTCCAGCGATTCTCGCCCGCCGTCGTCGCCGCGAAAGGCACCCCCTTGAAAACGTGAATCCCCTCCTCGACGGTCCCGACGATCAAACCGCCATCGACCGGGATCGGCTTCACGTCCGAGCCGACGGCGGCCCACGCCGCCCCCATCCAGATCAGCGCCCAAGCCCAGCGTTTCATGTCGCTTCCCTCCATCGTCGATCTATGCCGTTCAAGCCCTCCCTTGATACCCGATCCGGCGTCTCGGCGCCACGGTCTTTGTCAGGGCCGTCGTCGGACGAGCCTGGCGGGGCCCCGCCCCTCGGGCTTCAGCCCCACATGCTTCGCAGCGGCGAGGGCGGGGTCGCGCCGTCCCCCCCGGACGCACGAGACGGCGCTCAGTAACGATGTTCCTCGATCTTGCCGGTCAAACCTTCGGGAGGAAAAGCGCCGGTAAGGTCCCGGCGGCGGATCAAAAGGGCATAGCGATCGATCGCAAGCGGCCCGCCGCCCCCGAGGTCAAACACCCCGCCGGGCCCATCCGACGGCCAGAGGATCAGCCCGCTCGCCGTTCCGTCGGCGCCGGGCTGGCTTTGGCGCTCTTCCGTCCCTGTCGCCCGCCCGCGCCGCTGCCCATCCCAAACGGGGGCCTGAAGGGGTCTCGGGGATTGAGCTTCCACGACGACGATGATGCGCTCGCCCACCGGAACGACCGTCAAACGATGACCATAGGTGGCGAAGGCCGAAACCAGCGCCTCCCGGAGCCGCTCCGGACGATTCGTTGCCACTCGTACCCGTGCCGCCGGGGGCCGCGGGGGGGGCTGCCGCAGGACCGGCCGCTCCTCGGGGGCCGGCGGCTGCGACGGGATGACGCGCTCGATTTCGATCTCCGGCCCGCCGGGGCGCGCCGCAGGGGAGGCCGATCGGCCCGGCTCGCTCGGCCGCGGGAGGGGCCGGGGCGGCGCGGGCGAACTCGGCGGCGGGCTCCGTTGTTCGGACATTTGTTCCCAGAGGTCCGATGGAGGGGCGAGGGGCTCCCTCCCGGGCGGCGCCTCCGCCAACGGAAAGGCGACGGCCAGGCGAAAGATCGCCCCGATGGTCGGGATATAATCGGTCTCGATCCTGCCCGAAAAGGCTGAACGACCGGGCGTGATCCGGTGCCACTCGCCGAGGGCGCTCCGATCCAACGTCTCCTCCAGCACGCGGGCCATCGTCGTCAATTGGGTCCAGACATCGGGGCCGCCCGTCGATCCTTCCGGTTGTGCAAACGCCCCGGCGCCCAAAACGCAACCGACACCCACCGCCATCGGCGCGACACGCCAGCGGAACCGGGACGCGCGTCGCTCCCTTCCCAGGCAAATGCTCATGAGCCGATCTCCATCAACTCACGGGCCTCCGCGCCCGTTGAGCACCGCCCGACGGCCGCACCCGTCGGCTGTGGCGGCGCATCCTTAAATCACCCTGTCCGGCGCTTTCCTGGTCTCTTGCCGTCTTGCTCGTTCATGACTCTATCGGCTTTCTAGTACCGATGTTCCTCGACCTTGTCTGCGATCGCCTCGGCGGTCGTCCTGGTCTTGAGTTCGGCCTTGCGGATCGAGAGAACATAGCGCTCGCCCGGCCGCCCGTCCGGCGGGCCGGCCAGAATGCCGATCCCGCCCGGTCCGCCAAGCCGGCGGCGAATGTCGATCTCAATCTCCCGGGCGCGCCGCTCTTGCTCGTCGCGGATGCGTTCGGCGTCCCCGCGCAGGCGCTCGGCTTGCTCACGCAAGCGCTCGGCGTCGCGCCGCGCGCGTTCGCCGCGCTCCTGAGTTTGAATGACTCGAGCAACGATGGGGTCAGGGTTCGAGTCCTCGGCGTCGCCGGCGCCTCGCCGGAAAAGTCGGATGTCTTCAAAATCGGCCGGCCTCCGCGGGGGCGCCTGAAGCATCATGCCGCGCGGCCCGGCGCCGCTCTCGACGACGACGACGATCCGCTCCTCATCCTCCAGATGCTCCATGCGGTGGCCGTATTCGGCGAGCGTCTCCAGGATCGTCCGGCGGAGCTTGTCCACCTTGGCGGCGTCATAGGGCTCCGTTCGCCGCATCGACAGGCGCAACGGGCCGGCCTGGGCCGCGGCCAGACCGCTCATCACCCCGTGAATCACGGTTGGCACGATCTGGGCCATCACCGCCGGAATGACCTCGACCGCGGGGATGGCCGCCTCGACCTCTTCCCTTGCCTCCCCGATCGCCTCCAGCGCCTCCTCGCGCTCCTCATCGCTGATCTCCCCCTCCCTGTGGGCCTCCTCAATCCGCTCCGTGGCCTCGCGGAACGCTCCTTCGATCGCCTCTCCGATCCGCGCGTGGACCCCCTCCGGGGATTGCCCTTCGAGCCGCGCCAGGCGTTCGTCCAGCCGCTCGGTCAGGCGCGTCATGGCCTGGGCCAGCGCCGGCCCCAGCTCGGCATCGCTCGGCGGGCCGAAGGCCAGCGCGGCGGGCGCCTGACCCGGCTCGATGGCCCCGCCCGAATGCTTTTCCCACAAGTCTTCGGGTTCCTCGCCCTCCCGCCGCTCGTCCCGGCCGCCGGCTTCGGGACGCTCGCTCAGCGGAAAATCCACCCCCACCCGGAAGATCGCCCCGACTGAGGGGATGTACTCCCCCCCGATGCGCGGCCCTCCGGCGGCGAAAATGCGATTCCTGTCACCGAAAAAGTCGACCATATCGGATCGGACAGGGGGAAGCAATTCGGCCCGGCGGAGCTTTTCCTCCAGGACGCGGCCCAGGGTGCGGATTTCCCGCTCCACGTCCCGCCGCGGAGCCGGTTCCGGCAATTGGGCCCGGCCGATCCAGGCCAAGGCGACGATGCCCGCCGCCGCGCTCACTATCGCCAGCGCCTTCGTCCTTCCCATCGCGCGTTGTCGGTTCATGGCTCGCTTTCCTCCTTCGGTCTATAGGCGGTCAAGGGGTTGACGCCCGACGCGGGCGCAGCTCCCCAAGGGGCGCCTTCAGTTATTCGCCGGCTCCCTGGAGGCCGCGGTGTTGGCCGTCCATTCTCCGGGCTCGTAACCCGTCCAGGCCAGCAATTGGGCGAAATCGTAATACCGCGTCCGGCTTTCCTGTTCCTGAAGCGTCGCCAGATGAAGGGTCGCCCGGCGGAGCTCCTCTCCGAGCAGATAACGACCCCATTGGCCGGCGAGGGCCACTTCCTCAATCCGGCCATCGTTCGCCCGGGCGGCTTGCTCCAACTCGGCGATGCCGGCCGCCAGCGACGCGAGTTCAGCCCTTAACTTTTCCGTCTCGCTCAAGGTGGCGGCTCCCTGGCCCCAGGCCAGCCGCAGGCCTCCCCACTGGACGCTCACATCGGCCTGGGACAGGAGCATCAGCAGCAGGGCGCTCGCGCCGGCCAGGGCCCATGCCAGCCGAATCCGGGGACGTCCAAACCAGGAGCCCGCACGCCTTCTCCATCCCATCTTCGACGGGCCCCTTGGCGCCGGACTCAGCGATTCCAGCCTGAACGGGGTATAAGCAACGGGTTCCCGGGCCCAGCGGTCGAACTCGTCGGTCAAAACCCGGAGGCGATCCCATTGTCCGGGATTTCCCTTGAGTTGCTCCTCAACCCTTCGTCGCGCCTCGGGATCGAGCTCTCCGAGAATGAAGGCGAGCATTGCGGATTCATCGGGCGGAATCTGGTCGGCCATGCTCAAGGAACCTCCAGGCTCTCGGCTCCCAGCCGTTCAAGTTCCACGCGCATGTGGCGTAGAATCTTGTAAACTCTGGACTTAATAGTTGTCTCGGCCGTCTCCATCGCCTCGCCGATCTCGCGGTAGGAGAGCCCCGCCTCGAACTTCAGCAGCAGGAGTCCTCGTTCCTCCGGCTCCAATTGATTGAGGAGCCGCCGGACGAGAACTCGCACTTCCGACCGGACCGCCGCTTGACGGGGATCGATCGGAGATGGAGGATTCAGGCTGACAATTCCTGTAGCATCGTGGCCATTCTGGATAATCTCACCAGTCCGTGGTTTTTTTCGCCAGGATTTGAGGCTATTTATCGCAATACGAAACAGCCAGGGAGCGAAATTCTGCTCAGGTCGGTAGCTTGATCCGTACTGAAACACCCTCAGGAATACCTCTTGGCGCAAATCTTCGGCACTCTCGCTATCGCCGCAGGCTTTGACCAGGAAGCTGAATAGTGGCCGATCCCATCGCCGGACGATCGCCTCAAAATCGGCGGCCGACCGCCGCTCGGCGAACCGAGCCATCAGGTCCTGGTCGCTCGGATTGTCGCTCGCCGACACGGCTTGGCCCGGCTCCCGCTCCACCGCCTCACTACCCTGATATACCTCGAATCGGAGGGCTCCGACGAAAGTTGGGCCGAAATTTATGCAGGCCGGCACCGGGTCGTTTGGCGGACCGGAGGTAGGGGGGGCGTTCCTTCTACCGCAAAAGTGCTCATATGCCTGGACTTATTGGAAGAATTGATCCACGGCGATGAGGGGGTCGAAGGCGCGGATGCCGCGCCCGGCTCATCGAAATCCACGGGCGGGACGTTGACACGAATCCTCACCCGGTTAGAATGGCGCAGGGCCTACGTCCCCTACCGGCTCGCGTCCATTCCGGCAGCCTCCGGCAAGCGCCGGGATGGAGCCCGCGGGTCGATCGATCAACGCGAACCTCCCTCGCTTCTCGTTTTGTCGGCTTCCCAAGAGAACTATCCGCTGGAGCCCCTTCAGCCCACCCCTTCAAGCCTGACGCCGTTCAGAGCAACCGTTCAGGTTAGAAACAGACTCGGACTTCATCTCCGACCGGCCTCGCAACTGGTCCGCCTCGCCTCCAGCTTTGAAGACTGCGACATCTGCATCACGAAGGAGGGTCAGAAGGTCAACGCCAAAAGCATCATGGGCGTCATCATGCTGGCCGCCGAGCAGGGGAGCGAGCTGATGATCGAAGCGGCGGGGCCGTCGGCTGAGCGGGCCCTGGCGCAAGTCCTCGATCTGCTCAATTCCGGCTTCGGAGAGGATTGAACTCCACCGCATCCCCTCGCCGGCGGCCAGGTTCAGTCAACTCAGATCATTGCGGGACATCCCCGCGGCCTTCCGGTCCTTCCCTCTTTGAACCTCGAACCCTCCGCGCCGACCGGGCGCTTCAGACCCGACGCACCGGGCCCCATGGCTCCGCCTGACCCAGGGACGCCGCCTCTCAGCCCCGAACCCGCCCGCCCCCGCCCTTCGACCCTCGAATCGGCCCTCCCCAAGCTCGGCGTTCTCGGCGTCGTCCTGGTCCTCCTGGCGCTTTACCTTTCGGCCGGCGCGCCCGGCCCCTGGTGGGGCGACGGGCTGGAACTCTCGGCAGCCGCCTTCACGCTGGGCGTTCCGCACCCGACCGGCTACCCGCTCTTCATGCTGCTCGGCCACGGCTGGATAAAAGCCGCGAGCGGTCTGATCGATCCCGGCCGCGCGCTGACCGTTCTTTGCGCCCTCTTGAGCGCCGGATCGGCGGGGACGATCGGCTGGGCGCTGCTCGCGCGGCTTAGCCGACCGGCCGCCGGGACGGAAGGCGAATCCCGACGGGCGCTTCCTGACCCCTGGGCTTGGCTATCGGTTCTCGGCCTGACCGGCCTGATCGGCCTCAGCCGAACGGTTTGGGATCACGCCACAATCACGGAAGTCTATCCCCTCACGTTGTTCCTGGCGGCGGTGATCATCGCCCGGGCGACGCGGCTCGATCCGGGAGGCCGATCTCCCGTTGGGGCCGCAGGCCAACTTGGAGGCCTCTTCGGCCTCTCTCTCCTCAATCACTACTCTATTCTCACGCTGGCTCCGCTGGCGGCGCTGACCCTCGGGTCTTGGGCGCGACGCTCAGGGCGATCGGGACGGCTCCTTGCCGTCGCTTTCCTGAGTTTCCTCGGGCCCCTCGGCGGCTATCTCTATCTGCCGTGGCGCGCCGCCGCCAATCCCCCCATCAATTGGGGCGACCCTCAGTCGCTCAAACAGCTCCTGTGGGTCCTTCGCGGGGGGGATTATCTCGGCGCCCATGGCCCGGCTTCGGGGGAAGGCTTAACGAGCGCCGTGCGTGGCCTGATGGGGTGGGTGGGATGGTGGGGCCGACAATGGCTCCCCGTCCTGCTCGACCCGGTGGCTCCGCTGGCGGGGGCGCTGGCGCTGGCGGCCGTCGGCGCCGGATGCATGCGATTGGCGCGCCGGGAACCGTATCTCGGCTGGGGCCTGGCGGCCTCACTAGCGGCTTCGGCGGTGATCGCCGTGGCCTATCCCATTCCGGACATCGACGGCTATTTCCTGGCCTCGCTGCCGGTGGCGGCCGTGGCCTTGGCTGAACTGATCGCGCCGCGGCAGGGGTCGACCCCCGCCGAAGGAGACGATGGCCGACGCTCAGGCGTCAGGCGGCGCGCCGCTCCTGCCTGTTCTGCCGGGGCTCTCCTTCTTTACGCTGCCGTGCTGGGGACGCTCAATTTCTCCGCCACGGACAAATCGTGGGATGACGGCCCCCAGCGATGGGCTTCGGCCGTCTTGGAGGCGCTTCCCGGCCAAGCCCTCGTGATCACACGCTCCGGGGCCGACAGCGAAATTTTCGCCCTTTGGCACCGTCAGATCGTCGCCGGCGAGCGGCCGGACGTGACCGTCTTCGGGGCCGGCTTCATCTTCTCCGGCTGGTATCGCCGCTATTTCGAGCGCGAGGACCGCCCTCAGATCCCGGTCTTCGTGGTTGGACGACCGCCGGGAGAAAAAGCCGTCTTCGACGTCGCCCTGGCGGGGGGGGTGATCCTCCCCAACGTCGGCCGCCGGGGCGTGTTCGCCGTCGTCGAGGACCTCTCGCCCGAAGGGATCGACCCCATCTTCCGGGATTACATGGACCCCCGGCCCGTGGCGGAGCTTCTGCCGGCAGCCTATTACGAACGGACGGCCTATAAGCTCAATCCGCCCGGGCGCTGGCTGGTCGAGCTCCGACCCGAGCCGGAGTTCCTGCCTCGCGCGCGGGAGCGATTTGAGGCGACATTCGGGCAGCCGCCTCCCGCTCCGTAGCGTTCGGTCCCGGTCCTAATCCGGCAGGATCGCCACGACGCGGGCGGGGCCAGCGCTCCCGCGCGCGACTTTGAGCGGAAAACAGCAGACGGTGAATCCCGTCAGGGGCAGTTTGTCCAGGTTGGTCAGCCGTTCCAGGTGGCAGTATTCGCGGTCCAGGCCGACGAAGTGCGCCTCCCAGAAAAGCTGACGATCGCCCCTCGCCAATGCCCGTTCGGCCTGAACGGGGAGCGGAATGTCCCAACCCCAGGCGTCGATCCCCATCAGCCGGACGCCTTGATCCAGGATCCAGCGCGTGGCTTCGGCGCTCATGCCGCTCCCCCGGACGAAATAATCCGCCGTCCCGAACAACCGATCGTTCCCCGTCATGATCAGGACGATCATCCCCGGCTCAAGGCGGAGGCGCCGCTCGTCCAGGAAGCGCCGCACGTCTTCGGCCAGGATCGCTTCCCCGTGGCCCTTGGCCCTCATGTCCACGACGAGCCCCGGGCCGTAGCACCACTCCAGCGGGACCTGATCAATCGTCCGGGCCGGCCGACCTTCCGACGTGGGCGCGAAGTGCCACGGAGCGTCCAGGTGAGTCGTGCCGTGGGTGGAAAGGCGGATCGTATCGACGGCCCAGCCGGCGCCGCTGCGCAGGTAATCCCGCGTGAGGCCGAACATGTTCCGGATCGTCAGGGCTCCGGCCTCATGATCCGAGCGCTCGACCTGACAGGCGGCCCAGGCGGGGGCCCAGTCCGCTTCATTATCGATCGCGTGGCTCAGGTCGATGAACCGCATCGGGCCTGCATCCTTCACTCAGGCTTGGGAGCCGTCGCCTCCGGGCCGAAGCGGATGTGGCGACCGGCGAACCGCCGGGCGTCGTCGCCGGAGAAGCGTTCGTCGAAGAACGTCCGCGTGAGGGCGAATTCGACGGCGACGGCGGCCAGGGCCATCGCCAGCGATGTCGCGACGAACCCTCGTGTCGTCCGCCGCCAATCGACGGCCACGGTCCCCGCCAGCGCCGCCGAGGGTCCCGGAAGGGTCAGCGCCAGCAGCGTGGCCGCGAGCGAGGTGCCGTGAATCACCCCCTCGGTCACGAGCCGCTGCTCGGCAAAGGGGAAGTACCGCGAGAGATTCCCCAGGACGATCCACCAGAGAAAGACGAGATAGAAGAGTTGACCGCGGCCCAAGGCCGTCGCCGGGAGAATCGCAAGCGGACGGCGGACGTTGGCGACGATCAGACCCACAACGACCAGGGCCACGAGCAGATAGGCGGCGTTGAACCAGCTTTCGATCCCGACGCCGTGGAGCGTCTCCGGAAGGGCTCGATTGGGCAACCACACGGCCCGGATGTTCTTGCGGATGTTGATGAAGGTGAGCACAAGCAAGATGAACCCGACCGAGAACGGCCCCGTCCAACGGTCCGCCGTGGGTTCGTCATTGACCGCTGGAACCCGCCGCGCGAGGAAGCCGAGAGCGAAAGCGATCCCGACGCCGTTGACGAAGCCGTAACTCTGCTCCAGGAGGCTGTGCCAGTTCGTCGGATAAGCGTCCGTGGCCGCGATGCCCATCAGTTTCATCGCCTGCATGGCCGAGAACCCGAGCCCTCCGGCCACCCCGGCGACCAGGGAAGCGTGGAGCAGCGGCCAGAGACCTTGCCTCAAAAAGAAAATCATCATGGCCGCCGTCATGCCCAGGACGCCCGCCCAGTTGTCGCTGCGAGGCGGCGTCATCCGCAGACCGAGGACGACGACCAGGGCCAGGAACCCCACCCACCAGCCGACGGCCAGGTGCAGAATGAGCGAGGACCCCCAGTCCCAGCGGCCGCGGAAGGCGGCGAGCGCGCCGACGGCCACGATGGCGGTCGCGGCGGCCATCCAGTCCGTGTCGTACCAATCCAGCCGATCGCCCCAGCCGCGCCGGTAAGCCGCCCCCGCCAGCGCCTCCTGAACTTGCCAGGCCGCGATGACGACGAGGATGGGGAGGAAGAACTCGGTCAGGCGGCGGCGGTCCAGCACGGCCGGGAGCGCCGTTCCCGCGCCGCCGATCGCCCCCCAGAGGAACCCGATCACGAAGAGACTGGCGAAGCCGTAGAGGATCGACGGCGGATGGCCGGAGTGCGTGTAGCCGATCACAATCATGTAGGAGATCGAGCCGCCGAAGCTCCAGCCGAGCGCCCCGAAGAAGGCGAAATACGGGAATCGCCGCCGCCAATCCTCGCGGCCCGAGACGAGGCAGGCCGCCAGCGCCGCCAGCGCCCCGGGGATCATCGCGCCGTACTCGTGGCCCCAGTTGCCGCGGACGCCCCAGCCGATCGAGAGCGAAAGCGCCACCAGCAAAATGGCCAGCGGGGCGAGGCCGGGCGTGAGCGGCTCCGTCCTGGAGGCTTGAGTCGGCCGGTCCATTGGACGATCCTCTGCGGGGGTCGACGGCCCGAAGATAACGTCCCGGGGCCGCCCCGTCGAGAGAACTTCTCGCCGACGGCGCGCGGCGCGAGGCCGGCCCCCGCCGGCGGGATAACCGGCAGGGGCCACGCTTCCCGGGCCGACCCCCGATCATGCAGGTTTCCCTCCGGACCCATAACCTTCGCCTGCGGCACACGTTCACCATCTCACGCGGCTCTCAGGACGTGGTCCCCGTTCTCGTGATGACGCTGGAACACGAAGGCCTGACCGGCTACGGCGAGACGTCCCCCTCGGGCTATTACGGCCAGGACTTGAAGACGGTCCGCGCGGCGTTGGAGTCGATCCTCCCCTGGCTGGAACGCCAGGACCCGCGCGCGTATCGCCTGCTGCTGGAAGAAGCGCTCGAGCGACTGGGCGGAAACACGCAGGCGCTCTGCGCGCTCGACCTCGCGCTGCATGATTGGGTGGGCAAGCGCCTCAACGTGCCCGTTTATGAATTGTTCGGGCTACGGCGGGAACCGCTGCCGCCGACGACCTACACGATCGGCCTGGACGCCATCCCGACGATGATCGCCAAACTGCGCGCATTCGACTCCTTCCCGATCTTCAAGATCAAACTCGGGACGGATCGGGACCTGGAAATCGTGCGCGAGCTGCGCCGCCAGACCGACGCCACCTTCCGCGTGGACGCCAACTGCGCCTGGACGGCCGAACAAACGGTCGAATACGCCCACCCACTCAAGGCGCTGGGGGTCGAGTTCATCGAGCAGCCCCTCCCGCCGGATCAGATCGAGCGGATGGCGTCCGTCCATGAACGGAGCGCGTTGCCGCTCATCGCCGACGAGAACTGCGTCGTTCCCTCGGATGTTCCCTCCCTTCGCGGTCGTTTCCACGGGATCAACATCAAGTTGGTCAAGTGCGGCGGGTTGGAGCCCGCCCTCAAGATGATCGCGCTCGCGCGCGCCCTGGGGATGAAGATCATGATCGGCTGCATGATCGAGTCCTCGATCCTCTGCACGGCGGCGGCTCACCTGGGCGCGCTCGTCGATTTCCTCGACCTGGACGGTCCGCTACTCATCGCCAACGATCCCTTCACGGGGATGACCGTGGGCGACGGCCGGATCAATCTGCCGGCGGCTCCCGGCCTGGGAGTCAGCCTGAGAACCCAGGGGGTGGAGTGAGAAAGCTCAAGGGGGGATAGGCTGAGAGGGCCGGGGTGGGCGATTCCAATCTGTTGGCCGTAATTCCAGGGGGGTCGTTCCTGGGTTTCATGCTCGTGGGATTCCTTTTATCGATCCCGTTGGGGGGACCGCCATGGGTCATGCTCGTCATGATCATCGGCTGGCTCGGTGTCCTGTTGTGGTTACTTCCCCGATTCGCGCTGACCCCCGTCGTTTGTACGGACCCGCGACGGGGAACGCCGGGCGTGCTCAAATCCATCGAGATCGGTTGGCGGGCCACGTCCCCGGTGATCGGGCGCTATCTTCTGTTTCTGTTCCTGTGCGGCCTGACGGCCGTCGGGACGGCGCTCCTTCTCCTAGTCGGCCTGATCTTTCTCGGGCTCCCCTTGGCGATCGGCCTTCAAGGCGCCGCCTACAGCATGATCGTGCGAAGGTAGGACTCGGCCCGGTAGAACGAAAAGCCGGAGGGGGAGGCGGCGACCCGCCAGCGGGGTTACGTCAGCTCGCCCGGTCGGCCCGCGCCGAGGGCCAACCAACGCTCGCCGCGAGCCACGACCCAGCCGGTGACCTCCAGCGCCGTGGCCAGGACGAACGGAACGAGGACGAGGGTGAAGAGCGTCGAGAGCGCCATTCCGCCGACGACGGCCACCCCTAGGCCGCTATAGAGCTCCGTCCCGCCGCCGCGGCCGAACGCCAGCGGCAGCATCCCGATGATCGTGGTCGTCGAGGTCATGAAAATCGGCCGAACGCGAACACGGACGGCCTCGGCGATGGCCTCGTGGATCGCCAGGCCGGATCGCACGCCCCGCAGCGAGAAGTCAATCAGCAGAATCCCGTTATTGACGACGATGCCGGCCAGCATCACGAACCCGAGCATCGTGATGACGTTGAATTGCGCCCTGAAGACCCAGACGCCCAGAATCGCCCCGATCGTCGACAGGGGCACGCACAGCATGATGATCAACGGATAAAGGAAGGACTCAAACAGCGCCGACATCAGGAGATAAATGATGACGAGGGCGAAAAGGAACGAGCTGGCGAGGGCGTCCATCGTGCGGGCCAGGTCGTCGGCCGTGCCGGAAAGATTGATCCGATAGGCCGCCGGCAGCGTCCGCCGCATGGGGTCCACCACCTGTGCCTGAACGTGCTCGATGAACGTCTGGAGGGGGACCTTGTCCTCGATGGTCACGTAGAGCGTGATGACGCGCTCCTGCTCCAGGCGCTCGATCGTCACCGGGCCCAACCCCTTATAGACGGTCGCCACTTCGTCCAGCCGGACGGTCCGGCCCGCGGGCGTGTTCAGGGCCACGCCCCGCACGTCGTCCGGGTCGAGAATCTGCCCCTCCTTGGCCTTGACGACGAGGTCATACTCCTTGCCGGCATCCCGATAGAGAGAAACGCGCGTGCCTTCGAGCAGCGTCTCGACGACGAGGGCCAGATCGCGCGAGGTCATGCCGAGGTCGGCCAGCCGTTCGCGGTCGGGCACGACGTGCAGCTCCGGATTGGCCGCATTATAGGAGCTGCGGACGTTGCGAACCTCCGGCATCAGGCGCAACTGGTTCTCCAGCTCCTGGCTCATCTCGGCCATGAGGGGGAGCTCGGGCCCCGTCAGGTCGATCGAGAGCCCCTTCCCCTCCCCGCTCCAGCGAAAATCCGAGGCGCGATAGACGCTGAAGTTGACGTCGGAGGGGAGCACGCGGGCGGCGTAGTCCTGCATTTCGGCGATCAACCGGTCGGCGATGGCCGGCTTGGCGTGCTCCTTCTCCAGGAAAATCCCGAAAAACGTTCGATCCCGCCGCACGACGAAGAACGCCCGGTAAATGTGCTCGACGTTGTTGAGCACGTAACTCTCGATTTTGCGCACCTGACGGTCCGCGCCGTCCAGACTCGTCCCCGACGGCGTGAGCATCTGGCCGAAGACCTGAGCGCTCTGACTCTGCGGCAGATACTCGGCCGGGGGGATCAGCCCGAGGCTCAACACGAACGCCAGCGCCAAAGCCCCGATCACGGCGAATCGGAACGGTCGATTCCGCAGCCCCAGACCGACCGTCCGAATCACCAATCCGCGGACGCCGGCCCCCAGGAGCCGCGCCGGGTCATACGTCCGCCGCCGCGCGGGGGGGTCGGCCCCGGGTGAGGCTCCCGGCTTGCCGTAACCGCCGGGCACCCAACGCAAGAGCCGGCTGCCGACCATGGGAACGACGGTGACCGCCGCCAACATCGAGAGCCCCACGGCGAAGGAGATCGAGTAGGCGATGTCCCGGAAAAGCTGGCCGGCCTCTTCTCGGACGAACAAGATGGGGATGAAGACGGCCAGCGTCGTCAGCGTCGAGGCCAGAATGGGAGGCCAGACCTCGCTGGCGGCGTCGCGGGCGGCTCGGGCGGGGCCCGAGCCCAGCTCGACCCGGTGACGGAAAATATTTTCCATCACGACGACGGCGTTATCGACGACCATCCCGGCGGCGAAGGCCAGCCCCGCCAGCGAAATCACGTTGATGGACCGGCCGAAAGCCGCCAGCAGGACGAAGGTTCCCACCAGGCACAAAGGGATCGTCAAAGAGATCGCCAGGGTCGCCGGGAACGAACGCAGAAAGAGAAAAAGGGCGACGACGGCCAGCGTGGCCCCGATCAAAAGGTTCCGCCGGACCCCGAAGATGGCCTCCCAGATGTACTCCGAGGCGTCGTAATTGATCCAGAAGCGGATGCCCATCGGCTCCAGCTCCTGATTGATCTTGTCGATCTCGCGCTTGACCCCCTCGGTAACGGTCAGCGTGTTGGTGTCGTTCTTCTTCGAGATGCTCAGGTTGACGGCGGGCTGACCCATCGTCCGTCCGATCGCCTCGCGCTCGCCGAACGTGTCGAGCACCTCGGCGATGTCCTCGACGCGGATCAATCCTTCGTCCGTACTCTTGACGACCGTCTTCCGGATCGATTCCAGATCGGTGTATTGGCCGACCGTGCGCACGAGCAGCCGCGAGTTCCCCTCCTCGATCTTCCCCCCCCGCGTGTTCTGATTCTCCCAGGCGATGGCCGACAGCACCTCGCTCACGGTCACCTGTCGGGATTCAAGGGCCGCCAGATCAAGCTTGACCTGGATCTCGCGGCGGGAGCCGCCGTGCCACCGGACGCTGCCGACGCCGGGGACCCGCTCAAGCTGCGGCCCCACGCGATCCTCCAGAAGATTGCGGACGACGTTATAGGGGAGCTGGCTTTCGATGGTGGCGCGGATGACGGGCTGCTCTTCCTCGGTGTTGAGGGCGCGGATCTGGGGCTTCTCGACTTCGTCGGGCAGATTGCGGACGGTCTCCAGGCGCTGAACGATATCGATCAGGGCGACGTTCTTATCCACGCCCCAATCGAACTCCAGCATGACGTTGGCGCTGCCCTCGCGCGTGAAGGACCTGAGCCGCCGGAGATTCTCCACGGCCGCCAGCCGCTGCTCCTGGCGCTGGGTGATCTCGATCTCAACCTCGTTGGGCGCCGCGCCGGGATACTGCGTCTCGACGCTGATGATCGGCCGGTCGATCGTCGGGTTGAGCTGGATGGGGATGCGGCTCAACGCCACGAACCCGAACAAAATGACCAGGATCATGCCGACGACGACGGCCGTCCCGTTCCTCACGCTGGCGTCGATGATTTTCATGGGCTCCGGCTTAACCCGCCCCCGGCAGGCTCCCGTTGATCCGATGGAGGAGCGCCCCGTCCGTCAATCGTGAATTGCCGAAAATCACAACCTCGGTCAAGGCCTCGATCTCCCCCGCCTCCCGGCTCCGGATCGCCACTTCGGTTTGAAGCTCATCGGTCACGATCACTTCGATCTCGCGCGCCCTGCCGTTGGGCACGGCCATCCGCGCCATCGGATTCAGGCCGCCCGGCGGGGCGTTTCGGCCGGCGGGCGGGGCCGGCGGAACGTACTCGAAATCCGGCGGGAGCGGATCGACCCGATAGACGACCAGCTTGACGCCCAGGTTCCGGACGGCTTCCCGCGGCACGACCAGGGCCCGCCGAGGCTCGCCGACCAGCACTTTGACGCGGGCGAACATCCCGGCGGCCAGCAGCCCGCTCGAATTATCCACGCGCAGCATGACCGGGAAGTTGCGCGTCCCGAGCCGCGCCTGCGGAATCACGTTGGTCACCTCGGCGGCGAAGACGCGATCGCCCAACCCGTCGACGGTCATCTCGGCCCGCTGGCCGCGCGCGATCAGCCCCAGATCGGCTTGCGGCACCTCCAGGCGTAACCGCATCGGGTCCAGAACGACCATCCGCAGGACGGCCTCTCCCTCATTGGCCCATTCCCCGGTCTCCTTGAGCTTGGTGACCACCACCCCGGTCTCGCCCGCCGTGATCCGGTGATCGGCCAACCGTCGCAGGATGTCGTCTACGGTGGCGCGCCGGACCTTGACCTCGGCCGCCGCAATCTGCACCTCCTCCGAACGGAAACCTTGCTCGAGAATGTCCAGCCGCGCCTGGGCGCGGGAGACTTCCGACTGGGCGACTTCGAACGCCACGCGCGCCCGCGTGGCCTCGCTCGGGGGGATGACCTCCTGTTCGGCCAGGGGGCGCAGGCGCTCCCAATCGTCGCGGGCGGCGTTGAGGCGGGCCTGGGCTGCCGTGACGCCTCGGCGCGCCTCCTCGATCTCCTCGGGCAGATAGCCCGCGGTCATCTTCTTGAGTTCGGCCTCGGCCTTTTCAAGTTCGGCTTTGGCCCGCGCCAGGGCGATTTCCTCGGCCCGCGCGTCCATCTCAAACAGAAGATCCCCCTGGCGGACGACCTCGCCCTCCTCGACCGGCAAGGCCACAATCTGGGCCCGCGCCTTCGAGCTGATTTCAATCTCCTGCCAGGCGTCGACGGAGCCCGTGAATTCCAGCCGCCGGGTGATCTCCAGCTCCCGGATGGGCCCTACCTCAACCTTATGAACCATCTGGGCGCCTTGACCGACGGCCGGACCGGGGCCGAACGCGCAGACGACGCCTACGGCCAAGATGACACGTTGATTTAACTTAACTTGCACCTTGAGGATGCCGTCCCGACTCTTTCGCCCTCGCAAGCCTCGCCGCCGGCCAAGTCTCTTGACCACGGTACTTCGTCGTCCCCCCTAATGTAAAGAGCCATGGGGACTCGGCCGTTATCTCCCTTCAAATGGCCGCCCAACCCCGGCGGCTCCTTGCGGCGTTCCTCTGCGCGGGGACGTTCCGCCTCGATCGCCTTCGAACCTCATATTATGGGTTTAAGACTCGTTGGCGCGTCTCGAAGTTTGGTCCGGGCGACGGTCATCCATTTCACGGCCGCCTCACCGGAAACTTTGGCTACGTTGGCTGCGTCGTATCCATTAAAATGATTCGGGGAAGGCCGGCCCCGGAGAAACGATGTCCGCCACCCATCAACCCAACTCCTTCTCCGCCAACATCAGTCGACCGGCGGTCGCTTCTGACCAGCGCGCCGACGTCGGACCCTTCCTCCGGACCCCCCGTTTCGATTGTCGATCTTACCTGCTGTGGGTGGCGGCCCTTGCCGGCGGGATCGCCTCCGCCTCGGGCCAATCCCGCCCCCGATTCCTCCCTCAAGCCGCGCCCGCCGCCGAAGCGCGAGCCGACTGGCCCGATCACGCCCTTGCCGAACTCGTGGCCGACACGATGACCATCCAGCCCGGAGCCCCCTTCCGGCTGGGGGTTCATTTCCGGATCGAGCCCGAATGGCACATGTATTGGCGCTACGCGGGGGAAGTGGGCTATCCGACCGAGATCATCTGGGAACTGCCCGAAGGCTTCACCGCCGGGGAGATCCAGTGGCCGAATCCTCGCCGCTTCGACGACCCGATCGCCGGGACGAGCTACGCCTACGAAGACGAAGTGCTCCTGTTCACGCTCGTCCAGCCGCCGCCTTCGTTGGCCGAAGGGCAGACGCTGCGGTTCGGTGCCCGAGCCGATTGGCTGGTCTGCAAAATCGAATGTGTCCCCGGTCAGGCCGAGGCCGGTCTTGAACTGCCCGTCGGCGAGCCTCAACCCTCGGCGGCCTCTCCGCTCTTCGAGCGCTTCGCGGCCCGGGTTCCCGTGGACCCGCTCACGCTCGCCGATCGGGTCGCCGTATCGGCCCGTCCGGAGGCGCTGCGCCTCGGTCGGGGAGAAACGGTCCGGCAAACCATCGAGATCGAGGCGCGTCGCCCTTGGGCGGCGCTCCTCTCGACGCCGGAGGCGGAAGCTCAACTCTTCCCCGACGGCGGCGAGGCCTGGGTCGCTTCCCGGCATCCCTCGTCCGCGACTGGGCTGGGTCCGCCGCTCGAACCCGATCGCGGGGCCTTCGGCGGCGTCCGCGTTGATTGGCCAATCGAGACGCAGCCTGACGCCCAACCCGGCGAACACCGTCTGCGAGCGGCCCTGACGCTCCCTTTGGTCAACCTGGAGACCGGCGAGGGGGGGGCGATTTTCATCCAGGTCAATCGTTCGGCGCAGATTGAGGCAGACGTGCAGACGCCGGTCGCCTCGGTCCCCGCGGCTGCTTCTGGGGCGTCGGGGGGCCGGCCGGGGTCCGAAGCTCCCGCCGAGGAGACGACCCCCCTTTTCTCCTTCCTGGCGCCCGGGAGCTCGGCCGCGGGGGTCGGGCGTTCGGCGTGGCTGTTTCTCTTCTTTGCGTTCGTCGGGGGGCTGATCCTGAACGTCATGCCGTGCGTCCTGCCGGTGCTTTCGCTCAAAGTGCTGAGCTTCGTCCGTCAGGCGGAGGAGGATCGGCGGCGCGTCTTGCGGTTGGGCCTGATCTTCGCCTTGGGGGTGTTCGTCTCCTTCGCGCTTCTGGCAACGTTGGTCGTCGGTCTCAAAGCCGCCGGCGCCCAGATCGGCTGGGGCTTCCAGTTCCAGGAGCCGCGCTTCCTGATCATCATGTCGGCCCTTGTCTTCGCCTTCGGGCTAAGCCTGTTCGGCGTCTATGAAATCGACCTGACCCCCTCGGCAGGGCGGGGGCTGGCGCGGCTGGGGGGCCGCGAAGGAGGGGCGGGCTCCTTCATGAACGGCGTCCTGGCCACGGCGTTGGCCACCCCCTGCACGGCCCCCCTGCTCGGGCCCGCTCTCGGGTTTGCCTTCAGCCAGTCGCCGGCCATGATTTATGTCTTTTTCTTCGCGATCGCGGCGGGTCTGGCAAGCCCCTACGTTTTATTGGCCGCCGAGCCGCGATGGCTTCGCGTGATCCCGAAGCCGGGCCCCTGGACGGTGGCCTTCAAACAATTCATGGGGCTCTTGCTGATGGCCACCGTCATCTGGCTCCTCTGGGTTCTGGGGCGTCAGGCGGGGGCGGACGCGATCGTCTGGACGCTCGCCTTCCTGCTCGTCGTCGGGCTCGGCTGCGCCGTGGTCGGAGCGGGTCTGGACCTTCGGGCCGGCCGGCTGCGTCGGGGGTTCTCGCTGGCGGCGGGTCTGGCGCTCGCCGTCGGCGCTTACATTTTTTTTCCCGAGCGGTACCTGCGCGACCTGCGTGGGCGTCTGGATGAAGCCTCCGAGGCGAAGGCCGCCCCTTCGGAGACGACGACGCTGGGCGGCATCGAATGGGAGCCGTTCAGCGTCGTGCGCGTGGAGGAGCTGGTCGCCGAGCGCCGCACGGTCTTCATCGACCTGACGGCCGACTGGTGCTTGACCTGCAAGGTCAACGAACGGGCCGTTCTGGCCTCCGAGGACGTGGCCGAGGCTTTCCGGCGGCACCGCGTGGCGGCCATCCGGGGTGATTACACGCGCCAGCCGCCGGAACTGACGCGCCTCTTGCGTCAATTCGGCCGCGCCGGCGTTCCCATGTACGTCATCTTCCCGGCGGGGCGGCCCCAGGAGCCGATTCTCCTGCCGGAAGTGCTCACCACTTCGCTCGTGCTTGACCGCCTCGAAGAGGCTGCAGCGACCACGCGGCTGGCCTCGGGCGACCCCACGCCGACGGATTCTTGACCCCGGCCCGCCGAGCTGGCCGTTGACCCGCTCCTCAAGGGGAAGAACAATGGGGGGTGCGTTGCTCGATCGTGATCAATACCTACGAGCGGCCGGAGCCGCTCAACCGCTGCCTGGAGGCGCTGGCCCGCCAGCCGGGCTTGAGCCAGGCCGAGGTGATCGTCGTCGACGACGGCAGCGGCGCCGACTTTAAGGCCATCGAGCGCCATTGGCGCTCCAAGCTGCCGCTCACGTACACGAAAATTCGTCATGCCGGTCGCTCGGCGGCGCGCAATCGCGGCGCCCGAGCCGCCGCGGGCCGTCGGTTGATCTTCCTGGGCGACGACGTCCTGGTCCGCCCGGGATGGCTGGATCGCCATCTGACCTCGGGCCACGATGATCCTCGCCTGGCGGTTCTCGGGCCCTATCCGCTCAAGCCTCCGCCGGGCGGCGAGCCGGCCTCGGCGACTTATTTGCGACTGGCCGATCCCATGCCGTGGGACCAACTGAGGAGCGCCGGCGAGGTGGGCTTCGCTTTCTTCGGCACGGGCAATCTCTCCATGGATCGTCAGATGTTCCTCGATCTGGGCGGCTTTGATGAGCGATTCACCGAGTATGGCTGGGAGGACATCGATCTGGGTTATCGGTTTCATCGCGCCGGGGGGCGGCTGATCTTTGACCCCGAGGCCCGGGCGGTGCACGCTCATCCGGCCCTCAGCCGGGCGGATTTGTGGCGCCGGGAGTTCGCCGTCGGCGTGACGGCCTATCAATTCTGGGCCAAGTGGCGCCACGAGGACCTGCGCTTCATGAAATTCTGGGCCGACGCTCCGCGCCCGGGTCCGGCATGGCGGCGCGCCGTCGGCCGCGCGGTTATCGAGCTCCTGGAACGCCTCGCGCCCGGCTCGCCGTGGCTGCCGCGGCTTTATGAGCGATTGATCTATTCCTATCGACACGCCGGCCTGGCCGAGGGCATCCGCCGCTACGGCCCGCCGCCGGCGACGTCGGCCGAACCTCAACCGCTCGGCTCGGCCTCGTGAACGCGGGGCGCTGCGCCGTCGGGCTCTTGACCTGGAACGGCGAGGCCGACGTGGCGGCCTGCGTCAGGGCCCTTCAGGCCCAGAGCGAACCCGCGCTGGACGTCATCTGGATTGATAACGGCTCGACCGATGGGACAGTGAGCCGCGTGCGCGAGGCCGCCCGGGACTTCCCCGAGCCGCGCCGCCTGGCGGCCAACATCGGCTTCTGCGCGGGGCACAACCTGGGCCTTTCGCTGGCGCGGCTGCCTTACTATCTCGCGCTCAATCAGGATGTCGCGCTCGCGCCGGATTACATCGGCCGCCTGTGTGATTGGCTGGACGAGGACTCGACGCTCGCGGCGACCTCCGGGCTGCTTCTCCAAACGGCGGACCTGGAGCATCTCGACCCGGCCGCCCCGATCGCCTCGGCCGGGCTGGCGATGGGGTACGGACGGTTCCCCTTCGAGCTGGGCATGGATCGAAGCCCGGGTCCCAGCGATTCAGCCCGCCGCTACGTTCCGGGTGTAACCGGGGCGGCGATGCTTCTTCGGCGTTCGGCCGTTCAAGCTCTGACGGATTCCGACGAATTCTTCCCCGCCGATTTCTTCGCTTACTTCGAGGAAGTGGACCTGGCGCTGCGGCTGGCGCGGGCCGGTTGGCGCTGCGGCCTGGACGGAGCGGCGCGCGCCTGGCACGCCCGGCGAGGCCACGAAGGCCGCCGGGACCCTCGCCTGCGCGTGCACTATCTGAAGAATCACTGGCTCGTGAGCTTGCGCAACGACGCCTGGAGCGAGCTGCTCCGGGAGGCGCCTTATGTCCTGAAAGGCGAACTGCGCTGGTATTTTCCCCGTTATCTCCGCACGCCCTGGGCGGCGCTTCAAGCCCTGGGCGCCGCGCTCGTCCATGCCCCTCGGGCCCGTCGCGTCTACCAGTCCCTCGAGCGGAGATTCCCCGAAGCCCGGGCCGGACGGGCGGGGTTTTATGCCCTGTCCCGAAGCCTGCTGCGGGGAAATCACGCCCACGGGGCCGAGGCCCCGCCCGCCGGTCACTCCAAGAGGTCCCAATAAAGCGCCGGGTCGATCTCGCGCGAGCCCGGAAGGTACTTCTCAACGACGGGAAGCGAACCATATCGCGGCCGCAACGCGGCGGGGACGACCTCGATGAGCCGGCGACAGGTTCGCTGTGCCTCGGCGATCATCCGACGGGCGTCATAAAAGCGAGCCATGTCGACGAGGGCTTCCACCTGCACGGCCGAAGGGGGGGCGGCCGCGCGTTCGAAGCGTCGGGCGGCCTCCTCGCCGGTCGCCTCGTCCTCCGGGTCCTCTTCCAACTCCCGCCACCGTTGCGTCGCGAGAGCATAGTTCATGAACGGAGCCAACGGCGAATCGGCGAAGGCGTCAGCCAAGGCGCCCAACTCCGCCTGGAGGCCGGGCGGGACCTGCCGGAGCGTCAGCTCGACGAAGGCTCGCTCGGCGACCAGCCGCTCGATCAAGGCCGCGTGCTCGCTCCGAGGGGGGAGGACGTTCACTTCGATCTGCTCGATCGGCTGCAATTGAGGATCCACCAGCGGCACGGCCGCCTGAAGCCGCGTCATGGCGACGGCGACCTGAAGCTCCAGCCGAACGTAATACCGACCGGGACGCGGGAACATGAGCCCGTTCGGTGTCTCCCGATCCCCCCACAACACGACGTCGACCGGATACTCCTCCAGCGGATAAAGAATGTAATCCTGAAGGCCCGGCCGGCCGGCGGGATACGGTCCCGTCGTCGATCGCTCGCGCTCGCCGTAAGGACGGACTCGCACGGCCAGATCGCCGTTCAAGGCGAAGTTCGTCATGACGTTGATCGTGAAATCCGTGTGATTGACCAGCCGCAGGCGAAGGGTGAGCGGCTCGCCGAGCGTGATTTCCCGTGGCGGCGGCTCGAGCACAAGGCGGACGTGGTCGCGCGGCGTCGCCGGCAACGGCGTCGACTGCGGCCCCTCGCGAATCGGCCGCCGCGCGGGGACGAGATCGGCCCCTGCCGAAACGCCCATCAGCGCCGCGAACCCGACGAGCCCCGCGAGCGCCTTCCCCAGGCACGGACAGACGCGGACAGACACCGACCGATCAGACTCCTCTGGCGTGCGCAAAGCCGCCGCCGGGCCTCAAGCCGGGCCCACCCCCTCGGACCGGCGTTCCTGGTAAAAGACGCGCACCTGATGCCGAGCCCCCCGTCCCTCTCCCGCTGAGGGGGAGTCGATCGCCTCGGCGGTCACGAGCAGGCTGCCGGCCGTCCAGAAACGAAGGCTGACCTTTCGATCCGGCCCAAGCTCCCCCACGCCGCTCGTCAGGCGACGGCGTCCTTTCCAGATTTCCACGGCGAGGCCCTCGCGCGCGACGCCCGCTTCAGCCGGCCGAAGCGCCAGAACGAGCCACAGATCGCTCCGGGCCGAGGGGAAGAAGACCGAGGGTTCGGCCGAGAGCTCGACGTTGGCGCCCCACTCGAATTGACGCAGCGGCCCGACGGGAGGCTCGGCGTCCTCCAGCCGCTGGGCGAAAAAATGGGCGCGTCGCTCGCTGAGCGAGAACCCGATGGCGGGATCGTCCACGAGCGCGTGAATCACGCGATGAAGCGGCTCCTCGCTCAAGGCCACGCTTCGCGACGTCTCGGGCAGAAGGGCGAGCTCCCCGGGATCGACCTCCAAGTTGAGGTCCGCCAGGAGAAGCTGGACCATCACTCGGACGGGTTGGCGATGAAATCGGGCGTCCTTGATCGGCAGCAACGCCAGCGCCGGAGGATCGAGTTCGTTGAGAAACCGATCTTGCTCCAGAACCTGGCGGCCGCGATCCAGCCCCAGGTCCAAGCGGTTGTCGGAAAGATTCTGGGCCAGGGCGACCAGATAAAGGACCCCCCAAATCACCATCAGACCCAGAAGCGCGCGACCGGGCGGGGTCGTCGGGACGACGCGCCGCGCGGCCGCCGTTCGCCATCCGCCGCCCGTGAACACTCTCGCTGGCGGCGATGACGCCGGCCCCTCCGCCGCCGTCACCTCCGCCCCCTCAAGCCCCCCGTCGATGCTCTCGTCGCCCCCCGTGGTCGTCTCGGCCGCCGGATCGGCGGCGGCCGCAGGAGCGGGCTCCTCCGCGCCTGAAGGGGACGGGACCTCGTCCGAGGCCTCGGCCTTCGGCGCGGGCGACGTCCGGGCGGCCGTGCCGGCGGGGTTCGGCTCCGGACCGGCCGCGGTCAGGCGTGACTCCTCCATCGCCCCGCTCAAGCCCGGGGATGCGGCCAAGGGCTGGAGGCCGTTCCGCTCAAGAGCCGGGCATATTGTCGGATGGCCTCTTCCTGTTCGGGCGTCTCAATCGAGCCCGGCCGCAAGCGGCGAACTTCCTCGATCGCGTCGTCGGCGGTCCAGCCCATTCGGACGAGGTAGCAGGCCAGGATCGTCCCCGTCCGACCGAAGCCTCCCGAGCAATGGACGAGGGCGCAGGCCCCGTCGGCCGTCGAGCGGCGCAGGAATTCGACGCCGCGTTCAATCTGATCCGAGGAAGGCCGGCAGAAATCGGCCACCGGCAGGTGCAGCGCGGCCAGCCCGAACTCCTCGAGCAGGGCCGGCTCGATCGGCTCCTCGCACAAGGTCAGAACGGCCGTAAAGCCGGCCTCGCGCAGCCCGGCCAGACTCTCTGCCAACCGTTCCCCGCGACCGGGGTGCGCCGAACCGGCCAGCTTGCCTGCAATCAGAAAGCTGAAATTCGGCAAATTCACCGGTTTATGATAACGCATCGATCCCGGAGCCGGAAACCATTTCCGACCGTTCGGCCGAGACCGAGGGCGGCGAGAATGCCCGCCGGCGAAGGGTCCCGCCCGGGGCGGGCTCACTCGGAGCCGAAGAACGCAAGGGCGGCGGCCGACATCGTCCGGACGCCCGTCTTGAGGGTCGGGGCGCTATCGGGCCAATACCGGCCCGAATGCAGAGAAGGGAGCGGCTCGCCGCCGGGCCGACGGCCGGCGGCCAGGCGCTCCGAAGCGATCGAGCCCAGCCGAAACATGCAGATGGGGATGCGCGGCTCCTCGCGACCGTACCGGGCGAAGTCCTCGCCGCCCATCTGCGGCTCCCCGCGAACGACGGAGGCCTCTCCCAGGAGTTCCCGGAAGAGGCCGGCCAGACGCTCGGTGAGCGCGGGATCGTTATAGAGCGACGGCGTGTATTCGTCCTTCTGGATGACGACGGTGGGGGCCAGGCGTTCGGGCACGCCCGCGGCGAGCGCGATCCCCCGCGTCAGGCGCTCGATGGCCGTGAGCACCTGGTCCCGCACGGCGTCGGAGTACGACCGGACGGTCAATTGCAGCCGGGCCTCGTCGGCGATGACGTTATGTTTGGCGCCAGCGTGGATCGAGCCGACGGTCACGACGGCCGGTTCCGTCGGGGGAACTTCCCGGCTGACGATCGTCTGGAGAGCCAGGATGACTTGAGCCGCGATCACGACGGGGTCCTTCGTCGTGTGGGGATAGGCGCCGTGACCGCCGACGCCCCGGATCGTGATATCGACCGAGTCCACGTTGGCCAGCGCGTAGCCGGGGACGTAGGCGACGCTGCCGGCTTCCAGCGTCGGGTCCACGTGCAGCGCGATGGCCGCCTCCGGACGTGGAAACCGTCGATAAAGGCCGGCCTCGAGCATGGCGCGAGCCCCCGCCCCGCGCTCTTCGGCCGGTTGCACGATCAGCACGAGCGTTCCTCGCCAGCGGTCCCGCATCTGGGCCATCACGCGCGCCGTTCCGATCAGCGCGGCTAGGTGAATGTCGTGGCCGCAGGCGTGCATGACGGGCACGTCCTGGCCGGCGTCGTCCCGTGCGCGCGCCCGGCTGGCGTAGGCGAGGCCCGTCTCTTCCTCGACGGGCAGCGCGTCGGCGTCGGCCCTCAAGAGCAACGTCCGGCCGGCCCCCTGGGCGAGTACGGCGACGACCCCCCAGCCGCCGACGCCTTCGGTGACCTCGTAACCGGCGCGGCGGAGCTCCTCGGCCATCCGGCCCGCCGTGCGTTCTTCCTGGAAGGAGAGCTCCGGGTGCGTGTGGAAGTCCCGGTAGAGTTCCTCAAGGGCAGGCAGCTCGGCCTCGGCCCGCCGCGTCACCTCCTCCCAGAGATCGGCCGCGTGGACGCCGCCGTCGAATCCGCCCGGCAGGATCCAACCTCCGACGATCAGCCCGAGGGCCGCCAGGGGAGAAAAGGGTTTGGTCCGGGCGCGCGATGGGTGAAGGGTGCTCATGATGCGTTGGACTCCGTGGTGATGGGGAGGGGGCCACTATAGGCGGCCCCTTCGGGCAAAGTCCAGATGGCGAAGGCGCCGTCGTTCCAGATCGAGCGCCATCGGGCGGAGCTTCCCTGAGATTGGCCTTCCAGGACTCTCTGCAAGGGACAATCGGCCGGAATAAAGAGCGTCCGTATCTGCCACCTTCTCAGAACGTCGCCCCAGGCGGGAATCCCCTCGGCGGGATCGCCCGGAAAAGCCTCCAGCACAATGGCCTCGTCCCGCAGGAAATCCCCGCCATAGATGTCGAATCGGTTGTCGGTGAAGACCTGATACTTCTCCGGCGAGAGCCGCCAGATCAGATAGCCGGCGTAATTTCCACCATTGAAAAGTCGCCCTGGGGGTTGAGCCTGAATCAGAAAATCCACCGCTGCCTTTGGATAGGCCGGCGCGGGATAGCGTTCCGTCCCCGGTTCATGGATCGGATCGGGCGGAGCCGGTCTCAGCAGGTCCCAATTACGGTCGAGCAGGGACCGCGCCCGCAGGCGATCCCCCAACGGAACCCCGGACCGCCTCCCCGTCCAGAGGCTTGCAGCTTCCTCCGGAAGGAAAAGGTAAAGCCCGACAAAACTGAGCAGCCACGTGAGAGAAGCCTGCTCCAACCATTTGAGTCGGCGCCGACGCATCTCCAGCCGTCCCTTCTCCCAGATCCAAAGCGGCCCGGCGCCGCGCCAGGTCCAATCCCATCGTTCGACCCCGGCCCGCACCCAGTCCGCCCCCCCATGGACCAGGAGCGGCGCCGCCGCCACGCCGAATAACGGCAGATGCCGCACGTGCTCGATCCCCTGAAAGGCAAAGAAAAGGGCGATCAGCGCCGGCGCCAGACCGAGCCGCTCCTTCGAACGCGCCGCCGTCACCCCCAACCCCACGGCGGCGATCGCTTGGCGCGAGACGACCGCCCACGCCTGAACGAACGAATCCGTCGCCCCCGACTGGCGCATCGCCCACGGCCCCCCGCGGAGGATGACGGCCGCGACCGCCAGCGTGCCGAGGGCGCCGACCCATCCCCAGCGTCGTGTTGGCCGCAGCGCCGTCAGCACGGTCGCCAGCAAGGCGGCGTCGAGCGCCCAGACGAACCGCCAATCCGGAGGCAAAAGTTCCCCGATCCGACCGCGCAGGAACGGATCGCTCACGACGCGCGTTGTCATCCGCCCGACTTCGAGCAACTGAAATCCATAGGGCGTCGCGGCCGTGGCCAGGACGCAACCGGCCAGGACGGCGCTCATCCATCCCAACGCCCTCCGCGCCGGAGCCGTCGGCTCCAAGCGCCATGCGGCCAACGCCCAATCCGCCACCGCTTCAAGCCAAAAGGCCCCGACCACGACGAGCCCCGCCAGGAACCCGCCGTGCAGGTTCGCCCACAAGGCGAACAAAGGGATCAGCAGAAGCAGCCAACCTGGCGCCGTCCCCCGACGGCGCCCCGCCAGAAGCGCCGCGTACGTCAATGCCAGCAACCCGTAGGTCAAGAAGGGGGGCCGCGGAAAGAGCGTCCGGCGAGAGAGCGCCGCCGTCATGGCGGCGGCCAGGGCCCCGGCCGCCGGAACGCCCGCCGCTCGACCGAGGAACCCTCCGAAGGCGAGGTAAGCCGCGGCGATCCAGGCCGCCTTGAAGACGATGACCGCGCGCACTCCACCGAGGCCCTCGACTTCGCCGAGCCGGTAAACGCGCCAGAGCGTCACCTGGGCCAGCCACTCGTGATTCACCCAACGATACGAAGCCGCCGTGTAGGTGAAAACGTCGTTCCGTGGGAGGCCGTTTTCTTCGATGTATCTGCCCGATTTGAGATGCCACCATTCGTCGTGCGAGGCGCGCAGGGGCACGAGCGTCAGCGTCAGGCAGACGATCCCCGCCGCCATCCAGCAAGCCAGGTTCCGAACCGTAAGGAAGGGGAGGCCGTCGGGGGGCGGCATGGGGGGGATTCTGCCACACCCCGACCCGTTGCCGACACAAACCCCGGCGCGCGTCCCGGCCAGCTCAGCGCGAGCGGGTCACGCCGCGGCGAGCGCAATCCCCGGCGACGACGCAGCGCGAACAGTGCGGCAGGACCGGCTTGCAGACGTTCTGGCCGTAGGTCACCAGCCAATCATTGAAGGGAATCCAGAAGCGGCGGGGAAGAATCGAGCGCAGGACGCGCTCGGTTTCCTCCGGCGAGCGCGTCCGAACGTAACCCCATCGGTTGCAGATGCGATGGACGTGCGTATCGACGCAGATGCCGGGTCGGCCGTAGCCGAGCGTGACGACGAGATTGGCGGTCTTGCGGCCGACCCCCTTGATCTCGGTCAGCGCTTCCACTGTGTCCGGCACCCGTCCCTCATAACGTTCCAACAAAAGGCGGCTCAACTCGAGGATCGTCGCGGCCTTCGTCCGATAGAATCCCACGGGATAGATGGCGCGCTGGATCATCTTCGGCGAGAGCTGGACCATCGCCCGAGGGGTCTCGGCCAGCGCGAACAAGCGCGTTGAGGCGGCCGCCGTGGTGGCGTCCTGCGTCCTCAGGCTGAGGAGGGTGGAGATAAGAATCTTATAAGGCGTGCGGCCGCCGGCGGCCAGCTCCGTCACGTAGGGGGGCTTCCAACGGCGCGCCTGGCGCCGCACGCCGGCGAGCACGCGCGCGATGGGAAAGCCCGGTTTTGCGTCCGGGGCGGGCCGCCGCCGGCCACCTCGGGCGCTCACGCTCCCCGGCCCTCCGAGGCTGTCCGCCCCACGCTCAAGGCCGCGATCATTTGGACCTTTGCCCTCATCCCGGGCGGCGGTTAAACTCAAGGACCGGCCCGATGAGCCGCGGCAAACCCTAGCATCTGGGCCGCCGGGGGCAAGCCCGGCAATCGGCCGCGCCGCCGGAGCCGGCCCGCTCATCGTCCATGGACGAGCGTTATCTGAAATTCTTTGAGCTTTTCAACGAGCGCGATTTCTACGAATGCCATGAGGTCCTGGAGGACCTCTGGATGGAAACCACAGGCGATGAACGCAGCTACTATCAGGGGCTCATTCAGACCGCCACCGCTTTCTATCATCTCGAAAACGGCAACTACGCCGGGGCGCGCAAACTCTTCACGACCGGCTTGAGCTACCTGGCTCCGTATCCGGATCACTACCTGGGGTTCGATCTGGGCAGCTATCGCCGAATCTGTCAGGATTGGCTCGATCAGGCCACGCGCAAGGCCCAAGGCCAGGACGTGAGGATCGATACCCTGGGCTTCCCCGTGCTGACCTCCCCGGCGGCCGCCTGATGCCCCCGCAGCCGACCTCCACCGATCCCCTTTCGATCCCCCCCACGGGTCATCTGACCTGGCGCCAGGCGGACCAGGCCGAAAAAACGCGCCGAACGCTCGTCCGGGCCGAGGGCGTTTATCTCTATTATGACGATGGAACCCGGCACATTGACGCCAGCGGCGGCCCGGTGGCCGTCGGCGTGGGTCACGGACGCGAAGAAATCGCGCGGGCCGCCTACGATCAAATGCGCCAGGTGGCCTACGGTTTCGAGGTCGACGCCGTGCGGCGGCTCTTCTCCATGCTGCGGGCGTTCACGCCGGGGGACTTGAACCGCTTTTACCCGTGCAGCGGCGGCTCCGAAGCCGTCGAGGCGGCTCTCCGCTTCGCGCGCCATTATCACGTCCTCACCGGCCGCCCGTCGAAGCACAAGGTCATCGCCCGCTGGGTCAGCTACCACGGCAATACGCTGGGGGCGGCTTCGCTCTCCGGCAGCGTCCCGCGCCGCCGCGTGATCGACCCGATGCTCATCCCTTTCCCCCACGTCGAGCCCTGTTACTGTTACCGGTGCCCGTTCGGACGGGTTTATCCGGAATGCGAGGTCCTCTGCGCCGAGAAACTGGAGGAGACCATCCTGCGCGAGGGACCGGACACCGTGGCGGCCTTTATCGCCGAGCCCATCGTCGGGGCGACGGCGGGCTGTCTCCTCCCCCCGCCGGATTATTTCCCCCGCGTCCGCGCCATCTGCGACCGATACGACGTCCTCTTTATCGCCGACGAGGTCATGACGGGCTTCGGCCGCACCGGGCGGAACTTCGCCATTGAGCATTGGAACGTTCTCCCTGATCTGATGACCATGGCCAAAGGGTTGACGAGCGGTTATATCCCGATGGGGATGCTGGCCGTGCGCGAGACGCTGATGAGTCCGGCGGAGCCGCGGGTGACCGATTTCGGCAACATTCTGACCTACAGCTATCACCCGGTGGCCGCCGCCGTGGCCTGCGCCGTCCTCGACATCCTAAATCGCGAAGGGCTGGTCGAGCGCTCGCGCCGGCTGGGCGGCTATCTCCTTGAGCGGCTGAGGCCGCTGGCCCGACACCCGCTCGTCGGCGACATCCGGGGCCTCGGCCTGTTCGCCGGGGTGGAACTCGTGCGGGACCGGGCCACCGGGGAGCCCTTCCCCGTCGCGTCCGGCGTCGCCGAGCGCGTCCTGCGGGCCTGCCGGCGCCGGGGCGTCGCCCTTTACTCCGGGGCGGGCATGATCGGCGGGACGCACGGGGACCACGTCATGATCTCGCCGCCGTTTATTGTCACCGAAGCTCAGATCGACGAAATCGTGGCGGCTCTGAGCGAGGCGCTCGACGAAGTGGCCGCCGAGTTGACCGTCGCCGCCGCAACGCCATGATCCCCCCGCCCGCCCTGGCCGCTTCCACCGGCGCCGCGCGAACGGCCCACCGCGGCCCCGGCGGAGCCTGTCGTCCATGACGCGCGTCCTCATGCTCGGCTATGGTCCGCTGCCCGGGGCGGACGTGGAGCGGCTGACGAGCAGCATCCTGCGGACGCAGCAAATCCTCGACGGCGTGCTCGCCGGCGGTCACATCGTCAACCTCTTCACGCTCCCGTTGCCCGGCAAGCTCGGGGCGGACGATCGTCCCCCACGCATGGAGCCGGAGAGCTATCGGGGCCTCCCGTATCAACGGTTCACCCGCCACAGCGGGGAGTTCGCCCTCCGCACGCTTCAGGATATGCTGCCGAACCTGGAGCCGGAGGCCGTCGTCGGCGTCAACACGTACCCGAGTTACCTGACGGCGATGCTCCCGAGCACGCGGCCCCTCTGGGCCGATTTAAACGGCTATTGGATGGCTCAGATGCAGGGGCGATGCTGGGCCGAGGGGAACGACGCCCGCCTGAGCCGCGCCTGGACGATCGAGCGCACGCTCCTCCGGCGGCTGGACCGATTCTCGGCCGTCAGCCGTCCTCATCTGCACGCCGTGCTGGGGGAACTGGCCGCCGTCGGGCGGCTTAATCATTACACGTTTCACTATCAGTTCGGCGCGCGCATCCCCCCGGCCTGGCCCGCCCGATCGCCTGAGATCGCCGCCGACGCCCGGGCCGAGGCCCCCGGAAGCCCGCAAGGGCTCGCCGCGGGCGCCGGCGGTGAGCCGACGCCCCTGCCGCTGATACGCGGTCCGCTCGTCCCCGAGCACGCCTTCATCATCGCCTGGACGGGCAGCTTTGCTCCCTGGGTTGACCTCGAAACCCTGATGATCGCCTTGGAAGAACTGATGAGTCGCCACGAAGGAGTCCATTTTATTGTAGCAGGCGGGGGGCTGGAAGAAGGGGACGTCCGGACCTGGCGGGACTTTGAAGCCCGCGTTGAGGCCTCGCCGCACCGCAATCGCTTCCATCGCCTGGGTTGGCTGGCGCCGGCGCGATTGCTCCAACTCCTCGCCGAGGCCGATCTGGGTCTGAATGTCGAAAGCGCCAATTACGACGCCTACTTCGCCGGGCGGACTCGCCTGGCCATGATGGCCGCCGAGGGACTCCCGATCGCCACCACCATCGCCACCGAATTGAGCGAGTGGCTGGACGAAGCCCGCGCCATGCTGGCGGCGCGTCCCGGCGATCCCCTCTCGCTGGTCGAGGCGATCGAGCCCTGGATCGATCAGCGCGAACAACTGCGCGACCTGCGCGAACGCGCCCGCCGCCTCATCCGTCGCGATTTCGATCCGATCGGCGCCGCCGAGCCCCTGCGGCGTTGGTTGGCCGATCCTCAGCTCGCTCCCGATAATCAGGCCAAGCTGGCCCAGGCCGCAGGCCGCCTCGACGACCTTAACAACGCCGTCATCAATGAGCTCGAAGCGCTCTCGTTGGCCGCGGACAAGCCGGAACTCGCCGGACCCGCAGCCCCCCCGCCTCCCTCGGGCGAGGACCTCGCCGACGAAGACGAACGGCCGCGGAGGGGGCGACGCCGCGGCTGGCTCAGCCGCTGGACGGGCTCGACCAGAAACGTCGGCAAAGAGCTCGAACCGTCATAAAGTCCCGCCGGCTCCACCTTGCCGAAGCATCCGAACGACTCCGGTGATCTGAGCCCCGCGGGGGCCTGCCTTGGGCTCGGGCTGATCCTTGCCGTCTCGGTGGGGGCGCGCGCGGCGCTGGCCGGCCTGGTCATCCCTCCCTCGATCCTCGGGGACGAGTGGTACTATGTCGAGCTGGCGCGGTCGCTGCCGCGTGGCGGGGCCCTCAGTTGGGGGGGCGTGCCCTTGTACTTTCCATCGTGGCTTTATCCGGCCCTGATGGCCGCCCCGCTGGCGACGCTCCGGACCGGGACGGCCGTCGACGTGATCCGCTGGATAAACGCCCTCCTCATGAGCTCGACCGCGCTTCTGACTTACGGCTTCGCGCGGGAGGCGACGACAAGCCGACGGGCGCTCGGCGCGGCCGCTCTGGCGGCGCTCATTCCCGGTCTCGTCTATAGCGCGACGTTCCTGCTGGAAAACGTCTTCCTCCCTGCTTTCGTCGCCGCCTCCTGGCTCGGATATCGGGCGATCGTACGGCCGACGGTCGGGGCGCGGATCGCGGCGGGGGTGGCGCTCGCCGCGGCGCTTTATGCCAAGCCGACGGGGTTCATTCTCCCGTTGATCTTCGGCCTGACGGTTCTCGGGGCGGAAATCGGCGCTCGCGTTCCTGGCGGTCCGGCCGAAAATCTCGCCTCGCGAGCGCTGACCGTCGGACGGCATTACCTGACGGCGGCGGCCTACCTGCTTGCCTTGCTCCCCCGCTTCCTGATTGCGGCCTTCCTCGAGAACCAGCACGACCCGCTGAGCCTTGAGGGATTACTGGGCTCTTATGCAAGCCACCTGGAGCGGGGCGCTCGGCTCGATCCGGCCGCCTTCGCCGGCGTCGGCCTGGCCTGCCTGGCCGTGTGGGCGCTGGGGGCGGGGCTTTCGCCGGCGGCGGCCCTGGTCGGGGAAGTGTCCGACCTGGCGCGCGGGGCGGCCGAACGTCGCCGCCGAATCCTGGCGATCCAGACGCTCCTGACGCTGGCCGTGCTCCTGATCATGGTCGTCCGGCATACGTTGCGGATCGACCCGGAATGGCAGGTGCATGAACGCTACTTCATGGTCGGTTATCCGTTGACGCTCATTCTCTTCGCGGCGCGCGTCCCGCCCGGCCGACGCCCGTTCGCTCGAACGGGGCTCGCGACGCTCCCCTGGCTTTTGCCGCTGGCCGGGATCGTCTACGCGGGGCGAGTCCTCTTCCGTCACTCGGGCTGGCGATTGATCACGAATACGCCGAGTCTCGGCGGCCTGGGGCTCTTTCTGCTCCCGCAACAGCTTCCCGGCGGGATGTGGCCCGTGATTTACGGCACGGCCGGCCTGTTGGGGATTTTGTTTGGGGTAGCTCGATTCTTCCAGCCGCTTCGCTGGGTGGCCGTCGCCGGCCTGCTGGCCGCGCTCAATCTGGGTTGGTACGGCGCTCATGCCTTCAGTGTGCGGCCGATCGTTCTGAGCGATCATGAGCTGGCCCGCGACGTCGAGGACGCGCTTCCGCCTGGGCACCGGCTCCTGATCCTGCGAGACGGCCTTCACGAGCGGACGATCGGGCACGCCGGCTTCTGGAATCCCGGCCTGACGGTCTACGTCGCCAACTCCTCGGCCGTCTGGTATTCACGGCCGCTGGAGGTAGGGCCCGAGGGCAGGATCGTCAGCCCCTTCGAGGTCGAGAAATCCTGGCTGCTCGCCTCGCCGCAATGGCAGTTTAACAAACCGCCGGTCAAAAATTTCGGCACGGCGCTCCTTTACCGGTTCGGCGCGCGAGAACCGCTCACGCTCGCCCCGGATCAAGCCCTCGTTCAACGGCCGCCCGCTCCCGAGGCTGACCCTTCGCTCTGAGCGAACGCTCCCGCCGGTGACCTGCGGTCGGGGGGGGGTGAGTCAGGATCGCGGCGCCGTTTCCCGAAGGGCGCGAGCGAGTCGGCGCCAACGGTCGGAGGCCTCTTCGACGGCGCGCGCGCGCACGTCGGTCGGCCGGCCATGCACGCCCTTTTTGCGGGCGCGCCGGGCCGACGAGGCCACGCGACCCAGAAGCCCCCAAGCGAGATAGAAATCGCGCGACCGGCGCCAATCCTCGGCGAAGGCCTGCGGCAGCTCGGCGAAGTAAGCCGCCTCGACGGGGGAGAGGCGGTCCCGATAGCCGGTCCAGAAGTCGGCCAGCGCCGCGATCCTCTTGGCCTCCTCGCGGCTGAGCGCAAAGGTCAGGGCCACGCGAATCCATTCCAACCCATAGAGCGCCCGATAGCCGTTATCGAGATCGATGAAATAAATCCTTTCCTCGGGCGTGAAGCGAACGTTGCCGGTTTGCAGATCCCCATGGAGCGGGCTGAACCCCCCCAGGCCCTGCCCGGCGGCGCCCCGCCAGTCGAGGAACCAACGTCGAACGCCCTCGGCGTCGGCGGTGAAGCCGGGCAAGGGGGCCGCGGCGATCTGAGCGAGCGCCCGGTCGAGACGCCTTTCGAGGAAATCTCCCCAGAGATCGGCCCCGGCCGGCCGGGCCAGATAGCCGCAGCGCGGACCCAGCCGCCGATGGAGTCGCGCCAACAGAGCCGCCACCCGCGGCAACGACGGCAAGCGGCGACGGTCATAGGCCTCGCCGTCGATCCACTCCTGAACGACGCAGCAAAGGCCATAAGCGGCTTTCGTCTCGGCCGAAACGTCTTCGAACAGGACGCGCGGAACGGGAATCTCGGCGGCCTCAAAAAGCCGTTGAGCCTCCAGGGCGTTCCTCAAGTGCTTGGGCCGCCGGAAATGAAGCTTGAGCACGCCCGGGCCGTTGGTCGTCTCCACGAGGTAGACGCGACGCCGCCGCTCGGCCTTGAGCGGCTCGCCGAGCCGCTCCACGCCGAGCCCGGGCCCCAGGCGTTCGGCCCGATAGCGTTCGACGGCGCGCCCGAAGGCGTGGGCGAACCACAGGTCCTTGAACCGTCGCGCAAGGCTCAAGCGCGAAGCCGCCTCTCCCCCCGGGGGCCGCCGGAAGAGGGCTCGCGCCGGGCGGCGCCGCCGTCAGCTCCGCAGCCAGCGAACTTCCGGCTCCAGGTCGACGCCCGAGGTCTCTCGCACGCGCCGCCGGACGAAGTCCATCAGCTCGGCGACGTCGCGTGCCGTCGCCGCGCCGTCATTGATCATGAAGTTGGCGTGAATCGAGGAAACGCTCGCCCCGCCGACGCGTGTCCCTTTGAGCCCGGCCCGATCGATCAACCGTCCGGCGAACTCCCCCGGCGGATTCTTGAACATGCAGCCCGATGAACGCTCGCCCAGCGGCTGCTCCCGGCGTCGGGCCAGATGCTCCTCGATGCGGGCCTGAATCGTCTCGGGCGAGTCCGGCCGCAGCCTCAGCCGGGCCGACACGATCACGTCCCGCGCCAACTCGCTCTGGCGATAGCCGAACCGGAACTCCCCGGGCCGCCGCACCACCCCACGGCCGGTCGAGTCAAGGACCTCGACGGCCTCGACGAGGCTACAGATGTCGTGGCCGCCCGCCCCGGCGTTGCCCGCCAGCGCTCCGCCGAGCGTGCCGGGGATGCCGACGCCGAACTCCAGCCCCGCAAGACCCTGCCGGCGCGCGAAGTTCATGATCGCGCTGAGCGGAGCGGCAGCCCCGGCTTCGAGCACGTTCCGGTCCTCGGTCATCCGGATCGTTCGGAACTCACCCGTCAAGCGGACGACGACGCCGGCGAAGCCCTTGTCCTCGAACAAGCTATTGCTCCCCCCGCCGAGCATGACCCACGGCGCCCCCGAATCTCGAAGCGCGGCAAGCGTGGCGGCCAAGGCGTCCCGACGGGCCACCTCGACGAACCACCGGGCGGGGCCCCCGACGCCCATCGAGACATGGCCAGCGAGGGGTTCCGCCGCTCGCGCCGTGACCCCGTCGATGATCGCCAGGCGCCGTTCCAGATCGTCTGGGAATCCTCCCGGGAGAGCCGCCGAAGCCGTCCGGGAGGGGGGAGGCCGAAGCCGACGCCTCATCCGGCGGCCCTCAGGGTCCCTTCGCGTTCGGCGAGCGCCCGCAAGAGGTCCTCGCCGACGCGCCAGATATCTCCGGCCCCCAGCGTGAACAACAAATCCCCGGCCCTGAGCCGAGGTTTGAGGAACTCCACGACGTCGGCGGGCTGCGCCACGTAATGAACGTCCGGATGGCCGTCGCGGGCCACCACGTCGGCGATCACCTGGCCATCGACGCCCGCGATCGGGTCCTCCCCGGCGGCGTAAACGTCGGTGACGACGAGGGTATCCGCCTCGCGGAAGGCCGGGCCGAATTCGGGCCCGAGGGAGGCCGTCCGCGTATACCGATGCGGCTGGAAGACGCCGACAATTCGTCCGGCGGGGGGCTCGGCCAGCCGGGCGCGCGCGGCGGCCAGCGTCGCCTTGATTTCCGTCGGATGGTGGGCGTAGTCGTCGATCACCGTGACGCCGCCGCACGCCCCTTTGATCTGGTAGCGCCGATCGGCTCCCCCGTAGCGGCTCAACGAGGCCGCGACGGTCTCGAAATCCAGCCCGATCTCCAGCCCCGCCAGGATCACGGCCAGGGCGTTGGCGACGTTGTGTCGGCCCGGGATTCTCAATCGGACCTCGCCCAGGCTTCGTCGGTGGTGAACGGCCTCGAAAGCGACGCCCCCGAGGCCCGAAGGATGGACGATCCCGCGGGCCGTCAGGTCCGCGCCGGGATGATCCAGGCCGTAGGTTCGGCGAGGGCCTCCCCAACGGCTGAACAGGCACTGAACCGGAGGATTATCCAGGCAGCCGATCGCCACCCCCGCCGGAGGCAGCCGTCCGAGGAACGCCTCGAACGTTTCGGTCAGGTGCGCGAGGTCGCGATAATAATCCAGATGATCGGGCTCGACGTTGGTCAGGATGGCCAGCTCCGGCCGAGATTCCACGAGGGAGCCGTCGCTCTCATCGACTTCGGCCACCAACCACGGCCCCGCCCCCACGCGAGCGTTCCCGCCCAGGCCGGGGACGTCGGCCCCGACCAGCACCGTCGGGTCAAGGCCGGCGTCGATGAGCGCGAGCCCCGCCATGGCGGTCGTTGTGGTCTTGCCGTGAGTCCCGGTGATGGCCAGCGCTCGCCCGGCTTTTAGGATTTGTGCGAGCGCTCTCCCGCGGCGCCAGATGGGCAATCCCCTGCGGCGTGCCTCGCGCCATTCGGGGTTCTCGGCGCGAATCGCCGTCGAGACGATCACGAGCTCGGCGCCGTCGACGTGGCCGGCGGCGTGACCGACGGCGACATCGGCCCCGGCGGCCCTCAGCCGCCGCGTGAAGACGTTTTCGGCGAGGTCGCTGCCTGAAATTCGATGACCCCGGCCCAACAGCACCGTGGCGATCGCGCTCATGCCGACGCCGCCTATGCCGACCAGGTGAATCCGCTCGTAAGGAATCCGTGAGTGCGCCATCGCGCTACCGCCTCCGCTGTTCCGCCCGCTTCCGACGTGGTCTCACTTCGAGGCTCGGCCGTTGTCGAAGGTCATGACATCCCCGCCGGCGATCGTCCCCGCTCTTCGCAAAGGCTCATTGCCCTCGATTGAAGTCCATCTGCGCCAGAATCGCCTCGGCCATCGCGTCGGCCGCGCCGGGCCGGCCCAACCGGCGAGAGGCCTCGGCCAACCGTGAGCGTTTATCGCACGAGCCCATGAGATCTCTCAAGCTCATTGCCAGCCGCGCGGCGGCCTCCGGCGCCGTCTCGTCGATCACGATCGCTCCCCCGGCCGTTTCCAGGGCGCGGGCGTTGTCCCGCTGGTGACCGCCGGCGGCCGACGGCAACGGGATGATCACCGAGGGTTTGCCCAGGGCCGTTAGTTCGGCGATCGTGAGCGCCCCGGCCCGAGCGACAACCAGGTCGGCCGCGGCATACCCCAGCTCCATCCGGTCCAGATAGCCGATCAACGTCAGCCGCTCCCGGAGGCCGGTCTCAGCCTCGACGGCCGAGCGGACGGCGTCCCTATGCGCGGGTCCCGTTACCCAAAGCAGATGCCAGGGGCTCTCCCCACGAGGCCCGACCTCCAACGCCTGGCGACCCTCCTCCCGTCGCAAGGCCTCAAGAAGGAGCCGATTCATCCCCGCCGCCCCCTGAGAGCCACCGAAGCAGAGGCACAGCCCCCCGGCGGTGGGCACGCCGAGGGCGCGCCGAGCCTGCTCCCGATCCATCGGAGCGAGCATTTCAGCCCGGATGGGGCTACCGACCACGCGCGTCCGTTCCGAAGGAAAGCGGCCCGCGGCAGCCTCCGAACCGACGAAGATGAGCGTCGCCCGGGCCGCGAGGCGTCGATTGGCCGCCCCCGGGCGCGCGTTCTGCTCGTGCAGGACGTAAGGGATGCCGAGGGTCCGGGCCGCCCATAGCGGAGGAAAGGCCGCGTAGCCGCCGAAACCGACGGCGAGCGCCGGACGAGCCTGACTCATGGCCCCTCGCGCCTGGAGAAAGGCGCGGCTGATCTCGCCGGCGAATCGAACCCCCCCCACCCATCCGCGGCGGCGGCCGCTGAGCGGCAGAACGCACGGCTCAAGCCCCCGGCTCCGGTAAATCGCCAGCTCCCCCGGCCGCCGACCACAGGAATAGGCGATTTCGATATCCGGAGCGCGTCGCCGCACCGCCTCGCCCAACGCCAAGGCCGGATAGACGTGCCCGCCGGTGCCGCCGGCGGCGATCCAGAGCCGCGGGGAGATTGCGCCCCGGTTCACGCTCGCCCTCCTCCCCGAATCCCAACCTCCCGCTGAACGCCCGGCGGCATAAACAGGGCCGATCGCGGTCCGGACCGTCAGAGCTCGATCGGCCGCGCGGCCGGCCGGATCAGATGGAACTGCAGACCGGCGATGTTCATCAGGATGCCGAGCGAGGCCATTGTCACGATCAGCGAGGAGCCTCCGTAACTGACGAGGGGCAAGACGAGACCCTTGGTCGGCAGAAGACCGAGCGCCACGCCCATGTTGATCGCCGCCCCCAGGAACAACGAGAGCGTGATCCCCGTGGCCAATAAGCTCCCGAACAGGTCCGAGGCGTTCAAGGCGACCCACCATCCGAGCGCCACCAGCGCGGCGTAAAGCAGAACCACCGCCGTCGCGCCGTAAAAGCCCAGTTCTTCGGCCACAATGGCGAAGATGAAATCGTTGTGCCCGGCGAAGAGGTAATGGTGCTTCTGCATCGACTCGCCCAGGCCGACCCCGCGCGACCCGCCCGAACCGACGGCGATCAGGGACTGATAGAGCTGATACCCCTCCTGGCGCAGCACTTCGGGATCGTCGGAGAAGAAGGCGAAGAATCGTCGGATGCGGTACGGCTGCAGGACGAAGGCCATGGCCGCCGCCGGCGCCGAGGCCGCGCCGAGCCCCAACAAATGAAACCAGCGGACCTCGCCGCAGATCCACATGCCGTAAATGACGAGACCGAGGACGAAAGCCGCGCCGAAATCCGGCTCAACGACGATGATCAGCCCGAAGGCCCCCGCCACGACCATCGCCGGGAAAACGCCCGAGAAGAAGCTCTGAATAAACCGGTGCCGGTCGTCGAGCATTTTGGCCATGTAAATGATGAGCCCCAGCCGCGCCAACTCCGAGGGTTGGAATTGCATCGGCCCCAGCCGCACCCAGCGCCGCGCCCCGTTGACCTCCAGACCGAGTCCCGGCGCCCACACCATCAGGCAAAACAGAAACGAACCGGCCATGATCCAGAAGCTCAGCCGCTTGAGCCGCCGGTAATCCAGGCGGGACAGCCCCAACATGAGCGGGAGACCGAGGGCCGCCGCCACCAATTGTTTTCGGAAATAGGCGGCGTCATGGTAGCGGGCTTCGGGCGGGGGCTCGCCACGTCGCAGGGCCTGGGCCCGCTTCTCCAGGCCGGCCACGGAAGAGCTGGCGCTATAGACCGCCGTCAAACCGAGCGTCAGGAGCGCGATCGCGACGACGAAGATCGCCATGGGCACGTTGATCGACTGGAACCAGCCGGTCCTGAGCCGCGTCGGGGCCTGAGCCTCGGCCGCGTTCATGCGTCCCCTCGGCGGCCTTTCGGCTCAAGCCGCTCGCGTACCCAGTTTCGGAAGACCTCGCCGCGATGGGCGTAGGAGGTGAATTGGTCGAAACTCGCGCAGCCGGGCGCCAGCAGCACCACGTCGCCGGGAACCGCCCGCGCCGAGGCCGCCGCCAGCGCCCGCTCCAGCGTCCCGCAACGCTCGCAGGCGACCCCGCCTTCCCAGGCCCGGGCGATCGTCTCTCCGGCCTCGCCGATCAGATAGACGCGCGAGACCGACGGGGCAATCCGGGGCAGATAGAGGCTGAAAGGGGCGGCCTTGTCGCGTCCGCCGGCGATGAGATGGATCGGGGCGGAGAAACTGGCCACGGCTTTGGCCAGAGCGTCCAGATTGGTCGCCTTGGAGTCGTTGACGTAGTCCACGCCGTGGATGGCGCCCACCCACTCCAACCGATGCGGCGCCCCGTGAAAAGACTCCAGCGCCCGCCCGATCGTCTTGCGCTCAACGCCGAGCGCCGAAGCCACGCAGGCCGCGGCCAGCGCATTGGCCACGTTGTGCATCCCGATCAGGGGCAGGCGCTCTAAGTCAGTCAACCGCCGAGGGGCACCCCCCGCCTCGGGCAGAAGCACCAACTGATCATCGTCGAGCCAGGCCCCCGCCTCGACGGCGCGTTCGGTCGAGAAGTGCAGGAGGCGAGCGCGCGAGCCCTGACCCACCGAGAGACAGAGCGCGTCATCCTGATTCAAGACGAGGACGTCCTCGGGACCCTGGCGCGCCGTGATCCGCGCTTTGGCCGCCGCGTAGCGCGCCATGTCCGAGTGCCGGTCCAGATGGTCCGGCGTGATGTTGAGAATGACGGCGATGCGGGGGGCAAAATCGCGGGCGTCCTCCAGTTGAAAACTGCTGATCTCGACGACGAACAACGTCCGGTCGCGCTCCGGCCCCGCTTCCAGGACGGAGGCCGAGAACGCCGCCCCGATATTGCCCGTCTCGACAGCCCGCAACCCGGCCGCCTCGGCCACGTGTCGGACCAGCATCGTCACCGTCGTCTTGCCGTTGGTCCCCGTGATGGCGGCCACCGTCGCCGCTCCGGAGCAGAGCCAGGCGAGTTCGACTTCCCCGGCGACGGGGAGCCCCGAGCTGAACGCCTCGCGCCGCAGCGGATGATCGCCCGGCACGCCCGGCGAGACGATCAAAGCTTCGACGCCGCCCAGCGCCGCCGTCGCCCCGTCCGGCTCCGGGCGTCCCCAGCAGGTCCGAACGCCGAGCGCCGCCAGTTCATCGATCCCCTGCTCGGTTGAAAGGTCCCGATCGTCGAAGAGGAGCACTTCGCGCCCGAGCGCCGCCAGCAGCCGGGCCGCCCCGCATCCGCTCACGCCGCCCCCCAACACGCCGTAGCGCCGATGATCGAGCAGGCCGATCGAGGAGGGCTTGAACGGCCCGGCGAGCGTGGGCCGCCGGTTCCCCCCGCCCAGGGCCGCCGATCCAGCCAGCGTCGAAGCCATCGGGATCACCTCAATTTGAGCGTGGCCAGGCCGAACAGGGCCAGCATCAGCGCGATCGCCCAGAACCGGATGATAATCTTGTTCTCATGGAGGCCGAGCTTCTCGAAATGGTGATGCAGCGGCGACATCCGAAGCACCCGGCGGCCCCGCAGCCTGAAACTCCCCACTTGAAGGATAACCGACAACGCCTCGGCGACGAACACGCCGCCGATCAGGATCAATAAAAGCTCCTGCTTGATCAGCAACGCCATCGTCCCGAGGGCCCCGCCGAGCATCATCGACCCCGTGTCCCCCATGAACACCTGAGCCGGATGGGCGTTGAACCAGAGAAAGCCGATCGAGGCGCCGATGATCGCCCCCCCGAAGACGACAATCTCGCCGCCGCCCGGCACGTAGGGGATGTAAAGATAGGCCGAATAGTCCGGCCGCGAGGCCAGATAGGCCATGACGGTGAAGGCCATGGCGCTGGCCAGCGTCACGCCGATCGCCAGCCCGTCCAGCCCGTCGGTCAGATTGACGGCGTTGGAGGTCCCCATCAGCACGATCGCCGTCAGTACGACGAAGCCGATCCCCAGACTGGGATAGGCCTGCTTGAAGAAAGGAACCATGAGGTAAGCATAGCCCTGGGCCCCCGTCAGCTCATACCGCACGGGCCACGCCCCCAGGCAGAGCGTCAATCCCAACACGACGCCGATCAGGCCCTGAATCGCCAGCTTGAGGCGCGGGGAAACCCCCAGATGATTTTGACGCCTGACCTTGGCGTAGTCATCCCAGAACCCCAGGGCCCCGAAGCCGACGCTGACGGCCAGAAGTAGCAGCGCATAGGGGTTGTCCAGACGCGCGAAGAGCATCACGGCCAGGGCCAGCGCCAGCAGAATCAAGACCCCCCCCATCGTCGGCGTCCCCTCCTTCTGCCCGTGCATGCCGTGGAGCGAGATCGCCCCCTGGCTTTGAGCGCGCCGGACGACTTGACGGGCCCCCAGACGACTCAGCCGGGCGATCATCCAGGGACCGGCCGCCAACGAGACGACGAAGGCGACCACCAGGGCCGAGCCCGCCCGGACGCTGATGTACTGAAACACCCGCAAGGGCCCCAAATCGGCCGCGCCGCTCTCCGTCCGCAACAACCAGCGCAGAGCGTCAAGCAACAGCAACAACACGGCGGCGCGCTCCCCTTCCGACCGGCGCTCGGGCCCGACCCCGTCTCATCCGGATTCTCCGACCTTTGGACTCCCCCAGCCCTGAGGGGAAAGCGCCTCGGCGACGGTCTCCAGCCGGAAAGCGTGCGAGCCCTTGAAGAAGACGCGATCGCCGGGGCGGAGCTCCTCGCGGAGTCGCCTGATGAGCGCCTCGGAGGATTCGACGGCCTCGGCCCGCCACCCTTCGCCCGCCAGCGTCTCGGCCAGGCGGCTCATCTCTTCCCCCAACGCGAAAAGTCGGGCGCCCGCGAGCCGACGGAGCGGTTCAAGCAAGGATTCGTGGAGCGGACGGCTCTCTTTCCCCAGCTCGAGCATATCGGCCAGGACGATCACCAGCCCCTTCGACGGCCCTTGCTCGGCGAGCGATTGGAGAGCTCCCTGCATCGCCTCGGGCGCGGCGTTGTAACAGTCCAGAATGAACCGCCACGGCCCGGCCTCAACCGTTTCTCCCCGCAGCGGCTCCGTCTCAAAGTCTTCCACCGCCTCGCGCAACCATTCGACGGGAAGCCCGGCGGCCGTCAGAATCGCCGCCGCCGCGGCCACGTTCTCGATCGCCCATCGCCCATAGTGATCCAGGCGCAGCTCAACCCATTGACCTTCGGGCGTCCTCAGGTCAAACCGCCAGCCCGCCGACGCCAGCGGCGCGATCCGCGTGGCCGAGCAATCGGCCGAGTCCACCCCGTCGGCCCGGAACGTCACCATGGGACGCGACGGGCCGAATCGGGCGATCGCCCGCCGCGAGGCCTCGCAACCGGCGTTGACTACCAGGACGGCCTCGGGCGGCGCCGCCGCCAGGTAGGAGAGCTTGGCCTCGACGAGGGCCTCAGCCGAGGCGAATTGACCGACGTGGGCGCGGCCGATGCGGACGAGCGCGGCAACGTCCGGCCGGGCGATCTCCGTCAATCGCGCGAGCTCGCCCGGCTGGTTCATCCCGAGCTCGACGACGGCGATCGCGTGGCCCGGCTCCAGGCGGTTCAACGTCGCCGGCAAACCGATCAGGTTATTGAAGTTCCGCGGCGATTCGAGCGTCTTCAGATGCGCGCCCACCGCCCGCGCCACCAGCCGCCGCGTCGTCGTCTTCCCGACGCTCCCCGCCACCGCAATGAGCGGCCCCCCCCAAGCTTCCCGCATGCGCCCGGCCAGGTCGCCATAGGCCTGGAGCGTGTCGGGGACGCGGAGCACGGGGATATCGTCGTCGAAAAGGCGTTCATAGCTCTCCCGGACGATCAACCCGCCGGCGCCGCAGGCGACCGCATCGACACAGTAGTCGTGGCCGTCGCGTTGCTCCCCCTGGAGCGCAAGGAAGTATTCCCCCGGACGGAGGGTCCGGGTATCCGTGGCTATCGGCCCGAACCGCGTCTCAGCCAGGCTCGGCGCGACCTCAGCTCCCAACGCCGAGGCCGCCTCGCTGAGCGTCCACGCGGCCAAGGGTCGGAAGCCGGGCTTCGGAGGGCGGAGCCTCCCGGTCATCCCCTTCGGAGGCGGAGGTTTCGGCTTGGCGGCGCTCATGCGTTGGCCTGCGGGGCCGGAGGGGGGCTGATGGGGGAGAAAGCCCGATCAGGCCGCCGAACCGGGCGTGGGGAGGATGCGTTGAGTGGCGGCGATTTCGGCCGGGCTGATCCGGCCGAGCGTCTGTCGGACGACTTCGCGATCGTCGAAGTGCACGGTCCGATCGCCCAGAATCTGATACGGCTCGTGACCCTTGCCCGCGATGACCACGACGTCGCCTTCGAGGGCCGAGTTGAGAGCCGTCACGATCGCCTCGCGTCGATCGAGGATCACGCGGCAGTGGGCGCCCGCCGCCGCCGAGCGGACGCCTTCGAGAATACCTTGAACGATCTTTTCAGGGTCTTCCCGCCGGGGGTTGTCGTTGGTCACGATGAGCTCGTCGGCCAGCTCGCCGGCCAAGCGGCCCATCTTCGGCCGTTTGGTTGGGTCCCGGTCTCCGCCGCAGCCGAAGACGACGATCAAGCGCCGCCGGACGTAAGTTCGCGCGTTGATCAGCAGATGTCGAAGCGCGTCCGGCGTGTGGGCGTAATCGACGATGACTTTGAAACGATCGTCCGCCGGGATCATCTCAAACCGGCCCGGAGCGCCTCGGAAATGGCGGCATCCCTCGTCAATCGCCTCCGGTCCGAGGCCGATCGCGAGGGCCAATCCCGTCGCGGCCAGGCAGTTCTGCACGTTGAACAAACACGGCAACGGCGTCCGGATTGTAAATCGGCTGGACCCGTGGACCAACTGCAGCATGGTCCCCTCCTCCCCGAAGAAGACGGCCTCGGTCCGCAGGTCGGCTCCCGAAGTCCGGATCGCGTAAGTCAGGCGGTTGGCCTTCGGCAAGGCGCCGGCGATCGCGCGCCCCGTCGGATCGTCCAGGTTGACGACGCCGATGGCTCCGGACCACGTTTGCCGCATTCGGTCGAAGAGGGCCCGTTTGGTCGCGACGTAATGCTCCATCGACGGATGATAGTCCAGGTGGTCCTGCGTCACGTTGGTCAGCGCGGCGGCGCGAAAACGAACCCCATCGATCCGACGCTGGTCGATGGCGTGGCTGCTGACCTCCATGGCCAGGGCGTCGGCTCCGGCCTGGCGCATCTGGCGCATCAGACGGGCCAGCGCGGTCGCCGAGGGGGTCGTCTCCTTCGAAGGGCGTTCCTCCCCCGGCCAGCGCGTCGTGATCGTGCTCAACAGCGCCGGCCGCCGGGCCGCCGCCCGCAGGATCGCCTCGGTCAGATAGGCCGTCGTCGTCTTGCCGTTGGTGCCCGTCACCCCCAGCACGTCCATCTCCCATGAGGGACGGCCGGCCACCTCTTGAGCCAGCGGGCCGACGATCCGTCGCGTGTCCGGCACTTTAAGGATCGCCATCCCTTCCGGACACCGCTCCAGCCGGTCCATGACGATCGCGGCCCGCGCCCCGGCTCGGGCCGCCTCCTCGATAAACGCGTGGCCATCGTGGTCACGGCCCCGGAGCGCGACAAAAAGCGACCCGGGGACGCATTGGCGCGAATCTTCGGTCACCTCCGTGATTTCAATCTGCGGGGGGAGCTCCCCCTCGATCGCAATCCCCTGGGCAACCAGAAACTCCCGGACCCGATTCATTCGATCCACTCAACCCCCTGACGGGCCGCCTTTGACGGCTCGCCTCTCCCGCGGGCCCCTCCCCCGCTGCGACCGGGACTCAATCTACTCGATCGAGCCGGGACGTTCCCACATGAGAGATCCGGTCGGACGGGCCTGCCTCCGGCTCCGAGCCGCCCCAAGCCGTCGCCGAACCTTCCTGCATCGCCTCGACGGGGAGAGCGGGCTCCGGCGCCCGGCGGAGCCCGATCCGTCCCACCGCGCCCCGCGAAGGAAGTTGGAAGATCACTCGGCCCACTTCGCCGGCGATGAGCGGCTGACCGGCGGGGGGGCTCTGTCGGACGGCTACCCCCGACCCCATTAACTTGACGGGCGCGCCGGCCGCCCTCGCCAGTTCCAACGCCTCCAAGATCGTCCGTCCCATGAAGTTCGGCATCCGCCCGGGTTTCGGGTCGGCGATCACGGAGGCATCCGCCCACGGCGGGTCCGCCGCCGTCATCCACGCGTCGTCGCGCCCGAGGCCGCTCAAGGGAGTTCCCGGTTCCGAACTCCCAGGGCCCGGGGTGACCGGCGGCGCGGCCGCCACGTCGGCCGCTTGGGCGTCCGTTGACCTGAGTTCGGGTGGAAAATCGGGAGGAATGCCGAGAATGCGGACAGCATGCTGGGCGATCTCGGCGAAGATCGGCCCGGCGACCTTCCCCCCATAGAAATTCAGCCGAGGGTCGGGCTCATCCACGTAGACGTAAACGGCCAGACGCGGCTCATGAAGCGGGATCAGACCGGCGAAGGAAGCCACGTAACTCCTGCCCCCGGGGGTTTTCTTCGCCGTTCCGGTCTTGCCCCCGACCCGGTAACCCGGAACCACGACGTTCTTGCCCGTCCCCTCCTCGGTCACGGCTCCCAGCAGCTCCAGGACGGCGGCGCAGGTCTCGGGGCTGGCAACGCGACCGATCGGCTGGGGCTCGAAAACCTTCACGGCCTGACCGTCCGGGGCCAGGATGCGGCGCACGATGAAGGGACGCATCCGGGTTCCGCCGTTGGCCACGGCCGCCAGCGCCGTCACGACTTGAATGGCCGTCAGACTCGTCTCATACCCAATGGGCAGAGAACTCTTCGAAAGGGCGCTCCATTGCTCGACCGGACGTAGAAGCCCGGAGGCCTCGCCCGGCAGGTCAAGGCCGGTCGGTTCCCCCAGCCCAAAGCGCCGGAGGGCGGCGTCATAGACCCGGTCATCGAGCCGGAGCGCCAGCTTGACGTGGGCGATGTTGCTGGAGTAGGCGAACGCCTCGCGGTAGGGGACCACGCCCAGGGGGTGATCGTCGCTGATGCGCCGGCCCTCGGCGGTCTGCCAGGCGCCGTTCTCGCAGGCGATCGGCTCGTCGGGATGGAGCAGCCGCTGGTCGAGCAGAATGGCGGCGGTCAGGATTTTCATGACTGAACCGATTTCGATGGGGTCGGTGAGCGCCCGGTTGCGCCGCTGGTCGCCAAGCGTCCGATTGAATTGGTTGGGGTCGAAATCCGGCCAATTGGCCAGAGCGAGAATCGCGCCGGTAGCCACGTCCATCACGACGGCGACGGCCGCCTTGGCCTGATAGACCCCACCGCCGCGCCGCAGGGCCTGCTGGGCGTAGTGCTGAATCTGGCTGTCCAGCGTCAAGACGAGCGTCCGCCCGAAAGTCGACTTGAGCGCCTCGTCCTTCATCGGCGCCAGCCCGCGCCGCAGACTATTGACCGGGACGCGGACCTTGCGCGCTTCCCCCCGCAGCCAGGCGTCGTACTGAAGCTCCAACCCCTCCAACCCCACATTGTCCCCGAGCGGGTCCAGGCCGGCGAAACCGAGGACGGGCCCGGCGAGGTCCCCCATCGGATAAAGGCGCTTGCTCTCCTTCTCGAACTCGAAGAAATCATCCGGCAGGCCCAGATCAGCCTCCAGAAGGCGCAAGGCGTCGGCCGTATCCGGCGGCGCCTTCCGCTGGAGAAGCGTTCGCCGGGGCCGGCTGAGAAGGGTTTCGATGCTCTCGACGGGCCGTTTGAACAGTCGCCCCAGCCGGGCCGCCAATCCCTCCGGGGGAGAACTCCCCCGAAGCGCCGCCGGATTGATCCAGACGGTGTCGTAGAACGTCGAGGTGGCCAGGACCTGGCCGTTGCGGTCGAGGATGTCCCCCCGCCGGGGATGGAGAAGGATGGATTTGCCGTGCTGAGAACGGGCCAGCTCGGCGTATCGGGCATGCTCGCGGATCTGAAGTTTGTAAAGCCGCGCCTCGATCAGCCCAAACGTCAGGAGGGAGGCCGTCGCGACGAGAACGATTCGGAACCGATGAGTCTTCCTGATCATGAAACCGGCCCAGGCCGCGCCGGCGGCGGCTCTCCGTTGGGCCCCCGCTCGCGGCCCGGAGCCTGGCGCTCAATGGCCCATGCCCTCCCTAGGGCCGCAGCGAGCCCCCTTCATCGTTGACCCGCGTGGCCTTAGCGTCCTAGAATGACGCTCAATTCGGCAGTCAAGCCCTTGAAGCTTTGAGCCGATCAGGTGGGGAGACGAGCCCGGCAACCGCGGGAACGAAAAGTTGCATCGGGCTCGTCTCCCATCGTCGGTTCTTGAGGACCTTCGACCCTGATCGTCTCCAGGCGGCCGAGCGCTCCACCGGAGCGGGGAGCCAAGCGCGGCAGCAACGTCGAGGACGGGAGGCGATGGCGCGCGCCGAACAGTGGGGAGCGGGAAAACGGCGCGGGGACGGCTCAACGGTCAGCGGGAAGCGACTCTCAACGGGAACGGGTCGCGGGAGCAGGAACCTCTAACCGGATCATGCGCCATCGGGGCCAACGCCCTGAGGCCCGCGGGAGCCGAGGCCACGAGGCCGGGGGGGCGCCTCGTCCGCCCTGGAGATATCCTGGCTCGCCCCTGCTCGGGGCGAGTTCTCCTGCCGGGTGATGTCATCAGGCCGGGGGCGCCGGCCTTCGGCCGTCCTCCCTTCCACCGGTGGTCATGGCCGCCGGTCGGCGTGCAGGGTGTCCTCCCCCGGGGCGGCTTGGGCCTGGCTGGTCCAACCCAGCCGGGCCGTCACGGCGCCGGCCAACGAATCGCCCGCCGAGACGGGCGTGAGCTCGCCCGGCGTGACCGGCAACAGACGGGCGACGGCGTAGCGATCGACCAGGGCCGGCGACAAGATCAGGCGTTCCTCCTCGCCGGGCGAAAGCTGGGCCAGGCCCAATTCGTTGCGGGCGAAATGCAGCAGCCGATCCCCCCGTTTCTGGGCCTGAACTTCCCCCTTCAGGAGGTTCACCTCGCTGCGCAATTCGAGCCCGCGGGCCTGCAATCGATGGGTTTCCTGACGCAAATCATCGAGCGCAAACTTGAGCGTCAATTCAGCCGCGAACAGACCCAGCGCATTGAGCGCCAGAAAGAGGACGAGCGCGGCCTGAGGCAACGTCAGCGGGGGCTTGGCCTTCTCCAACGGAACCACCTTGGTCAGCGTCGACATCGTCGGATTCCCTCCCTCCCAATCCATGGGCCCGGTTCGGGCCTCAACCGATCTTCTCCGCCGCCCGCAATCGGGCGGAGCGACTCCTCGGATTGCGCCGCACCTCCTCCGGGCCGGGCCGGACCGGCCGCGCGGTCAGAATCCTCAACCGGGCCGCCCCCGCCGCTGCTCCTTGCGGCAACGGCCAGGGAACCTCATCGCCTGATCGCGCCATCGCCCGGAAGAAGGTCTTGACCAGGCGGTCCTCGCCGGAGTGGAAGCTCAGGACCACCAGGCGGCCGCCGGGGGCCAACGCTTCGAGGGCTTGTGGCAGGGCCGCCTCCAGGTTCTCCAGCTCGCGGTTGACCTCCATGCGGAGGGCCAGGAAGACGCGCGTGGCCGGATGAATCTTCGGCGGCCAGGCCCGCCGCGGAATGGCCGCGGCCACGACCTCGCCCAGCTGGCGTCCGGTCCGGATCGGCCGGGCGCGGACGATGCGCCGAGCGATGGCCCCACTGAAGCGTTCCTGGGCGCGGCGGCGGAAAAGCCGCGCCAACTCCTTCTCGCTCCACGTGTTGACGATCTCGGCGGCCGAAAGCTGATCGGTCCGCCGCGACAGGCGCATATCCAGCGCCTGCTCGCTTTCCCAACTCAAGCCCAGTTCGGGATCGAGCAGTTGGGGAGACGACGGCCCAAGGTCGAGGAGGATACCACCGGGCGGTGGAGCATGGACATGCTGCAGGAGATGGTTCAAGTCGGCGAAGTTGCCTACGACCGGCTTGAAGTGGGCGGGATCGATTCGAGCGGCTTCGATCCTCCGGCGAGCACGCTCGATCGCGTGGGGATCGATGTCGAGTCCGACCACCAGACCATCGCCTCCCAACTGCTTCAAAATGTCCAGAGCGTGACCCCCGCCGCCCAGGGTGCCGTCCACGATCGTCATCCCGGGCCGCGGGTTCAGATACTCGATCACCTCCTTTCGGAGAACCGGTTCATGCTCGCTCGGCTCCATGGCCCGGCCCCGCCGGCCTCAGCCGCGATGGCCTCCCGGGCCGCCGATGACGGGCTGAATCACGTATTGAATCGGCGCAGGGGTCGGCTCGCCGCGGGCCAGCCGCCTCAGCGCCGGATCGACCTTGGGCAGCGCCTCGCGCATCAGCTCCTCGAAGAGCCGCGTGTCGAAAACTTGCATGAACCGCAGGTTCCCGGTGATGACCACGTCGCGCTGGATCTGGCACATGCGCATGAGGACCGGGTTCAATCGAAACCGGTTCTGATTGTCCAACGGGTAGAGACCCGCCAGGGAGGTGAAAAACGTCAGCGCCAGCCTCCCCTCGCCTGGCTCGTGCTCCAGGGCACGCCAGCGATCGAGTTCCTCCCTGAAGACCGGATACGGCATCAGCTTGATGGAACGCTCGGGCGTCGGGGCGAGGCCGATGACGCCGGCCTGATCGGGACAAATCCGCCGCAGGGCCTTCATGAACCGTTCCGGGATGCCGAGGCGCAGCTTCCGGTCGACCGTCATCTCGACGCTGTCGAGAAAGTCGGTCTCCAGGAAGGGGGATTCGGTGGCGTCGGGCGTCGGATCGGCCATCGTCGGGGCGCGGGGTCAAGCGCGAGGGGAGCCTCACGGGCCTCAAGATGTTGATCCCCCAACACACACGGACCTGCGGACGCTAATGGGCCGTTTAGGGCCAATTAGGGCGAGATTGTCCCTGGGCCCCACCGTCCTTGTCAAGAGGGTATTTTCAGGATTTTTTTGGCCCCCCCCTCGGCCGCCCCGGTTCGCCCCCTACGGCGGGCTGGCCGCCTGAAGAATGCAGTAACCGGACCGCTCGTAGCCAAGCTCCCAGCCCGGTAGGGCGAGCTCGGCCGGACCCCAGGCCGCCGAAGGGTCCACCAGAACGAACCGAACCCGGACCCGGCGGAGGAAGGCCCGGCGCTGGGCGGGACTCCAGCCATGGAAGAAGTCCCGGACCTGCTGCCGGCGGGCTTCATAGTCGGCCGTCTGGAAGCTGTGGCCGACGTAGGTCCGGGCCGGAGTGTAAGCGGGGACGAAGTTGCCGATCTCGTCGATCGCGAGGACAAGATCGCCGGGCCTCGCCGCCCCATCCAGCCATTCCAGCGCCGCCAGCAGGGACCGGTCGAGCTGACCGACCCCCTTGTGGAGAACGTCGTGGCCTTCCTTATAGAACGTATAGGGAATTTCCAGCCCGAGCACGACGAGCGCAAGCCCCCGAGCGGCCCATCGCCCTCGCGCCTCCGCGAACCAGAGGGCGGCCGGGATAGCCAACCCACCGGCCAGACCGATCGTCATCCGAGCCCGGAAGGCGAGGGGGGAAAACGCCCAAAGCCCGACCAGGACTGCCCAGAGGATAATGAATTCCAACCCGACCTCGGAGACGCCGGGCCGACGCCGGAGTCGCCACCCCAGAGCCGCCAGCGCTAGGAGGGGGGCAAAGAAGAGGGCCAGGTCCTGAAGCCCGATCGGCTCATCGAAGGCGATGTGCCCCAGGTGACCGGAGAAGTTCTGTATCGCGTATTGAACCGCCGGCGCCGCCGCTCCGGCCCAGGCCGCCAAGCAACCGCCCCACCCCCTCGCGTCTCGCCGGATCAGCTCCCTCCAGAGGACATGGATCGTCAGGACGCTGACGACCAACGCCAGATAGTACGGATTGATCAACCCCAGGAGGAGCGTCCCGCCGAAGATGACGGCCTGGGAGGCTTTCCCGTTGCCTGCCGAGGCGCCGGGGGCCGAGTCACCGGCCGCGCGGCGATGGCCGGCGGCCCCCCACCGCGACAGATGACAACCGAAGATCAGAAGCAGGAGCCCCAGGGCGAGCGTAAGGTGCCCGTAGCGGTAGAGCACCTTGAAGACGTAGGGATCGGCGAGAGGCGTGGGATAGCGGCTCCTGAAGAGTTGGGCGAAGGGGTATTCGAGGCCGCCGCCGAGCGCCAGGCCGAGCGCCCACCGGCGTTGCGCCGGCCGGGCGAGATTGAGGGCGGCAAACGCGTAAGCCACCCAGAGGTAGCCCCCGATCGCCAGGGCGCGCGCGAGGTGATACGCCCCATAGACGTTGCCGCAGGCGCGCGTGAGCCAGCCGAGGATCAGAAAATAGGGGTTAAAGAGGGCGTAAGCCGCGTCGGGCGAGGGGTCGTAATAGTTGCGGATCAGCCAGTCGCCGGCGGCGATTCGCCGAGCCCAGGCGTAGTACTGAAAATAGTCGTCGAAGTAGAAAACGCTGGCCCAGGCGTAAGCCTTCTCCGGCGGCGTCAGCCCGGCGAAAACGACGTAAGGCAGCGTCGTGCCGACGACCGCCGCCAGATAAGCGACGATCAGCCAGCGGCGTTCGGCGGGCGACCAGCGGGCCGGACTCAACCATTCCATAATCCCGAAGCGGCGGCCTTATGCCCGGCCTGAGCCGCCGCCAGCGACTGCAGGCTGCCGATGTCATGCCAGGCCCCCTCGAATCGGGCCGCCTCCACCGGCCGCTGACCGACCAGCCACTCCAGGAAATAACCCGGCGCGTCAGGATTTTTCCCTCCCTCAAGGTAACGCCGGACGAGCGGGGCCACGTCAGCCGGAAAGAAATAGAGCGCGATGGCGGCGAGCGAAGATCGACGATCGGCCGGCTTCTCGCGAAAGGCGACGACCCGACCGGCCGGATCGAGCGTGACCTCGTTGTACCGTCCCTGATCGGCGGCATCTTCCACCGGGCGCACGAGGAGGAGCGGCCGGCGGCGCTCAAGAAAAGTCTCCTGAAACGGCCGCAACTCGAATTCGATGAGGTTATCGCCCGCCGCCACGATCATGTCGTCGCCCTCCGGCGTCCGATCCAGCGCAAAGGCCAGATCGGCGATCGCCCCGAGGCGGTTGCCCTCCTCCGTCGAGCCGTCGTTGAGGACGCGGATCGGGGCCGGGGTGGGGGTCCTGCCGGCCCAGGCCTGATATTGGGCCTCGAACCGCGCATTGCCGACCACGACGATCTCGCGCAGGTCTCGCAGGGGCGCCAGCCGTTCGACGAGGTGCGTCAGCAGCGGCTTACCGCCGATTTCGAGAAGCGGTTTCGGACGGTCCCGCGTCAGCGGGTAAAGCCGCGTGGCGTAACCCGCGGCCAGGATGAAGGCCCTCATCGAACGGCCGCCTCCGCCGGAGCCGGGTTCTTCACCGTGGGTCGGATGATCCGATAACCGTGAGCTTCATAGGCGGCCCGCAGCGTGGGGAAGGTCGCCTCGTTCTCCATCACGCCGAGGACGGCGCCGCCGGAGCCGCAGAATTTGACGGCCGCGCCGGCCGCCCGGCCCAGCGCCACCATCTCCCGATCCCGCCCCCGGAGCGTCCAGATGGACGCGCGGGTATCAAAATTCCTGTCCACCAGGCGCATCAGCCCCCGGACGTCGCCTTGCTCCAGACACTTCACCCCCTCCTCGACGAGCTTCGGGAAGACGGCGATCGCTTCGCGCACGTCCCGATCCCCCCGCAGCCATCGGAATCGCACGTCGCCGTGGACCTTGCCCGAAACCTTTCCGGGGTTCGGATCCCACGCGACAAAGACCGGCGGCAAGAGGGTCGGGTCAAGACGCCGGTAGGACTCGGCCGTCCGGGGGGGCCTGAAGTCCATAACCATCAACCCCTCATAGGCCTGAATGACGCGATCCATGGGGCCGGCGGTGATGCCGAGGTCCTCGACCTCGGCGGCCAAGGCCAGTTCGGCAAGCTCGGCGGGCACGATCGTGACGTCGAACCAGCGCATGAGCGCCCGCAGAGCCGCCGTCACGAGGGCGCTGGAGCCGGCCAAACCGACCTGTCGCGGGATGTCGCTCCCATAACTCATTCGAAAACGGAGCCGGGGATCGCCGTCCGCCAGCTCCCGCCACCCGGCCCAGGCCCCGCCGAACCGCGCGAGCGCGGCTCGCATCAGCCTCAGGCCGCCGTCGCAGCCGACAGCCTCAAGCTGAGCCATCAACGCCGGGAAATGCTTGAAGGTCTGGGCGTCCGACGGGCCGGCGACCAGCTCGAACCGCGGAGCAGCCTCGAGGCGGGCCCAGGCCGAGAAGTCAGCGATCGCCAGCGCAATGGCCTTCCCCTCGTAAACGTCGGAAGGGTTGCCCAGAAGCCCCGCGCGCGCGTGCGCGATGCCGATCGCCGCGTCCATCGTCGGCCGAACGTACCAGAGGGCGGCCGCATTCGCAATCCGGCCCGCATTCTGGTATGGATCAGTAAGGTGCGTGAAGGCGCGCGGCCGGCCCGGCGGCGATCCCACCGGAGCGGAGGGAACCTCTCATGCGGCATCGTCTGGCGGCGGCGTTGCTGACGTGGTTCGCCGTGACGCGGCCCTCCCTTACGGCCGAACGGTTGGAGAACGTCGTTTTCCGGCGCGAGATCGGCATGACGACGTGGGGCCGCCTCAAACCCACGAGTCCGATCGCACGGGCTCACCTCCTCCTCCTCGGCCTCATGGCCTTGCTCGTCCCGGCCGGCCTGATCGGGGGCTGGGCGGGCGCCGCGTGGATGGGAGGATCGCAACTTCTGTTGATCGGCCTCGCCGCCTACCCGGTGGCGTTCCGGCGGGCCTTCCTGGCACTCCAGCGGGAACGCCGCTCCGGATCGCTCGAACAGCTCTATCTGACGCGGCTCCCGCTCAAGGCCATTTTCGACGGCAAATGCCAAGCCGCGCTCGCCCCGTTCGAAGAGGCGCGCCCGTATCTCTGGCTCCTTGGCGCGATCGTGACGTTGGCCGTGGGGCGGTCCCGGGGGAGCGCTTACGGCCTGCTGGCCTTGGCCGGCGGCTGGAGCCTGATCAATCACTTCGGCTTCAGCGCCGGCCTCGGCGTGCTTGCCGGGATCAAGGCGGGGGCGGCGGGGGAACGTCCCGGCTGGGCGCTGATGCGCCAATGGGAACTGAACCCGTGGCCCCGTCACGCGGCCGTGATGCTCACGACGTTCCTGATAATTCTGCTGCCGCTGGCGTTTCTGCTTTTCCTGGCGGGGTTCCCCGTCGGCCGAGCCGCCCTTTACCCGGCCTTCGCGCTCACGCTGGCCATACCCTTCCGCGCCTCGATCGACCTGGCCAATCACGAAGCCGCCCAGCGCGATCGCCTGCGGCATCAGGTCCGCTCGATCTTCAGCTTTGAACCCTCGGCAGCCTGAGCGCGCCTTGACGGCCTCAGTCGTAAAGCCCCCAGCGCCGGATGCGGTTCTTCTCCCCTTCGACGACGACCGTTGAGGTGAACTCGACTCGCATGAAGGAGAAACCGTCGGTCGATTGGCCGGTCGCCTCGATCTTGAAGGCGTGGGTTCCCGTCTGCGTGGCCGAGGCCAGCTCGGCGCCGTAAACGCCGTCGTTGGCCTGAGAGTCCTTGTGCGCGCCGTCGTCGAAGAAGGTCAGGTTCAGCTTGCTCGAGTCGGGGAGGGTTACCTCCCCGGTGACGGTCGCGCCGACAATCGGCTGCGTGTCGCTCACGACGGCGACGACCGGGACGGGGTCCCCCACCTCAAACTGCTGGGAAGCGAAGAAGGACTTGAGCGTGAGATCGCTCTTGACGGTCACGACGGCCGTGAAGTCCGACGCGGCCGTCCCCTGGCGAACCAGCCCGGCCAGCTTTTCCGGCGAAGGCATTGTGTCGCCATTGACCTCGATCCAGCCGGAGCGGTCCCGAAGCGCCGCGAGGGCGGCCGGGGTCGTGCCGCCGCCGACCGAGACGCCCGTGATCTCGAGGGTCCAAACCCCGGGCGAGGGGTCCATGACCCGGTACGAGCGGAAGGTGGGGCCGGGGAGGAACGTCACCCGCGGGTCCTGCGTCTCCGGCGTCAGCGTCCCGCCGCCGGGGGTGCCGATGGTCAGGCCCAGTTCATCCTGGGGGCTCGTCCAACTGACGGAGAAGGTCGCCTCGGAGATGGCCGGGTCCAGCGACATGCCGACGAATTCGGTGCCGCCGGCGCCGACCGTTCCGCTCAGGGAGAGCAGCGTCTGGTCGCCGATGACCTGACCCGCCAGCAGGCTGTAGATCCGCCCCAGATCGCCGGCGCCGGGGCTCTGAAAATAAGCGCCGCCCGTGGCCGTGGCGATGGATTGAAGCAGCACTTCATCGGATTCCGGACCGAGCGCGATCGTGAAGACGCGCGTCGAACGCTCCAGAATCAACGGCAAGACCTCGGCCACGAACGGGACGGAGTTCTCGAACCCATCGCTCATGAGCAGGATGGCCGGGCTGTGATCGGCCGACGCCCGCCCCCGGAATTGCGCCCACCCCCCCATCGCCGTCCAGCCGTTGAGCCCCCCCTCGAAGTTGTCGCTGAAGATGGGCTCACTCGGCTGGCTCGCCGAAAAAATCGAGAGATCGTCCAGGTGCCAGCCGTCGAAGGCGAAGGATCCGTCGCTCGCCAATTGAAAGCCGACGCGAGCAGCCGGGGCCCCGGCGAAGCCGGAGATGTCGAAGGTTTGTTGCGTCCAGGCCGCCTGAAGACCGGTAAATTCGCCGATGAGCGTCCAGGTATCGCCGTCGTCGGTCGAGATCGACACGCGGCCGAAGTCATAGCCTTGCTCGATGTTGTACCGATGCCAGAACTGAAGCCTCAGGTCATTGAGCGGCGGTAAGGGGATGGGTGGCGACATGAGCAGGGCGTCGGCGTTGTTCGGGTAATCGCCGAAGGGGCTATCGTGCCAGGTCGTCGAGCCGCTTCGGGGGAGGCCGGAGAGTTCCTGCTCAGCCAGCAAGAGGCCGCCGCCGATCGAGGTGGCGAACTCGGGCACGAGCGCGCGGATGGCGCTCCGGGCCGCCGTCAACGCCCCGAAATCCCCGATCTCGATGTCGTCGATATGCCAGCCGTCGGCCACGATCGTGTCATCATTGGAGAAAAGCGTGAATGCCAGGAGGAAGGAGCTGACCCCTTGGAAACGTCCGAGGCCGAGCTGCTCCAAACTCCAGTCGCTCTGCTGGCCCGTGAAAAGCCCGATCGGCCACCAGTAGGCGCCGAGATCGGTCGTCGCCCAGACGACGCCGAAATCGAACTGGTCCTGAAGGGCGAACTGATGCCAGAACCGGAGCGTCGGATGGGCCAGACCCTCAATCGTGATTTCGGGGCTGTAGAGAGATTCCGCGATGTTGTTGGCGTACGTGGCGCCGGGGCTGTCCGTCCACGAGTACGCGCCCGTGCGGGCGAGCTCCGTCGTCCGGGCCCAGGCCCCGTCGGTCGTCCACAGCGTCGTCGGCGCCTCGGCCCCTTCGGCGAGGAAGATCTGGCCAGTGCCGGTGTCCGAGAGCGGCGACAACGGAAAATCGACGTTGGCGAGATCATTGAAGCTGACGATCCCTAACTGATCCCCCGACCGGAGTTGATCGATGAAGAGAATCGCCGCCTCTTTGGCCGGCTCCATGAAGCCGAGGAAGCCCATGCTGCCGGAGCGGTCGATCGTCAGCACCAGATCGATGTTGGCCTGGTCAGTCGCCGAGTAGCGGACGCTCGATCCGGCGCCGGCGGTGACGCCCCCCACGGTCAGCTCCAGGGGGTAAACTCCGGGAGCCGCCTGCGACGGGGGCCTGAGGCTCAGGACATAGCGATCGTCGAGCTGGACGAGGGCAATGACGGTGGCCGAGGCGTCGCCGATCCGGACGCTGAAATCGCTCCCGAAGAGACCCGTCTTGAACGCCCCCCCTTGGCTCACGACCACGTGGGCTTCCATCTTGCGAGGGGACTCAAAATTCCCCACGAGCGCCGGGCGGGCCGTCGTCGGCGCCAGAAGCCGGACCTCATCCACCAGCACGCCCGAACGTGAGGGCGCGGCCCCGCTCAGCCCCCCCGCGAGAAGGAGACCCAAGCATCCGGCGGCAGGGATGACGCTCCGGGCAAGCTTTTGCAGTTCCGCCTTCATGTGCTCCTCCCGTCCGGGCGGTGATGCCCTGGACGACCGGCTACATCCATGGACCCTCGGCCGACCTCTCGATCTACCCGCCTCCGGGCGATCGCGACGACCTCCCCCCAGCTTGGCGGGCAGCGTCACTGCCGGAGGTCTCAGGGGTCTTGATAGGCCATGCGGGCCGGATTGTCAAAACCTAGTGCCGGGGGGAACCGCCCCTTGGGGCAAAACCCTTCCCCCTCACGGCGCGCCCCGGCTCTGAGCCTCGAAATAGCGCCTCAACCGCTCGCGTTCCTCGTCGGTGATCTTCCCCTGGGCGTGCAGAGCTTCGATCTCGGCAAGCCGTTGCGCCGACGGGGCCCGCCCCTCAGGCGGTTTGGCCCGAGAGCGGTCCGGCGCCGTCGGGAGTTGCTTTGGCGGCCCCGGCTGGGCAGTGGGGGTCGCAAGTGAGGCGCGGGCCGCGCTCCGAGCGTCCGGTCGGCCGATGGGAACATCCCTCGCGGGATGCCGGTTCGCTTCCCGTCCCTCGCCGCCGCCGGCGAACCAGATCGGCGCGCCAAAGGCCGAGGTCTCATCCACGAAGCCCCCTCCCGTTCCGCCGGCCAACCCCTCCTGAGCGCCGGGAAGCGCGCTCCCCTGGCAGGAACCCGCCGACGAGGACGGCGGCTCGGGCGCGGGTGGATTCGCCGGCCCTGGTGACGAACCCTCCCTCGGCTTGCGCCCCAGGTCGGCCAACGCCTGTCGGGCCCGCTCCGAACTGGGGGGCAACAGACGCGGAGCAAGAGCCGGGTCGGCCTCGATGGCCTGCAACACCTGGCCGGCCTTGGCCGCATCTTTCTCGGCCTTGACCTCCTCCAGGTGACGCTCCGCCATTTTCTTGCGCAGGAGCCGATACTCCTGTTCGCTGATCAGGCCCCCCCCCTTCATCCGGTCCAAGCTGCCGAAATCCATGCCGATGCGCTCGATCGACCGGACCCGCCGGTTGACTAGACCCCGAAGGACTAACCGACCGAAGAAGATCGCAATGATCAAAACGGGGAGGAGGATTGCCCATCGGACGATCTCCGCCAGGTCCGGGAAGCGGGCCAGGGCGTTATTGAAGAGTGAGCCCGACCAGTCCATGGCGATCTCGGGCGCGGCGGCCGACTCGCTCTTGACCGTTCGACCGGCCGCAAAGCCGTCACGTCCCCCCTTCCCTCATCAAAACCCAAACCCCAGGCGGGTCCAAGAACCAAAAAGGTCGCGGCGGGCGGCAAACCCCAGGAATGCCCCGGCCTCAGGGACGTTCCCGCGATTTGAGAACCTTACCCTCCAGCCAAACCTCGATCGCTTCCAGATAACCCGGAGCGAACGGCCGCCAGAGGGGGGCCGGACCGGGGAGCCGGAGCCCGTGGTCCGCGCCCGGGAAGCGATGGATCGTAAAGTCCTTCCCCCGTTCATCCTTTATCGCTTGGACGAGCTCGGCGCACTCGACGGCCTGGAAACTCTCGTCTTCCTCGCCGAACAACCAGAGGACGGGGATGTCGAGCCGGCGGACAATCGGGACGGGATCCAAGTCCATCACGCGGCGATACCAATCGCGCGTCTTGGCCTTCGGCCCCGCCGGGAAGGCGAACCCCATGTGGCGGAACCAAGGCTCCTCCCGGATCTGGAGGTAGTAGGCCCGCAGCTCTTCGTAGCCCTGACCGGATCGCGTGACTTCATTATTGAGCCGCTCGTAATGGACCGCCTTCTCGATATCGGCCTCGGCGACGCCCTTGAGGCGCAGGTCCATCCGCGTGCTGTAATAGCCCTCTTCCTCCACCTTGATCGGTCCGCCGGAGATCACGATCAGGAAGGCGACCTTCGGGGAGAGGTCGGCCGCCATCGGCATGATCCAGCCGGCCTGGCTGACGCCGATCATCCCGACCCGATGCGGATCGATCTCCGGGCGGCTCTGCAAGGTCTCGACGGCGGCGATCCCATCCCGCGCGAGTTCTTCAAAGCCGACCTCGCGCCAGTTGCCGGTCGAGCCGCCGTTGCCGCGCTTGTCGAAGGCCAGGGCCGCGACCCCCCGCCGAGCCAGGAGATCGGCCAGGAACCGATAATGCCAGCGCTCATTGTCGCCGGAGCCGTGCATGATGACGGCGGCCGGCCGCGGGCTCGACGACGGCGGCGCAAAGAGCGTCCCGGCCAGTCGCACCTCGCTGTTCGGGAACTGAATCTCCACTTCCCGATAAGGCCGCTCGGGTGACTTTCGCTCCAGTTCAAATTTCACCTCATTCCCGGTTTCAGTCCATGTTCCGGAGGCGCCCCCCTCCCGAAGGTTCGCTTGCGCTTCAATCCCCTGCCGCGCGGACCCGATCCCAAATCTGAGGACGTCCCCAACGAGGTGAACGTCTCTTAAGGGCATTCCCAGAACCCCTCGTTCGGCCAGGTCGAGAGTTCCGCGGATCTCCCCCGGGGCGATGGCGAGGTCCAGGGCGAGCGGTTGAGTCGCCTTGCCCAGGCGAGCCTGGCCCGCCCAATGACCCTGCCATGCCTCGGATTGAGCCAAGGCGGCGCGGGTCGCCGCGGCCAGAACAAATCCAAGCGCAAGCCGGCGAGCGACGCTCACCCTTCCAGCGCCTCCTAATGACGTCGAAGTCGGGCCTTGCGGCCGCTATGGCACAAGACTCTCGCACGCGGGCGGAAGTTTGAGGCGGGCCCCGCCGGCGAGGGACGTTCGTGATCGAGCGCGACCGCGGGGATGCCGAAGGGGAAGATGAAGACCCTCTCCGCCGGTTATAGGCAAGACGAACAGCGCCCGACGAGCGTGACCTCGTGGCGTTCCAGCTCGAAGCCGGGCGGCGTTATGGCCGGCAAGCCGCCCGGGCAGCCGTCCACTTCGTAGAGGCGGCCGCAACTTCGGCAAAGGAAGTGATGATGGTGAGGCTTGCCGGAGATTTCATAGCGCGGGGATTCGCCGGGGACTCCGACGACGGTCAGTCGCGCCTCGGCCACCAGGCGCTTGAGCGTTCGATAGACGGTGGCTTGCCCGAGTCGGGGGATGAGCTTCCCCGCCGCGATCCGGATTTCCGTGGGCGAAAGGGGCCGCCCGGCTTCGAGAAGGACGCGCTGGATAGCGCGGCGTTGGGAGGTCAGAGGTTTCATGGTCTTGCTTGGCGGCGCCGGTTAATGATAATAGTTTCTCATTCTCATTTCCCTGCGGGTCCTCCCGCTTGAGGCCAACTTATCAGACTCTGTCCCCTTCTCAATGAGTAAGTTAAGTTAAATCAAGGCTACCTTAGCCCCGATGCCGGCGGCGAACCCTCACACTCCCCCCCTCAGACCCCTGAACGGTCCGCGCCTTCGTCGCCTCTCAAAGTTGCCCATCTCGCCGTCCGAGAATCCTCTGCCCGACCGGCATCCAGGCGGCCGAAGATGGCCCCAAGGGCTGAGCTTGCCTTGGGCGCTCCTAATCCTGGCCTGCCGCCCGCCAGCGTCGCCCCAGGGGGTTCCGCCCCCCTACGTGGCTTCCATCCCTCCGCTGGCGGCGATCCTTCGGGAGTTGGTCGGGCCGGAAACCGAGGTCCGGAGCCTTCTCCCCCCCGGCGTCTCGGCTCACGCCTATGAACCGCGACCGTCGGAGGTGAAGGGGGTCGAGGAAGCCCGACGGGTCTTCATCATCGATTCCTCGTTCGACGGTTGGGCGATTCCCTCTCGCACGCATGCGGCCGTCAGCGTTCTCGGCTTTCTTCCGCCGGAGCGACTTCTGGCGGCGCGAACCGAAGCGATCGAGCCCGATCGGCCCGCCCCGGGGCCGGCGATCCCGCTGACGGTCGAGGCCGCCGATCCCCACTTCTGGCTCGATCCGGCGGCCGTTCGCGCCGCCCTTCCCTCCTTCATCGAGACGCTCATCCAAGCCGACCCCGAGGCGGAAGCGGCGCTCCGGGCAGGGTTCGAGCGCTTCGATCGAGAACTCGAAGCCCTGGAAGCTGAAACGCGGAGCCTTCTGGAGCCGCTCAAAGGACGGCCGGTTGTCCTCTTCCACTCGGCGTTCGTCTATCTGCTGGAGCCTTACGGCCTCGAGGTGATCGGCCTGGTCGAGCCACTACCCGGCAAAGAGCCGACGGCCCGGGACCTTCAGAGGTTGGCGGCGAGCATCAGGCGGCGCGGCGTCCGGGTGATATTCACCGAACCCCAACTCCCGGCACGGCCGGCCCAGGTTCTGGCCGAAGCCTCCGGGGCGCGTCTGGTCGAGCTCGACCCGCTGGGCGGGGGACCCGGCCGGGGGTCTTATGCCGAGCTGATCCGCCATAACGTGAGGATGATCCGCGGGGCGTTCCAATGACCGCCGTCGTCGTTCGCTGCCAGGAGGTGACGGCCCGGCTGGGGGATCATCCGGCGGTTGAGGGGCTCACGTTCCGGCTGGAGGCGGGCGATTTCCTCGCCGTCGCCGGCCCCAACGGCGCCGGCAAAACGACGGTCCTCAAGCTCCTGATCGGCCTGGTTCAGCCGGCCGCGGGGACGCTTGAAGTCTTCGGCCGCCGGCCTCAAGACGTCCCGGCGACTTGGATCGGCTACGTCCCCCAGGTCAAGACCCTGGAGCGCCGCTTTCCCGCCTTGGCCGAGGAACTCGTCCTGACGGGTCTCCGGCCGGCATGGCCGGGGCGGCTGCGCGCCGAGGATCGCCGCCGGGCCCGAATGGCGCTGGCGTTGGTCGGCGCCGAGAGCCTGGCGGCGCAGCCGATCGCCCAGCTTTCCGGCGGTCAGCTTCAACGCGTCTATCTGGCGCGCAGCCTGGCCCGTCGGCCGCGGCTGTTGCTTCTGGACGAACCGGCGGCGGGGATGGACGTGGCCGGCGAAAGTGATCTGTACCAGATTCTTGAGGACTTTCAGCGCGCCGAGCGCTCAACGGTCATCATGATCACGCACGACCTGGACGTGGCCCGGCATCACGCCACGCGGGCGCTTCTGCTCGACCGTCGCCCGCTGGGCTTCGGCCCGCCCGGTGAAGTGCTCGTCGAGGCGCGGCTGCGCCAAGCGTATGGTCACCTGGGCCATCCGCACCGAATGGGACGGCCGGCTGAGGCGCGGGATGCTTGAGGCGCTCGGTCTGCCGTTCATGCAGCGGGCGCTCGTGGCCGGCGTGCTGGTCGGTTTTCTGGCCAGCTATTACGGCGTCTTCGTCGTTCAGCGGGGGCTCAGTTTCCTCGGCAGCGGTCTGGCGCACGCGGCCTTCGGAGGCGTGGCCCTGGGGCTTTTTCTGGAGACCGAGCCGCTCTGGACAGCGGCCGTCTTCACGGCGCTGATGGCCCTGGGGATCGTTTGGGTGCAGCAGCGAACGCGGCTCGCCCCCGACACGGCGATCGGGGTCTTCTTCTCGGTCGCCATGGCCCTGGGGGTGATTCTCATCGCCCTGCGGCGGCGATATTCGGCCGACGCCTTTAACTTTCTCTTCGGGTCGATCCTGACGGTCACGTGGGCCGACGTGGCCGTGGGGGGCGTCCTCGCGGCCCTCACGATAGCCCTCACCCCCCTCTGGCGGCGATGGGCATACGCCACGTTCGACCGCGAGCTGGCCCTTGCCGATCGCGTCGCCGTCGGCCGGGATGACTATCTGTTGACGCTGGCGCTGGCCGTCACGATCGTCGTCGCCATCAAGCTCGTCGGCATCGTCATGATCGCCGCCTTCCTGGTCATCCCCGCCGCCACGGCCCGCCTCCTGACGCGGACGTTCTTCGCCATGACGCTCGTCTCGATCGCCCTGGGCGTGCTCGGCGCCGTCTTGGGGCTGGGGCTTTCCTATGGGCTCGATCTCCCGAGCGGGCCGGTGATCATCCTTCTGGAGGCGGCCCTTTTCTTCGCCGCCGTCGCTCGTTCGCGCTGACCGACCCCCGCCACTCGACGGCCTCCCCCAACGGGCAGTTGCGCGCGACCGGGGGGAGGTCCAACATGACCCGGGACGGGCGCGAACGCCGCCTCCGGGAGGTGATGCCGATGAACCCTCAATTGCTGAGCGAGGAGGAGATCGCCGAAGCGATGGCCGCGGCGCCGAACTGGCGGCGCGAGGGGAAGGCCATCGAGCGCCGGCTGGTCTTCCGAGATTTTCGCGAGGCCGTGGCTTTCCTCGTCCGGCTCGCCTTCGAGGCCGAGGAGGCCGACCATCACCCCGACATCACGATCAACTATAAACGCGTGACCTTGAGTCTCTCCACCCACAGCGCCGGAGGGTTGACGCGCAAGGACTTCGATCTCGCCGCGCGGCTGGACCAGATGGCTCATGTTTGGGGCTCGCGCTGAGCAGCCGCAGGCCACGTCCCGCCGACCAGCCGCGATGTTGCAAGCATGCGGTCCTCCCTGGTCCGCCCGCATGCAACCCGGATGCGCAACGTGAAACCAGAGCCTCGATCCCGGGGACTGGGCGCGAAGCGTCGGGATCGGCAACGGGCCTGAGCCTCCCCTCGCTCTCCGATCTTTGATCCAAGCCGGGGGGAGGCGCTGAGCCGGTGGGCTACGGGGGCGGCGCGGCCGGGATTGGCATAAGACATGCTGCCTGAAACGCTGAGGAACGTTGAGTTGAAGTCAACGGAGTGCCCCAGCGGAGGGCTCAGGTTCAGGCTCTGGCAAATCGAATGGTCAACGGCAACGGATCAGGTTCACGCCGATGAGCGCGGTCATGCCGATCTCACGCGCAATTAACTTGTCGGAGGTGCGCCCCAGCGTGCTACAATGCCGTCATCGCGTGGGCGGGATCCTTCGCGACGATGTCCTAACGGAGCGGGGTCGGCGGATGAGCTTACCGCCCGATCCGCCTCACCGATCTCATCTGGCGCCTCGCCCGGGGTCTACGGAACCGGTGCGCATAGCCGCTCAAACATTGACCCTCGGTCTCTCACGTCGCTCCCATGTGGTCCGAACCGATCAACCTGCCCGGCTCGGGCCCGCTGCTCTGGCTCGAAACGACGCACGCGGGGGAGTTTCGGCGCGGGGGATGGCGGCCGGGCTGAAGGGCTCCCCCCGTCGGCGAGCAACGTTGAATCTCGAATCGCGCGGGGCCGGAGACGGGAAGGACTGACGTGCGGATCGCCCTCGCCTCGTGGGAAAGCCTGCACTCCGTGGCCGTCGGGGGCGTGGCCGTCCACGTCTCGGAGTTGGGGGCGGCGCTCGCGCGCCGCGGTCACGAGGTTCACTTGTTCACGCGCATCGGGCCGGAGCAAGCCCTGGATCAGCGCATGGACGGCGTTTTCTACCACCGCTGTCCGTATGACCTGGCCCCGGATTTTGTCGACGGCATCGGGAACCTGTGCGGGGCCATCGTCGATCGGTTCGAGGCCGTGGCGAGCGCGGTCGGCCGGTTCGATCTCGTTCACGCTCACGACTGGCTGGCCTCGGAGGCCATGGTGACGATCAAGCGCCGCCACGGGCTGCCCGGGGTACTGACGATGCATTCGACGGAGTACGGGCGGTGCGGCAATCATTTTCACGGGGGGAATTCCGCGCGCATACGAGAGATCGAGCGGCGCGGCACGCGTCTGGCCGACCGGGTGATCGCCGTCTCCCGCGCCCTGCGGCGCGAGGTCTGCTGGATGTATGAACTTCCGCCGTCGCACGTGACGGTGATTTACAACGGCGTCAATCCGCGTCAGTTCGATCTGCCGGTCGACGTCGGGCGCGTCAAAATCCGTTACGGAATCGACCCGAACGATCCCATGGTCCTCTTCGTCGGGCGGCTGACGAGCCAGAAGGGGCCCGACCTGCTGCTGCGGGCGACGCCGATGGCGCTGCGCCATCATCCCCGGGCACGGTTCGTATTCGCCGGGGACGGGGACCTGACCAACGCCCTGCGGCTTGAAGCCGCTCATCTGCGCGTCACGGACGCTTGCCGGTTCCTCGGCGTCCGTCAAGGACGCGAGCTCGTCGAATTGTTCCGATCGGCCGACATTGTCGTCATCCCCAGCCGAAACGAGCCCTTCGGCATCGTCATCCTGGAGGCCTGGAGCGCCGGCAAGCCGGTGGTGGCCACGGTCAACGGCGGCCCGTCGGAGTTTGTCTTCCACGAGGTGACGGGCCTCAAGGTTTATGACACGGAGGCTTCGCTGGCCTGGGGGATCGACGAATTGCTCAAGGACCCCGAGCGCGCCCGATGGATGGGGCGCAATGGGCGGGTGGCCGCCGAGACGGCCTTCTCCTGGGACGCCATCGCCGGGACGACCGATCAGCTCTACGCCCAGGCGGCGGGCGCTCGCGGACCCTCGGTGGGAATCCCGAGCCTGACGCGCGTCGATCTGGCCGGCGCGGCCGCGATCGGGGCTCACGCCTGACTCGGACGGCCGGGCGCCGGCCCGGGCCGGTCGGCGCTCCAAGGGGGGCTTCCGTGCAAGGGCGTGTCGATCGAGGCAGGCGGGGCCGCGCGCCTAAGGGTTCTGCCTAGGCGTTCCGCGGGGCGGACGCGCGAATCCCGCTTAGAAAATTCAAGCGCGCTGTGGTAGGTTTCTCGGAGCGGTTTGATCTGGACGGGAGCGCGTCGGCCCGCCCGCGGGCAGGGGCAGCGTGTCGGAGAGCATGAACCGGGCCGAGCTGGAGGGAAAATCCAAGGCCGAGCTGCTCGCGCTGGCGCGGGCGCGGGGGGTTCATCTGTCCGAAAAGCTCGCTAGAAATCAGGTAATTAATAAAATTCTTGAATCGGCAGCCGCCGCGCCCCCCCCGCCGTCTTCACCCGCCCCGTCCCGACGACCGGCTCGACAACGCAAACCGGCCGCCACTTCTCAAGCTGAACGCGCGCCCCGTCCGTCCAAAAGCGCTCGGACCCGCCGAGCGGCCGGCCCGACCCCGGTAAAAACGACCCCAGCCAGACCGCCGAAGCGGCCATCCAAAGCCCCCGCGACGAAGCCCGCGGGCCGGACCCGGCGACCGGCCGCCCCTGCGCGCGAGCGCAAAGCTCCCAAAGGCCGCCCCCGGGCGACGGTATCGCCGGCGGTGGGGGGCGCGAAGATCGTAACAGCCCCCGCCGCGCCGCCGGCGTCGATCGAGGCCCCGGAGTTCTCGGCGGCCGAGCTGCGTCATGTCGCCGAGGAGGTCTCTCGCGGCTTTCCCGTCGCTTTCGAGCGGACCGAACTCGTCATGCTCCCCGTCGATCCGTACCACCTGCATGCCTTCTGGCGGCTGTGCCCTGACGACCTGGAGTCAGCCCGGCGGCAGGCCGGAACCGAAACCGCCCCGCTCGTCTTGCGTCTGCACGAGGCCACCACGCGAGCCCTCCGTGACCCCGACCCGCGGTACTTTCTCGAAATCGAAGTTCAGGGCGACCAGGGCCGGAAGTACATCGATCTCTGGGAGCGACGGCGTTCGGTTTTCGGTCGGCTGGGCCTGCGCGCCGCCGATGGCTCGCTGGCCGTGCTCGGCCGCTCCAACGTCGTGCAGCTGCCAAGCGACGGTCCGGCGGCTCACTACGGTCGCGCGGCCCTGTACATCGATCCGGAAACCGGCGACATCCGCGAAATCCCCGACCTGACCTATGGGGGCGCGGGCGGCGAAGCCTTCCCCCACGCCCCGACGCCTCAGATGGAGGCCACTGACGCCGAGGGGCTCGTCCGGCGATATTACGAACGGCTGACGCGGCTGGAGGCCCGCAGCGAGGAATCGCTTCCAACGCCTTCGCTCGAGGCGACCGTCTCGGTCAAATACGCGCCGGGGATGTCCGCGGGCGGGCCCGGCGCTCCGCTGGAGGTCCCCTGGCGGCCGGTTCCTGGGGATCTGAGCCCTGCGATCGGGCAGGCGTCCGCGGGCGCGCCGACGCCGCCGACGGAGGCGGTCGCGCCGGCGGCGTTCACGCTGGCCGGCCCCGAGACGCTCTTCGGAGAGTCGAAGGAGGTCCCGGCGGAGCCGTTGGAGATCGCCCTGGAGCGCGTTCTGGCGTTGTCGCTTTATGAGGCCGGCCACGAGACCGGGATACTGGAGCTCCAGGCCGAGATCGAGGTTTACGGCCGGGCGCGGCCGGGAACGATCCTCTCGCTCTTCGGCCGCCGCGTTCTCCTGAGGCCCGACGGCTCCTTCTCCCTCCGCCAAGCCGTTCCGCGGAGCGCGGTCGTGATACCGCTGCTGCGGCCCAACGGGTGGCCCGGCCCGGGCCCACGAGGTCGCTGATGGCGCGAGGCTATCTCAACGTCGTGCTGCACGGCCATCTGCCGTACGTCCGGCATCCGGAACACGATCATTTCCTGGAGGAGCGCTGGTTCTTCGAAGCCTTGACGGAAAGCTATATTCCGCTGGTGAGCGCGTTCGATCGGCTGCTGGAGGAGGGGGTGCGGTTTCGACTGACGGTTTCCCTCTCGCCGACGCTCCTGGCGATGCTGGGCGATCCGCTTCTTCAGACGCGCTATCTGCGATACCTGGACCTGCTGGAGAAGCTGGCCGAACGGGAGCTGAGACGGACGCGAGGGGAGACGGCCTTCCAACGGCTGGCGGGGTTTTATCGTGATCGGCTCGGCGAGGCGCGCCTGGTCTTCCAGGGCCGTTACGGACGCGACCTCTCCCGCGCCTTCGAAAAATACCGGGACCTCGGGGTGATGGAGCTGATCACGACTTCGGCCACGCACGGCTACCTGCCCGCCTTGCAGACGCAGCCTTCGGCCGTCCGGGCGCAGGTCGTCGTCGCCGTTGAGGCTTTCAACCGTCGGTTCGGCGGCCGGCCGCGGGGCTTCTGGCTGCCCGAGTGCGGCTACTTTCCGGGCCTGGAGGCGACGCTTCGGGATCAGGGGATTCGACATTTTACCGTCGAGGCGCACGGTCTTCTGCACGCGAGCTTCCGCCCCCATTACGGACTGGCGGCCCCGATCGCCTGCGAGAACGGCGTCGCCGCCTTCGGGCGCGACCCTGAGGCCGCCCGCCAGGTCTGGAGTTCCGCCGAGGGCTATCCGGGCGACCCGGTTTACCGGGAGTTTTATCGGGACATCGGCTTCGATCTGGAGTTCAAGGACGTCCGGGCGCTCAGCCCCGACGGCCGAACGCGGGTCTATACGGGCTTCAAGTACTACCGAGTCACGGGCCCGACCGACCAGAAGGAGCCCTACGACCCTCACCGGGCCGCGCGCCGGGCCGCCGAACACGCCGATCACTTCCTGCGCAGCCGATGGGAGCAGATCCAACGCCAGGCCCCCCAGATGGACGTCCCGCCGGTCATCACGGTCCCCTTCGACGCCGAGCTTTTGGGCCATTGGTGGTACGAAGGGCCGATCTGGCTGGAGGCGCTGCTGCGGCGGACGGCGGCTCAGAACGGCGAAGTGGAGTTCATCACGCCGACGGACTATCTGACGCGGCATCCGACGCTCCAGAAGGCCACGCCCTCGGCCTCAAGTTGGGGAGCGGGGGGCTTCAACGGCTTCTGGATCAACACCGACACCGACTGGATGCTCCCCTATCTGCACGACGCCGCCCGAAAGATGGAAGAGCTGGCCGGGGCGCACCGCGAGGAACCGGAGGGAACGCTCGCCGACCGGGCGCTGCGTCAGGCCGCACGCTCGCTCCTGTTGGCTCAAGCCTCGGACTGGGGCTTCATCATGCGCAACGGGACGGCGGTCGAATACGCCCACCAACGCGTGCGGGATCATCTGGCGCGATTCAACGCCCTCATGGCGGCCCTCGCCGCCGGGGAGATCGACTCCCGGCGGCTGGCCGCGCTCGAAGCGCTCGACCCCTTGTTTGCTTGGGTCGATTTCCGGGTCTTCGCCCCTCTGCCCCGGCACGGCGCGGCCGCTCGGCGACGGCCCGCGCCCGCGCGCCGACGCCTTACTTCAGCCGCCCGAGCCGGCAGAGGCCTCTGAGGACGGCCTCCTCGGCCGTAGGCTCGCCGATCAGGCGCAGATAGGCCACGCCGCGCCCGGTGCAAAAAGCCTCGATGCCGTCGGCCCAGGCTCGGGCGCGCTGACGGTAACGATGGAGCACCCGGGGCGTGATGCTCACCTCAACGGCGGCCTGAGTCTCCGAATCAATCAATTTCAAGTCCCCCCGGAGCGAAGGCTCCCACTCTTCACGATCCAATACGTGAATGGCGATCCCCTCGTGACGGCCGCCCAGGAGGGTCCGCAGCGCCCCCTCGTGACCTTCCGGATCGAAGAAATCCGTGATGAGGACGACGAGCCCCGACCGCCGGACCCCGAGCAGCGCCTGCCGGACGAAGCGCGCGAGCGAAAGCTCCCCGCCCTGCGGGGCGTGTTGCAGAAACGCCATCATGCGATTGACGTAGCCGCGGCCACGACAGCCGGGGAACCGGCGATCTGAAGCCGGGCCGGCGGCTCCGACCGAGATCGCGAGCCCATCCTGGTGCGCCAGAGCGAGGAACCCCAACGCGGCGGCGATCTTGCGCGCCAGGAGGGCCTTGGGGGGCCGGCCATAGGTCATGGATTCGCTCAGATCGACGAGTAGATGCACGTAGATTTCCTGCTCATGGAGGAAAAGCTTGAGGAAGAGGCGTTCGAGGCGGGCGTAGAGGTTCCAATCCACGAACCGGACGTCATCACCGGGGACGTAATTGCGGAAATCGGCGAATTCGACGCTGTGGCCGTGGCGCGTGCTGCGTCGCTCGCCGCCGAACTGACCGACGTAGCTGCGCCGCACGGCCAGGCTCCATTGCTCCAGCTTGCGCAGGAAAGCCGGCTCGAGCAGCGGCGCCGTCGCGGTCGCCTCGCTCATGGTCGGGGCGTTTCCCGCGCCTGACGGCGGACGCGTTCCTCCCGGCGTCGCTCCGCCCGGCGATCGCTCATCCAATCCCCAAGGGCCTGCTCCTGCGGCTCGCCGAGGATGAGCGTCTGCGGCGGCCCGGGCCGGGCCGTCAGCCGTTCGACAGCCAACTCGACCGGAAGGTCCCACGGCCAACCCACGCGGGCCGAAACTTCCCAAACCCCGGGGGCGAGCCGAATCCATTGCCGTTGCCGCGGCGGCAGGCTGAGCCGGATCGTCTCGGTCTCGGGCCGTCCGACCGGCCGCAACGTCCAGGCCGAGGGGTAGCGTCGGCCCGCGTGGACTAGCTCGATCCAGAAATCGGCCGAAGCCGAGGCGGCCGGCGACGAATCTCCTGCTTCGGGGGTTGTCGGGGCCAACGCCAGCCCAATCTCCCGCCACGTGGGGGGGGCCGGCGGAGCTTCGGCCCGGCGACGCTCGCGGGCCTCGACCATGCGACGGAATTCTTCCGGCGTCGGCCAGCGAATGCCGGAGGCGGCGGGGGGCTGAGCGCGGACGACCCCCGCCCCGGCGGCCGCCACGAGGGTCGTCAAGGCCAACGAATGGAGGAAGCGGAGGTTCAAACGGCGGCGCCTCGGGCCGAGGTCGGCAAAAGGCCTAGCGTCTCCGGGAGCCCATAGACCAGATTCATCGCCTGAATGGCCTGACTGGCGGCCCCTTTGGCCAGGTTGTCGAGCGCCGAGAGCACGATGAGCGTCCGACTATGGGTATCCACCGCGAAGCCCAGATCGCAGAAATTCGTCATGGCCACCGCCGAGGTGCGCGGCGAGACCCCGGAGGGCAACAACCGGATGAAGGGCCGATCGCGGTAAAAAGTCGCGTAAAGGTCGCCCATCTCGGTCGGCCGGACCGCGCCATTGAGCGGAACGGTGATCGTGGCCAGGATTCCACGCGTCATCGGAATGTGATGGGGGGTGAAGGCGATCCGGATCTCGCCCCCGGCCAGACGCGTCGCTTTCTCTTCGATCTCCGGGCGATGCCGGTGACCCGCCAGGCCGTAGGCGTCAACCTGGTCGTTGACCTCGGTGAACAGAAGCGCCTCCTCGACCTTGCGGCCCGCGCCCGACATCCCCGACAGCGCGTTGACCACGATCCGGCTCAGGTCGAATCGATCCCCCTGCTTCAGCAACGGCGCCAACGCCAGGAGGACGGCCGTCGGATAACAACCCGGGCAAGCCAGCGCGTCCGCCCCGCGGATATCGCTCTCGAACAGCTCCGGCAGCGCGTAAACGAAACGGCCGTTGAAGTCGGGCGCCTGATGGGCGACGCCGTAGGTCGCCTCGAACAGCGCCACCGAATCGAACCGGAAATCGGCCGAGAGATCAAAAACCTTGACGCCGGCGCGGACGAGCGACGGGGCCAGCGAGTGCGCCGTCGTATGCGGCAGCGCCAGGATGACGGCGTCGCAACGCCGAGCCGCCGCCTCCACGTCGATCGGCTCGATCGGGGTCGCCACCAAGCCGCGCAAAAGGGGAAAATAGCGATCGACGGGCTCCGGGGAGTCCACGCGCGCCATCAGACAGGCGATCTCGGCCTCCGGATGCCCCACCAGCCACCGCAACGCCTCGCCCGCCGTATAACCTTTTGCCCCGAGGACGCCGACGCGAATCATGAGCCGAACCCGCTTCCTGCCGCAATGCGGCCGCCGCGAGAAGTCTAACTCCCCGATGGAGCCGTTGCACGGCCGATCTGGAATCCTCGGCGCGGCGGCGCGGCCTGGCCTGAGCGGGTCGGCCAGGATGCCGGTGGCGGCCGACGTTGCGTCTCCCGCGGCTCCGCGGTAAAGGAATCCTATGCCCTCGGCGCCGATTACCCTTGACCGCCCCCAGGTTTCCACCAGCCCGGCTCACGTCGATCCGCGGGGGGCGGTCCCCGACGGCCGCCGAGGCTGGATGGGACAACTCATTCTGCACGCGATCCGTGACCCGGACAACGCCCTCTACCGCTACCGCCGACGACGGGCCTGGGCGCGGGTGCGGCGCTGGCCGGCCTGGCGTCGGGCCCTCGCGTTGGCCGCGGCGATCGGGCTCGCCGTCGGTCTCCTGGTCGCCGTCGGTTGGAGCTGGCGCGCGGGCCTGGCCGATCGCGTCATGTCGGTGGCGGCGACCTACTTTGGGGCGATCATGGCCGGGCTCATCGCCGCTTCGGCCGTCCACGGGCTGACCATCGGGGCAGGCGCTTACGCCCGTTGGGTTCGATCGGCGACGTTCGAGCAATGGCGGCTCACTCGCCTCACGGATGGCCAGCTCGCCCGCGGGGCCCTGGTCCCGTCGCTCGCCGGCGGGTGGGGGTTCCTTGGGGTCGCCCTGGTCCTGCTGGCGCCGGGCTTGCTCGCCGGCGGCGGGCTTCACTGGGTGAACCGGCTCCTTCCGGCCATGGCGTTGCCCGGGCTAGTGGCCAATCTGTTCGCCCTTCCCTGGATTGTCTTCGGTTCGCTGGTCCGAGGGGCGAAGCTCCCGGCCGTGATTGCCGTGGCGCTCCCCGTGCTGATGATGGACCCGGTTATCCTGACCTGCCTCAGCCTGAGTTATCCGGTCCCCGCCGGGTCGTTGCCGCTGGCCTATGGGTTAGCCTGGCTGGCCGCGGCCTACCCGACGTTGAAGGGGCTCGTGGCCTACGCGACGATCAAGGACCTGCATGAATCCCTGAGCGAGGAGTTGCGCGGCTGAGCGGGGCCCCTCCGGCGGCGGCCGCCTCGACGGCGGCGATGCGCGCCTGGGGTCGCCGGCTCCTCATTTTCGCCGCCGGCGCGGTCGGCTGCTGGCTGCTGCGCCCGTGGGCGATTCAGGGGGGGGATTGGCTGCTCTACGTGGATGAGGTCCTTTTTGCGCATCGCCGCCCGATCTTCAGCCTGCGCGAGCCCGGCTCGACGTGGCTGTGGCAGGGGATGGCCTGGACGGTCCACGTCGTCGATGAGGGCTTTTTCCGGGACGACCCCCTGAGCGAACGCTCGATCACCTACCGCAATCTCTTCAAGCAGCCGAAATTCAAGAAGCGGGATTTCCCCCGGCGAGGTCCGGTCCGGTTCCTGACGCAGGGGCAGATCGCCGTCGGGTTTGATCTGCTCGGGGCCTTGAGCGGCGGGGCTTATCTGGCCTTGCTGGCGGCTTTCCTCCGTGATTTGGGCCCGGCCTCGATGGCGCGCCGCAGTCTGGCCGCCGTGGTCGTTCTGACGAGCGCCGTCACCTGGAACTTCGTCGGTCACATCGAGTATTACGCCCCGCTGCATCCGGCCCTGCTGTTCTTCTATTGGCGGGCGTTGGTCTATCTGCGCGGGCCGACGCCGCGGGGGTTCGCCTGGCTGATCGCGGCCGCCTGGATCACCGTCTTCATCCATCGCGTGGCCGTGTTCCATTTGCCCGCGCTCGCCGTCATCTTCCTCGCCCCGGCCGGGCGTTGGGGGCCGCGACGGCCCACTCGCGGCGAATCGCTCGTGATGCTGACCGCGTTGATCACGACCTGCGCCCTCCACGCGGCAGCCGTCCTGATGGCTTCGGCGATCGGCCGGGGCCCCTTCCTGGTGATCGCCGACTATAACTGGCTTCCGGAGCTGATCACCCCTTTCTCGGAAGAATGGCGTCAATACGTCATCGACCACAGCCGGATCGGGAGCATCCCCATCTACACCTTCGGCAGCGCGAGCCACTGGAACCACTTTTTCTTCTTCATCGCCGTGAGTTCGCCGCTCGGGTTGCCGATCGTCGTCGCGCGGGCCCGCCGCCTCCGGCGGCCGGAGGAAATCTTTCTCGCCGCCGCGGCCGCCTCTGCCTGGCTCTGGGCCTTCTTCTGGCATCCGCACCTGGGCCTGCTGGATTGGGACCTTTTCTCCAACCCCGGCATCCCGACCAATCTCCTGGCCGCCGCCCTTCTCGTGCGCGATCGCCCTCAATGATCCATCGCGCATCCATCTAAGCTCTGTGGATGACGGACGCTTACGATCTTGAAGCGTCGCGGGGCGACTTCCGGAGGCCGCCGCAGCCCGCGAGCCGCCGGGCTCGGCGACGATTTACCTCCCGGGGCCGGCGCCCTCATCCGCCCACCCTGAAGTTGCGTCAGGCCAGTTCGACTTCGGAAGCGTCCCCCAGGTTGAGGCGCCGGGCGCGGCCGACTACGGCGGCGTTATCGGCGATGATGGAACCCTCCAGGTGCGCGCGCTCGACGCGGGCCGACCCGGAGATGATGGAATCCCGAATGATCGAATCCCGGATGCGCGAGCCGGCCCCCAGCGTCACGTGCGGCCCCACGATCGAATGGCTCAGCTCGACGTCCCGCTCGATGGCCACCGGCGGGATGATCACGCAACCCGGGAAGGGCCCGGCCACCGGTAGGCGCCCCTGTTCGGCGAGTCGGCCGAGTAGGGCGCGGTTGGTCGCCAGGAGCGTCTCCGGCTTGCCGCAATCGTGCCAGGCGTCAATAAAGAAGGGGCGCATGTCCGCCCCGCGATCGAGCATGCGTTGGAGGGCGTCCGTGAGTTGAATCTCGCCGGCGGTCCGGACCTCCTGCTCGACGATCTCATCCAGACACTCATAAAGGAGGCTCGGCTCCTTGAAGGCGTAGATGCCGACGATGGCCAGATGGCTCGGGGGCTCCTTGGGCTTTTCCACCATCGCCCGGATGCGTCCATTCTCCAGAACGACGACGCCGAAGCGGCGCGGGTCATCGACTTCCTTGACGCCGATCCAATTGGCCTCCCCGCCGACGATCCGCCCGAAATCGGCCTCGAAGAGCGTGTCCCCGAGAACGATCAACACGGGACCGCCGCGACGATAGCCCGGCTCGCTCAACCAGATGGCGTGACCGAGGCCTTTGGCCTCCTCCTGCCAGATGAATCGGAACCGGAACGGGAAACCCTCGGTGACGTAGCGGCGAATCTCCTCGCCGAGGTGCCCGATGATCAGCGTCACCTCTTCGATTTCGTAAGGGCGCAGTTCATCCAGAATATGGCCGAGCATCGGCTTGCCGGCCACGTGGATCAGCACCTTGGGCCGCGTATGCGTGTGCGGCCGCAGGCGAGTCCCGGCCCCCGCCACGGGGATGACAACGCGTATTCCCACGGATCGCGATGATCCTTCGCCGGCCGTCGCGGCCCGGCCCCGCCGTTCATCCGGCCTGGCAATGCCCCTCGCGACGAAACCTACTTCGATCCCCGGACGGCCTTGGCGGCCTTGCGCGCCCGACTGCCGCGGGCCTTGACCATCCGAGTCCGGAGCACCTTCCCCCGGGCCGAACGAACCTTCGCCCGGCGGGCCTTCCGCGAAGAACGGGCCGCGACCGGACGGCGAGCCGTTCTCCGCGGCCGGGCTCGGGGGGCCCGACGGCGGCTTCGGGCGCGGCGCGCGGGAGCGGCGGCCGCCGGCGACGCGGAAGCTTCGCGGGCGGCGGCTTCGGCCGCGGCGCGGGCGCGAGCCTCGGCGGCCTGACGCGCGGCGTGGGTGAAGAACTCCAGCTCCACGAGCCGCTCGCAGGCCTTGCGGATTTCACTGAAGCGCCGCTTGAAGACCTCGAGCGTCCCCCCCATCGGATCGGTGATCTGAGAGTTTTTTGGATCGCTCTGCGTATATTCCTTGAGGAGGAAGGTCTTGGCACGAGCATCCTCATTCAGGCGGAGGGCGTGCTGGACGTGCAGCGGGCTCATCCCCAGGATCAGGTGGGCGCGGCGAATCATGTCCGCCGTCAGTTGGGTGGACCGATGCCGCTGAAGGTCCACGCCTTCGGCGGCGAGAATCTGAACGGCTTCCTGACTGGCCCGCAGGCCGGTCACGGTCATCACGCCGGCCGAGCGCACGTCAAAATCCCGCCCCAGGCGCCGATCCTCCAACAGCTTGCGCAGGAACGCCGCCGCCATCGGCGACCGACACGTGTCGCCGGTGGCGATCATGAGGATGACTTTCTTCTTCGGGCCGAAACCGCTGCGAAATCCCGGAGCGCTTTGACTCACTTAGGGGTGACTTCCTTGCGCGGCAGGGGAGACTTGACTCCGAAAGGGACCCAGCGCGGGCAGGCCTCCGCGCCGGGGTAGGCCGGCGGGAACCGAATCCAATCTGGCGCAATTCTAAACCGGAAGGTCAGTCTGTCAAGGGGTCAAAATGACACAAGAACCGGTCCCTGCCATCCTGCAAGGACGGGCACCCGGGTACCCTCATGAGACCTTAAGTTATTTTAAATCAATTGTCTATGGGTTATCGAAGGACGGTCAGGCCTCCTGTCGTTCCGTGTCAATAAAGGCCTGAATCCGGGCAAATCGCGCCCGAAAGGCCTCTCGTTGCATTTGCGTCTTGCGATGCTCCTCCTGAACCCGCCGCAGCAGTTCGCGATCCTCGGCCTCGATCTGGGCCAGGCTGCGCCGTTTGGTCTTGGGCTTGGGACCGGCCTTCTCCAGCGCTTGGCGTAACCCCTGTCGGATGTGCTCTTCAGGGGCGTCCAGACGGATGACGCCGAGGCCGAGCTGCTTGCGGCTGTAGTCCTGATCGGCGTCGAAAACGTCCTTTCCGCCGGTGAAGGCGACCACGAATTGCGCGGCCAACTTCTTTAATCTCAACAACTGAACAAAGGCTATCCCGTCATAGCCCGGGTTACGGACGTGATAGAAGATCAGGTCCGGCTCCCATCGGGTCAAGTTCCCCAGCCCGGCCTTGGGGTCGTCCGTCCAGAGCGTCTCCAGGCGGGCGAAGGCCTTGTCGGCCAGCGCATGGCGTAACCGCGCCGTCTGTTGAGGATCGGCGTTGATCACGGCCACCCTGAGGGCGCCGGGAGCCGGAGAAGGGGCCGCCGGCGAAGCGGGGGGGGCGGCCCGGGGCCGGAGCGCACCCGGGGTAATGCTGGCCTCCCTGGCGAAGTAGTCGATCACTTTGAGGAGCCGCAAGGGATCTACGGGCTTCCGAATGAAGAGGTTGGCCCCCACCTCATAGGATTTCTTCGGAAGGTCCGGGGCTTTCTCGCCGGTGCAGAAGAAGACGGGGATGGCGTGGAAGCGGGGATGACTGCGGATGGCCTCGACGGTGGCCAGGCCGTCCATGACGGGCATGTTCACGTCGCACATGACGAAGTCGGGGTTGACCTCGTCAATCTTCGACAGGGCGTCCATGCCGTTTTCGGCCGTCTCGACGGCGTGGCGCGTGCCGAGGCCGGCCTTCATGACGGCTCGGATGTCCTCCTCGTCGTCGACGACCAGGATGCTGAAGCGAGGCCCTTCGGGGGCGGCCTGGGGCGCGGGGGCGGCGGCCGATGGGGCCGCGGCCGGACGCGGGCCGACGGGAACGCCCAAGGCTTCGCCGACGCGGCGGAGCAGTTCCTCGGTGTCGAGCGGCTTCGTCAGGAACGATTGCGACCGGAAGGGCATCTCGAAGAAGTCCTTGACGATCCGGGAGCGCTCGCTGACGGCCGAAAGCAGGATGAGCGGGATGTCGTCGATGTGGTCGTCGTCGATGAGGTGCCGGCAGAACTCAACGCCGTTCATCTCCGGCATCATGATGTCCAGGATGATGAGGTCGGGCCGGGCCTGACGCAGGAGTTCCAGGCCCCGGCGCCCGTTCTCGGCCTCCAGCACTTCCAGCCCGATGCTTTTCAAGGTCAGGCGGACAATGGCCCGCAGATCGGGTTCGTCGTCGACGATCATCACTTTGCGCGGCGCGACCATGGGGCGAGCGTCCTCCTCCGGCGGCTTAGTCTTCGCTCCGCAGGACGGCCATGAAAGCTTCCTGCGGCAATTCGACGCGCCCGACCTGCTTCATCCGGCGTTTGCCGGCCTTCTGCTTCTCCAGAAGCTTGCGCTTGCGCGTGATGTCGCCGCCATAACATTTCGCCGTCACGTCCTTCCGGAGCGCTTTGACCGTCTCGCGAGCCACGATCTTCCCGCCGAGGGCGGCCTGGATGGCCACATCGTAAAGTTGGCGCGGGACGATCCGGCGCAGACGGTCGCACAGCTCCCGCCCCCGCGCCGCCGCGTCTTCCCGATGAACCAGGACCGAGAGCGCATCGACCGGTTCGCCGTTGATCAGGATATCGAGCCGCACAATCGGGGCCGGGCGATAGCCGACGACCTCGTAGTCGAAGGAGGCATAGCCCCGCGTGGCCGACTTGAGCTTATCGTGGAAGTCAAAGATGATCTCGCTCAACGGAAACTCGTAAGTCAGCATCACGCGCCCGGGCCCCAGGTACTGCATCGCCTGCTGAATCCCCTTCTTCCCCTGGGCGAGCTTCATGACGGCCCCCGTGTAGTCCGTCGGCAGCAGAATCCGCCCCTCAATATAGGGCTCCTCGGTCGCGGCGATCCGCGAGGGATCGGGTAGCTCGGCCGGATTGCGGACGGTCGTCTGATCGCCGCGGCGCAACAGGACCTGGTAGCTGACCGAGGGAGCCGTCGTCACCAGGTCCAGCCCGAACTCCCGCTCCAGCCGCTCCTGAATGATCTCCAGATGCAGGAGCCCCAGGAACCCGCAGCGGAAGCCGAAGCCGAGCGCCGTCGAGGTTTCCTTCTCGGCGACGAACGAGGCGTCGTTGAGCCGGATCTTCTCGACGGCTTCGGCCAGTTCCTCGAACGCCTCGCTCCGGGCCGGGAAGAGCCCGGCGTAGACGAACGGCTTGACCTCGCGATAGCCGGGCAGCGCCCGCGCGGCGGGCCGCCGGGCGAGCGTCACGGTGTCGCCGACCTTCACGTCGCCGATCTGCTTGATCCCGGCGATCACGTAGCCGATCTCGCCGGCGCCGAGCGAAGCCAACGGCGCCATCTTCGGCGTGAACGTCCCGACGTCGGCCACTTCGTAGTCCGTCCCCGTCTGCATGAACCGGATCCGGTCGCCCGGGCGAAGCTCCCCCTCGACCATCCGAACGTAAACGATGACGCCACGGTAATTGTCGTAGCTTGAGTCGAAGATCAGGGCGCGGACGGTGTCTCCCGTCGGGGCCTTCGGCGGCGGGACGCGCTCGACGATAGCCTCGAGGAGCTCGGGGCCGCCCTGGCCGGTCTTGGCGCTCACGCGCAGGGCCTGGCTGGCGTCGAGCCCGATCGCCTCCTCGATTTCGAAGATCGCCCGCTCCGGGTCGGCGCTCGGCAGATCGATCTTGTTGATGACGGGGATGATCGTGAGGCCGCCGTCGATCGCCAGGTGAGCGTTGGCAATCGTCTGCGCCTCGACCCCCTGGGCGGCGTCCACGACCAGCAGCGCCCCTTCGCAACTGGCCAGCGAGCGGGAGACCTCGTAGCTGAAATCGACGTGGCCGGGCGTATCGACAAGGTTGAGCTGGTAAGTCTCCCCGTCGGCGGCGGCGTATTTCATCCGGACGGCCTGGGCCTTGATCGTGATCCCCCGCTCCCGCTCCAGGTCCATCGTGTCCAGAATCTGATCGCGCATTTCGCGCTCGGCCACCGTGCCCGTGAGCTCCAGCAGCCGGTCGGCCAGCGTGGATTTCCCGTGGTCAATATGGGCGATGATGCTGAAGTTCCGAATCAGGTGAAGGGGAGACGACATGAGAGAGGACGACGGGCCCATCCCGGAAAAGAGCGGGGGCCGGCTCCATCCCTGGGCCCGACGAAGGGGGCGCGCCGCCGGCATTGTAGCCGCGGCGCGCCGGAAGCGTAAAGGCGATTCCAAGCCGACGGACTGTCGGCGACACCCGATACGCACGGACGGACGCGGACGCGCGGCAGACTCGGTGCGCGCAAGGCGCCGGCGTCGTGGCTGCGAGGCGCCGCCCGCCAGAGACGGGGCTTCCCCCCGCCGGAGCCTTCAATGGGCGTTGTCGCGGCGATCAGGGGTCCTTCGGCGTGTCGTCCGGCTGCTGCTCGAAGTCCTGACCGTTCCAGGTGAACTTGAGCCCGGGCGGTTCCATGTGCCGAAGCTCCGCCCCGGGCGGGAGATCGACCACGAAAGCTCCCATCGCCTGGAACGCGGCCACGATTTGTTAGGCACGCATCCGAATCACCTTTCGCTTGAGCAGAAGTTCGTCTCCGTTCATTTCTGAGGCGCGCCTGAGGCTCCGGCCTCTTGTTTTTCGAACTCCGTTCCGTTCCAGATGAGTTTCAGGCCCGGCAGCTCCGCGTGCTGGACAACCCCCCCCTGCGCCAGATCCACCTTAAACGCCCCGAGGGCGTCGAAGTCGGGGGAAAAGTCGAAATTCGATCTTCGCGCGTGGTGCGTGCTGATGGAGGGGCCGGCATCCTCCGCTGTCGGGTACCTTATGTGGGTGCGACGGCCTGCGACGCTGACAAAACGACCCTCGACGTCGGCGAGTTCGACATCGGTGATTTCAAACTCCACCCGCCGGAACATCGAATCCTCTCCGACCGGCTCCCCGCCAAACTGATGGCCCGGAAGGATCACCACCTCCGCCCGCCGGAGGAGGCAACCGTATTCAGGATCGACCCAGAGCTTGAACTGGCCGTAGGGGGTCTCAGCGAAAATGAACCAACAGGCGTGTCCGTCAATCTCGGCAGGCGTCGGCCCAAGGGCGTCCCCCGCGACCGACTCGACGATCTCAATCCAGTCCATCGGCAGAGTCGCGAAAAACCGCCCGTCGAGGAAGGTCCCGAAGGATTCGGAATGGAGGATGAGGTACTTGTAATTTGGCTTCTCAAACAAGAACCCTCCTGCGATCAAGTGCCGCAGCGCCCGCCAAAGGCCGAACCGCCCGTTCCAGGTCGCGCGGTAGTCCGCCCAAGCCTGCTTGTCCAATTCCTCCAAAGACACCGCGTTGAGCGAGGCGTTCGTCTCCGGATCGGCGAAGCCCTCGACTCGCTCGCCTTCCCAACGCAGGTGCGCGGACCTGATCCAGCTACGGCTCTGGGGCGTCCCGCCAAATTCCTGCTCCGATTTCGCCTGGACCTCGAACGCCACCGGAGGACTGAGTCTGGATTTCTTCGCCTCCTCCAGGATCGTCCTCAGTTGGGGCGGGTCCTCAGCCGCAACATTCGAGGCGAGCAAAAGCTCTGCGCAGGCGACGAGAAGTCCTAGCCCGGTCGCCTTCGATACTCGCCCCTCCGGTCCCTTTCGTCTCGCGCGTTGATTCATGGCATTGGCCTCCTATCCTCGTATAATGACCGTGCTCCTCATCCTCAGTCAGCCATTTTAGTTGGTTCTTACCCCCCCCCACGCTTAGCGCGTCAAGCGAAATCGACGGTGGAGGCGAAATCTTTCGGCCTCTCAAATTTTATCGCGTTAAAAGAAACGTAACCCCCCTTTGTGGCGGTCGAAGGCCGTGACGCCGCGCCTGATCGAGAATTTCGCTCAGCGCCGGCGCGGTCACGCAACGGGGTAAGTCACCATCCGGCTGCCGCGCGGGCCGGCGAGCCAACTGCCGAGGACGGCCGAGAACTTGCCGGCCGACCCGCCGGCGACCAGGAGCTTGATCGCCTCCGGCCGCGGAAATTTCCGGTAACAGGCCTCCCCATCGATCGTGATCACCTCGGCCGCCCCGACGTAAGCGGTCCCCTCGACCCCCTCGGCGTCGAAATGCCGCGTCGGAATCCCCGTCTGATCATACAGAAACTGTCGGGCGGCGGCCTTGCTCATCCCCGAGGCGGCGATCGTGCGCGCGTGCTCGGGCCCGATGACGACGAGCGCCTCGAACGGCCCGCAGGCGCGGTAAGTCCAGACGGTCGCCAGGGCGCGGCTCACGGCGCGGAGCACCTGCCGCCCGTCGCGGGCGTTGTGCTCGCTGACCCCGTGGGGCGCCTCGCAGGCGAAGAGACTGACGGCGCTCTGATCGGGGCGGAAGCCGGCCTCAACGTGGAACGGCGGCCAGGGGCTCGCCTCTTCATTCTCGGCGATGCAAAAGGAGAACTTCCCCGGGTTGCCGAGCGTGGACATGTCGATTTCCCCGGGCCGGGCCCCGCCCAGGTTGGTCAGAATCAATTGCAGCGCCCGGCCGAGCGTCGAATTGGCCCGGGCGACGTTGGAGAAGACATTGCCGCCGGAGACGAACCCGAGTTCCCGTCGGACGGGACCGTTGACGATGACGAGCGGGGCGGCGAAATGCGTCGTCGCCTGCATGCCGTGGGCGTCGAACCGTTCATCGCAGACGGCCCGAACGACGGGGATGAGCACGCGCATCATTTCCGGCGCGCAACCGGCCATGACGGCGTTGGCGGCGATCTTCTCCACCGTCGCGGCCCCATAATTCGGCGGGACGAGGCCGATGACTTCGTCGGGGGGAAGCTCCGCCGCGGCCAGCATCCGTTCCACCCGCTCGACCGTCGGCAGCACGACCGGCAACGGGTCCCCGAAACCCATCTGGCGACAAAACTCGTACGGATCGGCGCCGTCCGGAACCTCGACGCGCGAAGCTCGCGGAGCCCGCCGGCGATAGGCCGCCGCCTGCGCGGCGGGCTTCGGTTCCCCTACGGCGGCGGGTTCGCGATGCCGCGAGGCGCATCCGGGCCGGGCCTCGGGCGCGCCGTCGCCGGCGGGGGCGATCTCGACCGGTGGAAGCCCGACCGCCGAGAGCATCCGCTCGGCCAGCGCGTTGAGCCCGCGCTTCTCGAAGCCGACGACCGTCGCCAGGACCTTCAGACGGGCGTCGAGCAGAACCAACGCCGGAACCGAGGGAGGATCAAACCGTCGGGAGACGACGAGTTCGGAATCAAGCGCCGCCGGGAGCTTCGCGCCGGCCTGGCTCAGTAATCCCCGCGTGGCATCGGGACCGTCCTGGGAAATGATCAACACCTGCCCGCCCCCGGGCTCGACCCGCCGGGCCAGGCGATCCAGATAAGGGAGCGTAAGCTGGCAGGTGGGGCAATCGGCCTCGACGAACGCCAGAAGCGTCGGCCCGTCGCCGTCCGGGGAGAGCCGGATCGGCCCGCCATCCAGACTGGGCAATTCAAAAGCCACGGCCGGCGCGCCGGGGACGATCATAGGCATCACCGCCTGAGAATGGCATCTTCCCCGTGAGGCGCGTAATCTACCACCCCCGACATTTCACATCAACGCCCGGCCCGCCGGACCGCGGCGCGAAGGAGCCTGATCATGAACGCTCGGCTTCGATCCCTTCTCGCCTCCACCGCCCTGACGATGGCCGTCGGGCCGGCTCTGGCGACGATGGGCTGCTCAAGGAGGGCGGAACCCGCCGCGGCCACCGTTGAGTCCGAGGTTCCGCGCCGTTTCGTGGGCGGCGTGACGGAGAATCCGGAGACGGTGGCCGCCGAGGCGCGCCCCGTCCGGAACGACGTGGCTCAGCCCGGTCGGGAGATCGTCACGCTTCGGTATTTCAGAATCCGAAAAGGGGCGTACGACGATTTCTACAAGGCCAGCGTCGAGGGGGTCTGGCCCTATTTTGAAAAGATCGGGGCGCGGGTGATCGGTCAATGGGTGGTCACGCATCCGGAAGGGACCGACGGGAGGCCGGAGGCCGCCGGGGCCGATTACGACGAGGTCTACATGTTGACGCGATACGCGAGCCTGGAGCATTGGCGCGCCACGCGGGACATGGCCGCCCTCGGCGGCAATGGGCCGGATTGGGAGAAATGCCGCGACGCGCTCGCCTTCCGGCGGGAGCTGACGCTGGAAAGCTGGGTCTTGTTTCTGGAAGGGAACATGGCCCCGGGCGGGCCGTATTTCATGCCCGGGCTGGCCGAGCGTTATCGTCGCGTCGAATGAGCGCCGGCGGGCCCCGGGCCGATCCCGATTGCGGCACCCGAGCGGGGTTGGTAAGCTGTCGGGTAACGAGCGTCGCTCAGGATGACGTCGCGCCCGACCGCCGCCCGCCTCGCCCGCGATCTGCGTCTTTACGCGCTGACCGCCGACGGGGGGGCGCGCGACCCGGCGGGCAAAACGCGGGTTCGCGCCTGGCTGGAGGCAGGCGTCCGGGCCGTTCAACTGAGGGAAACCCAGCTCCCGCCGGATCAGGTCGTCGGTTTCGGCCGGTTTCTTCGGGCGGTCACGGCCGAGTACGGGGCGCTGCTGATCGTCAACGACGACCCGCAACTGGCGCAACTGATCGAGGCCGACGGCTGTCATCTGGGCCAGGAGGACATGCGTCCGGCGCTGGCGCGGAAGATTCTGGGGCCGGAGAAGCTCATCGGGCTGTCGACGCACAGCCGGGCCGAAGTCTTGACGGCCGCCGAGAAAGGGGTGGATTACATCGGCGTCGGGCCGATCTTCCAATCCTCGACCAAGGACGTCGGGCGGGCCCTCCTGGGGCCGGAATTCGCCGGATGGGCCGCCGCGCGCTCGGGGCTGCCGGTGGTCGCCATCGGCGGCGTAACGCTCGACAACGTCGGCCAGCTCGTGGCGGCCGGCTGCCCGAGCGTGGCGGTGCTGGGGGCGCTGAACCAGCCCCCCGAACCGGGCGCCGCGGCCCGGGCCTTCCTGGAGGCCCTGAGCCCGCGCGATTCGGCCCCGCTCCCCTGAGTCCCGATGCCGGTTTTCCGCCTTACCCCCGATCGGGACGGACCGCAGGGCTGGCGAATCCTGACAATCGGGGGCATCCCGGTTTACGTCGAACCCTCCTTCATCCTTTTCATCGGGCTCATCACGATGCTGAACGCCGACGCCGGGGGGATCGACGTGCCGCGCGTCGGGCTGATCTGCGCGGTGATCTTCGGTTCGATCCTGGTTCATGAGTTGGGCCACGCGCTGTCGTCGAAGTGGTTCGGGCTGGATAACATTCGGATCGCGCTGGTGATGTTCGGCGGTTACGCGACGCACACGCCGACGACGCGGGGCCGGTCGATCGTCATCTCGCTCATGGGTCCGTTCTTCGGCCTCCTGCTCGCCGCCGCCGCCTTCGGGCTCAGTCGGACGCGTCTCCTGGATGCCGGGCCGGAGGGGGCCATGGAATTCGTTCTGGGTTCGCTGTTATTGCTCAACCTCTTCTGGTCGCTGTTCAATCTCATTCCCGTCCATCCGATGGACGGCGGGCAGGTGCTGTTTCACACGTTGACGTATTGGCTGGAACCGACGCGCGCCCTGCGTGCCGTCGTGCGGCTTTCGATGGTCCTGTGCGTCGTGTTGGGGCTGCTCGCTTACCGCGTGGAGCCGTTTATCGCGCTCTTTTTCGGGCTTTTCTTCATCGACAACTGGCGCGTGGCCCAGTTCCTGAGCTGAGATCGCTTCGCTCGTCATGCTCCCCTATCGCGGCCGATTCCCCGTCTTCGACACGCAGCGGATTCGCCTCTACCCGCTGGCCGAGCGCCGGAGCAAGGTCGGCCTTGAAAGCCTGAAACTGCCGGAAGACGTGGGCACGGAGGCGCCCGAGCCCCCCTCCGCCGAAATCCGCGCCGTGGCCCAGGCCGCGGGCGAGGCCCGCCGGCAGGGGAGGCCGGTCGTGGTCTTTACCGGGGCGCACCTGATCAAGAACGGCTTTGGCCCGCTCCTGCGGAACCTGGTCGAGCGGGGCGTCGTGACGCTCGCGGCCATGAACGCCGCCGGCATGATTCACGAACTCGAGCTGGCGCTCGTCGGCCGGACAAGCGAGGACGTCCCGCGGGCCTTGCCGCGCGGGGAATTCGGCTTCGCGCGCGAGACGGGGACGCTCCTCAACGCCGCGCTGGGTCACGGCGAGCGGATCAAGGTCGGAGCCGGCGAAGCGTTGGGCCGGTTGATCACCGGAGAGCCGTTCCCCGAAGCCGTCGCGTTCCCCCACGAGCGGCTGAGCGTGGCCGCCGGGGGTTGGCGGGCCGGCGTCCCGATCACAATGCACGCGGCCATCGGGACCGATATCATCGATCAGTTCCCGGACTGGGACCCGGCGGCCAAGGGAGGCTGCTCCGGGCGCGACTTTCTGATTTTCTGCGCCGAAATCGAGCGGATGGCCGAGGGGGGGGTCTTCATCAATATCGGTTCGGCGGTGACCGGGCCGGAGGTTTTTCTCAAAGCCTGCTCGATGTGCGCCAACGTGGGCCGACCCCCGCGCCGGATCGTTACGGCGAGTCTCGACTTGAAACCCGCCGACCCTGCGGCCGTCGAAAATGCCGCTCACGCGGGCTACTATCAACGCGACGTGAAAAGCGTCGTGGTTCGGGTCCCGCGAGCCTTCGGCGGCCAGGGTTATTACATTGAGGGGGATCATCGCTTCACCGTGCCGGCCCTTTATCGCGCGCTGGTGGCGGCCCGCGCGGGGGGGCCGGCCGAGTCGGCGATCCCCGTCCGCGGGCCGACGCGCCTTCCCTGAGAGTTGAGCGATGCAACATTGGCGTCTCTGGGGTTTGCGTGCAGGGTCAGCCCTCGGGCTGGGGCTCTCCGTTTATCTGGTAGTCCAACATGTTACCTTTCGGATTCGAGGAGAGCTGGGGGGGCTATGTTTCGTCCGGGGTTGGTTTGATTGTTCGGCGGTCGAGGCCAGTCGGTTCTCGGAATGGTTCGGCGCGCCGACGGCCAGCTTCGGCGTGATATATTTCCTCGCCCTCGGGACGCTGCTGGCGTTCGCCCCTCGGCCGACGGCCGCGGCGGCCGATCGAGAACGGTTCGGAGCGGTCGTCAAAGGGGCGACGCTCCTGGGCCTGATCGCGTCGGTCGCGTTGGCGGCGTTGGCCGTTCTCGCGATCGGGGGGCTCTGCCTGGGGTGTGCTCTCGTCTATGGCGTCACGCTCGTCCATGCGGCGCTGGCGGCCGAGGGGGGAGCGACGGCCTACCTGGCCGGGGCGATCGCCTCAGGCCCGGCCGCCTGGGGGGGGCTCAAGGAGATGTTCGCGCCGGAGGGCGACGTTTGGCGTCCCAGCCGGGGCCGGGCGGCGCTCCTGTGGTTGGCGTTGTTCGTTGCGCCGGTCAACTTTTTCATCCCGCCGTTTCTGATCCGGCGAGCGTTGAACCGCCCGATCATCCAGCAGTTTTTCGAGAAGCCGGTCGTCGAGCTCAAAATCGGCCCGCGAGCGTTGGCGTACGGGCCGCCCGAGGCCCCCCTTCAGGTTGTCATGTTCACCGACTTTGCGTGTCCCTATTGCCGGAGTTATCACGCGACGTTTGAGCAGGCGATCGCGCCATTGGCCGGGCAGATTCGCGTCATCTACAAACATTTCCCGCTGCAGAGCCAATGCAACCCGATCATGGGCGGCCCCTCGGCGCGGGATCACGCCAACGCTTGTCTGCTGGCGCGCCTGGCTCAAGCCGCCGGAGAGCTCGGCAAATTCAACGAGCTGCGGGGGGACTTCTACCAGCTCCGGGGGAGCGATCTCAGCCCTGAAGCCCGCGCGCTGGCCGAACGCGCTGGGTTGGACTACGCGGCCTGGGCGGCTCGATCGAACGATCCGAGGATCGTGGCGCAGGTCGACGACGACATTCGAGAAGGGAACGCGATCGGCCTGCGCGCGGTGCCGACGCTCTTCATCAACGGCCGGGCCGTCGATTCGCTCAAGCCGGAAGACGTGGAACTCCTGCTGCGCGCCAGTCTGGCGCGCCGAGGGGAATGAAGCCCCGACGCGCCGAACGCTCCGCGGCCCCGCGGCGGGACTTTCCATTCACCTTCGCCAAAGGTGGGCGGTAAAATCCCCCTTGTGGGAGGCGAATAGAACTGCTTTGACGGGGGATCGACGAGGCCCGCCGCCACAACCATGGATGAACTCCGTCGCCTGTTGATCGCCGGAGAAGCCGAAGCCGCCGTAAAGTGGTTGGGGGACCTCCTGCGCCGTGAACCCGCCCGCGCGGGCGAACTGGCTCGGGCGGCGACCCAGACGCTGCTGGAGATACATCAAGCCCTCCGGTCGGGCCCGGCGCTCGCTTTCGCCGAGCTGATGCCGAGGCGCCTGCCGGAACCCGTGGCGCGCGCGATGGCCTCGGTGCTTGAGGGCCCGTTCGGCCGGACGCGCCACTGGATCGGGGAACTGGAATCCATCCGCCGGGAGCGCCTGGCCCGAGAAGCGCGGGCGGCGGTGACGGTTGATGACCTCAAGAAGGCCGCGCGGCGCGGCTTGGCCCTGATCGAACGGGGGACGTCGCTCGCCGAGCGAACCCAGCTCAGCCGCTACCTGGTTGAAGCGCTGGCCGGCCTGTGGCGGGATCGAGAACGTTCGGCGCGCGTCATCGCCGAGGTGTTCAAGGCCGGGGGGATCGAGAAGCTCGGGCTCGATCTTCAGACCGCCTTCGAAGAGGCCGTGGCCCGGCCGGCGAATCGGCTTGAGGAGAGCGACCGGGAGTGGACCAGTCAGCTCGGCCAGGGACGGGCCTTGCTCAAGGAATACTTGCCGGGCCCGCTGGAAGCGGGTGAGCCGACGGAGGCTCAAGTCGGGCGATTCCACGGCGAGGCGTTGGCGCTGCTCGCCGCCGGGGCCGTGGCCGATCGCCCCGACGAACTGATCGACCCCCTGCTCGTCCTGGTGGATTATTGCCCGACCGATCCGCCGGAATTTGAGTCGGCGGCCAAGGCCGAGACCCGAGCCTTCCTCACGATCGGGCCTCGGGCCAAGCTGACGGCCGTCCGCGCGCTCGCCCGGTTGGGGGAGAACGCCGAGCTTCGCCGGCGCCTGGACGGCCTGACCGAGGCCGAGGACGCGCCGGACCGCCTGCCGATGCTGGCCGCGCTGATGGGGGGGCTTCGGCATCCGGACTTCTACCCGTTTCTGAAGAGTTCGATCCGTCGGGCCTCGACGTTCCAAGCCAAGGAGGCGGTGGTGGACGCCCTGGGTCGGCTGGCCATCCCGGAGGCGGCCGCGCTGCTCGTAGATGAATTGGAACGGGCCATGAAACGGCTCTCGGAGCGGATGGGACTCGAACGCGTCAAGACCGTCCTGACGGCGTTGGGACGGCTCGGCCGCCGCCAGGGGTTGGATCCCGATTTCCGCCGGAAACTGGTCGGCCGGGTCGTGAAGATCGTCGGCGAGGGAGAGACGGCGGTGGGGGTGATGGCCGCCGAGCGGATGTTCTCGGTGGAGACGGAGGCGTTGGACCGGCCCTCGCGCGCCTGGGCCGTCCGTTGCCTCATGCGTCCGCTGTTCGGCCTCGATACGGCGCAGCAGTTGAAGGCCGGGTCGGCGTCGCCGCTCGGATACCGCGCGCCGCTCGTGGGGTCGCTGACGCGGTTGGGGCCCGAGATGCTGCCGGAGATGCTGGAGATCGCCGCGCGGCATACGGCCCACTATGGCGGCGCTTTTCAGGCCTTCGCCGAGTTGGTGCAACGGATCGGGGACGAACGCGCCGTCCCCGTCCTCGACGCCATGCTCCGGACCGCTTTTCTGCATGATGCGGAAGCCGAGCCGGCGCACGCGCGCGAGGTCGTCGTGGACGCGGGCGCCGGGGGGACGCGCTCTCTGGATCGTGATGAAGTGATCCACGGGCTGCTTTTCGCGCTGGAGAAGGCGGGCGGTGAGGCCGGCAGGCGGATCGCTCTGGGCTACGCCGATCAGATCCAGACGGGACAACTCCGCGCCCCGGGCGAGAGCTCAGCCTCGTTCCTGGTTCAATTGAAGCGGCGTCACGGGACGCTCGGCCGCCGCGAGGCGGAGACGCCCGAAGCCGACGTCGTCGACGAGGCCGGATTTCAACGCGCCCTGGCGCTGGCGCGAGGCGGCCTCTTCGCCACCACGCGCAAGCGGATCGAGGGGCTCGCGCTCCTCGGCCGTTCGCGACGGCCGGAGGTGGCCCCCGTGATTCTCAAAGCCCTCGGGGAAAAAGACCCCCTGGTGCACAACGCCGCCGAGACGGCGCTGAGCCAACTGGTCGCCCCCCCGCCCTCGCCCGAGGCCTTCGAACGGCTCCTACAGGACCTTTTCGCCGAGAATAAACTTCTGGCCGGGGCCGGTTTCGAACGGCTGGTGTTCGTCATCCAGCGGATTTTCCCCAAGAATCCGCCCTACGATGCGGTCTTTCGACGTCAGGTCGAGTCCCATTTCGGCCAGGGGGAGCGGCGCCATCGTCTGCTCGGGGTCCTGGCGGCTTCGGCTGAGGCAGGCGCCGGCGACGGGGCGTCGCCGGAACCAACGACGGCCGAGGCTCGCGTCCATCTGCTGCAGGCACGGCGGGAGTATCTGGCTCGGCGACGCGCCTGGGTCGCCGCGGGCAAACGCGGCCCGGCCCCGGAGCCGCCGCCGGGCCTGCCGGCCGAATAACCCGTCGATCCGATTCAATCTCCCATGAATAAAGGCGCCGAGCTCCACCTCGAAATCGAGGGCCTCGCCTACGGCGGGATGGGGGTGGCCAAACCCGACGGCTTTGTCGTCTTCGTCAAGGACGCCGTTCCGGGCGACCGCGTGCGAGCGCGCGTCATTAAAAAGACCCGCGATCACGCCGAGGCCGTCATCGAGGCGCTCGAAGTCCCCTCGCCGTTGCGCATCGAACCCCCTTGCCCGATCTTCGCCACCTGCGGCGGATGCACGTGGCAGAATCTGACCTACGAGGAGCAACTCCGATGGAAGCGCAAGCAACTCCTGGAGACCCTCGTCCATCTTGGGGGTTTGAAGGCCCAGCCGGAGGTTCCGCCCATGGTCGCCTCGCCGCGCATCTGGGCTTATCGGAACAAAATGGAGTTCTCCTTCGGGGCCGACGCTGAGGGACGGACGATCCTCGGTTTTCACGCGCCGGGCTCCTTCGCGCGCGTCTTCGAGGTCGAGCGCTGCCTGATCCACCCTGAGCCCTTCGACGCGCTGCTGAGCGCGCTCACCGCTTACGCCCGCGAGCATGACCTGCCGCCGCGAGACCCCCGGAGCCGGCAAGGATTTCTCCGGCACGCCGTGCTCCGGCATTCAGAGGCGACGGGGCGGGTCGTCCTCGCGCTGATTACGACCTCGGGGGCGCTGCCCGCGGCTGAAGCCCTCCACGAACGGCTCCGGGCCGTTTGCCCCGCCCTTCAGGGCTTTGTCTGGGGGCTCAACGATCGGGTCTCCGACGTGGCCGCGATCGAACGCGAGGCGATGCGGTTCGGGGACCTGACCCTCGAGGAGCGCCTCAACGGTCTGGTCTTCCACATCTCGCCCCAATCATTTTTCCAGACGAACACGGGGGCGGCGGCCGCGCTCTATCGGCGCGTCGTCGCCCTGGCCGATCTCTCCGGCCAGGAAACCGTGCTGGACGCTTATTGCGGCGGCGGGGCCATCGGATTGCATTGCGCTGGGCGGGCTCGCGCCGTCGTCGGCGTGGACCTCGAACGCCAAGCCATCTGGGACGCTCGCGCCAACGCCCGCGCCAACGGCGTCGGGAACGCAACCTTTCTCGCCGCGCCGATGAGCGACGGCCTGGCGCTTGCGCAGCGCGCCGCCCGTCGCTCCTTCAGCCGGGTCATCATCGATCCCCCGCGCGGGGGGATGGATAAACGCTCGCTGGCGATGTTGATCGACTTGAAGGCCCCCGTCTTTGTTTATGTCTCCTGCAATCCTTCCACGCTCGCCCGCGATCTGCGCACGCTCATCGCCGCCGGCTACACCCTGGACGCCATCGAAACGGTCGATATGTTTCCACACACTTACCACATCGAGGCCGTCGCCCGGCTGCGGCTCACCTCGTAAGTTATCCGACCACCAGGAGAGAAGAACTTAAAAAAACCATCACGACACGCGGCACGTTCCCATTTTCATGACGCCTCGGCCGCTTTTCCGGATTGTGTTATCGGCGTTGATTTTCTCTACCAGCCGATCGAGTCCAACAGTTCCGTCCTCACGACGGGGCCCTGACAACAAATGCGTCGATAACCCTGGCGGGTGGTGATGACGCAACCGAGGCAGGCTCCGATCCCGCACCCCATCTGATTCTCGAGCGAGGCCTGGCCTTCCAGCCCTCGGCGCCGCATGCGGATGAGGAGATCATTCATCATCGCGTTCGGGCCGCAGGTGAAGATCGCCACGTCGTCGTCGAAGAATCGCTCGGCCAGCTCCGTGCAGAAGCCGCGCTCGCCGCGCGAGCCGTCTTCGGTCGAAAGCGCCAATCGATCCACAAGCGGCCCGATCCGATCCAGGAGCACGAATTCCCCGGCCGTCCGCGCGCCATAGCAGAACGTGATTTCCGGCCTTGCCGGGGCGCCCCCCCGCTTCCCTCCGGCGAACGCTTCTCTCACCTCCTGAGCCAACAACAAAAGGGGCGCCACGCCGACCCCTCCCGCCACGAGCAGCATCCGCCGCGACCCGACCCACTCAAAGCCGACCCCGAGGGGAGCCAACATATCCACCCGGGCTCCGGGTCGCATGTCGGCCAGCAGCCGCGTCCCGGGGCCGATCACTTTGATGAGCACCGTGAACGTCCCGGCCGTGCGATCCAACGTGCAGAGGCTGAACGGCCGCCGCAACAACGGATCGCTCAACGGGCTGGTCAGGATGTTGACGAACTGCCCCGCGCGGCCGGGCCGGGCGATCGCCGGCTCCTGATAAGTGTGCAGGTAGGACCCTCGAGCCAATTCCTCATTGCCGATTAACGGGACGACGAATCGGTTCATGCCCAAGTGCCCCGCGCGATCGGCATCCGCCAGCCGGAGCCGAAGGCGCGGCCGGTGACCTTGAGGCCGATGGCGGCCTGCTGGCGCTTGTATTCGTTCCGGTCGATCATGCCGAGCACGCGGCGGACGGTCGCCGCCTCGCCCCCCCCCGCGATGATCTCCCCGGCGCTCAGGTGTCGCTCCACGTAGGCTTCGATGATGGGATCAAGCGTCGGGTAAGGCGGCAGGCTGTCGGTGTCGAGCTGGTCAGGCCGGAGCTCGGCCGAGGGGGGTTTTTCGAGCGAGCGGCGGGGGATGCGTTCGCCGGCCTGATTGGCCCAGCGGGCCAACGCATAGACCTTCGTCTTGGAGATATCGGAAAGAACGGCGAGGCCGCCGCTCATGTCCCCATAGAGCGTGCAATAGCCGACGGCGAGCTCGGACTTGTTGCCCGTCGTCAGAACGAGGAGGCCGAACTTGTTCGAGAGGGTCATCAGCAGATTGCCGCGGATGCGAGCCTGGAGGTTTTCTTCGGCCAGGCCGAAGCCGGAGCCGGCGAAGAGCGGCTCCAGCGTCTTGAGGAAGGCCTCGTAAACCGGCGTGATCGGCAGAACGTGATATTCGATCCCCAGGTTCCGGGCGAGGCGGCCGGCGTCCTCCAGACTGTGCGCCGAGCTGAAGGGGGAGGGCATCGCCACGCCGACGACGGCCGCCGGGCCGAGGGCGTCGGCGGCGATCGTCGCCGTGAGCGATGAGTCTATCCCCCCGGAAAGCCCCACGATGACGCGCTTGAAGCCGCACTTGCCGACGTAATCGCGCACGCCGAGCGCGAGCGCGGCGTAAATCTCGCCGGCCTCGGCCTCGGAGCCTTCCGGGGCGAGCGTGGCGTCGAAGGGGCGGCGGCCGGTCGTTCCGGCGTCCACGTCAACAACCAGAAAGTCCTCGGCGAAGGCAGGCGCCTCGGCCAGGAGCCGCCCGTCCGCCCCCCAGACGTTGCTCCGCCCATCGAAAACGAGGTTGTCGTTCCCCCCCACGAGATTGACATGAACCAGGGGGACACCGTAGCGGCGGGTGGCCCGGCTGTACATCTCGGCGCGAATGCGGGGCTTGGCGACGGCGTAGGGCGAGGCCGAGATCGTGATCATCAGGTCCGGCCGCTGAGCGGCGAGCGTCTCCACGGGGTCGGTCGAATAAATCCGCCGACGCCAGTAGAGCCGGTCGTTCCAGAAATCCTCGCAAATGGTGATGGCCAGACGATGGCCCTCAAAGTCGGCCAATTGAACCGACGGGGCGGGATCAAAATGGCGGGCCTCGTCGAAAACGTCGTACGTCGGCAGGAGCGACTTGAAATGCCGCGAGAGGACCCGTCCGCCCTGGATCAGCGCCGCCGCGTTATGAAGCCCTTTGCCCGGCCTCCCCTCGCGGCGCTCGACGTAGCCGACGATAACCCCGGGCGAACCCGGCCGCGAGGTCCGGGCGGCCAACCCGTCCAACGCCCGAAGGTTGGTTTCCACGAAGGCGGGGAGCTCCAGCAGGTCCTTGGGCGGATAGCCGGTCAGCGTGAGTTCGGGAAGGACGACGAGATCGGCGCCGGCGGCCCGAGCCCGGTCGATCGCGCCGGCGGCCTTGGCCGCGTTGGCGGCGATGGCGCCGACGGTGGTGTTGATTTGAGCCAGGGCAATCCGCATGGGCGGCGGGGGAGTCCTTCTCGTTGGCGACCGGGGCCCGGCAGGGGCCCGACGGGGAGCCGGGCCGGGCCCCCTTCGGCGCGGCCGCAGCCTCGTCGACCCCGTAACCTAGCCGATCTCAAGGCCGAAGCCAATGAGCGACCCCTCATAGGGATTGACAGTTCTCCGGGGCCGGACGCATCATACCCCGCTCGGCGGGCCAAACGATGGCGGGTCGGTGGGGCCGGGCTGGTGGATTCGGCGCTATCAGGTCGGCGGAGACCGGGCCGGTGACAAGGGCGGAGCCAGCCGTCAACCGCCCAGGAGCGGGCAGGATGGATTTGGAGCAGATTCGTGAGCTGATCGCCCTGATGCGCCAGAATCAGATCGCCGAAATCGACTTGGAGGAAAACGGCGGTCAGCTCCAGCGCCTGCGGATCGTCGCCGAGCATCCGACGGCGTCGTCCGGGGGACTGCCGGCGGCGAACCCCGTCGTCTCGCGCGAATCGTTCCCGGTTTCCCTGCCGGCCCCGGAGGAGCCCTCGCCGCCGGCGGCCGAGACGACGGTAACGATCACCAGTCCCATCGTGGGGACGTTCTATCGGTCCCCCTCGCCGGAGAGCCCCGCCTATGTCGAGGTGGGGGACGAGATCGGCGAGGAGTCGGTTCTGTGCATCGTCGAGGCGATGAAGGTCATGAATGAGATCAAGGCCGAGATGACGGGCCGGATCGCCGAGATTCTCGTCGAAAACGGCCAGCCCGTGGAATTTGGCCAGGCGCTCTTCCGCGTCCAGCCCGCCGGATGAGCCCCCCCGCCGAGACCGGATGTTCCGCAAGATTCTGATCGCGAACCGCGGGGAGATCGCCCTGCGTATCATCCGGACGTGTCGCGAAATGGGCATCCGGACGGTGGCGGTCCATTCCGTGGCGGACGAGGACTCGCTGCACGTCCGGTTCGCCGACGAGGACGTCTGCATCGGCCCGCCGGCGAGCCAGCAGAGTTATCTCAACATCGCTCAGATTCTCTCGGCCGCCGAGATCACCGACGCCGACGCCATTCACCCCGGCTACGGCTTCCTGGCCGAAAACGCCGATTTCGCCGAGCTGTGCGAGCAATGCAAGATCAAGTTCATCGGCCCCTCGGCCGAGGCCATCCGCCGCATGGGGGACAAGGCCGAGGCCCGGCGTCTGATGAAAAGCGCCGGGGTGCCGATCGTCCCCGGCAGCGACGGGACGATCGCCACCCCGGAAGAAGCGCTCGAACTCGCCAACAAGATCGGCTACCCGGTGATCATCAAGGCCGCGGCGGGGGGCGGGGGACGCGGCATGCGGATCGCCCACACCGACGTTTCGGTGCGGGCGGCCTTCGCCGCCGCGCAAGCCGAGGCCGAGAAGGCCTTTGGCCGCGGGGCCGTTTACGTCGAGAAATGCCTGATGAACCCCAAACACGTCGAGATCCAGATTCTGGGCGACGCGCGGGGCGGCCTTATCCATCTGGGCGAACGCGATTGCTCCGTCCAGCGACGGCATCAGAAACTCGTGGAGGAGGCCCCGTCGCCGGCCGTGGACGAGAAGCTGCGGCGGGAAATAGGCGAGGCGGCGGTCAAGGCGGCCAAGAGCGTCGGCTACGCCGGCGCCGGGACGGTTGAGTTTCTCCTCGACGGTCGCAAGTTCTACTTCATGGAGATGAACACGCGCCTGCAAGTGGAACACCCGGTAACCGAAGAGGTCCTCGGCGGGCTTGACCTCGTGCAACTTCAGATCCAGATCGCCGCCGGCGAGCGGCTCCCCCTGGCTCAGAAGGCCATCCGGCCTCAAGGCCACGCGATCGAGTTCCGCATCAACGCTGAGGACCCCGAGCGTCAGTTCGCCCCCTGTCCGGGTCGGATCACGGCCTATCACGTTCCCGGAGGTCCGGGCGTCCGCGTGGACTCCCACGCCTACGCCGAATACGTCATCCCCCCTTACTACGACTCCCTGATCGCCAAGCTGATCGTTCACGCCTCCTCGCGCGAGGAGGCCATCCACCGGGCCGCTCGCGCGCTCGACGAATTCGTTATCGAGGGCGTCAAGACGACCCTCCCCTTTCACCAGCAAATCCTTCACCATGAGCGTTTCCTCTCCGGCCATTTCTCGACCCAACTGGTGGACGAGATGACCGGGGCCGCCTGAGGGACGCCGAGACGCCCGACATGGCCCCCGCCCACGCTTCGGAGCCCGCGATCGTCCTGCGGGGCGTGTCGAAGACCTTTTATCCACCGGAGGCCCGCGGGGGGTCGCTCAAGGAGATCGCGCTCGGCTTGTTCTCGCGAGCGGGGCATCTGGCCCCGATCCCGGCGCTCAGGGGGATCGAACTCCAGGTTCAACCGGGGGAAGCCGTGGGGATCGTCGGGGCCAACGGCTCGGGCAAATCCACGCTGCTCAAGATCATCGCGGGGATAACGCCGCCGACCGAAGGCGAGGTCATCGTCCGGGGGCGGACTCTGGGGTTGATCGAGCTCGGGGCCGGATTTCAACAGGAGCTGACCGGGGAGGAGAACGTCCATCTCCAAGGGGCGATCTATGGGTTGACGCGGGGGGAGACGGCTCGACGCGCCGACGCCATTTTCGAATTCGCCGAGCTGGAGGACTTCCGCTCGACGCCTCTCAGGTTCTATTCCTCCGGCATGATCGTCCGTCTCGGCTTCGCCATCGCCATCCACTGCGATCCGGACCTGTTGCTGATCGATGAGGTGCTCTCGGTCGGGGACCAACGGTTTCAACGTCGCTGCCTGGAAACGGTCGCCGAGCTGCGCGAGCGGGGCAAAACGATCGTCTTCGTCACACACCAGATGGAGTTCGCCGAACGGATCTGCGAGCGGATCGTCTGGCTGCAAGGCGGGGCGATCCACCGGGAGGGGCCGTCCCTCGAGGTCCTGCACGCTTATCATCGCCAGACGATTCAGCGCCAATACGGCGCCCCGGAAGGGGAGCTGACGCCGGAGCGCGTGCTGGTGATTCTGCCGGGGCGGTTCGGCACGGGGGCCGCCACGATTGAGGACGTCCGCTTCGTCGACGGCGATGGCGCCCCCCGGCGCAATTTCCGTCCGGGCGAGCCCATGGCGATCGAGGTCGATTACCAATGCGATCCGGCCATCGCGGCGGTCGATTGCTCGATCGTCGTCGACGCCGAGGACGGCGTGAACGTCGCCTTCTGGCGGGCCGAGCCCGAAGGCGCCCTTCAGCGCCCGCGCGACGGCCGCGGCCGTTTCCGCCTCCGCATCCCGGACCCTCCGTTTCTGCCCGGTCACTACACGGTCACGTTGGCGCTCTCGCCGCCGGGCGGCGTGGGGGGTCACTTTGATCAGCACCTCCGGCTGCATCATTTCACCGTCTTAAGTCAGGGGGCCTGGGCTTCGGCGGCCCCCATCCGGCTGCGCCCTCGGGCGGCGTGGTCTCCTCGGGGGGAATGAAGGATCAGGGCTGGCGAGGAGTCGGCTCGCCGCCGAAACGAGCGGCCTCGCGGGCCGAGACGGTGGCCGCCTCGGGCCGCCATCGGAACCGAGACCGCAGGGGATGATCCCGCCCCTCGACGACGTCGGCGATGAGCGGTCCCAGCACGGGGGCGAACTTGAAGGCATGGCCGCTGCCGCCGGCGGCGACGGTCAGGCCCGGCCGGTCGGGGTCCCGATCGATCCAGAAGTGGCCGTCCGGCGTGTCGCAATAGAGGCACAAACGCCGCTCGACGATCGGCGCCTCCGCCAGCGAGGGGAAGGTCTCGCGCAGGAAGACACGCAGCCTCGCTTCGTCGGTCTCGGCGACCACGCGATCTCCCGAGGGGTCCGTCGGCCGTCCGGGGCCGTGATTGGCAAGCTTGACATTGCCCTGACGGTTCAGCGGGAAGCCGTACCATCCCGTCTTCGACACGTCAGCCGTAAAGACCGGGAAAACCGACGCCTCGAAGCGAGTCGGATCCGCCGGCCGGAGGTGAAAGACCGGCTGCCCCACGGGGCGCAGGAGACTGGCCAGCTCCGGCACCAGGCCGGGGCTCCAGGCCCCGACGGCCAGCACGATTTCATCGCTGCGATGGCGGCTGCCATCGGCGAGTTCGACGCCTTCGAGGCGGGGGCCTCTCATGACCCAGCGGGTCACGCCGGCGCCTTCGAGAATTTCGACGCCCTGACGGCGAGCCTCGTCGGCCAGGGCGGCGATGACGCGGCCGCTCTCGGCGTAGCCTCCGCGGGAGTGGTAGAAGCCGTCCTGAAAGAGCCGGGCGTTCCAGGCGGGGAAGCGCCGGGCGATCGCTTCGGGCGCCAGACGTTCCGGACGATGACCCCGGAGCGTGAGCAAACGAAAACTTTCGGCCTCGAAATCGCCTGGGGCGAACGCCCGACGACAAAGCATCAGCACGCCGGTCTCATGAAACAGGGGCTCCGGCCATCGCTCATTCCACCGGAGCCATCCCTCGCGGGCTTCCTCCGCCCAAGCCATGTAGAACTCGTCGGAGCCATACTCCAGCCGCACGACCTTGCTCACGTCGGTCGAGGCGGCCAGCGGATGGGGGATGGGGCCAGGGTCCGTAAGGCGGACGGCCCATCGGCGCCGCCGCAGCTCCAGGGCGGCCGTCAGACCGAAGACGCCCGCCCCGACGATGATCACGCTGGGCGATCGCCGGGGAGCTCGCGCGTTCACCGGCTTGAAGCCACGCTCAGGGGCCGGGGAGGGCCGCGGGGGGGGCCGAGGCCTCCGCCGGCGGAGGTTCGACGAGGATGACCCGCTCCTGTGGCCGAGCCATCTTGAAGCCCTCGCGGACGGCCTTCTCGGCGGCAAAGCCGCCGCGGAGCAGGGCCGCTTTCTCTTCGGCGAGGGTCTGGCGCTGGCGCTCCAGTTGATGGACGAGGCGTCGGTTTTCGTTGCGGCGGTCCCGCGCTTCGAAGTATTGCTTCAAGGTGTCGTAATTGAAGGCGAGCCAGGCGGCCCCCAAACCGAGCGGCAGGAGCCCCCAGCGGAGGAGGCGCAACGCGACCGGAAGCGATCGACCGACCGGAGAGGACTCAGGCGGCAACGGGATCGGGAGCAAGGACGAAACCTGCCGACGGGACGGCCGCCGCGCCCGCCCGCGGCGGCGAGGTTCCGGTTAGAATAGACCCACGCTCGGGGCGGAGCCAGGAATTTCTCGATCGCCGGGGCGAAACGCGCCCTTCATCATGGAGTCAACCGAGCCGGCCCATCGGCGTGAAGGTCGCCCCCGGACGAGCGTCATCATCCCGACCTACAACGAGGCGGCGTCGATCGGGCGGGTCCTCGACGCCCTGCCGCCCGATTGGTTTGACGAGGCGATCGTCGTCGATAACGGCTCCACGGACTCAACGGCCGCCATCGCCCGGCGTCACGGGGCGCGAGTCGTCACCGAGCCGCGCCGGGGCTATGGCCGAGCCTGCCTGGCCGGCGTCGCCGCCGCCGAGGGCGAAATCCTCGTCTTTCTCGACGCCGATCTGAGCGACTTTCCCGAGGAGCTTCCCCGGCTCCTGCGCCCGATCTTGCACGAGGGGGCCGACCTCGTAATCGGAACGCGCGTCCCGGAGCGGCGGGAACCCGGCGCGATGGCCCCGCACGTTCGCTTTGGCAATTGGCTGGCCGCATGGCTCATCCGGAGGCTCTGGGGTTACGCCTACGCGGACCTTGGGCCCTTTCGCGCGATCCGGGCCGAGGCCCTGCGCCGCTTGAACCTTGAAGAGAAAACCTACGGCTGGACGGTCGAGATGCAGATCAAAGCGCTCCTCGAGGGACTCAAGGTCGCGCAGGCGCCGGTGGCCTATCGCCGCCGGATCGGCGCCTCCAAAATCTCCGGGACGCTCGGCGGGTCGATCGGGGCCGCCGCTGGCATCCTGGGGACCATCGTCCGCTGGGCCTGGCGATCGAGGCGCGGCGGCCCCCCGGGGAGGTAGCGTCCTGAGCGCTTCGGTCAGCCGATCAGTCGAGGAAGAGCAGGTCGGTGCGGAAAATATCGCCGTCGCTGATGATTCCGTTCGTCGGGTCGTAGGCCCGCGAACGGATCATCTCCTTGAGTTCATGGAACGGAAGCGCCATCGCCTCCGGCGCGCGTGGCGAGGAGGGACGATTGGCCGAGCTGGCGACGGCGGAGAAACCGACGGCGCTCGGTGGGAAATCGACGTCGCCGTCCGGCCCGGCGCTGACCAGAATCCACCCGATCAGCGGCGAACCCGGCGGCCGATAGAGAAAATAGCGGTAGGGTTCCGGCTCATCGGTCGTGAACGGGTCCAGGGGGATTTCGTTGGCTGGCAGGACGGCGTTCAACCCCTCTTCGGTCGTCGGCAGGCGAGTCCGATCGGCGTGATAGGTCTCGATCCGGCCGGCGAGGTAACGATGCTCCTGGCGGACGCGGGAGACGAGCGTTTTGACGACCATCTGCTGGGACGAAAGGACGAAGATGAGGGCGAGAATCCCGAAGACGGCCACCACGACAAGCATTTCCGGCAGCGACAGACCGCGCCGCCCGTCCGACGAGCCGGACCGAAGATGCGCCAGTTTCATCTCATGACCCCAGGGCTGAACACACGTCTCGCCGCGGAGACCACCCACCGGCCCCGCGGGCACTTCGACTCACGCTCTAACACTAAGGATCGCCGCCGCCGCCCGCAAGCCTAAAATCAAGCCCTCGCAGGCCGGGCCCGGGGGCCGGCCGTGAGCCGCCCCCGACCTAAAAAGCGTTGTTTTTTTTGTACTTGACTGTTTTCCCGGGGTAGAGGACAAAGCTCCGGCGCGCGCTCAATTCAGCGCCGGAGACGGGGGAGGCGCCGGGGGAAAGACGTCTGCCGATGAGGAGGAGCCTGCAATGAAGCGCACGTTGGGATGGATTCGGGCCGCCGTCGGGCTGGCGGCGTTGCCGCTCGCCGGCTGCCATTACGCCGTCAACCGGGTGGCCGACTTCGGCGACATCTTTCAGATCGGCGGCGGCGTCACCGCCGAGAACCCGGTCACGGGGATGGTTCCCCCCTCGCTCGGGGTTTACGCTCAGGTGACGGAGTTCATCAACCTGGGGGCGATGCATTTCTCCGGCCTGTCGGCTGAATGGGACGGCCGCGGCAAGTTCGCCGGCCCGGAATCCCGCACGCGCCTGGGGTTCCTCCTTTATCAGCAGCTCCGGATTGACCAGGATTACGCCAACGGGGTCGAGAACTATTTCAAGAAGAGCGACACGCTCTGGAACGACCGGATGAACTCCACCGCCATGCGATGGCGGAACCGCCCGGCCAAGGAACTCGAATACGAATTCTGGTCGTTGGCCAACCGCGAGGGCTATCCGATCATGCACCGCGGCTGGCAATACTGGGAGAATATCAACCTCGAAGTCGCCGTGAGCGAGCCCTTCCTGACGCACCTGGGCTTCAACCTTCGTCTGGGGCTTGACCCCTCCGAAATCCTCGATTTCGCTCTGGGGTTCTTTTGCCTCGACCTCAAGCGCGACGATCTGACCGCCGAGGAGTTCCAGGAGTTCCGGGAGGTTCACGGCTTCCCCCGCCCCAGCGGCGACTTCAAGCCCGCTTCCGATTCAGCCCAACCGTAGCGCGGCCCCAGGAAACCGCCTCCGACTTATCCTCCCCCCCAAAAAAAGACCGAGCCCCGAAGGGAAAGTCCCCTTCGGGGCTTTTTCTCAAGGGGGCGTCCGTCTGCGTGAGGAACCGCTGAAGCGTTGAGGCCCTAAAGACCCAACCGGGCCGGGCGAAGACGTACGAGATAGCGCCGGGCCTCGCGCGCGGCGCCGTCGCTCGCGGGGGACGGGGCCGGCACCGGGTTCAGCACGACGGCCTGAGGCGCCTGGGGAGCCCCTTCCGCTTCCGGGACAGCCCTCAACGTGAGGGCCCGACTCCCCGTCGAGGGAATGACTTCGTACGACCATCCCTCGGCCGCCCAGGTCAGCCGCCTCCCGTCCCAGGCGGCCGTGATCGTCCACGCCCTCCCCGCGTCCATGACGTGGACCCAGTATTGGGATCGACGCGGGACGAAGAGGTAGTACATCGGCACCGTGGAGGCCTCGGTCTGGGCCACGTAGAGCCCCGTAAAATCTAACGGCGCCTCCGGCGGCCGACTCCCGGCGGCCCGATCGCTTCGAAATCTCAGCAACACCGCCCCACGGCCCCACGGCAGCGGTTCGAGCGAGGCGAGGTGAAACCCCTGGGCCTCAAGCTCGGCGAGAGCCTGGCGGACGGCCAGGCTCGGCTCCAGGGTCGCCGTCAGAACCTCGGGCCCGGCGCTCGTGAGAGCGGCGTGAAGCTCGGCCCCCGGCCGAAGAAAGAAGATCCGGTAACGCTCTTCGCTTCCGGCCCTACCCCAGGCGCAACCGGCCAGCCAGGCGGCCGCGAGGCACGCGGCGGCGGCCCGTCGCCCCCGACGCGCCCCTAGCGGAAAGCGGAGGCGCTCGGCGGCGGGCCGCCCGGGCGCCGCGGCGAAACTTGAGGCGTTGAGGGGCGACGGCGTCACGGAAATTTAGTACCCGTAGCTCAGGCGTTCAGCCAGCTCGCCGGGCAGTTCCTCCTTGAGGATGGCTTCCTTGGCCGCCTCGACTTCGTAGGGGACGCGAATGTATTCCAACGTCCGCGTGTCGAGATTCACCTCGACAAGGCAGGCCCGGGGGTTGCGATCCCTGGGCTGGCCGACGCTGCCGACGTTGACCAGATAGCGACAGCCCTCGCGGATGGGGATGCGTCCGATCTCCGGGCAGGTCAATTCTTCGCCGTTCTTCTCCACGACCGTCGGTTGATGCGAGTGCCCGATGAAGCAGAACGGGTTGGGGAACGTTTCGAAGCAGGCCCGCGCCTCGCCATAGGTCAGAACGTAGTTCCAGGCGGGAGGGTCGCGCGGGGAAGCGTGGACGAAGTAGTAATCGGGGGGGATTTCGTGCGTAAAGGGAAGGCTGCAAATCCACTGAGCGTTTTCCGCGGTCAGGGCTCGGCGCGTCCATTCGACCGCGCGCTTGGCGATCTCGTTAAAAAAAGTGATGTCCGTCAGATCGACCGCCGCGTGATCATGATTGCCCGCCAGCGTCAGAATCCCTCGCTGACGCAACGTCTCGATGCACTCGTTGGGGTTGGCCCCGTAGCCGACGACGTCCCCCAGGCAGATGATATCCGGGATGCCCATCTCGTCGATCCGGCCCAGCACCGCCTCCAGCGCCTGCAGATTGCCGTGGATGTCGGAGAAGATCGCCAGCCGCCGCGGCGGGCCGCTATTGGACGTCATAATCTTTACCGGTCAGCGCCTTGAGCCGTCGCTGCGCCTGGCGGCGGATCGCGGGGCTGGGGTTGCTGAGCGCCTTGAGCCACATCTGGACTTCCGGGTTCTCAGCCGTCGCCCCGGACGCCGCCGCCTCGCCCGGGCGGGGCGAGGGCGCCGCCGGCTCCGGTTCGCGGGGCGGCGGCCCCAGAGTCTCGCTGAGTTGGAACTCGGGGCCAGGGGGCTCCGAGGGGGCCGGCGTTTCGGCTCCGGGCGACGCTTCCGGGGGGAACTCGTCTTCGACGGCCACCGGCTCCGGCCTCGGCGTGACGGCGACCGCGGCAGGCTTCTCCAGACCGGCGAAGAGATCCTCGCCCTTAAGACGCCGTTCGGCCCCGGCCCCGGCGGCCGCCTCGGGGGAGGGGCCGATGTCGGCGGGCTCGCCCAGCTCCTGAGGCGACCGGCCAGAACCGACAGCGACCTCTTCGGCCGCGCCTTCGCCCTCGAAGATGACCGAGACTTTCGTCCCGAATTGAATCATGTCCCCCGGCTTCAGCACCTGCTCCTGAATGACCGCCCCGTTGACGTAGGTATGCCGCCAGGAGGCCAGATCGCGAACCACGTAGACGAGCCCCTTGCGAAGGATCGCGGCGTGATGCTTGGAAACGAACCAGTCGTTGAGCTGAATTTCATTGTCCGGGGCGCGGCCGATCCGGGTCTCGGCCTTGTCGAGCTTGAAGACCTGATTTTCCTGCTTGCCCTGAATCACGCGGAGCCGGCCGGTGCCGGGGCGCTCCGGGCTGACGAGCATCGTCGCCTGAGCGTAATCGGCCACGGCGCCCACGGGCGGGGGCTCGGCGGCTTCCCGGTGATGGAAATGAAGTTTGTGCTTGCCGATCGTGATCACGTCTTTGTCAAGGAGTTCGGTGCGGGTCACGCGGACGCCGTTGACGTAGGTCCCGTTGGCGCTGTCGTTGTCTTCGATGAAATAGCGCCCCTCGCTGGCCGTGATCGTCGAATGCCGGCGCGAGACGGCCAGATTCTCGATCGCGATGTCGTTGTCGGGGGATCGGCCGACGGTGATCTCGTCCTTGTGAATGAAATACCGGTTGACGATGTTATCCCCCAACTTGACGATGATCTCCGGCATCGGATCGGTCCTCCTCTTCCAACGACGGCGTGGCAACGTGAGCGCGCGAGCGTGCTAACGGACGGACCGCGTCACGATTTTTTACCCCGTCCCCGGAGGGCTGTCAAACGACTATTGGGTCCCGCGCGGATGGGAATCGCTGAAGCAATTGCCTTTGGGCGCCGCAAATCGACCAGCCCGCCCCGTCGACGCCCCGAGGCCGGCCGCCGGCCTGACCGTTGACGAAGGCGACCTCTTCGCGATCGTGAGAGACGGGGCCGGTTCGACCGCCGCTCGGCGCCGCCGGGCGCCCCCATCCTGAACAAGGAGACGCCGCCATGGGGACGTCGCCACCACCCTCCCGCCGGATGAACGCCATCATTGGTCAGTCCGGCGGGCCCACGGTGGTCATCAATCAAAGTCTGGTCGGGGCCGTCCTGGAGGCCCGACGGCACGGTTCGATCGGGCGCCTCTATGGCGCCCGCCACGGCGTTGAAGGGATGCTCCGGCGCGACCTGGTGGACTTATCCCGCCAGAGCCGGCCCGCGCTGGAGCGGGTGGCCGCCACGCCGGGGGCGGCGCTCGGTTCGGTCCGGAAAAAGCCCTCCGAGGCCGAGTGCGCCGAAATCCTGAAGCATCTCCGGGCGCTCGACATCGGTTACTTCTTTTACATCGGCGGCAACGATTCGGCCGAGACGGCCGAGATCGTCGGCCGGCTGGCGGCTCAGGCCGGCCATCCCGTGGCCGTCTTTCATATCCCCAAGACGATCGATAACGATCTGCGCGAGACCGATCATTGCCCCGGGTTCGGCTCGGCGGCCCGGTTCGTCGCCCTGGCCTTCATGGGAGACGATCTCGACAACCGTTCGCTGCCCGGGGTCAAGATCAACGTCGTCATGGGGCGTCACGCCGGATTCCTCACGGCGGCCTCGACGCTCGGCCGAGCCCGCGCCGACAGCGGCCCGCACCTGGTCTATGTCCCCGAAAGGCCGTTTGGGATCGACCGATTCGTGGCCGACGTGGCCGGCGTCGTCGGTCGGCTCGGCCGCTGCCTGGTGGCCGTCAGCGAAGGGATTCAGGACGAGCGGGGGAATCCGATCGCGCAGGCCGTGATGGAAACGGCCCGCGACGCCTTCGGCAACGTGCAACTTTCCGGCAGCGGCGCCCTGGGTGACGCCCTGACTCAGGTGCTCAAGACGCGCCTCAAGGGGCTCCGCGTCCGAGCCGATACGCTCGGCTATCTCCAACGGTCCTTCACCGGTGTGGTCAGCCCCGTTGACGCCCGCGAGGCCCGGCAGGCCGGGGCGCTCGCCGTTCGCTGGGCCGCGCGGGGAGCCGCCGGCGGTTCGGTTTCGCTCGTGCGCGAGAGCGGCCCTCGCTACCGGATCACGTTCGCCTTGACGCCGCTGGAGAAGGTGGCGCGCGTCACGCGAAGCCTGCCGCAGGAGTTTCTCAACGCCGAAGGCAACGACGTGACGCCGGCTTTCGCGGCCTACGCGCGCCCGCTCATCGGGCCGCTGCCGAAGCTGGGGTTCCTGGAGGCCCCGGCGACGCCCGGGGGCTGAGCGTCGCTGCGTCGGGGCGACAGAGGCCGCTCAGGGTCGGAGGACGAAGACGACTTTGGCGACGGCCGTGTTGCCGGCCCGGTCCGTGACGGCGATCGTGAGCACATGCTCGCCGGGCTGAAGCGCCGGGGTCGTCCAATCCACCGTTTCCTCCCGTGCGTCGAGGAAGCCGTCTTCCGGGAAGATGGGGTAAGCGTCGCCGCCGTCGAGATCAACCTTGATGGAGGAGACGAGCGAGAGATCATCGACGATCCGGCACGTGAGGCGGGCCCGATCGCCCGACGGCCGCACGCGCAGATTCTCCAGACGCGGCGGCGTATTATCGACGACGTATTCGTCGGAGGTGAGCTCCGCTTCAAGGCCCCGGCCGGGGGGATTGGCGAACTCGTCGCGAGCGACGACGCGAAAACGATAGCGCCCGTCGCCCACGCCCGTGACTTCCAGAGGCAGGCGCGTGGCCCGGATTTCGTCGTCGATCAGTTTCCATTCCGTCTCGTCGTCGGCCCTATAGAAGAGCGAATAGACCAATTCGTCCCCGTTGGGGTCCTCGGCCGTCCACGTAACCTCGATGCTGCCGGTGTTGGAATAAGCCTGACGGCCGCCCGCTTCGGCCTCGTCGCCGGGCTCCGATCGGGGGGGGGGGCCGCCGGGGGCCGTCGGCGGGCGCCCCGCCTGAGGCGGCCCGCTGGGGGTGGGGGTTCGCGCCGGCGGCGCGCCGCTGCCGGGAGGCGAAGCCCCGCGCCGACCCGCCGACGTGACCTCGACACGGCTGATCTGCGGGGCGCGATTGGGAAGTTGATAGAAGACCTCCAGGTAATCGAGCCGCAGCAGCGGGTCCTGGAGGCGGCCCTGTTCCAACGTCACCCGATACTGAAGATAGCGCGCCGGGTCGCCTCCCACGGACAGACCACTGTCCCGATTGAGAGTTTCGTCCCGCGACCACTGCGCCCATCCCCCCTTGTCCGGGTCATCGGCGTTTCCCTTACGGAAAGCGACGAGGACGCGTTGATCCCGCGTCCACTCTCCGCGCGCGTAGAACCGGCCCCAACCGGCCGGGGCTTTGGCGTCGATCACGCGCGAGACATAAACGGCTTTTCGCGCGCGTTGAGTCTCCATCCGCGCCACGACGCCGTTGCGCGCCCCCGCCAGAAGCCACCCCCCCTCGGTCTCCGCGATCCGGACGATGTAATCCTCCTTGAGATCGGCGACCAGAGCGAACCTTTCCCCCGTCCCTACCTCAAACAGACGGCCCTTGCCCCCGGCCGCCGCCAGAATCTCCCCCTTCGGGCTCAGGGCGAGGGCGTGAATGGGCCGCTCGGGACTGGTCCAGAGCGTTCGCGAGAAACCGTCGGCCGTCAGGAGGTCCAGCGTACTGGTCGGCTGGGCCGGCGGCCGCTGAGCCACCGCGAAGACATCGCCCATCTCCCGGTCGGAAAGGTTCACCCCGGAACCCTGTTGGCCGGGGCCCTCGCCCGCCCCGGAACCCCCCGTCGGGGCGGCCCCCGAGAGCCGCAGCGTCAATTGAAGGGCTTGGGGGCTGGGGGCGCGATCGGTGTTGACGGCCAGGACGAGCCCCTCCGGCGTCGGCAGGATGGCCCGGATTTCATCACCGGCGGCGCTGTGGACGGGCGTGGCCGAGGCGTCGCCATCTCGGTAGCGATACAGCCAGGCCGGATTCTGACCGGCCACGTAAAGCCGACCGCGATCGCCGAAGCGCCCCTCCCGGTCAATCCAGACGTCGATCAGGTTGTGCGAGGCGAGCGTGGCGGCCACCTTCACGTCGACCGCCCCACGGCGGCGCGTGATCTTATAAAGTTTGCCCTCGGTGCCGGTGGCGGCCCAGAGCGCCCCGTCGGCGTCGACCTCCAGGTCCCAGATGAACTTGGCTTCGATCTGCGTCAGCGTGGTTAATTGGTCGTCGTCGCCGAGCAGGTAGATTCGGCCGGTCGGGGCCGCCGCGATCGCCACGGTCCCGTCGGGGAGCGCCGCCATCGCCGTCAGCTCCGGCTCCGGCAGGTCGGCCAGCGTCTGCGCCTCGCCCCGGTCGCTCAGGCGGATGAGCTTGCCTTCATGGCCGGTGGCGCAGAGCGTCCCCCCCCGGCGGCGCGGCAGGACGGCCCAGACAATCTCCGCCCCGGTGTCTCCCACGGTTTGCCGGGCGTAAGACGGATACAGATAGCCGTCGGAGCTGATGGCCATCTCCTCCAGCTCCCCCTCCTGGAGGCTGCGGAAGCTGTCGTCGCGGACAACGTCGGTCGTGGCGGCCATCGCCCGCGGGAGGAGCAAGGCCCAGGCGGCCGCCGCCAGGGCCAAGGCCATTGTGAAGGGTCGCTGGGTCAAGGTGAAGCCTCCCTCTATCGCCTTTGGGCCGCCGATCCTCATTCCGGCCGGCGCTTAACGATCTCGATCGTGAAAGAGGCGCGGGCCGTGATCGGATGCTCGAAGGCCACGCTGCGGGAGGCGACCAGCCGGCCGGTCCGCAGGGTCTGAGCCTCCGGCGGCGCGCTGGCGGCGACGAGACCTCGAATCGAAGGCGGGAGCCCGTCCAGGGAAGCCGCCCGAACGGCCACGTCCATCGCCGGCTCGAAAACGTATATCCGGAGTTGATTCAGCGGGTAATCCAGCCGTCGGGCCAATTGCACGGTCTGCGCTAGGTCCAGCGGCTGAAACGGCGAGGGGTCGTGCCGCTGGTCGATCCGCAGGCTGAAGGCGGCGTCGGCCAGGTGCACGACGTAAGCGCCCGGCAGCAGGTGGGCCGGCAGTTCGACCCTCTCGCGGCGGCGGAATCGCTCCCCCCGGTAGGGCTGCCAGAGCATGTCGATTTCCAGCGGGTCGCCCGGCCGTAGCGAGACGTAGCGCGGGGAGGCCGCCTCCAACGTCGCCGTGCGAAAGCCGGGCTCGACGGCCGTCTGAATGGAGATCGACTCCAGATCGACCTGCTCGTACGGGTTCTCCAGAAGCAGGAAAAGGTCCTGAAGGACCGAGAGCGAGATGCGGTCCTGCATCAGAAGTTGAAAGAAGGAGCCGCCGGAGGCCCCCTGCGTGGAGTCGATCAGGCGCTTGGAGATCTCCGAGCCGTCGGCCAGCCGGATGCGGTAACGGGTCTCGGCCGTGGCCTCGCCCAGCTCGGCCGCCGAGGCCGCGAACGCCTCAATGAACGCCAGATCGACCATCCCCTGGAGAAAATCCCGATCCTCCCAGATGGAGAACTGATAGGCGCGCGGAAGCGAGGCAGCCATGCCGCCGACCTCGACGGTGAGCCCGATCCGTTCCGGCGCCGCCCCGATCACGCCGCCGACGCCGAAAAGCCGGTCCTGACGCAACGAACCGATCACTTCGCGGGCCTCCCCCAGCTTGAAGCTCCGCGAATAACTGGGCATATAGCCGAAAATCGCCGCCTGCCCCATGGGGACCTCAACCGCTCCCTTGGCGAAGGCCGGGTGCCCGAAGGCCAGCAGCTTCCCATCGCGGAGGTAAGTCACCGTGCCGATGCTGGCGATCGTCACGTCCCCGGTCATGATCGGCAACGCGAGCGAGGAGCCGGCCACGATCGCCGGCGAAGGCGTCGACGGGGACTCGTTAGAGCCGGCGCTGGAGCCCGATCCGAACAGCCGAAGCCCGCGGGATTCAAAAAAACCGCGAGCCTTCTCAAACGTCCGATTCGTCGTTGAGGAAATAAACCACGGGGCCGTCAGCGGGACCATTTCGAGGGCGTCCTCTCCCAGCGCCGCTCGAACTTCGGGCGTCTTGGGGAAGACGACAAGCGGCCGGGGCTCATGGGCCGGCGCCTGGCCGCCGAGCCGCGCCTCCCAGTCCCGCATCCAATCCCATCCGCCGCCGAGCGTCGTCCTCGCGCCCGGCGGGACGACCCGGCGGCCGCCCCCCGGCGCAACGGCGGGGGCATCCAGGTCCTTCCAGACGGCCATCATGTGCTCGATGGGCGTGATGCCGGCGATGGGCTGATAGGCGAAACTCCAGCCGTAGGCGATGGCGCCGATCACCTTGCCGTCGATATAGACGGGGCTCCCGCTCATGCCGGCAACGATGCCATGGGCGGCGAGCCCCGGGCCTTCGACCCGCGCCAGAATGATGGCGCTGCCCGGCAGAGCCCCCTGCTCGATGCCCAGAATTTCGACGCGATAAATCTCCGGGGCGAAGCCCTTCATCACCGACCGGGCTTCGCCGACCATGCCGGGACGGATGGCCGCCAGGGGAAGGCAGTCGCCCGGCAACGGCTGGGCGCCGAGGCCTCCCGACCCCCAAAAGGCGAGAAACCACACCCCCCCCATCAAGCGCATCCACCGCCGGCATGACATCAAACGAAACATGGCTCCTGCATTCTGCCCCGGGGCCCGCTGGAGCGGGGCCGTCGCCAGTCTACTCAACTTTCGAGGAGAAAACGAAGCCCAAACCGCCCCGCCCGACCGCCTCACTTGAACAGATTCCAGGAGGCGCCGGCCACCCGGTTGGTCACGCCCGGCGGCAGACCCACATAGAAGACGCCCGTGGCCGAGAACGATCCCAGGCCTGACTCGGGATTCATCACGTGGACCTGGCGCGGGCCGATCGGACTCAAGACGTCGATCTCGATCTCCACCTCCATCGTCCACGCGTCCCGGAAAGTCGTCGAGAGCACGTCAACCCCTTTGCCCATGAAGTCGATCACCGTCTGCGGCGTATAGTTCTCGCCGCTCAAGCGGACCAGGAGGCGGCGGCCCGGGGCCGACCAGGGGGGATCAGCGGCGAACGTGCGGGGACGCGGAGAGCCCGGCGGGGGATTCATGACGGTCGTCACGCGGGCAGCGTTGAGGTTGGCGCCGACGCGCCGATTGACATAGAAGGCGTTGATCCCGCCGAGGTTGGGCAGGCCGCTCACGTCCCCCCGATTGGCCACGAACAGATCAAGATCGCCGTCGCCGTCGGCGTCAAGCAGGACGACGTCGCTGAAGCTGTCGGGCACGTCCGTTCGGCGGGAGCTGGGCAGGGGGATTTCCGAGGAGCGATCGACGAAGAAGCCGCGCCCGGTGTTGATCAGAAGTTGAACCGTCCCGTTGCCTTTGGCGATCACGATGTCCAGGTCGCCGTCCAGGTCCACGTCGCCGGCGCGCGCCCCCATCGAGGCGGGCGAGATGCCCGCAGTGGCCGCCGGCAAGCGCGTGGCCGTCTGGTCGGTGAACCGGCCGGCGTTCTGGCCCGTGGGGTCGTTCATGAGAATCCGATCCGGCTGGCCCTCGAACGTGATGAAGAGGTCCCAGGAGGGTTCCCAGCGGCTGAGGACGCGGCAGGTCAGGATGCCGTCGCCGTTCTTATCTCCGCCGTCGATCACGCCGTCGCCGTCGGTGTCCTCAAAGTCCAGCCGCCCGTTGCCCGCCGTGCCGGGGATGCCCGCAATCCCCCGATCTTCGGTGTCGAGCATGAGATTGCCGTTCCGATCCTCGCCCGGGTCCAGAATCCCATTGCCGTTCAGGTCCTCGGTGTCGAGCACGCCGTTGCCCGCCGTGCCGGGGATGCCGGGGATGCCGATGTCTTCGGTATCCAGCACGCCGTTGCCGTTCAAGTCTTCGGAGGCGTCCAGTCGGCCGTTGCCGTTCAAATCCTCGCCGGGGTCCAGGACGCCGTTGCAATTCAGGTCCTCGAACACCTCGGTCGGCAGGTCCACGAAATCGAGCGCGCCGTTGCCGGCCGTCCCCGGGACGCCGGGGATGCCCACGTCCTCGCCGGGGTCGAGGATGCCGTTGCCGTTTGAGTCCTCGCCGGGCTCGCCGAGCCGGTCGAAGTCGGCGACGATGATGTAGCGCGGGCGGGTCTGCGGGAAAGTCGGGATAACGCCCGCCACGTCGACGAAGCGGGCCTCCTCGACGAGGGCGGGGTTGGGGTCGATCGTACGGTTGCGGAGGAACCGGAACCCGACGGGGTTGGGGAAATCGACCGTGGGGAAGGCCTCATTGGCGAAGATGATGTCGATGTCGCCGTCGTGGTCAAAGTCGCCCACGGCCACGACGTACGTGTTGTCGATGACGTTGAGCGGGAGTTTGGATTCGGTCGCATCCTCGAAAAACGTGCCGGCCGGGCCGATCGGCCGGTTGAGCAGCAACACGTTGGGGGCCCCCACGGTCTGGAGTCCGTTGGCGATCGCCACGTCCAACCGCCCGTCGTTGTTGAAGTCGGCCGCGGCCAGCCGCCGCCCCAGACGCTTGAGCTGAAACTCGTTGTTGGGGTCGCTGAACGGGTCCACCAGCCGGCCGCCGTTGGCGATCACGTCGGCCGTCTGTTCGACGAGGATGGCGTCGGGGGCATCGTCGTCGTCGGGAAGGGCGTTAAGGCAGGCTTCGGTTGTCCGGTCGAAGAATTCCTCCCCCCGGTCGATCTTCTGCTGCTGAACGATCGGCAGGGCCGCGGCGCTGTCGTAATTGAAGTAAATCTCGGGCCCCTCGCCGTTGCGGCTGAAGATGAGGTCCGGGGAGCCGTTGCCGTCGAAGTCCCCGACGGCCACGTCAAAATAAGCGCCGGCGTTGAAGGCCGGATTGATGACGTAACCGTTCAAGGGATTGTTCGCGTCGTCAATGAAGGCGGCGCACCCGAAGGGCGAGGCGTTGATCCGCGGGGCCGGGTAGGCGGCGCCGAGGGGGGTGAAAATCTTCGTTGCGTCGGTGAGTCTCGGCCCGGTGTTGAGCAGCACGACCGGGAAATCCCCCAGGGCGAAGACGCCCCCCTCGGTCGTGATCAGGTCGGGCCGTCCGTCGGCGTTGAGATCGGCCGTGGCGGCGGCCGTCGTGATGCCGGCGAACTGCGAACCGCCGATCGGGACGACGATCGACCCGCCCCAGTAGGGCGGCAGATACCGCGGCGTCTGATCGACGAACAAGGGGACGTCGTCGGCGCTGTTCAGATTCGGCGGGGCGAAGACGAGCGTGTTACGGAAGTAATCGTGCGCGCCGAGGGCGTTAAAGAACACGATGTCGACGTCGCCGTCGTTGTCAAAATCGTCGGCGAGGACGCTGAACGTCAGCCTGCGGAGAATGGGGAAGAACGCCCCGCCGACGTCGAACACGCCGTTGCCGTTGTGATCCTCCGTCGGATCGAACATGGCGTTGTTGTTGTCGTCTTCCTCGTTCATCAGAAGGAACGTGCCGAAGCCGTTGGTGTCCTGCGCGGTCTGGACGTCGTTGGCGTTCAGAATCACACGGTTGAAGGCCGAGGGGGAATTCACATTCACGCCCCCCGTCGCGCTAAACTGATCCAATACGGCCTCCGCCGTAACGACGTCGAAATCCCCATCCAGGTCGAGGTCCGCCACCGCGACGTGGTTGACCTCGCCGCGAAGGTGTGTGGCGATCAGAATGGGGGGGGCAGGCGGAACTCCGGCCACAATGGGCACTTCGGCCCGGCTGAGCGTCGCGCCCCCGCCTGGGATCAGGGGAAAGAGCGACGTCACGAAGTTGACATCGGGCACCCGCTGGAAGGCCATCCCGTACCCGCCGATACCGGTGTCCGTATCCAGATCGACCCCCATGCGTTGCGCCCCGTGAAAGAGCGTCGTCGCGTTCAGAAGCCCTGTCGGGAAGAAAAGGGTTCCGAAGGAGCCCCCCAGCGTCGGATCGTGCAATTGAAGCGGGAAGGCGGCCCCGCGATACTCCCAATCCCCGATGACGGCGGCATAGGACGTCCGGTTCTGCACGGGGAAAACGTCGAGCTCGGGGGGGGTTCCGCCGATGTCGGCGGCAAAGCCGTCGGGCAGGCCCAGAAGAAGCGGCTGGCGCTCGAGGACGACGGTCGTCACTTCCTCGTCGCCCAACGGCCCCGGCACAGTCACGGTGAGCGTCCGGCGAGGGAACCAACCCGAGCCGTTGCGAGACTGAAAATCGAGCCCGTAATTGACGTTGGCGAAGTACCCGTCGGGAATGCCGTCCTGCCGGAAAAGTATCCCCCCGCTCCCATCGGAAGTGGGGCGCACAAAGTCCACATTAATGAAATAGGCGCTATCGGACTGGAAATTCGGAACGCCGACGAAATTCGTGTTCCAGGCCCGGGCGCTCACCAGGTCGGGCCCGCCGGGGAAAATACCGCCCAGGCGCGGCTCGAAGGCCCTGACGCCCATCGGCGCGTTCGGGCCATAGGTGAAACCGGGCATCGCTACCACGCGATGGAACCCCAACGAGGGAGGCATCCGGTCGGTGTTCGGGCGGAGCTCGAAGTTGCCCCCGAAGAACGGAGGCCGCGAGGGGGGAATCCCCAAAAGCGTCAGCGCCGCCGGCGAGAGATCGGTCGAATCGCCGAACCGCATGTCCGCCCCCAACGTCTCGTCCAGGAAAACGAAGAAGAGCCCGTTGTTGGTCGGGTCCGTCCGCAAGGGATGACCCACCGGGAGGAACGACGGCAACGGCTCCCGCATCAGGTTGTAATTGACCAGCACCCGCTCGAAGAACCCGAGGGCCTCGGTGAGGACCCCGGGAAAGATCATCGCCGGGTCCATCGTGTTGTCGTAGAGATCATCCCCCGGGTCCCCCATCGCGCTCGGCTGGGCGTCGATCGCGGCCGAGGAGGCCCCTCCGAACGGCGAGGCGGCGCCGCCGAGGTCGGGATAGGGGACGAGCAGACTGACGATGATGTCCAGATCGCCGTCGCCGTCGATGTCGCCGACGGCGGCCCGGATCGATTGATCGCGGGAGGGCCCCGTCCCGAAAAAGCCTCCGCCGGCCACGTCGGTGGGATTGTTCAGCCGCCGCGGATTGATGCCGTTCAAATTCCATCCGCGATTGAGCAGCCCCGGCAGCACAAACTCCGAGACGTCCTCGAACCGGAAGTCCCCCGCCACGCCATTGACCACGTTCAGCGGGCGATTGATATAAAGCCGGTTGAAGCCCCCCTGTGACGTGCTGGTATCGACGTTGGCCGCGTTGGAGACGAAGATATCGGGCCAGCCGTCACGGTTGAAATCGCCGAACTTGACGTCGCGGGATTGATCCGGCTGCGGCGGCAGGCGGTCGTCGGCCGTCCCCGGAATCCCGTCCCGCCCGAAGGTCACGTCCTCGAACTTGCGCCCGGCGGCGGGGTTGGAGGGGGTGATCGGGACGTTCAGGAAAATCCGGTTGAGGACGCCGCCCACGTCGCCGCCGCCGGCGAAGACCGCCACGGCCAGATCGAGGAACCCGTCGCCGTTGATATCGGCCTTATCGGCCCCGAAGACGACGTAACTGCTCGTGGGGAACCCCTCGGCGACGCGAATGAACCCGAGGGTGCCGTCGGCCGGCGGCGGCGTCACCGGGATGCCTCCCGCCGTCGATGTGTTGGTCACGATGTCGATGTCGGTCGTCGCGCGGCCGGAGACGACCGTGACGAAGGCGAAGTCGCTGGGGTTGTCGTCGGCGCTGAAGGTGTCCGGACTGACGGCGTCCTCCGTCGTGCCGCCAAAGAACTCGGGGATGAAAACCGCTTCGTTGCCGCTCTCCGGTCCGAGGTTGAAGATGGCGTCGTTGATGGCGATCGGCGCGCCGGTCGGGTCCACGCCGGTCGTGAGCGTGACCGCCGGATCGATGTAAACCACGTATTGATTGCCCGCCGGCAGCCCCACGAAACGATAGATGGAATCGATCTGCGCCTGGCCGGTCGGCGGGGCGAACGGATCGAACGGCGTCAGCGTCGTGTCGAGGCCGAGGCCCGGCTCCAGGTTCACGATCCCGAAGGCGTCGGAGGTCGGGTAGCGGAGGTTCTGCCCGGCGGAGACGTTGGCGACGAGCCGGATACGGCCGCGGGCCGATTGAATCACGTCCGGATGCGGCTGGGTGGCCGCCAGGGGGGGGATCCCACGGGCGGGGAGCCCCACCTCGGCCGGAACGCCCAGAAACACTTGGGCCATCACGACAAAGGGGTCCTCGGCGAGGGTGGCGGGGTCATCGTCAACGAAAGCTCCGTCGATGATGGAGCCGGTGATCGCGCCGCCCCCCCCGCCGCCGTAGGTCAGCGCCAGCCCCATCCGATCGTCGAACTTGAGCTTGCGCACCTCGAAGGGGTCCGTGACGAAGTCCAAGGTGCCCGGCGGGAAGAAAAAGGGGGTCATCGTGGCGTCGATGAGCCAGGTGTGCCCGACGCCGAGGGCGTGGCCCAGCTCGTGAATGAGGACCGATTCGATGTCCAGGCTGCCGGGGACGAGGGGCTTAAGCGAGTCCGGGATGTCGCCGAAGTCTTCCGGCCACTGGAACCATTCCAGCGTGGAGTTCATGATGACGTCGGCGTCGAGTAGCTCGCCCTGACGCAAATCGCGGACGGGGAACTCAAAATCAATGAACCCGTCCAGGTCCACGTCCACCGGCACGAGGATCGGCCCTTCCAGCCGGTCGATCGGGAGCCCAAGGAACTCGGCGAAGTCCTCGACCGTCCAATCCTCTTCCATGAAGAAAAACGAGGTGAGCCCGAGGACGCCGTCGCCGAGCGTGACGGCCACGCTCTGGAAGGTCACGATGTTGCGCAGATCGAAGCCGGCGTCGACACCGCCCAGGCCGATGAAGCTGGCCAGGATGGGCGAGTCGAAGACGTCCAGATTGGAGGCCTCAGCCCACTTCTCCAGCGCCCGCGTCATGCCGTCGAGAATCTCAAAGTCCGTGATCAGGTTGGTGTTGACGTCGGGCAGGAGGACGTCGTCGAAGAAGGGAAGAAAGTCGCTCAGGAGGAACTCGATGGGCTCGGAGTCGTCGGCCCAGAAGATCGGCTTGACCACCAGCTCGTCGTCGGCCAGCGTGGCCGGGTTGTTGTGATCGCCAAAGAAAAACAGAAATTGCTGGGCAGCCCGCAACGGCCCGGCCGAAAGCGCCAAAAGCGCCGCCAGGACGAGCCATCGCCCCCGCTGCCGATCGTTGATCATCGGGGTTCAGCCTCTACGGGGCTTCAAGGCGCCGCCGTCCGGGTCCGGGCGCGCCCCGCCGCAACGGCCCTACGGCCGCCGGCCCGGATTCGGCTCCTCCCTCGCCCTCGAGACGTACGTCAGGACGTAAGCGCGCACGTCGTCCAGGCTTTCAAAGTCCTTAAGGCCTTGGGGTCCGCCGACCGAGCCGCGCCCCGTCATCTCGCGCAGGGCCCGGCGCTGCTCGCTGTTGACCCCCTTGAGCCGTTCCAACTGGCGCCGCACCATCGCCTCGTTGGCCAGCGCGGCCCGCGCCCCCGGATTGACGACGAACTTCTCCCCCGTCTGGGGGTCCGTCAGAACGGAATAACGCCCCTGGAAGGGAGTCAGCAGGGTGGGGGCGCCGGGCGTGAGGGGCGTCTGAACGGCGGCGGCCGCCTGCGGCCGATTGGCCGGCGGCTTGAACGTTCGGGCGAAGATGAGCACTTCCTCGCCGTCGAGGATCGGCGTCGTGCCGACGATATACTGCGCCAAGGGAATGGAGCCGTTCCCCTTGAGGCTCCCGCCGATTTGTTCCAGATGGACCGTCCCGTCGGCCTCGGCCCGGAGCGTTCCCTTCCAGAACTCAAGGGGCCGCAGCCGATAGGTCGTGACGATATTGCCCGCGCGGACGGCCGTCTCCTTACCGACGCAGACGGCCGTCAGGACCGCTTCGCTCCGATCGATGGCCTCGTCCAGGGACAAGGGGATGTACTTGCTTGCCCAAGCCGGGGCGAGCCCCAGGCCCAAGAAAACCCCGCAACCGATGAGCGCGGCCCGGTGCGAGCTCCGGTTTCGGGGGGGCATGCGGCGAACCATCAGTGCCAGAGCCTTTCCCTGTAGATCGTCCTATGAACTTGATATGGGCGAGTTTAGAACCCGAATTGCGCCGGATGAAGCGATCCCCGAACGTCTGGACCCACCCCCCTCAGGACAACGAACACCTTTTCGCCCGGTCCCCTCCGCCGGCCGTCAAGGCCTCGTTGATTTATAGGTCAGCCCTTGATTTTGTCAAGGTTATGTCCCTTCAGGGGCTGAATCGTCCGGGGCGGTGAGGCTTCCGGAGGTTTCATCGCCCGGTCCCAGATCGGTTCGGCGGGCCCGGCCCCCGCCTGCCCGGTCTTCGCGCGCCCTACCCAGCGGGCCCAGACAAAAAGGAGGTCCGAGAAGCGATTGAGGAAGGGAAGGACCGAGGGGCCGACGGGCTCAATTTCCGACAGCCGGGCAACCGCGCGTTCGGCCCGCCGGCAAACCACCCGCCCATGGTGAAGCGCCAGGGCGGCCCCTCCGCCGCCCGGGACGACGAAATCCTTGAGCGGAGGAAGGGCGGCGTTGTAGCCGTCGATCAATTTTTCAAGGTAAGCCACATCATCCGGCGTAATGACGGGCATGCCGGGCCAACGGTCCGCGAGCCGCGTGGCCAGATCCCCCCCCAGCGTGAACAGCAGATTCTGAAGGTACCTGAGTTGGGCTCCCAGGAGGTCCGATCCCTCGGCCGACGGGCTTGGGGGGAGGCTCACCTCCGCTGGAGGCACGGTTGAGCGATCGGCGGGCGGAGCCGGGAGGGAGGCCAGTCGCTCGCGCGCCTCGGCGATCCAGACCGAGAGTTCATCGACGGTCCCATAGGCCTCCAGGCGGGCGTCGGCCTTGCTCACCTCCCGTCCGCCGACCAGGCGGGTCCGGCCCTGATCGCCGGTCCGCGTATAGACCCGCGTGATCCGGAGGCCGCGGCGAGAGGGCGAGGCGGCGCGCCTCGGCGTCGGCTTTTTCCTTGCGGGGGCTTTCGACCGCTTCAAAAGGGGAGACCTCCGGCCTCGACGGGCGAATCCTTCGCCCCGAAGCCGCCGCGTGAGCGTTCATTGTATGGGCCGTTCGTTTCATTGCAACGAAGTCGGGCCAGGCGATGGGAAAGGGGGGAGTCCCGTCCGCCCGTTTGCGCGGTTTGACATCCCCCGGTCGGGCCACTAGACTTCCAAGTCGAGGAGGCCCGGTTCGTCGCCGAACCTGAGGAGGCGGCGCCTCCCCTCCTCTGCTCCATGGCGCCCCGCTATCAATCGATCCCACGCCAACCTTAGGACCTGGGGCGTGACGTCCGATCCATGTAGGCCTGAATCCCCCTGGCTTTTGCGCCCCTCGTCGTCGGCCCGATGGGAAGTGACCGAAGAGGACCCCGAGGCGACCGGGCGGTTGAGCAACGGCGGCGGGGTGTCGCCGCTCCTGGCCCGCATCCTGGCCGCGCGCGGCTTTCGGGACCACGCGGCGGTGGAGCGCTTTCTGCATCCGAGTCTCGCCCACACGCACGATCCGGACCGGCTGCGGGACATGGAGGAGGCCGTCGAGCGGCTCCGGCTCGCTCTGGAGCGCCGGGAAGGGATCTGCATCTACGGGGACTATGACGTTGACGGGATCACGGCGACGGCGATTCTCGTCAGCGCGCTCAAGTTCGTCGGGGCCCAGGTTCGGCCGTACATTCCTCACCGGCTGAATGAAGGCTACGGCCTTCAGGTAGAAGCGCTGCGGTCGCTGGCGGCCGACGGGACCCGCCTGATCGTCGCCGTCGATAACGGCGTCACGGCGCTGGAGGAGGTCGAGGCTGCGGTCCGGTTGGGGATGGAGGTGATCATCGTCGATCACCACGAGCCCGGGCCCACGCTGCCGGCGGCGTTGGCCGTGATCAATCCCAAGCGCCCGGATTGCCCTTATCCGTTCAAGGACCTCTGCGCCGCCGGGTTGGCCTTCAAGGTCGCCCATGCCCTGTTGCGTCGCCTGCGGCCGAACGTCCCGGAGGCCAAGGAGCATCTGAAGTCGCTTCTGGATTTTGTGGCCCTGGGGACGGTGGCCGACGTGGTGGCGCTGGTGGACGAGAACCGCTGCTTCGTGACCTATGGGCTAGAGCGGATGCGGGCGGGGGCGCGACCGGGCCTCAAAAGTCTCTTCGACGTGAGCCAGGTCGATGCGCGGGCCGTCGACGCCCGCGAGCTGGCCTTCAAGATCGCCCCTCGGCTCAACGCCGCCGGACGCACCGATCACGCCGTCTACGCCCTGGACCTCCTGCTCTGCCGGGAAGGGGCTCCGGCCCGGGAGCTGGCGCGCCTGCTCGATCGCTTCAACAGCGACCGCCGCGACCTCGAGGACGAAATGACGCAGGAAGCCCTCGATCTGATCGACGAGGCCGAAGAGCAGCCGGTCATCATCGTCGAGCACGAGCGCTGGCATCATGGCGTAGTCGGCATCGTCGCCTCGCGGCTCCTGGATCAGTATTACCGTCCAACGATCGTGCTCGGGGTCGAGGGAGAGTGGGCCAAGGGTTCGGCCCGGTCCGTCGAGGGCTTCGACCTTGTGGCCGCTTTTCAGGCCTGTCGGGATCATCTGGAACAGTTCGGCGGTCACGCCATGGCCGCGGGGCTGCGCTTGCGGAGTTCGGCGATCGCGGCCTTCCGGCGGGCGATCGGGGCTTACGCCCGGGCGACGCTGGACCCGCGGCGCCTGGTCCGCCCTTTGCGCATCGACACCCGCGCCGACCCCGAGGACATCACGACCAAAAACGTCGAAGCCCTCGAGCGCATGGGCCCCTTCGGCGCGGGCAACCCCAAGCCCCTGCTGGAGATCGAGGGCTACAGCCTTCTGGAGGAACCGATCGAGGTCAAAGGGCGCAAGACGCCCCATCTGAAGCTTCGCCTGGGAGACGGCGCGGGCGGTTCGATCTGGGCGATCGGATTCTCTCTCGGGAGTCGAATCGGAGAATTGCGCCGCCGACACCGCCGCTTGCGACTGGCAGCCACGCCGTTCATCAATACCTGGGGGGGGAAGCCCCGCGTCGAACTCGAATTGCGCGATTTCATTGTCGAGGCCTGATCCGCCGATGGATGCGACCAGAGCCGACCGCCGGCGGAAACCAGCCGGAGCGAACCGGACCCCCGCCCCGACCCGGACGCCTCCGGCCGTCGTGCTGGCGGCGGGGCGCGGCAACCGGCTGCTCCCGCTGACGGAGCGGATACCGAAGTGCCTCCTGCCGGTCGGCGGACGCAGCCTCCTCGAACATCAGCTTCGGGCGCTCCAGTGGGCCGGCGTGGACCGAATCGAGATCATCACCGGCCACGGGGCCGAACGCGTCCGCGAGGTCTGCGATGGCCTCGCCGGTTACGCCCATAACGCCCAATACGAACGAACCAATTCGCTGGATTCGCTGGCCTGCACGACGCTCGCCCCCGAGCCCGACGGCTTGCTCATCCTCAACTCCGACGTGCTGTTTCATCCCGATCTTCTCTCGGCGCTCCTGGCCGATCCCCGGCGGAACGTCCTGCTGGCGGATTTCGCCGCCACGCTGGGGGAGGAAGAAATGAAAATCCGAACCGATGGCTCGGGCCGCATCCGGGCCGTCTCCAAGCGCCTTTCCCCATCGGCGGCCGACGCCGAAAACCTCGGCCTGATCAAACTGGGACCCCCGGCCGCCCGCGCCCTGATCGAACTGGCGCGGCGGAGGAACCGGCCGCGCGGGCTGCGCTGGGTCCCGGACGGCCTGCACCATCTCCGCCGCCGGTTCGTTTTCCATGCCTTGCCGACTGGAGATCTCCCCTGGATCGAGATCGATTTCCCGGACGACCTTCGCCGGGCCGAGACGGTCATTTATCCGCGGCTTTCCGCCTCGCTCTGGGGCCAGGCGGCGTTCGGCGGCGAAGCCCGCCGGGCCTCGGCTCGGCCGGGCCGGGCGTCGATGAAAACTTGACGGAGATCGGGACGCTCAAGGAGGCCCTTCGGCGAGCGGCCCGCGCCCGCAGCCGCGCGCTCGATCCCGATCAGCGGCAAGAGGCCTCCGACAAGATCAGCCTCCGGCTTCTGGCCGACCCCGACCTCGAGCGCGCCCGCCGCGTGGCCGCCTACGTCGCCATGGCCGACGAGGTCGAGACCCGCGACCTGATCGGCCGGATCATCGCCCTCAAAGGTTTTGTCCTTCTTCCGCGACGGCGCCCCGAAGGGGGCATGCCCGATCTGCACGTCGTCCGACGTTTTCCCGACGGCCACACCGCCGGGTCCCATGGGCTCGTCGAGCCCAGCCCCGAGGTCCACCCCGAGACCCTGCCCCCGAGCGAGGTCGATCTCTTCCTGGTTCCGGGCCTGGCTTTTGACCGGACGGGCCGTCGCCTGGGCCGGGGCGGCGGCGGGTATGATCGATTGCTGGCCGCGGCCTCGGGCGCGCGTAAGATCGGCCTTGCCTTCGGCTTCCAAATCCTCGAAACCCCTCTGCCCAAGGAGCCCCACGACGTGCCGATGGACCGGCTGATCACCGAGGAGGAGGTCATCGCGCCCGAGAGCATTCGAGACGTCCGATCGTGAAGGTTTTGCTCATTCGCCTGAGCGCGCTCGGAGACATTCTGCACGGCCTGCCCGTTCTGGCCGCGCTCCGGCGGGCGATGCCCGAGGCGCACCTGGGTTGGCTGGTCGAGGATGCCGGGGCGCCGTTGCTCGAAGGCCATCCGATGCTCGACGAGGCGCACGTCATGCCGCGGCGGGCATGGCGCGCCGGCCGATGGCAGGCCCTGAGAGGGCCGATCGGCCAGTTGATCCGCCGCCTGCGCGCACGGCGCTATGACGTTGCCGTCGACCTTCAAGGGCTGACGAAGAGCGCCGTCTGGGCCCGTCTGAGCGGGGCGCCTCGCCGTATCGGCTTCCGCGGCGCGGACGCCCGCGAACTGAGCCGCGTCTTTTATAACCTGACGGTGGCGCCCCCTCCCGAAGCCGCGCACGTGATCCGACGCAACCTGGCCCTCCTCCAGCCGCTGGGCATTGCCTCGCCCGCCGTCGAGCTGCCGATTCACCTGCCGTCGGAGCTTCGTGTCCGGGCGCGAGAGCTGTGGCCTCACGAGGGTCCCGACGGTTCGCCGCGCGTCCTGATGAGCCCGGGAGCGGGATGGATCACCAAGCAATGGCCCGCCGAAGCCTATGGCCGCCTCGCCGCCCGACTGGTCCAGCGCGCGGGCGCGAGCATCCGTCTGGCGTGGGGCCCCGGCGAGGAGCCGCTGGCCGAATTAGCGCTGGCGGCAGCCCGGCTCGAGGGCGGCGGCCACGAGGCGGAGTCCGGCGCCCCGGGCCCGGCGCAACCGGGGGTGCGCGTGCTGCCGCCGACAAGCTTTACCGAGGTCGTGGGGCTTGCCGCCGAGGCGCACCTCTTCATCGGCGGCGACACCGGCCCCACGCATTTCGCCGCCGCCCTCGGCGTCCCGACCGTCGCTCTCTACGGGGCCTCCGACCCGGCCCGGAACGGCCCCTGGGGGCCTCGGGTCACGATCCTGCAAGCGCGGGAGCCGCCGTGCGTCCCCTGCTGGCAAACTCGGTGCCGGTGGCCGGAGCCGCTGGCCTGCATGAAGAGCTTGAGCGTCGATCGCGTCCTTGAGGCCGCGCTCGACAGACTGGGTAAGGGGGTGCCGGTCGCCGCCCACGACCCCCGCGCCGCGCACCCACTGTCCGAGTAAATCGATCAGGGCTCGGGCGCCCACCAGATGACCGGTCGCTCGGGTTCCAGGTATCGCTCCAGCATCAGCGACTCCAGGACGGCGAGTCCGGCCCGATAAAGCCCCTCTCTCGGACCGATCGTTTCGCCCAGTTCGAGGTAGCGATCGCCCGCCGGGTCGTAGCGCGGCCAGGCCGGGAGGTCCGGACGGTTAGGGTCGCCCGTGGCGGCGAACTGGGTCCAGTAGCCTTGCATGGCCTCGGCCAAACGCTCGTCGGCCTCGGCCAGGAGCTTCGGGTCCCCGACGCCGGCGACCTCGACGCCGCCCCCCTGGCTGAGCGTGTTGAAAACGTAGCGGATCTCGGTGGCGTGGGAGGCGCCCTTGAACTGAAGGCGCGGATCGGGCGGGACGCGCGTGAAGTGGTAGAAGTAAGCCGGCGCACCCACGTTGCTCATCCAGCGCGCCTGCGCGCGCGAGATCATTGTGTGCTGAACATCCGACAGGAGGCGTATGAACGCCCAGAAGGCGGAGGCGTCGTCCGGGGCCGGATAGACCGCCAGGACCTGCGGCGCCTTGATCCCGAACAACCGCCGCACCGTGGCTTCGTAATCCTCGGCCGAACGTGTCCCCGGGTCCCCCGGGCTCAACCGAAGCGTGGCCTCGTGCTCGTTGGAGCCGATCAGAAGCGGGACGGTGTGTTGGCGGCCGGCGACGTAAAGACGCCGGGGATCGTCCGGGATGACCCAGCCGTCGACGATGGGGTTGGCGTCAAAATCGGCGAGGGCTCCGGCCAACTCAGCATGCGTTTTGGAGCGCAGGCAGGCCAGCGGATCCGGGGCCTCGTCGCACCCCAGGGCCGCGGCGATCCGTTCGCCTATCGCCTCGCGCGAGGCCCGGCTGTAGTTGACGTTCCGCACCGGGCCGCTTTGAACGATCGCGCGATGAAACAATCCCTCGGCCAGGGGGGAGACCATCAACAGCGAAACGCTGCGTCCGCCGGCCGACTCGCCGAAAATCGTCACCCGGTCCGGGTCCCCGCCAAAGGCGGCGATATTGCGCTTGACCCAGCCGAGAGCAGCGATCTGATCCATCAGGCCATAATTGCCCGAGGCGTGATGAGGGGACTCGCGGGTAAGGAGGGGATGAGCGAACGCCCCGAAGACGTTGAGTCGATAGTTGAAGGTCACCAGCACGACGCCCGCCTCGGCCAGACGGGCGCCGTCGTATAGGCCCGCGGCGCCCGTCCCCGTGCTGAAGCCGCCCCCATGGATCCAGACCATCACCGGACGACGTTCCTCGGCGCTCCGAGCCGCCGTCCAGACGTTGAGAAACAGACAATCCTCGTTCTGGGGGACTCGGGCGAACCGTTCGCCTTCCTGCGGAGCCGCCGGGCCGAATGCCTCGGCCCGACGGACGCCGGACCAGGCCCCCGGCGGCTCCGGCGGTCGCCAACGCCGATCGCCCACCGGGGGGGCCGCGTAGGCAATCCCTTTGTAGGCGACGACCTGGCCGTCCTCCCCGGAGCGGAGCGAGCTGCTCAACAAGCCGGATTCGACGCGAAGGGGGCCCTCGCGTTCGAGTTGGGCCCGCCCCGCGCTCAAGCCGACCCCGGTGAACAAGGCAACCCCGATAAGAAGTGAAAACCTCATGACCTTGTGGCTCCCCGTGGCTGATGACACGGGCAGGATTCGGGCCCGATGGGGCTGACGGCCGGATCCTAAAGGGGAGCCGTGAATTGTCCAGTGAGAACCGAAAAGGGTAAACGATTGAAACTAAAGCATTTTGGCGTTGACTTGGGCCGGCCGGGGTGAACAATGAGCGGCTGGAGTTCGAAGCCCCATAGGCCGGGCGGCTTACGCACCCTTCCTCACGGAGGCTCCCATGACGCGCGCGCTGTGCATGCTCACCCTCGCCCTCTCAATCCCGCTCCTGAACGGCGGTTGCGCCACCGTCGTCAGCGGCACCTCGCAGGCCATCACGCTCTCCTCGGAGCCCTCGGGGGCGACCGTCACGGTTCAACCGGGCGACATCACCGCCCAGACGCCGACGGAGATTTATCTCAAGCGCAACGAAGCTTACACGGTCCAGCTCGAAAAGCCCGGTTATCAGCCGGTTTCCATGGAGCTCAAGCGGACGCTGAACTGGTGGACGCTGGGCAACGTCGTCGGCGGCTGGTGGGTCGGCGTGCCGGCGGCCATCATGGACCTGACAACCGGCGGCGCCTTCCGCCTTCGACCGGGCTCGGTCGAAGTCACGCTGAAGCCATCCTGATCGCTCCGCCAGCCGAGGATCAGCGGCCCCCCAGCCGGCCGGACGCCCCTTGCGGCGGCCCGGGCGGCCGGGCCTCGTTGCCGGCCGCGTCACAGAAAAGCATCGTCCCGGCCACCGCCAAGACCGGAATGAACAGCGCGTTCACGCCCGGGACGATCATGATCAGGAAGGACATTGCCCCGAAGCCCAGGGTGGCGGCGCGATACCGCCGGAGAAAGGCGCGCTTTTCCCCCCACGTGTAAAGCCGGCGATCCATGGAGAACGATGTGAACTCCAGACTCAAGAAGGCGATGGCGATCCAGGCCGAGGCCGCCGCCGAGAGAATCTGACCGGCGACGGGGATGAGATTGAGGCTCAGGGCGAGGGTCAGGAGCGCCAGTGTCGTCAAGGCTCGCGCCATCTCACCGACGAGCCCCACCCGAAGCGCCCGGAAGAGCGCCCTCAGCGAGAACGGTTCATCGACGGCGAGGCCCCGGTAAAGCCGCTCGGTCTTCTCCGAGAGCAGATCGTTGAAAGGGTTGGCGACGAGCGTAGCCACCGGGATGAAGGTCACCGCCGCGACGATCAGCATGAGCCCCCAGAGGACGATCGCCAGGACATAGGCCAGAACCCGCCAGCCCCAGGCGCGGTCCAACAGCGTCGCCTCCAGCCAGCCGTAAGCCCAGGACCAGGCGAGATAGATGCCCCCGACGTATAAAATGAAGCTGATGAGGAAAGGGGCCGCGGCCAGCGGCCAAAGCCGCCGCCGCTCCCAGAGAAAGCTTAACCCCCGCCACGGCAGGCTCATCCCCCAGAAGAAGCCAACCAAGCCCCACGGAGCGGCCATGGGGGCGCCGGTGCCTCAGGCCTGCTCGGCCTCGCGGGCCAACTTCGCCTTAACCTTGGCCGGCTCCTCGGCGTGCGCCACGACGGCCAGATTATAGAACTCCGTATAGCCGCACAATGAGCAGGAGACGGCGATATAGCGCCCCCGCGAGACGGCCAGCATGCCCGACAGCCGCCCCGTCGGCAGCGCCACGTCTTCGGCAAGCCCTCCCCGCCCATGACATTTCGGGCAGACGAACTCCCGGCTCAACGCTTCCTTGTTGGGGTTCACGCGGGGGGCCTCGGCGATCTCCCTCGCGCCTGACGCCGACCGGCGGGGGCGCGAGGGCGTCGATCACTATAGGGAACGTCACCTCAGCCTTGCAATATCTTCGGTCTTGATTTCGACTCTGCCCTGTGTCAATCGTGAACGGACTTTGTTCGGTGCGCGCCCGCGTCGCCCGCCGCGCTCTCGCGCCGACTGCCGGCCCCCCCACCCGGCCGGCGCTTATCCCCGATGTCATCACGCCTCACGCGGCACTCTCCCTTAAGCGTCCGACGCCCGGGCGCTCCTCGGCCGATGAGGACCGTCGCCTGGATGGCCCTCGGGCTGACGGCCGGGGCGGTGAGGTCCTGGGCCGCTCCCGCTTTCATCCTCGATGGGCGGATCGAAGAACTCGATGCCCGGATCGTGGCCGAGGACGCCGACGGCCGCGTCTCCGCCCTGGACGTCCTCTTCTATCTCGACATGACCCGCAACCCCTGGGTGCATCTGCCGGCAGAGGCCTGGCTCGCCGAGCCGGCGACGATCGCTCCGGCCTCCCAAGAGGCCCTTCGGGCTTCGACCGAGCTTTACCTGGCGATCCGTTCGCTGGCTCGCCAGGGAACGGCAGCGGCGCTGCCGGCGGCGCATCTGGCGCGTCTGGAGCTGACGGCGCTCAAGGCGGCCTGGGTCGATCAGGTCGTGCGGCCCGCCATCCGGGTCACGCCGACGGACGTGCACCACTATTACATCTCCAACCCGGAGCAGTACGCCGCCCCGCCGCGCCTCCAGGTCCGCTACATCTTCCTGCCGGTGCGGGACTTGAGTTCCGCCGAGGAAACGCGAGCGGGCGAGGCTTCATTGGGGGCGCTGCGCGATCGGATCGCCGACGGCGAGATCAGCTTCGAGGAGGCTGCTCGACGCTTCTCCCAGGCCCCCTCGGCGGCCCAGGGGGGGCTGCTGCCGGAGTTCGCTCCGGGGACCCATTTTGCCGAATTCGAACGTCAGGCCTTCGGGCTGCGGCAGCCGCGGACGATGAGCCCGGTCTTTGTCGGCAACGAGGGGGTCTATCTTCTGGAACTGGTCCGTCGGGAAGAACCGTCCCGCACGCCGGTGGTCGAGGTCGAGAAGGAAATCGCCGCTCGGTTGGCTCATGAACACGTTCGTTCATATTATTACCTGTTTCTCAATCGTCTGGCGCGCAAGACGTTCATCCGGGACCTGGCCTGGACGTGGGAAGGCGGGGCCGGCGATGGGCCGATCGCGATGGTCGGGGATCGCCGGCTGAGCCGCGATGAGATCCTGCGGCTCAATCCGGCGGTGATCAACGCCGGCTATGAGATTCAATGGGGGGCCGTTTTTCAGGAAGCCGCCGAATGGATCGAGGGGGAACTGATCCGGCGCGATCTCACGAAGCGCGCCCCCGGCCCATCGCGTTTTCAGGACCAGGCCCGCCGGATCGCGCGGGAAATCTTGACGGCCGAGCCGGTCCTTCTCGCCCGCGCCGGGTCCGAAGGCGCAGCCTCGGTCGAGGCGGCGCTCCGAACGCTGGGCAAGGGCGAGGAGGAGGCGCCGGGCCTGCCCGAAGCTCGCGTCGTGGCCGTGACGCTGCGATCGACCGGCGACGGCGTCACCGAGATCGGACGCGAGGAGTTCGCCCGGCGAACGCTCGCGCGCCTGGAAGCGGTCGTTCTCCAGGGTCGCCTGCCGACGCGGCCCGAGCCGACGGAGTTCGCTGAGACGCTCCTGACGGCGGCGGCCCGTCGGGGGGAGGCGGGCGTGCTCGACGCGATCGACGACCTCGAGAAGGCGCTGGAACAATCGCCGTGGGAGGGGGTCAAGATTTCGCTTCGACATCTGGGGTGGAAATCCTCCCTGACGGGCCTGGCCTGGCATCCGTCCCTGGCCTGGCTGGAGCCGGGGAAGGTCAGCCCGCCGCAGCCGATGATCGATCGCGTCGAGCACTACGTGGTCGTGGAGCGGCGATTCAATCCGGAGAGCCCCCTGCTGGAAGTTCCCCTGCTGATTCGCATCGCGGCCTTTGAGCGGCTGAAGCGAATCGCTCTGGAGGAGGAAGTCGAGCGGGTACGGGCGCAGCGGCCGCTCCGATCGGGGCTTGAGAGCGTGGCCGGCGGCTCATGAAGGTTCTGATCCTCGGCGGCGGCGGTCGCGAGCACGCCCTCGCCTGGAAGATCGCTCAGAGTCCGCTGTGTGAGGGGCTTTTCTGCGCGCCGGGCAATCCGGGCATCTCGCAGGTGGCCGATTGCGTCACGCTGAATCTCCGCCCGCCGTTCGAGCGGCTGATCGGCTTCTGCCGCCAAGCCCAGATCGATCTGGTCGTCGTCGGGCCGGAGGACCCGCTGGCGGCCGGCGTGGTCGACGCGCTGGAGGCGGCCGGCGTCCCCGCCTTCGGCCCGGGCGCCGCCGCCGCCCGTCTGGAAGCCTCTAAAAGTTTCGCCAAAGAAATCATGACGGCGGCGGGGATTCCGACGGGCGCGGCTTGCCCCTTCACGGAGGCCTCCGCCGCGCGCGAGCATCTGAACCGCCTTTCCCCGCCCTACGTCATCAAGGCCGACGGGCTGGCCGCCGGTAAAGGGGTCGTCGTCGCGAACGACCGCGCCCAAGCCGAGGATTGGATCGACGCGCTCCTGGAAGGGCGGCGATTGGGAGAGGCAGGGGCTCGGATTCTGATCGAGGAGTATCTGACGGGGATCGAGGCGAGCCTCCTGGCTTTCACCGACGGCCGGACCGTCCTGGCGATGGAACCGGCCCACGATCACAAGCCGGTTTTCGACGGCGATCGCGGGCCCAACACCGGCGGGATGGGCGCCGTCTCGCCCGCCGCCGCCATGACGCCGGGGCTGCGCCGGCGCGCGGTCGAGGAAATCTTGAAGCCTGCCGTGGCCGAACTCGCCCGCCGCGGGCTGATCTACCGCGGCGTGCTCTACGCGGGGCTCATGCTCACGGCCGAGGGGCCGAAGGTCGTGGAATTCAACTGTCGCTTCGGCGACCCGGAAACCCAGGCCTTGCTCCCTCGTCTCACCACGGATCTGGTCCCCCTCCTGCTCGCCTGTCGCGAGGGAACGCTCGCGGGGCTGGAGCTGGCTTGGCGGCCGGAGGCCTGCGTCTGCGTCGTGGCGGCCGCGGCCGGTTATCCGGGGCCTTCGCGGCGCGGCGACGTGATCGGCGGCCTGGAGGGGGACGGCGAGGACGTCATGATCTTCCACGCGGGGACGGCCTTCGACGCCGACGGGCGGATCGTCACGGCCGGCGGAAGGGTCCTGGGGGTGACGGCCTTGGGGAGCGACGCGGCTCACGCGCGGGACCGGGCTTACGCCCGGCTGGAGCGCATTCGTTTCAGCGGGATGCATTTCCGGCGCGACATCGGGCTTCGGCGGGCGGGGGTCCCCGCATCCGTTTGACGCAACGGCGTAGGCCGTCAATCCAGATACTTCGGATCAAGCGCGTCCCGGACGCCGTCGCCCAGGAAATTGAAGGCGAAGACGGCCAGGAAAATGAACACGCCCGGCGTCAGAAGCCAGGGGAAATCCACGAGCGCCCGCAACGCCTGGGCCTCGGTCAGCATGTTCCCCCACGAGGCCTGCGGCTCCTCGATCCCGACCCCGAGAAAGCTCAACGTCACCTCCCCGAGGATGTAGTAGGGGATGGAGAGCGTGGCCGCGATGATGACGTAGGTCAGCGTGTTCGGCAGCAGATGGAAGAGGATGATCCGAAGCGGGGAAGCCCCAAGGGCCCGGGCCGCCGCCACGTAGTCCAACTCTTTGGTGGCGAGGACCATCCCACGCACGACGCGCGCCGTCCCGGCCCAGTAGACCAGCCCCAGAATGGCGACCATCAGGACGTAAATCTGACCCGACTCCAGGCCCTCCCCCTCGGCGAGCCCGAACAGCCGGCCCAGCAACGGATTGGTCTCCGAGAGCGCCGCCCGAAGGGCGAGGATGAGATAGAGGACGGGGACGGACATCACCAGCTCGACCAATCGCATCAACGCCGCATCGATCCGTCCGCCGGCGTAGCCGGAAATCCCGCCGACGATGAGCCCGAGGGTCATCGTGATCGCCACGCCGATGAGCCCGATGCTCAAGGAGATCTTCCCCCCCGCGAGGATTCTGGAGAAGACGCATCGCCCCAGACCGTCGGCCCCGAAGAGCAGAAGGCGGGGCTGACCGAGAAGGGCCGCTCCCGCCGAATCCGGGCCCTCCGGCGGCCCCAGCCCGAACAAATGGCGATCGGTCTCGAACAACCACCAGAGCCGGTAACGATCCCCCCGGGCCCACAAGCGGAGGGGATAGCGTACCGAGGCGTCCTCGTCGTACTTCCGGCGGAGGACGTCGACGAGCTCCGTCCGATAAATGAACGGACGCCCATGGAATCGCCCGTCGGCGTCAACGAAGCGGAGCCGCGTCGGGGGATGATGAGGGGCGTCGGTCCTTGAGCGACGCGGATCATAGGGGGCGACGAACGAACCGAAGAGAGCCAGCACATAGAGCACGCCGAGCAGGACGGCCCCGGTCATGGCTGCGGGGTTGCCTCGGAGCCGCCGGAGAAAAACCCCGGCCGGCGAGCGGGGGGCGGAGGATTTCATCCGCCGGCCTCCCCGCCGAGCTTGATCCTCGGATCAGTGACGGCCAGCAGGATGTCGGCGATCGCGTTGCCGAGCACGAGCAAGGCCGTGGCGACCAGGACCGAGGCGTTGACGAGAAACAGGTCCTTGGCGAAGAAGGCCTCGACGGTCGTCCGGCCCAGACCCGGCAGGCTCATCACGACCTCGACCAGGAAGGCGCCGCTCAGAAGATCGGAGATGCTGTAGCCGAAGAGCGTGATCAGCGGGTTGATGGCGTTGCGGACGGCGTGGCGCATCAGGACGGCGCGCTCGGAGAGCCCCTTGGCCCGGGCCGTCCGGACGAAATCCGCCCGGAGCACGTCCAGCAGATGGCCGCGCATCTGGCGCATGTAAATGGCCGTCATGGATGACCCCAGGACGATCGTCGGCAACGCCAGATGCCGCGCGCGGTCCAGCCCCTTCTGCGCCAGCGTGAAACTCTCCCAGTGGCGGACGTCCTGCAAACCGCCGGTCGGGAACCAGCCCGTGACCTTGGCGAAATAGACGGCCAACAGGGCCAGAAAGACGCTCGGCATGGAGATGCCGACGAAGGCCGACGCCGAGGCCGACTTATCAACCCAGCCGTATTGGCGTCGGGCGGCGAGGATGCCGAGCGGCAGGCCGACCCCCCAGGCGAAGAACGTCGCGCAGAGCGACAGCAGGAGCGTGTTCCCCGCGCGCTCGCCGATGATCTCCAACACGGGCCGCTTCTGCGCGAACGAGTAACCGAAGTTGAGGCAGCCGCCGGGCCGCCACCAGGGAGTCCACTCCGCGCGATCCCCCCAGACGATTCCCTTCAGCCACAGGCCGTAAGAGACGATCCAGGGCCGATCCAGCCCGAGCCGTCTCTCCTCCCGCTGGATGTGTTCGAGCGAGATCTGCGGGTTGAGCTTGAGCTTCGTCAGATAATTGCCCGGGGATTGATTGATGAGGAAGAACGTGAGAAACGAGGCCGCCAGCAGGACGGGGACCGCCTGCGCCAGGCGCCGGAGAATGAAGCCGGGGAGGGACATCTACCCACTGCGGTCGGGCATTCGGCACGACGACGCCCCTGGCTCAATCTGGCGGCTGCCGCGCGTCTTCCAGCGCTGGCCTGACCGAGAAGCTTGGTCTCTCCGCGGCTTCGCGGCGTCCAGGTATGGCCTCAGGCGAAAGTTCACTGTGTCGGCAGGTCGCCTCATGCAGCGCGCGGGCCTCGCGCAGAGCCTCCTCTCGGAAGTACTTACTCAGGAAACACGGCGTATTCAGGTCCACTCTGCGGCCGAAGATGGACGAGAGTTCGTCCTGCATTCCGGAAAAGGCGAAGACGGCTCGCGCCCCCGGCTCGGACTCGACCAGGACGTCGACGTCGCTCGCCGGACCGAAATCCTCGCGCAGGATCGAACCGAACAGCGCCCGCCGTCGGATGCGATGCCGTCGGCAGAACGCCGTGAGCGCTTCTTCCGGAATCTCCCCGCCGTGATAATTCATGGTCCTCCGGCTGCGGGCGTTCAGGCCGGCGTGCCTCAGGTTCCCGGCCCCAGCGCGTCGTGTAAGATCGCGCGCAACTGGTCGATCAATGGCGGCAGGTCCTCGCTCACTATCCGCCAAAGGACATCAAAATCGACGCGATCGTAGCCGTGGATCAGCCGATCGCGGGTCCCGATGATCTGATTCCAGAGAATCTGCGGATGGGCCGCTCGCGTGGTCGGACCGATGCGCCGCGCGGCCTCGCCGATAATTTCGACCAGTCGAACCAGGGCGAGATTCAACATTCGATCCCCGTCGAGATCCGCCCGGGCGCGCCCCCGAGCGATGGCAACGGCCTCCAGGGCATGATCCAACATGTGGCGCATGATTACGCTGTCGTCACGCAGCGTCATACAATACCTCAGCCTCCCGCAGAACCTGGTCGGCAATATACCGGCTCAGCCAATGGGGTGTGTTCAGATCGACCTTCCGCCTCAGAAGACCCGATAGCTCCTCCTGAAGGCCGAAGAAGCCGAAGCCGGGGGTCGCCCCCGGCTCGAACTCGACCAATACGTCGACGTCGCTCGCCGGCCCGAAATCCTCGCGCAGGATCGAACCGAACAGCGCCAGCCGTCGGATCCGATGCCGTCGGCAGAAATCGGCGATCCGCTCCATCGGCATCTCAATCCCGTGATAAACCGCGCCGGCCATGTTGTCGCTATCCGTCAGCCGTCCCTCGTGGCGCTGGGGGGAGTCCTTCGCGCCCTCGGCCGAGCCCCCCGATCCCGGGCCGCCGTCACCGCCGCTTCCAGTAAAGCTGCTCGATGTTGTGCGTCAAGTGCGGCTCCAGAACCGAAGGCTTGAGGTTGCCGATCCGGTTGCGGGCCGCGACAAAGACCTGCTGCGCCACCAGCTCGATCGTCGGCTGATTCTCGGCGTAGATCGTCAGAATCTCGTCGTAGATCGCCTTCTGCTCTTCGTAGGTGAACACCCGCTTCATGGACTCGTACAAGTCGTCGATCCGGGCCTCCCAGGCCGTCGCCGGCGTCTTCTGGCTGGGGTTCCAGGAATGCAGCCGTCCGGCGCTCAGGAAGACGTTGGCGGCCTGCGCCGGATGCGGCGGGACGGCCCCGCCGATCCCCAGAAGGCACGCCTCGTAATCGTAGGTGTCGGCCGTCCGCGTCACGATGTCGTTGAAATCGAGCAGTTGCAGCCGCACGTCGAAGCCGAGCTTCGCGAGGTCCTCCTTGAGCAAGACGCCGATCTTCTCCCGAATCCGATTCTCCTTGTTGGTGATGATCGTGAAGCGGACGGGCCGGCCCTGCTCATCCTCGCGGAGCCCGTCCCCGTCACGGTCGACGAGGCCGATGCCGGCCAGCTCGCGAGCCGCCTGCTCCAGGTTGTAGGGATACGTCGGAATATCCGGGTTGTGCCAGCGTAGGTTGGACGGCCCCTCGGGACTATAGAGCGGGGCCCCCTGGCCGAACAGAATGGTCTGGACCATGGCCTCCCGATTGGCCGCCATCGAACAGGCGCGCCGGAACGCCACGCGGTCGAACCACCGGAGTTTGACGGGATCGACGTAAGGCCGATAGGAACGGGCGGCGATCTCGGGCGGCGGCTCGGCGCCGGGCCCCGGCGGCGTCCAGGCGACGCGGCGCCCCGCGGGGTCCAGATACGTGCCGCCGGGCTTGAGGTTGAACCACAGATACGTCGAGGCGATCCGAAGGCCGGGGTTGAAGACCGTGTAATCGCCGCGCGCCTGATCGTCCTGCAGGACAACCAGGTTCTGCGGTTGGATCGTCTCGATCAGGTCCAGATCGCCGGCCTGGAACCGGAGCGCCATGGCGTCAAAGTCAGGCACGTTGAGCACGACGAGCTCGTCCAGATAAGGCAGGCGCGTCCCCGGGGCGTCGAAGGCGCGGTAATGGGGGTTGGCTTCGAGGACCACCCGCTGGCCGGAGATAAAGGCTTTGAGTCGGAACGGCCCGCTGACGATCACGTCCGCCGGCGGCGTGTCCGTTCCCAGCCGATGAGCGAAGGAGCCGTCCTTGAGGAAGGATTCATAGCAATGGCGCGGGAGCGCCCGCAGCTCCCCGAGGTTCTGAAAGGCGAAGGAGTCCACCGTCGGAATCCGGGCGACGAACGTGAGCGGATCGGGCGCCGAAAAGACGTACGGCTCGCCTCCGGTCTGAAAGAACTCGCGCAGATGCGTGGGGACGTTCCCGTCGAAAACGCACTCGGCGAAGAAGACGAAGTCGTCGGCCGTGAGCGGGGCGCCGTCGCTCCATCGCAATCCCGGCCTCAGGCGAAAAACCCATTCCCGGCTCTCGGCCCGGTAAGCCCAACTTTCGGCCAGCGACGGCGTCTCGACCTGATCCACGTGATCGAAATCGAAGAGCGGGTCGAACATGAACCGGATGATCCGACGGGTCTCAAGGTCGTCCTCCGTCACCGGATTGAACGTCTTCGGGTCGCCGGCGATCGCCAGCACGAGTTTCCCCCCCTTGATGCCCGGCGTGATCCCCGCCACGACGCGCCCCCCCTCAGGGATGCTCACCGAGCCCAGCGATTCCCCGCCGCCCCCCTCTCCGGAGGCCGAGCCCTCGGCGCCCTCCTTTTCCCCCGCCGGGCCGCATCCGCTGAGAAGAACCGCCAGGAAAAACGACGTCGCCCCGCGCCAGCTTCGGTTCCCATGGGGGGACGGCTCCGGCCTGGAGCCCCGCCGAGAACCAAGACCGATCACGTCGACCCCCCGCTCTTGGGTTTTGAGCGGCCCCCGCGGCCGCGTCTAGCCGTCGGACGACGACGCGCCCGAGCCGGACGATCCTCACCTTCGGCGGCCGGAGGCTCATCGGGCGACGGTTCGGCCGCGGCGGCCGTCGGCTCGACTTCCGAGGAGGCTTCCCGAGCTGGAGGAGTCGCGGTTAAGGGGGGTTCGTCAGCCGGCGCGGGCCGGCTGCCGAAGGAGACTAACCGGCGGCCCCCCCGCGTCGAAGGTTCTGGCGCCTCGGGCTCCTGAAGCACATCGGCGGCCCGACGGACCGTCACGCCCTCCAAGTGCGCGTAGCGGCGCGTGGGATCGGTCGGGGGCTGCTCGGCGGGGGCCGGCTCGGCCTCCAGGGCCTCCCCCTCGGGCTCCGGCGGCACCAGCCGAGGCCCCCGCTCCACGCGATCGCCCTCTCCTCGGAAACGGCCGCGGCCTCGGCCACGATGCCGATACCGACCGCGACGTCGGTCCTCGCGTTCCTCGGCTGTCTCCCCATCGACGGATTCAAACTTTTCGGCCGTCGGGGGGCGGTAATTGACGAGCGCCAGAAGGGCCAGTTCGTACCCGAGGGCGCCCAAGCCGGTGATCTGGCCGATGCAAACCGGCGCCAGCAGGGATTTATGCCGAAACTCCTCGCGAGCGTAGATGTTGCTCAGGTGAACCTCGACGACGGGGGCCGAACTGGCGGCCACGGCGTCGCGCAAGGCCACCGACGTGTGCGTGTAACCCCCGGCGTTGAGCACGACCCCCTGGAACCGGTGGGCGGCCTCCTGGATGGCCACGATCAAATCCCCCTCGTGATTGCTCTGTCGAAGCTCCACGTCAACGCGCAGTTGAGCCGCGCGCCTGCGGACCGAGGCTTCCAGGTCCGCCAATGTTTCGCGTCCGTAAATCTCGGGTTCACGCGTCCCGAGCAGGTTCAGGTTCGGTCCGTTAAGCACCAGGATGCGCATGAGTTTGACCTCGTCAGATGGCTCCCCGTCCGGCCGAGCGGCCGGCCGGCGGGCGTCGATTAACCAGGATCCATCGCGGCCAGCAGAGAGGCTCGCGCCGCCGATTCGGCCACGCCTTCGCGCAGCGCGACCTCCCCGATCCCGCTCGGGACGACGAAGCGCAGCCGCCCGTCCCGCGCTTTCTTATCCGCCCGCATCGCCTCGAAATAAAGCTCGGGAGGGAACGCCGGCAGCGAGGCGGGCAATCGCAGCCGCGCGAGGAGCGATCGCAACCGCTCGGTCACCTCGGGCGAAAGTCCCCCGACGATCTCCCCCAGACGACAGGCCGCCACCATCCCGCCGGCCACGGCTTCCCCGTGGCGCAGGCCCTGATAGCCTTGTAGCGTCTCGACGGCATGGGCGAACGTGTGACCGAAGTTGAGGATGGCGCGCAGGCCGGTCTCGGTCTCGTCCTGGGCGACGACGGCCGCCTTGATCTCGCAACTGCGGGCGATCAGCCGCGTCAGGGTGTCCGGATCGCGCGCCAGGGCCGCCTCGGCGCGCGCCTCCAGGAACTTGAACAGGCTCTCGTCGGCGATCATGCCGTATTTGACGACCTCGGCCAGGCCGGCGCTCAACTCTTCGGCGGGCAACGTATCGAGAAACGCCAATTCGACGATGACGATCGCCGGCTGCTTGAAAGCGCCGATCAGGTTTTTCCCCCGGGGGTGGTTGACGCCGGTCTTCCCCCCGATCGAACTGTCGACCATGGCCAAAAGGCTCGTCGGCATCTGCGCCAGCCCGAGGCCGCGCAGGAAAGTCGCCGCGGCGAACCCGGCCACGTCCCCGACGACCCCGCCCCCCAGGGCAATGAGGGCCGTCTGTCGCCCGTAGCGCCGCTCCAAGAGCCAATCGTAAATCCCTTCGACGGTCGAGAGCGTCTTGGCCGGCTCCCCCGCCGGGATGACGCAGGTCTCGACGTGGATCCCTCCCCGGCTGAGCCCCTGGCGGACCCGAGGGCCCCAGAGCGCCTCCAGCCGGGCGTCGGTCACGAGAACCCCACGGCCGCCGACCAACGCCTCGGCCAGGGCCACCCCGGCCTCCTCCAGCCAGTCGCGTCCGATCTGAATGGCGTAGGCCCGGTCCCCGAGCGGGACCGGCACTGTCGTCAGCGTCTTCATCCCGAAACCAAGCGGGCCCAGATAGCCTCGGCAACGGCCTCCGGCGTCCGGCGATCCGTATCGATGCAGATCGGAAGGGCCTGATAGGCCGCCTGGCGCTGATCGAGAAGCTCCCGGATGCGCCGGCGGGGATCCTCGCCTTCGAGCAGCGGACGCCCCGCTCCGCCCCGGACACGATGCCAGATTTCCTCCGGCGAGGCCATCAGGAAAACCACCATGCCGGCGGCTTCGGCGGCGGCGCGATTCTCCGGTCGCAGCATGAAGCCGCCGCCGGTGGCGATGACGCAGCGCTCCATCGTCGCCAGCCCTTCGGCCACCTCCGACTCCCATTGGCGAAAAGCCGCCTCCCCCTGAGCGCGGAAAATCTCGGCCACGGCCCGCCCCGCCCGGCGCTCAATCAATTCATCAGTGTCGACGAACTGCCAGCCCAGACGGGCCGCCAGCAGCTTGCCCACCGTCGTCTTGCCCGACCCCATAAAGCCGGCCAGAATCACGTTGCGAGGCAAGGCGTTGGTCACGTTTGAAGGGATGGCGAACGTTCCCGGGGGAGCTGAATCGGCGCGTCGGCTTCTGGCGCCGGGGACGGGGCGGCCGGAGGGGCGGCCGAGCCGCAATCGGGGGCCAGGGGGCCCCAAGGCGACCTTCCCGCATCTCTATTGTCCTGATAATGCTTGAGTTAGGCAACTTGGGAAGCCGCGAGGCTGTGACGAGCGTTTTCCCGCGGGTCCAAGCCTGTGAAAATTTCACCCTCCGACGCCTCTACATATTTCGTTTGACTTGAGTTAATCTTGTAACAATAAATAGTCCATGAACCGGGAGGGGACAGCAACCTCGACACTTCGGCCGCCTGCGGACCGAGTCTATCGAGGACGAAAAATCCCCAAGGCCGTCATCAAACGGCTTTCCCTCTACGCGCGCGCCCTCAAAATCCTCTCCGTCAACCGGATCGAGAAGCTCTCCAGCCAGGAACTCGGCCAGGCCCTGGGGATCAACCCCGCCCAGGTGCGTAAGGACCTGGCCTATTTCGGCCAGTTCGGCATCCCCGGCTTCGGCTATTACGTCGAAGAGCTGCGGGGGCAGATCAAGACCATTCTCGGGACGGATCGGATCGTTCGGATCGCGCTGGTCGGCGTCGGCAATCTCGGCCAGGCCCTCTTGAGCTACGCGGCCTTCCGTCAAGAGGGCTTCATCTTCGTGGCGGCCTTTGACTCCGATAAGCGCAAGGTCGGCGGCGAGCGCAACGGCGTCCCGATCTTCCACGCCGACGAGATGAAAACGCGGCTGAAGGAGCTGGGGGTGGACATCGTCATCTTGGCTGTCCCGGCCCATGCGGCTCAGGCCATTGCCGAAACGGTCGTCGAGGCGGGCATTCACGCCCTGCTCAATTTCGTCCCCGTGCGGCTGGTCGTCCCGCCTCAGGTGAAGGTGCACTACGTCGATCTGACGATCGAGATCGAAAGCCTGAGCTATTACCTCCGCTGACGGGGGGGATGCCATGAGGGGAGATCCATCACCGCGGAGACGCCAAGGACGCGGAGCGATCGGCTGGGGGGAGAGTCTATCGAGGCTGCGCCGTTGAGGATTCGACAGGATTGGGAGAATCCTCAGGAGTTGGTTTGTACGACTTTTCCGTTGTTCGATGGCCCTCGGATTCGCGCCTGGGCCGGGTCGCCTCATCAACGAGACGGTCGAGGGACCATCCTCTCTCCTGCCGCTCTCGCCGCCTCGCGCATCCACACCCCCCGCTGAACGCGCTCGAGGGTTCCTCGGGCCCTCGCGCCACGGACGGACCGAGGCAGAAGAGGCTTCTCCCTCCGCGATCTCGGCGGTTGTGATTCCCCCGGCCCGTCGAGGGGGCCGCCTCAGTAAGCGAGGGCGGGGCGGCGGACCTGCCGCTGGAGCGTCGTGATCTGCGCCGCGCCGAAGGCGACCTCCTGCACCGGCGGCTTGAATTCAAGCCCGAAGGTCACGTCGAACTCCAGCGGATTGTCGCGTCGATCCCTGGCCTCGCGCACGTCCCGGCGCACCCGGACGCGCAGCGAAGCGACCGCATCATGCAGGTCACGCTGCAAGAGCCAGGAAACCTCCCGCAGGCCGCTGACCCGGTCGTCCCACCGCAGCCGGATTTCGGTGTCCCACTTCGGTCCCAACTCGCGGCCATAGACCCACGTCGTTTGAATCCGGTTATCCTCGTCGGTGAAGAAGGAGCGATCGTCGAGGTCGTCGTCCTCGGCGCTCTCGCCGTGGACGCGGCGCGTCGAGATCCCCAGCCGCGTGTACCAGCGGCCGTGGATGGGTTGGTAGCGGGCGTCGAAATTGGCCAGATCGACCGTCTGCTCGCCGGAGCGCGGATCGGACGGATGAAACAGTTCGCGCCGGACCTGACCGATGGAGGCGCCCGCCTGGAGCGTCTGCGTTCGGTTGATCCAGTTGGTCCCGAGGGTCCAGTAGCCGAGCGTCTCGTTGGGGAAACGGTCGCTCTTGCTTTCGAGGTTAAGGCCAAAGTTGAAGTAGGCGACGAGCGACGGGTAGAGCAGTTGATAGGTGAGCCCGCCCTCAAACCAGTGCTCGCGGAGGCGGTAATTGAAGAGGTCCTCGCGGGAGGTCACGTCGCCGAGGCGGGCGTAGAAGTCGCCGATGAAGTCATCGGTCGTCTCGCGCCATCGCCAGAGGAGATAGGCCGAGAGGGCGTCGGAGATGCGGTAATTGAGCCGGAGCTCGGCGTCGATCCAGGCGTAAAACGGTTCGATGTCGTCCAGGTTGAACTCCTCCTCGCCCACGAGAAACGTCCCGTCGGTCTCGACGAATCTCAGGCCGTCGACGCGCCGGAGGCCGTCGGGGCCCGGAAGATGGGACGAGAAGTCGATGCCGAGGTCATCGTCGCTCCGGTCGGCCACGCCGAAGCCGACGCCGAGCTTGGCGAGCAGCACCATCCGTTCGGTGATCTGATACTGCCAGAGCAACTGATGATAGACATCGATCCCTCGGACGCGCGCGTCGTCGTCCTCATCGACGATGTTGAGCCCCTTGTCCAGATTGTTGTAGGCCCGGATCTCGGAAAGGATGTAGAGGGGCCAATCGCGGATAGGGAGATAGCGCGTGGCGAAGGTGGCCTCGGGGAGCCGTTCGCTGACGCGCCCCCAGCGGGAGCGGGCGATCGAGTTGGCGCGGACGTCCCTCAGGCGACGGCCGGGGTCGAACTCAAAATCCAGGTTGTTGTCGGCAGGATCGGAAAAGTCGTTGAATCGGTCGATCCCGGCGCGGTCCTTGATCTCAAACAGGACTCTCAGGACGTAAGCCTCGCGCAGGTAGGTCAGCGCGGCCCGGGCGCGGCGCTCGATCTGGCGCTCTCGTTGAAAGCCGTCCTCGGCGAACTGATCGAGGATATCGTAGAAGATTTCGGGGTCGCTGAAGTAGTCGATGTTGAACGTGGCATAGAGATGCGGCGTGATCTGAGAGCGGTGTCGCCAGAGAATCTGCCAGCGCTCGTCTTCGCGTTCCTTTTCCTCGTCCTCGTCGATGTCGGCGTCGGCCACGCGCCGTTCGGAGTCGAAGATCCCGTAAATCTCGAAGTAGCCCCGGTGCCGCCCGAAATCGAACTCATATTTGTAATTGGCCCCCCCGCCGAGCCCCCGCTTGCTCAGGATATCGGCGAAGACCTGGGCCTGACCGAAGGAGCGGGTTTCGAACCGCGTCTCGTCGTCGAAGCTCGGCTCGGCGGTCGAGTGCTCATACTGGTAGCCGATTCGGAGCCGGGCCCCCGTTCGCCCGCCGACGCCGACCTTGAAGAACCAGGGAGCCCCCTCGGCCAGCGACCGCGAATAAAACGGCAGGTATAAGACCGGCACTTCGCCGATTCGGAACGTCGCCCCCCGGAAGAAGATGCGATCGTCGGGGAAAAGGATCACCTCGCGGGCCCGGATGCTGTAGTGCGGGATCGGGAAGCTGCAGGTCGTGATGGCCGTATCCCGGAAAATCGACTCATATTGGGAAAGCTGCTGGAAGGGAGGGACCTGGGGACCCGCGTCCGGCCCGGGGGGAAAGGTCTTGAAATAGACGGCGCCACTGCGGCCCCAGGCGTTGAACGCCACGCCTTCTTCCTCGGCGAAGTTATAGCGCAGCGAATCGGCGCGCAGTTCGTCCTCGCGGGCGTCCTCCTGCAACACGCGCAAGATGACGTTCCCCTCGGCCTGGACTTCCTGAAGCCGGTTGTCCAGGATCACCCGGTCGGCCTCCAGGAAATACTTGCGGTAAATGACCTGCGTCCGGCCCGGCCCGTAGAGAATGCCCCCCTCCTCGTCGTAGTCGAGGAAGCCCTCCAGGGGAGTGATGCGCAACTCCCCCTCGACGGGGCGTTCGGGCGAGATGCTCCGCCGGATGACGCGCAATCGCTCGGCCTCGGAGGGATCGTAGCGCGGCGGCGTATAAGGAAGCACCGGCTCCGGCGCGGCCTGAGCCGGCTTCAGCCGGGCGGCCTCGGCGGGGTCGAGCTCGGAGGCAGGCTCTTGGGCATTAAGGGGCCGGATGAGCGTCGCCAACGCGAGCGCGGCCGCCCAGGCCCACCGCCTCTGTCTTGCGATCGGGAAGTTCAACGGCTCAGCTCCCGGAACTCCGTCGCCGACGGCCCCGCCCGGCCGCGGCCCCAGGGCGTCGCCTAATGCCGGAGGGCGCGCCACCAGAGCGCCGTCCCGGCGACGGCGAAGACCAAGATTGGCGAAAAGATCACGGCCGCGCCAATGGATTTTTCCGACTCGACCATGGTGTAGCCGGTCCGCGTCAACAGGTGATAAACGAGCGTGAGCGCCAGGGCCAGCGTGACGCTCAGGGATTTGCCCGTGGGCCGCAGCCAGATGGCCAGCGGCAGCCCGACGAAAGCGAAGAGAAGGCACTCCAGGGAGAGGGCATAGCGCTCGAGGGCCGTGGCTTTGGCCCGCAGGCGATACCGCGGCTTGAGATCATTATCGGCCGAGCGCCGCCAGAGCTCCGGGATCGTCAGCGTCCGCCGTTCCTTGGACGTGTCCTGCCCCTCGATGGCCTCCACTTTCGTCATTCGGCCGAACTCGATCATGACGTAATCGCGCTCGCCGGTCGGCGCCGCCGGGGCCGAACCTTCGCCGGCCAGAAGGACCGGCTGACCGCCGGCTTCGAGCGGCGGCTCCTCCTGGATGGCTTCCAGGATATGGATGGAGCCCTCGTTCAGCTCCATCCGGACCGCCCCCAGGGCGGGGTCCGTGGCGAAGGCCGCCCGATCGGCGAAGACCCAGAGCGGCTCATGGGACTTGCCTTCGAGTTTGATCTCGTATTCCAGGCGCTGGTACTCCTCTTCGGTGAATTCCCCCTGGCGCTGACGACGGCGCAGATCGCGGAGCTTCTCCTCACGACGGAGCTTGCGTTGGACGTCGTCTTCCTCCTTGAAGTCGGCCCGGTCCAGGAGAAGCGTCACGTCGCCCATCGCGCCCGTCTCGGGCTCGCGCCGGCCGAAATAGAGGTTGAGCCCGCCCAAGTCCTGGAACAACTCGTCATAGACGCGCCCGGGCTGGAGGTTGGCGAACTCCGAGACGAGCAGCCGCCCGGCCTTAAGAATCGAGGCCCGCACGAGCCGAGGCTCCACGTCGTAATAGAGCCAGACCGACCCGGCCGAGAGCGCCCCGGCGAGCCCGAGGAGCGGGGCGAAAACGACAAGCAGATGCAACCCGCCGGTCTGCATGGCGCGGACCTCCAGGTCCAGCGTCATCCGGCCCACGCCGATCATGACGCCGATCAGGAGCGCCATTGGCGTGATCAAGAGGAGCGTCGTCGGCAGCGCCATGAAGAACGTCTGAACCACGTCGGCCTGCGAGACTTCCTCCCGGAACATGAGCCGCATGATGACGAGCAGCAGCCGCTGGTCGTGCCCGGGGACCTTCGTGATCGTGAGAATGAAAAACGTGAGGGCGACGACCGCCAGCAGCGTCGGATAAGTCACCTCGCGCAGGACGTAGCGCCAGAGAATGCGGGGGAAACGATTCAAGACCGTCGAACCGGGGCCGGAACCTCGGCGGGTCATTAGGCCAGCCCCCCGCCGGCCTTGTCAATGCCCCCTCCGCCCCCGACGGCGCGGGCCACGCCGGACTTGATTCGCGGCCGCCGCTCGCCCATCATGGCCCATCTCCGGCGGGCGGAAAGGGGCCATCATGAGGCAGCGCGAATCCATCTGGAGGCGGGCGGCGGCCTGCGGGATCGTCCTGGGCTTGGCGGCCCGGGCCCTGGGGGCCGACGGCGACGCAGGCTCAAGCGGCTCGGAGGTTTCGGCCCGGCTGGTGCTGGAAGAGGTCGGGGGAGGAACCGACTCGGCCGTCTCGCCCGACGGCCAGTGGATCGCCTTCAGCAGCCGCCGGAGCGGCAATCTGGACGTCTGGATCGTCAACACCGAAACGCGCCAGACCCGCCAGATCACGACGCATCCGGCGACGGACAACGAGGCGCGCTGGCATCCCGAAGGGACCCATCTCGTTTTCGTTACGCAGCGTAACCGCAGCCAGGACATCTATATGCTCGATCTCCGGACGGGCGAAGAGACGCCGATCGCCACCGAGCCGTTCAACGAGGACTACCCATCCTTCGCCAAGGACGCCTCGGAAATCTGCTTTACCGGCGGGCCGCCCGGCTTCCGCGAGGTCCAGGTTTACAATTTCGCCACGGGCCGGATCCGCACCGTGACGCGGGGGTTCGGCTACGTCGGCTCGACCAACTTTTCCCCCGACGGCCAGTGGATCGTTTTCCACGCCTACTACGACAACAGCTATAACAGCGGCAAATCCGATCTGTTCATCGTCCCGGCCCAAGGGGGGGAGCCCCAGCCCATCACCCACGATCGGGACATCTGGGATTATAAGCCCAACTGGTCCTGGGACGGCCGCTGGATCACGTTCTCCTCCAAGCGGGAAACGCCGAACTTCAATATCTGGATCATCCGTCCCGACGGCTCGGACTTGCGGGCGATCACACGGGCGGTCGGCGTGGACCTCCGCTGGTCCAATTGGACGCGCGACGGTCGCCTGGGCTGGCATCAGGTCAACCCGCAGACGGGACGACTCCGCCTCCTGGACATCGAAAGCGGTCAGGTCGCCGATCTGCACCTCTCGGACTTCAACATCGAGGACCTGGCGATCTCCCCGGACCGGACGCGCCTGGTTTACGAGACCGACGCGCAGATCTACGTCGTCGAGGCGCGCCCCGGCGCCGAGCCCCAGCGCCTCCTCAGCGGCCTCGCCCCCCGTTGGACGCCCGATGGCCGGTCGATCGCTTACCTGCGCGACCGGCGGAGCCGGATCGCCATCGTCTCGGCCGACGGGGGAGAGCCTCGGCTGATCGACCTCAGGCCCTCGGATTGGCCCGCGCCCGCGGCCGACGGGTGGTCCCCCGATGGACGGCGGCTGGCCGTAGCCGTGACCGACATGGGCGCGCACGTTCTGACCGTGGTCGAGCCCGACGGCTCCAAGCGCCCGCTCGTCGCGGGGCCCGACCCCAAAACCTCGATCTCCTGGTCGGCCGACGGGAGATTCATCTTCTTCGCCGAGAACCACCCCGCCTCCGTCGGCTACTACCTGACGACGGAGCCGGTCGTCGCTCCCGGTTCATGAGACCGCTTGCGTTGGCGTGGGCCGTCGCGGTGGCGGCCTGCGCCGGGACGGATCGCCCCGGCGACGCTGAGGGCCGAGCCGCGGCCCGTCAGGCGCCGGCGTTTGAGCCGGCCCCGGATTTCGAGCTGAGCGACCTCGACGGCGAGCGCGTACGGCTCTCGGCGCTCCCGGCCCGCCTGACGATCGTTCACTTCTGGTCCACCTACAGGGAATGCGCCGACGATCTCCGGCTTCTGGACCGGTTGCAGCGACGCTACGCCGCCCAGGGGCTCCGGGTGCTCGCCCTGGCCTATAGTTCCGGGAGCCGGGTTGAAGTCGCCCGCTTCCTGGCCGCCGTCGGGGCCGAGCCGCCGACGCTCTTGTGCGACCGTCGAACCCGCGAACTCTACGATGTCATGACGTTTCCGACGACCTATCTGCTCGACCACCAACGGCGCATCCGCTATTGGATGTACGGCATCCTTGACGAAGAGCACTGGGACCGGCTCATCGCCGAGGCCCTCGCCAACCCTTAGGACGTCTTCGACCCGGGGGATGAACAGGACCACAAAGACACCCAGAAAACCTCACAATTAAAGGGGCGGAATCCCTTCCGCGCCGTGATCCCCGCCTCGTGCAGAATTCATCGCCTCAGAAGTCCGCTTCCCTGCGTCCGCGCCTTGTCGGGACTGTGAGTTTCCTTCAAGTGCCTCCTTCCCCGTTTAGGGGGCTTCGTCGAGGACGTATTCGATCCAGCTTTCGAACGTCTCGCCGTCGGGGCCGGAGTTGACCCGGGCCCGCGGGTCGGGGTTCTTCGGGTTGGCGGCGGAATTATCGAACCGGGCCACGGCGACGATGACGGTTCCGCCGGCGACCCTCAGCGGCGTCTTGAGCACATAGCGATACATCCACTGCGGCTGCCAGAGCGGAATGTCGAGCAGCAGATGCTGCGTCCCGTCGGGTTCGACCGCGCGATATTTGACGGATTTGCCCCGCAGCCCCATCGTCGGCTGAAGCGAAACGATCGCCGCGGCGCCGGGGAACTCCAAGAGCGTCGAGACGACATGATCGGACGTCCCGGGGGCGATCGAGAACGGCGGGGCGGTCACCGGGTCCTGGCGCGTGGCTCGCAACCCCGCCGTCTCGCGGGCGAAGAATAAGCCGAGCGTCGGACGATCCACGACTTCCGTGCCCCCGGGCTTGGCGTATCGGATCCGGACGGCGACGGGTTCCCCCGGCCGAAGAAGCCGGCCGAAGCCCGGCGGGGCGCGATCGACCAGCGCCCCGGGCCGGAAGCGGCCCAGCGGCCCCCCATCCAGACCCAGGAAGTTGATCTCATTGCTCAGCCGAAGCTCCGCGGCGAGGACCCAACGTTCCGTGTCCCCTTCGATCGGAATCGTCAAGTCGACGACCCCGCCTATCTGCTCGGCCGGGAGCGTTATCTCCGGCAACTCGATGATCCGGTCCGGGGAACCCATTGGCCACCCGTCGGCGGGGAGAGGCGGCGGGGCGTAGTCTCCTTCGCCCCTGGGGTAACCGTCGGCGATCCATTGTTCGAGGAGCGCCATCTCCGGCGGCGTGAGGTACGTGGCGTTGGCGAACTCGCCGACGCCGGGGTCGGCGGGCCACGGCGGCATGGCGCGGGTCTGGATCACCGCGAGCATGGGCGTGTTCGTCGCCGAGGCCCAGCGTCGAATCTCCTCGTAGCTCGTGAAGCTCATGGGGGAGGCGCCGCCGGGCCGGTGACAACCGAGACAGCGATGCTCAACGATCAGCCCGACGCCCCCGGCGTAGGTCGGTTCGAGCGCGAGACCTTCGAGCCAGGCCGGGCGCCACTCCTCGCCGAGGCCACCCGGCTGGCCGGCGGCGGGAATCAAAGGAAGGATCGCCCCGATGAGGACGAGCCTGACCGGGCCGACGAAGCGCATGACCCTCAAGCGATGAACGGACACGGGCCCGACCTTCTCAATAGCTCAGACGCGCGACGGCCGCGCGGTCGCTCTCGACGAGCGGCTCAAATCTCACATCGGGGAGCCGATCCTGCAAGCGCCGGAGCGCCTCGGGACTTCCGGCCAGGGCGGTCAGCCGCAATTGCCGGAGCCGATCGAGCGAGGGTTCCTCAAAGAACCCGGCGGCCGCCTGCGTCTTCTCCTCGATAAACGGCGTATTGAACGGATGGCCGAGCAAGGGCCGATGCGGCGTGAGCACCGGCAGCAGGCGCTCCAGCTCGGCGAAATCCCCCGGCAGCCCGATCGCGTGGAGCGTGAGCCGTTCCTCGACCGTGTCGAGCGCCTCGAACATCCGAAGCGCCGGGCGCGGGATCGAATAGACGGGGACGCGCCGGGCCAGATCCTCCCGGAAGAGAGCCAGGCGGACGAAGTTATCCGGAAGCTGAAGGAGGAGAATCATCGCTGCAATAACCCAAGCCCACGGGCGCCGCCGCCGCCTCAGCCGGCTCAAAAGCCGGTCGAGCCCGCAGACGGAAAAGTAAACCAGCGGGATGAAAAGGTAGCCGCGGGTGAAGTGCATCGGCTGCACGGGTTTCATGAATCGCGCCCAGCGGTCGTGAAAGACCAGCGCCGCCACGACGACCAGCCACACGGTCATCAGACGGACGGCCCGCCGACGCCGCCAGTCGCGGCGGAATCGCGCGGAGAGTAAATAAGCCGCCGGCAGCGCGACCCAAAGCCCGTAAGCCGGCCAGAGCATCCGCGTCAGGAGCGGATTGCCGAAGTCCGCGATGCGCGCCTGCGTCGCCGCGTGTTCCTCGAATCTCGGAAGGAAGGCCAAGTAATACGTCAGAAAGAGAACGTTAACGGCGGCCACGCCCGCGGCGGCGATCCCTGGACCGCGACGACGGACCATGGCCGTCTCCACGATGAGGAACGCCATGGCCACGAGCCCCAACTCCAGACCCGTGAACGGATGCGCCCACCAGGCAAGAAAAACGCCCATCGGAGCCCATCCGGCCCGGCCCCTCGCCAGGGCCAACGCCGTCCCCAAGAAGAGAACGTGATAGATCGGCTGCGGCATGAACGTGAGGCTCCGGAACAGGTTGAGATGCCATTCGCCGTAGCCCCCCTCGGCCTGACGAAACGCCTCCGGCCAGCCGAGCATCCACTCGCCGAGCGGGACCGGAAAATCGCCCCCGGCGCGGTTGAGCGCGAAATCGACCAGATGGCGCGCGAGGGCGGTCCAGGCGGCCGCTCCGCCCCCGGCCGACAGCGCCAGGGCCGACCAGCGCCGCCAGCGGCGCCCCGTCGGCGCCTGCCTGAAGATCGCCAGGGCCAACCCGAGGGCCGCGACGCCGAAGACGAAGCGGAAGGCCAGATCGATCGTTTCCCACGAGAGGCCGCTCAGGCGCCACGCCCACCCGACCAGCAGAAAACCGAGGTGTGAGTAGATCCGGGGGCTATCGGGACGATTGGAAAACGGGGAAGCGTAGAAAAGGCCGTTGCCGTTCTCGAAAAGTTCGCGCGCGGCGGCGTAATAGACCACCTGATCGACGTGGACGAAGCCGAGCGGCGCCCGGTCCGGGGGGAGGCTCCACCGCGCCGAATAGATCGCCCCCGTCAGCAGCGCCGGAAGCCCCCAGGCCAACGCCGCGGCAAACAGGCGGGCTCGACGGGAACGGCCGACGCGACGGCCGATCATCGGCCGCCGACCCGCGGGGCGTCGACGCGAGCCGGGGCGTCGGGCGGCCTCAGAATCCCAACTGAAGCCGCGCCCCCTCGGAAAGCATCGTCATGTTCCATTGGGGCTCCCAGACGACTTCGACGCGCGCGTCGGCGACGCCCGGCGCCTGGCGCGTCTTGGCTTGAACCTCGCCCGGGAGCGTCCCGGCGGCGGGGCAATTCGGGGCCGTCAACGTCATCTTCACGTCCACGGATTGATCGGGCTTCACGTCGATGTCATAGATCAGACCGATATCGTAGACGTTGACGGGGATTTCGGGATCGAACACCGTCCTCAAGGCGGCGACGATCCCTTCCCGCAATCGGCGGGCTGTCTCGGGTTCGTCGGGCCCGAACTCGCGGGAGTGATGGGGTTTGAAATCGGTTCCGGGTTCCATCGCCGGCTCTCGGCTCGATCACGTCGCTCCGGCCCTCGGCGGGCCATCGGTCCGCGCAAGGTGGCGCTTGGCGGCGGCCGTCGCCATCTGCACCATCGCCATCAAACCCATGCTTTTCCCCATCGAAAGTTCGCGTCCGAAGATCGAGTAAATGACGTCGGCCGGGACGCGGGCGACCTGGGCGAGCGGCGCGCCGGAAAGCGTCTCGTCGAGGATCACGGCCGTGGCCATGGCCGAAATCCCCTGCGGGTTCTCGACGGCGAAGTCATACTTGAGCGTCCCGTCGGGTTGTTCGCGCCAGAAGATGAACGCCTCGGATTCGCAGTGGGGGACGCGTCGATCCTCGGGGAACGGCCGGCGCGCGACCTCCTCGGGAACGCTCCGGAAACGCTGGGCGGTGGCGATCAGGGCTTCGATCCGCTCCTGGCGGTCCTCCATGAGCGCGAAGGCGTCAAGCAGCTCGGCCAGGCGGGGCGGGAGATCGACCGTGGAGGTTTCCATCGCCGCTATCCTCGGCGCCTGAGGCCGGGGCCTCAGGGCTTCTCGATCGGCGCGCCGACGAGATTGCCCCATTCGGTCCAGCTCCCGTCGTAGTTGCGCACCTTTTTCATGCCCAGAAGATAGCCCAGCACGAACCAGGTGTGGCTGGAGCGCTCGCCGATCCGGCAGTAGGCGATCACGTCATCGTCGGGCTTGAGCCCGGCCTCCCCCGCGTAGATCGCCCGCAGCGCTTCGGCGGATTTGAACGTCCCATCCTCGGCGTTGACCGCTCGAGCCCACGGGACGTTCTTCGCCCCGGGGATATGCCCGCCTCGAAGCGCCCCTTCGTTCGGATAGTCCGGCATATGGAGGCGCTGGCCAGTGTATTCTTCCGGGCTGCGGACGTCGATGAGCGGCCGACCGGCCTGGACGTGCTTCATCACCTGATCGCGGAAGGCGCGGATTTTGCGGTCGCTTCGGTTCGGCGTGGGATATTCGGCCGGCGGGACCTGCGGTACCTCGCGCGTCAGGGGGCGGCCTTCTTTCTCCCATTTCAGGCGCCCGCCGTCCATCACGCGCGCCCGACGATGACCGAACAACTGAAAAATCCAGAAGGCGTAGCAGGCCCACCAGTTGTTCTTGTCGCCATAGAAAACGACGGTCGTCTTCGGACCGATCCCGCACCGCCGCATCAGCTCGGCGAACTTTTCCGCCTGGAGATAGTCCCGGATCGTCGGGTCGTTCAGGTCGCGCGTCCAATCGATTTCAACGGCCCCGGGGACGTGGCCGGCGGCGTAGAGCAAGGGGTCCTCGTTGGACTCGACCACCCGGACGCCCGGCTTGTTCAGATTGCGCGCCACCCAGGCCGTGGAAACCAGGACCCTGGGCTTGACGTAGCCGCGATCTTTGATGGCTTCGGCCATGCGAGGCTCCTCGCCGGTTCAGACCGGCTTGCCCGACGGGATGGATGGGGGCCGGGGCGGCGCGGCCCCGCCCGGCTCAATTCCCCCCGGCGACGCCCTGAAAACGCGTCTGGACGAGCCGCTCCAGACGCTCGCGCAGCGGAACGACCTCGATCTGCTCGATCATCTCGTTGGCGAAGGCGAACGTCAGCAACGCGCGCGCCTCCGATTCGGCGATCCCGCGCGTGCGCAGGTAATAAAGCGTCTGCGGGTCGAACTGGCCGATCGTCGCCCCGTGCGTGCACTTGACGTCGTCGGCGTATATTTCCAACTGCGGCTGGGAATCCAGCGTCGCCTCCTCCGAAAGCAGGAGCCCCCGGTTGGATTGCTTGGCGTCGGTCTTCTGCGCGCCGGGCCGAACGCGAATGCGCCCGGCGAAAACCCCGCTGGCCTGATCGGCCAGAATCCCCTTGTACAGCTCGTAGCTGTCGCAGCGGGGCTCGGCGTGGTCGAGAAACGTGTGGTGATCAACGTGCTGAGCCCCCTTGACCAGATAAAGCCCTTTGAGGCGCGCCACGATCCCCTCCCCCGCCAGACACGCCCCGATGTCGTGACGGGCCAGCCGGCCGCCGACCGAGATGGAGCTGGTGGCGCCGACGCTCCCGCCGGCCTGATCGAGCTGGACCGCCCCCACGTGGAAAGCGGCCTCGCTCTCCATCTGGAGCCGGTAGTGATCCAGCGTCGCCCCTTCGCCGACGACGATCTCCGTAACCGGATTGCAGAAATAGACGGCCCCCTCCGGCCCGGCGTAGGTTTCGACCAGCGTGAGGCGGGCCCCGGCGCCGAGGACGATCAGACTGCGCGGATGCGTGGCGATCGGCTCCCGTTCCGGCGTCGTCAGATGGAGAGCATGGATCGGCCCCTCGACGCTGACGCCGGGCTCGACGGCCAGGTGCAGCCCGTCGTCCATGAGCGCCGTGTTGAGGGCGACCAGAGCCTGCCCTTCGGCGTCGGCGTGACGGCCCAGATGCTCGCCGATCACGGGATCGTCCTCGGTCATCGCCGCCGCCAGGGAGCCGCACCGGACCCCCTTCGGCAGCGGGCCCCATCGAGAGAGCTCCGGGGCGAACCGTCCGTTGACGAAAACCAGGATCGCCGCTTCGCACCCGTCCAGCGCCAGGCGATTCACGAGCGAGGCGGCCACCGCCGGCGGAGCCGACGCCTCGGGCTCATCAAACGTCGTCCCGACGAGCGGGGCCAGACTCGTGTTGCGCCAAGCCTCCTGCCGCGGCGTCGGGAAGCCGAGGGCGACGAAACGCTCCATCGCCCGCCGGCGCAGCGCCGTCCAGGGGGAGCCCCCGTTGGTTCTCCAGCGCGCCTGGCGGCGCTCGAAGGCCGCCAGATAGGGCGTCAGTTCCGGCCGTGGGGTTGAGGTCGTCATGGCGAGGGCTCGGTCGGGCTCATGCCCTGCCGGCTTCGGCCAGCTCGGCCTGAATCCCGGCGTAACCCTTCTCCTCCAGCTCCAGGGCCAACCGTTTATCGCCGGAGCGGACGATCCGGCCGTCGATCAGCACGTGGACGGAATCGGGGATGATATGATTGAGCAAGCGCTGGTAGTGCGTGACCACGATCACCGCCCGGCGCTTATCCTCGCGCAGGCGATTGACCCCCTGGGCGACGATTTTGAGCGCGTCGATGTCCAGACCGGAGTCGGTCTCGTCGAGGATGGCCAGCCGCGGGTCCAGCACGGCCATCTGGAAAATCTCATTGCGCTTCTTTTCGCCGCCCGAGAAACCCTCGTTGACCGAACGATTGAGCAGCTCCTCGTCCATCCCCATGAGCCGGGCCTTCTCCCTCACGAGTTTGAGGAAGGCGACGGGGTCGATCTCCGGCTCGCCGCGGTATTTGCGCTGGGCGTTCATCGCCGCCCGCAAGAAGTAAGTGTTACTGATGCCGGGAATCTCGACCGGATACTGAAAGGCGAGAAAAAGCCCCTCGCCGGCCCGCTCTTCCGGGGACATCGCCAGGAGGTCTTTTCCCTCATAAAGCGCTTCGCCTGCCGTCACGTCGTAATCGTCCCGCCCGGCGAGAATCTGAGCCAGCGTGGACTTGCCGGAGCCGTTCGGCCCCATGATGGCGTGACATTGGCCGGCCTCGACCCGAAGATCGACCCCTTTGAGAATCTCGCGTCCCTCAACCCCCGCGTGAAGGTCTTTAACCACCAGCATGGACATCATGGTAGCCTCACCCACGCCAATATCCATCCGATCGCGATGAAAACAGCAAAACCGATGATCACACGCCCTATCCAGCCAGGACTCTTCCAAAAAACGTTGATCGGACGCCCTATCCAGCCGGGCTCCTCCCCTTCACGGCTATCCCGACCATCCTTTGGGAGAAAAACTTTCCTCTCTTGGTCCAGATCTTGGTAGCGTTGAACGTACTGGCCTTGCCACCATCGCTCACGGCAGATGATCGCGCAAAGCGTGAGGTCCGACAGGATGCCCAACCCGCAAATGAGATACTTGAACATCGAGGGCAAGAACACCTCCCCGGTAGCCTCGATGGGCCGAATCAGAAACCCGAGCGCCACGACGAGAGCGGCTTGTATCGTGATGAGATGATTGACCCATCCCTGACACACGGTATCCTGGTTTGTGATTAGTTTGACAAGATGATCCGCCGCCCTGGCGTCCGTGATACGGGCCATGGTCACGCTCCCGCCGTGCACGGCTGAACCCTGAGAATGAAAATAGGGTAGCGCCTCTTCATTGCGCGTTCTCGGCTCTTCGGATGTCGCCTGAACCCCGGCGTTTCAGCTCAGGCTTGGCGTCGTCATTGTCCGTTTCGGTGAGCGTCATGATCTCCTTCAGCTTGCCGCGGTTCCGTATCGCGCGGCATCGTTATCTCCGGCGCATTCGCCGTCCGACTTCACGCACGCCTCGCATCGGCTCGCCAACGCTGGGCGGCATCCGTCACCCCACGCTCCCCTCCAGGCTGACGCTCAGGAGCTTGCGCGCCTCGACGGCGAATTCCATCGGCAGCTCGCGGAACACTTCCTTGCAGAAGCCGTTGACGATCATCGAGACGGCGTCCTCGGTCGGGATACCGCGCTGGTTGCAGTAGAAAATCTGATCCTCGCCGATCTTCGACGTCGAGGCCTCGTGCTCCACGCGGGCCGACGGGTTGCGCACCTTGATATAGGGGAACGTGTGCGCCCCGCAGCGTTCTCCGATGAGCATCGAATCGCACTGGGAGTAATTGCGGGCGTTTTGGGCCCGCTTGTGCACCTCGACCAGCCCGCGGTAGGTGTTCTGCCCGCGCCCGGCGGAAATCCCCTTGGAGACGATCGTCGAGCGCGTGTCCCGCCCGATGTGGATCATCTTCGTCCCCGTGTCCGCCTGCTGGTGATGATTCGTCAGGGCCACGGAGTAAAACTCGCCGATCGAACCGTCCCCCAGAAGCACGCAGCTCGGATACTTCCACGTGATCGCGGAGCCCGTCTCCACCTGGGTCCACGAAATCTTCGAGTTCCGCCCGGCGCACTTGCCGCGTTTCGTCACGAAGTTATAGATCCCCCCCTTGCCCTCGGCGTCTCCCGGATACCAGTTCTGGACGGTCGAATACTTGATCTGAGCGTCGTCCAGCGCAATCAGTTCGACGACGGCCGCGTGAAGCTGGTTCTCATCCCGCATCGGCGCCGTGCAACCTTCGAGATAGCTGACGTACGCCCCTTCGTCGGCGATGATCAGCGTCCGCTCGAACTGACCCGTCTTTTCCGCGTTAATCCGGAAATAGGTCGAAAGCTCCATCGGGCAACGGACCCCCTTCGGCACGTAAACGAAGGACCCGTCGGTGAACACCGCCGAATTGAGCGAGGCGAAGAAATTATCCGTGATCGGCACGACCGAGCCGAGGTACTTGCGCACGAGCTCCGGGTGCTCCTGAATCGCCTCCGAGATCGAACAGAAGATAATCCCCAGCTCGGCCAGCTTGTCCTTGAACGTCGTCCCGACGGACACGCTGTCGAAGACGGCGTCCACGGCCACGCCGGCGAGCGCTTCCTGCTCCCTCAGCGGGATGCCGAGCTTCTCGTACGTCTTCAGCAGCTCCGGGTCCACCTCGTCCAGGCTCTCCGGGCGCTGACGCTGCTTGGGGGCCGAAAAGTAACTCATGGCCTGATAATCAAGGGCCGGATAGTGCACGTGGGGCCAGCGCGGCTCCTCGCGCGTCGTCCAGTGGCGATAAGCTTTCAGGCGCCACTCGGTCATCCAGCCGGGCTCCCCTTTCTTCGCCGAAATGAAACGGATCACGTCCTCGTTGAGCCCGGGGGGGAGCGTCTCGGACTCGATCGGCGTGACGAAGCCCCACTGATACTCCCGTCGGGTGAACTCCTGAACGGTCGATTCCGTTGAGCTGGCCATCGCTCTCGCCTCGTCTCTCCTGACGTTAACTCGCCTCGCCGGGGCCCGGTGTTCCGGGCGCCGTCGTCCCTCGTTTCAGTTCGTCGGCTCTGCGCCCCGATCTCCGGCGCCGGCGTGCGCAGTCACCGGGACGGCCTCTCGCGCCGGCTCGACGCCGCCCGGCTCCCTGAACCGCGGCATGGCCAGCGGCAGCAAGAGCTCAGCGAGCGAAATCCGATCCAACGCTTCGCGCACGGCGTCGTTGATCCGCCGCCAGGCGGCCCGGTTGGGGCACAAAAGCTCGATCTCGCAGCCCGAGTACGGCGCGCTAAGGCATTCGGTTAGCGCGATCGGACCCTCCAGCGCCGCGATGACCTCGGCGGCGCTGATCCGCTCGGCCCGGCGCGACAACTCGTAACCTCCGCGCGGGCCACGACGCGAGCTGAGCAGCCCCTTGCGGGCAAGGACCTTGAGAATCTTGCTCACCATGGGCTGGGGCAGACCTGCGGTCCGGGCCAGATCGGCGGCGTTGTGCGTGGAATGCTCCGGCGCCGCGGCCATGTGCGTCAGAAGGACGAACCCATAATCGGTCATTTTGGTCATGCGGATCATGGGATGCTCTCACCGAGCCAGCCCCGGTTGCTAAGCTTGACGAATTGGGCCCGGAACGCGATGCAAGGGATCGGCCTGAGGTCTCGCCGGGTCATAACGCCTTTGATATCAATCATCTATGAGCCACTCCATGAGGCGCAACCTTCTCATGCCTCGCCTCGCTTCGGCTCCCTGCAATCCGCACTAATTTAGTCCCTCTTGGGCGGCATGTCAAGCCCCTTTTTTAGCCTCCCACGCGGGACGCCGATTCAGGCCCCCAAAGAAGCTTTTTTACTCGATCTAACTTTTCTCGGGTCTCCGGCCGCGGCCCGGCGGCCGTTAGCCGCCCCCGCCATAGGTTTTGAATCTATCTCCGCGATCGACTAAGGATGATGGGCCTCGGCCCGCTCACGGCTCCCCTTGATGAACGCCTCCCCCATGAACCGACGCTCATCCCGCCTGGGGGTGGGTCTCATCGGACCGGGCTTCATGGGACGGCTCCACCTGGCCGGCTTGGGCGGGATCATCGGCCGCAGGCTGCTCGACGTCCGACTGGCGGCGATCTCGGGGCTTCACCATGCTCGGGGCCGACAGCTCGCCCGGCAGCATGGTTGCCGCTATGAGGCCGCTCCCGAGGGGATCTTCGACGATCCGGATATCCAGGCGATCATCATCGCCACGCCGACGGCTACGCACCTGGACCTGGTCCGTCGGGCGATCCGAGCCGACAAGGCCATCTTCATGGAGAAGCCCCTGGGGCGGAACCTGGCCGAGGCGCGCGCCATCGCGCGTCTTCTGCGCCGTCACCGCCGGCCGCATCAGGTCGGCCTCGTGCTCCGGTTCTCCCCCACCTATAACGTTCTCAAGCGCCTGATCGCCCAACCCTCCAACGGGGAGTTTCGCTTTTGCCGCTTCCGGGACGACCAGTTCTTTCCCGTGGGGAGCGTCTACGACTCCGATTGGCGGGCCGACGTCGGCCAGGCCGGCGGCGGGACGCTGCTCGAGCACAGCATCCATGACGTCGACGTCCTCAGGTGGTTTTTCGGCGACGCGAGGGTCACCGATGCCATGATCGAGCCCTCGGCCTTTCCGGGCATCGAGCGATCGGCGGCCCTGAACCTTCGGTTCAAAGCCGGCGGCGAAGGCCAACTGGCGAGTCTTTGGCATGATAACCGCGCCCGCCCCAACGAACGCCACATCGAAATCTTCTTCGAGCGGCGTTTCTTCCAGACTGACGGCGGCTATACGTCGCCCATCATCGTTGAGGACCGCCGGGGGACGCGCCGCCTGGAGCCCGAGGCGATCCGGGCCCGTCACCGGGCGATGATCGGCTGGCGGCAAGCCGAAAGTGCTGACTTTCCGGCCACGGTCGGCTATGAACTTTACGTCTTCCTGAAGGCCGTCCTCGCGGGCCGGCGCGGGGCCGTCTCGGCCGAGGAGGCGCTGGCGGCCCATCGGATCATCGAGAGCGCCTATCGGATGGGAAAGCGACGATGAAGATCATGATCATCGGGGCGCACCCGGACGACGCCGAACACTTCGCCGGCGGGACCGCGCGCCTCTACGTCAACGCCGGCCACGCCGTTCGGTTCGTCTCGGCGACCAACGGCGACGCCGGCCATCAGGAACTCCGCGGGCCGGACCTGGCCGAGCGCCGCCGTCAGGAGGCTCGCGCCGCGGCCGAGCTGGCCGGCGCCGAGGCGCAGATTCTGAACCATCACGACGGGCGACTGTTCCCGACGCCGGAGGCGCGCGAGGAGATCATCGCCTTGATCCGCGGCTGGGAGCCCGATCTGGTGCTGACGCACCGACCGTACGATTACCACCCTGACCACCGCGCCACGTCGATCCTGGTTCAGGACACCGCCTATCTGCTGACGGTCCCCTCGCTCGTGCCCAAGGTCCCCCATCTGCGACAGATGCCGGTCATCGCCTATCTGGAGGACGCCTTCACGCGGCCCGTCCCCTTTGAGGCCGATGTGGCCGTCGACATCGGTCCGACGATCGAGGCGAAAATCGCCATGCTCGACGCCCACGTCTCGCAGTTCTACGAATGGCTGCCCTACAACCAGGGCCGAGAGCGCGAAGTCCCCCTGGGACTTCAGGAGCGGACGGATTGGCTGGGCCGGCAGGTCCGTCAGCGGGCCGAACGGACGGCCGACCGGTGCCGGACGTTGCTCAAGGTGCTCTACGGCGAGGGGCGCGGGTCGGAAATCCGCTACGCCGAGGCCTTCGAGGCCAGCGAATACGGCCGGCCGCTCTCGGCCGAGACGCGGCGCGAGTTGTTCCCCTTCTTCTGATCGATTCCCGCCAGCGGGATCGACCCCGAGGGGGCCGTCCGCTCGTCATCGCAGCCGCGGATCGGTCACGTAGGCGCGGATCGCGGGGTCTTCGAAAACCCGGCGTTCCCGCCACTGCTCTTCAAAGGCCTGATACGCGGCCGCCGTTTCCGGATGGGCCATGCCCGTGGCCGTGATGTAATTCAAAAAGGCTTGATGGATCACCACGTACTGGACGCCGTTGCGGGCCAAATCCTCCATGAAGGCCGGCCGGCGGACGGCCTCGGCGACCTCCGGAGAAAGAAACGCCCCGTTGCGCGCGGTGAAGAGCATCAGCGTCGGACGCGATTGGACGAACTTGACGGCCTCGGGCACGTAACCATCGTGATACAGCGTCGAAGAGACGAGCGGCCGCTTATGGATGAATTGATAATAGTTATAGCGGGCGAAGATGTAATAGTCGATCGGGACGTCCAGAACGGCCCCCCGGCCCGGCTCCTCGGCCAGGCGGACGAAAAACTCCGGGACGGGTGGCGGCGGAAACGTCGGCATCGGCTCGATGGACATCGACCAAGCCAGATTGCCCGCCGTCACCAGACCGAGCAGGCCCGGCCAGCCGATCCATCGGCCGAGGGCGCCTCGCGCGAGCCGGTCGCGCCCCGCCGCCAGCAGGGTCCCCGTCGCCTCCAGCGCCAGAAAAAAAACCAGAACGTGCAGCCGCCCCGGACAGCGGACCATCCCCGCGGCCGGGAAAACCTCAAGCAGGTAGCCCAGCGGGAGGCGCGTTCCACCCCCGATCGAGGAGGTCGCCGCCAGTTGAAGCTCGGGCCCCAGTGAGAAGACGAAGGCCAGCCCCGCCGCCAAGGCGAGCGTCCATCGCCCCCCTCGCCCCCCCGGCCAGAAGACGTAGAGCACCAGCAGAACCAGCGAAGGAAGCGGAACGCCGACCAATCCTTCCCATGGGGTTCCGAGGGCGGCTTGGCGTCGTCGGGCCTCAGCCGTCCGCCCGGCCCAGCTCCGGGGCGCGGGGGTGAGGTACTCCAGGGCGGGAGGCGAGAAGGCGTGGAGGACCTCGCCGCGGGGCCGGGCGCGCTCGGCGGCGCCGTCGAGCATGGGCCAGGCGAGGCCGACGACAAGCGCCGCGCCGCCGGCCGTGGCCGCCACGAGGCCGACGGCTCGGCCCCAGGTGCGCTTGAACCCCAGCCAGAGGATTTCGGCGACCAATGAGACGCCCCAGACGACCAGGAAGACCCCGCCGATCACGAGGATATACCGGGAGGCGGCCGCCAGAAGGGGCGGCGCCAGGGCCAGGCCCCCGGCCGTCATCCAACCGGGCCGACTGCGGAAGTTGTGCGCCAGATGCAGCGAGGCCGGGATGACCCAGACGGAGACAAGGTTGGCGTGCCCGTCGGCGCGTTGAAACAGAAACGGCATGGCCTCGGCGCAGGCGCCCAGAGCCAGGGCAAGCCCCCCACAGCCCCAGAGCCGCGCGAAATAGCGAAACGAGACGAACCCGCAGAGGGCAAAAGCCAGGACGATCGCCAGGCTATAGGCCGTCGTCAACGGGAGCGCCAGCGCCAGCAGGGCCACCTGGGCGGCCAGAAGCGGCGAATCGAAGGAGCGGCCATAAGAGGCTCCGGCGGGAAACATCAGGTAGTCGGTGGGGCTGAGCGGCCCGAGGCCCAATTCCAGGGGGGCGAATTTCCACCATCCGGCGAAGGTCATGTTGGCCATCGCATCGCTGTTCTCGATCGCGAAACGCGCGTCGTAGGTTCCGATGGCGCTCCCCAGGGGAGCCGTGACCCACGGTCGCGTCAGCCAGAGGGCGAACGCCAGATAGAGAAGGAACGCGCCGGCGGAGACGAGCAACGCGGCCCCGCGCCGCGGCGGAGAGGCCGCATCCGATGGCGAGGTCGGCTCCAGGTCCGTCACGTCAACCCTGCGCCGGAGAATAAAGGCGTAGTGGGATCGAGGGCCCGTGCGGGCGAGCGGTCCCCCGGCCGCGGCTCACCCGCGTCCGCCCGCCCCCGGGGGCCGGCGCCATTATTCCCAAGCGGAGTGGACCGGGCCCGCCTGGGGTCGATCGGCGCGCCGGTAGCCGTGCGCCCCGAAGAAATCCCGCTGGGCCTGGGTGAGATTCTGCGGTAGTTGATCCCGACGATAGCTGTCGAAATAGGCGAGCGCGCTCCCCATCGCCAGGAGCGGCACACCCGCGGCCGAGCCCGATTGCGCCACCCGCCGCCAAGCGGGGGCGGCCTCGGCGACCCACCGGCTGAAATCGGGATCGAGCAGCAGATTGGGAAGCTCCGGCTGACGGCGATAGGCCGCCTTGATCCCGTCCAGAAACCGAGCCCGGATGATACAGCCCGCCTTCCAGATGCGGCTGATCTCGGCCAGATTGAGCGACCAGCGATACTCGGCGGCGGCCGCGCGCAATAAGGCCATGCCCTGGGCGTAGGCGCAGATCTTCGAGGCGTAAAGGGCCTGGCCCACGGCGTCGAGCCACCCCGCCGGCGGCTTCTTCCGTCCGGCGGCGCGTCGACCGGAATAAAGCCGGGCGGCGGCCACCCGTTCGGCCCGGAGCGCCGAGAGAACGCGGGCGTCGACGGCCGAGGCGAGCGTCGGAGCGGGGACGCCCAGCCGCAGGGCGACCTCGGCGGTCCAGCGACCCGTCCCTTTCTGCTCGGCCTGGTCGAGAACGAGCTCGACCAGGGGGCGGCCGGTTTCAGGATCGAGTTTACGGAAGATTTTGGCCGTGATCTCGATCAGGAAGGATTGGAGCGGGCCGGCGTTCCAGCGCTCAAAGACCTCGGCGAGGGCCGGCGCTTGAAGCCCGCCGACGGTGCGGAGCAGATCGTAAGCTTCGGCGATCAACTGCATGTCGCCGTATTCGATGCCGTTGTGCACCATCTTGACGAAGTGGCCGGCGCCATCCTCGCCGATGTAGGTCGAGCACGGGCCGTCGTCGGTCTGGGCGGCGATCCGATTCCATATCGGCTCAATCGCCAGATAGGCCTCGCGCGGGCCGCCCGGCATGAGCGACGGCCCCCAGAGCGCCCCTTCCTCCCCGCCGGAGACGCCCGAACCGATCCACCCGACGCCGCGGGCGGCCAGCGCCTGACCGCGCCGGCGCGTGTCCTCGTAGTAGCTGTTGCCGCCGTCGATCAGGATGTCGCCGGCCTCCAGGTCGGGGAGCAATTGCTCGATCTGCTCATCGACCGGAGGCCCGGCCTGGATCATCATGAGCACTTTGCGGGGGGGCGCGAGCGCGGCCAGGAACTCTTGCGGCGTCCGGGCCGCCGTGAACGTCCCTTCGGGGCCGAAGCGAGCCGCGAATTCCCGCGTCCGGCTCTCGGAGCGGTTATAGACGGCGACGGCGAAGCCGTGACGGGCGATGTTGCGGGCCAGATTCTGGCCCATCACGCCCAGACCGATGACGCCGATCTGACAGTCGCCCATGGCAAACGGCTTTCCCCCCCGGCTGCCCGCCGCAGTTTGTCCAGCCGGCCCCTCCCAGGCTTCTCAAATCCTGAACGGGGCCTCGCCGGAAGCGACCGGCGCCGGAAGGCCTCCCTCAGACGCGATAGACGCGCCCCGGCTCGGCGGCTTCGAGTTTCGAGCTGCCGACGAAGTCGTCGCTCAGGTGAATGAGCCGGATCTTGGCGCGCAGGGGGGCCGGCAGGGCCTCCAATTCCTCCAGGCGCGTGTGCATGCGCCCGACGTCGCACTCATGGAAGATCAGGTCGCAGGGCTCGAGGAACCGAATGTGCTCGCGGTCGAACAGCGTGTCGCAGCTATAGCCGAAGCGGCGACCGGCGTACGTGGCCCGAAAACCGAAGGTGGGGATGAAGTGTTGCGTCTGGCGCGTTTCGATCTTGATCCCCCCCGCCTCGAACGTCTCCCCGAATTCATACTGGTGGAGGGTGTAATAATCCTCCAGCGTGTAAGTTTCCCGAATGCCCCCGGGGTAGATCATCGCCTCGGCCATCGCCGGGGCCAGCCGATCCCACAGGGCCGAGCCGACGGCCCGGACGGTGTGGATGCGCGGGGGAGCCGTCCCGTTGGCCGCGAACCTTCGCCAGAAACCGAGACTCTCCAACCCGCTGCAATGATCTGAATGCAGGTGGGTCAGGACGATATCGAGGATGGAAGCCGGATCGACGCGGCGGCCCGATTTCTGCTCAGCCTCGTGGCACATGCGGAAGAACGGCTCCGGGCAATCCACCAGCACCAAGCCTTCATCGGCCGCCAATAAGAGCGACGTATGGAACCGGCTCCGGCAGAAGGAATTGCCCGTTCCCAGCGGGATGACTTCAAAGCTCTGGGGAGCCGCCGTCACGGAGGAGTCCCTCGGTCGGGAGGCCCCTGGCCCGCCTCGGAGGTCTCGCCCCAGCCCGCCGGGGGGCGCGCCGGTTCGCCAAGCCCCACCACGTCGGGATCGGGCATAAGCGTCGGTTGCGCCTGCCGGGCCTGGACAGCCACATCGGTCACTGACGAGGCAGCCACCTTCTGCTTCGTCCCGGGCCGGTAACGCTTGACCTTCGGGCCAAAGGCTAAACCCCCTCCGGCGTCCTGACCGGACTCGAGCCTTCCCGCCAAAACCTTCATAATTTGATTTTGGAGTAAGTTCAAGCCTCCCGTGCTCCCCCCGGGGGGGGCATTGGCCAGGATGGAGAAAACCCACCGGGGCCGCCCCTGGCCGTCCCGCAGGAACCCCGTGAGCGCGCTTTCGCGGGCCAGGGTGCCCGTTTTGGCGATAACGCGGCCCGTCGGCAGATCAAAGCTCCGCCCCCGAAGCGTCCCGCTCCGGCCCGATTCCGGCAGCGACTCCAGGAGATAAGCTCGATAGGGCGTCCCGAAGATCGCCGTCAGGATGGCCACCAGTTCAGAGGCGGCGACCTGGTTCTGGCGCGAGAGCCCGCTCCCGTCGTAACCGGGCTCGATCCAGGGAAGACCGTGGGCGTCGTACCAGTCTTGTTCCAGACGCCGAGCCGAGGCGACGTCCCCCCGCCCCAGCGCCCGGGCCGCCGTGCTCCGCCAGATCTGCTCGGCCAGGAAATTGTCGCTTTCGCGCAGCATGATGCCGAGCAGTTCGATGAGGTAGGTCGATTCATGGAAGCCGACGCGGTGGACGATCGGCTCGGGCTCGTCCCGGGGGGCGAGGGTCAGGATGTCCAAGCCACCGGCGACGGTGATCCCCTCGGCCTTGAGCGCGTCGGCCACGATGTCGGCCACGTAATCCAGGGGGTGGGGGATGGGCAGGCGGAGGACCTGCGTCGGGTTCTGGCGTCCGAGCGTTCCACCGGCCAGAATCGTCCGGCCATCGGCCTCGAAGCGGGCGTTAAAGCCGTTCTCCGTGCCGCCCACGGTTCGGGTCCGGTTGATCAGCCTGAGTCCTTCAGCCGAGGGGTAGAGCCAAATCCGCCCCGGGGCGCCGACGGTTCCGGCGGGGCGGGCTTGCACGTGGATCAGGTTCTCATTGAGGGCCACGGCCGAGGGCGTCGGCGCATAACCGAAGTCCCGATGGTAAGCCTCCCAAGTCGCGGGGTAATCGTTTTGATCCGCTCCGAAGGCCGCGGCGTCGATCAGAAAGTCTCCGGCGATTCGCCGAACGCCGAGGCCCGCCAACTCCGCGATCCAACCGCGCAGGACCGATTCCGGATTCCGCTGATTGAGATAGCGGGGCTGCAGCGTCGGGTCGCCGCTGCTCCGCAGAATGACCCGCCCCGTGACCGATCGGCCCGGCGCCCACGGTTCGGTCAGCCCCAGTTCCGTGCGAAAGCGGTAATCCGGGCCGAGCTTCTCCAACGCCACGGCGAAGACCTGCAACTTTCGGTTGGAGGCCGGCACCAGCCGCTCGTCGGGCCGATGGCTCAGGATGACGCGGCCCGTGGCGAGGTCCCGGACCAGGACGCTCCAACGGTCCCCTCGCGTCGCTTCGTCGCGACGGACGGCGGCCAACCACTCCTCGATCGTGGCCGGCCCCGCAGGGGCCGCCGACCGGCGTTGCGCCGTGACGGGCAGCGCCAGAAGCGTCCAGAGGACCGCGGCGGCGACCGCGCGGCGGCCGATTCGCCCAAGTCGTAGGGGGAGGAGCAAGCCTCGCATGAAGGTCCGAGGCGGGGCGGGCGGGCCGGGCGACGACGACCGGGGTCGCTCAGTCACCCATCATGGTCGAAAGCGAATCGGTGTAGACCACCCGCGAGCCCAGCAGGCGCTTGGACAAAAGGAAATTCTGATGGAGCCCTTCCAGAACGAACTCCATGGCCAGCGGGACCATCTCCGGTTCTTGAACCCCGAGCGTGCGGCGGGCGACCGGCTCCAGTTGGTCCACCGAACGCAGCCGCCGGATGTATTCGACGTGAGAGAGCGAATCCCCCAGGTCCAACTGTCGCCCGCGCTCAAACCACTCGACGACCGGTTTGAACTCCGGGAAGTCGTGCTTGGGCTCGCGATCGGGCCGCCAATTCGGGACGACGCGCGAGTTGAACATCGCGCGGACGGCCCGGCCGATCAGATGCACGGCGACGTTGCCCGTCCCCTCCTGCTCGCCCTTGTAAATGAGCTCGACCTTGCCGCTGATGGCCGGGACGCCGGTAAAGAAATCGTGGACGCGCCCCCAGGTTTGAGCTTCGCCGTGGAGCACGGCGCGGCGCTCGGCGGCGCTCACGATCGTCTCCAGGAGCGAAATCGGCATCCGCGCCGAGACCCCGGAACCCTTATCCACGTACTCGCTCTGGCGGGCCTCCATGGCCACGCGCTCGACCAATTCCTTGAGCAGCGGCGCCAGCTGGACCCGCGGCGCGCCCGGCCGTTCCGTCCACGCCTCCTGGGCCGTGATCGCCATGCCGACCTCGAGGCGCTCGGGGTAATGCGTCAGAATCTGAGCGTCGATCCGGTCCTTGAGGGGCGTGATGATGTTGCCGCGGTTCGTATAGTCCTCGGGGTTCGCCGTATAGACGATGGCCAGGTCGAGGGCCATGCGGATCGGGAAGCCGCGAATCTGAACGTCGCGCTCCTCCATGATGTTCAGGAGCCCCACCTGGATGCGCGCCTGAAGGTCCGGCAGCTCATTGATGCAGAAGATCCCCCGATTGGAGCGGGGGATGATGCCGTAATGGAGCACGTCCTCGTCGGCCAGTTCGAGCTTGCGCGCGACGGCCTTGATCGGGTCCACGTCGCCGATCAGGTCGGCGATCGAGACGTCCGGCGTGGCGAGCTTCTCCTGATAGCGCTGCGCGCGCGGGATCCACTCGATCGGGGTCGCTTCCCGGAGCCGAGCCAATTGCTCGCGCGCGAATTTCGTCAGCGGCGCCCACGGGCTGCTCCGCAGCGGGCAGCCGGCCACGGCCGGGGCGTGCTCGTCCAGGAGATTGACCAGCAGGCGCGCCAGGCGCGTCTTGGCCTGGCCGCGCAGGCCCAGAAACAGGATGTCGTGCTGGGCCAGGATCGCGTTCTGAAGATGGGGGAGGACCGTCTCGTCGTAGCCGAGGATTCCGGGAAAGACGTTCATCCCCTGGCGGAGCGCCGCCAGAAGGTTCCGCCGCATCTCCTCTTTGACGTTGACGGGGACGTAGCCGGAGGCCTTGAGCTCACCCCACGTCGGCGGCAATCGAGTCGAGGCGGGGGGCTCCCGGACGTCCATCTGCATGACCGGACCCCAAGGCGGGCGGGGCGCCGCGCCGGCGGGGGCGGGGCTCATCGTAGCATGGGAGGCCGGCGGCCCCGAACCGAAAACCGCGCCGAGGAGCTAATGAAACCCGATAGGGAAGAGCACGGGCTCGACGGCGGGCGCGAAGTCCGGCGCGTCGAAGATGACGCCATAGGTTCTCAAGAGCGCCCCCCGGGCGCGCTCCAGGGCGATGGCCGCCTGATTATAGCCGACGATCGCCGCGACGAAGGCGTTCTGCGCCTCGGCCAGGTTTTCCTGAAACTCCAGGACCTGAAACAGCGTCGAGATGCCGACCTCGTACTTTTTGATTTCGGCGGCGAGATTGGCCTGTTCGCTCTGAACCTGCTGGCGGGCGCTCTGGATGAGATTGCGCGCCGTCTCGAGCGCGCGCGTGGCCTTGCGGACGTCCAGGACCACTAGATCCACCTGCCGCTCGTATTGTTCGAGGACCTGGCCCTTCTCGGCCTCGCGCTGCTTGAGGAAGAAGCGCGCCTGCCGGTTCTGGAAGGGGTAGCTCAGCTCAAGCCCGATGCTCAGGTTGTTGAAGTCCAGCGACTCCAGCCGGTCGAAGGCCTCGCTGCCGGTCATATCCAGCCCCGTGGCGCCGGCCGAAGCCACCAGATCCAGCCGCGGCAGGCGGGCGTTGCGCGCCTTGACGATCTGGACCTCGCTCCGGTCGAGCCGGCTTTCCCAGAACCGAAGCTCGGGCCGCTGATTAAGGGCCTCGGCCAGGGCTTCCTCCAGGTCCACGTCGATCTGGCGCCAGGCGAGCTCCTGCGTGGGTTTGAGTTCGACGTTCCAAGCGGGGGTCCCTTCCTGAAAGAACATCAGCCGTTTGAGATCGTCCTCGAGATCACGGACGGCCTGGCGGGCGCGGATGACCTCTTGAAGCCGGGCTTCGACGCGGGCCTGAGCCTGGATGACTTCAGTCTGGGCGAGCGTTCCGGCCTCGTACTTGGCCCGGTTGATGCGCAGAAGGTCCAAAGCCGCCATATAAGCGATGACCTGGACGTCGTAGCGGTGAACGGCGGAGATCAAATCCCAGTAAGTCCTCAGCCCCGCCGCCAGTTGTTCTTGAATGACGCCTTCCAGATCGGCGGCCGAGGCGTTGCGATCCAGTTGAGCGATGTGAATGTCGGCGTTGGTCACGCGCGGCCCGAAGCCCCGCAAGAGCGGTTGGGTCAGGCTCAACGTCACGGCGTGCGTCAGGAGGGGGTTGAGATTGCCGAAGTCGGGGTCCGACCGCAGTCGCGTGAACGTGTAAGCGAATTGAACCTGGGCCCCGGTGGGGAGAAGCTGGGTCGCCGAGGCGCTGATCTCCCGGTTGCGTTGCTCGATGATCGGGGCGACCTGGCCGCCGCCGCCGCCGAAGATGGAGGCGAACAGGCGATCCAGCAACTGGACGATCGGATCATTGGGGTCAATGCCGGGAACGCCGCCGCCCGGCGGGGTTTGCTGCTGTTGGCCGCCCCCCCCAGTCTGGCGGCGCTGGCTCTGACGGATCGCGCGGCGCGCCTCGGCCGAAGCCTGAAGCAGGAGATCATAGATCGACTTGCTGATCGGAACGGCGTAGTCGGCGATCTGATACGAATACTGCTGGATGCGAATCTCCCGGTTGTGCGCCAGGGTCTGGGTGACGACGTCCTCAAGGCTCACCGGAACGGGGGATGGACCGTAGAGGTTCTTGATCTCCTCGGCGAGCGATTCATAGAGGGGCGATTGCTGGGGCTCGATCTCCACCTCCGGATGCGAGGCCACTTCCGGAGCCGTCCGAACGGCCTGGCCGGCGGCCGGAGGCGGACCCGCCGCCAACACTTCGCGATGGATTTCGTAGCGGAGGGCCGGGGCCGGGGCGCCGCCTCGGCACGATGCCATGAGCCCGCTCGCCGTCAGCATCGCCACCCAGCTCAGGATGCGTTTCACGTCAGACCCTGCCTCAACCCCGCCGGACCCACCACCCCACTCTCCCCGACGACGCCCCAACCGGCAAGCCGAGGGATCATAGCCGAGCCCCACGGCGAGGACAACGGCGAAGCTCGGCCCCCGACGGCCTCGCCGCGGGGGGCTTTCCGCTTGAACGTTTTTCGAGGGGCATGGTCTAATCCCTGAGGGCTTTCGGCGGACGATCAACGCCACGGAGCCCCTCAACCCTGCGGGGGCCGCGCCGAAGGCGCGCCGGCGAGGGACGGGGATCGCCGAGGGTTGAAGAATCCGGACTCCCGAAACCTCGCGTAGCCGACATGCCCCCCACCCTCAAGGCCGCCGGCCTGACTGACGTCGGACGCCGCCGCGAGCACAATGAGGATCATATCCTCGTCGATGAAGAACTGGGGCTGTTCGCCGTCGCCGACGGCATGGGGGGTCACGCCGCCGGCGAAGTGGCCAGCCATACGGCCATCGACACCATCCACGATTTCCTCCTCCGGGCCCGCAACGGCCGCCCCCACCCCGAGCCCCGGGCCCCGACCGAGCCGCGCGAGGGCCTCAGCGGGGAGCAATCCCTCCTGATCGAAGCCATTGGCCGAGCCAATCAGCGCGTCTGCGCCGCCGCCGAAGCCGATCAGGGCTCCTATGGGGGCATGGGGACAACCCTGGCCCTGCTCTACCTGGACGGACCCGCGGCGCACGTCTGTCACATCGGGGATTCTCGCGTCTATCGCCTGCGCGAGGGCCGGCTGGAGGCGTTGACGCAGGATCATTCCTGGGTCAATGAGCAGGTCCAGCGCCAGATCATCACCGAGGAGGAAGCCCGGCATCATCGCTGGCGCAACGTCATCACCCGCGCCCTCGGCAATCGCCAGGATGTGGAGGTGGACATGAAGCGCGTCGAGGCTGCTCCCGGCGATCGCTTCCTGCTCTGCTCCGACGGGCTCACGTCGATGGTCGACGACGAGACGATCGCCCGGTGCGTCGCCGAGGCCGAGGGCGACCTGGCCCAAGCCTGCGCCCGCCTCGTCGAGCGCGCCAACGAGGCCGGCGGGCTGGACAACATCTCCGTCGTCCTCATCCACCTTCTCCCCTGACGCCCATGGAGCCCCAGGGGAGCCCCGCCGCCGCAAAATCAAGGTCCCCTTTCGCGCGGTCCTCGGGCCCGCCCCCCATGAAGCCCCTGGGGGTCCTCCTCGTCCTGGCCGTCATCGTGGCGGCGGGCGGAGGCCTTCTGTTCTGGCGTCCGTGGGAGCCTCGGACGGCCGGGCAGGCCTTTGAGCGCGCCTCAAGGAATGAAATCCGGCTGGATGAATCCCTCCAGGGGCTCAAAGCCGCCGACGGCGCCGACCCGAACCGCATGGCCGATTTGGAGGCGAAGATTCGCCGCGGCTGGGGCGCGGTCATGGACCGCTGGCCCGAGACGCCGGAAGCCGCCGAGGCCGCCTACCGGCTGCTCCAACGTGATCTCCGTCTGGCCGCCGAGCCCGCCGAACGTCTGCGCCTGATCGACGCCTTCCTCGGCGAACAGCCCGACCATCCCCGGAAGAAGGAACTGCTGTGGCTCAAGGCCGAGATCCAGCGCGACGACTTGCAGGCCCCACTGGAAGCCATCGCCACGCTGGAGGCCTTGGCCGACGCCTTCCCGGAGGACCCGCTGGCGCCGAAGGCTCTCCTGGCCGCCGCGCGCATCTATGAATCGATCGGGGAGCATGGGGCCGCCGAGCGGGCCTATGCCCGTGTCGCCGAACGCTTCCCTGAGGCGGCTGAGGCTGACCAGGCCCGGCTACGGCAGGCCGCGCTGCTGGAGGAGCGCCTGGAACGACGACGCGAAGCGGCCGAGATCTACCGTCAGGTCGCGGCCTCGAACCCCGGCTCGGCCACCGGCCAGATGGCTCAACGGCGTCGCCGACGGCTCCTCGGCGAGCTACAGGAGACCGATCAGCAGGCCTATCAGCGTGAAACGTATCGCCTGCCGGAAGCCTCCCTCTACGCCTTCTCCAAAGAAGAGTTCAACAGCCCGGCCTTGGAGCGGATCCGCAACCAAGGGCTGGATTTGACGCGGGTCGATATCGCCCTCCGCATCGACCCGGCCTCGGGGGAAGCCGAAGTCCGCGCCGTGTTGACCGGGCACCTGGAGCGTCCGCTGACCGATCCCCTGCTGCTCCAACTGAACCCGGCCTTCGAAGTGAGCCGCGTCGAATGGGTCGGCGCCGACCCTCCCGTGGAGTTGCGGCACGAACAGCGGGGGCCGTACATCGAGTGCCTTCTGCCCGAATCCGTCGCCGCAGGCTCTTCAATCGTCCTTCGACTGACCTATAACGGTCGGGCCGGCGACTGGTTCGGCGATCGGTTCACCGAGGCCGGCGGCTCGCTCCGGCCCCGCGCCCTCTGGCACCCCATGACCCATCTCGGGGATTTCTTCAGCCATGAACTGACGGCCGAAGTCCCGGAGGCTTATCGCGCCTTCGCTCAAGGCGCCGAAGCCGCCGCTTCAGAAACCGCGAGCCTTGAGCCGGGCTGGCGGCGCCACCCTTACAGGCAAGCCCGGCCGACTCAGGGCGCCGCGCTCGCGGTGACGCTCGGCGCGGCGGCGATCCGATCCGGGGCGGGTCCCGGCGGAGTGCCCATCGCCGTGGCGTTATCCCCGGAGCACGCCGCTCAAGCTGAGGCTTGCGAGGCGGCCCTCGGCCAGGCGATCGAGACGATGACGCAGCTGCTCGGGCCCTTTCCCTTCGAGGGCCTCACGCTCGTTGAAGTCCCGACGTTAGAGGAGACCTACGCGGCGCCGGGGCTCATCCTCGTCGGGCCGGGGCTGGTGGCGGAGCCGGAAATCCCCGCCCCAACGATCGCCCATGCCGTGGCGCACCAGTGGTTCGGCGGCGCCCTCGGGGTCGATCTCTCCGCGGATTCGATCCCCTGGCTCGTCGAGAGCCTGGCCGTCTACCTCGACCTTCTCCACACGCAACGGACCGAAGGGGACAAGGCCTTCCTCTATCGGCTTCAGAGCCTGCACTTGCTGGCGCAGCAAGGGGCCGAGGCGTTGGGGGAGCCGCCGCTCGTCGAGGTCCGCTGGCAGAGCCCGGCCCAGGAGACCGCGCTTCGGCACCGGGGACCGCTCGTCCTCCACGCCCTGCGGCGAGAGATGGGCGACGCCCCCTTCTTCTCGATGCTGCGCGCCTTGGCGGAGCGGACGACGCCCTTGCTCGACGTGCCGGCGTTCGTCGCCGCGGCGACCGAGGCGGCCGGCCGGCCGATGGACTGGTTCTTCGAACAAGAGCTTGAGCGCCCCGGCCACGCGCGGGTCGAGTTCCAGACCGTCGAGATCGGCGAGGGGGCCGACGGCGGCTGGGATTTGAGGCTCGAACTCAAACAAGAGGAGCCGGCGCGCCGGATGACGCTGGACGTCGAATTCGAGCTTCTGGATCAAACGCGCCCGCGCGGCGTCCTCGACCTGGCCGGGCCGACGGCGACTCAGGCGTTCACCTTCGGCCAACGTCCCGTCCGCGTCCGCCTCGATCCGGACTTCTGGCGCCTGCTGGACCGCGGCGAGGAACTGACCGAGAAAATCGTTTACGACCCGTGAAGCGCGCCGGCCCCGCCTCCGGTCTCAGCGCTCGGCGATCGAAATCAGCCGAACCTCGAAAATCAGCGTGGCGTTGGGGCCGATGACGCCTCCGGCGCCCTCACTCCCATAGGCCAGAGCGGGAGGTATCACGAGCCGCCACGCCGAGCCGACGGGCATCAACTGGAGCGCCTCGGTCCAGCCGGGGATCACGCCTCGAACCGGAAACGTCGCGGGCTCTCCCCGGTTGATGGAACTGTCGAAGACCGTCCCATCGATCAACGTCCCGTGATAGTGGACGGTGACCACGTCGGCCGCCGACGGCTTGGGCCCCTTCCCCTCGCTCAGAACCTCGTACTGCAGGCCGCTGGCGAGCGTGACGACTCCCTGCTTGGCCTTGTTCCGGGTCAGAAAGGCCTCGCCCTCGGTCTTGTTCCTGGCCGCCTCCGCCGCCGCCTTCTGTTGTCGTTTTTGAATCATCACGTCCTGAAACTCCTCCATCGTCGCCTCGACGATGTCCGGTTCGAGCCGCGAGGGCTGGCCCGCGTAAGCCTCCCGCACGGCGGCGAATAAAACCTCCAGATTGACCTCGATCTGGTCGTCCCGAAGGTTTGTCCCCAGATTGCGCCCAATGATGTAACTGACTTTATCCCAGAGGGTTTTGAGCTCCGGGGCGGGGCCGGCTTGAGCCGAAGCCGCTGAAGCGGGGGGAGCCGGCTCCTGGGCCGGGACCGTCCCGATCAACGTCACCAGGCAGGCGAGCCCCACCATCTTCAATCTGTCCATGACGGACCATCCTTCCGCGTGGCCTGACGTCAGAGGTAAAGGCGTCGCGGAAGTGAGGCCCGAGGGGCAGAAGGCTCGGCTGGAAAACTAACAGCGGGGGGCCGTCTCTCGACGAGCGTCCTTGCCGGCGCTTTACGCGGCGCGCATCGTAACAGCCTTTTGAGCCGAGCGTCACGTCGAAAAAGGCAAGGCCGCCGGAGGGGCGGGGCGCCCCCTCGGCGGCCTCGGGGTTGGACGCAGTCCTCAGCGGTTCCTAGAAGTCGTCGCTCGGCATCGGGGGGGCCGGATGCGCCCCGTCCTTTTGCTCCTTGATCTCGGTGATGAGACACTCGGTGGTGATCAGGAGCCCCGCCACGGAAGCCGCGTTCTGGAGGGCGATCCGAGCCACCTTCGTCGGGTCGATGATCCCGGATTTGAGCATGTCCTCGTAGGCGCCGCTTTCGGCGTTATAGCCGACGTTGTCCTTTTCAGCGCGCACCTTCTCGACGACGATCGAGCCCTCGGCCCCGGCGTTCTGCGCGATGTTACGCAACGGCGACTCCAACGCCCGCTTGACGATGTTGACGCCGACTTGTTCTTCGCTCTCTTCAACCTTGAGCTTCTCCAGCGCCGTAACCGCGCGGATGAAGGCCACGCCGCCGCCGGCGACGATCCCCTCCTCGACGGCCGCCCGCGTGGCGTGCAGCGCGTCTTCCACCCGCGCCTTCTTTTCCTTCATCTCGATCTCGGTCGAGGCGCCGACCTTGATCACGGCCACGCCGCCCGAGAGCTTCGCCAGCCGCTCCTGAAGCTTCTCCTTGTCGTAATCCGACGTGCTTTCCTCGATCTGCATCTTGATCTGGGCGATCCGCCCCTCGATGGCCTTCTTGGCCCCTTTGCCCTGGATGATCGTCGTGTTCTCCTTCTCGACGACCACGCGCGAGGCCCGCCCCAGGTCCCCCACCGGCGTATTCTCCAGCTTCATCCCGGCGTCCTCGCTGACGACCTTGCCGCCGGTCAGGATGGCGATGTCCTCCATCATGGCCTTGCGCCGATCGCCAAAGCCCGGCGCCTTGACCGCGCAGACGCTCAACGTCCCCCGCAGCTTGTTGACGACGAGCGTGGCCAGGGCCTCTCCTTCGACGTCCTCGGCGATGATGAGCAGGGGCCGGCCCTTCTCCAGCACGCGCTCCAGGAGCGGCAGCAGGTCCTTCATCGAGCTGACCTTCTTGTCGTAGATCAGGATGAAGGGGTCCTCCAGCGCCGTCTCCATCTTCTCGGCGTTGGTGACGAAGTACGGCGAAAGGTAGCCCTTGTCGAACTGCATGCCCTCGACGACGTCCAGCGTCGTCTCGATCCCCTTGGCCTCCTCCACCGTGATGACGCCGTCCTTGCCGACCTTGTCCATGGCGTCGGCGATCAGTTCGCCGATCTTGCGGTCGTTGTTGGCCGAAATGGTGGCCACCTGGGCGATCCGCTCATGGTCGCGCGTCTGGCTGGAACGCTTCTTCAGGTCCTCAACCACCGCCTCGACGGCCTTTTCGATGCCGCGCTTGAGCGACATCGGATTGTGCCCGGCGGTCACCTGCTTACGCCCCTCGCGGAAGATGGCCTGAGCCAGCACGGTGGCCGTGGTTGTCCCGTCGCCGGCGACGTCGCTCGTTTTGCTGGCCACCTCGCGCACCATCCGGGCCCCCATGTTCTCGTAGGGGTCGGCCAGCTCGATTTCCTTGGCCACGGTGACGCCGTCCTTCGTCGTCACCGGCGCGCCGAACTTCTTGTCCAGCACGACGTTGCGCCCGCGCGGGCCGAGCGTCGCCCGCACGGCGTCGGCCAACCGATCCACGCCGCGCAGCACCGCCTCGCGGGCCTCCTCGCCGAATTTCATCTGCTTTGCCATCGCTCCTTGCTCCCTTCGCCTGCGTGATTCGAATTCGCTCCGATCCGATGAAAGGGCGAACCCTGCGATCCGAAGCCGTCGGGGACGGCGGCGGGCGCGAGCCCCGCCGGCCCGCCGCTCAATCGTTGATGATCGCCAGCACCTCGTCCTCGCGCATGATGAGGTACTCCGTGCCGTTGACCTTGATCTCGTTGCCCGAGTACTTGCCGAACAGCACGCGGTCGCCGGCCTTCACGTCCAGCGGGATGCGCTTGCCGTCGTCGGCGATCTTCCCCTTGCCGACGGCGATGATTTTGCCCCGCTGCGGCTTCTCCTTGGCCGTGTCCGGAATCAGGATGCCGCCCGGCGACTTCTGCTGCTCTTCCTCGATCCGTTCGACCAGAACACGATCATGCAGGGGAGTGATCTTGACCGCCATATGCGTTTCAGGCCTCCTTCGCCGACGTGGATGATACTGAATGCCCGCCTCGGCGGCAACCCGGCTGCCGATCTCCCGCCCCGAACCAGGCGGAGCTGCCGGCCGAAGCCCAAGCGCCTTAACAAGACTTATGCCCTGCGGCCCCGTGGGCATCGCGTTCGTTCTCCCATCCCCAATGTTTTCAATCAGATAAAGACTCGGGGGTCGCGGACGCTTTCTGGACTTCCTCCCCCCACATCTGGCGCTCTCCCCCGTCGACTGGATCAATTTGACCCCTTCGAGCCGCCGCCGCCCCCCTGTGTGTGTCACCCTCCAGCTCGCAGATTCGGGGGCGCTTGCACGGAGATCGCCGTAACGCGCGGGAGGACGGGAACCCGCCCCCTGGCAGTGAACGCGGCCGCCCCCAAGAGACCTCGCCCCGCCGCTCATCATCAGCCCGAGGAGCCGGCCTCAGGGCCAACCCAGGGTGGCGCGCTGCGTGCTGACCCTGGGCTCACGGATCGAACCCTTTCAGGGTTCATTGGCAGGGAACCGCCGTGCTGAGTGTCTTGAGGGCTCGCCGGGACCGGGCAGTATTGACGAACCCGGAGGGGGTTCGGGGCTTTCGGAGCCGAGGGAAGGCCCCGCCGGGGACCACCGGACCGGCCCGAAGCAGGGGCTCGGCGCCCCGCTCTGGGGGATACCCCTAGTCCCCCGGGGGGCACCTAACCGGGCCCCAAAAAACGCTGATTTTTTTCTTGACACGGCCTCGGGGGGGGTATGGAGCAAGGCTACGGGGAGCCGCGTACTGAAAACCTCTACGATGGGGAGGTCAGGGACATGATCACCACGCTCGGGAAGCTGGCGGCGGTCGGCTTTGTCGCGGCCTTGGCCGCCGCGCAACTGGCCCCGACGTCGCTCAGCGACCTGGAGAAGCACTCCCTCTGGGGCGGGGCCAATGACAAGTGCAGATGCCTCGTAAGCTGCACGGTCGGCCCCGACGTTTGCGAGTGGATCGTGGATCAGGGATGCAAGAATCACGACGGCAAGAATTGTTTTCTGACCACCGTGAACCTGTGCAGTGGACTGCAAGGAGACTGCCTCCAAACCAGCGCCAAGCGGGCGACGAACACAAGCGAGGACTGCCCAACCGGCGACCCGATGTGCTGAATTTCTCGCGGGCCGATCTGAGACCTGGCCCTTCTATTGAACGAAGGAGGTTGAATTTCATGAAGCGGAACCTAAACGGATTGGCAAGCGTGATTACCGGTGCGATGCTGATGTTGAATCCGGCCAAAGGGATGAGCCAAGCCAATGACCAATTGAGAGAAATTCTTACTGCCGCCCACCGAAACGCAGTCGACCCCCAGGTGATTCGATTCTCCGCCACAAGCACGCTCCGGCTGGAATTTGAGGGCGAGGAACCTCAGGTAGTCTGGACCGAGACGTCGGCTCGGGTTCAAGGAACGAGGATGGAGCTGGAAAACCGAACGACCCACGAAAGCCCCTCGGAAGAAGGCCCAAACGCGGCGGCGGCCTTCGTGCAACGAGCATCCTGGGACGGGGAGCGATACTATTCGACGCAATACCATGGGGGCCCCGGAGAGCCCTTAAGAACCGTCTCCGACAGCGCTGGCGCCGGACGAACTGTCCTTGCCTCTCCGAAGGCGGGCTCCTTCCTTGAGGGCAAACTAACCGTGCTTCCCCCGCATCCCCCTGAAGGTTCACTGTTCGGTTGGCTCCTCCAGCGAAACGACGCCAGGCTTGAGCCGTCCGCGGAGGCGGTGGGGGGGCATCCGTGCTGGGTCATCAAGGCCGAGACGGAGCACGGGAGTTTTGCCGTCTGGGTCGACCCCAATTATGGTTATCGCCTTCGACGAGTGAGCGCGACGCGACGAATCGGCGACGGGCCGGGAGGAGTAGGTTGGACTCGACTTTCAGTCGACGACGTCCGCATTGAGAAGGTGGGCGAGGACTTCTTCAGCACGTTTGGCATCCTGGTCATCGAGAGAGTCTCAGCCGATGGCAAGCGCAAGGTCGAGACTATCGGGGTCCTAAGAGAAGGGGTGACGGCGGAGAACGCGCCATCCGCCGAGCTTGGCTTTTTGCCCGCATGGGACGACGGCGCCAGGGTCTTTCATGTTGAGAAGGCGCGGTACATGGTCTGGAGAGACGGTGCGCTTGAAGCCGAGGTGAGTGATGCAGGAGTGAAGAGAATCGAGGAGACGGTCACTGCCCTGGAAGAAGAAGCGCGCCAAGGGTCCCCTCGGCTGGTCGAGGCTTTACACAAACGGGCGAATTGAAGGCCAGCGAAGATCTCGCTGTGGGGCTGCCGAGTCGAAGGGGGAAAGAGGGGAAGTTGAGAACGGATGAGGGAAGTTCAAGGCGGGCGTGCGCTCAGGGTCTTGTTCTGGGTCTTCGGGGTCGGCGGACTCTCCATGAGATCCGTGTCGATAGGCGAAGTCGCCCCCCTGAGCCGATGGACACGACCCGCCCCGACGAAGCGGCCGATGAGGCCATTTCAGGCTATAACTGTGGGCTCAACTCCCTTTATCTCCTGCTGCGTCTGTGGGGGGAGCCGGTCGAGCTCCCCTCTTTTCTCGGCCGGCCCGAAGCAGGGGCTCGGCGCCCCGCCATGGGGGATACCCCTAGTCCCCCGGGGGGCACCTAACCGGGCCCCAAAAAACGCTGATTTTTTTCTTGACACGGCCTCGGGGGGGGGTATGGAACAAGGCTGCGGGGAGCCGCGTACTGAAAACCTCGATGGCGAGGTCAGGGACATGATCACCACGCTTGGGAAGCTGGCGGCGGTCGGCTTTGTCGCGGCCTTGGCCGCCGCGCAACTGGCCCCGACGCCGCTCAGCGACCTGGAGAAGCACTCCCTCTGGGGCGGGTGCACAAACAACAAATGTAAGTGCCTTCAATCGTGCGCGACGCCGCAGGGGGGGATGTGCTTCTTGATCGTGGACTTAGGGTGTAAGGCGCACCCGGGCAGCATGTGCAACCTTACAGCAGTAAAGTTGTGCGACGATGATGAAGATACCTGTGCACCCCTGGGGAACTATCGGGCAACGAATGATAGCCAGGACTGTCCATCGAGCGACCGTTATTGCTGAGTTCTAAGGGTAACTCAAAGGAATCATCCGGAAGCCCTCAGAGGAGGTTAAGGAACGATGATGAAGCTCCGTCGTGCAGCGGCAGGGGGCCTCTGGCTGATTATGGGTCTGGGCTTGGCTACAGATGCCGAAGAGCCTGCTGGGAAGGTCAGCTTGCGGGAAGTGCTTGAGGCGGCGCACCGTAATGCGGTGGACGAGCGGCTGATCAGCTTCCGAGCGATTTGCAGCACGCGATAGGCGCCCGAAGGAGAGGAAAGCACCGAGGGTAAGGGAAACGTGCTCGTTCGTATGCAAGGTATGCGAGGCGAGGTCGACGGGAGGACGCCCTACGAGGGCGATGGGACCCGCGTGCCTGGAGCGGAGGTCCCCAAGTTGTTGCAGCGGGCCTCCTGGGACGGGGAGCGGTATTACGGAACGCAGGGCGCGTTGGGCGAGGACCCTCTGCGGATCGTGTCGGAAAACTGGAGATCAGGACGAACGGTGACCGCGCGTCCGACCGTGGGGGCCTTTCTCGAGGGCCGCCTTCGTTTTCTAGGTTCGGAGTGGTCGATCTTCGAGTTGCTCCTTAGCGATCCTGATGCGAAGCTTAGCGACGCAATGGAATCGGTGAAGGGGCATCCCTGCTGGCTCGTCACGTCTCATGGGGAGGACGGCCATTATGCTGTCTGGATCGATCCGGCGGCGATCATGGGCCTCGGGGTCCATTGGGGCGTCTTTGGCCTGATCGGCGGCGTGGCGGGGCGGGTGCTGCTCGCCCGCGCCTGGGAACGCCGCCGCCGGCCTCCGAGTCCGCGGACCTTTTCCCAATTCTTCGGCGGGTCCGGGCGCGCTGGCCGGCTATGCCACGATGGCGGCTTGGAAGCGGCAACCAAGCGCCTCGCCCCTCGTCCCGTGAGCCGATCGACCTGAGAATCAAATTGAAACCGAGCGCCGGGGGGCGGATAATTCTTCGGCCTGCCTGTTTCCTTCGGAGGAGGAGCGGCGGGGAGCGTCGGCCGGCCCATCCCCCGCCGGCAGGCGAGAAGGACCTTCATCCCATGGCCGACGAGGCGCCCCCCCTCACCAACCCCCTGCGACCCCCGCGACGGCGGCTCCGGGCCGTCGAAATCATGGACACGACGCTGCGCGACGGGGAGCAGACCGAGGGCCTTTCGATGATGCCCGAGGAGAAGCTCCTGATCGCCCGCGCGCTCCTGACCAAGGTCAAGGTGGACCGGATCGAGGTAGCCTCGGCCAAGGTCTCCGAGGGGGAGCGGGAAGCCGTGCGGGGGATCGTCGCCTGGGCGGCGCGGGAGGGGCTGGAGGATCGGGTCGAAGTCCTCGGCTTCGTGGATGGACGGGTCTCGGTCGAATGGGTCCGCTCGGTCGGCGGCAAAGTGATCAATCTCCTGACCAAGGGCTCCAAGCGCCATTGCCGCGGCCAGCTCGGGCGGACGCCGGAGCAGCACCTGGCCGACATCGAGGCGACCGTCGCCCAGGGAATGAGCCGCGGGGCGATTTTCAACGTTTATCTGGAGGACTGGTCCGGCGGGATGCTCGACGAGCCGGCTTACGTCGACCGGATGATCGCCGCGCTCGACAAGCTCCCCTTTCGCCGGATCATGCTCTGCGACACGCTGGGGCTTCTCAATCCGGCCCAGGTGACGGACTTCGTCGGGCGATATACGGAGGCTTACCCCGACCGGCAGTTTGATTTCCATGGCCACAACGACTATGGCCTGGGGACGGCCAACGCGTTGGCGGCGACGCGCGCCGGGGCTCGCGGGCTGCACGTCACCGTCAACGGGATCGGCGAGCGGGCCGGCAACGTCGCCCTCGACGAGGTTGTCGTCACGCTGCGGGATCACGGACGCTTCCGGACGGGCGTGAACGAACGGGCGCTTAAGGAGATCAGCCGGCTCGTGGAGGTCTTCTCGGGCAAGCGGATCGCCGAGAACAAGCCCATCACCGGCGAGAACGTCTTCACGCAGACGGCCGGCATTCACGCCGACGGCGATCTCAAGGGGAACCTTTACGAGAGCCGGCTCAAGCCCTCGCGCTTCGGCCAGAGCCGGCATTACGCGATGGGGAAGCTCATGGGCAAGGCGAGCCTGGAGCTGAACCTGGAGCGGCTCCATATCCGGCTCAACCCCGATCAGAAGCGCCAGCTCATGGAACGGGTCATTCAGTTGAGCGACCAGAAGAAGACCGTCACGACGGCCGATCTGCCGTTCATCATCGCCGACGTGCTTCAATCGCCGGAGCATCGGGTCTTCGAGGTCAAGGATTACTCCGTCGTCTGCCATCGGGGGCTGCCGCCGACGGCGACGGTGCTCGTGCGCTGCCGGGACCATGAGTTTCAGGCCACGGCCACGGGCGACGGCGGTTACGACGCCTTCATGAAGGCGCTGCGCTCGCTGGAACGCCAGATGGGCCTCAAAGTCCCCCGCCTGCTGGATTACGAAGTCCACATCCCGCCGGGGGGCAAAACCGACGCCCTTGTCGAAACGACGATCAAGTGGGAGGGAGGCATCAAGACGCGCGCGGTGCACGGCGATCAGCTCGCCGCCGCGATCGAGGCCACCGCCCACGCGCTCAATCTGATCGCCCTGCGGCAAGCCGAGCGCGCCAATGGCCCCCGCCGCCGGGCCGCCGCGGCCGCGGCCGCTTCAACTTAATCCCCTGGGGCGGGGCGCGCGGCCGGAGCGATCGCCTCATGGCCTCTGAACGCTCCCGCGCGAGCCACGGCGTCGTGAAGCGGCGGGGCGGTAGATCAGCAACGCGATTGAGACGGAGCCCGGCGCCGAAGTGGGGACGAGTCCTCCCGGGGCTCATCCTCGGGGCGCTGGGGTGCGCTGCCCCCTGCGTGGCGGCGGTTGAAACACTCTTCATCATCCCGCTCAGTCACACCGACATCGGCTTCACGGCCCCCCCGAGCGAGGTCGCCGCGCAAATGGGGCGTTCAGCCGCGCTCGCGCTGGAACTGGCGCGCGCGGACCCGGCCTACGTCTGGAATTTCGAAACGTTCTGGCAGTTCGAGCAGGGGTTGACCGGGACGGCCGAGGAGGGGCCGTTCGTCGAGCTCCTGCGCGCCGGGCGGATGGGGTTGAGCGCCGCCTACATGAACCCGCACTCGGCGCTGATGAGCGACTGGGCGCTGGACCGAACGTTCGGCCTGCCCGTCGCGTGGGGCCGCCGCCACGGGCTCACGCTCGATTGGGCGATGATGAACGACGTCCCCGGTCATCCGGCCGAGCTGCCGCGCTATCTGGCGCGCCATGGCGTCCGCTTCCTCGTCCTTGGCGTGAACCTCACCTTCAGCCCGCCGCTGCCCGCCGAAATCAGCAACACGCCCTTCTGGTGGGCGTCCCCCACGGGCGAGAGGGTTCTAACGTGGATCTCCGCCGACGGTTACACCGAAGCGTTCACCCACTATGGGATCGACCCGGCGACGGCGCGTTTCTTCAATCGAGAGACGTTCAGCTCGGCCGATCCGCTGGAGGTCATGGCTCAGGGGATCGGCCGCATGAGGGAACGTTTCGAGGCGCGCGGATATCCCTATGAGGCGGCCCTCGCCCTCTTCGGATTCGACAATTGGGGCTCGGAGCCGGCGCGCCGGCTGCCCGAGGCCGCCCGACTTTGGAACGAGGCCGGCCGCCGTCCGCGACTCCGCCTCGCCACGCCGCGGGACTTCTTCGAGCGGATCGAGGAGCGTCACGGGCCCGACCTGCCCGTCCATCGCGGGGGCTTCGGCGGTCAATGGGAGGTCGTCCGGACCGGCCTTCCGACGGCGATTGCCCGGGCCCGCGCCGAGGAGCGCCGCCTGGCGCTCGCGACCGACCCCGCCCCCGCCGACGTCAGGCGGCTGCTCGTCTTCTGGGAGCACAGTTTCGGGATGGGCCCGCCGTGGCCGAAGCTTCTCAGGCGCGATCAGGCTCTCCTTCACAACCGGGAGCAATGGGAGATGATCGCGCGATGGGAGCTTCCGCCGACGACCTGGCCGCAAGGCGAACCGTTCACGCTCAACGTCCCGCCCGGGCCGGAGGCTCTCCGGCCGAACGTCCTTTACGAGATCGAGCGCGGGATCGGCTCATTCGACGGTCGGATCGGCCCCCCGCTCCCGGCGGAGGCTTGGACGTCGCTCCAACCCGAGCGACTTGCGGACGGCCCGATTCTCCTGCGACACCGGCTTGACCGGCGACGGCTCCCAACCGAGGCCCACGTTATCTGGGCGTGGCGTCTGAGCGACGCCGAAGCTTCGGCGCCCGTTCGAATCCCGCTCAAATCGGGCGAGGGGGTCGTTCGGATCGAGGAGGAAGGGCTTGCCGGTTTTCGGTTGAGGCACTGGATCGCCTCGGACGCTTTCCACGTCGGCCGGACGCAATTCACCCCCTTTGGACCCTTCGTGTTCGGGCGCAAGCCGGAGCACCCGGGGTGGTTATTCGCCAAAGTGTTGGATCAATCGCTCACGGCCGAATTCAAGGGCGAAGAGACCGCCGCCACGATGACGTTCGAGGAAGCCTATCCGGGGGAAGCCCCCGTCCATGAGTTCGCCCTCCGGATTGAATTCGCCTCGGACGGGAGAAACCCGTAATCAGTCGGCCGGATCGCGGGGAGTTGGGGCGTCGTCGGTCGAGGCGGCGTAAACGAGCTTGCCGCCGAGAAACGTCATTTCGACCCGCGACTTGAGGATTTCGCCGGGCGGGACGGTCATCACGTCGGCCGAGAGAACGACGAGATCGGCGAACTTCCCCGGCTCGATCGAGCCCTTCTCATTTTCTTCAAAAGCCGCATAGGCGGCGTCGATCGTGAAGCTTCGGAGCGCCTCGGTCCGCGTCATCCGTTCCTCGGGCCGCCAGCCCCCTTCGGGCCAACCGTCGTGATCCTGTCGCGTGATCGCGGCGTAGACCCCCCAGAGGGGGCTTACGCCCTCGACGGGGAAATCCGAGCCGTTGGCGATGCGACAGCCGGCCTTAAGAAATTTCCGCCAGGCGTAAGCGCCGGCCAGGCGCTCGGGTCCCAGCCGATCCCCCGCCCAGTACATGTCGGAGGTGGCGTGCGTGGCCTGCATCGAGGGGATGACGCCCAGCCGACAGAGCCGCGCGATGTCTTCAACGGCGAGCACCTGGGCATGCTCGATCCGCAGGCGCAGCCCCGGACGGTCGTTCCGGCGTGCGAGGGCGGCTTCGTAGGCGTCGAGGACCAGCCGGTTGGCCCGGTCGCCGATGGCGTGGGTGGCCACCTGAAATCCGCGGGGAATCGCCCGGGCCAGCAATCGTTCCAATTCCTCCGGCGTGGTGGTCAGCAGCCCGACGTTGTCGGGGTCGTCGCGGTACGGTTCCAGGAGGGCCGCGCCGCGCGAGCCCAACGCGCCGTCCATGACGACCTTGATGGCCCGGACGGTCAGCCGACCCTCCCCGTAGCCGACGATCGGGCCGCGTTCAAAGTAGCGTTCCAGAGCCTCCCGTTCCCCCGCCCCGATCATCGCGTAAAGTCGGAGATCGAATTCGCCCGCGTCGATCATCTCGCCGTAGAGATCGATCGTCGCCGCGCCGACGCCCGGCTCGTGGACGCTCGTCAACCCCGCGGCCAAGCACTGGGCTATGGCCTGCCTCACCAGCCCTCGCAGTTCCTCGCGCGCCGGCGGGGGGATGTGGCGCGTCACCAAACCCTGGGCTCGATCGACGAGAACCCCCGTCGGCTCACCCGTCGCGCGATCTCGCTCGATCCGGCCGCCGGGCGGGTCCGGGGTTGACCGGGCAAGCCCGGCCAAGGCCAGGGCGGCGGCATTGGCAAGCCCGGCATGGCCGTCGATGCGCGTGAGGTAGACCGGGTGATCGGGGACGGCGCGGCTCAGGGCCTCATGATGCGGAAAGACCTGCTCGGGCCAATCGTTCTGATCCCATCCGCGCCCAAGGACCCATTGACCGGGCGGCGTTGATCGCGCCCGCGCGGCGACTCGCTCGATCACGGCCTCATAGCTGCGCGTTCCGACCAGATCGACGTTGCGGAGCGCCGCGGCCAGACCGCTCAGATGGCCGTGGGCGTCGATCAGGCCGGGCAGAACGCTCCGCCCCCCGAGGTCCATCCGGATCGTCGCCGGCCCGGCCAGGGCCAACGTGGCCTCGTCGGGACCGACGGCCGCGATCCGCGCCCCCTCGATAGCGACCGCCTCAACCACGCGATCGCGGGCGTCCAGTGTATAGATTCGCCCTCCATGCAGGATGAGGTCCGGCGCGGCGAGCAGCCCCGAACACTTCGCCAGCAAGGCGATCGAGAACCCCCTGACCAGCGCAGAAAAAAGCAACCGCGGAGGGGCGGAGAACACGGAGGGTCGATGCGCGAATGAGATCAAGCCAAGCGCCTGGCTCCGCCTTTCATCGGACGGACGGCGAGGCCGCCGGCCGGAGGGAGGCCGGCGCCGAGCCATCGAGGACCGGCAGCCCCGAAGGGACGGAGGCCGGAGGCGGCGGCGTCAACGATCTATCGGTCAGGGACTTGAGAAACGCCACGAGGGCGGCCGTTTGGGTTTCCGTCAGATCGAAATTGAGGATTTTCCCGTCGATGCCTGAGGCCGGATTGATTTCACGCCGCCCCCCCCCTTCGGCGTAGAAACGAACGACCTCCTCGAGCGTGACCAGCGAGCCATCGTGCATGTAGGGGGCCGTCAGTTCCACGTTGCGCAGGCTCGGCACCTTGAAGGCGAACGGCGGCCCGGCGCCCTCGACGCTTCCGCGGCCGAGGTCGGCCCGTGGGGCGGCCCCGGCGCCGATGACCCGGAAGGTCTGATCGGTGAACATCGGGAGGATGTGACATTCAAAACATCGCGTATGGAGCGAGCGGAAAAGTTTCAATCCCTCGCGTTCCTGTTCGCTGAGCGCGCTCCGATCTCCCGCGGCGTATCGGTCGAACCGGGAATCGACGGCCAGGAGCGTCCGGAGGAAGGTCGCGAGCGCGCGCGTCACGTTTTCAAACGTGACCGGCGCGGGGCCCCCGTCCCCGAAGGCCCGCTCAAAGAGTGCTTGATAAGCCCCGATCGCGCGGAGTTCTTCCATCAGGCGGCCCGGATCCTCCCCCATTTCGCGGGGGTCCGTGATCGGTCGCTGGGCCTGTTCTTCGAGCGTCTGGACCCGCCCGTCCCAGAATTGCCAGGCGTTGAACGCCACGTTCCACAGCGTCGGCGCGTTGCGCGGCAATTCAACCCCCCCCGACCGGGCCGGGCCGAGGCCGCGCCCGCCGGCCCCCTGGCTCAGCGGCCGCCCGTCAGAGAAGCCATGGGACGGATCGTGACAATGAGCGCAGGAGAGCCGATTATCGCCGCTCAGGATCGGGTCAAAGAATAAAAATCGCCCGAGTTCGGCTTTGGCCGGCGTGATCGGGTTGGCCTCGACGCCCGGCATCGGCGGCAGCGGGTGCAGCAGGCCCGTCCCGCGAGGTCGCAGCGCTTCGTACGGATACCGCGGAACGTATCGCCCGCCGCGCCGAACGAAGCCGTCGATCTCCCCCGGGGCCCCGGCGCGAGCGAGCCCGGCGGCCGCCAAGACAACCGCCAGCCACGGACCCACGCGGACGGGCACGGAAGCCGACATGAGCCCTTCAGGTTAGTGGAAGGGTCCGGCCGGGGGCAAGACCATCGAATTGAAGGGGGGTCGCCGCGCGAGGCCGGCGGGAGCCCCTTGCGTGGATTCCGGGACCATGCCACAAAGACGCGGGGCGGGCGCGGTCAGCGTTGAGCTGCTCCGACGAGAGAATGAACCGCTTTCACGATGACCGAACTTCCACAATCAAAGAACCGACGAACCGGCCTGGAGCGCGCGCGGCCGTGGCTCACGGCGGGGATGATCGTCGGCCTGGCGGCGGGAGCGCTGATTCCGGAGACGCAGCGAGCGCGGGAGGTCTGGCGCTGGGCGCGTCGGGCCGAGCTCGTCACCGATCAGGAACGTCGCTGGGCGCCGTTGCGGGCGCGAGCCCCTCGGGATCAGCTCCTGGGCTACGTGACGGACCTCCGCTACCCGGCGCCGTTATTTGATTTCGATACCTACACGCATTTTTATTGGGCCCAATACGCGCTGGCTCCGGCTCTCCTCGTGCAGAGCCCCTCCCGGGAATACCTTGTCGGCGATTTTCGTGACGCTGCCCTGGCCATCCCGTGGAAGGCGCGTCTGGAGGTGATCGCCGAGGGCCCTCGCGGGACGGTGCTGCTGCGACGTCGGGAACCATGACGCTCGACTGGGCACCTTCCCTGATTCCTTATGTCGCGCCGTCGATCGCGCTGGCTTGGCTTATCGGTTACCTCGTGGTGGATCACCTCGCCCGAGGGTCGGGCTCCGTCTTCTTCAAAGTCTTTCTCGGTTTTGGATTCGGCCAGGGAATCGCCTCGCTGACGCTTCTCGGCGTCTGGAGCCTGCTCGGGCCGAATCGAACGGTCCTCCTGGCCGTCGATGGAGCGATGGCGCTCGGCCTGATCGCCGGGCGGATGTTGCGCCGTCGGCTTCGTCCGGCCCCGGCCGACCCGGCGCTCAGGCCGCCAACGTGGACGGCCGAGGATGGGGCCACGGCCGTCGCCCTTGTCCTTGTCCTTGGGCTGGCGCTCTTCCCCTTCCTGTTGCATGCCCTTTCCAGTCCTCACGGGCATTGGGACGCCTGGGCCATCTGGAACCTGAAAGCCCGTTACCTCGTCGGCCTGGGGGACCGCTGGCCGTGGGTTCTCTCCGATCGGCTCCCGCATACGCACCCCGATTACCCGCTCCTTTTGCCCGGGGCCGTGGCGAGCGTCTGGGCCGGACTGCGGGCCGAGCCGCCGCTGGCTCCGGCGTTGATCGGAGCGTTGTTCACGCTTTCGACGGGCGGGCTCCTCGGCGTCGCCCTGGCGGCCACGACTCGCCCGGCCGTGGGGTGCCTGGCCGCCGCGGCGCTCCTGGCCACGCCGCGTTTCCTATACGAAGGGACCGCCCAACAGGCGGACGTTCCGCTGGCGTTTTTCCTCCTGGCGGCCGTCCTACCGTTGACCTTGTCGGGGCGTCGAGCAGCCGGCTTGCGCCCGGCCGAAGCAGGTTGGCTCGCCGCAGCCGGCGCCGGCTTGGCCGCCTGGACAAAGAACGAGGGGCTGTTGTTTCTCATCTCGCTCACCGGCCTGACGCTGCTGACCCTGGCGGCGGGGAGCTGCCCCTTGTCGCCGGCGGCGCGGCGTCCGTTCCTCGCGGTCTCGCTGGCGGCGGTGTTCGCGCTGGTGGCCTTCAAGCTTTCCGGAACGGGGCGCAACGATCTGCTGGCCGCGCAAGGCTGGGAGGCGACGTTCCTGCGGCTGACCGATCCCGGCCGATACGTGACGGTCGGCCGAGGGCTCCTCGGCGAGCTGCGCCAGATCGGCCCTGGTCACTGGGGGTGGTTCCCGCTGGCCCTGCCCGCCGGGCTCTTGATGATCGGGCGCCGTCCGATGCGGGGAAGAATCAGCTTATGGGGGCGAGGGGTGGCGCTGCCGGCGGGGGCGGTCGCGCTGACGTTTCTCGGCTACCTCATGGCCTATGTGGTCTCACCCTATGATCTCGGGTTTCACATCGGCAGTTCCCTCGGGCGCCTGTTGGTTCAGCTCTGGCCCGCCACGATTGCGCTGGGGTGTCTGGCCCTGGCCGGAGGGTCGGACGAGGCCGCGATCGACGCGAGCAACAGCCCGAGGGAGCCTCAAGCCGGTTGAGACCACCGGGCTGAGGTCCCTAAGATGGCGCAGCCCCGGCCGGCGCGCCCTCGGCGACGGCGGCGCAAGGAGCGACCGGGGTATCCCGATCAATGATGAACCGAACTCCCGAGACATCGCCGCCACTCAAACGCGGCGTCCTCGGCCGACTGGCGCGCTGGGGGTTGGTGCTCATTGTCGGGTCGGCGCTGGCGATCGGGTTGGCGGCCGGTTCGCTTTATCTTCTCCGTTCCAAGTGGGACCTCCGGGGCAATTTCACTCCGGTCTTTGATTTCAGCTCTCCGGATCGGCGGCTCCAGGAGCTGGAGCGCCATCGGGCCGCGCAGCGAGAAGGCCCGTTGCCGACGGCTGAGGCTGCCGACGAGACCCTGGAGGGTTGGCCGAGCTTTCGGGGTCCGCGGCGAGATGGCGTTTCCGAGGCGACGGGACTTCTCAGCGCCTGGCCCGCCGATGGGCTCAGGCCGCTTTATCGCCAGCCGGTGGGCGGCGGGTATTCGGGCTTCGCGCTCGGCCTCGGGCGCGCCTACACGCTCGAACAGCGCGGCGGCGAGGAAGCCGTCGTCGCCTATGACTTCCTCTCGGGCGTGGAGCTCTGGTCGTTCAGCTATCCGGCTTATTTTCAGGAGCAAATGGGCGGGGACGGACCGCGAGCCACGCCGACGCTCGACGACCGCCGGCTTTACGCCCTTGGGGCCCAAGGGCACCTCAACTGCCTGGATGCGCTCACCGGCGAGCTCGTCTGGGCGCGGCACCTTCTGCGCGAGACGAATTCGGGTAACCTGACCTGGGGCATGAGCGGCTCGCCGCTCATCGAGGGCGATCGCCTCTGGGTGACGGCCTCGGGTCTCGGCGGACCGGGCGTGCTCGTCTTTGAGAAAGCGACCGGAGAGCCCGTCGGGGCCTACGAGCCGGGCCGGCAGCAGGCGTACGCTTCGCTGGAATGGGTCGAGCTGGTCGGCCGCCCCGTTTTGCTCGATTTCGCCGCCGAGGCGCTCGTGGGGCTTGATCCCGAGACGGGCCGGCGGCTCTGGAGCTTCGACTGGACCGGCCCCCAGAACGGGATCAACGCCGCTCAGCCGCTGTTCATCGGGCCCGACCGGGTCTTCATTTCCTCCGGTTACGGCCAAGGTTGCGCGATGATTGAAATCGGCGTGGCCGACGGCCCCGAAGGTCCTCAATGGAACGCCCGCCGCCTCTGGTCGAACGTCCAGATGAAGAACAAATTCAACTCCTCAGTCCATCACGAGGGGTTCATCTACGGGCTGGATGAAGGCGTGCTGGCCTGTCTTGACGCGCGCGACGGGCGGCGGCGCTGGAAGGGGGGGCGCTACGGCTACGGGCAGCTTCTGCTGGCCGAGGGCCATTTGATCGTGCTCGGGGAATCCGGCGAATTGGCGCTCGTGCGGGCGACGCCGAGAGCCTTTGAAGAGGTGAGCCGCTTCAAGGCCATCGACGGGAAGACCTGGAACCATCCGGCGCTGGCGGGCGGACGCTTGCTCATTCGCAATGGCCGGGAGATGGCCTGTTTCGACCTTCGGGCCGAGGCCGGCTCCTGAGCGTCGGATGCCCCCGCCTTTGCCCAGGGACGTTTAATTCCCATGAACCCCCTGGGGCGCCTCCTCTGTCGGCTCGTGTGGCCGCGCGTCCCGGCGCGCCAGTTGGGAGCGCGCCTGCCCGACTATTTGCGCCGGCGCGTGGCCCCGGCCCTGGGGTTCGAGGACGAGCCCATTGAGCTGGAAACTCCCGAATCCGGCGCGATCGCACTGGTGCGGCGGTGGAAAACCCGCCTCCGGGGCGACCTTTACGTGCGGGCTTGGCCGTGGGACCCGGGCCGAACCCCTGCGCGCGAACAAGCGACGGTGGCGTGGCTCTTCGTCAAGGCGGGGCTCAAAACGCCGGAGACCCTTTTCGTCGACGACAGCCTGTGGACGATGCGGCGGTGGCGTCTGGAAGCCACCGTTGAAACCGCCGCCCATGGCGAACCGCTCGACGCCGCCCGCCCGGATCATCGAGCGGCGCTCGAACGCCTGGCCCCCGAGCTGGGGCTGCTTCACCAGCAGACGGCCCCGGCCTGGGGCAAACCCTGGCGGCCGGAGAACGAACGGGCTCAGCCGCGCGCCTACTGGGCCGAGCGGCTGCGAAAATTCCGCCTGAGGCTCACGCCTGAGACCTGCGGCCTCGGCGCGGAACAGCTCCGTCAAGGGTTGGACCAACTGGAACGGCGCCTGGAGGCGCTTCGGCTGCGTTGGCCGGTCCTCCTACATGGCGACATCCACGGCGGACACCTCTTTGTCTCTCCCGTCGGAGCGCTCACGTGGATCGATTTCGGCGCTTCCCAATACGGGTTGGCCGAGCAGGACCTGGCCGACGTCCGGGCCAAACTGATCGGTCCGGCCGCCTTTGAGGGCTTCCTGGAACGCTATCAGGCCGTCGCGCGCCGGGAGCCCCCCATCGACCCGGAGGCGATCACGACCTTCGGGCTTCTGCGGCTCTGGGAGGGGCTCAATTCCCGCGTGACGCGCCGGCGCCATCGCCTGCGGCGACGCCCGGCGCCGGCCGGGGGGCCGCCGAGCACGGGGCTGGCGCGCCTGGACGCCGAGCGCCGGCGGATCGAGGCTCGGCTCCGAGGCGCCATCGCCGCCCTGGAGGAATGACGGCGGCCGTTTCAGGCCTCGTTCACGCCGCAGAAATACTGGTTTTCGTAGTGGAGGTTGAGGCTGGCCATCTCCGTGGACCAGAGATGGCCGACGTTGACGGTCTTGAGTTCTTCCTCGCGGCTGAAGTCGCGGGCGTAGCCCAAGGGACGCAGATGAAGGGCCGCCACGCGGGAAGCGGCCCGGGCCACGACGTTCTCCTCGGAGTCGGCCGTGTGCGACCGCAGGGCGTCTTCCCAGCATTTTCGCGTCACGCCATAGGCGGCCAGGTCATAGCGCGCGTAGGCCCGCTCAAAGCCGATCAACTCGGTCTTGAGGAGGTCCACCAGCTTCCGCGCCCGGCGCGTATCCTTGATCCAATGATAGACGTAAACGCCGTTGCAGAGGGCGAGCGTAAGCATGACGACGTTCTGATAGAACGCCCGTTGATCCATGTGCTCGAAGCGCGTGCCGCAGGAACGCCCCGAATCCAGGGCGAAAAAGACGGCCTGGGCGGCCGCGCCGGCGATCGCCGCCTCCACCGGGCTGAGCGTCGGCCGCCCCCCGGCGCGCAGACAGGCGTTGGCCAGCTCCTGAACGTTGATGTCGGCCTCGGACAGGTCGTGTTGAATGAAATGCTCCCGCCAATAGACGTGGGTGTAGGCGGCCAGGAACTCTTGCACGTTGTCGCGGCGGGCCTGCGGCTTGCGCAGGCCGGTAAAGTCGGCCAGCGCCTCGGCCATTCCCCCTTGACAGGTCTCCAGGTCGCCGACGACGGCGGCGCAACAGGTCTGCCGCGCCTTGACCCAAGCCAGCTTCCAGCACTGGGGGGATTCCTCCTCAACGGCGCCGGCGGGCGTCTGGCGGACGAATCGGCGGTGTTCGAGCACGCGGCCGTTGCCGGTGGCGGGCTCCGGTCGGAACCCCTGCCAGCGGCAGAACGCGTCGGTCTGCGGGAACCAGTCGAAGCCGCTTGAGTTTTCCCGCAGGCGCACGAGGCGGGGCTCCGTGGAGGCGTGGCCGAGCTGACCGTTGAGCTTGCCGCGGACGTAGAAATCGGGGGAAAGGGGGACGTAACCCAGTTCCGTCAGCTTGATGAGCTTCTGGCGGAAATTGAGCACGGACTTCGGGGATTGGACGAGGGCTTCCAGCTCCTCAAAGTGCGCCCAACCGTAATGGACCTCCTGCTTGTTCAGGTCGGAGTCCACCTTGGCGATCGTCCGATCCAGAAGCTTCTTGACCGATGGATTGGCGTAAATGACCCACTCGCTGAAGGTCCGGTCCCGGAAGACGACCGAGGTCTGCTCGACACCCGGATGATACCCGTTGCCCGAAGGGCGGCGACGGGAACCGTTGGGGGAAGCCCCGTTGCCGTTGTCGAGCAGGTTCCAGGACTTCATCAGCGCGTCGAACTCCCGCTGTTGGGCTTGCTCGCAGTCCAGCAAAAGCACCAAGTGGGGCTTCCCCAGGCGCTCCTTCTTGCAGAACCGGTGAAGCTCCTCGCGCAGGATCGCCTCGATCCGGCTGCTGAAGGCGCACTCCGGCATCCAGAACGGAACGACGAGGAGGCCCACGTCATGATGCCGCCGCAGGAATTCGTGATATTTCCTGAGAAGGCGATTGTAGAAAACGAACGTGATCCGGATGGAGAGCCGGATCTCGGCTTCGCTCATCAGCGGCAGCAAGGCGTGGAACGGCGTCGTCAGGCACGGGGCGACGACCCCCTCGGTGAACTGCCGGACCAGTTGGGCGTAAGTGGATTCGCCGGACTCATAGTCCATTTCGATCAGCCGCTGAAGCGTATCGGGATCAATGGCCAGGGAGAGGAAGGGGACGCGCGGGGCGCCGGTGCGTCCCCGCCGCATCGAGGCCTGGATAAAGCGCCCGATGCCGTCGAACAGTTCCAGCGCCGAGCGATAAACCTTCAGCATCAGCTCGGTGGAGTTGCGTCCGCTGACGACTTCCTCCCCCAGGTGAGCCCAGACCGGGGAGAGCCGCTCGATGAACTGCGGCGGCTCGGAGAAGAGGTCGATCAGGTCCTCGGCGTCCTCGTCTTCCAGGTGGACCGGCCAGGATCGATCCACGTCGATCCGGGAGCCCACCAGGCACGTGTAGCTGTGGTAAATCGGGTGGAAGAGATTGATTTCGAGGGTGTCGGCCTTGCGCGCGTCTGTGTAAGCATTGGCCAGGGAGGGACGGAAACCGGGTCGGGTCGCTTTTGCCGGGGCCAAAGCCGTTGTTCCTTTCTAGAGCCGCGACGGACGGGGGGATTGCCACCTCCCGTCCCGCCTGCTACCTCCGAAGAGGATCGCCTGAACCGTCCGAGGATGGCCGCTGCCACAAAATCCGCGCATTCGTTCAGCGGCTCGCCTTCTCTTCCATGCGGTCAGGCCCACGATCTATGGCTGCGCAATTGCGTCTTATTAAACCACATGCACGGGGCATCGGTCAAGCGGCGCGATCGGCTTCGTTGATCCGGCAAATTCGGGCCGGCGCGCCGACTTCATTCGCCCATCGCCGACCCCTCCCCGCAGAGAATCCACGCCAATCGCTCCCAGGCCTGAAAATCCGCCACGTGGCCGTCCAACGGCTCCAGCGCCGCCGCCGGCAGCATCGTCGTCACGCCGATCAGCCGCGCCCCGGCGGCCCGAACCGCCCGCGCCCCCTGAACCGAATCCTCGAAACCCCAGCAGGCCCGCGGACTGAAGCCCAGCCCCGCCGCCGCCTTCAGATAAATCTCCGGGTCCGGCTTGGGCCGCTGGACGGCCTCGATCGTGAGCATCGTCCGGAAATAACCCCTCAAGCCATAACGTTCCAGCGTCGGGAGCACGTCCTCCAGGGCCGAGCTGCTGGCCAGCCCGAGGCCGTAGCGTTCGGCCAATCGGGGGAGCGCCTCGGCGATCCCCGGCACCAGGACATTCTCCTCATGGGACCGGCGGCGATAAAACTGCCGCTTGAGCGCCAGAAGCGCCCCCCCGTCTCTCCCGTCGCCCCAGGCCCGCGCCAGCTCCTCGGCCAGTTCCCCATCGGCCCGGCCCAGCCCGCCCTGAAGGAATCCCTCGGGCAGAGGCCGACCGAGGTGGCGGGCCAGGTCCTCCCACGCCCGGACGTGAACCGGCTCCGAAAGGGCGATCACGCCGTCAAAGTCAAAGATGAGGCCTTGACGTTGAGCTTCGGCGGGCCTCATTTCAGCCCTGCGCAAGCCTTTCCATTTCCGTAGGGTAGCACACCCCGGGCCACGATCCCATGGACCCGCAAGCAACCCGCTCTCCCTGGCGCTTCCGGCTTCACCCGGCGGGATGGGCGGCCTTGGTCGTCCTCCTGACGGCGGGTTATTTCCAGAACCGCCGGCCCGGCTGGAACGTCAACACCCAGTTGGCGCTGACCTGCGCCATCGTCGAGCGCGGAACGTTGAGCATCGACGCTTATCACGAGCGACCCGATTTCCTGACGATGGACAAGGCCTATTTCCAGGGGCGATTCTATTCCGACAAGAGCCCCGTCCTTTCCTTTCTGGGCGTCCCGGCCTACGCGGTCTTCTACGAAGGCGCCCGGCGGGGGTTCTGGCCGCTGGACGCCAATCGCGCCCGCTATTGGGTCACGTGGACGACCGTCGGCGGATCGGCGGCGGCTCTGGCGGCCCTCCTGGCCCTGCTGCTCGCACGGCATGGGGCGAGCCCCCGAATCTCGGCGCTGCTGGCCGCCGGGTGGATCGCCGCGACACCGTTGCTCGGTTACTCGACGCTCTACTTCAATTATCTGCCGGCATGCGCCTTCGCGCTGGGGGGGTGGCTCCTCGTTGAACCGTTCTGGACTCCCCGAGCCTCCGAGCCCGGCGGTCGCGCGGGCCCGCGTGGCGTCTGGGGCCGGTTGCTGGGCGGCGGCGTCCTGGTCGGGCTGGCGTCCTGGACGCTGCCGACGATGGCCTCCCTGGCGCTTCTGATGACGGCAGGGCTCGCCTGGGGGTCAGTTCGCGAACGTGGAGCGGATTCCACGGGGGCCCGGCCAATCTCCGCCGCGAGGCGGATTCTGGCCCATCTCCTGCCCTGGGCCGTCGGGGGAGTGATCGGGGCTTCCGGCTTCGCCATTTATTCCTGGGCCCTGTTTGGCGAAATCACGACACCTTACCGGTTCGAGTACGACGAAAACTTCCGGGCGAGCATGGCCCAGGGCCTCATGGGGGCTCGCTGGCCCGATCTGCGCGTCCTCGCCCTGATCACGTTCCACCCGTTCCGTGGGCTCTTCACGCTCTTCCCGACGACCGCGATCGCCTGGCTCGGCGCCGTTGGGGGGCTCCGTCTTGGGCGACGAACCTCCCTTGCGATCGCCCTCGCCTTTCTACTGGCGCTCCTTCTTTATAACGCCGGCTATTACATGTGGTGGGGCGGATGGGCTTACGCGCCGCGGCACCTGATCCCCAGCCTGCCGTTTCTGGCACTGGGCCTGGTTGAGTGGCTCGGCTCCCCGGGCCGGCGGGGGTATTTCGCGCGGGCCTGCGGCCTGGGGGCCGTCATGATCGCCGGGGGTCTCATGAACGCCGCCGCCGTCGCGGTCGATCCGCAACCCCCGCCGGGGCTCCCGGAGGCCGCGCTCCGTGCTCCCGAAACGGTCGCCGACTGGCCGCTCCCGTTCATCGAGTTGATCGGCCAAGCGATCCGGGGAGAGATCGAGCCCAATTGGGGGAAGACGCTCGGGCTGCCGGGGCTCGCGAGCCTGCTGCCGCTTGTCCTTCTCTGGGTGGCTTTTGTCATCGCGGGCCTTCGGCGGCGCCTGACGACGCAGGCTGGGGGATGAACGCCCTCGCTCCCTGGCCCGCGTCCCCCGGGGCGCCGTCGAGCGTGGGCGTTCGCGCGCGTCGGTCCCGATGCGCTCGCCGCCCGCGCGGCTCAATTTCATGGCTTTTTTCGCCCGGTTCGGCTAACCGTACCTCCGGGAACGGGAATCCTCCCTGGCGCTCGAATTTGTTCCGAAGGAGGCGTGCCGTGAGGGGAAGGCCATTGTCGGGGTGCGTCGGCGGCGATGGCCGCCGGATGGGGCGGCTGCTGGCGCTGATCGTGCTGGCCGCGCTGGCTTTGCCCGCCCGGGGGACCATCTACATCCGGAAATCGCTGGCCGAGATGGTCGGCGAGGCCGACCGCGTCGTTCAGGGGCGCGTCCTCTCCAAGGACTCAGCCTGGGAGGGCGGCGTCATCTGGACGACCTATGTCATTCAGGTCCTTGAGCACTTGAAAGGGGAGGCTCCGGGCCGCCCGGCCCCGGCCCAGGTGACCGTTCGACAGCCCGGCGGCTCGGTCGGGGAAATTGGCCAGGTCGCCGTGGGGATTCCGCACTTCGCCGTAGGGGAGGAGTTGATCGTCTTCACGCGCGATTTCGGCGCCGGTTGGCAGACGGTCCTCAACGGCCCGCAGGGGCATCTGACGATCCAGACGTCGGTGAGCCGCTTGGCCACGGGGGAGGAAAAGCTCGTCAAATCGATCGCCCGGCTCCGGGCGCTCTACGACGGCGTGGAGTCGGAGGACCTCGATGCCTTCAAGGCGCGCGTGCGGGCGCTGGCGGCCCCGGCGCCTGAAGGAGGCGACCGATGAACGCCTCCCGCGCCCGAAGGCTGATCGGGCTGGCCACGCTCCTGACGGCCGGCCTGGGCCCGGCCCCGCGACGCCCCGCCGCTTACGAATTCCAGGGGGGGAGCTGGGGATTGCTCAAATGGCAGGTCTCGAACGTGACCTATCAGTTTAATCAGAACGTCGCCGGCGGCGTGGCCATGGTGACGGCGAGCAGCGACCCGCGCGGAGCGATCAACGCCTCCTTCGCCGAGTGGGCCTCCGAGGCCAACATTGCGTTCACGATCGGGGCGGACACATCGACTCAGAACGCCGGCAACGACGGCACTAACCTGATGACGTTCGAGGCGACGATGACGAATGTGAACATCGTCGGCAGCGCGCTCGCCGTCACGCTCGTGACGTTCGTCCGGGCCGACGAGGAAATCATCGACGCCGACATCATCTTTAACCCCGGCATCCGCTACTCGACGCTGGGAGAGGTGGGTTCGCCCCAGATTTTTCCCCTCCCCTCGGTGGCCACGCACGAAGCCGGTCACTTTCTCGGGCTGGCGCACTCGGGCGTTCTGGCCGCGACGATGTTCGCGCGGACCAGCGCCAACCGGAACGACGACACGCAAGGGAACATCCTGATCGACCGGGCCGATCACTATCGCCTGATCAGCCACGACGACCGCGCCGCCATCAACGTCCTCTACCCGAAAACTTCCTTCACGTCGCAGACGGGCTCGATCACGGGTCTCGTGACGCTCAACGGCTCCAACGTCTTCGGGGCCCACGTCGCCGCCGTCAATACGGCCAACGGCATCGTGTTCGGGGCCAACCTGACGAAGGGCTCGAACCAGGGGGTCAATCACGGCCGCTATCGGATAGATAACGTTCCCCCGGGGAGTTATCTCGTTTACGCCGAACCCAACGACGAGCCTTCGGTCGGCGGGGATTGGTCGGGCAATTTCGCCGCGGGAGATTTCTTCGGCCCTCAGTCCGGCAACCCTTTCACGTCGGGCTACCGGACGACGTTTTCCGGCGGGAACGCTTCGCCGGCCACCGTCCTCGTCGTCGTCAATTCGACGGCCACGGCCAACATCGTCGTCGAATCGAGCGCCTCGACGATCAACCCCACGCTGACCGGCGTCCTGAACGAAAACACCGGCTTCTTCGTCGGTATCTCCCAAGCCGTCCTCGTATTGCAGCGCGGCGGGACGGCCCGCGCGATCGTCTTCGGCGGCACCGGCTTTCTGAGCGGCGTCGCCCTCGGCAACATCACCATCTCAGACCCGTCGATCAGCCTGGGGCCGCTGGTTCAGAGCGCCACCGACCTCGGCGGCGGGCTCGCTTTCCTTTCTTTTCGTGTGAGCATCCCCAGCAACGCCATCCCGGGGGGACGCAACCTGACCGTCCGCAAAGACTCCGGCGAAGTGGCCGTCCTCACCGGCGGCATCTACGTCGACGGCGAGGAAGACGCCATCCCTCAAGGCACGCCCACCCCCACCCCGACCCCGACGCCCACGCCCACGCCGACACCGACGCCCACGCCCACCCCAACGCCGACCCCAACGCCCACACCGACGGCGACCCCGACCCCCACGCCCACGCCGACGCCGACACCCACGCCGACCCCGACGCCGACGGATACGCCGACGCCCACGCCCAACGCTGCCCGCCGCTGGAGGCTCTATGAATAACGCCGCCGCCGGGGGTCTCCTCTGACGCCCAAATCCATGGTCCCCCGGAGATCGAAACGTTGAGCCGGAGCCACTGATCTGGAGGGGTTAGATGAGCGCCCCGCTCCCCGCCGCCGAACCCTTCCCTTGAAGCTGCAGGCCCTTCAGCGCGGGGGGGCGGTCCGGCGCGCCTGGGCGGCGCGAATCCGGTTCAGCCCCTCGCGCGCGACGGCGTTCTCCGGCTCCCGGCGGAGCAACTCCAGGGCGGCCGCCTCGGCCTCCTCCAGCCGTCCGAGCGCCATCAGCGTGCTGGAAAGGAACAGCCGCGCCTGAGCGTCCTCGGGTTTGAGAACGAGCACGCGGGCGAGCAACCTCTCCGCCCGCGCGTGATCCTCGGTCTTCATGGCCAGGCGGGCCAGGGCCATGAGCATCCCGACGTTATCGCCCTCCCCCGGCAGCGCCGCCAGCGTCGCATACTGCTCGGCCGCCTCGCGATTTTTTCCCAAGGCCTCCAGCACGCGCGCGTACCCCAGCCGGATCAACGGTTGCTTGGGATCGTTCCGGACGGCGCGGGCGAAGAGCCCTTCGGCTTCCTCAAGGCGGCCCTGCTCGGCCAGAAGCTCGCTCAAGTAGGTCAGCGCCGCGGCGTTATCAGGATGGAGGGCGAGGGCGCGATTGACGTAGCCCAGGGCGAGATCGGGTTCCCCCAACATCTGATGGGCGCGCCCGAGGGCCGCCAGCGTGTGCGCGCTTCTGGGGTAGATGGCCTCGGAGCGTCTCAGGGATTCGATCGCCTCGGCGGGCCGGTCCTGATCTATCCGGAGCGAACCCAAGAGGTACTGGGCCCGCGCGCTGCCGGGGACGCGCCGGGCCATGTACTCAAAGAGCGTGGCGTTATCCCGCCACGTCGGCAGATACCGGAGCGTCTGAACGGGGAGCGCGAGGGCCCCGGCGCTCAAAGCGGCCGCCAGGAGAAGTCGCGTCCCGTGGCCGAGAGCCGGAATCTCGCCTCGGCGGAAGAAGCCCTCGCCCCGGGCAAGCAGAAAAATGACATCCGCCAGGACAATACAGAAGCCCAGGGACGGCAGGTAAAGCAACCGCTCGGCCATCATCGTCCCGATCGGGAAGAAAAGGTTGGACGTAACGGCGAAGGTAACCACCAGGAAGGCCAGCCCGAACACGCTCGCGGGACGCCCCCGCAAAACGACGGCTCCGATCAGAAGGATCAAGGGGAGGGAGGCGCCTCCGATCCAGGTGAGATCGCCGGGGGCGTGGATCAGCGGGATCGCGCCGAGGGAATAATCGGGCGAGGGATTCATCGGCCAGATCAGAAGTCCCAGGTAATACCCCACCACCTTCAAGGCCGAGAGCCCGCGCAACAGGCCGCTCAATTCCACCAAGGGGTTGTCGATGACCGTGATCCCGCGTTCGCCCTCCCGGTAAAGCCCGCCGAGCACCTTAAGCCGCGCCGCCAGATAAACCGCAACGGCGAGGGACGTAAAGACAAGCGACGGCGCGAGGCGGCGCAGGCGACCGCGCAAACCACCCGCCGCCGCGGGGCCGGCGCCCGCCTGCGGAACCAGGACCAGCAGAACGATCGCCGGCGCCACCGTCAGGCCGCTTTCCTTCGAGCCGACGGCGAGCAAGGCCGCCGCCCCGGCGGCCGCCGCCCAGCCCCACCGCGCCGAGCGGGGCGAGGCCACGGCCGACCGATGCCCGAGAATCAGCGCGGCGATCAGACCGAGCGCCGCCTGCAGCTCCGACCGGCCGACGACGCCCGCCACGGCCTCCACATGCACCGGGTGCGTCGCGAAGAGGAGCGCCACGACGGTCGCCAGCCCCGGGCGGCCGAATAAAAGCCGGATCAGCGCCCATGCGGCCGCCGAGACGGCCCCGTGGAGGAACACATTGACCCCGTGGTACGGCCCCGGTCGGCCGCGCGCCCAGACCTCGTTGAGCGCCAAGCTCGCCATGGTCAGCGGACGATACTCGCGATGCTTGCCGGGCTCGTCCCAGTAACTCGTCGCGAGGTAAGCCCGCCAGTCCGAAAGGTCCCGCAGGCGATAATTCCGGCTGACGATGGCCAGATCGTCGTACGTGAATTCGTACCGGACCGACGGCCAATAAAGCGCCACGCCGACCAGCGCCGCCAGCGCCCACCCCCAGGTCGCCGTCGGCCGAGCCCATGCCTTCACGAGGCTATCGCGCTCGGTCTCCGGCGCGTGGCCCACGCCCGTCCGGCCTTGCGACGCGTCCGATCGCGCCATCGCCCGCCCGGAAGCGCCTTCGGTCGTCATCACCGGCGTATTGTCCGGCGAGGGGACCCGACGGGCAAGCCGGGCGCGTTCACGCCCGCTTGATCAGGGCGAGGGCGAAACCGTCGACGGGAGCGCGATCCGGGCGCGTCCGGACGAAGGGCCCATCGATCTGAGTCCACTGGCGCGCCGCCGAGGGAATCCGGGGCGTCGGGTCAACCCAGGCGAACTCCGGATGCCGTTGGACCCATTCGCCCGCGACTTCCTCGTTCTCCCAACGGGTCGGGCTGCAGGTCATCCAGAGCAAGCGACCACCCGGGGCCAGACGGGGGGCCGCCTCAGCCAGGATCCGTTTCTGGCGGGTTACGATCGAATCTACCCGCCGCCAGCGCCCATCCCAGCGGGCCTCCGGATGTCGCCGCAAGAGGCCAAATCCGAGGCAGGGGACGTCCAGGAGGATATGGGTGAAGCGATGGGATTCAACTTCATCCGGCCGATCCCGTTTCAGATTTTCGGGCGCGGCGACGCGGAGGGGCAGGTTCGGACCATAGAGACGCTCCAGCGTCTGGCCGAGCCGTTGGCGGCGGGCCGGATCAGGCTCCGAGGCCACCAGCTCGCCGCTGCCCGCCATGAGTTCCCAGAGTTGACCCGTCTTGCCCCCCGGGGCGGCGCACGCGTCCAGCACGCGGTCGCCGGGAGACGGCGCCAGGAGCCAGCCGCCCAGCATCGCCCCCAAGTCCTGGACGGTGAGTTCGCCGCGCCGCCAGGGTTCGGTCTCCCAAGGCGCCCGCGAGGGGGGAACCCATCGGAGCACCCCTTCCAGTCCCTCCCAACGCTCGACGCGGCAGCCCTCGTCGGCCAGTCGTTGAATGAGCGTTGCGCTCTCGGCTCGGAGCCGATTGACGCGCAGCCATACGGGAGTCCGCGGCTCATTGAAGGCTTGGAGCAACGAGGGAACGGCCGCTTCGCCGTAACCTTCGGCGAGCGCGCGGATGATCGCGCGCGGCATCGAGTACCGGATCGATGGGTCGAGCGGACCGGTCTCCTGCGAGGCGAGGTCCTCGGCGATGGCGCGCTCCCCGACGGGCAGACGCCCAAGCATGCGCCGGACGACCGCATTGACGAAGCGAGCCCCCCGCTCGCCGCCGACCGTTCGGGCCAGGGCCACGGCCTCCTGTCCGATCGCGTAGGGAGGAACCGAGCGGAGGAACAGTCGCTGATAAGCCGCCAGGCGGAGAACCCAACGGAGGGCCGGCGGCGTCCGCCCCAGACGGACCTCTCCTTCCCGCTTGAGATAGTAATCGAGGAGGGTCAGGTTCTGGAGGACGCCGCGGCGGAGCTGCTCGGCGAGGGCCCGATCTCTCCAGGCCGTCGTCCGTGAATCGGAGACGGGGCCGGCCTCATCGCCCGCCCCGACGATCGGACGCCGCTCGATGAGCGCCTCCAACGCCGCAACGCGGGCCCGTGAGGCGCCGCGGCGGAGACGCCCCGGCGGGTTCACCGCGAGGGACGGCCGCGGCCGAGCGGGCTCCGGGCGGTCTCAGCGGAACTCCGCGTGGCCTCCGAGCCGGCCCCCCTCTCTTCGATCGCCGTTCCGGCCCCGCGCCGCGCCATCCGCCTGAGCCAGAGGGCCGGACCGGAAGCGGCGTAAAGCCCGAAGCCGGTCAACAAGAGGAGGTCGATGTGTTGCTTGAGGGCGATCAGTAGCGACAAGACGACGACGATGCTGACAAGAATCTCAAAGGGCTGGCGCTTGGAAAGGGGCAGGCTCTTCAGGCCGAGATAGGGGAATTTGCTCACCATCAGGTAAGCCAGCACGACGAGGATCGGCGGCAACAGACGTTCGGGGATGATGAAGGCCGCCGACTCGCCCCGGGCCGCCAGCGCCCAGAACAGACTCACGGCCACGCCCGCCGCGGCCGGCGACGGCAGGCCGAGGAACGCCCGCCGCTCCTCGCGGCCGGCCTGGACGTTGAAGCGCGCCAGCCGAAGCGCCGCGCAGATGACGTAAAGGGCGCAGGTCGCCTTGGCCAGGAGCGGAAACGTCGGATGAATGGCCGAGTAAAGCAACAGCGCCGGGGCCACGCCAAAGGAAACGACATCGGCCAGAGAGTCGAATTGGAGCCCGAAGGAGCTTTCGGTGCGGGTCAAGCGCGCGATCAGGCCGTCGATCATGTCAAACATAGCGGCGACGAGGACAAGCTGGCAGGCCCAGAAAAGGTCCCCCCCCCCGGGGTGCAAGACTTCAAAGATCGCGAGCAGGCCGGCCAGCAACGCCGCCGCCGTAAACAGATTGGGGAGAATGTAAATCCGCCGCACGGCGCGCGCACTCTTCCTCTGAACTGGGGACACGGGAACTCAACCCACCCCGGACGCCCCCGCCCCAGTCGCCCATCTTAACCGGGCCAGGGCTGCAAACCAACGTCGATCCGACGGGTTCAACGACGCCGCGATCCTCGGACACCGGCCCGCGATCGCGCGCGAGGCCGGCGGGCGGGCAGCCGGGCCGTCCGCGCTTCCCGGCGCAGAACCCGCAGGTCCATCTCGCCCGCGAGGACGTCAATGCGCTCGACCTGAACCCGGAGCCTGTCGCCGACGGCGAAGGATCGGCCGGAGCTCCGCCCGTACCAGGCCAACGACCCCTCGTCCAAGTCATAGAAATCGTCCCCGAGGCTGCGGATCGGAACAAACCCCTCGGCGGGGACGTCGATGAGCTCGACGAAGAACCCCTTGGCGGCGACGCCGGAGATGTAACCGTCGAAGAGGTCGCCCAGATGGCGTCGCATGAATTCGAGCGTGAGAATTTTCTGGGCGTCCCATTCCATTCGCTGGGCCCGCTCCTCGCGGCTGGAAACGTGGCGGCCCCAGCTTTCCAGATGGCCGTCCACGTCGGATTCGTAGCTTCTCCGGCCCGTCGTTCCCTGCAAAGCGGCCTTGACCGCCCGATGGACCAGCAGGTCCGGGTAGCGCCGGATGGGGGAAGTGAAATGGACGTAACAGTCGCTGGCCAGACCGAAATGGCCGACGTTGGCCGGTTGATAGTGCGCCCGCGCCAGCGACCGGAGGACCCAGCGTTGCAGTATCTCGCGCGCCGGATGCCGTTGGGCCTGGGCGATCGCCGCCTGAAGCTCCCTCTGACTCATCGTTCCGCGGCGGGCCAACGCGATGCCGAACCGAGCGAGCGCGGGGGCCAGGGTCGTCAGGCGGTCCGGCGTCGGTTCCTCGTGAACCCGGTAAAGCAGCGGCAGCCCCCTACGGGTCAGCTCGCGGGCGACCGCCTCGTTGGCGGCGATCATCAAGTCCTCGATCAGGCGATGGCTTTCCAGTCGGTCCTTTCGGTGCACGCCGGCGACGAGGCCTTCCTCATCAAAGTCAATTTCAACCTCCGGCAGGTCCAGATCGAGCGCCCCGCGCGCCATGCGGGCTCGCAAGAGCGCCCGGGCCGCCTGGCGCAGTTCGAGCACGTCGGCCTTGAGCCCCGTGGGGATCGACGGCCGCGGATGCGGCGACGTCGGGAGGCCATCGGTCTCGTCGAAGAGCCCCTGAATCTCCTGATAATTGAATCGGCGGGCCGATCGGATCACGCTCTCGACGATCTCGACGCCGTCCACCTCGCCCGCCGAAGACACCGTGAAGAAGACCGAGACCGTCAGCCGGTCCTCGTCCGGCCGCAGACTGCAGAGGTCATTGGAGAGCGCCTCGGGAAGCATCGGAATCACGCGATCGACGGGGTAGATCGAGGTGGCCCGATCGAAGGCTTCCTTGTCGATGGCCGAGCCGGGCGGGACATAATGGGCCACGTCGGCGATGTGAACCCCCACGCGCCAGCCCGGCGCCGACTGAGGTTCCAATGAAATCGCGTCGTCGAAGTCCTTCGCCGTCGCCGGATCGATCGTGGCCACCCGCCCGGAGCGTAGATCGCGCCGCCGTTCGAGGTCGCGCGGGCCGATCCGCCGACGGCTGATCGCCTCGGCTTCCCGTTCGACCTCGGCAGGGAACTCCGGCCGGACGCCTCCTTCACGGATGAGCAGCAGGATCGGCAGCCGCCGATCCCCTTCGACCCCGAGGACCTCCTTGAGCCGCCCCGCCAGCGGTTCGCCCGGCCCGCGCGGCCAGCTCGTGATCTCGACGATCACCCAGGCCCCGTCAGGGACCTCCTCCGATGGAAACTGCCGATGGACTTCGACGAGGCGCGTGATCTTCGGGCTCTTCGGCCGGACGATGGAGATGCGTCGGCTTCGGTGAATCTGGCCCACGATCTGATGGTGCGCGTGGCGCAGAATCCGTTCGATTTCGCCCTGGGGGGCCCGGCCCGGCCGAAGTCGCAGAATCCCCACCCGAACGAAATCCCCGTGGAGCGCGCCCCCGGCGGCTTCCTCGGCCACGAACACGTCCGGCAGCCCCGGCGTTTCCGGAACGACGAAACCCCCGCCGCTTCGATTCGCCTGGAAGACCCCCGAATAAAGCTCGCCGACCCGCGGAGAGGCCACCGCGACGTGGCGCGCCCCCCCTCGGGCGGTCAAGGCCGCTTCGGCGCGTGAGGCGGGGCTTAAGAGGACGTGATCGGGGTCGCGCGGCCCCCCCCTCGCCGCCTCAAGGTTCCCGACGCGGTGCCGGGCGGCCTCGCCCACGCGCGCGCCGGACGACCGTTCCGCGCGCCGCGCCTTTCCTCGTGAGGGTCTCACGCCTTTTTCTAAAGGCAACGGACTCGGGTTGTCCAGAGGGGAACGTCCCCCGGACTGTCTGATTTTAATGAGCCATCGGCGAGGCCGAGGCTGCCCCGTTCCCGCCTGTATTCTCGGGGGACGCCCTCGTCAAATCAGGAATCTTAACCGCGGAGTCGCGGAGAAGCGGGAGAAGATCTTCGAGGCACGAATCTTCTCCTCCCTCTCCGCGCTCTCCGCGTCTCCGCGGTCTTTCTTCGCTCCGCTTCGGCGTCTCCGCGGTGCATCTTCGCTACTCGAAGATCTGCCAGTCGCGCACGCCGAGCTCCGGCGCCGTCTTCTGGCCGCTCACCCGGACCTTCAGGTTATCGACCCAGCTCCCCCGCAGGCCGCTGGCGTTCAACCCGAAGGCCGACCCGATGTGGATCACCGCCTGGTCGAAGTTCTTGTTCCACGGCACCGCCCCCGGCAGCACCACCG